>Ga0226835_1000130_pt1 | contig 135578 bp, 154 predicted proteins | sample LAC_MetaG_1_FD_163627 | JGI IMG/M metagenome (GOLD analysis project Ga0226835, IMG submission 163627) | Anaerobic ammonium oxidizing microbial communities from anammox membrane bioreactor (MBR) in UC Berkley, California, United States -... | ecosystem: Engineered > Bioreactor > Anaerobic >... | reverse complement strand
TGCATTGCATGGGGACTTTTGGGGAAACTGATGAGAGAAAGGTTGGTCTCTGCCGCCTACGTTGCCGCCTACGCTCGGGGCTTAAATTTATACCCGTATACCAGATATATACCGCGCGGGGCAGATCTTTGTTGTGGTATAGGCTCTTTTTACGTGTTTTCTGGCTGATTTTCAGCCAAGATTGGAGTGGGTGTTTGGGAACTGTCGGTAAGGGTTTTTAAACGATATTCCTTAAAAAAGTGTAGTCCGAGTATTCACGGACGATGCCAAATCGTGACCCAAAAACCATCGCGTTTCATGTGGCATATGCCCGTGACATTGTATCTGATACCCACAACAATGGGAATCGCTCCTCTTACGAAAGCGGCATCACACTAAATTCAGTTCCTACCTGACAGCCAATCTCGTGATGCCTTGAGCAACCAAAAAGAATGGTGGAATAAGGATTTGAGGAGCCATCGCCCCAAGTTCTTTGAATAGCCTGGCTTCAGATTCTACAATCGAGCAGGGAGAGGTTAACTACCTCTCCCTGCTCGATTGTTTTCTTCACTCTGTTTCTACTCATCCATTATTCTTCTCCACCCTCACCTTCGTTCCACCTGGCATTTCAACAGTAACGTCCCCAGGATCGTATGGAACAACAGGCTGACTCCAACGGAAGATCCATTTCGCATCCTCGGGCTTGGCATTGACACAACCTCTTGAAGAGGGTTCACCATAGTTATTGTGCCAGTAGGTGGAATGGATTGCGACTCCCGTTCCCACGAACAGACTCACCCATCCTACTGCTGGTAGGCTCCATCCCGCCGACGCGCTCCCGCCGCTCAATGGCAGGGAGATGGCTTTGCGCCAGATGGGAAATTCGCCGACCGGAGTCTCCCACGCATCCACGCGCTTGCCCCAGGCATCGTAGCGCGCGCCGCTGGAAATGCGCGCAAAGTAAATCTCTGTTCTCCCTTCAAAGCAGGAAAGAGTCTGCTCCCACGTTTTGACAACGATCCTTTTTTCAGCGGGATCCACATTGGGGCTTATGGGGGCAATCTCCTCCGCGGTCAATGGACGAAAGGCTTCGGCGGGAGCCCAGAACAAATCTCCCGAACCATATTTCTCGTTGAGGCGATACCAAACCTGCCCGTCCGCGTCGACGCGGATTTGATCCACCCAAACGATCTGGCTGTAGTAAAAGCGCGGCGGCAGGTTGATGGATAGTTGGTATTGCAACCACGGGGCGCGCGCGGGTGGGTTGTCGAGAGTCAAATCCACATACGGGACAGTGACCTCCACCCATATGCCTTGTCCGAGACTGGTGGTTGGCAGACTCGCAAGCGGAACATTGGGCTGATTGGCAACAGGCTGGAATTGTCCGCCCCAAATGAATCCATTTGGGGTCTCAACCCAGCGCTGGTTGATTCGCCCAGGCATGGAACCGACCGTCTCGCGAATCCACGGCACGACTTGGTCTTCGTACAGCGCGTTGACGACCTGGCTGTTCGCGTCGGGGCGCATGAAGACATCCACCTTGCCAACGGTGACACGTCCCAGCCGCTCGGCTTGCGGGAACTCTGGCAGATCATATTTGATCAGTGGACGAAGCGCGAGTGCGCCGAGGCCAAGCGCAGCCAGTTTGAGAACATCGCGGCGGGAAAGTGAATTACTTTTTGCCGACGGCTTCCACATGGACGTGCTCGTTATGCAACTCGTCGTGATTGTGTCCCGTTTTCCCCATCATCAAAAAGTGCGACAACGGGCATAGCAGGATCAAGCCGAAATATACAACGGTATTGACGGGGATGTTGAATAGGAAAATCGCCGCCAGCCCGAGGACGGGAAGCAGGCAACACAACAACATGATCCAGATGTGACGCTTATTCATTGCAACCTTCTTTCATCCATTCCGTTTGAATGGGGGTAACTTGACGAACAAATTTCCGTTTTCGATCTTGGTAGTGAATTCGTCCAGCGGACGCGGCGGAGGCCCGCTGACATTTTTCCCGAGAATGTCGAAGTGTCCGTTGTGGCAGGGGCTGATGTAATGTTCTTGGTCTGCGTGCCACGAGACGCGGCAACCGAGATGGGTGCAAATATCAGAGAAGACGCGCACATCGTTTTCGCTCGTCCGCACGATGTACAACCCGTAATTGATGGATGTCCGCTCCCAGCCGTTGACCTTTGTGCGCGTGAAGTCGAAGCGGGTCGGGACGCCGATCGGATATTTATCGAGCGCGCCAACTGGGATGATCGCTTCCTCCTCCGCCCCGGCCTGCCACGCGGGGGATAGCAGGTACGCCACCGAGGGGAGTCCGACCAACGCCCCGACCAGTCCACCAATCCCCGTCAGCGCGGCCTTGATGAAATCTCGGCGACTCAATTGGTTCTTGCTCGGCGCAGACATATCTACATCCTTCCTTTATTGCACACCCCACTCGAAGACGCGCGAGGGCGCGTCCACATTGACGATGGTGAGGGTGAGTTTGGTCGCGCCGTCGAGGATGGATTTGCCGTCCACAGCGGCGGGGAAGATCAACTTGCCACTGACATGGTGTCCGCCGCGCGGCGCGTCCCACAACGTGGCCTGGACGGTGAGGCCTGTGTCTGTGGTGAGGGTGGCGAGAGTCGCCAAGTCCATGCTCAGGTCAATGGAGTGGGTGGTCAGGACAATGTCGAACACGAGGGTGTCGGCGGGCGCGTTGAGGTTGAGCGGAGTCACTTCGAAGATGATGGCGCCCTGTCCGTCGGTGCGCATGGCGGATTCGAATTGGGTGGCTGAGTTGCCCGACGAAGCAGAAGCAGGCGCGGGGTCGGAGGGAAGCGAGGAGGGAGTCGCGGAGCAGGCCGCGAGGATCAAAGTCAGAATTAAAAGCGAGGGAATCAGGAAGCGTTTCATTTTGTCTCCACAAGAGCGGGTTGAAGTTTTTGTCGTTCGCGATAAAGAACGAAGAGCATGACGCCGATACCGATCAGGTTCATGGCGAGGCCGACCAGCATGAAGGGACGCTGGTAGCGCGTGAGGAAACTGGCGGCGGCGCTCAGGCCGAGGATGGGCAATACATCAGTAACGTGGTGAATGCAACAGGCGACCATCGCGGTAGCGGACGTGCCACCGCTCGCGCCCATCATGGAGCCTGTGTGGCCTGTGGATGTGATTGGAATAAAGAGTCGGAAGCGCAGGATGGAATAGAGTGCGGCTTGCACGCCGAAACCGAGGATGATCGGGACGACGTACCAGCGGTCGCGCACGAATTGCGAGGAGGCGTAGTCCCAGCCCTGCGCCCAGGTGAGAATGCCGATATAGAATGAGGCGATGAAGGCGGAGCCGAGCAGAAATGCCGAGAGGGGAATGAGAATTCGTTTCACCGTTAATCTCCTTTGGCGTCATCATAGTCCTGGCATTGACGCGCGTCTTGCGCCATGTGGCTGGAATGAAAATAGGCAAAAGTGCCTATGCCCATCTTTAGTGAATCTTCACGGCTTCTTTACATCTATCGGGTAGGATGTGTCATCGAAAAGGAGTTCCCATGTGCGGTAGACATGTTGGCAATTTATTGTTCCCCCTCGTCGCGGCGGGGGCGCTTGTAAATGGAGTGGCTCAACCCAAGCCGTTTGATCCTGCTCAGGCCAAGCCCGTTGCGGTTTCACAGACGGCCTGCCCGAATTGCAGAACGCAGGTGTTGGCTTCTTATGATTGGTGTCCGCAGTGCGGGACGGGTTTGAAATCCCGCGCTTGTGCGTATTGCGGAAATCAAGTGAAGGTCGGCGAGCGGTTTTGCCCATCGTGCGGCGCGCCCTCGTCCATTCAGAGAAGTCAACGATGAGTGGATTCACGATGAAGCCATTTGTTTCCACGGGACAGTCGTTTGTGATCGATCCTGTGTGCGAGATGAAAGTCAATCCAGAAAACCCACCCGCGAAAACTTTATATCAAGGTCGAACCTATCATTTTTGCTCCGACCTGTGCAAGCGCTTGTTCGAACGTGAACCAGTGAAGTATATCCAGACGGAGGGTGGATAACCATTTCGCTTCCTGCCTGACGTTGGACGGGATTCTGCGCGAACGACATTTTCCTCACCCATAGGCAATTCTGCCTACCTGTAAATACGCCTTGCGGCTCTCCATGCGCTTCGGATGACCCCATAAAATAGAAGCATTCGAGGCGCATATGAGTATTTCCCCATTCTTATCCATCAACCATCCCTGCGACCAAGCCCTGCGCTGGACAAAGCGACGCTTGTCGCGGGCTGGACTGCGCGCTGTGCAGACCTTCGACCTGCACACCGCACGCGCGGGACAGCATGATTGTCCCTGCCCGAATCATGGGACGGAGGACTGCGACTGCCAAATGGTGATCCTGCTCGTCTATGGAAACGCGGAATCACCCGCCACCCTGTTCCTGCACGGCAACGACGGGCAGACGTGGCTTTCGATTGCGGATGAGCCGCGTCAACGCGTGGACTCAAAACTGCTGGCTGGGATCAAACAGGCGCTGGACGCGCCTGTTGCCGTTCCCCAAAACGTATAGGCTAAATTGCCTGTCTTTCACCGCGTCAAATTGCGCTGGCTGGAGTGAGGGGAATTCCTTATAGTCAGGCGCTAATCCAACTTTCGAGAGGTAATGATGATGAAGAGAATACTGGTATTTTCAGTGGTCGGGCTGGCATTGATTTTATCTGCGTGCGCGCCAAACGCTGGCGCGACTCCCGTCGGCGGAATGCCGAATAACAACAATGGCAATATGCCGATGGGCGGGAACAACCAGTCATCGGGAATGATGACAGCCACTCCAGGCAGTATGATGGCAGACAATCCCGAAGCCATGCGCATGATGGAACCGATCAGCGCGCCGAACGCTCAACCCGCGACAGAGACCGAAGGCGGACAACCGCTAGCGTTCCGCGAAGAAAACGGCGTCAAAGTTTTCGAATTGACAACCAAAGCCGTTCTGTGGCCGATCATGGACGGCGTGACCGTCACCGCGTACACGTACAACGGAACCGTGCCTGGCCCGATGATCCGCGTCAGCGAAGGCGACCAGGTTCGGGTCATCGTGAAGAACGAGTTGCCCGTCCCGACGACTGTCCATTGGCACGGAGTCGAAGTCCCGAACGCGATGGATGGCGTCCCAGGCGTCACGCAGGATCCGATCCAGCCTGGCGGGACGTTCACATATGAGTTCACCGCCAAGCCCGCAGGAACGTTTATGTATCACTCGCATTACGAGGGCGATATTCAAGTGAGCGCGGGACTGTACGCGCCGTTCATCATTGACCCGAAAGAGGCTGAGACCAACCCGCCCGCCGTGGACAAAATTTTGATGCTCTCCGAATGGCGCATGACCGACGGCATGACGTACGCGCCCATGCCGATGGGCGGAATGGAGCCGAACTATTTCACGATCAACGGCAAATCCTTTCCTGCCACCGAAACCATCACGGTCAAGAAAGGTGACCGCGTGCGACTGCGTTTTATTGCCATCGGACAGTTCATCCATCCCATGCACCTGCACGGGTTCCCGTTCAAGATCGTTGCCACGGACGGACATCCCGTCCCCGAAGCCGCGCAGTTGACCAAGGACACGATTAGCGTCGCGCCTGGCGAACGATATGACATCGAGTTCGTCGCCACCGAGGCAGGTCAGTGGATGTTGCATTGTCACATCCTGCACCACACCACCAACGACAACGTCGAGCCTGGCGGCTTGATGATGGTGATCAATGTTGTTGAGTAATCGAGGGTAAGGCGGGTTGCCACATCGTACTCGCAGAGTAACACGCCCCACTAATAAATTCAAAGGAGAAAAACAAATGCGTAAGTCAATCTTCATCAGTGTACTCGTTTTGATGTCCGTTCTGCTGACGGCTTGTGGAGGCGCGGCCGCGCCAACCGAAGCGCCATCCGCCAAATCAGTGAACATCGTTCTCAGCACGAATCCGAATCCCGCCGTGGTGGGAGACGTGGAGATCGTGTTCACCATCACCGACGCGAATGGCAATCCCATCGAAGGCGCGAAAGTGGACGTGTCCGCCGACCACCCCGCGATGGCGGGCATGGGCATGAGCGGTCTCGCCACCGAGCAGGGCGGCGGGACATATTCCATCAAAGCCAATTTTAGCGACTCGGGCGACTGGAAACTGACCGTTTACGTCCGCAAGGATGGCTTGGATTACACGGAAAAGATCGAGTTCCCTGTTCAATAAATCTGTGCGAACGGGCGTCAACTGTGATTGGCGTCTGTTCGCCTTTTCAATCAGGATGAAGCATGAACCAAAAATCCAAACGTCAGCAAGCTCATGATCGTCAGCGCAGGCAAAAGTTACGCTCCAATCTTATCTGGAGCGGGATCGGAGCGGCCGTCCTTGCGCTCATCGGATTTCTTGTCTGGCAGGGAGTAAAACCTGCCGCAGGAGAATCCATTCCCATCATGGCGGGAGGCAGTGAACACATTGATGTGGACAGCGACCCTGGTCAATACAATTCCGATCCGCCGACTTCGGGTCCGCATTACCCCGAGGAAGCCGAAGCAGGATTTTTTGATACGAACATCTATAAATTTCCCGCTGGCTATCTCATCCACAACCTGGAGCATGGCTACGTCATCTTCTGGTACAACTGTGACCTGCTCGACGAGGCGGGTTGCGCGGAATTGAAGTTGCAGATCCGCGCCGTGATGGATGATCTCGGTGGCGTGAAAATGATCGCCTATCCGTGGCCGTCCCTTAATGTTCCGTTCGCGATGACTTCGTGGGGACGATTGCAAAAATTCGAGACCTTCGACGCGGAGGCCGCGAAAGCCTTTTATCGCGCCAACCTCAACCGCGCGCCCGAACCGAACGCGCCGTAAAGGAGCGTCATGTCCGCACGTTCGACCTCCATTCCATCCAAACCAAAACAATCCATCTTCCAATGGATTAGCGCGCATTGGTTTGCGACCTTCCTGATCGTATACGGCCTGTGGGTTTGGACTCCCTTCCTCGCGCCTGTCTTCATGCGCCTCGGCTGGGACGGCGCGGGCAGGGCGGTGTATTTCGTCTACTCGTTTTTCTGTCACCAACTCCCCGAGCGTTCCTTCTTTTTCTTCGGCGCGAAGCCCATGTACCCGCTGACCGAGATTCAAGATGTTTGGCAGAACACCATCAATCCACTTGTTCTTCGTCAGTTCATCGGCAATGAAACGATGGGCTGGAAGGTCGCATGGTCGGATCGCATGATCTCGTTTTACACCAGCGTGTGGGTTTTCGCAGTGATGTGGTATCCGCTTAGGCGCAAGATTAAACCATTGGTATGGTGGGGATTCGTTTTACTCCTCCTCCCCATCGCAATAGACGGCGGCTCGCACTTGATCAGCGATTTTGCTGGCATCGGAAACGGATTCCGTGATACAAATGCGTGGCTGGCCGCGCTGACGAACTACGCCCTTCCCGCGACATTCTACGCGGGCGACGCGCTCGGCTCCTTCAACTCCCTCATGCGCCTCGTCACTGGACTACTGGCTGGATTCGCCATCGTCTGGCTGGCCTTCCCCTACATTTTCCAGACGCAGAACTATAATCAGCAATTGGATAACATACGATATGCCGTCCTCGAAACCATCAAAAGCCAAGATTCGCGTCCTGCTGGCGGATGACCATCACATCGTCCGCGCGGGGATTCGTCAACTGCTGGAAAGCGCCAGGGACATTCAAGTCATCGCCGAGGCGGGCGACGGCGAAGAGGCGCAGGCGTTCATCCAAAAAAGCAAACCCGACGTGGCCGTGCTGGACATTCAAATGCCCAAGGCCAGCGGCATCGAAGTGACGCGCTGGGTGCGCGCCCACCTGCCCGAAGTCGGCGTATTAATCCTTACCGCCTACGACGACGACCCGTATGTGATGGCCGTTTTGCAGGCCGGCGCGAACGGCTACGTGCTAAAGACCGCCCAAGCCGACGATCTCATCCAGGCCGTGCGCGACGTGAACGAGGGCAAGTCCGCGCTCGACCCGAATATCACGCGCAAGTTGATGTCGAATATTTTCAAAGGGACGGATAAAAAAGTGGTCGAGCCGCTCACCGACCGCGAACTGGATGTGCTTCGTCTCGCCGCGAAGGGCTTCACCAACAAGGCCATCGGCGTGCAACTCACCATCAGCGACCGCACCGTGCAGGGACATCTCGCGCACATCTTCGCCAAACTGCAAGCCACCAGCCGCACCGAGGCCGTCATGCGCGGCGTCTCATTGGGACTCGTCTCGCAGAGCGCTGGCAACATCGCGGAAGAATGAAACGGTTCCTGCCAGGCTGGCGCGGCCTCACGCAACTTTTCGCCGTCACCGTTTTGCCGCTCACGCTTCTGCTGTTGCTGATCGCGTTCGGTGGCGTCAACATGCACCAGCAGGATATGCGCGCACTGGTCGGTGAGCGCGACGAACGCGCCGTGCAGTCCTCTGCCGCCGCGCTCCAGTCTGAATTGCACCATCGCATGTCCACCATTTCCAGCATGGCGGTGCTGACTTCGGGGAATCTCACTTTCGATGAAATTTTCGCCACCACAAATGATTTGGCGATGGACTTCAACGGCGGGATCGCCTTCCTCGATTCGGATGGAAACCTGCTCGCCGCTACAAACAATAAACCATTCTGGGACTTGGTCTCCCAAAACGCCCAGGGGATTTTTCTCGCTTCCTCCTCCGACCTCGAACCTGTTTTCTCCACCCCGACTCCTGATCCCACCTCGAAGGGACTTTTCGTCATCGTCTCCGCCTATTCCGCTTCGCGCGGCGTGATCGTGGCGGGCGCGTTTTCCCCTGAAAGCCTCGCCGCCGAGACTCTCTCCACCACCTACCCCGCGGGCAGTCACGTGACCATCTATCTGCTGGACAATTCCCGCCGCGTGCTGTTCGTCAGCGGTGCGCTCGCGCAGGAGAGTTTGGAACCCAACCATCCTGGCGTGGCCGAAGCGTTGTCAGGGAAGAGCGGCGTCCTTTATGTAAAAAAAGAATCCACTGAACACGTGGTTGCGTACAGCCCCATTGAAACGGCAGGCTGGGCTTTGATCACAGAGGAAGAATGGGAAATGGTGGTCAGCCCCTCCTTACAATTGACCCAGATGGCGCCTCTCGTGCTTGTCCCCGCTTTCATCCTCGCGTTGATCGCCTTGTGGTTCGGCGCGAATCAGATCGTCCAGCCGTTGCAAAAATTGGAGACGAAAGCCGCCGCGCTGGCCTGGGGCGATTTTGAAGCCATCAAAGATTCTGTCGGCGGGATCAGCGAAGTGCAACACCTGCAAACCGAACTGACCGAAATGTCGCGCAAGGTGCAGGCCGCGCAGGAGGGACTGCGCGACTACATCGGAGCGATCACCTCCGCACAGGAGGAGGAGCGCCTGCGCCTGGCGCGCGATCTGCACGATGACACCATCCAGTCCGTCATTGCCCTGAAACAGCGCGTGCAATTGGCGCAAAAATCGGTTAAAGACCCGCCCTCGCGAAAAACATTGGCCGAACTGGAAACGTTGTCCGAGCAGACCATCGAAAACCTGCGTCGCATGACGCGCTCCCTTCGTCCGATCTACCTCGAAGACCTCGGTCTCGTCACCGCGCTGGAAATGCTGGCGCGCGAGACCAGCCAAACCAGCGGAATACATATTGAGTTCCACAAGACGGGCGAGGAGCAGCGATTCGCGCGCGAGGTGGAACTGGCGCTTTACCGCATGGCGCAGGAGGCCTTGAGCAATGTTGTGCGCCATTCGCAAGCCACGCGCGCCGACCTGCGAATCGCGTTTGGAAAAAACGGTATCGAATTGGAAGTGAGCGACAACGGCGTCGGCTTCGACATGCCGAAGAGTCCCACCGACTTTGCCGCGGGCGGTCACTTCGGTTTGCTGGGAATCCGCGAACGCGCCGAGTTGATCGGCGCCAGGCTGGAGGTGGAATCAATCAAAGGAAAAGGAAGCAGGCTGAGGGTTAAAGTGTGATGCGAAAAACATCATAAGCCATTTTGCTTATCTAACATCCCGCCATTCTGCGCTCAGTCAGGGGCGGGATGTTGCTTATGATTGGGGCATTCTGTATCAAAGGTGAATTCATGGCAACTGAAACAACCGCCCCGCTCGTCTCCCCGAACGAACGCTGGAAAATTTTCCTGCATGCCTTTCTCTTCGTGGCTGGTTTCTCAACGGTCTTCATCGTCGGCTGGGGCGGTTCGGTGACATTGGTCGGGCAGTTGTTCGTGGAATACAAACGTGTCATCGCCCAACTCGGCGGGATCGTTGTGATCATGTTCGGACTGGCGACACTGGAAGTGATCCGCATTCCCTGGTTTTATGCCGACACGCGGACTCAATACACGGGTCAGCGCGGGACGTATGGCGGGTCGGCGTTGATGGGCGTTTTCTTCGCCGCAGGCTGGAGCCCATGCATCGGCGCGACCCTCGGCGCAATCCTGACGATGGGGCTGAGTCAACAGACCGTCGGCCAGGCCATGTGGCTGTCTTCAGGTTATTCGCTTGGACTTGGAATCCCCTTCCTCGCGATGGCGCTCGGACTCGAACGCGCTTCGGGTTGGATCAAGCGCATGAGGCCGTACCAGAAATATTTCCGCATTGCCAGCGGCGTATTCATCATCGCGATTGGCGTTTTATTGTTGACGAACACCATGAGCCTGATCGCCATCTGGGCATTCAAGAACGGCTACTTCATCGAGTCCTTCGCGACATATGCCGCCGCGCCAACATACTTCACCGCCATCCTTGCGGGTCTGCTCTCGTTCCTCTCGCCGTGCGTGCTTCCGCTCGTCCCCGCTTATCTCGGTTATTTGAGCGGACACACTTTGCAACGCGCGTAAATTAACAATACATCGAAAGGTAAACATGGAAACCAACAACCCTGAGACCGTCCCCGATTCTGAAGACACCATCACATTCAAGCGCACCCACTTTTATTCGGTATTGGTGATGATCGCGTTTGCCATCGGAATCCTGACAGGTTACTTCGTGTGGGGACGTAACTCCGCCTCGGCGCGCGCCGCCGCGAATTATCCATCCGCCGCCCAAGCGCCTGCGGCCACGCAAGCCCCGCGCTACGTCCGCTACGATGTCGCGACGGACGGATTCCCCAGCATGGGTCCCGCCGACGCGCCGATTGTGATCGTCGAGTTCAGCGACTTCCAATGTCCGTTCTGCCAGCGCTTTTACGACCAGACCTTCAAACAATTGATGGCGGCCTACCCAGGAAAGATTCGCTTTGTTTATCGTCACCTGCCGCTGACTTCCATTCACCCCGAAGCCTTCCCCGCCGCGGAAGCCTCCATGTGCGCCAACGAACAAAATGCCTTCTGGCCTTTCCACGACAAGATATTCGAGAATCAGGACAAACTGGGAAGCAGTCTCTACCTTCAAATTGCCAGCGACCTGAACCTGAATACAGCGGCATTTGAGAATTGCGTGAATACCAACAAATACAAGGATCAGGTGCAGGCGGACTCAGATTTTGCACTCGGCCTTGGCGTGCAATCCACGCCCACGTTCTTCATCAACGGATTGGCGCTTGTCGGCGCGCAACCCTTGACCGCCTTTACCCAGATCATTGATAAGGAACTGGCGGGAGAAATTCCATAGCCATTGGAGTCTGCGATGAAACGATTTGTTTTTCTGGCAGTGATTCTCCTGGCCGTGTTGACAGCCTGCCAGGGCAGACCCACTCAGGTCACGGGCGAAGCGGTCACGGTGGCGGGAGGTTCGTACACAAACGTCACGGCGGATGAGTTGAGCGTCATGTTGAAGAACAAGGATTTTGTCTTCGTCAACGTTCATATCCCATTTGCGGGCAATATCGCTGACACCGATCTATCCATTCCCTACGATCAGATCGCCACGCCTGCCAACCTGTCGCAACTGCCAGCCGATAAGAACGCCAAGATTGTGCTGTACTGTCGCAGTGGTCGCATGAGCGCCATTGCGGCGGATGAACTTGTGTCTCTTGGTTACACCAATGTCTGGAATCTCATGGGCGGCATGGTGGACTGGGAAAACGCAGGGTATGAAATCGAACCATAAGGAGCAAGGAATGGCAACCGATCCCGTTTGCGGAATGAGAATCCCAAAAGCGACTGCCGCGGCAACCTCCACCTATAAAGGAGAAACGTACTATTTCTGCGCCGCGCTGTGCAAGCAGTTGTTTGACAGGGAACCTGAAAAGTACTTGCAGGAGATGGAACGTCAAAAGGAACAGTGATCGAATGGAAGACTCAAACATCACCCAGTCATATTGGCTGGGTGATGTTTGTCATAAGCAGAATGGCGCGGGGAATTTATAGCAATTCGGCGGTGAGCAGGTTTGATTGGGCTGGGTAAGATAACGCAACTCTAAAATTTTCACGGAGGCATTCCAATGCGCTATCACCTATGCAACGCTGGGGAGGATCGATGAAACGGTTCCTGTACGCAAGTTCAATTTTGTTGTTCGTGCTTTCTGCTTTCTTCGCGACTCCATTGTCTGCGCGCGCGAGCGAAGGCGATGGCGGGCATGGTCTGGAAGCGGAAGTGAACGGCTATCACGTCACGCTGGACAGCCAGAACGAGTGGGCGAAGGGCGAGAATGTTTTGGTGGTCACGATCACCGACAGTATGGGCATGCCCCTCAGCGGCGCCAATGTGGAGATTCTCGTCGCGCCGAAAGCTGGAGGGCATGAATCGCCTGCGATGGCCTCGCCCGATAGCGGTCAGGAAGAGGCGATGTCGGGCATGAACATGGGCGAGAGTCAGCCCGAGGAATCGTCCATGCCTGGAATGGACACGGGGAACGGTCAGCAACAGGAGCCAGAACCTGGCGTGATGAAACCCGTTGCAAATAATACGTCTGAACACGAGGCAGGATCCGCCAGCCCGATTGCGATGACCGAGTCGGAACATGGCACATACACGGCGCAGGCTCAACTGGAAACATCGGGCGAGCATGACGCGCATGTGATGTTCCACGTCAACGGCGAAATGTTGCAGGCTGATTTTGTGGTCAAGGTGACAGGCTCGAACTCCAAGACCTTTGTGCTGTGGAGTTTTGTGGCAGTAAATGTCGCCATCGTCGCCGTGGCGGGTACATTGAAAAAACAAAAATCCCTTCCCGTGAAAGGCCGAAAATAACATGGCCGTCGAACTCAAGCCCCAAAATAAAAGTGTTTTCGCGGGAGGCAACCTCCTGGAGATCAAATTCATTGACCGGTTCATGCGCAGCCGATGGTTTCCAGGAATCATCCAATGGCCGACCCTGCTGGTCTTTATGGTGATCATGTTCCAACTCTTGCTCGGACCCGAATCCGCGCACGACAATCTCGGCACGGCTCTGACCTGGGTACTGTGGTGGCCGCTCATCCCGATCATCTTCCTGTTTCTCGGACGTTTCTGGTGTGCCATCTGTCCGTTCGCGACGATCAACGATTTGGTGCAGAAATTTGTCGGCAACAATAAACCTGTCCCGAAGTTCTTGAAGAAATACGGCATCTGGATCATTGACGCGCTCTTCATCTTCATCACGTGGAGCGACCACGTATGGGGCGTGGTGGAGAATCCCTTCGGCTCGGGTGTGCTCATGCTGACGCTGACGACCGGCGTAATCGCATCGGGTTCATTCTTTGAACGCCGTACCTTCTGCCGTCACCTGTGTTTCCTCGGCGGTTTATCTGGAAACTATGCCCGTACAGGCATGTTGGCGTTGCGCGGCACGCCCGAAATTTGCGCCACCTGTACAACCGCCTCTTGTTTCAAAGGCACGGAAAAAGCGCCGGGCTGTCCCCTATTCGAGTTCCCCAAGACGATGACCTCCAATGCCAACTGCGTGGTCTGCGCGGACTGTATCAAAAACTGTCCGAACGACTCGATCCAGCTCACGGTCCGCCCGCCGACGAAAGAACTGTGGTTCGTCCGCAAGCCGAAGATGGAAGAAGCGTTTTTGTCGGCGGTCATCATGGGCATTGTCTTCGTCCAAAACGTGACCATGCTCGAAGTGTGGGGAAGCATGTTGAAATGGCTGGAGAACGCGGTCGGCACCACCAACTACGCCGTCACCTTTAGCATTACCTTCGCGATTGCGATCATCATCCCTGTTGCCCTGCTCGGACTCACCTCGTGGATTGCGGGCAGGTTCAACAAGACCAATCTGGTGGAAAACTTTACCCGCTTCGGCTATGCCATCATCGCGCTGGATGTGGCGGCGCACATTGCCCACAACCTGTTCCACCTTCTGGCGGAAGGCAAGTCCATTTACTACACCGCCCTCGCGTTGTTCGGGCAGGAAATCCACGGCGCGTCGCCCGCGCTGGTCAGCATGGAGACGATCCAGATCCTGCAATTCGGCTTGATCGGGCTGGGATTCATCGCCTCGCTCTACGCCGCCTGGCGGATCGCCAAAACGAACCAGCCCGCTGGCAAGGTTTGGGCGACCTTCGCGCCCTTCGCGGTGTTGATGGTGGTCCTGACCGCAATGAACATCTACTTGTTCATGCTCCCGATGGCGATGCGCATGTAAGCGTGTCCCAATATAGGCAATTTGGCTCTCATCAATTTGGAGAGATTCAAGCAAAATCACGATGAAAGGAGATTGTTTATGGCTCAAACCTTCAAAGACCCCATCTGCGGCATGGATGTCACGCCCGAGAGCGCGGCAGGCAAGTCTGAGTACAACGGCCAGACCTACTACTTCTGCTCGCTCGGCTGTAAGAAAGCCTTCGACAAGGAGCCTGAGAAGTATCTTGGCAAGGCCGACGAACACGCTCAACATCACTAAGAGCGCCCCCTCTCTTCTCCCCTCTCTCCTCCCTTGCAACTGGCCTATTTTCGGATAGGCCAGTTTGCATGAGGAGTAAGTTGAATAACCTTCATGGCCTCTTATTGCGTTTTTTACCGAAACTTTAATCACGCCTGCTATTCTTGATTCATAGAAAAGGAGTAAATCATGTTTCTGATGTGGATCATCCCCCTCTTACTGATCGGTCTGGTCGTTTACGCGATCTCTGGTAACAATCTGGTCAATGCGCTTCAACCGGCTTCGAGTCGCGCCTGCCCAAATTGCAATCAGGCGGTACAGAACGATTGGAAAACCTGCCCGCACTGCGGACAGACCCTATGAAAGGAATCTCAAGATGAAAAAAACAAACTGGCTGGCTGTCTCCCTGATCGTGATCGTTGTTCTCCTGGTTTTCTTTTGGATCGGCACAATGTTTGGCGGCGGTTATAGCGGTTATGGCATGATGGGAGGTCGCGGCATGATGGGCAACTGGGGCTACTCTCCCTTTGGCTGGTTCGGGATGGGACTCGGCATGCTCTTCATGTGGCTCATTCCCATCGGCACAATCGCCCTCCTCGTGTACGGCGTTGTTGCGCTTACGAGGAACGCAGGAACCAATGCCCCCACCGCATTCTCCGCTTCTTGCTCCAATTGCGGGAAAGGCGTTCAAGCCGATTGGAAGAACTGTCCCCACTGCGGCACAACGTTGTAACGTACACTTGCCCTGGCGGGCAGTGCCAGGGAGAATTATCTTGCAACTCAATGGCCTATCCAAAAGATAGGCCATTTTGCTTATATGGAATCAGGCTGAAAATCGCTCCCTCCTGTTGTCTAATGGATATACACTAACGCAATCTCTTGATAAGGTAGGCAACCATGACTGTCCATGACCTTGTATGTGGAATGGAAATCGAACCCCAAAGCGCTTTCGCTCTTCGCGAACACATGGGGCAGACATTTTATTTTTGCTCACAATCCTGCGTGGAGCAGTTTGACAAAGAGCCGCACCATTTCGTGATGACCTCCGCAACGACAGGTTTCAACCCCGATCGGACTCTTGTCCGCATCGAACTCCCCGTAGCGGATCTGCCGTTCTACAAGCCTGTTACCAGCCTCGAGTCTAGTTTGCGCGCCCTGGACGGCGTCCATGATGTGGTCACGAATGCAGGCGCGGGCGTTTTGCGAGTGGAATACGATCCTCAACTCGCGACCATCCCGCAAATGGCGGCGATTGTCCGCGCGGCTGGTTTTCAAGTTGGCGGAACAAACGCCAAGATTGGAATTGAAAATCTTCGTTGCGCCTCCTGCGTGAAGTTCATCGAGGATGAATTGAAAGCCACAGACGGCGTCTTGAGCGCGACAGTCAATATCGTCACACAGGAAGCGAGCGTGGAGTATCTTCCCCAAAAGGCAACGCTCGCACAATTGAATGCGGCAATCGAGTCCTGGGGCTACAAGCCACGTACTGCGTTGAGCGACGCGCCTGTGGATAAACAGGAAGAGGCTCATGCGCGCGAATACAGCCGCTTGATGAAAATGTTCTGGTTTGCGGCGATTGTCTCACTGCCTGTGTTGTTGTTTGCGTATCCGCAATACGTGCCTGTGGTTCGTGACCTTTCAATGGAAACCATCCGCTGGGCATGGATACTTTCCGCGCTTGTGACCTTGCCTGTTTTGTTCTATTCTGGCTATGACTTTTTCACAGGCGCTTGGGCGGCATTCAAACATCGCTCGGCAAACATGAATACGTTGATCGCGCTCGGCACAGGTGCGGCATGGTTGTATTCGACGTTTGCTATTGCTTTTCCATCCGTATTCCCCGAAGGAACCTCCGAACCGTTTTACGATGTTGTGGCAGTCGTGATCGCCCTGGTGGTTTTGGGGCAGGCGCTCGAACTGCGCGCCAAGGGTCAATCCAGCTCGGCGATCAAAAAGTTGTTGGGGTTGCAGGCGAAGACTGCCCGCGTGATCCGCGATGGCAAAGAAATGGACATCCCTGTTGAAGAGGTATTGGTCGGCGACGTGATTCAAGTCCGCCCTGGCGAGAAGGTTCCAGTAGACGGCGTCATCGTCGAAGGCAGTTCCGCTGTGGACGAGTCTATGCTGACAGGTGAATCATTGCCCGTTTCAAAGAAAAAAGGTGATGAGGTCATCGGCGCGACATTGAACAAGACAGGCGCGTTCAAGTTCCGCGCCACGAAAGTTGGCAAGGACACTGCCCTCGCTCAGATCGTGAAAATGGTACAAGACGCGCAAAATTCAAAAGCGCCGATTGCAAGACTTGCCGACACCATCTCTGGATACTTCGTTCCCATCGTGATGATTCTCGCCGTGTGGACTTTCGTCATCTGGTTTGTAATTGGACCTCAACCTCAATTGGTGTATGCGCTCGTCACCAGTGTGACTGTACTGATTATCGCTTGTCCTTGTGCACTGGGTCTCGCCACACCAATGAGTTTAATGGTCGGTATTGGCAAAGGCGCAGAACATGGGATTCTCATTCGCTCGGGTGAAGCACTACAAACTGCACGTTCCATTCAAACCGTCGTGCTGGACAAGACAGGCACGATTACGAAGGGCAAGCCTGAGTTGACGGATGTAGTGATGAGTGATCAGTCATCAGTGATCAGTGATCAGTTGTTGCGGCTCGCGGCTTCAGTGGAAAAGGTGAGCGAACATCCGTTGGCACAGGCGATTGTTGAAGGTGCGCAGGTGCGCAAATTGGAACTGGCGGAAGTGAAGGATTTTGAAGCCATTCCTGGTCACGGTGTTTCAGCGAAGGTCGAAGAACGAAGCGTCTTGATCGGCAATCTCAAGTTGATGAATCGCGAGAACATTGCGCTGGGTGAATTGGAGGAAAAATCCAAGTCACTCGCCGACGATGGCAAGACACCAATGTTTGTCGCGGTTGACGGCAAAGCCGCTGGCATCATCGCCGTGGCAGACACGGTTAAGGAAGACTCTGCGGAAGCCATCAAAGCCTTGCAAAGTCTTGGAATAGAAGTCGTGATGATCACAGGCGATAATCGCCGCACTGCCGAAGCGATTGCGCGCAAAGTCGGTATTACTCGCGTGCTGGCAGAAGTATTACCCGAAGATAAAGCCAATAACGTTCATCTGTTACAGGCAGAAAACAAGAAAGTCGCGATGGTCGGTGATGGGATTAACGACGCACCCGCGCTGGCACAAGCGGACGTCGGTCTCGCCATCGGCACTGGCACAGATGTTGCGATTGAAGCCTCAGACATCACACTCATTAAAGGTAGCCTCAAAGGTGTTGTCACCGCCATCGAAGTCAGCCGCGCCACGATGAAGAATATCTACCAAAATCTGGTTGGCGCATTCTTCTACAATGTTCTTGGTATTCCTGTTGCAATGGGTGTCCTGTTCCCGTTATTCGGTTTGCTGCTCAGCCCATTGATTGCAGGCGCGGCAATGGCGTTTTCATCCGTAACAGTGGTCGGTAATGCCAATCGCCTGCGCGGGTTCAAGCCGAAGTTCAGCGTAAAGTGAGTTGATATGAAAATCGAACTTCTTTATTTCGACGGATGCCCCTCTTGGGAGTCGGGTTTGAAAAATCTCCAGACTGCCTTACAAGAGGAGGGATTATCCACCGCCGTGGAGATGGTGAAGGTGGAAAGTGATGAAGATGCGGCGCGTTTGAAATTCCTCGGTTCTCCTCATTTTCGTGTTGACGGTATGGATTTGTGGCACGAGGAACGTGATGTGTATTCGCTTAGTTGCCGAGTGTATCCGACGCCAAATGGAATAAAAGGTTATCCTACTGTCCAGATGTTGAAAGAAAAATTGCACGCCGTGGTCGGATAAGAATTATGTCTACTCCTCGTTTTGTCATGTGGATGACCTGGGCTTTGGTTCTCGGAATGATCTGGACTGTGGTATCGCGCGTCCAGCCCGAATCAGCGCAGGCATCCCCAGGTTCTGTTGCAAAGGAAGGTTTCACGGCTCCCGATTTCAAATTGGGTTTATTGGATGGCGGAACAGTCACTTTATCTGAATTGAAGGGCAAAGTGGTGCTGGTCAATTTCTGGACTTCGTGGTGCCCGCCGTGCCGGAAGGAAATGCCTGCCATTGAATCCGTGTATCGCAGTTACAAGGATTTAGGGCTGGTAGTCATTGGTCTGAATCTGACCGCCCAGGACTCCAAACAAGCAGCGGCTTCGTTTGTGCAAGAGATTGGCGTTACCTTTCCGATCGCGCTCGACCTGGATAATTCTGTTGGAAACTTGTATCGAGTAACTGCCCTGCCGACCTCCTTCTTCATTGACCGCAAAGGAGTGATCCGCTCTGTGATCGTCGGCGGACCGATGAGCGAAGCCCTCGTTCAATCCAAAGTGGAAGAGTTGTTGCGGGAGGGTGAATAATGTACCCATATCTTCGTCTGGGACCCTTCCTCCTTCAAATGCCCCTGTTGGCTTTGTTTATCGGCGTGTGGATTGGTCTCACTTTTATTGAAAAAGAATCTGTCCACCAGGGCTTGAACAAGGAAAAAATAAATAATCTAGTTTCCTATGGATTAATCGGAGGAATTGTTTTTGCAAGGCTTGGATACGCCGCGCAATACGTTTCAGTATATATTTCCAACCCGTTCAGCCTTTTGTCTTTGAACACGAATACATTCCTGCCCAGCGCGGGTTTGGTATTTGGAACTTTGATTGCCATTGGTTATGGGTATCGCCAGAAACTGCCATTCCGAAAGACCCTGGATGTGCTTGCGCCTGGTCTGGCGTTTTTTATGATCATGCTTGGCGTAGCACATCTTCTGAGCGGAAATGCTTATGGTAGCACAACGAACGTTCCTTGGTCCATTTACCTGTGGTCTGAATATCGCCAGCCCACACAAATCTACGAAATCTTTCTGGCGCTGGTGATTTTTACACTTGTTCTCACACATATGATTCCAACCATCAAGCCTGGTTCGCAGTTTATTCAATTTTTTGCGCTTTCCGCGACAGCCCGTTTGTTCATCGAAGGGTTTCGCGGCGACAGCGCCACATTGTTTGATGGATATCGCACTGCGCAGGTGATCAGCCTCTTCATTCTGATTGTTTGCATTTACCTTTTTAGAAATTGGGAAGAAAGAAGTGAACATGAGCCAAGCTTCCAATAAGAAACGCTATATCCCCGCACTGAGTTTTCGCTGGCTTACCCCGCTGTATGATCCCCTGCTCAAATGGGTCATGCGGGAGGAAGCCTTCAAACGCAAACTGGTTCAGCAGGCAAACATCCAGCCGCAAATGAGAGTCCTTGATCTTGGCTGTGGCACAGGCACGTTGACGCTTATGCTCAAGCACGCCTATCCCGAAGCGCAGATCACAGGTCTGGATGGCGACCCACAGGTATTAGATATAGCACGAGATAAATCTCGCGGTACTGATATTAAATGGGATGAAGGACTCGCCTCTTCCCTCCCGTATCCTGATTCTACTTTTGACCGGGTGGTCACCAGCCTGGTCGTTCACCATCTCATCACCGACGACAAGCGCCGCGCGTTCAAAGAGGTTTACCGTGTATTGAAACCGCAGGGCGAATTGTATGTGTTGGACTTCGGTGCGCCGCATTCATCACTCACCCGTTTCATGACGAACTACATGCGCCGCCTTGAAGAGTCTGCCGACAATTTCGACGGGATGATCCCGCGCTTCGTAACCGAGGCAGGCTTCGGCGAAGTCAAAGAAGCGGAGCACTTCGTCACCGTATTTGGTCCGTTATCCATCATAAAAGCCATGAAAGGAAATTAACATGTCTCAAATTCAAATCTTTGTGATTCTTTCGGGAATCGTACTCACTGTATTGATCGCCTGGTATTTCTGGTTCGCGCCCAAAGCGCAGACCCGTGTTGCCGTAGCCGCTTCTGGCGCGCAGGAAGTAGCAGTGATGGTGAAAGGTGGTTATACACCTGATGTCATTGTTGTCCAAAAAGGAAGACCTGTGCGTCTGACTTTTACGCGTCACGAAAGTTCAGCGTGTTCCGAAAAAGTCTTGTTCCCTGACTTCAACCAGAACGCATTATTACCCGAAGGCGAGCAAGTAACGTTGGAGTTCACACCTGATAAGTCTGGCGAATTTGGCTTTCAATGCCAGATGGGAATGCTGCGCGGAAAATTAATTGTAGAGTAAGAAAGGAGACAACCATGAAAGTTAAAGATCCAGTTTGTGGTATGGAAATTGAGTCAGAGAAGGCTTTCGCCAAGCGCGAACATGAAGGGCGAACGTTCTACTTCTGCTCGCAAGACTGCGTCAGCAAATTCGATGCCGACCCGCACAAATACGGTCACCCGCAGGAACACGAGCATCATGGCGATCATGGCGCACGTCATTAGTAGTGCCTGTCAGTAACATAGTATCGTCCGATTTAGACTCCAATAGCAAATGGTCATGATGCACATGCCAAATTGACTCTCACTTGTCTGGTGATGTGCATCATGATCCGCGCTCGTCTGCAATGAGCAAATTAAGGCGAAATAAGACATGAAAGATTCAGGAAAATTTAGATTTGGCGAATGGCTGCGGTCAAGCACCGGATTGGTATTTGTTACCTTTCTCGTGATCGCGGCTTTCTTTTTGTTTACTGAACATAAGGCTCATCTTTACGGAATTCTGCCTTATGCGCTGCTGACGCTGTCCCTTTTGTTATATTGGCTGATTCGTCGTCGGCAGGAGAAGGATTGAAAATGAATACTGATGTCCCCGCATATGGGCTCTGGTCGTTGGTGATTATCAATGTAGTCATCTTTGTCATCTTTGCCCTAAGTTTCTACAAACCGCGCACCGCGCGTGATTGGCGTTCCTTTGGAGCATTCACTGCTTTTCTAGTGGCGCTGTTCACTGAGATGTATGGCTTCCCGCTGACGATCTACCTGCTCTCCGGCTGGCTGACGAGCCGCTATCCTGGCATTGACCTCTTCTCGCATAATGCCGGGCACTTATGGGAAACATTACTCGGCTGGAAAGGTGATCCACACTTCACGTGGCTTCACTGGCTGAGCGAGGGATTGATTGCTGGCGGTTTCATTCTGATTAGTTCAGCGTGGAAGGTGCTATTTCAGGCACAGCGCAATCATACTGTGGCTTCGCAGGGCGCATACGCTCATCTTCGCCATCCCCAGTATGCCGGCTTCATCATGATCATGTTGGGATTCCTGTTCCAATGGCCGACCATCATCACGTTGATTATGTTTCCCATACTCGTGACCATGTACGTCCGCCTCGCGCGCAGAGAAGAAAAGGAATCGCTGGCAGAATTCGGAGAGGTGTATGAGCGATACATCGCAAGCACACCTGCATTTCTGCCAAGGCTAACCCTGCCGTCGGGCAACCCTAATGCGCGATGAGGCTACTGCACATCTTGATTGATGCATGCAAGATGGAAGAGGAGTTGAGAATGAGTAAGAAAAACGAGAAACATGGCAGGAAGATAGATGTAGATGCATGGCTTGCCAACACTCATTCTCCAAAACGGCGAGCAACCAAGGCAAAGAACCTGATCGAGCGTGATGCAAAGGAAGATCTCAGCGGCACAAACCCATTTTGGGACGAAGAGAATCGGCTCTATTTTGTCCAGAAGATCGCAAGAGTAGTTGGAAGGAAGCTTTTATAGAACGTCTTCTACATTTGTAAAGGGTACTGTGTAAATGTATGTAAAGTTTTACCAAGGAGTAAAAAATGAAACCTCAAAAAATCCATATGCCAGCGCTTGCATTCATCTCAGCGTTTGTCATTGGCGTCATATTGTTCGCTACGTTCTGGAAAATGTTGTTTGGGTCAGCCTCCAGTCTGGTAGTTCTCGCTGGAATGGCAGGCACGGCAATTGCCGTGATCGTATTTTGGTTCCGCAATGAAATTCAGCGTCGCAATGATCAGGATAAATAAGACGTGGATCAAATTCAACCCAACCCTTCTTCGGAACCCCAGCTCAAAACTGTGTGCGGGGGAATAATCAAGGATCCAACCAAATTTCCAAGTGCAGAATACCGTGGAGAGCGCGTTTATTTTTGTAACCGCGCCTGCCTGCACGCCTTTGAACAGAGTCCTGATGCGTTTATATCAGGCGGGATTGAACACCCGATTCACGAAGAGGACGAGCTATAAGCAAAAAGGATTTTGCGCCATCTTAGATTCAACAATTGGAATCAATTTATTTTAGAGGTATGAGGAGTTAATATGAATACGACCTTGTTTGCTACCCTGGCACTTGGCTTTGCCCTCGGCGTCAAACACGCGCTGGACGCCGACCATGTGGTGGCTGTATCAACCATCGTAAGCCAGTATCGAAACCCGTTCCGGGCAACGTTGGCTGGGGTCTTTTGGGGTATCGGACATACGACAACACTCTTGCTTGTGGGTATTGCGGTGATCGCCTTCAAAGTTGTCATTCCCGACAAGCTTGCCCTCTTGATGGAATTTCTGGTGGGAATCGTGCTTGTCATTTTGGGCATCCAAACTCTTTGGCAGTTCCTTCCTCATAATAACCATGCTCATATCCATGATCACGGCGATGAACTGCATTCACATGTCCATATCCACTCTTCGGGCGGAGATGAGAAAAGGGCTCAGCATCATGCGCTTCGCCAGCATAAGTCCCTGCTGATCGGCTTGATTCATGGACTGGCAGGAAGCGCGGCATTGATGCTCCTTGTATTGGGCTCCATTCAATCGCCGTGGGAGGGGGTTTTTTATATTGTGATTTTTGGAGTCGGGTCCATTCTGGGAATGATGATCATCAGCACCTTGATCGGCCTACCGTTTACGCTTTCATCCGCGAGATTCTCGTCCATTAATCGAGTCGTCAAATTTATTGCAGGGACTCTCAGCGTGACACTGGGTATCCTTGTAATGGTCAATATTGCCTTTATTGAGGGTCTGTTTTTGGGAGGGTGACGGTTGTAACAAACCCACATGGCTTTGAGGTAACAAAACTCATGAGCAAAACAGCGCATTACGAAACAAGTCGAACTGCGCTGTTGATTATCCCATGCGGGTTGTAAGATGGGGTCAAAGCAAGACAAAATTTATCATCAAAGGAGTAAAAATGACTACTCAAACCATCTCCAGGGAATATCAACTCACTGATATTCCATTCACCAAAACCCTGTTCGAAGGCAAGGCGTTTTCCTGGCTCTGGCTCGCCATCCGCCTGTACTTGGGATACCAATGGATCGAATCGGGCTGGGGCAAGTTCACCAACCCCGCCTGGATGCAGGGCGGCGAAGCGCTGAAAGGCTTCTGGGCGAAAGCCGTTATCATCCCCGACGCGCCTGCCCGTCCGCTGATCGCTTTTGATTGGTATCGCAATTTCATCCAGTTCATGCTCGATAGCGGCAACTACGCCTGGTTCGCCAAACTCGTGGCGGTGGGCGAACTGCTGGTCGGCGCGGCGTTGATCCTGGGTATCTTCGTCTGGTTCTCTGCCTTCATCGGCGGTTTCATGAACTGGAACTTTATGATGGCTGGTTCCGCCTCCGTCAACCCCGTGTTCTTGATCCTCTCCATCCTGCTCGTCCTTGCCTGGAAAACCTCAGGCTGGCTTGGTCTGGATCGCTGGCTACTGGTTCAGGTTGGCACACCCTGGCAACCTGGGTTGATCTTCCAGAAAAAGTAACTCTTCTTTCGGCGTATCTCTCCTCCTCAAACGACATTCGAAGGCACCTTCGGATGTCGTTCTTGATACTCTCTTATTGCAATCTACATACTTTCTTTGCAAACACAAACTATACTGCCAACCTGAATTTATATTTGGAGCATAAACAATGATCAACTGGAATCAAGTTTCTCGGAGAGATTTTCTTAAGTTGATGGGACTTGGCGCTGGAACATTTACCCTCAGCGCCTGTGGACTCCTCCCATCCGCCTCAGCCGACCCGACAGCGGCTCCCGTTTTTCCGACGCCACTTACCCCTTTGCCTGATCTCCCGATTCTATCGGTAGACCTGACGGCTGGACGCGCCACGCTCCCCATTTTTTCGGGGAGGGAAACGTCCATTTTGCGGTATCAGGCTTCGGTCAGGGAGGGAGGCGGGGATTTGCTCCAGACATTGAGCGGCTCGTATCTGGGTCCCATTTTCAGAGTGAAGCGGGGACAACGAGTCCAGGTTCGGTTGAACAACGAATTGCCCGACCCGACCATCATCCACTGGCATGGGTTGAAAATTCCAGAAGAGATGGATGGGCATCCGCGTTATGCCGTCGCGCCTGGGAAAAGTTATGACTATGATTTTCAAGTGATCAACCGTGCGGGCATGTATTGGTTCCATCCGCATCCGCACCAGTTGACGGGACCGCAGGTGTATTACGGGTTGGCGGGTCTGTTCATCGTCAGCGATGAGGAGGAAGCCGCGCTGGGTTTGCCTGCGGGCGAGTATGACCTGCCGCTGGTGATTCAGGACCGCACGTTTGACTCGCAAAACCAGATGATCTATCTGGCAAACGGCATGATGGATTCGATGACGGGTTTTCTGGGCGATACGATTCTGGTCAATGGTGCGCACAACGCCAGCATGGACGTGAAAGCCAGCGCCTATCGTTTGCGCCTGCTGAACGGCTCGAACTCGCGCGTGTACAAACTTGCCTGGCAGGATGGCACACCTCTGACCGTGATCGCCACCGACGGCGGCTTGCTGGAAAAACCTGTGACCCGCGACTACATCACGATGGGACCTGGCGAACGCCTAGAGTTATGGGTTGATTTCAGCGGAAGAAGTGCAGGCGGTGAAATGAAACTGGTCAGCCTACCGTTTACCGATTTCAGCGGTGGGATGATGGGGGGAGGCATGATGGGTGGATCTGGCTTGCCCAACGGTACGCCGCTCGACATCCTGCGTTTGAGAGTCGGCGAGAAAGGCGCGGACGTGACTCCCCTGCCGTCGCAACTCTCCACGATTGAACGACATGCTGTAAACAATGCGGTCAATCGAAACAACCCGCGCTCGTTCAGGCTGGCAATGCAGGGCATGGTTCACACCATCAACAACCGTTTGTTCGAGATGGATGCGGTGGCGCAAGACGAGATCGTGCGGCTGGGCGACCTGGAAGTTTGGGAGTTCGTCAATCTCGAAGGCGGCGGTGGCGGCATGGGAATGGGCATGATGAACATGGATATGCCTCATCCCATGCACATGCACGGCGTACAATTTCAGGTTCTTGAACGGCAGATCGCGCGCGGATTTGAATCCGTGTATCAGGAATTAAGCGATGGATTTGTGGACAACGGCTTGAAGGATACCGTGCTGGTTCTGCCTGGTGAAACGGTTCAGGTACTCGTGCGCTTCGAGAATTACACAGGGACATACCTGTACCACTGCCACAATCTTGAACATGAGGATGCGGGGATGATGAGGAATTACAGGATCGAGGGGTGAGGTCATCTCTGTTCCCAGAGATCACAGTCTGTATTTTTTATGGGCGATACGCCAAACTGCCTATCCCTGAATCAAGCCATTCTGCGCTTCGAAATTCCCAGCGGTGACTCTACAATCCAACTGTCAGATCTCAACCAAGGAGTATCCATATGTCATTCAAAGACCCCGTCTGCGGAAAGCGCATCAATCGCGGCAAAGCCCACATCACCATTGAATTCGAAGGTGTGAATTATTTCTTGTGCTGTCCGCAGTGCCAGACTCAGTTTGAGTGTTCTCCAAAGACCTTTGCCAAACCTGAATTGGGTGAGAAAGCAAGGAAAGTCCAACACTATCCTGTAAAACAACACAATTGAGAGGAAAACATTATGAGCGACAATTGCCACGTTGAACCGATCCAAAAGTCCGCGCTGGATCATGTTATCCAGTCTGCCGACCGAATCCTGCTGTCCATTTCAGGGATGGGCTGTCCTAACTGCGCCACGCGTGTGCGTAATGGTCTGTTGTTGCTGGATGGCGTCCATGACGCCGAAGTGCTGTTAAACATGCGCATGGCTGAGGTGTACTTCGATGAGAAAAAGGTCTCCGTCAAGATGCTGGTTCAGGCAGTGGCTGGTGCGGGAAACGACGGTCGTCACAATTATCTGGCGCAGGTAATCGGGGCGTAAATGATCCAGATCGTCAGGTGACATTCAGCATAAGCCATTTGGCGTATATGCCTTCCCGCCATACTGCGCTGGAGAGAACATACTTGTCAGACTACTATTGAGCCATCCGAACACGGAGGCTCAATATGTTTTCAAAAGCACACAAGTTTTTCTTTCTCCTGGTTGTAATGGCGTTGATTGGCACGGCAGTTTCAGCCTGTTCCACATCAAGTTCAAGTGAAGTCCATCTTGTCATGTCGCCATTGGATCAAATGCCAATGGACGTTCAGTCCGCGCCTGTGGCGGTACAGGAAGCCTATCAGTTCAACGTCGCCAACCCCGACATTATGCAGGACATTCCCTGCTATTGCGGATGCGGCGACATCGGTCACACCTCCAATTACGATTGCTACGTCTCGGATGTGGACGCCAGCGGGAAGATCACCTTTGACAATCACGCGCTTGGCTGCTCCATCTGCGTGGACATTACCCAGGATGTGATGCGCATGTTGCGGGACGGAAAGACTCCACAGGATGCCAGGGCATACATAGACGCAACGTATTCCAAGTACGGATCATCCAACATCCCTTAACCTGATGCGCTTTCGTTTCTCTCTTCTCCTCTGTGTGATGGCTGGACTGGTGGTGGCGTTCGCGCCTCTGCCAGTTCAACCCATTACGCCTCAGGAGCAGACCTTTCAGATCGATGCGCACCAATTTGCCTATTCCCCCTCCGAACTGAAAGTCAACCCCGGCGACACTGTGACCATCCGACTAGTCAGCACCGATGTCGTGCATGGACTCTACGTAGATGGCTACGATGTTTCCGTTGAAGCCGACCCCGGTCAATCGGCAACCCTGACCTTTGTTGCTGATAAACCCGGCTCATTCCGCTTCCGCTGTAACATCACCTGTGGAGCCATGCATCCGTTCATGATCGGGAAAATCACAGTAGGCACGAACAATTGGCTACTGCGTTCCATTGGTCTGGCTGCCCTTGCGGTTATGGGTGTCATGATTTCGATAAAGCCAAAGGCATAATTTCATCATGGCAAAGATTGAACTTACCCGAAGTCCTTTGATAAAGAACGCTCTCAAAAGCCGTTATCCGCAACTGGCGGTCTTTGTTGTGATGCTGGTCGGCTATATCTTTGCCATCCTTGCGGGACTCATCGGTACGCCTGTTGGCAGTCATAACTTCAGCATTGTCTTCGTATGGATCGCATGGTGGGCGATCCTGATCCTGGTCGCAGTCCCCTTCTTCGGACGTGGATGGTGTGCGGTCTGTCCGATCCCGCTGCCAGGGGAATGGTTACAGCGCGGCGCAGTCTTGAGTCCTCCCGACAAAAGACCGAAATGGCTCAATCTCCGCGTGCCAAAGATATTCCGCAATATCTGGTTGCAAAACATTTCATTTCTTCTTCTGGCGCTCTTTAGCAGTGTTCTGCTTACCACCCCGAATATCACGGGCATTGTCCTTGCCGCCATGCTCTTTGCCGCCATTGGATTGAGCACAGTCTTTGAGCGCCGCGCCTTCTGCCGCTATCTCTGTCCCGTGGGCGGATTTATCGGTCTGTATTCCCAAACTGCCCCCATCGAATTGCGCATCAAAGATAAGCAGGTCTGCGTCAGTTGTGAAGGCAAGCCTTGTTATAACGGCTCGCAGGTTGGTTACGGCTGTCCGTGGGATGTCTTCCCTGGCGGCTTGACGAAGAACACCTATTGCGGCTTGTGCATGGAATGTATCCGTACCTGCCCGCACGATAATATCGCCGTCAACTTGCGTCCCTTCTCCGCCGACCTTTCCAAACCTTCCACGCGCATGGACGAAGCCTTCAAAGCCTTCATCATGCTTGGTTCTGCGATGATTTACGCGGGCGTTCTGCTTGGTCCGTGGGGTTCTTTAAAGGATGCGGCTTATAACGTCGGCACAAGCGCCTGGTTTATTTATGCCGTCATTTTTCTTGCAATCATCTTCATCATTCTCCCTGGGATTTTTCGGCTGATGATTTTCCCCTCCCCCACTGGAAGAGACGCCGCCCTGAGCCTGTCGAAGGGGGCAGGGGTGAGGGCATTTGCTTCCCTCTCAACCGCCCTCATTCCATTGGGCTTGATGTTCTGGGTCGCCTTCAGCCTGTCCTTCGTTCTCACCAACGCCTCCTACATTCTCGCCGCCCTCTCCGATCCGCTGGGTCTTGGCTGGAATCTTTTCGGTACTGCGAATATTGCATGGCAACCGATGCTCACCTCCATTCTAACGCCCGCACAAACACTTGCATTGGTCGGCGGCTTGATCTGGTCTGCCCGTACCGCGCAAAAAGCCGCAGGGGAAGTGAAAGTCTCGCCCATCCCAGTGATCGTTTATTGTTTTCTTACCACATCCCTCATGCTCTGGCTATTGCTATGAAACGCTCCGAACTCTTCTCCCGTATCCTGATCGTCGCGGGTATTCTCCTCGCGGTTGGCGCGCCATTATTCCTTTGGACGCGCACGCCCTTAATCCATGCGCGCATGGCTGAGGACGGTGGCTGGAATCCCGATGTCATTCGGGCGGAAGTTGGCGAGTCCCTTCATCTAAAGATCACTTCCGATGACGTTGTGCATGGCTTCGCGGTCGGTCAGATGGACATGCAAAGTGTGGACATCCTCCCAGGCAAAGTTTCCGACATCACATTGAACTTCGACAGGCCTGGGATTTACACCTTCTTCTGCACGCGCTGGTGTGGACTCAACCACTGGCGGATGCGCGGCACGATAGAGGTCAGCGGCTCACCCTCGGACCCTGAGCCTGCCGCTGTTCCCCTTTACGTTTCCCTCGACCTTGACCTCGACGCTCCGCATGAAGTCCCGATCATTCCAAGTACCCAGCCTTCGGCAGATAATGGTCAGCGTCTGGCAGTTCAACTACCCTTTGACTTCTCCGCCGACTACTATCGCTCGCATTCCCCTTATCAGGCGTTCAATGACTTATCAGCCACATCCCTGACCGAATCCCAACGCTGGGACGTGGTCGCCTATCTTTGGCAGACCAACACGACATCTGAATCTCTCGCAAATGGGCAAAAACTTTATGCTCAGAATTGTGCCTCCTGTCATGGGGAAAACGGCGCAGGAGATGGCGTCTTTGCAGATGACCTTGCAATAGCAGGCGAGTCCTCCATGCAAACAATGGAAGGCGCAATGGACATGATGATGCAAACGCCTGTGGATTTCACCGATCCGCGAAGAATGCTCGGCGCTATTCCCGCGTTGTTGCAGGGAAAAATCCTGCGCGGCGGCATGGGCACAGGCATGCCCATGTGGGGTTCGATCTTCACCGAAGAACAAATCTGGGACCTGATCGCGTACATCTATTCGTTCCAGTTTGAATATCAAAATTAAGGAGACTCTATGAGCAAAAAACATAGAAGGCAAAAGCAGAAGAAAAACTTCCCCTGGCTGCTATTGGCAATCGGAGGCGTATTGCTGGTCGCTGCCGTGTTTCTCTTCGCCAATCAGGGTGGTGATGGCGGCGGAACTCCATCCATCGCGGTGGATCAGCAACTCATTGACTACGGCGACGTGAAGTTCAACGTGGAAAAGACCTTCTCGATCAAAGTCACCAACACAGGCGATGGCACATTACGCTTCACGGAACAGCCCTACATCGAAATCGTGGAGGGGTGCTGACCTCCGAAACTGACCATCGGTTCGATGGTACTCAAGCCCGGTGAAAGCACGATCATTGAATCCAGTGTCTTCATGATGCACGAAGGCATGGATGGTCCACACAACTTTGCCGTTCACATCATCACAAATGACCCGAACAATCCCGATCTGGTTGTGAACGTGTTGTCCAATTGGATACCATAAGCGAGTGACCAATCAAAAGGCGGAATGCTAGATTAGGTTCCGCCTTTTGATTCTTTCTAATCTCTCATGCCTGGATGCCATGGGATATCCAGGCAATTTGAATTATGCGAGTTTCTCAGCGAATATAAACCGCGCGGCAGGAAAACCCAGCGTGACAAATTTGTTTGATACTGAGATGGATAAAGTCTGATTAAACGTCAGGATTTCGGAAATTTGCACCCGCGTGCCGGGGATAATCCCATGCTCAACCAGAAATTTTAAAAGTTCCTGATTATCTTCGCCAAATTCATGAACACGACGAACGATGACAGAATCACCCGGGTGCAGGTCAGTCAGTGGTACGAATTTACTTACAATAGACTCACAGCCCGGAAAGGGGTTTCCATGTGGGCAAACCTTTGGATTTCCAAGAACTTCGCTCATGCGTTCCTCCAGCTGGGGAGAAATGGCGTGTTCTATATTATGGGCTTCGTTGTGAGTTTCGAAAAGAGGTACTTTCAAGAATTTCACCAACAGCCACTCTGTCAACATGTGGCGGCGGGTAACAGAGTGGGCGGCTGCCCGCCCAGTTTCAGTGAAATGGATCGCCTTTCTTCCAGTGCCAACAATCCAATGATCGCGTTCCATGCGCTTGAGCGTCATTGTTACGGTAGGCGGGGCAACGCCAAGTGTTTCTGCCAGGCGCGCTGCAATAATTTCACCGTGATCGCGCTCCATGACATGCATGGTCATCAAGTAGTCTTCGACAGTGTATGTGGGGCGGATTTGACTTTGCAAGACTTTTGGCTTTGACATAGATCACCTATTATTGATTACTTTTTGTATTGACTAGTAAAAAAAGTTAGTATATACTAATTATATTGATTGCCTTACGCTAATTGATTTTATCATGATAGATAAGGCTGTCAAGAACACAAATCAACTTTACTTGGAGGCTGTTACATGCTGGCAAGTTTTCTATTATCACTACGTGAGGGATTGGAAGCCGCCCTCATCATCGGTATCGTGCTGGGTGTTCTGGCAAAACTTAAGCGGACCGACCTGAATGGCGTTGTCTGGCGCGGGGTGGGGTTGGCAGCCTTGTTGAGCCTTCTCGCGGCTATCGCTCTTAACCTGCTTGGAATGGAGTTTGAGGGCAAGGGTGAGGAAATTTTTGAAGGAGTTGCCATGCTTCTTGCCGCAGGCGTTCTGACCTGGATGATCCTATGGATGAAAAATCATGGCGGGACGCTCAAGAGTGAAATTGAAGAACAGACCAATCAGGCGGCGCTGGGGAAGGGACAGAAAGCCCTGTTCGCGCTGGCATTCCTGGCTGTATTCCGTGAAGGAATCGAGCTGGCGTTGTTCCTGCTCGCCGCAAGGTTGACATCCAGTCCGTTGCAAACAGTTTCGGGCGCATTACTTGGGTTGGTCAGTGCGGGAATTTTAGGTTGGATATTGTTTACATCCACCATGAGACTCAGCCTGCGTAATTTCTTTGGCGCAACCAATATTCTTCTAATTATCTTTGCGGCAGGTCTGGTTGGGCTGGGAGTTCATGAATTCAATGAAGCAGGCATTATCCCTTCGGTGATCGAGCATGTCTGGGATTTCAACGGAATTCTGAGCGACAAGAGTGAGGTGGGGCTGCTTCTCAAAGCGCTGGTTGGGTACAACGGCAATCCATCTCTGACGGAAGTGGGCGCTTACGTGAGTTACCTTGTGGTTTTGGTTATCATACTGATAAACCAGAGGAAGAAACAAAATCCAGCGAGTGTGACAACGAGATAACAAAATGCCTTCGGAAAAACTCCGAAGGCATTTAATTTATTTTTGTTTCAGTAATCTCGCTGAATTTCCCATGATGCCAATATCGGGCAGGGACTGCGCGGCGGCGGCGAGAACAGGCGGGAGGATGCCAACAGCCGCCAGGGATAATCCTACGATGTTGTAGATAGTGGTGAATGCCAGATTCGTCTTGACGATTTTCATGGTGCGTTTGGCGATCTTCAAGACATCGGGCACCAAATTCCAATCTTCACGCATGAGGGCGATGTGCGCCGCTTCGATGGCGACATCTGTGCCTGCCGCGCCCATTGCGATGCCAACATTCGCTTGTGCAAGCGCGGGCGCGTCGTTTACGCCATCACCGATCATCACAACCACATGTCCCTTTGCCTGATATTCCTTGACCACATCAATCTTGTGTTCTGGCAAAAGGTTTGCGCGGTATGAGACTCCCAGTTTTTCTGCAAGCGCGGACGCAGTTCTTTCATTATCGCCCGTAAGCAGTTCAATATGACGAATACCAAGCGAACGAACCTCAGCCAACGCATTTGGCACTTCGGAACGCAACGTATCCGACGCCGCAAATACGCCCACCAATTCTTGATTCCGTTCCATGAATAAGAGGGTCTTACCCTGTGCTTCCAGGTCTGTGGCGATGGGTAATGACTCTGCAGAGACGATTATACGTCGATTACCAACTCGAATGGTCTGGGAGTTGATGATTGCCTTCACGCCATGTCCAGGGATGGCTTCGAATTTCTCGGGTTCGATCAGTGCGGCGTTTTCTTCGCGGGCAATCAGGCGCACCGCTTCCGCCAGCGGATGTTCGGAGTAGCGTTCAGCGGAGGCGGCAAGACCAAGCAGGTCTGCGCGTGATAATCCATTCAACGAAATTACATCCGTTATTTGCGGTTGACCAAGGGTAAGTGTGCCTGTCTTGTCCACCAGCAAAACATCAGCCTTTGCTAATAATTCGAGATACTTGCCGCCTTTGATCAGCAGTCCGCGTTTCGCGCTCGCGCCCACAGAAGCAAGCATGGCTACTGGCGTTGCCAGCGCGAAGGAGCAGGAGCAGGCAACCAGCAAAACTGCGGCGGTGGATAAAGGATTGCGTGTGAACAGAAAGGTCAACCCTGCAATCACGGCGACCACAGGCAGATACCAAGCGCTGAACTTATCGGCAATCTGTTGTACATCGGCGCGATGTGCTTCAGCCTCCTCCACCATCTTGACCACGCGTCCAAAGGTTGTGTCCACACCAATCCGCTCGGTGCGGATACGGAGACTTCCCAGTTTGGCAATCGTCGCCGCAAATACATGGGTTCCGTTCGCGGCTTCAACGGGCATGGACTCGCCCGTGATGGCGGATTGGTCAACGGTCGCCTGTCCGCTGATGACTTCGCCGTCCACGGCGATCTTTTCGCCTGGGCGCACGATGATCGTTTCACCAAGTTTGACTTCTGCAACAGGGACTTCCACTTCCGCACCATTGCGTTCCACGCGGGCGGTCTGCGGGGCAAGGGAAGTTAATTCTTTTACCGCACGGCGAGCGGATTCGGTGGTGAAGTTCTCCACATAATCGCCGACTCGCATGAATACGACCACAAGCGCCGCCGTAACCCATTGACCGACGACCAACGCGGCGATAACACCAATGGTCATCAGGGTATGTGAAATGATCTGGCGTTTCAATGTGGCGCGAATGACATTCTTAAAGACAGGATAGCCGCCTGCCAGCACAATCACAACACCCAACGACAAGGGGATCAGGTCATTGAGAAAATCGAACAAGCCCAAGCCTTCACCGAAGATCACTACACTGAGGATGATGGCGAACACGCTGACCAGCAGGATCGTCAGTCGGCGGTTGAAATCGCCCATCGAAACAGGATCAACTTTGGGGGAGTCGGAGGCGGGCACGTCATATCCCGCACCTTGAACGGCGGCGCGGATAGTCGGCACATCCACCTGCGCGGGGTCGAGTCGCACGACGGCTTTTTCCGTGCTGAGAAAAACGTTTACGGATTGCACGCCAGGCAGTTTTTCGATGGCGTGTTGGACGTGCTGTGTGCATTCGGCGCAGTCCATACCTGAAATGGGCAATTCTAAAGTTTGCAAGTTAGACATGTGAACTCCTTGTCTGTAAGTAGTTTATGCTTTCAACATTCTCAGCCCGCTGCCAATGACAACGAACTCGCTGATCTCGTGTCCCAGCACGGCGATAGGCAGGGTGAACACGCCCGCAACCGCGCCGATGACCAGTGCGCCAATGACCAATGCGGATAGGGCGAGATTTTGATTGACCACCGACTGATTGCGCTTTGCGAGTTTCAGCGCGTACGCGAGTTTTTCCAAATCGTCTGCCATCAGCGCGACATCCGCCGTTTCGAGCGCGACATCTGTACCTGCGGCTCCCATTGCTATTCCTACGGTTGCTTCAGCCAACGCGGGCGCGTCATTCACGCCATCGCCGACCATCGCAACGTGACCGTAGCGTTCGGAGAGTTCGCGCACTTTCGTCACCTTGTCCTCGGGTTTCAAGTCCGCGTAGATTTCGTCAATGCCGAGTTCGCGCGCGATGGCTTGCGCCGTTCGCTCGTTGTCGCCTGTCAACATGACCACTTTTTGCGCGCCGGCCGCGTGCAACGCGTCAATCGCCTTCGCCGCGTTGGAACGGATGTTGTCGCGAATCGCGATCAAACCCCACGGCGCTTTTTCGTCGCCGATCACCGCCACCGTTTTGCCTTCGCCCTGCAAATGATTGATGTCATCCCAAACGCTCTCGAGCGCGACACCCAACCGTGATTGAAACAAATCAGGATTGCCGATATACACCGTTGATCCATTGAGTCGAGCCGACGCGCCCGCGCCTGTCAGCGCGCGGAAATCGTTGATTTCGACGGGCGCGACGCGCTCCGCCTCCGCGTGACGCACGATGGCGCGCGCAAGCGGATGTTCGCTGCGGCGTTCGATTCCTGCCGCGATTGCCAGGATCTGTTCGCGGGTCCGCGCCACGCTGCGGGACACGATCACGTCTGTGACCTCAGGTTCGCCGCGCGTGAGCGTGCCAGTCTTGTCCATCGCCACCACTTTCACCTTCGCCAGTTCTTCAACGTACACGCCGCCTTTGATCAGCACGCCCTGCCGCGCGCCAGTTCCAAGCGACGCGACGAGTGTAATGGGGATCGAAATAACCAGCGCACATGGCGCGGCGGCGACGATGAAGACGGTCGCGCGCGTGATCCACGTGATCCAATCCGCGCTGAACAGGAGGGGCGGCACAACGGCAATCAAAATGCCAACGGCAAGCACGATGGGGCTGTAACGCGCGCCAAAGCGTTCGATGAATCGCTGGCTCTTGCCTTTCTTCTCCTGCGCTTCTTCGACCATGTGGATGATGCGGGCAATAGTGCTATCAGCAAATGTTTTAGTAGCCTGTACCTCGAGCGCGCCTTCGCCGTTGATGCTCCCTGCGAACACCGCATCGCCGACCTGCTTTTCGACAGGAACGCTCTCACCCGTGACGGGGGCTTGATTCACGGACGATGCGCCGACGAGAATCACACCATCAGTAGCAAGAGATTGTCCAGGCTTAACGATGAACACATCGCCAACTTCAAGTTCTTCGACGGGAATTTCGCGCTCGATCCCATCGCGCCGTACGAGAGCGATTTTTGGGGCGAGGTTCATCAGCGCTTTGATCGCGACGCGGGTTTTCTCCTCGGTGTAGCCTTCGGCGGCTTCGCTGATCGAATACAGAAAGACCAGCGTCGCGCCTTCGGCAGCCAATCCCATCACGGTCGCGGTGATCGCGGCGACGCTCATCAATAGTTCGATGCCGATCTCGCGCTCGAAGATCAGTTCCTCAATTGCCTCGCGTCCAAAGTAGTAGCCGCCGATGAGGATGGCGGCGATGTAGATCACGGTCGAGACGATCTCTGGTACGCCTGCCAGCCCGATGAGCCAGCCGATCAGCAGAAGCACACCCGAGGCAACCGAGGTCAGCACTTTCGGGTTGCGCCAGGGTTTGGGTTGCTCAGCCATTTCCATGCCCTTTTGCGGCGGAAAGCCGAGCGACTCCAGTTTTTCTTTCAACGCGTCAGGCTTTGTGAGCGCAGGATCGTAGGTCAGCGCGACCTTCGCCGATTTCGGATAAACCTTCATGTCGGTCAGGCCTGTAAAGCCTGCCAGCCCGCGCTGGATGGCGTCGGCGTCGTGTTCGCAATCGAGGTTGGCGACGCGAAGTTCGAGTTGTTTGGTGTTCATGCTGGTATTCTCCATACACAATTTTCTATTTGGTTTCATCCACGAGTTCCAAAACGATACGTTCCACTTCTATTGCGATGCTTTCGATACTCGCATCAGAGTAGTAATCCGCAATGACTCGCGGCTTGAGGGCGCTGATGTAGGTCTTGCTTGCCTCCACGAAAACACTGATCGGGCAGGGCAGCATCAGCGATATTTTCTTGTCTTTCGCCAGCACCTGGCTGGCGAACCCTGCATTGCATATCTCAACAATCTTCATCGGTTCGATCTCGAATCCTTTCGCGGCGAGCGTCGCTTTTACATCGTGAACGTGGAGCACACGAAAGCCTTTCTCTTGTGACTTGGCCTCAATAGCGGCTACTGCGTCGTCCACGCTTTTGGTGGTTTCCACCGTGTAGTCAAATGGTCTCATAAATATATTCCTCTCAATTTCAAAAATTTTGTTTGAAGGTATTCGTTGCGATAAACATTGATTTGTCCGCTTAAATCAAATTCTATTTCCAGATTTGACAAAGTTCGCCGTGAAAAAGTACCACGGCCCATGCAGGGCTTGCAGTCGAAAGCCCGCAGACTCTGCCAACCTTTGCACCGTCGCGCGCGACTGATAATGCGGGTCGGGGAAGATTTCCGTGATCGAAAGCAGACCGCCGGGTCTGAGCGCTGTATGGCATTGACGCAGCGCGGCTGCCCGATCTGGGATTTCACCCAACACGGTGCAGAAATAAATCACGTCAAAACTATCTGATGGAAAATGCGATTGCGTTGCATCGCCCAGGACTGTCGCCAAGTTTGACGCGCCAGCCCGCGTCGCTTGCGCTTTGAGCCGTTCGATCATTCCCGGCTGAATATCCAGCCCTAAAACTTCGCCGCTGGGCAACACTCGCTGGGCGGCAGGGATGAGCAAGCGGCCCGGGCCGGGACCCACCTCCAATACACGTTGGCCCGGTTGCAGCCCAATACGATCCAACGTCGTTTGCGTACCCAAAACTCTGTCCATCCTCGATCCTTCCAGAAACCCTGCCAGCCAGGTGGGACAGGGGAGCGAACGGCGGCGGCTTTCCCCCCGCCACCACAGATTGACTGCAACTAGACCAACGAGGAAGATGCCCAGGATAATGAGCGGATTCATACTTCAACCTCCATATGGCTCTTTGGAACTAGGCTAATCAATAGAAGGATGGCGACTCCTGCCACAATAAAACTATCTGCCAGGTTGAACGTCGGAAAGCGTGTTGCGCCCAGGCCGAAGTCCAGAAAATCTGTGACACGGCCATCGGGCAGGCGATCAAGAAAGTTGGCAGCCGCGCCGCCGAAAATCATGCCAATGGGAAAGGCCGCAACAGGCGGAATCTCTCCCGCACGCAGGGCGCGCACCATCCAAACCGCCAACGTGAGAATGATGAAACCTGTGAGAATTAGCGGCCAGACTCCGCCATTCGCGAACAGACCAAATGCCACGCCCGTGTTGTACCCCAACGTCAAACGAAAAAACTGCCCGAGGAGAGGCATGGGGGTGAAAAGCGAAAGCGTCCGTTCAGCCCAGGCTTTGGTCAGAAAATCAATTACGAGGGCAATCATTAAGGCGATGAGAAAACGAAGGTGTAATTTCATCGTCTACTTGCGACTTTCTGTCCGAGGGAGGTTGTAGCGGGTGCATTCATAGACGCCGCGCGCGACATCCGCCAGAAGCGATTCGGCCAGGGCAAGCAACTCGCCTACGCGGTCGTCGCTGAGATGATAGGTGACATAGCGGCCCTCCTGCTCAGCGACAACGAGGCCGCAGTCGCGCAAACAGCCCAAATGGTTCGACACATTCGGTTGGGAAAGGCCGGTCGTCTCCACGATTTCGCCCACGGTGAGCGGGCCGTCGCGAAGCGCATCCAGAATTCCCAGGCGCGAAGGATCGCCAAGTCCGCGGAAGAGTTTGGCTTGCAGGTTGGTTTTGGAAGGAGCAGAGATCATAATCATAGGTTCCTCGTATCATCATATCAGTATGTAGTTATATTTTACGCACTCTTCTCTGGCTGTCAAGGTTTGTCAAATTCCTGATATCTCTTTTCCCTTACTTATGATGTCTATCACGTACTTAATATGAGATTTGGAAATTGTCGCAAGGGAGGTTTTCGGTTATTCTATGGTCAGCCATAAGAATCATGTCCATTTATTTATGGACTGCCATAGGATACGACTGCCATGAGTGAAAGCGAAGAAATGTACCTGATTACGCTTGCAGTGCTCAAAGAGACGGGTGAGAGCTTGCCAATCCCTGTTTCTCGGCTGGCCAACGAACTGAATATCAAGCCGGTTTCAGTAAACCAAATGATTCGCAAGCTGAACGAGGCTGGGTTGGTTTTATATGAACCTTACAAGGGCGTATCTTTGACAGCGACAGGAGAGCGGACGGCCTTGAATATCCTGCGCCGACGCCGCTTGTGGGAAGTTTTTCTGGTGGAAAATCTAAAGATACCGATCCATGATGCATCTAACCTGGCATGCCGAATGGAGCACATTCTTCCAGAAGATGCCGCTGACCGGTTGGCGATGTTTTTAGGAGAGCCAATGGTCAGTCCACATGGCAAGCCCATTCCACAGTTGAAGCCGAAAGAATCCTTACGATCTGACGTTTTGTTGCGCCAACTAAAAATAAACCAGCAGAGCGTGATCACACAAGTTGATGCGGATTCAGCCAGCCACGCTTTCCTCAATGGTGAAGGCCTCCAGCCAGGATCGATAGTGTCGGTTCTCGGTGTCGGCCACGCTGATGCAATCCTGGTACAAGTTAATGAGCACACAATTTTTCTGGCAGAAAATATTGCGAACCAAATCTGGGTCAAAGACCCGGACCTTTTGGCGAAATAGGGGAAATTGTCACAAAACCAAGGAGATATGATGGAAAATGTTCTCATAAAAAACCTGCAAGCCCAGAAAACGAACGACGCAAGTTGCCACGGAGGACCCAACGTCGATACCACCGGGCTGCCGCTGATCGCCATTGTTGGTTCGCCCAATGTTGGCAAGAGTGTGCTATTCAATACCTTGACCGGGGCTTACGTCACAGTCTCCAATTATCCCGGCACTACCGTTGAAGTCAGCCGGGGAAAAGGCCGTCTGGCAGGTCAGCTTGTCGGTGTGGTGGATACACCTGGAATGTATCGGCTGATTCCTGTGACAGATGAGGAGCGAGTCGCCCGTGACATCCTGCTTCATGAACATCCTGGGGTTACCTTGCACGTAGTCGATGCCAAGAACTTGGAGCGTATGCTTCCGATGACCTTGCAATTGATCGAGGCTGGCCAACCAGTCATTCTAGTTTGTAACCTCATGGATGAGGCCGAACGGGTAGGTATGAAGGTTGATACGACTGCACTTGAACAAGCGCTGGGAATCCAGGTAGTCCCAACCGCGCTGGCGATCGGTCGCGGCGCAGATCACTTGAGGAATGCTGTCTCTTCATTTCTAAACGGGAAGGTCCACACCACTACCTGCACGAACTGCGAATCGAAACCTGCCCAACCAGCCGTTATCCAGTATCCACCTGTGATCGAGGAAGCCTTACATCAGATCGAAAGCCAGATGTATGGATCCTACCAGTTGACCAAACGAGCGATTGTTCTCCTGTTGCTGCAAAACGACACTGGCGTAGCTACGCTGGTCAAGACCCAAGAAGGATCCCGGTATGAAGATATTCAGGCAATCGTCACGTCTACCCAAGATCGCTTCAGCCAGCCCCTTTCTTTTGTGATCGCCCGCTACCAGCGAGAGGCTGCCGGTCGCATCTTGCACAAGATTCTCACCCAGCCAGTACGGCGGGTCTCGCATTTTGCGGAAAAGCTCAGCGAAGCCACGATGAATCCGCTGACCGGCATTCCACTCCTATTATTCGCTTTGTATTTGCTATATCAATTCGTTGGTGTATTCGGGGCGCAGACCTTGGTTGATTTCTTCGAGAACAGTCTATTTGGTGCCTACATCAATCCCTGGGTTAACAATCTCCTAACCAGTTATGTTCCGTGGCCAGCGATCCGTGATTTGATCGGCAACCAATATGGCCTGATTACCCTCGGTGTACGGTATGCCGTAGCTATTATCCTGCCAATTGTCGGCACGTTCTTCCTTGCCTTCTCGGTCATCGAAGACAGCGGTTACCTGCCGCGCCTGGCCATGTTAATTGACCGCGTTTTCAAGAAGATCGGTTTGAATGGTCGGGCCGTGATCCCAATGGTGCTGGGATTTGGCTGCGATACGATGGCAACCATTGTCACTCGGACGCTGGAGACGCGCCGCGAGCGGTTGCTAAGCACGATCCTCCTGTCTCTCGCTATCCCTTGCTCAGCCCAGTTGGGCGTCATGTTGGGCATGCTTGCCGGGCGGAACGACCTGTTGCTGATCTGGGCGTTCATCATGACTGGTATTTTCCTGTTGGTCGGACTGTTGACTGCGCGGCTGATGCCCGGTGAGCGCCCGACATTCTATATGGAACTCCCACCCCTACGACTGCCCGGTTTGAAAAACGTACTCGTGAAGACCTACACCCGTATGGAATGGTACTTCCGCGAGGTCTTTCCGCTATTCATCATTGCCAGCTTGGTGATTTGGGTTGGACGTCTCACCGGTTTGTTCGACTTGACTGTCAGCGCGCTCGAACCCCTCGTACGCTGGTTGGGTTTGCCAGATCAGGCGGCTGTTGCATTCCTGTTTGGTTTCTTCCGTCGGGATTACGGCGCTGCCGGCCTGTACGATCTGCGCACCAGCATGACTGGCATCCAGATCCTCGTTTCGACGGTGACAATGACCCTGTTTGTTCCCTGCGTAGCACAATTCTCGATCACCTGGAAAGAACGCGGCTGGAAGACAGCCTTGGCAATTACAGCTTTTATCTTCCCATTTGCCTTCCTGGTGGGCGGGCTGCTTAATTGGTTGTTGATTACTTTTGGAGTCAGGTTATGAAGTGTGGTTTCTGCGGCGGCGAGTTCGATCCTAAGGAAGCAGAAACAGCCTGTGGGATCTGTCCGCTGGTAAAAGGATGTCATCTGGTCCGTTGTCCGCGCTGCGGATACGAAATGCCGCCCGAGGCAAAACTGATTACCTTGCTGCGGAATTTGAAGAATTCAAAACTTTCCAGTGCAGGGAAGTCGGTGAAGGAGAAATCAAAATGATGGTAAGTGAACGAGCGCAAGAACAACTCGAACAACTGTGGATGGCCGAGGAAGATGGGCAGGCTGGATTACCGGTAACAGAACACCCTGCCGAGAGTGTGCAAGATTTGGTAGATGGGGCATGGGTGCTACAGGATCAGGGATTATGGAAGTTGACAACTTCCGGGCGCGAGGAAGCGGCGCTCGCCATCCGCCGTCACCGGCTGGGAGAGGTCCTGCTGGCAGATGTTCTAAAAGATGACCAGAACCAGGTGGATGACCAGGCCTGCCGGCTCGAGCATGTATTGTTCGATGGGCTGGATGAGAGCATCTGCACCCTGCTGGGGCACCCCACATTCTGTCCGCATGGAAAGGCTATTCCGCCCGGCGATTGTTGCTGGGAACGGCGCGCCAGGGGAGAAGCGGAAATCGCCCCGCTGGTCAGACTCAAACCAGGTCAATCTGGTCAGGTGGCATTCATCAAGATGGACAACCCGGGCCGGCTGGAAAAGCTGATGGCGATGGGGGTCCTCCCGGGCGGCAACATTAAACTGCTTCGCCATTCCCCTTCGTTCGTTTTTGAATGCGGATTCAGCCAGTTTGCCGTGGATGAAAGCATCGCTGCTGATGTATACGTCCGTTTGAATTCAGCCTGAGAGGAGGACACGTAATTTTTCATAACCCTTTTATTGTTTCTACACATCTTCTATATATCTGGCGGGTATCCTGTGTGTAACTTCACAAACAGGAGATTGCACATGAAATTCCTAAAAATCATTCTTGGTCTGGTTGCCGCTGGCGCCCTGCTGGCGGGCGGATTTATGGCAGGCACGTTCATCACACAGACGCGCGCCGCGAGTTTCCCCGCGCAACAGTTTGCCCAACCGACGTTCATTCCGCAACAGCAATATCAACCCACGATAGTTCCACAACAACAAATTCAACCCACAGTGGTTCCACAACAATTCCAGGCCACACCCGTTCCGCAGACAACCTTGCCTGCTGTCCCGCCGCAGGGACAGTGGGGACCAGGCTGGTGGATGGACCCGAATTACACTCCGCAAGGTCAACAGGGCTGGGGGATGCGCGATTGGGACTACGATAATTGTGGGGAGAGTCATGGCGGCATGATGAATGGAAATGGGTATGGTTCGCAGGCGAATCCGAATTGGAATTCCACGCCGACTGTATCCAACGGCTCGCCGTATTATCCCACTCCCTCGACTCCCGTTTCATTCAGGAATAACGTCCAGCCCATCTTTGTCGCGCGCTGTATCGCCTGTCACGGCGCGACGAATGGTCTGTATCTCGACACGTATGAAAACGTGATGAGAGGCGGCGTAAATGGCGCGGTCGTCACCCCTGGCGATGTGTACAACAGCCGCCTCGCTTACTACGTTTACACTGGGTACATGCCTTTCCGCAGCACGCCTCTCACTCCAGTGGAAATCCAGACCATTCTGGATTGGATCGCGGCGGGCGCTCCAAACAACTAACCATTTCAAAAATCAATGACAATAAGGAAATGATACAATGAAAAACATCGCGCTCTGGATCGTCATCGGCGTAGTCGCCCTGTTTGCTCTTGGCTTGATTGGCGGCATGTTCATGCCCTTCGGTTGGAACAATTCCGTTTATGGTTACGGTTGCGATGGCTGGAATGGCTACGGCATGATGGGCTATCGCGGCTCCATGCCCATGATGGGCGGCTGGGGCATGATGTCGCCTTTCGGATTTCTCGGCATGGCGATCATGTGGCTCATTCCGCTCGGCGTGCTCGCGCTCATCGTTGGCGGAATTTTCTGGCTCGTGCGCGCTCTGACACAAAAGCAGGCTGCACCGTCTTAGCCGCGTGCGAAAAGCAGGAGATCAGTTTTGGCAGACAAAATTTTAGTCATCGAAGACGAAGCGCACATCACCCGCACCCTGCGGTTGTATCTCGAACAGGCTGGCTTCCAGGTTGTCATCGTTGCGGATGGCGCGCTGGCAATGCCAGCCTTTCGACATGAAAAACCCGATCTCGTTATTTTGGATTTGCACCTGCCGCACGTGGACGGTTGGGAGGTCTGCCGCCAGATCCGCCGCGAAGCGGACACGCCCATCATCATGCTCACCGCCCGCAGTGAGGAGAGCGATAAACTCATCGGGCTGGAATTGGGCGCGGATGATTACGTCACCAAGCCGTTCAGTCCGCGCGAAGTGACCGCGCGCGTGCGCGTCGTTCTGCGACGAAGCCGCGGACAGGTGCAGCCGCCGCCCATCCTGCGCGCCGACACGCTCATCCTGGACCTCGAAGCGCATACCGCGACCCAAGCCGATCAGCCCCTCGATCTGACTCCCACCGAATACGACATCCTGGCCGCGTTCATGCGCCATCCTGGGCAGGCGTTCACCCGATTGCAGTTGGTGGAAGCCGCGCAGGGCGTGGCGTATGAAGGCTACGAGCGTGTGATGGATCAGCACATCAAAAACCTGCGCGCCAAACTGGGCGATGATGCCCGCGCGCCGCGCTTCATCGAAACCGTGTTTGGCGTGGGATATCGTTTCTCTGCGGAGTTTCGTCATGATGCGTAGCCTGTGGCTCAAACTGATGGGCGCTTTTCTGCTGGTTGTGTTGATCGGCGGCGGCATTGATACGTTTCTGGTCAGCCGCTCAACACGGACTCAATTCAGCCAGTATATCAATCAGAATGGCAGGGCAATCGCTCAGCAACTTGCGCCTACCCTCGCACAATATTACAGCCGACAGGGAAGTTGGCAGGGTGTGGAAAGCCTGCTCAATAATCCCTGGGGAAGTGTGATGATGAACGATGGCATGGGGATGATGGGGGAAAATGATGAGGGCATGTGGCAAGGCTGGGATGGTATGGGCATGGACAACATGGACATGGGCGGCGCATCAAATCCCTGGAACATGATGGGGCTGCGTCTCCTGCTTGCCGATGCGCAGGGAACCATCGTAGCGGATAGCGCGGGGCAGGATGTAGGAAAGACTATTTCACCTTCCAACCTTGCGGCTGGCGAGCCAGTTCTTGTTGAAAATCAACGGGTGGGAACGCTCCTGCCCCTTTATGCGGGATCGAACGTTCCCAACGCGGCGGGGGATTTTATCTCAGCAATCAATCAATCTACATTGCTGGCTGGAGTCATCGCGGCCGCGGCTGCATTATTGCTTGGCTCATTGCTTTTCTTCCAAATTGTTTCACCTGTACAGCGGTTGACCTCCGCCGCCCAGAAAATCGCGGCTGGAGATTTAAGTCAGCGCATTCCAACCCAATCACAGGATGAAATTGGCGCACTGGCAAACTCCTTTAATCAGATGGCAGACTCACTTGCAAAACATGAGGAACTGCGCCGCAACCTGATCGCCGATGTCGCGCACGAACTGAGGACGCCGCTCACGGTCATTCAGGGAAATCTCGAAGCCATGCTGGATGGAGTCCTGCCAGCCAGCCCTCAGGAAATTGCCACCCTTCGGGATGAAACCGCGTTGCTGGCGCGTCTCGTCGCAGACTTGAGATTGCTTTCGCTGGCGGAAGCAGGACAATTGAAACTGGAGCGTGTGGAGATCGATCCCACCGAACTCATTACGCGGGCAGTCGAACCGTTTCGTTTGCAGGCGCAGTCCAGCCAGATTGAACTCGCATTGGAGATCGCGCCCAACCTGCCATCCATCAATATGGACGCGGATCGCATCGCGCAGGTGATTCGCAATTTGCTCAATAATGCATTAAGGCATACGCCTGCTGGGGGAAGGATTACTTTGACCTGTCGCAAAGAGACAACTCAAAGCCTTCTTATTACCGTCTCGGATACAGGCGAAGGCATTCCACCTGATGATCTGCCCTTTGTCTTTGACCGTTTCTATCGCGCCGACAAGTCTCGTTCACGCGCTAGCGGGGGATCGGGAATTGGGCTGGCAATCGTCAAGCAGCTTGTGGCAGCGCACGGCGGCAAGGTCTGGGTGGAGAGTCAGCCGAGCCAGGGGACAATGTTTGGATTTACATTGCCATCTTGACGAGACGGCGATGGCGGGTATATAATCTCAAATAGTTGAGCAACTATTCAACCATTTGAGATATCTATGATAACCCTCCTAAAAATCTTCCTCCCCATTTACTTCCTGCTGTTCTTTGGACTCGCCATGTTTTGGCGTTCGTATATCGCCTGGAAACGTACAGGCATCAACCCTTATAAACTGGGTAATGGCGATACCGTCCACGACTTTGTTGGCAAACTGTTTCGTTTAACCCTGATCGCCAGTGCGCTGATCGTGTTCGTGTTTTCCTTCCTGGATCAATATTATGAATGGCTTTCACCCATTGTATGGATGAATTCCTTCGTGTTGATGATTATCGGGATCGCATTGCTCGTCCTGGCTTTGATCTGGGTGCTGGTTGCGCAACTTCAAATGGGCGACTCATGGCGCATCGGCATTGACGAAGAAAGCAAATCCGCTCTGGTTCAGCATGGCTTGTTCGGCGTTTCGCGCAATCCCATTTTTCTTGGGATGCTAGTCATGCTGGTGGGATTGCTGCTGTTACTGCCCACCGCTGCCACCCTGACAGTTACTGCGCTCGGTTTCGTCCTGATCCACGTTCAGGCGCGGCTGGAAGAGGCGTACCTCACAGAAAAATATGGTGAGGACTACCGCAAGTACCAAATGACTGTGCGTCGCTGGATTTAATCATGGCAAAAGATAAGGTCACCCCTGCAGTCGCCTCCGATCTCGCCAACCTGTTCGATGCGTTGAGCGACCAGACACGCATTCTCATCATCAGTGCTCTGCTGGATGGGGAGGTGGGTGTCGGAGAACTGGTGGAGCGTTTGGGGTTGTCGAAGTCCGCTGTCTCGCATCAGTTGCGCGGACTGCGCGACAAGCGTCTCATCCGCACGCGCAAACAGGGACGTAATGTCTTTGTTTGTCTCGATGACGATCATGTGATCGAATTGTTCAAGCGTGGTCTTGATCACGTTCTGCATGGTTGATATGAGGAATACGGTTAAACGAGTTCTGCTAACGCTCTTGCTCCTCCTGATCCTGCTCGGGATGGCAGGGCATTGGATGAATACTGCAACAAACACGGTTCACGCTGCTACTGAGTCTGTTTGTGTTATTCATGCCGGCATTCTCCTGCCAGAACAACCTAAACCCTCACCAAACAAACCCGATGTTTCCCTTGTACCGACGCCAGATCAGACGATCCCCTGGTGTTTGCGCGAAAATATTTCCCACCCGCCAACAATCTAAATTAGACCTTTCAGTCTGTTTGCCTGCCTGTTCAAGGCGAGGGCTATTAACCATTTCCTGCATATGAAATTTGACAAGGACACACTATATGGAAAAAACAATTGAACTTGAAATTCCCCTCTTACTGCCGGGAATCGAAAACGAAAAGGATGAATGTCTCATCCGCCTGGAAACTTCGTTTCAAAATTACAAGGGTATTCTGCGCGCGCACATTGAACGCGATAAATCTCCTGTGGACTTGTGCCTGCATTACGATCCCAACCTGCTGACCCTCTCCGACGTCAAACGCCTTGCTGAACGTGCGGGCGCGCAGGTCGTCAATCGCTTTCATCACGATTCAATTTCCATCGAGAACATGGACTGCTCGGATTGTGCGAGAGTCATTGAACACAGTCTCGGACGAATGGATGGTGTGCTTTCAGTCAACGTCAACTACCCTGCTGAAAAAATGTGGGTGGAATACGACAACCAAAAAATTAACCGCGCCGCCATCGAGAAGCGTGTCCGTTCGCTGGGATACGAAATCCCCGTAGAAGGTTTCCGCAGTTGGTATAAAGAGAACCGCGAAATCGTATTCAGTCTCACAGCAGGATTGCTCCTATTAAACGGCTGGCTGGGGGAAACCTTCTTCGGTCTGCCCGTGCTTGCCGCGACTACCTTGTATATCGCCGCATATATCTTCGGCGGCTGGGACATTTCACAACACGCCTGGCACGCGATCAAAGAGAGACATTTCGATACTGACCTGTTGATGGTGATGGCGGCGCTCGGCGCGGCGTTCCTCGGCGAATTTGCCGAAGGCGCGTTGCTCCTCTTTTTGTTCAGCCTCGGACACGCACTGGAAGAACGCGCATTGGATCGCGCTCGCGCCGCCGTCCGCGCGTTGGCAGACCTTGCGCCCAAAACCGCCCTCGTCCGACGCGATGGGAAAGAGCAGGAACTCCCCGTTGAATCTCTGCAACTCGAAGATGTCGTCATCGTCCGCCCAGGTGTGCGTATCCCGATTGACGGCGTGATCCTTGATGGAAATTCTGGCGTTGACCAGGCTTCGGTCACGGGCGAATCGCTTCCCGTTGATAAAGTCCCTGGCGACCAGGTCTTTGCAAGCACGGTCAACGGTGAAGGCGCATTGGAAGTGAAAGTCACGCGTCTTGCAAAAGATTCAACGCTTGCCCGCGTGATGAAAATGGTGGAAGAAGCACAGGCGCAAAAATCCCCTACCCAACAAACGGTTGAAAAATTTGAGCGCGTCTTTGTTCCCGCCGTCCTCATTCTCACCGCGTTGGTCATAATCATTCCTCCGTTATTTGGCTTTCCATTCCGCGAATCTTTCTTGCGTGCCATGACTCTGCTCGTCGCCGCATCTCCCTGTGCCCTCGCGCTTGGAACGCCTGCGACCATTCTTGCGGGTGTGGCGCAAGCCGCGCGCAATGGCGTGCTGGTCAAGGGCGGCGCGCATCTCGAAAATCTCGGTCGCCTCAAAGCCATCGCCTTCGACAAAACTGGCACGGTGACGCATGGCAAACCTGAGGTAACGGATATCGTCGTGTTCCCCGCCTCGGGGTGGAAGGAAGCGGATGTGCTGTCGCTCGCGGCGGGCGCGGAATCTCGATCCGCTCATCCGCTCGCCCAGGCAGTCGTCCGCTCGGCTCAGACTCAGGGTCTGCCTGCTTCCGTTATGGACGAAGTCGAGTCGCTGACGGGACGCGGTCTGCGCGCCGTCTCGAACGGCAAAACCGTTTGGATCGGCAATCAAAAGTTGATGGATGAAGCGGGCGCGCCGATCTACCCCGACGCGCTCAATCACGCGCAATCGCTTCAAGGATCAGGGAAGACGTTGATGTGGATTGCGATGGACAAAACTTTGATTGGTTTGATCGCGCTCGCAGACACCCTGCGCACCGAAGCCGCGCCGACCATGAAAGCGCTCAAAGCGGCGGGTGTGAGTCACACCATCATGCTGACAGGTGACAACACGCGTTCGGCTTCTGCCATTGCATCTGAAATCGGTCTGACTGAATTCCGCGCAGACCTCATGCCCGAAGATAAACTGACTGTAATCCGTGAGTTGGTCAATGAATACGGACAAGTTGCCATGATCGGCGACGGCGTGAACGACGCGCCTGCATTGGCGAATGCAACAGTAGGCATCGCAATGGGCGGCGCAGGCACGGATGTTGCGCTTGAAACCGCCGATGTTGCCCTGATGGGCGATGATCTTTCCAAACTACCATTTGCGGTTGGATTGGGTCGCGCCACGCGTGCGATTATCGTTCAGAACCTCTTCATCTCGCTCGGTGTGATCGCCCTGCTCATCATCACGTCGCTGACGGGCATCGTCAGCATCGGTATTGCCATCATCTTTCACGAAGGCAGTACGTTGGTCGTTGTGGCGAACGCGCTCAGGTTGCTTGGATACCAAGACAAAAAGGGATTGAGACGAAAATGAACTTCACCATATTAAGATCACTCCTCTTATTCGCGCTGGCTGGGCTTGCCGAGATCGGAGGCGGATATCTCGTCTGGCAGTGGCTGCGTGAAGGCAAAGCGCTGTGGATCGGGCTCGTCGGCGGCGCGGCGCTTTTTCTCTACGGGGTGATTCCCACCCTGCAAACAGAGCCAGCCTTTGGTCGGGTGTATGCGGCGTATGGCGGCATCTTCATCATTCTCGCTATCCTCTGGGGAATGATTTTCGATGGCTGGCGTCCTGACCGCTTTGATTTAATTGGCGCGGCGTTTGCGCTTGTTGGAGTCTCCATCATTATGTGGGGACGCCTGTTGTTTCGCTAATGGCAACCATGACAAAAGGATATACAAAATGAAACGATTCGCTTTACCTTTCATGCTAACTGTGGCAGTCATGACCTTCTCGGCCTGCGCGCCATCGAATAGCGCTCTGACCGTTCAGAATGCCTGGGCGCGTCCCGCCCGCGCGGGAGAAAACGGCGCGGCGTATTTCGTCATCGAGAACGGAACCGCGTCCGACGACACCTTGCTGAGCGTCAGTTCTGACATTGCAACCGCCACCGAAGTCCACATGAGCATGATGGATGGAAACGGCATGATGTCCATGCAGATGCAGGAGACGGTAAATATCCCTGCAAGCAAGAAAGTCGAATTCAAAGCGGGCGGGTTACACGTGATGTTCATCGGTCTTACTCGTGACTTGAACATTGGCGATACGATAACATTGATCCTGCGCTTCGAGAAAGCAGGTGAAACTAGTTTGCAAATGGAAGTAAAAGAACAATAACTTTCGGAGAGATCATGTCAAAGCCTAAACGAAATTCACAAGTCCCCCTTTTCCTTGCAATTGGCGGCGGAATTTTGCTGGTCGTTGCCGCAATCCTGATGGCGACTCAAAACGCTCCTGCCGCCCCGATGTCTTCTTCAGCCTTCGATGAGGAGACCTACCCCGAAATCCCGCGCGTATCGCTCGAGGATGCCAAAGCCGCGTTCGAGGCTGGAACGGCCGTGTTCGTGGATGTGCGCGGCGCGGACGTTTTTGTCATGAGTCATATCCCTGGATCGTTGTCCATTCCACTCGCGGAGCTCGAGACGCGGCTCACTGAACTCGACCCGAATCAGTGGATCATCACGTATTGCACCTGACCCAGCGAGGAATCGAGCGCCCGTGCGGCGTCCATTTTGCTGGAAAACGGATTTCAAAACGTGACCCCTCTGCTTGGTGGATTCAATGTCTGGGTGGATGCAGGCTTTCCAGTCGAGCCATAGGGCTTTTCGAAGATGAAGGAGTCAACATGTTTGCACGAAGTAATTTCTTCCTGACATTTATTGTCGCCATGTCGCTCATGCTTGGCGCCAGTCAGGGTACGCCACAGGTGGAGAAGGAAGATAGTGTGGACGGCGGCACCACCGCTTGGGAGGAAGCAGGCCTCTCGTTGGAGGGTAAGCCATAACGAGTCCAGATGCATAGCCGAAGACGGGAGCGTACCAAGGCTTCCGTCTTCGGCTATTTAAAAAATCGAATTTCTGATCAACGTGGTAGATACATCCACAACCGATCCGTTTTATTTGCACTGTGCCCGGTAATCCCTTTCCAGGCAAGTTCGAATTCCGCGTCAAATAGAAAACCGCAATTTAATGTTGATAGTTGATATTCAACTACCTTTCCAGGCAGTGACAATAGCGGATTATCCATTACAGGATTGGCAAGCCTGTTTTTCCTTGCATTTCTAATGCCCTTCACTTCATCTGGAGAAAGGGGAGAAAAAAAGACTCGATGATTCTCGTTTTCATTCGAGCAAACCAATACCGGAGGATCCTGAAAGAACTCCACCACCTTTAAATTCAATCCCGGCCCAAGTATTTTCTCGGCCGTACGGCTCAGCCAACCCAGGGGATCGTCCACGCGCACATTTCGAGCCAGGCGTTCGCGTTTGATACGCAAATCCTGGATGGCCCACAAGACCACCTGCTCGCGCAGTTCATTAAGTGCCCTGCGCTGTTTTTCGTTCCCAAAACTGATTAAAGCCCCAAAGCAGATCACCGCGGTGATCACGGCCAAAGCAAGAAGTAGTTCCATGTGTCATTTCCTTTCGATTTGAAGTTAGTTCTCATCGTTGGATGAGTCGAGTTGGTTGCGGTTAGATATTTGTTCCATCACCTCACCCAGCTGGCGCAAGGCCATCGGGCGCGGGTCTACTACACTAGCGGAGGCGATCACGATCATCAGCCCCACCAAGCCAAGAATTTGCCAGAGCGGCCATTGGGTCGGATGCGAAGCCGGTGTGCTTGGCATTGGAGAGGGGATTACCGGCACAGAGGTGGAAGAAGCAAGAATCCTGGTTCTCGTTGGAGTAGCAGAGGGCAACACCGTTGATGTAATCGTCGGGGTGAAGGTCAGCGTCATGGTTGGCCAGTCTCCATCCGGGATGGAGATCCTCCCCGCCGCGCGGGCGCACAGGTTGTGATCATCGCAGACGCGTACCTGCACGGGATACTCTCCACTCGGCGCCAGCGTGCCATCCGCGAAGCGCCGGTCCCAAACCACTGACTCGGACTGCTTGCGTGGATCGATCTCCAAAGTCACCGTCGGCCAGCGATCTTGCGGATCGGAAATGGTCAGCTTCACACTGGCGATGGGGTAAGTTTTCGGGGTGATGTGCAGAATGCCGGACTCCCAGATCCACCAATGCTCGGTCAGGGAAACGGCCGGGGGCAGGGGCAGCACTGTGAACGTTGGCGTTCGGGAGGGCGTGAAGGTCGCCGTGGCGGTGAATGTCGGCGTTTTGGTGAATGTAGGGGTTGGCGTGTATGTGGCGGTATTGGTTGGAGACGGAGTGAACGTCCACGTGGCCGTGGCAGTCGGGGTTCGAGAAGGCGTTGCCGTGTGAGTCGCCGTTGACGTCATTGTGTTGGTTGGAGACGGCGTAACTGTATTCGTGGAAGTTGGCGTTCTGGATGGGGTAACCGTAGAAGTTGCGGTTGCGGTCGCTGTGGCCGTGCTCGTCGAAGACGGGGTCAAGGTATAAGTCGCGGTGGAAGTGGGCGTGCGCGAGGGCGTGGTAGTTTGCGTTGCAGTCGCGGTAGCCATATTCGTCGGGGTGAAGGTGAACGTGGATGTCGCCGTATGGGTGGCGGTTGGGGAAGGAGTAAACGTCGCTGTGTTCGTCCCCGTGGAGGTTGGCGTCCAGGTAGCGGTTGAGGTCGCTGTTCCAGTGGGTGTCGCGCTCGGAATCGTTGTACGTGTCGGAGTGGAGGTGGGTGGTAACGTAAGCGTGGCAGTGGCAGTCGGCGGGGCGGCCACATAATAGACATCCACCGAACGGAAATCCACATACCCGCCCGAAGCAGTGAGTGTCCAAGTGCGGCAACCGGCCGGCACGTTCATCGGCATGGAGACAAAGCCTGGCAGGCTGAACCCCGGCCCCGCATACAGAGTGTAGGTCAAACTAGCAGAGCAGGCAGACAGAACGGCGTTGCCTACATTGAAGTCATGTGAGAAGGCCACCATCACCTCGAAGTAGGTAGTGTTGCGGTCAAAGGAGCCGCTCACCCTGTCTCCATCCGAAATGCGGGTGACATTCTCCCGACAGCCGGCGCCGCAGTACGTGCCACCCTCGTCCGGGGGCAATGAACTGCCATCCTTGTGGATAAGGTCAATGTACTGCACCGTCCCGGTCCAATCGATATAACCGGTATCGTGCGCCTGGTCGTATGTGCGGCCTTCCAAGAGCGAGGCGGCAGCTAGCGGGCGCGCGGAAGCCAGGCTGCTCGTCAGGAGCAGGAACAATAAGAGCAAGGAGGCAAACAAAGGGTATTTCAAGCGTGAGATCATGATTTGTGCTCGTAATCCTGGAAGTCGCGGACTCCCAGATGAAAGATAAGAAAGAAAACGGCGGGTATCAACAGACCGGACAAAAGACACAGCCCGGCCAATCCCTCCACCAAACCATTCAGCCAATCCATTGAGAATGCTCCTCTTCCAATATGCGCCACAGGCGCGCGGCGGAGAGATTACGCCACCAGGCGATCTCATCCTGCAGGAGCTGCACTTCCCATTGCAATCCTTGCGGATGCAAATCACCCAGCCAGGCAGTTAGAAAACCTGGCAGGGTCTCCATTGAAGGCAACTGATGAGTACGATGGTGTTTGTGCAGCCAGGAAAGAAACCGTTCCTTGCGCACTGCTTCCAGTTCATTCACCTGCTTGCAAAGTTCTGCCACGATCTGTGCGAGGGTCATTAACGCTCCTTGAAATGCTGGGCAAAGACCCAGGCCAGGAAGAACAGGAATCCACCAACACACAGGAAGGCAATGCCAGCCGGCAGAAAACCATACAGGAGGAGAAAACGCAGCCAGGACGCCATCTCAAAATCCCAAACGCAACGGATCATCAACCGGGTCTGGCTGGGTCACGGTTGCCGCTTTGTTGGCCTGGCGCGCCGCCAGGAGTTCATCCAACAGACCCGCCGTCGAAGGAGGCAGCATGCCCCGCAGCGAATGCGCGGCGCGCTCCTGCCAGCCGTCCATCGGGAGATATTCGTCCGCATGGGCGGCGAAGACCTCTTCCATCAGCGCCTTAACTCTGCTTGAATCCGCACGCGGCAAGGGCTGGATCTGTGCCAGGGTCGGCGGCTGCCACTGCCCCTTGAGGCGCGCCCGCAGCCAGCATTGCAGGGAAGGCAGGTCGAGAGTCATGTTCCCGTAGCGCAGGCTGGAATTCAACGCAGCGCGCACCAGGTCGGCATCTTCCGGATCGGGGGAGAAGAACATCTGGGTGGAGGTATTGGCGAGCATGGCCTGCACCACCGGTTCCATGCCTTCCACTTTGCGCATCAAGGAAAGCGACTGCGCCAGCACGAACATCCTCGCCCCGAACTTGGCGCCCTCGGAGAGCATGGCTTCCAGCCGCATGCCCGAGCCGATCTCCTGGGCTTCATCCACGATGAAATAAAAGGGCACAGGTTGATCCAGTGTGGCCTTGCGGTAGGCAGCATCGAAGACGTTATACAGAACGGAAGCGGTGAGGCGTGCCCCCTCGCGTCCCATCTCGCCGGAGGGCAGGCGCAGGACGATCCAGGCGCGCTGATCTACCCACTTGTTCATATCCACGAAGCGGTCCTGGTGCATGGCAGAGAACAGCCAGGGAGAGAGTTCTAATGCCATGACCTTGGAAAGCACCGGGCTGATCACCTCGGTGATCCAACTCTGATTCTTGCGTTCATCTTCACCGGTCTGTCCCAACAATGCATCCAACGCCAATGCGCCCATGCGATCTCCGGGCGGCAACAGGGCCATCGCGGTATGACGCCATTCCTTGTTGAAAGCCATAAAAACCACGTGCAGGAGTCCGAGCCCGGCTTCAGGATGATTCTGGTTCCAGACATGTGCTAGGCGGAAGAGACCCAACAGCGCGGCCTGCATGCGCGGACCCCAGTAATCGTCCCAGATGCGCCGTCCGATCTGAACGATGGCGTTGCCGGCCCAGGTGAAGTCGGGTACGGCCAGCAGATTCAAGGGAATGACCTGCGGCTGATCGGGAGTAATAATGCGTAGTCTCTGAATCGCAGCCTTCCGTTTTTCATCCGGTAGTTGTGCGATTGCATCGAGGAAGGCGTCCGCCAAAGAGACATGCGGGTCAACCAGGAAAATGCCCGGCGCTTCCTCGCCACGCGCCAACAGTTGTTCCAACATGGCAAAGACAAACGAAGATTTGCCCGAGCGGCTGCCGCCGGTGGCCATGCCATGTCCATCCGGATCGACGCCGATCCACCCACTAGTGGCAACGCTCTTGCCGATCTTGAAACCAGCTTCCAGTAGTGGCCGTGATGGAGGGGGGGCAGGCACATCCTGCCAAACGGCGCGGTCCAACAAACCGGAACCTTCGCCCAATTGGAGCGGGGCGATCAGGCCGGCCAGTTCGCCGGCTGGCAGAGGAAACCCATAGCCGCGAATTTCCGGCCACAGGGTTGGGAGATCGAAGCGGTATTGCTTTCCATCCAACAACGGCAGGTCAATGGATGAAGACAGACTTAGCGCCATATGGAAAAGCGGCTCCTGGATTCTTCTTTCCAAAATTTCCTTGGGGATGGAACGCCAATCCAGCCAATCGCGTAGTCCGAAGGCGGAAGCGACAAACAACACGCCGCCGGCGATCAGGCCGATCACGCCGAAGAGTGGAGCAAGGAAACCCGCGCTCCACAAGCCGCCGCTGATTCCCGCCACTACCAGACTGATGAACAGCAATGCGCGCAGAAAGACCAGTTCGCCTTTCCAGGGATTGGGTGTATCGCCTTCCACACCGCCTTCCGTGCCATAGGAATAGGCCGAGAGTTTGCGCAGGCGTTCCTGCAAACGTTCCTCACGTCCCAAGACCCACAAGCGCAAGCTGGCTTGTTGGCCTTCTCGCGCCGCGCCGATCAACTGGCTGGCGATGGCAAGCAAGGGATCGCTGTCCTTGGCAGAGGCAAGGATGGAGGGCAAACGATTGGAAGAAAACACAGCAATACCGGAAGCGCGTACATCCACGTCTCCCAGCGCGCGCCAGCGGCTGTGCTGGCCGGTCATGGCGGCCCAGGCTTGTACGACTCCTTCGGCAGTATGCGGAGGCAGATACAAACGCACGCGCAATCCCATCGGCGATGCGTTCCACTCGATCACGGCAGGACACGGAAGTTGTCCCAGCCAGCCCATCACCTGGGCGCGCAGGTCATCCAGTTTCAAAGGGGCGAACAAAAGTTCCCAGCCCTGCCACTTTCCATTGCACAGAGGACAAGCATTGGTATCTGCGACTGACTCATAACCACAGTGAACACACGTGTATCTGGAATTCATCGCAGGACTCCCGTGGCGCCGAGTTGTTTCCAGAATTGCAGCCAGACGGGTGGAATGGAGACCAACACCGGGAACAAAGCCCCTCGCCCGCCGGAAGGCGCGGCCAGGAAAACGCGCGGCGGCAGGCGCGAGGTTATTTCGGCGTTCCTGCGCGCTTCGCTCTCCGGGACGCCGAGGGAACGATAGAAGGCGAAGGCTTCATCGGGGCCGAGCCGCCCGATGAAGGCAGTGGAAGCCAGACTCAAAGATGTTGGATTCTTCATCAGGTCGGCTGGGAGGTGCGTAATGAGCGTCACGCCCACGCCGCGCTTGCGTGCCCGCCGTCCGAGTTCATCTAGCAGATCGGTGAAGGGACCGCTACGCAGGAGACGCCAACCCTCGTCAATGAAGATGTCCATTGGTTGTTTCCCAATAGTGACAGAGTGATACAGGAACCAGGCCAGCACAGCATGCACGATGGCGCGGTTCTCTTCCCGCAACGAGGACAGATCGAAGTTCCACCATTGGCCGGCAGGGAAGTGCGGCGAGAGCAATGCCTTGGGACGATCGAAGAAGCCTTCGAACAAGCCGCCGCGCATGAAGGGACGCAGCAAAGCCAACGGCATGGCAGCTTCGGGGACATTGAGTGTGCCGAGCGTCTCCACCAATTCCGCGATCGAACAGGGACCGGGTCGTCTTTCCCATCTGCGTTTCACGGCTTCATGCAAAGCGGCTTGCACACTAGGGGAGAGAACGGATTCCCCGGCCAGGGCGGCGATCAGGAAACGTACCGCCAATAACAGTTCCGCCGGGTTCTCGCCCTGCAGGGGTTGGATCAGGCAGGTGTCCTTTTCGTCGGGAATTCCCGCTGGGACCACGCGTCCGCCCACGGCTTCGCACAGGCGATTGTTCTCCCCCTCCGGGTCTATGGAGATCACGGTGCGTCCTTGCAGGAGGCGTTGGAGCATGATCCAGCGTAGGAGCGTGGTCTTGCCCGAACCGGGTTCGCCGAGAATGAGTGTGGTGGCGTGTGGCGGAGGCGGGACGTTTGGATCGAGTCCCTTGGTGAATGAGAAATGCACATCGCGGCCATCGCGCGCATGCGTCCCGATCCAAACCGAATCTTCAGCAGGCAGTACCTGGCGTGAAGGCGCGGGCAAAAGCGGAAGAGTTTCTTCTAGGAATAATGTCGGTTCATCCAAGCCGGGGAATAGTTTTCCTCCGGGTTGGAAATGGTGCAGGGCGCGTTCGGCGATGTAGAACAGGCGCTGGGCGGTGAGACCACGGGCACGCAGTTGTGACTCGATCACGCGCCGCGCGGCTTCCGCTTCCTCGAAGCGATCCCGCTCCACGAACAGTGCGCACATCAGCGCGATGCGGAAAGCCGGCTTGCCAAAGGTGAGTTCCGACTCAGCCGCGTCCATCGCCGAGTCGGAGGCGCGCTCAGCCATCGAGGGACGGCGTCCTGTTTTCTCGGCCAGCGCCATCATGAAACCTTCGAAGAGCGTGCGTCTCGCGCGGAGCGATCCGCGTAATACATCCGGCGGTTCGCGACGCAAGGAGAGGGAATAGATGACGGGCAGGTTGGGGTAGAAGACTTCGGCGGTGAGGCGCGACCAGGGACGATCTGTCTGGCCGGGCACGCCGCTACCGCGTGCGGAGAGAGGCAGGAGATACCCGCCCGGGAATAGCAGGTGGTCTTCCAGGATCTCTACGGCTTCGGAGGCGATGGCCGCCGCGAATTGGTCTTGAGGTTGAGACATGCGGCCGATGATACAAAAACACCCGCAGGGGTATCCTGCGGGTGTCGGTAACTGGAAATCAGATTTTCCGATGGGTGAGAGTGCTGAGATATAATAAACTCAAATGAAATCAGTGCATGCCCTTATCTGAAAGGGAAACAAAATGACTCCTCGCTGGAGAAAGAACCTACGAAAGATCCCGGACAATATCCTTGAACAGGTAAAACAATTGCGGGGTTCAAACATGGTTGCCGCGTGTGTCATAAAAGTTAAACTAGAGGATATTCTAAATGGAGATTTGCGGCATCTTGATATTCAAATCGTAGATGGAAATCTAAGGTACCCAGAACATATTCTTCCTCGACCTGATATTGGTCGTTATTCAAAATACAACGTACATGGTCGCGATGTTGTTCACCATGATCTCCCGATGGTTTCAAAGGGATATAGTGTTGATTCGCCGAATTTTGGCGATTGGTCCAAAGGAACGCATGACGTTACCTGGTACAAAGACGTATATCAGAGAGAATTTTTAGGTCCCAAATATTTTGAAATAAAAATAGAGCTAATCGGTGTTGATGAAAAGAATAACCACGTTCTAAAGTTCACAGTGGATGATATTCTTAATGAAAGTAGTCCTGACTTCAAAGAAGATTTATTTTTCAATCTAAACTTACTACAAGAAAATGCTGGGAATCACGGAATTTTTTCGGTTGATGCCGACTTAAATGATTACTTGCGAAGCCTTTACGTTAGTTGGGAGATATTACCCCCCGGAGAGTTAGATGTGAATCTAACTCGGATTTTGACAGGGATTGGAAGCAGCGACCCAAAATTACGCCAGAAACTTACTGATAGATTCAAATTCCTGGCATCAATGAAACCTCGTAACTTTGTTCAAGGAACTAGTCGATTTCAGAGATACTTTGGTGCTCAATTCGCGGATGACTTGGTAGTATTTGAGAATGTGGTGTACGGGAATGCCATCTATGTTATGTTTCAAAACTGGGAAGCGTTGAGCAAAATATCTAGGGTTGATTTATTGTCAACAAATTCTCAAGAGTTCATCCGTATTCGACACACAAAAACATGGAAGTTGAAATTGAAGAGGGTAATACGGGAAGAACTCAATAAAAGAAGTTAAAGCCTCAAACTTAGTAATAAGTTTCTGTTCGGTACTCAATTGCTCTAATCAGCTGACGCAACAGACGTTGGATTTGATTGAAGTCTCTATTTAGACGCAAATACGTAAGCCGTTCCACGAGGGTGTCATCAAAAAGCACTATCATACAATTGTGGCGCAACCAGCGATCACCTAAGTGAGCAATTATTTTAACGGGATCATCAATTTTTCTACAAAATACCATTCCAAATTGCGATGTTTTTGGCCCAAGCCTCTCCATTATCTGGTTGAATTCATCATTTCCTAAATCGGTGCCATAATTTTTACATTCCATTGGTATTGTTGTTGCCCGATACCTATCTATAAAATCCCTGAACAGCCCACCAGATGCGTAGTTATCCGAAATAATGTCAATTCGACTTCGACCAGTATCCATCTTGAATTCTTTTTCAAAATTTTCAAGAGCCCAGTCAAAAATAAATTGAATCAGGATATAAATTGCTTCATGATACTCATCAGCATTATCACGTCCAGGGGAAATTTGCTTCAATTTTGAAAGTGTTTCAAAAATAACAGGATCGTCAATAATTGCTTTTTGAGATGGCTCCGCCGGATCGGCCGGCCTAAATCGCGCAACCAACTCGGCTCGATAAGAATCCATTACTTTCGGATTTTCCATTATGTATTCACTTATAAACTCTTTACTCAACGTAAAGCGGGTATCCTCGCGAATGGATTTTTTTGTTACTCGACGTTCTCCTGTTTTTAATGTCTGAACGAGGGAATCATCCGCGCTCAAAAGATCTTGCTTTAGAGTACTAAGAATATACTTATCGTAAAACTCCCTATGGTTCATCAAATCCCGGGCACGGCGAACAAATCTTTTGGGAACTAAAATATAGGAGTGCGTTTCCTTATGCGGTAAGTTAAAAAAACCTCCATCCCACTCATTGATGGCGTTATTCCAAAAACCACTGACAGCAATATAGTCGGTCGGTATTCCATATTGCTGACAGATCTCCTCGGTATACGTTGCCAGTTCCGCCAGGATAATATTAGCTATCAAATCAGAAACCTTATCTGGACCGATACCTTCAATGTGTAGTTCTAACTCCTGAATAGTTTGGATTACTCCCAATTTCGCAGCGGTCGAAGACGCGAGAGTATCAATCACTTGTTTCTCTTGAATTTGCCCAATACCTCGTCCGCCTCTGGCCTTTTTTCCTACGCCCAGATGAATTTCGTTGGGCTCTGAAAGATGGTCAGTAACGAGCCGTCTTATTTGAGTTTCGTTATTATTTCGGATTGCATCAAGTAAGGATTGAAAATAAGAAATTATGCAATTATGGCATCTTGCTGCTAAATCGGTCTGATCTTTTGTAATTGCATAGGGATCAATATATAAAGGAACATCAGAATTTAGATTAAAATCAACGAATGGAAGCTTAAACTGTGGTTCATCTAAGCCGTAATAAGTAGAGAACCATACCAAGCCTTCTGCATTTGAAACTTGCAAATTATTTTTCGCCATGATCAATTATATTTTATGTCCTTATGTATTTTTAGGCTAGCCACTTGGGAATTTTGGATTCAATAGTTATAAGTAATGTGACCGAGCCTGAAACGCATTGGCGAATCTATTTGAATGAATAAGAGCATAGTCTGAAAGATAGTCAAGAATTGCCGGTAAGTCCAATCAACGTGCAAGAGTGGGCTTAATTGGATGGTGTAATCATCAAACGAGATCAGGTCAAAAGCAAAACCGGTGTGAAGGAAATGTATGTAGAGGGCGGCGAGCCGTACCTGAGGGTGAAGAAGGCTAGATTCGTAAAATAAACAGCGCTCCCATCAGGAGCGCTGATATTCCAGATTGGGATTGAGCACCCAACGGGTCAGTTCCTCGATCCCAGCCTGTTCCAGATAACCCACACGCAAGCCATAACCAGCGCATAAGCCGGTCAACCCCTCCCACCAAGCCAACCCTTCGTCCCCCGGTAAAACAAATTCCAGGATCGTGCGGCGCACGAACGGTAGAGGATATTCCTGCGTTGCCAGGATCAGTCCCTGGTGCAGGATATCCAGCCCATCCCCTTCCGGCTGTCCCTTCGACAGGCTCAGGGCGACGCTCCATTTCTTCACATGATTTTGAAATTCCACTCGCGGTTCCGGATCCGGCCAGAAGACCTGCATCAATCTCAGAGTCCATCCCGGCTGAATGGAAGACAGCATGGCCTGGTACGCCTCCTGCGGCCGCACCTCGGGGCGATCCGGATCGGCGAATAACTCCGCAAACAGTCGTTTGGAATCATCGTCGCCAATCAAAGCATCGTGATTCCCTGCTCGAATAAATCCCTTTGCCAACACGAACGTACGCGTCGAGCCAACGGTCTCTTCGGCCATTACAACACTCCCTTGAACATGGACTCGGGTAAATTCAACTCCGAAGCCCGAAAGCCCGGACGCATGGGACGATTGCCGGTTGGGAGCAGACCCTTTCCCGGATCAAATCGAAACAATGGCGAAAAGGATGGTCTTCCCGCCGTGCGTTCCACGATGGGCGAAACCTCCACGATCTCACGCACGATCTGTCCGTGCTGCGGGTTACGCTCTATGTAGACGGCGGCTGTCACGGCCTCCGCAAAGGATTGCGCGATCTGCACCTCGGACATACGCGCCGCGTCGGGATGGGACTGCACCACTTGCAGAAAGCGCGGCCAGACGTGCTCGGCGCTGGTGGCATGGATGGTGAAGGCCGAATGCCCGTGCCCGGTGGCCGCGGCGCGGATCAACTCCCAGGCTTCGGCCCCGCGCGCTTCGCCGATCACCACCCCATGCGGACGCGAGCGCAGGGCGGCGCGAATCAAGTCGTACATCGTCACCGGCGGCGGCCCGCCGCGGATCTCGGGACGGGTTACCGTATAAATGATGTTGCCCGTGTCAGACTTGCCATCCCCGTTCCAGCCATTCAGGATGATCTCGTTCGAGTCCTCCACGATGAACAAGCGGATGGCGCCGCGCGGGTAGTAGTCCAGCATCTCCTGCAGGATGCGCTGCCCCACGAAGGTTTTCCCGGAACCGGTCGTGCCGGCGATAACCAGCGTCCCGCCATGCACCATCACGCCCAATAAATAGTTGGCAGCCTCCGGCGTGAGAATGCCCTCGCCGCGTGGGAAGTTCTTCGGATCAAAACGCGGACGCGGCACGGGCGGCAGGCGCGTCTGGCACAGCAAAGACAGAGAGCCATGCGTCAGGTCGGAGGCGGTGCGGTAATTCGAAACGCGTAGCGTAATTGTGTCACCATAGGGTGAAGCCGGCGGCATAACGTAATTGATACGCACGCCTTTCCTCCGCACGGTCCCATCCACAAGCGGGACCATCACCTGCAGCATGGCGTCCGCAACCGGGTAATCCGGCGTGGGCGCGCGCTGCCCGGCGCGGTCGATCATGACGCGCAAGGCGTCGCCGATACCATCCGGCGCCGCGCCAGCATGTTCCCAACCGGAAGAGGTGGTGTACACGTAAATATACCCGAGGTTGATGGCGATGTCTTCGATGTCGGAACGGGCGATCAATTCCAACAGCGGTCCCATCCCGGACAGCTCGCCGATCAGGCGCAGGATAAATTCCTTGGGCAGGGATACACCTGCCTCCACGGCGCGGTTGCTCACCTCCTCGTAGACCTGCCGCGCCAGGGCTTCGATCTCGGTGGAAGATAAAGACCGCTGGCGCGACTCGGTCGCCTTGCGGGCGCGCCCTTCCTCTGCCAGGATAGTCCACCAACGCCCCATTTCATCCGCACTACGCACTTCAGTAATAGGTTTTAAGGTCTTGCCGGTGATATCAAACATGAACTACTTCCCGAACCAGCCGCGTTTCTTGGAAACGTTCGGCAACAAGCCAACGCGTGACGCGCCTTCCCGCACGGCCGGCACGAAGTGCGCCGCGAAGCCCAGCAGGGAATCGGCGAACGGGCCGAGTTCCTCCAGCTTCTCCTTCTTGTACCTCCAGATCAAAATATCTTCACGCCGATCCGAGTTCACCGCCTGGGCCGCCAGGCGCGGATCAACGACCGGGATGATTCCATTCGGAACCAGCGCCAACTCGATCTTGTCCTCGCTCAACGCCTGTTGTAACATCTTGTGCGCCGACTTGAAGCCGTCGCCCACCACCTGGTTGTAGCAGAGCTTGACGCGGCTGCCCACAAACTCCTGAGCGCTGCCGCGTCCCACCACGTTGGCAAGGCTGTTGATCATGCGCGCGATCCAGCGGCGCGTCTCGGCCAGGTCGGGGATCTCGGGCTTGATCACGATGGCGATTCCTTCGGCGGCTTTCAGCGCGGCACGGTGGACCACGTGCGCCGGATTGATGCCGACATCCATGATGACCACACCACCCGCCGCGACCCCGGCTTCATACAAGCCCTGAATGACTTCCGATACTTTCTCCTCCTGTTGCAGAACCTCGTCGCCGAGGTCATCGGTGATCAGTCCGGGCAGGACGCGTAACGTTGGCAAATTTTCCAACGGGGTGAAGGCATTCAAGTACGCGCCGGATGAAGCCACATCCATCATGGCGCCTTTGCCGGCTTTGGCGATCTCGCGCCGGAGCAAGCCGATCATGGTGGTATTGACGCGCTCCATGCGCAGGTGATACTGTAACGCGCCGGCGTTGCCATCCGAGTCCACGAGATACGTTGTGATACCCGATAATGCGAGAGCCACAGCGAGGTTCACCGCCACAGTGGTCTTGCCCGTCCCGCCCTTCGGCGAGGTGATGGCGATCTTGCGCACGGCCATCCCGGATTGAATGCGGGCAGACATATCACTACCCAATACCGCGCGACGATATTGATCGTCCGCGGCGAGATTGCCGGCTTCTGCGCGCCGCAATTCCTTATACAAGCGATTGATGTCCACTTCCGAGGGCGGGTACGCCAAAGCCGGAACGCCAACTCCATTTGCCCAGGCCGACATGCCATCCCCAACGCCGGCGATGACGAAGATCAGCTTGCCGCGTTCGGCAGCCTTGACCAGACTCTCCGGTGACACAGATGATTCGGGCGAGACCACCACCAGAGCGCGAAAATCGAACAGGTCCAGGTGTCCCGGGGCGAAGGCTGCCACCTGCGCTACCACCGCGTGACCTTGTTCGGCGAGTTGCATGTTCAGGCGCGAGGTGACCGTCCCCGCGCCGAGCAATAACACTTGCATTACTGGCCTCCGCCCAAGACTTCTTCGCGGTCGTGTTTGAAGAGGTCTTCGAAGTCCCAATAGGTAAAGCCGGCCGTGGGTTGTTCATCGCCACGCGCCATCAAGGACACGACTAAACGGTCTCCCTGCTGCAATGCCAGCGACAGCACCTCGCGCGCTTCGTTGGGAATGAGCAGGATCAACATGCGTGCCTGGGTGGAAGTTGTGAAAGCGGAACCGGAACTGTTCGAATCCGTTGAAGTACTCGAAGGCGGCACACCCTGCACGGAGATCACGCGCACCCCCATCGGGAACAAGTCCTTGGCCAGTGGTGGCAACGCGCGACCCAAGGCATCCGTCTTTGCGGTTTCCTCTGGGGCGGGCGTGGCAGTTGGTTGAGTGGATGGCAGGATCAATTCGGGCATGGGCGTCGGAGTCGTCATCTGTTGCGGCCGGCTGGCGATCACCACCGTGACGCCCACCAGGTCGCCGGGCAGGAAGGCCTCAACATCCGGCGCGACCAGGTTCATCGCGTCCAATGGCAGCGGGAACAAGCTGTATCCTGGATATTTCGCCAGGACGGCCGAGAGGCGCGTGCCTTCGGCAGCCTGGGCAATGATGGCCGTGCGGAAAATGGGTTGACCGTTGAAGATCGGCTGGGCGACGATCCCGCCCACCACTCCGGTGGCTTCTTCGCCGGGGATGTACAGAGCGGCGTTGTCATCCTGAAAAACCTTCTTCACGATCAGGTCATTCGCCGTGATGACATCACCGATGTTCAGGTCGCGCGTGGCGGACAAGACTTCGAGCGTGGGCGGACGCCCCGCCGCGCCCAGGGCGCTGAGCGCAAAGAAGGCCACCAAAAAGATGGCCACCGAGACACCCAGGACAACCAGGTTGACTCCGGTATTGGCAATTCGTTTGAGCATGTTATTTTCTCCATTCATTGGGTTTCCAGGGCAGGTCGCTCTGGAGCAATGCCTGCTGGATGGCAGGCGCTTGTTGGATCATTTCTTCGAGATGTTCGAGTGACTGGCGCATGAGTCCATACACCACAAGCAGGACAAAATCCGTGCGCAGGTGATCGGACTGAAATAACAATTGATGAACGTGGGCGGTTTGAAGCGCAATGTCCATGACCTCTGCTTCCACCAATGCCTCGGCCGATACGCGCGGCATGTCGGGAAAGCACAGTTGCACCAGACCCGCCAATTCGTCTTTGACGGGCTGTGATATTTGCGGCTGCGCTTCCGCCGCCGTTACAGCGCTGGGGTTGAGCAACTCACTCACCGGTGTATCGGGATTGACGCGCAACTGTTCCACCGCGCGCGGCAGGCGTTTGAGGCCGGCCTGGATCGCATCCAGCAGTCGTTGTTGCCCCAGCGGGGTAAGTGCTGCCACGGACTCCACGTTGCGCAAAGACACGTGTTCGCGCAGACCTGCCGGCAAAGATTCCAAGAGTCGCTGCCAGCGTTCACGTTTGGCTTGGTAGTTTTCAGTCATGGTCGGATCAATCCAAAATTGTGTGGGGCGAAAAGGAATGTGTATCGGGGATGAGGATCAACGCGCCTCGGCATGGATTTGGATCGAGCCGAGTTCGTATTGTTTCTCCCCACCGTTTTGGAAGCCCATCTCCAATGCCGGCGCGACCTCCCACCAATGACGCGGTAGGGTCGTAACCAGTGCATTGTCGCTCCAGGCTTGCACTTCCACCGGACCGAAGGCCGGCAGAGTCATCCTGCACAATTCCTCGCCGTCCACCGATACGGTTCCCTGCCAGACTGTGGCATTCAGCCAGCGCAGGCGAATGGTGTACTCGTACCAGGTGTGGGCATCCACGTTCAGGGAATGCACGTGAACAGGCGTCCAGTTGAGGGCCAGATAACACAGCGCGCCGCTGACTCCTTCTACGTCTGATTCATTACCCATCACCGCAAAGCCGAACATATCGAAGGGTTTGGCGAAGGTTCCATCCTTTCGCAGTGTGTCTTCCGGTTGGAAGATCACACCGGCGGAGCCGTAGAAGTCTTCGCTGACTCTGGATGTGAATTTCAGGACCACATCCTCTTTCGGCGTGGGACGGAAGCCGCTCCCGCCGATCAGGGTCACATTGTTGTATTGATCCGCAGCAGGGGATTGGAACAGGTCCGCGTTTTCGTTTGCGAAATCGGCATCGGGGAAATGTTGAAGCAGAATGTTGTGTTCGAAGGCGATGGCGGCTGCGTGCCAGGCCGGATCATTCGAGACCTGGCCGGCGCCGTTGATGGTGGTGAACTTCCAAAACTCAGATGAGAGGCCTCCATCGAACAGATCTTGTTCAGACGCCGGGTTTTGAAAGTCGGAAGGGAGGCGCAACGCTTGTTGGTACAGACGCGAGGTCTCGCTCCAGATCGTTCCGTATGCGATGATTTGCCGATAGTTGAGTCCGAGCCAGGACAGCAGGAGCGCGAGCAGAAGAAGCAGAATGGGGAGAAGGCGAGGTTTGGTTTTCATGCGGGGCATGATAGTGAAAACCAAGGAGAGGTATCCTGCGTGTGTCGCCAAGTGTGTCGGTAATTATCCGGAAGGAGTCCCCCACGAAACTGTACAGCGTTTATCGAAAAAGAGGTCCAACAGGCGATTCCCCAAAAGAAGGCCGCGCAAATCGATCAGAATTCTGCGCAGTGCTCGTGGAAATTTTTTGGAGGCGGGCGTATCGGGATGACCTTCTTCATGAACGCCATGCGGGTTGGAAACAGGTTGTTTCCTGCAATACTCCATGAAAACCAATACCCCCCCGTTTACTTCGGATCCGAATCTAGCTCCGCGGCCAGAAACGCCTCAGTGCATCGTTGATCTCGTCCGTGTTCTTTACGATTTGAAATCCCCGCCAGTGGGAGGGAAACAAATGGCGGTAACGCGCCTGGGTGAAGCGCTCGTCGATCAGGAGGATGACTCCCCGGTCGGTCTCCGTCCGAATGACGCGGCCGGTTGCCTGCAGAACCCGATTGAAACCAGGATATTGATAAGCATAGGCAAAGCCGCTGCCATTCTGGCGGTCGAAATAATCCTTGAGCAAATCGTTCTCCAGACAAACCTGCGGCACGCCCACGCCGATGACGATGGCGCCGATCAAGCGTTCGCCCACCAGGTCGATCCCTTCTCCAAAGACTCCTCCCATGACGGCTAGCCCGATCAGCGTTTCCTGCTTGCCCGCCGAAAACTGCGCCAGGAATTCCTCCCGCGCCGGCTCTGTCATGCCGCGATCCTGCACGAGAAGTTGCCCCTCTGGCATCTTTTCCTTGAGGTGTTCCAGCGTCGCGGATAGGTACGCGTAGGAAGGAAAGAAGACCAGATAATTACCGACATGCGCGTTACACACCGCCTCGATCACCGCGGCGATCTCGGTGTAGGAATCCGCGCGTTGGGCATACTTGGTGGAGATCCCGTTGTGGATCAGCAGGCTGACATTCTCCACGGGAAAGGGCGAGGGGAAGATCCGTTGGGGGTGATCCGCCGCGCCGGTCAGGAGTTTCATGAAGTAGTGCATGGGAAGCAATGTCGCCGAGAAAAAAATGGTCGCCCGGCTGCGCTCCAGCGGGACTTCCAGCATGGGAGCCGGGTCCAGGCAAAATAACTTCGCTTTGAGATCCGCCTGCCCCTGGCGCTCAAAATAGGATACATGGGCTGTGTCGAAATATTCCGCCGTCCGCAGGTAATTGCTGCACGCGAAATAAAACTCCAACAACTCCTGCCTGAACTCGGCGGGCTGATTCAAAACCAGCCAATCCTCCGCCTTCTGGCTAAACGTACGGATGGCCTGGAGCAGTTCTTCCGGGAGTTCATGTTCCACCAATGCGCGGCCTTCCGCCTGACAGGCTTTGCGCCTCTCCAACAGGAGCTTGTTGATCGCCTGCAGCGCTTTGGACAGTGCCGGCAAATGGGGTTTCAGGACGCGCTGGAGATTCAACACGGTCTTCTTGTTCAATTCCGCCGAGTACATCGAGCGCGCCCGGTCGGGCAGGTTGTGCGCCTCGTCGACCAGGAAGATGTACGGCTCCGCGCTGAAGTCGAAGAAGCGGTGCAGATAGACGCGCGGGTCAAAGGCGTAGTTGTAATCGCAGACGATGCAATCCACCCACAAGGCTAAGTCCAGCGAAAACTCAAACGGGCAGACCTCGTACTTGCGGGCAAGTTCCTCGATGACGGGGCGGGTAAACGCCTGGCGCTGGTCGAGTTCTTCCAACGCCAGTTTTACCTTGTCGAAATACCCGCGCGCAAAGGGACACACGTCCGGGTCGCAGTTGACCGGTGGACAAAAGCAGATCTTCTCCTTGGCCGTCAGGGTCACGCTGCGCAGATGCAGGTCCGCCTGGCGCATTTCCTCCAGCGCCTTTTCCGCTGCCAGCCGCCCGGAGGTCTTGGCCGTCAGGTAGAAGATCTTTGTGGCGATTCCCTGTCCCAAGGCTTTCACCGAAGGGAAGAGGGCCGCGATGGTTTTTCCAACTCCCGTTGGCGACTGGACAAATAAGCGCCCGCTGTCCCGGATGGCTTTGTAGACCTCCACCGCCATTTCGCGCTGACCCGGTCGATACTCTGCATAGGGGAACTCGAGGCACTGAATCGATTGGTCCCGCCTAGTCTGCCAGACATGGACTTTGCGAAACCAGTCCAAGTAGGGTCGGACCAGGCTGAAGAAAAAGGTTTCCAGTTCTGCAAACGTGTATCGGCGCTCGAAGGTTTTTTCCTCCCGACTGTCCAGGTGATAGTAGGTCAGGTGAATGACGACCACGCTCAACCGATGCTGTTGGGCAACCATGAAGGCATAGCACTGCGCCTGCGCCCAATGCAGATGGTTATGCTGTTCATGGGTCAACGCAAGGCTCAGGGTAGTGGTTTTGATCTCTTCAAGAACCACCAGTTCTCGATGGGTGTACAGGCCATCAATGCGGCCTTGTACTTGCAGAGGCAGTTCATCATCTTCGACGCGGTAGGAGATTTCCACCTCGGCTTGATAGTCTTCCGGGCGCGAGCGCTGGACCTGTTTATGTCCCTGCGTGCCAAGTTGGGCGCGGTCGCGCCGTTGAAACCCGCCTGCAGTCAGATCGCCCGACTGCAATACAAATTCCACCAGGCTGTGGACGGAGACAGTGTGTGGCTGGGGAGCAGGATTCGTTTGCATGAGTTCGGGATTCTAGCATGGGTTGGAGATGCGGGCGGAATGCAATGAGTTTGTTCCCTGCCGATCCTATTTTTCCGGATAGGAAGCGTAAAAGTCGAGACCATTTTGAAATAGGCAATCCATTTCACACCCAGGTAAAGGGGGCGTAAAAACGCGTTTTTGCGGTTGATTCTTCCCTCTCCTGCCGCCTACGTGGGTGGACAGTTTTCGCATTTTTCTCTATACTCCCGAACGTTCACCCTTTCCCACAATCCATTCTCCCTACTCAAGAAGCCCGGCTCCGCTGGGCTTCTCCCGTTGTATTCCATCCCCGCTACCAAATCATTTCCAAGGAGATCAATCGCTCAAATTCAAATACCATTCCCAAATCTCAGTCCCATTCCGCAAGCAAGTTCACACGTTCCAACCTGTGTTCTGTATCCAATTCCATCGAACCAAAAGGAGAAACGACTCAACCAAATAACAAACTGCTTCCCATCCGTCCTGCGCATGCGCCGATACACCCGGCCATGCCGCGCATGGTCGCGACCTGTAGACCGATACAGCCGCTGACCTGAACCGCTTCCAAAACTTCATATCTACCGTACGTAAAAAACGGGCGCCGTTCCCAGTTCACCCTGGGCGGCGCCCGTTTTCGATTCTCTTCACAGCGAGGACTCGCCGGGGTGAGAGGCCCGGCACCACAAAAGGTGAGACCGCCCAGTTCGAGCTGGACGGTCTCAAAGGTGAAACAAATGTTCCAAGCGCATGATACCACAACCAGCAAGACTGTCAAGATTTCCGCGCCCTTCCGCCTGAACGCCGCCCAGCGCCGTGTGTTCGTGGGCGGCCAATTGCTCAATGTCGCATCCCCCATCGGACGACAGCAGGGAGACTACCTGTACTCCGCCACCGTTACACTGCTGCGCGAGAACGCGGCGCTGTACACCACCGCGCCGGTCTGGGCCAGCGTGGAGATCCGATGAGCAGACACCGACACACCGGACTACGCGGATGCGTGATCATGCCAATCCCCTGGAAGTATTTAACCCATCCACGAAAGGAGAATGAGCATGAGAACCTTCGCCTGGTTGCTCATCCTGGTTGCCATTGCCGTATCCCAGCCTCATCACTGGCTTGGCAGTTTCCTGGCTACCCTCGCCCATCTGCTGGGCGCATAGATCCTCGCAAAGGAGGCCGTAGAAAAACACATGGACGATATCCTCTCCGCCGCCGAAGAGATCCTGGGAACCGCGGTTCGGGTGGAACGCAATCGGGATTGGGCTACCTTCTGGTGTCCGTTCCATAACGATGCGGACCGTGAAGGCAAAGGCGGTCACCCAAACTTCGGTGTCCATCTTGTTAAAGGCTATTGGAAGTGCCTGCGCTGCGGCGCGGCGGGCGGTTCGTTGAACTCCCTGCGCAAGAAACTCGGGCAGGACTGGAAACCACCTGTGTCGGAAATGCGACCGACACGCCCGCCGAGGCCGCCGTCCCAGATCGAAATGCTGGATGAAGCCGTATCGGAAGCGCGCTCGGTGGTGCAGCGTTCACCGGCATGGAACTATCTCGCCTCACGCGGTGTATCGGCCTACACAGCCCTGGTATACGGACTGGGTTATGGCATTCCCATACCGAGAGTCCACCGCGAGATCCTCGAAGCCGCCATGCAGTCCATGCTGGTGCGCAGGGATGGAACCTGGCTGTGGGCTGGCGGCGTGATCTACGCCGACCCGCCGATACACCCCACGGTGATGAACGTGCGTTACCTGCCGGAGGATCAACTACCCAAGGGCACACGGACATTCAAGCCCAAGAAGAATCACAAGACCTGGGGCAACCGCATCCAACCGCTGGGCTCCTGGCGTATCACTGCTACCACGCGCACGCTGATCGTCTTGGAAGGTCTGTTCGACCTGCTCATCACGGCGCAGAAGATCCACCAACTCGGACGCGAAGCCGATACGGTTGCGGTGTACACCAACGGCGCCAGTCCGGCCGCCAAACTGCACCGGTGGTTTCGGGAGCATGGGCAATACGAGTACATACTGATGCGCGATCCTGATCCCGCCGGGGTCGAATGGGCATTGTCCGTATCGGCCTCCATCCGACACAGTGGCGCCAGCGTGCGCACCGTGCTGCCGCCAAACCAACTCGACCCGGACGAAGCCATCCTGAGCGGATGGTGGCCATCCGGAATCTAACTTCACCCTCACCCTGAATCGGGGAGCGACCCATCGCTCCCCGATTTTCTTTTTCCCCCAAGGAGAACCGACATGTCCCCATTCGACCTCTTCATCCTGATGATCGCCCTGGCTCTTCTGAGTTGGGCGCTCTGGTTCCTGCTCGAGTTCTTGCGCTACCTGATCAGCGGCGAGTACCACATTGATAAACGCCTGCGCGACATCTGCAAATAATTTTTCAAAAGGAGAATCCCATGTCCAAGCAATACAACAAACTTACCTTCGTCGGTCATCTGGGCGGTGATCCCGAGATGCGCTTTACGCCCTCCGGCACAGCCGTGACGACCTTCAACGTGGCCAGCAACGATCAATACACCAACGAGAAGGGCGAGAACGTGTCGGTTACAACCTGGTTTCGCTGCGCGGCCTGGGGCAAGTTGGGCGAGGTCTGCAACCAGTATCTGCACAAGGGCAGCAAGGTGTTGATCGAAGGCCGCCTCACGCCGGACAAGAGCACCGGTCGCCCGCGGATCTGGACGCGCCAGGATGGAACGGCAACGGCCGATTACGAACTGAAAATCCTGGAAATCCATTTCCTGGACAGCAGGAACGGCAACGGGAATGCGGAACCGTCCGCACCCGCAGACGACAACATCCCCTTCTAAATTCAATCAGAGTGAACGGGAGTCCTTTCGGACTCCCGTTCCATTTCTCAAGGAGACAACCGATGATCACCATTTCGCAAGACAGCCTGCGCGCCGCCTTGAACGCTGTGACACGCGCCAGCCAGAAAAACATCCTGCCCGCCTTCTCGCTCGTGCGCTTGGACGCGGATGTGCAAGGACAACTGAGTCTCTCCTGCTTCAACGGTGAGTCCGCCGCACGCGCCATCGTGCAGGTAGCCTGCGATGAAGACCTCTCGGTATGCGTGGATGCCCTGACATTGAACGCCGTGGTGGAAACGCTGGCCGGTCCGATCCAACTGTCCGTGGAGGGCAATTCCTTCCTGCTGAACAGCCAGGCCAACCGCACCACATTGCGCATCGTGGACGAGCAGCTGCCCGTGATCGGAGAAGAGTCCATCCAGACTCTCGCCACACTTTCCGGGACGATCCTGCGCAACCTGCTGCGCGTACTACCCTTCGCATCCACAGACGGTTCCCGCGCCGCCCTGCAAGTAGTTCACCTGACCGTGGAAAAAGATTCCATTCTCGCCCAGGCCGCGGATGGTTTCTCGGCGGGCAGCGTGCGCGAGAACGTGCAGGGTATTACGCAGCCTACCACGCTCTCCCTGCCGTGGAACTTTGCCCGCCTGCTTGCTACGCTGGTGGAGGAACGCGACACGGTGCGCATTGGAACCTCGGGACCCAACCGTATCCTCTTCCAGATCACGAACGCGGAGCAAGCCAAAGACCTGACCCTCGCCACGGTCACCGGCGCGGAGAACTTCCCCGCTGCGCAGATCGGCAACCTGATCGAGCAATCTCGAAACGATGTGCGCGCCCATCTCACTGTCCAACAAACCAGCCTGCTGCAAACCATCCGCATGGTGCAGGCGATGGGCACGCACAACACCTTCCTCAAAGCCTCGGGTGGCGTGGTGAAGATGGCCTCCGAGGAAACCGCCACCGGTCAGGCGCGCAACGTGCTGGATGGCTCGGCCAGCGGGGAGGACGCCAGCGTCTGGCTTTCGGCTGCCTTCCTGAAACGCGCCGCCGAATCCTGCAAGGGCACGATCACGCTCAAACTGGCAGATGGCAAAAAGCCGGTCCTGTTGGAGGCGGGCGCGTTCACGGTCCTGATCATGCCGCTCCTGATCGAGGGCGCCAAGGATCCCTTCCCGGAGGAGGCAATGTTCGCGATCCAATTGCCCGACATGGCAATGGCGTAATGGAATCCGTTTCAACCAGACGGCGCAGGTTATCCTGCGCCGTCTTCTATTTCCGAGGAGAACCATGAACACAAACAGCCAACTCACCTTCCCCTCCCTGCCGCAATACGAACAACCCAGCCTGCACAGCCTGCCCTTGCGCGAACAACCCGCCCAGCGCGTCGTGCAGAACGCGGCCGCCTGTAACCTGACCGAACTGCTGGCCGCCGTGATTGGAGGGCCGAAGCAGATCGAAATTTCACAGGCACTGCTGGCGCATTTCAACGGCGACATCCGCCGCCTGTACCAGGCGCATCCGGCAGAACTCGCGCAAGTGCGCGGCATCAGCCAGACCACCGCGGCGCGCCTCAAAGCCGCGCTCAACCTTGGCCTGCGTTTGAACCTTCCGAACGAGGAACGTCCCACAATCAACTCCCCTGCGGATGCCGCCGCGCTGGTGCAATCCGAGATGAGCCTGCTGGAAAAGGAACACCTGCGCGTGCTTCTGTTGGATCGTCGCAACCGCGTGCTGGACATCGTGGAGATCTATCAGGGCTCGGTGAACTCCTCGCAGGTGCGCGTGGGCGAGATCTTCCGCGCCGCGGTTCAACGCCTGGCTTCGGCTATTGTGGTGGCGCACAATCATCCTTCGGGTGACCCAACTCCAAGTTCCGATGATGTGGCCGTGACACGCGCCATCGTTCAAGGAGGCAAATTGTTGGACATCGAGACCCTGGACCACTTGGTGATCGGACAAGGAAACAGGTGGGTAAGCCTTAAAGAACGCGGCCTTGGGTTCAGTTAGGAGACGGACATGCCCACGCAACTTTCCTTCGCCTTCTCAACCAAGTCCGTCTCCCAATATCCACCTCCGCCTCCGCACTGGCTGGATGTGGACGCCAACGCCGAAGTGAGTATCGCCCTGCACGATGCGCTCACGCCTCTTTCCACCGAAGAAGACGGCGACTACGAACAACGCCTGTATGACGCACTGTGGCTGGCGCGCTTCGAACTCGCGCTCGATCATAAGCAAGCGGCCAACTTCACCTTCACCTTTCCGCGCAAGCATTGGCGGACCGAGGTGATCACCGATATTTCCCTGCGCCTGCGCTGTGAGGCGCACGGGGGAACCATCCGGCTTGGTCTGCTCGCAGACTTTCAGGAGGCAACATGGCCTACTACCTGGGCAGGCGCGCACAGGGCGACTTGATCCTGTTCCATGCCGCGCAAACTCCCACCAAAGAATCACATGGTCAGCGCTTCCTTGCCGTGATCGGCCCGTTCAAAAGCAAGGTCGGCGCCAGCTACTACGCCCGATACGGACAAGGCAATCCGCGCATCCACACAGCCGATGATGCGGAACGCCTCGCACGTCTCGACCCGCGCATGGAACAGGCCATCGTCGAGGAGAGCATGAGCGCCGAGGAACTCACCGTCGCACGCGAGTGCGAAGCCCTCGACCAACTCGAAGCCAATCCAGACCATCACCCCATCCCCATTCAACTTCCAACCCAAGGAGAACTCCCATGCCTAACTGGTGTGAAAACGAACTGACCATCTCCGGTCCCGACGTGCAGAAAGTCTTGAACGCCACCCGCTCGGAGGCGCAGGACGATGAAGACGCGCGCCTGCTGGACTTCGACAGGATCATCCCGTATCCCAGGGAGTACAAGGAACTCGACCAACGCGCACACGAGTACCAGGAGAAGTTCCAGGCCATCGCCAGGGATGACCCGGAACGACAAAGCAAACTCGAAGCACTGGCCGCGGAGTATGACGCCGAACCCGGCGCGCCCTGGATCAAGGACGGCTTTAACTCCGGCGGCTATGAATGGTGCTGGAGTCACTGGGGAACAAAATGGCAACCTGCGCATGTGTCCCTCACCCTGCGAAACGGAATAGAGACACAAACGCGCAAGCAGATCAAATGCGCCTATTGCCAGACGGTGAATCGCACCGAGCATCTCAAGGTTCTCGTCTGCCAGCAATGCGGCAGCCCCCTGCCGGAGGGCGCGCCGCAGGAAGCCTTCCTGGAATTCGACACCGCCTGGAGCCCGCCCATTCCCGTGATCGAAAAACTTGCTTCCATGTTCCCCGATCACGATTTCCTCCTCGCCTATTACGAGGGCGGGATGGGATTCTGCGGACAGGCGCGCTGGTCCGGTGGACAGGAACGATTTCACCACCAGGATGTGTATTCCGGTTTACGCGGTGGATAAACCAATCCAAGAGGAGAACAACTCATGTCGTACGCAACCGAACATCAACGCATGAAACCCGTGCTCGACCTGGCGCGCAAACTCGACATCGCCAGCAATCCCGACCTGAACGCGATTTTCGAAGACGGGAGCGGCGGCTTCCAGGTGTGGTGCACGCCCTGGGATCATCCCGCCGGGTGGAACGGGATCGCCATGCACGCCGGAGCCTTCTCCAAACCGTGCGAGTTCGTGGGCAGCGTGACCTGGCAATGGGGGGAGGAGCAGATCACGGCCATCCACATCGAGACCACGGCCTACGCGTTGGCAGACCAGAAGCCGGAGGAATACTGCAATCTGCAGGAAATCCCTGCGGACTTCGAGCGCCGCACGATCTTCAACCGCGACGCGGACATCGCCTGGCTCAAGGAAAAAGTGACCTGGCTGTTTGCCGAAGCCGGTGTGGATCTGCCACCCTTCGAATACGAACAGGCGCGCCTCTCCGATCTCGGCCCGTACGTGCTGGCGCACTTCGTTTCCGATGTGGACGAGTACGTGGTGATCCTCTCACCCGATCTCGACCCGCAGGAATTCTGCCGACCCGGGTACGAACTGGCGCACACGCTGGAGATCGGGAACGCGGGCGACTTTCCAGCGGACGAAATCCTGCGACCGGAGCAGGCCAGCTTCGAACCGGAGGCGGAACCGGATGAAGGTCCGCTCGTGGAGCAATACGAGAATTCGACTCGCCTGCACGATGACGATTGGCTTGAATCCGCCTTTGAAGACCGCATCAGCGGCTTGGACGAATAACCATTTCCCCACGGAGGGCGCACATTGCGCCCTCCGTTGCTTTTCAAGGAGCCACCCATGACCACCCTGTTTCAAACCACGATTGAGCAACTCCTATCCGCGCACAACCTGCTGGAGGAGTTTCACGCCCAACTCGACTTCCATGTGCGCTTCGACATACCTGGCTATCAACGCCTGGTGATCGAACGCCACGGCGAGTTGATCAGCGTCGCCCACTACTTCGAACAGAACGGCGATCTCGTCCCCGACCCGGATGTGGAATTGCACTACCCGACCTGGACGCCCACCGCCATCACGCAGGCCTTCGGGATCCGGCGCACCAAGTTCATCACCCGCATGAACGACATGGTTCTGGTGGACACCCGCTTCGACCGCGAAGTGTCCTCCTTCCTGAGCATGTGGGCGCGCAATATCCAGGCGCAGGGTTGGGCGCAGAGAGGCCAGGTTCATGATGACCGCTAATCTCTCCTTCCAGTACCTGTACCGCGACGCCAGCAATTACAAACTGCACGGCGAGGCGGTCTTCACCAATCAAACCAGCCTGTCCCTTGAGGAAATCGAAAAACGAATCCGCGCCTGTCTCCGGGATGGCGAGTTCTTCATTGCCCGCCAGATCCACATCGAGGAACGCTTCTTCGATGCCCTGGACGAGCAGGACGATCATCCCTGGCACGAGTTTGCGCAGGTCGCGCTCACGAACGAAACGCTCTGGGATCCGGATGGGATTCCTGAACGCGATGTCACGGACTTCCTGACTGAGTTGGAAAAGGTGCATATTGCCGGTTGGGATGAGACGAACGTGCGCGATGACATGAAACGCCTGCTGGAAAAGCAGAAGGCGAGTCTGAAACAAACCTTGGGAGGCGGCGATGGATCACTCCAATCCTGAACTGGTGGTTCTGCCCTTCCAGGCCCGATTGGCTGGCGACCCCACCTTCCTGACCTTCACGCTAGTGCAAGCGCTCCGCCTCCTGCGCGCGCCCCTGCTGATCGAACGCAGCTACCCCGGCGCGCCGCAGGCCATCGGCTGGACGATCTTCCGTCGCACGCCGCGGACCTTTCTGTACGAAGGCGAGATGTTGCACGCTTCCGAGACGGGAGCGCACAAGCGCCTGCGCCAGGCATATGCCATTCAGTATTCGCTGGTTGGGGAGCACGATGCCCTGACCTGCGCCCATTTGGATCAGTAAAGGAGTTGAAGATGTACGACTACATGCTGGAGGAAATGGCCGAAGCGATTGGCCGCGAATGTCACGTGGATCAAAACGATGTGCTGCGCGTGCTCGGCCAATATTGGCAGGACAAGATCGCCCATGTCTGGCAGGTGGAAGATGTGCTGGAAGCCGCCCATCGCGCTGAGAAGCCCATCACGCGCGAAGATGCACAGTTGATCCTGCAAGAGGTCTTTCATGAACTCGATTCGGAAATGGGCATTACCTGGCTGACGCTGGATGTTGCCCTCGAGGAATATGAATTGGCCTTCCACGAGTTGACATCTGAGACCCACAAACAGGTGGTGGGCGTGTTCGAGGTCTGGCGCCTGCACGATCCGATCTCGACCCAGTTTGGCCTGTTCCCGGATCAGATGAACGGCAACCTGCCGGAGGCGATGGAATACGCCAAACAGATGGCACGCCAGGTTCCGGGGGTGTTGGTTTTCCTCGGTCCCGAACGTTATGCCTCCGAAGTCAACGAACCCTGGCTGACCTTCCTGGCTGTGGATGAACACAGTGAACCGGTGATCAGTGTCTGCCAAATTTCGAAAGAGGAGTGAGACCCATGCACGCCGTCCAACCCGGACAACGCGTCCGTATCCTGACCATCCAATTGGCCGTCCCGGACGAGGCCGATCCCGATTCCGTCGCGGATGAACTCTCTGAGATGTTGTCCGAAAACGGAATCTGTTGTGAGACCAGCGCCATCCTGGACTGGCGCTATCTCACCGAATACCAGCCGGTTGTTACCGCCAGCGAGGATCCAGAAGAGGGGGAAGTCTTTGATCTGCTGGACTTCCACCTGACCATCACACCCAAGGAGTAACCGATGTACGCATGGACTGAACCGTATGAAGACGAGTACGTCAAGGAACGCATCGCGGAATTGAGACAGGCGCAAGCGAACGCGGCGCGCAACGGCAAGATCCTGGTTGCTCCCTACGAGCAATTCTGGTTGCCGAATCTGAACGACCTGCCCGAGGTGGAATATGTGCGCTCCCAACTTCACCGCGCGCCCTATGGAACCTTTGAGCCTGCCGCCGATATGCCCTTCCACGGCGCCTTGTGGTTCACGCCGAACCCTGGGGCGGACCTGCCTCCCGCTTTGAAGAACAGCAAAGACTGGCTGGCTGGCGGCGCGGTCGTGGACATGAACGCCCGCTCGGTGAAGATCCTGGCCGAGGAGATCGAGATCACCTTCACCGGGATCGACGTTAGCCGGAACGCTCATCAACTGATCGAGGAGCTCAACCGGGAATTGGTGCGCGCCAACGCAGGCGTGTACCTGTATTGGATCGAGCCGGCAGTTCAACCGTCCACAATCAAGCATCTCTACCCAGATGGACGCGTTCCCACCCTGAGCAATGCCCACACGCGCGCCGACGTGACCGGCTTCGCCGTCCTGCAGGATCGTCCGAACCAGCACATGCTGGCGTATGTCGGCGTTGCCGCCCACAAGACCAGCGTGGAGAGTCTGTGGGCTTCGTTGATCCGTGGCCGCGGGGGGTGTTCGTTGCGCGGTGCTTCGGTACTTGCAGACGGGGAAATCAAGATGGTGACCCAGGCGTTGGTGGATTTCAATCTCCTGCACGCCGGGTTGATCTGCCGCAAGGCGCTGCCCGGTAAATGGGAAGCGAAGGATGACGCGGCCTATGCCCTAATCTTCGAGGATGAGGAGGAAACGGATCTGCAAGTCGCGACCTTGAAGCGCCTGCAGGAGACGCTGGCCTTTCCCATCCCGGACACGTGGGCAAAGACTCTCTGGGAGTATGCGCTGGATGCCGAGTTCCTCCAACCTCTGGAGACCGGAGGGGACTGCCTGGGCGGCGTGCGCATTGACCTGACCAGGGACTGGCAGGCCCTGGTGCAGAACCTGCTCGAACAGAACGTACTCAAAGTATAGGAGGCAGACATGTTTCAATCTGTGCAACCGAAAGAGATCTTCGACCCGCGCTACTGGCAGGTCTCGGACTCCCACCCTGCGTATTGGCTGGCGCAATTGCGCAAACCGGACTGGCAGGAATTGCTCCAGTTTCTGGAGGTCAAGGCGAAGTCTTCCGCTCGCAAGCCGGCGCTGGCTTCCGCCGCGTTGGAGCGTCTCGAGTTTGCAGTTTGCGATACGCGGGCGGAGGCCTGGCATGCCTGGAGTTTCGTGCTGGCGGAACAGGCGCACGGGCTGGTGATCCAGTTCCGCCATTCGGAGACGGACTGGACGCGCGGCATTCCTGAGTTCATCCATCTCGAAAAATGTGAACCGCTGGGATATGTGAACATCGCCAGCCGCTTGGTCTGCAAGGTTCGATAAGCAAAACCAACTCAACTCGATCCCCCGTACCATTCAGTGCGGGGGATTTTCATTTCAAAAAAGGAGATGATTATGCGTCCCCCCGCATTGGAAAAAGCCGGGTTCTACCCCACAGCCACAAGTGTTGTGGATTTGCTCAAAACTTACTTCAAGCCTGCACCCGAAGGGAGCGGACGTTTGCTTGATCCCTGTGCCGGCGAAGGCATCGCCGCGGCCATCCTCGCCACTGCCTTGAACTGTCAGAGTTGGGGTGCGGAGTTGTCTCCGGTGCGCGCCGCGTTGGCCGCAGAAAGGATGGATCGTCTCTTCAATGCGCCCTGGAGTTCCTGCCATCTCACCAACGAGTCCATCACGCTGCTGTTCCTCAACCCGCCTTACAGCCATGACCGCCTCGGCGACCAGAAGCGGCTGGAGTTGGAGTTCCTGAAATCCACAACACCCAAGTTGGTGCGTGGCGGAGTGCTGGTCTACATCGTACCGCATGCCCTGTTGCGTGACCTGGATGTGGCTTCGCACCTGGCCGGGTATTACGAACAGATCACGGTTTACCGCTACCCTGAGACGGAATTCAACCAGGTGATCGTGTTAGCGGTGAAACGGCAGAAGTTCAAGGTTCCATCCGCCGAGGAAGTGCGACAGGTGCAAGCCTGGGCAGATGTGGAGCCGCCGTTGTTGGAGGCTTTGCCAGAACCGAAGTACGAACTTTTGCCTGCCTCGGACAAAGGCGCCAGTGGGCAGCCGGTACGTTTCACCCGCCTGGACTGGCAGCCGGAGGAGATTGTGGATGCCACGCAGAAGCGCGGCGTGATGGCTTCCAAGGAATGGCTGGACTTGATCAATCCGTCGCGAGCGCTGGGGGAGTTCAAGCAGCCGGTCATGCCCTTGAAGAAAGGGCATGTGGCGATGCTGATGGCCTCCGGCATGATGGGTACCTTGCGTCTCAACGATGAAAACGGGCAGCCCATGCTGGTGAAAGGCCGTGTGGTGAAGGTCACAGAGAAGGTGGAGGAGAAGACCGGCAAGGATGGCAAGACCTCGGTGGAAGTCTTTCGTGACCGCTTTGTCTCGACGGTCGCGACCCTGCGCCAGAGCGGGATTGAGATCATCGATCAGGTCGAGCCGCTCTCCAAGTTCATGCATCGCTACGGCGACCAGATCGGCGCGCACATCCTGTCCACCTACCGGCCGTTGTACAACTTCGACCCAACCGAAACAGAAAACAAAATCGTGGACACACTGGCCCGGCAGCGCAAACCGTTGCCTGGCCAAGACAAGGCCGGTATCTTGCCGGTGCAAAGGCACGTGGCGATTGCAGCCGCGCGTTCGTTGCGTACCCATCGGGTGGCAAATATTATGGGAGAGCAGGGCGTCGGAAAGACCACAATTGGCGCGGCCACGCTGGAGTTGATGGACGCGTATCCCGCCATCGTACTCTGCCCTCCACATCTCGTTCCCAAATGGATGCGTGAGATCGAGGAGACCGTCCCCGGCGCCAAGGCGATGGAACTGCGTCGCATCGGGCGGAATGCGGATGATCCCGGCGATGTGAACGATGTGCGCCGCTTTCTGGAACTTTGTGCGGAAGGGAAATTGGGAACGAAACCTGTCGCGGTGCTGGCACACACATCTGCCAAATACGGCGCGGGTTGGGAGCCGTCCGCGGTGCGGAAATGGTTCGTGGACGAGGAGGATCACCATCCATTCAAAGCGCTGGCCTGTCCCGCGTGTGGGGCGCCAATTCAGATCGATCAACCCGGCGGTATCACCATCGCGGCCACCTCCCTGGATGAATTGGGCGACAAACGGCGCTTCTGCAATGCAAGTGTCCCCGGCTATGAACTGGATGAGTCCGGACATCTGGCGCGTGATGAACAGGGACATCGTGTTTGGGGAAAACGGGTTTGCGGCGCGCCGCTCTTCCAGTTCACCGGTCGCCGCTGGGCGATTGCCGAGTACATTGCCAAACACGCGCGAGTTAAATTCAAGTTGCTCATTAGCGACGAGGTTCACGAACTGGCTGCCAAGGCTACGGATCGCGGAATCGCCTTTCATCAGTTGGTCACATCTACTCGGTACACTCTGACCCTGACGGGCACTTTCTTCGGCGGACGCTCAACCTCCATCTTCTGGCTGCTCCATCGCCTCAATGCCGGTGTGCGCCGGGACTTCGCCTTCAACGATGAAAAGCGCTGGGCGCGTTTGTATGGTGTGTTGGAGATGACTCGCAAGAGCAAACGCGCGAACGATGACGATGAAGAAGACGGTTTCACCGGCAACCGCCGCTACCAGAATCAAGCCAAGGAACAGCCGGGCATCTCGCCCGCCATCGTGAACCGCCTGCTGGACACAACAGTCTTCTTGTCCTTGAAAGACCTGGGCTTATCCCTGCCGCACTACGCCGAGGAGGTGGTGACGCTCTCTATGACAAATGAACAGGGCGGGCAGTATCGCAAGATGGATAAGAAACTGCGCGACTTGGCGCTCAACAATCGCCGTTACCTTTCATCCTGGCTGCAATGGACTCTGGCGCGCCCCAACTCTGCCTTCCGCGATGAAGTGGTGGAAGTGGACGAGGTGGATCGCCAGGGAGAGTTCATCCGCAAGAAGCAACTGATGGAACTGCCGGCAGTTGTGGATGGCGAGACCCTGCCCAAGGAATCCTGGCTGGTAGACTTCTGCCGTTCTGAACGGCAACAGGGGCGCAAGGTATTGATCTACCTGCGACAGACCGGTACCAGGGATATACAGGATCACATCCTGAAGATCCTGCGGGAGGGCGGCGTGCGCGCGGAGGTATTGCACAGCGGCGTGAATCCGCGTAAGCGCGAGGAGTGGATCGCCAAACTGGTCTTCGGGTTGGACGCGCTAGTGGTGAATCCCATGCTTGTGCAGACCGGCCTCGACCTGATCGCCTTCTCGTCCGTGGTGTTCCTGGAGATTCAGTATTCGCTGTATGTGCTTTGGCAAAGCCTGCGGCGTGTGTGGCGTCTTGGACAGACCAAGCCTGTGAAGGCGGTGTTCTCGGTCTACAATGACGCGATGGAGGCGCGCGCCCTGGCGCTCATCGGCGCAAAGATGAAGGCCGCCCAGCTGTTGTATGGGGATAACGTGGGCGGCGCGATCGTGCCCGAGGAGGATGGCGACATCCTGATGAAACTGGCGCGTGAAGCGTTGGAGTCTGCTGACCTGCCCGACCTGCAATCCCTGTTCGCGGATGAAGTGGTGGTCTCGAACTCACCGATGGGCTGCCCGACGGCTCCGAGTGCGCCGCTGCCTGTTCCCGATTTGCCCAAGATGGTTTCCTGGGCAGACTGGATGACACAGAAAGGCGTAGCAGGTAACCGGCCTGCTGCCAATCGTTCCCGATCCAAACAGGCGACACTCAATCAAACGTCCCTGTTCTGAAAGCCCCGCATTCTACAGCCCGAATTGGATATGAAGAATACGGGAAGCGACACCCGCTCAGGCACTATGCCTGGGCGGGTGTACTATGTGAAAGGAGATTCTCATGGATGGAAAACCTAGATGCAAGAAGTGTGGACGGATCCTAAAATCCCCGGCGAGTATTGCCAGGGGGCTGGGTTCCGTCTGCGCCGGCGCAACCGGGACGCAGAAGAAAATGACTCCTGTCCGAGTAAAACGGAATTCGGGGAAGGCATATCAGAGCGTTGGTACGAGTCAACGCCAAGTTTTGCTCTTCAATGGCGAACTGCCAGCCAAGCCAGTGAGCAAAAAGGAGTTGTATCGGAGGCGACGCGAGGAGCGGCGGCGATCCTTTGAGACACGCCAGCCGTTCCAATGTGGGGTGCTCATGCCCAAGCAAATGCCGCTTGTGTATGAGCCGCTTCAGGATGGCAACTGGCAGGAAAACCCAGGCGGACGAGTAATCTCGCATGAACGACTGCAACAATATCTGACAAAATATCAGTTCATATAAACAGCAAGCCCCTGATCAAGTTGAAATTCAGGGGCTTTTTTGTTTAACGAATATGCCTCGGTTGCACTTACTTCTTTTCGAGTTCAACAAAACAATACCCCTCCATAAAATATCCCTCCAAAATTTCTCCGTCATCTGTTGGGAGAGGTGTTGATTCAATAATCTCTTCCCGATCATCAAAATATATTAGCAATATAGGGTAGTCCCTCTTATTCAATTTTGTGTTTGCTTCAAGAAACCTATAATCGTAGGGGGATGCATCCAGCCACTTGGAAACCTGTTCTCTTGTAAAGCATACATTTGCCCACCCATTCCAAAGCGTTCCATCTGTATATCCTTCAACGATGTTTTCGGGGTCTTCATCGCCATCAATGCTGAACTTGGATTTATACATGGTTTATGATCTCCTAATCCCAGGATACCAGGTTGGAGCACGATTGTCCAGGGAATGCTGGACGAAAAGTGCTTTCGATTACGATGATTCTAATTCCTTTCTCTGTAATACTCGCAACAGCCGTTTTACAACACGCTCCGGATTTGAAAGTTCATGTTCCCAAACACGAATCACTTTCCATCCATCTTGACGCAATTTTTTTGTGACAAATATATCACGATCCCTATTACTTCTTAATTTCTTCTCCCAAAATGCCCGGTTGTTTTTAGGCATGTTGAAATGTTTTGGGCACATATGCCAGAAACAGCCATCAACAAAAAGCGCAACTTTTCGTTTTGGAAAGGCAAAGTCAGGTTTGCCCAATACATCCTGATTTCGGCGCCAACCTGAAATGTGATGCTGCCTCAAAATCTGAATCAGCGCAAGCTCCGTATCTTTGTTTCCTTTCCCTCTGATACGTGACATAACCTCAGATCTCTTTTTCTTAGTAAAAACATCCGCCGCCATAATATTGATCAGAAAAATGGTACTTCGTCTGGTTGATTTGCAACGATCAAATTACCAAAAGACGTGAGGTTGATTTCATAATCAATCCTTTCAATCCCTTCCGGCGTATTGTTGGAGAAACTTGCTCGTGTCAATTTGGGGAAAACATCATTAACATGGAAGAGGACATCATCGATGATTCTTAATTTCATTTTGGCATACTCTTCATCGAATATAGGAGAATAGCCAGCCTGCACCAAAGTGTTTTCAAAGTATGCCAGCAATTCGTCGTCATCAACCAAATTTGTCCTGCATTCAGCAACAACCTTTGGTAAATTCTGGGTTGCGCCCATCTCTTCGCGCATTCGCACACTAAAAAGATATAACGGCCCCGACTCGGGTGGTTCCAACTGATCAATGCCGTGAATTCGATGTATCCTCCCTCTAACATTTGTTGTTGCTTTTACTTCAACAGATTGATTGTCCCATTCGAAGTCATGGCGACTTCCCCAAGGGCCCTTCCAATTCCTGACAGAACTGGGACCTAGTTTGGGTATAACCCAAACAGCCAGAAACCATAATTCAGCAAAAAGTCCTAGCTGTTCTTCGTGTGACAGAATCGGTTGAGGAACTTGACCAAAAAACCGCCTCCATTTTGACAGAACCTTTTGTACAATCTCTGCTGGCTGTTTATTCTGGCCAAGAAGCCCGTCGGCAATTTCACCACCCATCATATCAAGAATTCCATGACCGCCGGCATCTAAACACTTTAGAGCCATATATCTTTCAGGCGTGTTTCCACGAATGGAGAATTCCTTTGTGGTTACTACAAAGCCGCGACTTTGATTGTCGCTGTACTCATCATCTGTCTCGTTTAGCGGGATTAACAAGTGTCTGCTGCCATTGGAATCGATTGCACAGAGTAGTCGCGAGACGGTTTCCGGCAATGCCAAACGTGCCACCAACTGGTCTCCTATTGGCCGGGTAAGTTTTGACCACGTATCCTGTGCTATCGTGAGAGTCACAAGGGTCTCCAGTCAACACTTCCAAGTACATATTCTCCTCGAATCACCTGTGCGTTATCTGACTTTGGGAAGGAAATCGCATAACAGATAACATCCCGACTATTAGAATCCGCTGGATTATCGTACATCGGACGACGGGATTGTCGAGGAGTGCGCTCATGTCCGGAAAACCGGCTTACTGGATAAATTATCAACAGACCATCAGTTGCGGGTCTCACCAATCGCGATATCGGATTTGCCGCTTGGCCTGTGGATTGTTGCAGCGAAGCAGTCCGTTCAAGCTGTTCCGCTGTTAATCCAATTTCCTCATCGCCAGGATTGGTGATGATACCAAGGGAATCGGGATCACTTGCCAGCCGGTTACGGCTTATCATAGGTATGGGATGTTGCAATCCAAAATTCATTGAGCCTAATGTCGGTTCCTCATTTTCTCTTCCCCTTATCGCCACTGTCCATCTTGACAACTCACCCAGTTCATTTTGCCTTTGAATATATGAAATGAGAGTTTGTGGATTTATATTACGGGCTACTTCAGGATCAATACGAAAATTTTGAATAAATTCTATGATTGAATTCGAGGAAACTCCATTCCACAAAGGAATCTGTCCCTGCCACGAAGGAGTCCCCAAATCCGAAAATAGTCCTTGGGCTAGTGTCAAATTATCATTGAGCAGACCTCTCAACTCGGTCGGCTTTTGGAATGGAAATCTAAAAGTCTGTATCACTTGATTTGAGTAACTTTGTTCAACAATGATCGTTCGGGAGAAACGCGATTTTAGGCGACTTGTAACAAGCATGGCTGGATGACTAAGGATACGTGTACCCAACTCCATAGGAGTCACACTCAACGCCTCATACATGCTTATATCTTGACGGAGTTCATATTCTACCAACGCAAGATCGCTAAACCAGCTTGCCAAGTCGCTGGTCATATAAATCCTTGTCAAGTCCTCGTACCCACCCCGAAAGCCAAACCATCGTCCCATTTGCATCAGGGTATCATACATGGCTGTGGATCTAAAGAAATAACTTGTAAGCAGACCCTCAAGTGTGAGACCTCGTGACAAACGGTTTCCGCCAACTGCAATGGTCTTCAGATGGGGCTCTCGTTCGTAATCAAGCACTTCACCAGTTCTGCTATTAATAACCCTTACTTGAACAGCTTCAAAGAATGAACCAATAAAGGGTTCGATTTGAGCAAATGTTGCATCTCGAGACGAAAAACTATTACGGGTTACAGTTCGAAACTCACCTTCCCACCTTTGCCTTAATCTTTGGAGTATGCCCTGATTTCTTTGATAACGCCATTCATCCCGTAATTCAGAGAATCTTTGACCCACCAGATTTGCCAATTCGAGTTGTCGGAGAACCAGATGGCTTCCATGCAACAACATTGTTGCCGGGAAATCCCCCTGATCCTGTTGGACTCTTCGATAAGCACGGGCCGCACCTGCCAACACAAAATCCAACATTGCCATTTCGAGTGAGCCGGGAAGGATACTATTAACCTTTAAATCTTCCAGTTCGGTATCAGGAACATTACGGATAATATCCAGACCTCCAACTGTCTCATTGGACTCTGCATCAAATCTGCCAAATTGCTCTTCTGCTCCAAAATATCCATCCGGTTTTGGAAGGTCCACGATAAAATCTTTTGGGTATAAATCGTTCTCAAAACGGGGATCGTATGTGTTATGCGGAATTAGGATATTTGCAAAAGGTGTTGCAGTATATGCCACATATGCACTTCGCTGAAACTTTCTCAACAAGTCCCTTATTGATCTGTTGATCACGGTTGGTTCTTCGTAATCATCAGGAAGTGGTTCGTTCTCTGCCTGATATGAACCACGAGTATCAACACTAGCTTGATCTGCTTCATCATCAATCACCAGAACTGGTAAGGTCCTCCTTACATCTTCAGGTGCGGCATCAAGCCATCCATGCAACCTTCTTAAGACGGCGCCGTTTTTCTTTACAACGAGCAAAACAGGCTGGGTACCTTGAAGGGCACCATAATTCGCATTTCCTGGACGAAAATCCCCATTCGCATCCTCTGTGGTGAACTGGTGCCATTGGAGACCCATCGGAGGAAGAGGAACAGCGGTACTACGATTATCCGCGTAACCTGCCAACTCCTTGTTCAGGCGTATTTGTGTCTGACGTCGCAGCCCGTTATCAATCCCAGATAGTACGATGACAAGACGATAGCCAATATCAGCGGCTTTGGCGATTAACGCAGTGAAATTGGCTGTTTTCCCACTTTGAACATAGCCAACAATAAGACCCCGAGTATCAAATTGCTCTGTTGAAGGATGTAGCATCTGCCCAAGGATACGGTCAGTCGCTTCGTCCAATGATCGGACCGATGGAGCCGACCAGTTCTTGTTTCCAAGAAGATAAGTTCTAAGTGTTGGCCAGTAATACCAATTAGACCTGTCCAACTGTCGCAACCAATCATCTCTTTGTTCACCTGAAATCAGAATACGGGCCGGTTCAAGAATAATGTTATCTTCCCGCTCCAAAATTTCTCGAATTCGATCACGAAACTCGACAGGTATGGCGGGATTGTTTATGGCATCATCGATGCCGGCCCCGCCGCTCATGATTAGTCGGGCAATTCCCAGTGCGGTTTCAAGATTCATAGATTGATACCTTCTTGAAATCTAATCTTTGATGTTTCTACGAAGTCGCCCAAAGACCTTTAGTAGCACAGGTCTTTCATTGGGTTCAGCCAATTTTACAAGTTTTTCTTGTAATTCATCTAGTGTCCAATACTGGCTTGTGTGTTCCTCATCTTTCGGGACGGATGAGGAACCATCATTTCTGGATGTCACAGGTTTATGATCATCTTGGTTTTGAACAGACACACCCGAGATAGTGGGGGTAACGGTTCGGGCTGAAGTATTTGTCGCCGCTTTTTGTGCACTCCGTCGATATGTTTCTTGGGCAATTTTTGTAGCAGGCTTAACTGAGGCTTCAACCTCATCCTTTATTTGGGCGGGTAATTGCACCCTCATCTTTGAGACGTTAATTTTAAAGGCGTCATCCAAATGAGGAGAGAAACTTACTGCAATTCTGGCGAGTTTCATATGTTCATCAAGTGTTTTCAAACCCGACCAACCACCGCTTTGTATCAGACGATTGGCACGATAAATATAAAAGCCCTGCTGACGATTCCACTTCTTAGGCCCGCTAGCCTGCTTGAAGGCATCTATTGATGAGAAATCATCTTGGTGTGGAAGAATGTAGGGTTCCAGAATTACGGTCCCGGCTTTACCTTCATGTTCCACCCGTATGGAGACTGTTTCCAGGACACGAGTTTTTTCCTCCTTCCTTGCAAATGGATCCCAAGCCTTTATCTGATTCCCGTTCAAAATGATGCGCAACTTCTTGCCCGGAACTTCTCCAGATAGGAACCGATGGAACACCATTGCCAAATGATCTTCCAGCTCTCGACACATCGTACTCATGCGCTTCTTTGCGCTTTCTCCGTAGGGATGTTTATAACCTAAAATTCGATCCAGTCTTTGCCAAAAGACCACGGTTCCCCTTGATTTATCAAGATGGTTATCCAGAATCATCTTGAGTTCCCTCTTCTTAACTTTTATGATTTCCCACTTGTTTGTCGCATTAACATGATCCAAATCCCAGCTAAAGGCATTGACTTCCTCACGTAAATTTCCCCTGCTTGCAACGACCAGTCGCTGACATTGACTCATCGAAGCAGTTTTCAATCCCAGACCAAACTTTCCCAAATCATCTTCACCATCATAATCTCTCTCAGAGCCATATCTCATGGACTCTTGGAGTTGGGAAAGACTCATCCCCATTCCGTTATCTGCTATCCTCACCCAAGAGTCGTCGCCATCAAACTCAACATCAATAGAAACGGAAGTTGCTCCGGCTTCAATGGAATTGTCAATCAAATCAGCCACCGCCGTCGAAAAATCATACCCCATATCTCTCAGGGAGCCGATCAACCGCTTCGCTGAAGGAATTACTTCCTGCCCTTTGGTACGACTCATGGTGAATAGTTCCTCCAAACATTATTCCTTACACATTGTCCGGTTTTTTCAACATTTTAAATACAATTATAGCAATTTTATGGGCAAGCAAGGGTGGAACGGCATTCCCAACTTGGTGATATTGCTGTGTCCTGTTGCCAGCAAAGAAGTAGTTGTCTGGAAAAGTTTGCAAGCGAGCAGCCTCTCTAACCGTGAGACTCCTGCATTGCGTTGGATCATAATGAATGTAATAGTGACCATCCTTGCTTATATGTGATACAACCGTAGTGGATGGCTTACCTCGAAGTTGGACTCTGAAACGATCATTAAATTTGGAACCGGAGAGCGCCTCTTTCACATTTTTATGCTTGGGAAGCAACGCCTTTGGAAAATCATTCAGTGTTGGAGAACGGCGATTAACACGGGCGAAAATGGACGCATAAAAATACCTGTGGAGATCCTTTGAAATATGTGAGCGGGATTCGTGATTGCATACACCTTTCAGGTTCACATCAATATACCAATCGGAATATTTTTGGGGCTTCTTGTCTGATCTAATGAAAGGCTCGCCACGAGACATTCCTGTTCCGAGTCGCTTCAGTACCCTGTCTATGGATATGTTAATTTTATCTGAAACCTTTGCCCGCCACTTTGCGTTTTCAACAGTAGCAATTGCTTTTTCCCATTCAATTGGCGTGTCCTTCTTTTTTGACAGCCCGCTTCTAAGTCTGGGCAAATCATTGATTACCTCATTTATGGCTACTCTTTTCGAGATCTTTTTCAGGATGTCGGGATTCAAATTGAATTTATCCTTTCTGATTCCCAATATTATTACCCTGTGCCGCGCTTGAGGAATTCCATAATCCTCAGAACGAAGAACAAAATCCTTGGGCTCGAACTCCTTGCCTTCAATGGGCCTTCTTGACAATGAAAACAGAAGGTAGGTTAAAGGCTTTCCTGTGCCATCCAAATCAACCTCATTTGGATGCTTTAGGTCTGAAAGGATTAGATCAAAGGTGTTTTCTTTTTTGACTCGTTTTGAGGAGAGTAATCCTTTTACATTTTCCATAATGAAAACTGTTGGCTGATGGTCTGCTAGTATCTGGAGATACTCTTTGTAGAGGTGGTGTCTGTGATCTTCACGATATTTCCTTTTGTTTTGACCGCGTATTCTGGATCTACCAGCCAAGGAATATGCTTGGCATGGTGGTCCACCGATCAAAATCCAATCAGGGGCACCATTCAATGCTTCTCCAATTTTTCGCTTGACAATCTCCCTGTTTTTCTTTCCAAGTTCAATCTTCCAAGCCTCAGTCTTGGCCGCAGCATATTGTTCCGAGTATTTTTCAAAAAGGGCGTCGGCGCTTATTTCACGTCTAAGATATGCATAATATTCCGGCGGGATTTCTTTAGGCTGAAACTGGCGAAAGAATGCCCTCAGTTCCAATGTTTTGTGCGCATCGTCATCCTTTTCGATTGAAAGCTTAATTTTAAATATTGAATTACCATCTTCTGATCTGACTGATGAAAAGCCTTCTCCCAAACCTCCCGGGCCGGCAAAAATATCAATGATGGGTATTGGCATGTTCATGGTTAATTTTTCAATTATAACAACGAAATTTCTTGGCCCCAGCTACATGGCGGTTATTTTAATACCGGGATTTCTTACCTTATAATGGTCTGGCGGGAAGTGAATTTGGCATGGTTTGTTTTTCAGTCAATACTTTGGAAACCTTTTATAGAAACAAGGTTGCCTATATATGCCAAGGTTAATGAAGTCTGGATAGCGTCCAGGAATAACCATGCCGTCCCATAATAAATACAGTCAAGATTTTTTCATTAGGGAGATTACATATCGCTCTTCGTTGAGAGTGAATGGCATATTCTCGCTTGAATACCACGCAGAATTGTGGTTATCAAAGGTCATTCGTTCTCGACCCCACGTAAAGGTGTTCGTTGTCCAAGCTTGGTAAATCAACGATGTGCTCTCGGTGGATTTATCCTTTGGAATAAAGGGAGAGGCGCCCCCTCCCAAACACCATTCCACGCGAAGTTTTTTGGCTGGCAAGGTAGCTGCTTCTCCGAACATGGTCATCTGGCTGAGATTCGGCGTATTTCGTATTTCGGTTGGTTTATTCTTCATTCGCCAGAGCACAACAAAATGCCCCTCTCCACTATTTCGCGCCAACTGAACCAGCGCGGCTGAGAGCGAAACGTCACACGTGGTTGCTATAAGCCTTGCACATTCAAAATTTACACCTTGTTCCTTTATCTGTTTCTGGATATAACTTGGTGGCATGAGCAAATTTGCGGCAACCCTGTTACACAAAGATTCTTTGGTAAATCCCTTGAAACCGCCTGGACGATCAATCCTCCAACCACCTCCTAATTCCATTCCTTGCGGTAAAGCAGAAAATAACATTTCCACCAATTCATGGGCTTTAGTGAATTTTTGCCGCTTCTCCGAATCGTTTGAATTGATAATGATCAAGCCCACTTCGTGGTCCAAAAGTAATCCTTGTTGCTCTGATAAGGGGACAGGCTGTGGATCTGGCATCTCGAAATGATCGAATATCCGATCTAGATCGACGGGTATGACGCCATTAAGTCCCGCTTCTGTTCGCAAGAACTCTGCATAAGCGAATACGTCTTCAAAACTCGAAACTGTTTTTTGCTTCTGAAGGTATAACCGCCCAGGAGAAATAAAACTCATTAGGCTCCTCCAGAATCCATAAACTTGCTGATCAAGTCATACAGAATCTTCCACTCTTTGGCTGTTTGTGGCTCTTTGCCGCGCCTCGGAATTCTTGCAAGTTTATCAATTACTTCATAGGAAAGATTTTGCTCGAGCGCGAATTCTCGGAGTGAAGGTGGGATCATCACTGGTAAGGATTCGCCTGTTAGTTCGGATGGGGAGGCGCCCAATGCCACCGCCAACTGATTCACGATTTTCATTGAAATATTTTCTGCTTCCCCTCGCTCAATGAGAGATACGTAATTACGAGATATTCCAACTAAATTGCCTAATTCGGCCTGACTAAGATTTTTCTCCCTGCGTTTTGTCTGAACCTGGCGTCCAAGTTCCATGGCATTCATGCCTTCCTCCTTGGAGTGTGTGAAATTCGATGTTATTTTACTTTCAAAGATCTATTTAGTCAATTCTGATGTTCATTTGCAAACTAGACCTTGCATTTTTTCAAGAATCATGCTAGATTCAGTGTGCATTTGACCATTAAAACTGTAAAGGAGATTGTTACTATGCCTACTTTCGAATACACCGTTGATGATGAGCCTCAAACCACCACCGAACACATCCTAACAGCTCGCCAAATCCTGCAGAATGCAGGGATTGATCCTGCCACCCATTATCTGGTTGAGATTCAAGGCCAGCACAAGAAGTCTTACCAAGACAAACCAGATGAGCCCATTCACATGCACGAACACATGAAGTTTATTTCGGTGTTCAACGGTCCAACCCCTGTTTCGTAGGAGATAGTCTATGGCGCGGCAAGATTTCATTAATCAACTGACAAGTTTGGGATACAAAGTTGAAGACTTGGGGAATAACAAAGTCGTGTTCAATTATGTCATCCCTCTCGGACGGTTAGCCAATCAGGAAATCAAACTAGGCTTTCTGGTTCAGGATGACTTTCCTGCAAATCCTCCATCAGGGCCGCATGTCGCGCCGAGATTGCTACCCATCAACACCCAAAGCGGCACACATCCAAATTGTGGTGTACACGAGAGTAATAAGTTTGGCTCCGAATGGGAGTATTGGAGTCGCCCCTATCCTGATTGGGGAAAGACAGACCATACAGTTCGAACCTACATGGCCTTCATAAGGCGGCTCTTCGAAACCCTATGATTTACAGCGTAGCCATACCTGGAAACTTGAATCAACAATTTCTTTCTCACCTCCTGCGGGAAGACCTGCAGGAGGACTTATGTTTTGCACTGTGGCATCCAAGTCGCGGACTCGAACGAGAAACGGCGTTGATTCAACAGATCATCCTTCCTGAACAAGGGGAACGGCAAAACCACGGAAATGCTATTTTTTTTCCTTCCTATTTTGAGCGCGTTATAGCACTCGCGTTAGAAAATAATGCAGGAATAGCATTTCTTCACAGCCATCTTGGACCAGGATGGCAGGGAATGAGCATGGATGATGTTATTGCCGAGAAAAGGATGGCGGGAGCTGCTCAGGCCACGACAGGTTTACCTTTGCTTGGCCTCACTCTTGGGACGGATGGTTCATGGAGCGCCAGGTTTTGGCTCAAGTCGGCGCCGAAAGCTTATGACCAAGTTTGGTGCAATACCGTGCGTGTCGTTGGAGAAAGGTTGGGAATTACTTTCAATGATCTGGCTGTTCCCAAATATGTCTTTCGACCAGAACTTTCCCGTACAGTTTCTGCATGGGGAGAGAATGAACAACAAAAGTTGATGAGGCTGCATGTTGGAATTGTCGGAGTAGGTAGTGTGGGGAGTATTATTGCTGAAACATTGGCACGCATTGGCGTTGGACGTATCACATTAATTGATTTTGATTCGGTCGAACGAGTCAATCTTGACAGAATCCTTCACTCAACTTCCTTGGATGCCCATCTACAAAAATCAAAAGTAAGTGTGATTGCGAGAGAAATAAAAAAGAGCGCAACGGCACGACCAATTACTGTAAAACCTTATGAAAACAGTATTATTGAAGACGAAGGCTTTCGTGCGGCGCTTGATTGTGATATTTTATTTAGCTGCGTAGACCGCCCTTGGGCTCGCAGTGTTCTGAATTTTATTTCTTATGCTCATCTGGTTCCTGTTATTGATGGCGGTATTCGGGCTGAGAGAAAAAGAACTGGAAACGGCTTGCTGAGAGCGGATTGGCGCACGCACACCATCGGTCCAAATCGCCCATGCTTGGAATGCTTGGGACAATACAATTCTGGTGATGTGGCTGCAGAACGAGATGGTTATTTTGATAATCCAAGCTATGTTGCAGGATTACCTGAAAGCCACTTTTTAAAACATAACGAGAATGTGTTTGCCTTTAGCCTCGATTTGGCTGCTCAAGAAATTCAACATTTTCTGACGCTTATTCTTTCATTGCCTGGTGGATTGCTTCGATTGCCTCAGTTGTATCATTTTGTTCAGAATGAAACTGAATATTTTGAACAAGGTTGTAATCCAAACTGCCTGTTTCCAACCTATATAGCCGTCGGGGATCACAGTTCAATTATGGTTACTGGTGAGCATCAAGATGCGATAAAGGTACGAGCGACTCGCACACGCTTTCATCGCTCTTTGAAATTCTGGACCACTCTAGCTATGAATATCATTCGGGGAGATTGACATTGTTATGTTAACGTCATCCCCCACTCCAATAGCGGCAATTCATCATCCGTCTTCTGATTCTCCATTATCACCGTCACATCTGGCTCCAATTTCACGCAGGCCGGTGGGTCTTTAGTTGTTTACCTTACGCCCGTAATGTCTCCCTGCTACTTTGCTTCCCGATTGCTATCTCACCAACCAACAACGAAAAAGTTGGGGATATAAATCAGAACGACGCCCACGTAAGCGACATCTGTTTGCCTCCCCCGCCGGTATTTCGGTAGCCTTGTCTCCAGTAAAGGAGACTTAATATGGCGCACACATTGAAATACGAAGGCATCCAACTGGAACTTGAGTCCGGCGCACTGGACGAGATCCATTGTGCGATCCATCGGCTATTATTGAAAACACCTCAAGGATTAACCCGTGCGGAGTTGATCCGGGAAGTGTTTGGGGAGGAACCGGGACACAACCTTGGCAATAGCACCCATGACCGCAAAATCCGCAAAGGGATCGAACGGTTGCGTGACCTGGGCGTTCCAATCGTATCAACCTCGGGCAAGGCCGGCTATAAGATTCAAACCGATCCAACTGAGATCGCCGCCATGATCGACGAGATGGAAAGCCGAATCCGCCATCTGAAACAGAAGGTCCAGGCCATTGAGCGTTTCTTGCGCCGGCATCGGATACCCTCGGGCGCGGTCAAGTAGGATGGTCACCCATCCAAATATTATGCGCTTGTGATCTTTCCCCACTCCACCAGTGGCAATTTCCCTTCTTTCCGCTGATCTCCCATGACCACCGCCATATCCGAATCCAAATTCACACAGGCCCAACGCGCGGCTTCATGCACCCAATTTGTGCTGAGTTGGGTATAGACCAAGCGCATCTCCGTTCGCCTGCACAACTTCAAGGCTTCCTGCAACCTTGTCACAGTCGTTGTTTCAATTTCCACCTTTGACTTGTGCGTATCCCCCACCTCCAACCAGAAAAGCGTTTCATAGCCTTGTAACCGTCCCCACGCCAAAGCATCGGGCAAGACGGATGTTTCGGGAATGGACACCTCGCACCAGCCGGTCCAAATCTCGGCCTGCGGCCAGGCGGAACGCAACGAGTGCGGCCAGAGGCGCGAGCGGTGATTGTGCGTCGTGCCAATCAGCCATTGATTACTCTCCTCCTTTCTTTTGAACTCAAAGTTCGGCGGGATACCCCAGGATCGTAAAGCCAGGGACTTGCCCTTGCGCTTGCATTTCCAGTATGCTTCCAGTGAGTCGGAATGGGCAACATAGCCTGCCTTTTCCAGCTTCGCGAGCAGAGATTTCATCCCATCTCTCGGCAGTCCAGTCAGGGAAGCGATCTCATCCGCCTCCCCTTCCTTCATTCGCACCAGGGCCTGCAAGCAAAGAACGGCCTCTGGTGAAAGGCCGTGCGGTTTCTCAGGCGCAACTGGTGGCCGCTTCGAGGGACAATAATCCACCCAGGGTGGCTTATCAAAATCAACCCATTTCAGTTGTGCTCCGGTGCGCGTCACCGCATACGGCAATCTCAATCCTTCCAAGGCGGAACGCAACTCCAAGGCATACCACTGTCCGGGCGCGTCCACCTGCACCCAGATCGAAGCGCTCCTGCGTTTGCGCACCAGATACGATACAATCCGTTTCAAGGGATCTTCATACACAAACGGCGGCAGGCAAGCCAGCGCGGAAATGCGGATGATAAAGGTGTCCGTCCAACCGTCATCAAATTGCAAGCTGACCCAATCCGAAAAGGTCGCATTGCAAACACGCACGGTCATGGCTCAGCCTCCGCATCCGATGTAGATGACTTCATCTTCGGTGAAGAACATCTGCGGATCAAGCCAGACGTATGTGTCATCGCCCGTCTTCTGCTTGATGCCGTAATGCAAATGCGCGCCGGTGCTGTTGCCGGTATTGCCGCTCAAGCCCACCACGTCACCGTATTCCAGGATGTCACCCACGGATACGCTGATCACACTCAGGTGTGCGAACCAGACTTGGTAGCCGTTGTTCTCCACCACTACCAAATTGCCCCACGGCCCGTTCGGCCCAGCCCAGACCACCTTGCCCGCCATCGTGGTGTGGACTGGCGTGCCTTCGTTCACCGGGAAATCCACACCGGTGTGGGTCTGGTAGCGCGGGTCATGAAACACACAACCCAAGAGGGGCTTGTCATACCAGGTGCTCCAATGTTGGAGCGGACCGTAGAGCGGCACGCCGTGGATGTCTGCTCCTGGTCCGACATACCCATCCCACGACACTGCGCTCGGTCCGGCAGGCGAGGAGGATTCACCGGTGCTGTTCGCGCCATTGTCGCTGGTCTCCGCATACTGCGGAATATCGAACAGCCACTCATAGGCCGCCGGTTGCGCCCAAGCAGGCAGTTGCGGAATGGTGAGAGCGATGAATAGAACGTAGCCAACCACCATTGCCACCCCGCACAGGAAGGGCAGGATCAAAATAAAAACCAGGAGGCGGGACAGGAATTTCACAGCACGCGGCCGAGCCGATCCAAACGGATCTCGCCCTGCCCTCCGGCCTGCAAGCCCATCGACGCTTCAATGGACAACCCGTTGCGGATCATGCGCATCGAGAGCCAGTACGAGATACCGGAGCCGAGGATGACCGGCGCCAGCAGTAACGGATTGGCGGAATACAGGTGTCCGGTCTCCGGTGTGGTGATGGCGATCACCACCAGCACCGCCGGAGGAAAGAGCGCCAGGAAACGCGCCTGCCATTCTACGCCCTTGGCCGCGGCGCGGGCGCGAGACAAAACTTCAACAACTGTGCCAAGCGTCTTGCGCAGCGAGCCCACCAGCGGTCCGATCTCGATGCGGCCTTCGAGCGAAGCCAGCAAAGAGGTGGCAACGATATCCACCGCGGGGTTGTCCCAGGCGGTCGTCCACTCGCGCACGGCCAGCGCGGCTTCATCGGCGGGCGCAGCGCGCAGACGGATGACCAAGTCGCTCAATACCATGCGGCCATCGGGACCCACGGCTTGCGCGGCATCATCCAGCGCGTCGCCCAGCGGCTTGCCCTGCGAAAGCAGAGTCTCCACCACGCCCAAACCGCGCAAAATATCCTTGGCCTGCTTCAATCGGAATTCCTGGCGTTTGTCCGAAAGCGTACCTGCATACAACAGACCGCCAGCGATTGCGAAGAGAATGGCGGGAAAGATGCCGAGAAAGATCCCGCCTGCCAACCCGCCACCGACCCAGGCCAGAAAGCCATAGGCAATTTGATTGAAGGCCAGACCGGTGCCGGTCTGACGCGCAAACTTCTCCGGGTCGAAGCGTTTCTTCGGTTGGGCAATGCCCATCGCACGCGCCATGCCTGCCTCATCTACAGTGCGCCGCCAGCCTATGGCAATCGGGATGGCGGCTAATGCTAACGCGGCAATCAATGCTAGTAATGTACTCATGTCTCTCCTATGAATTTCTACTTGATCTCAACCGGGGATGAACAAAGATGAACTTGATTTATTGATGAATACAGAATACTTATCTCCGTTTATCACTGGTGAAAAAGCTATTGGAACCACACCGCCAGATCCTGCGCGCCGCCCTGCGCCAGCCAGACGGCGAAGTACACGCCCACCACGGCCAGGAAGGCAGTGAGCAGGGGATAGACGCCAATCTCATTCCAAGCCAGATCGAGCGGACGTAGAACGGGAACAGAGGGGATCGGCGCGGGGCGTTCTGCTCTTGGTACGCGGGATTTCTTCTCGGATGGCGCTGATGTTGAAGCGGGTTGCGCCCTGCGCGACGCCTCCTGCTGGTTGACATACTGCCGCGTCTGCATCGAATAACGGAAGCGGCGCATCAACCAGACCTCGAGCGGGACGCGGTCCGGGCCGAGGCGCAACAAGGCCAGTGCCATGAACGCCACCAACACCAGAAAACCCACCACTACCTTGCCCGCGAAGGACAGGGGCAGGAACAGACTCAGAACGGCCAATAGCGCGCCTGCGCCAAGAATGCCGAGATCGCGGTCGTTGAACATGGGCTAGAAAGGCGGCTTGGGTTGGAAGTTCTTGAGCATCTCGCCCACCTGTGGTAAGAACAGGAAGGCGAATAGCACCAAGATCACCAGTCCCACCGCGCCGATGATGGCCATCGAGGTCATGCGGCTGCCGCCGAAGGCCGCGCCTGCCGTGCCTTGCAGCACGTAATACAGGCCGCCCAGCAGGGCGACCACGATCAACAGCCCGGCGAGGAAGGCCCAGGCGTCACGCGCAATGGCGAGGATTTGCTCCATGATAGGTTGAAACATTTTTCTCCTTTCAAATTAGCGAAAAAACTCTTTGAAACACAAAGGGTCACAAAGGAGACAAAGGTTATGCCTTGCCGATGATGGCCATTTCCTTTTGACCTTCGTTCGTGATGATCGAAAACAAACCTACATAATCATCGCTCAACTCACCTTCGTTGCCTTTGTGACCTTTGTGTTTAGGCTCTTTTATTCGAATTACGCAAGGTCATAATTTCAACAGGTTCCGAGAAACCAAGCCGCCAGGGGAATCGCGGCGGCCGCGATCAACATGCCGAAGATCGCCTCGCCGCATTCGATCAGTGCCTGGGAGAAGGTGGATGTCCCGCCGAGGGAGGCGGACACCGCAGAAATGAATGTCGCCTTGAGCATGCGCACTGCGGCCAGCCCGCCGATCAGGTCGGAGGCATATTGCCCCAACACGCTGATCGGTCCACAACCCGCGCCTCCGGGTAATGAATGTTGCAAGGCTTGCACGATCTGGGGAATGCCGAGGAAGGCGAACAGACTTAAGACCAGGATCGAAACTAAGGCTGAAACGGATTGCCAGACCCACAGGTTGGCGCCCATCACACCCGCCGAACTGATGCGCAGCACCTGTGCCAGACCGGCCAGCAGGGCAAAGGCTAGGAACGCGCCTGCCAGCGCCAACCAACCCTGGCGTAGAAATTCGAGAATGATCGAGGCGTTCATTCCAACACCATCGCTTCGTGCAAGTGAAATTCAGATTCCAAGGCGGGATAGAAACGCACTCCCCAGAACTGCATCGGCCAACGGCGCGTGGGACCGGTGCGATCTTTCAGGGTGAGTACTTCCAACGGGACACAATCACAAGATTGGACTTTCCCACTGCGTTGAACCACGAGGACGCGATCGGCTTCATACGGGACGCGTTCATCCCCCAGCAGAGCGGAGAGATCTTCCACGTTTTCAAACGAATCGGACTTCAACGCGGCTGCGGCGATCACTGCCCAGCCATGTCGCCGCGCCAGTTCACGCAGGGAGGCCGCGGCTTCACCGCTTCGTCCGTTTTCACTCATCATGCCGGTCAGGCCAACGACAGGCACGCGGTTGAGATAGTCCACCGCCACAAGCGCGGGACCCTGCACGGGAAAGGCGTAATCATGCAGAAGCGTGTCCTCCAATCCGCGCACGGTGTCCTCCTGCGAGTTCAAGGACAGCAACACCGACTCGCTGGCATTCGCCAGTTTGCGCTCCACCTGGGTGCGCGGCGCGGGCAGGTGTGGGCCGCAGGTCATCGCTTCCGTTTGTAGGAACAGGCGATAACGAAGTTCCTCGGGTGTATGCTCGTAACAACCGATGGCGGCGGGGATGTGCATGGAAGCAGCATCGAAGATCATCCGCAGCAGCCAGGAGGTCTTACCCAGTCCTGGCGCTGCGGCTAATAGAGTCAAGCCGCCACCCCAGAAGGGCAGGCCAGCGAAGACACCAAAGGGAGTGTATGGTTGGGGGTTGCCCAAGGTTCCGGAGCGCGGCATATCCGCATGATATGCAATTGAGTGAAGGGGATGGGCGGAAGTGTCGCTATGGAGTTGTATAATTTGGAAACCACCCACTTTGGAGTGGTAAAAGAAATTCACTTCCATTCCATGTACCAAATTGGCAGGGGCTGTGCATATTGGGATGACCTGCGAAAAGAGGAGCGAGCGAAGATGAAGAAGCCTCCGGTCTTGCCATTTCTACTGTCGCTGATATTGGCGCTCGTCACAGGATGCGTGCCCGCATCACCGCTACCAGCTGTTGCCTCTCCGACTGTGCATCCCTCCATTGCACCGACCGCAATCTCTTCGAACGGTTCGCTGCTGCCGGTCCGCGGGCTGTATGTGCAGTTCGAGAGGCGCGGCTGGCACGAGGAGTACTGGTCTGGCCAGGTACTCCAACTATGGAATACAACCGACCAACTCCTCGGCCACACGGTGCGCGAGGAGGTAGCCCTGCAATTGGATGAAATGGTCAGGATGGGGGTCAATACGATCACCTACGAACTGCGCTCCTCATCACCGGAATCCAAGGGGAGTAACTTTGCCCCGCCCAATTGCCCGTTGCCACCGGTACTGGGTATGCAGTATCCGCAGCCTACACCCCTGGAGATCGCGAATCTTGTACAGTTCTTCGATCTTGTTCACAGTAAGGGAGTCAGGATACATCTACGACTCGTGAACACACACATGGAAGAGCAGCCGCCCACCGGGAATGCCTTGTGGATTGGCAGCATTCTCAAGGTGATCAAGGATCATCCCGCCTTCGACCTGGTGTTATTTGAGGAATTCCCATTCATGGTTGATAGCACCGGTGATGGTGTGCCCGATCGCTGTGGCCCGCCGGTGGAACCACCGCTCTGGGATGGCCCGGGCTCTGTTTCGGCACTCTACATCGAATGGGCGGTGCAGTACGGTCACTCGCTCGGTATTCCATACCGCAAGCTCTCGGCGGAGGCGATCATTGGCGATTATTACGCGTTCAGCCAGGGACCTTCGGGACCCGAAGCGACGGACAGCCACCAGTGGGACCCGGTCTTCACACTCAAAACCATCTTCGACAACCTAAACATCCCGGACGCCGAGCGTGCCTACGCTCTTTCCTGGTATGAGCATCCCAAGTGCATGACTGCGCGCGAGCTGCCATGCCAGGAGGTCGGTCCGCACGCCTGGGCCATCGAAACTGCTCAGCACGTCTACGATGTCATCGGCCACGATAGCCAGGCGCGGGTGGTCGTCCCAGAGATGGGCCTGCACACCAACGCCAGTGTTGCCGATTGGAATTGGACCACCGAGCAGGCGCTGGAGTCGCTCGTGTGGATCATGCAGCAATACGGCATGGAGGGCGGCTCCTTCTGGCGCTGGACCGACTTCTTCGATTATGAAGAGCATGACCCGCGGCTTGCGATCCCCGTCAAGAAGCGCGGCACAGACTTCGTCTACAACCCGGTCGCGGATGTACTGAAACAGCTCTACACAGTAGGATACGTTGCGAACTCATCCTTCGATCCGGCAGCGGAGGCGACCGCAGCAGCGGAGACCGCCACGTCGGTTGCGGCCACTGTGGAGGCCAAACTGGCCGCACCGCTTGATGATTCCTTTGACGCGCCCGAACTTGATTCCATCAACTGGCTGCCTGAAACCACGCCAGGCGCTTCGCTCGCAACCGACGGCGCTCTCACGCTTTTTACCGACGGCACACAACCCAGCGCTGGGGCTTCCATCGCATCGAAATGGCTCTTCACCGGGGACTTCGACATGCAGGTGGACTGGCAGCTCGGCGATGACTACGCTGCCCCGCAGCACGATCACGTTGACGCGGCGTTTCTTGCCGTGGGCGCTGTTTCTCCAGACAGATACTGGATCACACGCATCGGACTGCCTGGCGACGTGGGCCAGTTCATGGCCTTCAGTGAAGCATCCGGGCAGATTGGCGAGCCCGTCGAGACTCAGGCCCGCGCTGGCAAGTTTCGTATCACGCGCGCGGGCGGCCTGTTGACCTTTTACTACGATGTGGGTAATGGCTGGCAGCAACTCCAGAGCGTGATGCTGCCCGTTGAACCTCTGCAGATTCGCATGGGGATGGCGAGCATAAGCGCGTCGCTGTCCTTCACCACTCACTTCGACAACTTCCGCGTAAACTTCGGATCTGTCGAACACAGCCCATAGCAAAGCAGGATGATTGCTTACATATCCATGCCAGAACAACGGGTTGGTGTAAGTGTCGCTTTGGTTAGTGGATCATTCGAAACAGAAGGAAGACCAGCAGGCCCAACAACATTCCCGGCAGGGCCGGGATTGATCCGCTTTGCCTGCGTACCCAAAGCCTGCGCCAGACTTCCAAACCGAGCAGGGACAACAGCACCGCAGGCAAAGGGAAGAGACAAGCCAGACCTGCGATGGCCAACAAGTCCGCACGTCCGATCAAGCCCTTGCGATACCCATATCCGGTGAGCAGCACCGGCCAGGCGGGGGGATAGAACAGCATTGGAAGAGCGAACCAGCCGGAAAGATTTCGGAGCACGCCCCAACCACAAGCCAGCAGGATCAACCCGCTTTGCAGTGGGTTGGAGGGAAAGGTCAGGAGGATCGTCCCGAGCAAGAACCACTCGATGCCCGGGACGAGGCGATAACGCAGGTCGGCGAAGCTAAAGAGCGTGAAGGATACAAGAGCAAAAGATTCGGACAGACTCATGTGCTCTGATTATCCTGATTGGGATGGAAGGTGAGCATTTGCTGGATCTGTCCGGCATTGCCCAGTTGGGCGGCGCGATAGAGTGGGTTCTGCGCGCCGTTGATCTCGTCCGGATGATCGTTATAGGCTTGCACCATGTGAGCGGTGGCCTCGGGATATTGCGCCGCGAAGACGTTCGGATCGAAACCCTGTGAGGAGATGTGCGGGGACAAGCCTTCGAAGCCGCGCTGGAAATCCTCGCGCGAGCCGCTGAAGTTGGATTGGATGGTGTTGTTCACGGTGGGTGAGAAGCCGTAATCCACAACTTGTGTCTGTGTCTGGTTTTGCGCCTGGGGTTGTGCTCCATCGAAGCGTTGCATACGTTCGCCCAGTTCGGCCTGGCGCGCGGCGAGTTCATGTTCGTGCGCCAGTGAACGGTTGTATGCAGCTGGATTCTTCAAGCCCAAGGCTTCGAAGATCCCGGCGCGTTGGGTCAACTGCTGGGCGTTGCCCAAGTGACTCATAGCGGCTTCACCACCTGAGAGACCTGCTCCGCCTCCACCACCAGCGATTCCACCGGTTGCCGCCCCTCCCGCCGCGCCGACTCCACTGGCCGCGCCAGCGCCGCTGGCGGCCAGCGCCGCGACAGATGCGACCTGTTTCACCGCTTGGAACAACTTGCCTACGGCGTCGGCGGTGGTGGTGATGGTCATCTTGCCAAGGATGCCCGCAATGGAAAGCAGGAGGCCGGTCGCGCCCCACAACCAGATCACGCGGATCACCGCGGAGAGGAGTCCCTGCCCGCTGAAGAAGGAACCCGCCGCGAGTCCAGCCTTGAAGACTCCTCCTGCCACCACCGGCAGGAGCGCGATCACGATCACCGCCTTGAGCCACAAGGAACGTAACCAGGTCACCTGGGGCAAGGCGCTGGCAATCGCGAGCGGTGGCCCGAGTACCGCCAGGATGAACAACACTGCATTGGCCGAGGCGAAGGCGAACAACATCCCACCGATCGCCACCAGCGAACCCAATGCCAGCGCGATGGCGATCAGGCTGCCGAGGAATGTCAGATTGGCCAGGCCCAAGGTCACAGATGTGGCGGTGGTGGATTGCACAAACTCCACGGCGAGCGAAGCCGTCTCGCCGATCACCTTGCCCACCATCCACCAACCCAGTTGCACGATCAGGTCGAGCAATGGACCCGCGGCTACCGCTAGCGCGCCCGCCGTGACCCAATCACCCACCACGCGTAAGCCCGTATCATCATCACCAAGCAGTCGTCCCCAATGATAGAGCGCCAAACGCAATAGGAATAAAGCTGGGGCGAGTGCGGCTGCCACTGGCAGGCTGGATTGCGCGACCTTGCTGTAGTCGCCCTGGCTGGGCGCTTGGATGATCTCGCCGATCACGCTCGTCCAACGCGCCACCTCCTCGCTCATGGCGTTGATCTCGGTCTCAACTGCCTTGTTGAAAATATTGGCCAGGGCTTCCGAGATGGTTTCAGCGGGAAAGACCAGGTGATAGAAGATCTCGGTAATTGTGGTGGTGACTGACCCACCACCGGGTGTAGGAGTCGGTGTGGGTGGAGGTGTTGGCGTGCCTTGATAGACTGAGCCGAGCGCTTGCGCGGGACGAACTATCAGGCTGAGTGAGATCAACCCCAGAAGCATGAACAGTAGGATGAAGGGACGGATTTTTTTCATAGGTGTGCCAGGGCGTGTTGGGAGAGATTGTGTTTTTCGAAGCATAGGTGTTGGTATCCACAGGTACGGCAAATTGAAGGATGGTGCAGGGCATTCAAGGGCGGATGCGGTCCCTTTTTGGCGAGGGCCGCCAGGGAGGAGACAAGAGGTTCCAAGTCTTTATCATCCAGAGTCGGATCATGGTTTTTTACTTCCCCGGTATTGCGGTCCAGGGCAAAGATAAGCGGGGTGTTCGGCCAGGGCTGGTCACCCAGCGGACTACAACGCGACAGGAGTGCAAAGCGCAGGGGATCTTGCTCCAGGTTTTGGGTCAGGAGACCGATGCGGGTTTCCTTCACGTGACCGACGGATACTTTCCAAATCCACGTCTCGAATTGAACTGGCAGGCGGGTACCCGGCAGGGTGAGCGCAACAGTCTCGCCGGTGAGCGTGTATTCCATATCCTGCGCGATGCCCATGCCGCGCCGCCAGTCTTGGGAGAGAAAAGCCCAGGTGCGAACATAAATAAAAAGGTTACGCCAATCGTTACCGAGATGGGTGATGGCGTTCTGTGAACCGAAGCGCATACCGGAGGAGATCGAGCCGCCGCGAAAGAGGGGCATGAGTTCCGGCGCCTGGATAGGATGGAGTGAACGATAGGCTTTCACCTCCTCTACATACTTCCTGATTTCATCAATCAACGCGCCGAATTCATAGCGGGTGAGGTGATCGAGCAACGTGCCACCGGAGGTCAGGTCGTGTAGGGATTGCCAGACCGGATCGAAGGGCGGGACGGGGTCAGCGCCTGCCCGCCACCAATAGGCTGCGGCAGGACAGAAGGTGTATGTCAGGGCGGACAGGATGGGATGCTCACGCGCGTTCTTGCGGTTGAGCAGGGCGCGGAACAGATCAGTGTACATACCAGCACAACAACAGAAAGGGAATCGTTCGCCACGCGCCGGGGGTGAGGATGTCCGGGATAGGTTGCTTGTGAATCCAACGCCAGGCGAGTTGCAGCAGACCGGTGAGGAGGAAGGTGAGGAAGATCAAAGGCAGGACTTGCGCAGAGATATTGACCGGCAACGCCCACAGCAGGGCGATCCAGAGTTTGGCGTCTCCCGAACCCATCCAGCCGTTTGCCCAAGCAAGGAACAGTCCAATGCTTGCAAACCAGATATCCGGGTAGCCGGGGAAGTGTGCGATGAAACCAGCCACAACCAACGGGAAAGTAGCCCAATTAGGGATGCGGCGCGTGCGCAGGTCGTACAGGCTGAGGAGGAGCGCGTATAGGAGCAACCAGGTCATTGGTTGCGTATCATATTGAAATTTGAGAGAGGGTATGGGGAGAGTGTCGGTTAGGAAAAAAATTATGGTTTTCAGGTAACTGTTATTTGCCCTTTATATTGAACTGAAAATATCTTGCTTGGCCCAAAAGCATACTCTGCAATACTTATCCACTTAGGGTCAAACTCAGGATGGACTGAGCGAAACAAATCCCCAAATTCATATTCGCAATCCGTGCAATTCGCTTGCACTAACGCAAGACAATCACAGATGCAGCTCTTGCAAAGCAATACCGTGCTATGTCTCTTTATTAGTCTTTTCTATAGCCGATAGTTTGTTGAGAACTTCTTTCTCACCTGGTTTGTAATTCGTCTTTCGAAAGATTTCGAGTGCACCTTCATAAAATTCCCTGGCTCGAACCCAGTCTTCGAAGTCAGCATGAACAAGGCCTATGTTATTTACCACTACCCCCTCAATAACTTGATATCCCGATTTGCGCGCAACAGAATAGGCTCTCTCAAAATAATCTAGGGCCATCTGATGATCATCAAGCATGCGGTAGATAAGGCCAAGTCCATTGAGCGCTGTAGCAACAAGTCTTTTTTGATCAATTTCTTGGCCGATGTTAATGGCTTGTTCTATTAGCTTAATCGCCTCAGGTAGATTTCCGTTAGCTTTGTATAGTAGGCCAAGATTGGAGATGACAGTCGCCTCGTTCGCACGATCGCCAACTTCTCGAGTCAGTGAAAGCGCTCGTTCCAGAAAGGATTGGGCAGAATCGACATTTGAAGAATCAAGATATAGACATCCAATATTGTTGAGACATGCAGCCTGTCCAGTTTTGTCTCCCGATTCGCTTCGTATTTCGAGAGACCGATTATAGTATTCTAATGCCTTCTCGAAATTTCCAAGCGATTTATGAACCGCCCCTATATTATTGAGAACCGCTCCTTCTTGATAGGTGTCATGATTTTCACGTGCAAGATCAAGGGCTTGCTGATAAATATCTACAGATCGGTCGAGATCTCCACTTTCGTAGAAGGCATGCCCAATATTAATGAGTGTTTGCGTCTCGCCTCTTTTGTCCCCTTTATCTCGGCGAATAGTCAATGCTTTTTCATATGTCTCTAGCGCTTTTAATTGCTCGCCCAATTCCTGATAGCACACGGCGATATTATTTAACAAAAGGGCTCTCGCCTCACTCTGGTCCCGAACTTGGGCAAAATCAGCGCCTTTCTGGTCCCACTGAATCAGATCCCTTAACATTCCTCTGGCTTTCATAAAATCAGACATGACCTCCAAATAATCCAAGACCAAGTCGTAGCTCTCACTGGCTGATTCCCACGCTTGTCTGATCTGTGACCACTCTATATCAAACCATTGCCAGTCTTCCGGATGGTCTTTAGCGTACGTTTGATAGTATCGAGCATAACGTTCACGCGCTTTTCTCATAACCCGCCTTCTCCATCCTCTCGGTCGCATAGTCTGACAACAGAGCATGCATCAGAAACAATCAGTGTGCTGCACAGCCAGTCTGCGTCATGTATGGCGGGAATCTTCATTTCTTGTTTTCCAGTTCCTCACGAGCTTGTTCAAGGGCATCTGAGTCTCGTTTCAACGAAGGATATTGATGCAGCGTATCGAGTTCCACAGCTTCCGACAGTAGCGTAAAGGCCTGCTCGAAGTCTCCCAATTCAGTCCAGACCTTTGCCAGGCTATGTAAAGTGATGGCCATGCCGGCATAATCCTGAATCTCCCGCCGGATCGACAGAGATGCTGTATAGTACCCTGCCGCCTCTTCCAACTCTTTCGCCTGGAAGGCGATTGCCCCAAGGTTGTGTAAATATTTCGCCTGACCATCCCGATCCTTTATCTCCAAGCTTATGGAATACGCTTTCAGCAGATATTCCTTTGCAGATGAAGGATCATCCTTGTATAGAAAGACGGCCATGTTGTTGTAGGTTTGCGCCAGTCCATCCGGGTTATTCTGTTTTTGATGTATTTCAAGCGCCTTGTCAAGATTGGCTTTCATCTTATCTGACTGGCCTAATTCATAATACACTGCGGCCATATTGTTAAACAGGGTTGCCAGCGGTGATTGGGCGCCGACCTTTTCAAAAATGGGTTGCGCAGAATTGTATAGTTCCAATGCTTTGTCCCAATCATGTTGGTGTTGGTAGACACCAGCCATATTCACCCTTGTCACAGCAATATCTCGTTCGTGTTGATAAGCCTGACGAATCTCCAGAGCCTGCTGGAAATATTCAAGCGCCTTTTCGTAAAGTCCCATCCCATCATACGTTGTTCCTAAATTGTTCAGGCTTGTTGCTGCATCCGCATCCAAATTCAACTTCCTCTGGAGCGAAAGCGCTTTTTCCATGAAAGCGATCGCTTCCTCAACCGAACCTTGCTGTTGCTTGGCAAGAGCAAGGTTATTTAGCGCTGCCGGAATATGGAGTTGTTCTCCAGATTGCTCGAATACAGCAAGCGCCCTCAAAAAGTATTCCTCTGCCTTTTCCAGATCGCCGCGAAACAACATGGCTTCCCCAAGATTATTGAGGGTTCCTGCCTTTGCATGGTTATCCCCAGGTTCTTGAACAAGTTTTATTGAAGCCTCATATTCCTCCTCAGCCCGCTTCCATTCCCCCAGGTTGGCATAAGCGGAAGCCAAATTATTTCTGGTGATGGATTCCCGCTCACTCAATTTAGTTTCCACCCAAATCTTCAAGGATCTTTCAAAATATTCAATGGCGCGGCGGTATTCCTCCTTGTCATCATAAACAACACCGATCATGTTGAGAGTGTTAGCTTCTCCTTCCTTGGGTCCAAACTTCTCGCGAACAGCCAGAGCCAATTGTAGATATTCAAGCGCCTTATCCAGATCGCCCAATTCCCGATAACACCAACCCAAATCCTGTCCCAAACGACCAATCAAAACAGGCTTTTTCAGCGTTTGTGCGGCCTGTAATGCCCGGGTAATCCAGACGATATTTTCATGCAAGAGTCCCCGGTTTTCCAGAAATCCATCCATGCCGAACAACATTTCCAAAACAAGATTTTCACATTCATCCACGGAAGTAAAGTATTCTTGTTCCTTCGCCAACATTTGCCAGGCGCGGCTTATTTGCTCAAATTCCAATGCGAGCTCTTCCCATTGGGCTTGATGGGCTTTTGCGAATCGTAGCCAGTAGTTGACATATTTTACAACGGCCGCACTCATGATTTTCCCATCCTATTATTCCTGACCCATTCCAAGGCTTGCCTATCCTCTTCCAAGGTTGGCAGCCCATATTCTTGATCGATTGTCACAGCCGAATGTAAGGCTTTTTCTGCATCCATCCAGCGCCGTTTATCAATATGTAGCATGGCAATATTTGAAAGAATCGCCGCCTCGTTGACCCTGTCTCCAGTTCGTTGCAACAAATCCAGGGCGCGCAAATAATATTCCATAGCAAGATCCGAATTATCCTGTAAACGATGGATTCTGCCGATATTATTCAGGGTGATGGCTTCTCCAACTGCATCCTGTGTTCTTCGTCGAATTCCCAATGCTTTTTGATAAATTTCTAGGGCTGCATTGTAATCTCCCTTGACTCTGAATACCACGCCGATATTGTTAAGAGTAGAAGCTTCACCACTTAGATCCCCGGAGGAACGTTGCAAGTTTGCGGCCTCCTCATAGCATTTCAGGGCTTCGTCGCTTTGATCCTTCGAGCGATGTACCAATCCCAAATTATTCAGTACTTCTGCTTGGCCGGCAACATTGCCAACCTGTTGATGTAGTCGCATGGACTCGTTCAAATATTGTTCACTGGCGTCCCAATGCCGGAGTTGTCGATGGATATTGCCAAGGGAATTAAGTGTGTCGGCGGTTGCTGGAATATCAAGGATTTCTCTTTGAATGGTGATGGCTTGATTGAGGTGCTCAATGGCCTCGCCAAATTGGCCAATTCGGGCATACACCCGTCCGATGTTTGCCAGGGTAACTGCCTCACGCGCACGATCTCCCATTTTCTTGCGCAAAACGAGCGCTTGCTGGAGATAACCAAGCGCTTCTCTCCACTCACCCAATTCGGCAAGAAGCGTTCCAAGGTTATGAAAACTGACGGAACCTTCCGCCGGATCGCGATTGCGTTCATAGAGTTTCAGCGCTTGAACAAAACATTCCCTAGCTCGATTCGGATCTCCCAAGCTTTGGAAAGTGGAACCCAGGTTGTTCAATATCTGTCCGGCGTTGGGATATTGTTCCAATTGTTGCAGGAGTGAATATGCCTCCTCCAATCGTTCACGTGCTTCCTGTCGGCGTCCGGTCTGATAATATAGAACCCCCAAATTATTTAAAATAACCACCTGACTATTCTTATCTCCGGAATGTTGAGCGAGCGTCAGGGCCTCGGCGAGGCAGGTTTCTGCTTTTTCGATTATTCCCAGGTCTGTATACCCGGCCCCCAGACTATTTAAAATCGAGAATTCGTTGGCTGAATCACCCAGACGGCGCGCAGCTTGCAACGCTTCCTCCAGCCAGGGAATATATCCATTTGCCCAAATCCCCTGATATTCCAAGTGCTCCTGAAGCAATCCAACAAACTTGATTATTATTTCATCACGGTCCTGGCTTGATACACCTGAAACATCTTCGTGCAATAAATAATCCCAGGCCCGGTTGATCTGGTCAAATTCCACCTGAAGCGCAATTCGATTTCCCTTATGTTGCCTTGAAAAATCCATCCAGTAATTAATATATCTAGTACGAGCCTTTTCCATAAAATTACCCTACCTGGCTCATAAGCGAGAGCATTTCCATTGCCAACTTTTCCATACTTTTGTTACCCAGTTTCCTGGTAAGGGGTAGCGCATCTTCGCAGCACCTGCGGGCAGATTGCCACTCTTGCAGTTGAGCAAAAACACTACTGAGATTAAGCAAAGTGATCATCTCGCCAGACGGATCGAAAATCAGTCGGCTGATCGTGAGAGCTTCCTCATAACAGGTTTCTGCATTTTTTATATTTCCGGCGCCGGTTTCTGCCCGCCCCAAATTATTGAGAATATCCGATTCCAACGCTTTGTTTTCGAGTTGTCTGGCAATACCCAAACCCTGCTTTAGAACTGAAACGGCCTTCTCATACTTCTTGTTGCGATTATGCATTTCACCCATGTTATTGAGTAAAAATGCCTCCCCTTCCCGATAGTGCAAGGATTTAAATATCTGATAGGCGGATTGATAATATGTCTCTGCCCGTGGGACGTCGCCATCCATGCTATGCAAATGCCCCAGATTGCTCAAAGTGGTCGCTTCAGCAATGGGATTGCCCAATTGGTGGTTGATATTCAATGCTTGCTTATAACTGAGAGATGCGGCTTGCAACTCTCCCTTCCGAACAAGAAGTTTTCCCTGATTATTTAATATGATGGCCATCATTCGTAAATCCCCGTCGGTTTGATGCCAGGCAAGGGCATTTTGATAAGCGGATGCGGCATAGTCGTACTCACCGATCGTTTCGTATATGGTTCCAAGATTATTTAAGGTCACAGCCGCCAAGGATGGATTTCCTTGCTCTTCATGAATTTTCAAGTTCAATTGCAGCAAGTCAATCGCCTCCTGGCGATACCCAAGATGACTCTTGATTAATGCCAAATTCCCCAAAGTGATGGCCTCCCCGGTTTTGTCTCCTGATATTCTACGGAGCGCCAGAGCATGTTCTAGCTGTTCACATGCTTTTGTTATTTCTCCCCTTTCCCGAAACATTACTCCCAATGCCGACAGTACGGATGCATACTCATTCGTGTTTTGAAATTCATCCAGCATGGCGAGAGCCCGTTCCAGACAATCCAAAGCACTCTGGTACTCTCCAAGAGCATAATAGCACCACGCAATATTTTGATGGACACTACTACACTTCAGTAAATTTTCGTGCTCATCCATTTGTTGTAGCGCTTCCTTCCCCCAAGAAATCTGTTCCTGCCAGAGTCCGCGGTTATTTTGAAATACACGCAAACCATCAACATAATCCAGGATGAGTTGTGTGTTAGGTTGTCTGCACACCCAATCCCACGCACGTCTAATTTGGCCCAAATTCGACTCGATCTTTTTCCAGTCGTTGGGCGTTTTTTCCACCATTTTCAAATAATATCGGGCGTGCCGTTCGGTTGTGTTCATCGCTACATGCTACAGATCCATTGTTTCCATTAATTCAGCTGCATAGTCAGCCAGCAGGGCATGCATCCAAAAACGTTCTCCTCGTGGTTCCACTAACCCCCGATGGACAAATTTGGAAATGGTCTTCTCTGCCTCCTCAGTGGGACACTCCCACACAGCAGACACAGCCTTTAGCTCCCAAGTAAGCGGTTCTCCGCCGAAGACAGCCAACATGGCAAATCGCTCCTGGTCCAATTTTCCTAGTCGTTCTATGCTCATACCCAAAATTGCCTGTAATGAAACAGGGTTCTCATCATCCAAACCTTTGCGGCCCTCTGCTTGCAACAACTGCAAACGCGCCTGTCGGCGCTCGATTAGTTCGCCCAGCAATCTTTGCATTCTTTGAGGCACATCGGCCTCATTCGCCAGCATGCGCCCGGCAAGCGTGAGGCCCAAGGGCAGGAATTCCAACCTTTCACACAGGCGGACGGCGATTTCTTTGTCAACGCCTGTCAGTTCAGGGGAAAGCTTATATAAGAGTTTTAGTGCCGCCTCTGGCCTCAGAACATCCACTCGCACAGTACGTTCGCGGGTTGCCAAGTCATTGGCAATCGGAGTTTCACGCGTGGTAAACAAGGTGCGGCAGTAATTTCCACCAACATTAAAATAATTTCCCTGGGCCGTATCCCACACATCATCCACAATAATTAACATTTTTCGGTCATGCAATTCCTGACGCAATCGACCTTGGCAAGCGCTCTCATCGCGTTCTGGCAGTAGATCAATTCCCAATGCCCGTCCCCACCCATCCAATAATAGTCTCGCTGTCGGTTTCGGACCAAGGCTTGTCCAGAGTACGCCATCTTTGAAATGGGCGTGGATTTCGTGCCGATGGGCAAGAGCAATTGCCAGAGTGGTTTTCCCTATTCCACCCATTCCCCGCAGGGCTAGCGGGGGAATGCTTTCCACCTCTGTTTCGGCAAGCATCAACAGTTCGGTAATGCGATTCAAATCTTCCTCTCTTCCAAATACCCCTTGAGGTGGCATTGGAGGATATTGATATACAGCCCTGTCATTTTTCTTTTTACCGTAGGTTTTGGATGACTTTACTTTTGGACTTTTATTTGCCTGCCTGAAATGTGTAAGAAATCCCACCTTGTCACGAAATTCTGGATCGATCATGGCCAATTCTTCGGTTAGAACATCCAGATAATATTGGACAGCTTTCTCTACCCGATCTCGCGAGAGGGACTTAAATTCACCCACAAGAATATCGCACAGAACCCTTTCGAAATCAGATTCCGTGGGATGCAAATAAAACTTTTTAACTGCGTCAACCAGGGATGGCCTATCCTGTTGAGACAAATCAACAAACATGGCTTTGGAAAGATCCTTGTCGGGAAATTCATTCAGGAATCTTTTTTCAACAGTTCCCAAGGCCTGTGCTACATGATTTGACTCGTCATAATCACTGCGCAGTTCCTTAACAAAAGTCTCTCCAAGGTTGCTCTTGACAAAATTTTCAAGAATGGCAAGACTGAGCTTGCCAAGTTTTGGCGTTGCTTTCGCGTTCATCATTGGCCTCCAAACATTGCAATCCGCTTGGTTCTGATCGTAGTATATCAATTTTTCTGGAAGAGCTATCCTCCCAACATATTCGATTACTCGCCAGTTTCTCTTTTAGGTGGAATTGCAACCTGCTTGACCAAAGAACACTTGTTCTATATAATCCCGTGTATGTCTATCTGGGATCGCTTCCTGTACCTGATAGGCAAGCGTTCCACGCCCGACCCTCGTACCTATCATCTGAAACTGAGCGACAGCCTGCAAGTCACGCTGTCCACCCTCGCCCAAGACGAAGGCCGTCCTGAACACGAATTGATCCCTGAACTGCTGAACGCCGGCCTACACCAATACACCGCCAACGAACGACTGTGGAAAAAATGGGAAAGCCTCTCGCCGCGCGAGAAGGAAGTGGCCGCGCTGGTATGCCTGGGGTATACCAACCGTCAAGCCGCGGCGCGCTTGCATATTTCCCCGGAGACGGTCAAGGATCGCCTGGAGAGCGCCTTGCGCAAGTTCCAGGTCACCAAGCGCACAGAACTGCGGACCTTGTTGGCAGCCTGGGACTTTGACGAATGGGAACGCCAGCAATAGAACATCTTCTCCCATTATTCCCCAAATCTAGTACCCCCGTCTCACCCCCGCCCGATACCCTGGTGGGGGCTGTTTTTATCTGGAGAAGAAGACTATTCTCCGGACATGGATATCCTCCCTGTTCTCAAAACCGGTAAACTGATTGTTCTCTATACTCCTCACGCGGCCTGCGAAGAAAGCATGAGCCTGATCGCTGAACTCGGCCTGCGCGCTCCGGTCACCATCCTGGATGGCGGCAACCGCTACAAACCCTATCAGGTCGCCATGCTGATCCGGCGGAAGACCGTGGAAGTGAATACGGTTGCCAATCGCCTGTGCAGCCGGCGCGCCTTCACCTGCTACGAGATGAACACGCTCTTGGGGACAACGCCATCCGCTTCTCATCCCCATGTGATCCTGGATCTGTTGCATACCTTCTGCGATGACCACGTTCCTGCACACGAAGTCCGCCGGCTGTTGGACTCCTGCCTGAAACAGATCGAGCGATTGCAACTCTCCGCCCCAGTGGTGGTCACGCTGGCGCCGCCGTTGGTCCCGGAGCGCGACTTCCTGTTGGAATTGGTTTGCCAAAAGGCTGACGAGGTGTTGGTCAAGGAAGAACCAGCGCCACAAATCATCCAACCCGCTCTTTTCTAAGCTATGGGCCGCACCGTCATCACCATCACCCAGCAACTCACCGAGACCGAGGGCCTGCTGTCTCCCTTCCGCCGGACGTTGCGACGAAGTGACCAGTACGCCTTCGACGGTCTCTTCGCCTCCGCCCGCCGGCATATCGCGGCCATCGGGCAGGCCGAGTCATTGCTGCCTTTCGAGTCTGCGTTGCTGGCCATGCTGCTGGAACAAGCCAAGGAGATCGCCGTCTTGCGTCAGGAGCTCGAACAGTTGAGAACGAAGTCTCGCGTTGAGCGTGTCGAAACGTGAATGAACAGACCGGCTGGCTGTTGGATGTGTATGCGGATGCAGAAGACGGACTCGTTCTTTGGCTGTTCACCGAGGATAACCAACGTCTGCGCTTGCGCATGAACTTCCCGGTCACTTTTTATGCAGCGGGGGAGTTTGGATTACTGCGGCAAGCCTGGATCTACCTCAAAGATAAAGATGTAAAACTCGAACGCATCACGCGCCGCGATCTCTTTCTGGGCGAGCGCGATGTGATGGCGGTTACCCTTTCCCATCCTTCCCTCTTGCCAGCCTTGTTCGCCGATCTCTCGCGTCAATTCCCATCCCTGGATTATTACGACGCCGACATACCCCTCAGCCTGCGCTTCATCGCGCAGACCAATGCCCATCTCCTGGGAAAATGCCGCGTCACTCTGGACGGTGAAATGGTTCAGACCATCCAGCCGTTGGACTCCCCCTGGGAGGTCGAGCCCGCGCCGATCCCTTTACGTATCCTGACTCTCAGCCCGGATGTCAACCCGGCCATCTACAAACCGAAATATCTGCACGTTCAATACAAACAAACGAAATACAGGTTGTCGCTCGAATCCACGCGCGCTTTCCTGATCAGTTTGAAATCCGACATCCAACGCTTCGACCCCGACCTGATCCTAACCGACTATGGCGACACCTGGCTCTTTCCACAATTGGAAGCATGGGCGAAGGAATGTGGGATCGAGTTCAACCCCAACCGCGACGAAAGCAAGGAAGTTCTGAAGCGCCGGGCAGACAGTTATTTCGCCTATGGTCAGGTGGTGTACCGCGGCGCGCAGGCGTATTTGTTTGGTCGCTGGCACATAGACCGTCACAATGCCATGTCATGGGGCGAGTATGGATTGGAAGGAGCGATGGAGCAGGCACGCGTCACCGGGTTGGGTGTACAGGAGATGGCGCGTAAGTCGCCAGGGGCGGGAATCACCGCCATGCAGATGCTCACTGCCCTGCGCAACGGCATCATGGTTCCTGTGCAAAAGCAACAAGTAGAGGGGACCAAGACTCTGATCGAACTAATCCGCGCCGATCACGGCGGGTTGATCTACCAACCGCTCATTGGAGTCCACGGCCACGTGGCGCAAATCGATTTCTCTTCGATGTACCCAGCCATCATAGTCAAGCACAACATCTCGCCGGAAACTGTGGGACTCGCAGAAGCGCCGGATGGATTGATCCCCAAGACCCTGCGACCGCTGGTGGAAAAAAGGCTGGCACTCAAGAACCTGCTGGTGGAACTCGACCCGCGCGATTGCCGTGCGGAAACGCTCAAGGCACGCGCCGCGGCGCTCAAGTGGTTGTTGGTGGTGTGCTTTGGCTACCTGGGATACAAGAATGCCCGCTTCGGAAAGATCGAGTCCCATGAAGCGGTGACGGCTGTCAGCCGCGAACTGATGCTGCAAGCCAAGGAAGTGGCCGAAGACCTGGGCTTCACCGTTCTGCACATGTACGTGGATTGCCTGTTCGTGCAACAGGCAGGCTTCGAACGCCCGGCCGATTTCACCCCACTGATGGAAGCCATCGTGACGAAGACAGGCATTCCTATTGCATTGGAAGGCGTCTTCAAATGGGTGGCGTTTCTTTCCTCCAAACGGGACAAGCGCGTGCCGGTCCCCAACCAATACTTTGGCGCGTTTCTGGATGGTTCCTTGAAGTATCGCGGGATTGAATTGCGCAGACGCGACACCACTACCTGGGTGCGCAAGATCCAACTGGCGGCGTTGAACATTCTGACGCAGGCGGACTCATCAGAAGAGCTGGTGGATTATGTTCCCGCGATAATGGCTTATATCGAACACAAAAAACGCGACCTGCAAGCCGGCCGCGTTCCTGTGGAGGAATTGATCGTTCGCCAGAAACTGAGTCGCGTACTGGACGGATACAAGTCTCCCTCGCCGGCGGCACGCGCCGCCAGACAGTTGCAAGCGATTGGCCGGGAGATCGCCCCCGGCCAATCCATCGAATTTCTATTTACCCGTGACGGCGTTCATGCCTGGGAATTGGGTGAGCCGCTGGACGTCAGGAGGCTGGATATCCAGCGCTATTGTACTTTGCTGGATCGGGCCATGCGAACCGTGCTTGATCCATGCGAGGCGTTGCACACGCCTATGCAGGCGCTATTGTGAAATTACTGCTCCTTCATCAATCCAGCCCCGGCGGGATGGTGATGAGGACCTGATTCAGGTATTGTCCTTTGCGAGGATTAACGCGTACCAGGTACAGGCCCGGAGTCAGGTTGAGTTCGAATGGATCAATGGTCACTGTGGTGGTAAAACGTTTTGGCAGAATCGTGCAAACTGCGCCGTGCATCCACACGCCGCGCACCCGAATCGTGATGGGTGTGATGGATGTGTCCGGATTTGGTTTCCCGACGACCGGCTTGTCCACAACCAGGTTGGTGCATCCGGGAGGCAACGCGCCGTCAATGCGCATGCGCGGCGGGAACCCTTCGAGCAGGCTGACCTTCTTGATGGTGGCCAAAGCTCCTGGAGAACCTGCCCCGGGATCTGTGCTGCTGTCCTGCGCAAGAGCGGGAGCGGCTTGTAGCGCCATGCTCATGGCGAGCACGAAAGCCAGGCAGGTCACGAACATTTTTCTGAACATCGTTTTTTCCTTTCGGTTTGAGGATGGAAATTTCTTCACGGGTGGTCTTGTGAACGATCTCCAAAACCGCCAGATGAATCACAGTTACTGGTCCGGCCAGCCGATCTGTCCCTGGCCTTCACGAACTGCCCAATAGATCGTGCCGCCCCAGTTCCAGGAACGCGCATAGCGCGGGTTGTCGATGCGGTTGTTGTCGTCCATGCGCCGCAGGGTCAGGTTGTTGTCCCAATAGGCGTCGGCCACGCCGTCGCCGTTCAGGTCAGCGGCCATCGCCGGCGGGAGTCCATCCACCGCGCTGGGTGGGATCACGCCGCCCTCACGATGGAGTTTCCATTCGTAGCCAGTCACCTCCCGATGGCCCGAACCGCCTCCGCAGTTGTACGAGCCGCTGCCATCCGGACCGTCCACGCATTCGGTGATGGCTGTGTACTCGTAGTAGCGCAATTCCCAGGACAACATATACGGCGCGCGTCCAAAGCCCACGAACAGCGGCATGTCTGCGGGAAGTTCCTCCAGCCCGGTGATCGTGCCCGCCAACGGACCGCCTCCCACCGCCGGATGAGATGGGACTTCCCATTTGATGATGCGCGGGCTGCCGGTCTCGCCGTGGTCGGGCAGGATCAACTGGCCGATGTGCGGCAGGAAGACAAACATGTCCGCCGCGGGACTCAGGGTGAGGGTGAGCCGCAGATCGCGCCAGTCGCCAACCTGGGGGTTGCCCGGCGAACCGCCTCCATACGCGACATAATCCACGTGCCCGCTTCCGGAGGCGGTGTTCAAACCGCCGTTGCGCACCGCGGTCGGCCAGCGCACCAGCGTGACCGGATAGGGACGCACATCCAGAAAGATCTGCGGGAAGGAGACGCGCGCCGTGAGTTTCCATTGCGTCGCCTCGCAGGTGATCCCGCCCGCGCTCACGGTCAGGGTGGTGCAGGGATTGGGTGGCGGATCGGCTTCCATCGTGCAGGGCAGATCGTCCACCGCGTCCCCGGCCGCTTCGATGATCTGGCCGGTGCAGTTGTCCACGATGGCTGGAAAGCCGGAGCAGGTTTGCGTGGATGCGTTGTAGCCGGTGATCTTGTATTCCATGTGTGTGCCGGGCGTGCAACTTCCTCCGCCTCCGCTGCCTCCACCCCCACCACCACCGCCTCCCCCGCCGCCTGTAGTACAAACGATCTCGCCGGTTGGTTCATAATGGCAGACAGGAGGCGCCGATTGCGCTGCGGCAGGGTGGATGGCCAAGAGAGCCAGCGCGATCACCAGGTAGAAAGTGGGAACGTGTTTCATGGCGTCACCATGATCCCATTCACCAATTCATCCAGGATGATCTGTTGTTCCGTTGGATCGTTGAAGTTCCGCCAGCTATCCGGCAGAGGTTGTTGGGTCAGGCCGTAACGACTTTGCAGCCAGTCGAGGTCCCAGGGTTGGGAATCGAACAACAAGGCCACGGTCAGGCGTTCGTTATCCATCTTGGCAAAATCTTCGATGGTGGTTTTGGGATTATTTTGCGTGCCCAGCCAGACCCAATATCCATTGCCAACATATCCGAACAACAGGAAGGACCGCGTCGGGACGGCATCGTTGGTGAAATAATGTTCGCCGAGGTGGTAGATGATGTGGGTATTCTCGGCATCCTCCACCACCACGCAGATCACGGGATACTCACCGCCCCAGATCTCGACTTTGTTTCCGACTACATTCGAAGTGCGGAAACAGCCGCGCAGGCCATAGGCTACGGCAGGCTTGCCCTTCTCATTCACGCGCCACTCGATGAAATCCAGTGTGGGTGGAATGAAGCTCACGGCCACATCCTGCGGTCCGTTGGAATCACTATTGGGAATGGCGACGTGATCCATCCGACGCATGGGCAGTTCGCTGAAGCCCAGTAGCTGCCGCGCTTGTTCACGGCTGTACCCGTTGCGCACGGCCAGCGCCCAGGCGACGGTGTGCGCCAGACCGTCATAGACGCAGGCGGGCTGGATCACTTTGTAGTTCTGCTCGATGACCGGATCGCTCAGGCTCCATTGCTCCGAAAGAACCGGACAGGGAAGCGCAGTGACTTGGACAGTCTCAGTGGGAAGGATCGAGGTGGGTGTCTTTTCTTTGATGGGCGCGTAGGTCTCCTTCATGGAGTATTTCAACAGCAGTTGATTGACCCACGACATTCCGCCTAACGCGATGACAATGAAAAGGATGACGCCTGCCACCACCGCGTACTGGCGCGGCTGTCTGCGACCGGCCAGGTCAGTGAAGGTCAGGCCATCCAAAATATTTTTCCAAAGTTGTTTCAAAGTTGTCTCCAAAATGACTATTGATCGCCGCGCGTCACGCCGTGCGCCAGGTAGCCGATGGCGCGCACCGTGATCCAACGGGCGGGTAAAAGAATTCCTGCCGAGCGCGTCTGCGCTTCCAACAGGCAGGCGGGACGTCCCTGATGACGGCCGCAGGATACAAAAACGAGTTGGGCATAGGCTGGACGCTGGGCTTCGAAATATCTCATCGCAATTCCATCCCCAGCCTGCGTGGCAGTGATCGTGCCATCCGGCAGAACGGTGATCTCCTGCGCCCCGGCGTGCGCGGCCAGATCGGCTGCGGCCACGGTCTCCATCACGCGCGCGTTCGTCACCATGTAATCCAGGATGCCCAACAAAAAGATGGACATGAGCGGTAACAGGATGGCGAAGAGCAGGATGGACTGGCCGCGTTCGGTACGAAGTCGTTTCATCGCCATCTCGCTTTCCACGTCTCGGAGCGCGAGACGAACCACTCATCGCTCCATTCCCCTTCGCTCAATCCTAGCAGACCGTTGAAGAGAACTGGCGCATGGAACGAAACCTGACATCGTCCTGCTTCGCCCGCTCCGCTCGGGGGCTGAACCTCAACTTGGTATTCCACACCCAACGTGGCGGACCAGTCTGCATTCAACGTTTGCCAGGCGATCAGGCGGGCATTGTTCTCGGCGCGCGCAGGGTCGGGCGATTGCGAGAGAAATTGTGCGCAGGCATAGGCCGCGGCGGTGGCAGCGGTACGCGCGCGGTGGGTGGGAATCCAGGACAGAAGTCCGAAGGCCAGAATCACAGCCAACATCGCGAAGAGGGCCGTCTCGGCCATCGCCTGGCCGCGTTCGCCGCGCGAATGTCGTCTCATTCGATCACTCCGCTGGGAGGTCCGGGGTAGAAGCGCCACAGGCGGAAGAAGGTCTCGGCGCGTTGCGCTTCGAGCAGGTGGATGCCGAAGACCCAGTCGCGCGAGTCCTCCACCGAGATCAGTGAACGCACCTGGCGCGACCCGACAGGGCCGGAATCAATGCGGCTGGACAAATCCGGCCATAGTACCGACTCGTTGGCAATTCCGGTGGCAGGCGTGTTGTATGACCCGGTTGCTACACCCTCAATGAACACGCCCCAATCCACGGATGCGGAACGGAAGGCATAGAAGGCGGCGAAGGTCATGCCGAACAGGAGCAGGATCAGGACCGGCATCATCAGGGCGAACTCGGCCATCGCTTGCCCCTTTTCCTTGAGGCGGAACATCTATCCGCCGCGCGCCATGCGCAGTGCTTCGATGCCGGCTTCGAAGGCGGCCTGCAGTTCGTTACGGTAACGGGCAATGACGGCAATCGCCACCACACCGATTGCGCCCAGGATCAGGGCGTATTCAGCAAAGTCCTGGCCGCTCTCTTCGCGTACGAAGCGTTTCAATAGTTTGAACATATGCAACTCCTTGTCTGAAATGAAAATCGGCTGACAGAAGGTTCTGTCAGCCGGGATGATAAGGAATTGCAATGATGGGTGTGGGGATGGTGTCGCTAAGGTCGCAGTATTAAACTTGAAAAGCTAATATCCGTCCGGTAATCTTCCGACCCAATCCTCGCCGAGACGAATTTCGATATCCACGCTCGCGGTCGGGTCAGATTTCATGACGATTTGGTAACTGCTGATACCAAAGAGCTCCGCCAGATACTTCAAGGTATACAGCTTGGGGCTATGCACAATCAGTTGAGTCTGAGACGCATCCCCGGTTGGTACGCCGATCTCCGTGACCTGCACTCCCTGCGCTTGCAGGAAATTGGCGGTGCGCTTCGCCAGTTCTGCCGTGTAGGTGTTGTTTGTCACCCGCACGTGCGCGCCCTCGGCTTGCATGAGCGAAACGGGTTCGCCTTGCGCCAGCGGCGAGGCCGGCCCATCCACAGTAAAGATCTCATCCCGCAGAACACGGATCAAATCCGGGACAGGGCGCAACACGCTGGCGGGTACGCCATCCAAGGTGGTGTTGGCAAAGACCGACATATTGTTGTCGATCACGCCCTGCTTGATGTTCTCCAACGGAATATCCTTGGCCAGGACTGCCAGTTTGATGGCGTCCTCGAGGGACAGGTTGGTATGCACGCCGGAGGAGAATTCCGCAAAGAGCGCAGGCGCCTGCGCGAGCAACTTCGGAAATTCTGATGGATCGAACACCTTATCCCGGATGGCAAGGATGACCTGCTGCTGTCGTCTGGCGCGGCCAACATCGCCATCGGTACAGCCCTGTGACTCATCGCGGCAACGTGCATAAGCCAGGGCACGTTTGCCCGTCAGGTGGCGGAAATCGCCGGGCTTGAGCACAAAATGATCCTGCCCGGAGCCGGTCGGGTCAAGCACCATCCGTTGTTCGACATACACATCAACTCCGCCAATCAGGTTGATGAACGAGATGAAGGTCCCGAAATCCACTTGCACGTAGTAATGCACTGGGACGCCGATCAACTGCGAGACGGTCTCCATCGCCAAGCCCGGCCCGCCGCCCGGCAGTTTGGCGGCTTCGCCCAGGGTCCAAGCGGTGTTGATGCGGCTATGTCCGAAGCCGGGGATGGCGACCCAAAGATCGCGCGGGATGGACAACATACCGGCGGTCTTGCTCATTGGATCGATGGTCAGCAGGAGGATGGTGTCAGTGCAGGCCGGACAACCCTCGTCGCGGATGTCGCCGCCGCGCAGGCCGAAGAAGGCGATGTTGATGCGGCTGCCTCCATCCCATTGCGGCAGTTGTACTTGCGGCGCGGGGACTTCGGATGGAATGGGCGTAACGGGCGTTCCCGTCACGGTCAAGGCAGACGGTTCAAATGACTTCTCTACATTCGAATGACAATACTCCGGTGGGACACCCGGCAGGGAGGTCAACTGCCAGCAGGCAGTCACGTAGCGCATGAAGAAAAACGCGCCGGCGGACAGACTCAAAGCCAGGCAGAGATACAGAATCACGCGCACGAGGCGTGCTCGCAGGTTGCGAATCAAATCAGGTTTCATGGTGGAAGTTCAATGGCTATGCTAGATCATCCCCGCCCCAATGAACGGCTCCAGGATTGAGAGCACCAATCCCACCACGGCCAGGACTCCAAACAGGCCGGCGCGTTGACGCACCAATGCCGCGCGCGACTCGGTCAACTCCACCACCGTTCGATGGACGGATTCCTGCAAGCCCTGCACGCTGGACAACACCGGCCGGTTGTTGGCGAAGAAATCATAGATGTCACGCAGGAAGAGATTCGCTTCCACATCATTCGGATCAGGGAGATGGGCGCGCGTGATTTCCACCGCCTTGGCGAAATCATCTACCTCCATGCGTGCCACCAGCAGGCTGAGCAGATTGCAGAACGGTCCGCCCACCGCCGAGGCGCGTCGCAGGGCTTCCTGTACGCCGACGCCGGACGAGAGTAACGCGCTCAACATGGACAGCCCGATCAGCATGTTGTTGCGCAGGGACTCAGCGCGCTTCTTTGCCAGCGTCTTCAAGCGCACATAAGGGCGGCGCAATCCCAGGACCACAAAGATCAAGGCAATCACCGGCGCGGCAGCCAATACATTGAGAGCCGCTAACGCGCCGGCCAGCAATCCTCCCACCGCCAGATATAGTGAGAAGTCGCGCATGGCCACGGCATAGAATTCACCGGGGGTGTCGTAGGGATAGCCGGCCCGGCGCAACAGGCTGATCACATCCGTCATGTTCTTGGCCTGTTCTGGATCAAAGCGTCCGGGCAGGATCGCCACCAGCAATGCCTCCCAAGTGGAACGGCGTTTTGCTGTAGCGGTTGTTGAGAGAGTCGTCAACCGGTTATTGCCGAACACGCTGATCGCATTCTGGAAGGTTGATAATAATTCAAAGGCCAGCACGCTCACGCTGAGCGCGCCGAGAAAGGCAAGCAGGGTCATGGTTCAATCTCCTTCGATGCGGGAGTGTAGCAATCTCTGCAGGTGGGTCTCGCCCGGCTGTCGCCCACGAAATTTGCGGGAGAACAACACACGGCGCAAGGCGGCCAGGTGTTGTTCGCTTCGCTGGATTCCATAGGGTGGACGCGGCTCGACATCTTTCAGGGAACCACTGCCGCTCTCCCACGTTTTCCCGCCGTACTCCGGCGGCCATAAGGGATCATTGCATGAGTCCCAATCCGGCAGGCGTTTTTCCTGGAATGCCTGATGCCATTGCCACAACGCTTCGAAGCGTGGTCCCCACAAACCCCACGCCAGATCGAATTGCAGATCCGCGCGGCGCAGCAGTTCGAGAGTCTCCGTGCAATGGTGGCAGAGCGGCACGGCGTTTTCCGGGCGTTGGTAGCGCCAGGTATGTTCCACGGGGGTACGGGGATTGGGTTGCAGGATGGAACGCCACGACCCTGGTTTGCCACAACGCATACAGGCGTTTGGGAATGCCTGCCGCCAGGGGACACCAGCTACGGAAGCGGCCACCAGTTCCTCGAGATACGGTTCCTCAGCGGCAAGCACGGCATGGGATAAACGAACTGCTCCCACCGGCAGATTCCAAGCGCGTGAGAAATCCAGCAGAAAGCCGGCTGAACTCACGATCTGGCCGCGCTCCCAGACCTCGAACTTTCGCCGTTGCACTGCCGGCTGGACTTTCCCAGGATGCGCCTCGCGAATTCGGCGGATGTCGGCCACGGCTTCGGCCAATAGCGCGAAGAGCAAACTGTCCATGCGCAGACTGGGATCCAAGGCGCCGGTCTGCGGCAGATCCGGCGCAACCTTGATGATCGTGGGAATGAAAGGTTGGTAGTTGACTTTGGGAGCGGTCTCGATCACATACTGGCAGGCGGGCAATTTCACAAACCTCCATTTCGTAATGACTTCATCGAAAAGTATTTCCCCTTGAGCATTCAGAGCGACAATCCGCAGCGGCGGGCAGAAAAACGTGTGAAAGGTGCGCGCGACTGCGGACGGATAGATAAAGGCCAGCACATCCTCTTTGAGGTCGCGCATCAACATGGCGCCCAAAGAGCGCTGGACCGAATCGGTCAGGAAATGCAAACGCATGGGATTACTCCTCTCGTTCTCCGAACAGGATGGCGCGCACGGCTGGCAAACGGCGGTTCGTTGTGCCCATCGCCTGTTTCCAGGCAGGCGTCAGGGGATGATCGTAAGGTGGGGGGATTTGGTATCCGCCGCTGGAGGTGGAATCGATCAGCCCCAACAACTCCACCGGTGACAGATCGGCGAACTGGCGGAAGACGCCGCGCGCCTCTTTCAGCGGGTGTTCGCGCAAGCGGCTGAGGGCATAGCCCAGCGGATCAGACAGATTCCCGCTTGTGGGGCTGGCGACATACAGCACCCAGGAGACAAAGGCATGCACGGAGGCCTGCATTTCCAGCAATTCGCGTTGCACTTTGGGATGCACGTCATTTTGTTGGAGTAACGACTCGAGCTCCCAAAACTGGGGCGCAACCCCCGCCGCCTCCGCCGCTGTTTTTGCGTCAGTGTGTTCGGTGGTGGAAGTGTTTTTCTTGGAAGTGTTTATGGGGTGTTTAAAAGAGTTTAAAACACCTCCATTTGCGTCCACCATATTGCCTCCACTTGCGTCCACTATTACCTCCATTTGCGTCTGGCTAATCCCTCCATCTGCGTCCGCCATATTGCCTCCATCTGCGTCCACCTTATTCCCTCCATTTGCGTCCAGCGGTTCATCCAAAAGGACACGAAACGAACGCGGCATGCTGCCTGTACGCAGGTCCGGGTATCCATGATCGGGATGGGTTTGTTCCTGCAAAAAACAGGTCAGATTGCCACCGCGCTGTTCTCCCTCCCATGCCGGATGAAGCCAGGCTTGGACGGTCTTATAGCGTGTGGATCCGACCAGTTCCGCCATTTCCTGGTAACCGCGCTGGAAGGTCACCAGGTCGCGCCGTTCACCGGTGCGGGTGTTGATGAAAGCCATGTCGCGCGCCACCGTGATCAACCAAGCCTGTGCTGGCGTGAGATGGTGATTGGGAATGACCTGCTCGATAAAGTAGTGCGTGAGGTGGATGTCGCCCAGGCTGTTGATGATCCTGCGATGCAGTTCCTGTGCCAGGCGCTCAATTTCAGGTGAAAACTTTTCACCTGAAAACTTTTCATCAGTTTCCAAACGCGCCATGTCCATCACGCTGTTGAGTGAGATCGCTTCCGCCTCGGATACCGGCTTTAGCAAATCCATGACATTTTCCACTGCCAGCAATTCCTGCAGGGCGCTCTGGACGGATTTGCCCTCGGCCAATAAAACCTTCAAGCGCGCGTACACGGCCGCGGCATCCGCGCAGGTCAGGCGCGGCGTCATGGAAACCCGATAACGCGCCGGCGCGCGGTGGGGACGCCCATCCCGTCCGCGCCGGTAGATACGGGATTGAGGCGCTTCCAGACGTTCCACCAAGCCAGTCAATTGCTCGCGCACCTCCGGCTGTTTCAATAAACGCCAGAAGGCGCCTTCGCTTAAGCCGCTGAAGCGTCTCACCTCGCTGCTATGCAGGCCAGCCTCCCTGCCCATTGCATGCGCTTTCCAGGCCGCTTGGTGAAAACCGATATAGAGCCAGATCGCCTTCGGTCCGATCTCCATTGCGAGTCTGCGCAGGTAACCCTTCACCACCACCTGTTTGTAGGGTTGAACGATCTTTTCGTAATCCAGCCATTGCACGGGTTCAATGGCAACCTCGGCCTCTAACGCTTCCTCCTCATCCTCGATCTCCGCCTCAGCATCCGCGGCTACAAAACGCACCGTGATGGATTTCTGCAAGAGTCCCTGCAGGATGCGCTGCGTAGGATTTGATATGCGCGATTCGAGCCAGTCACGCGCATAACCATTGCGCGTCGAAACGGTGAGCAGGTTATGTTCCAACGAGAGTGCGCTGGTATCGCGCACCCAGGTATCGAAGGAGGCGCGCGGCATTTCCTGCTGGAGGTGTGCCAGCACGGATTCCCAAATCTCTTGTGGGTTCATGGCAGCGCCTCACGTGGAAAAATCATCGCTTGTTCCGCAGGCCAGACTCCCATCCACTCGTTCATCCTGGGGCTTCCTGTAACTTCACTATAAGCGGCAACGTGGGCGGGACATGGACACAGTGTAGGCGGCATCTTATCCATGCCGCCTACACTGAATTTTTCTCTGCGTGGGATGGTTCGTTTTTGATCGAATTTCATTTTTCTCCACGCAAAGCCAGCGATAAGGATTCCAATTCTTCCGCGGAAGTCAGCTTGAGCATCCCAACTTCATAAGCCAGCAACCCATAGCGCAACAGGGCCGATACCAACTCACCGATGGGCACATTCAACCCGGCATCCGAAGCCAGCGCCGCGAGCTCCCCTTTGAGTGTGGGAGGAAAGCCGCGCCAGGTGGTGACGACACGCCAGGTGGCTTTGTGATGTTTCGATTTTTTCGGCGCATTGGAAAAGCACGGAGAGTCCGAGGCTGGATACAAGGTCATGCGCATGCGTTGTGGGTCCGGTCTCGGATAGAGATCCAGGTCGCCGCGCTCGTAGGCGCGCAGGGCATGCTCGATCACGGCCCGCGCCACCTCGCCTTCGGGAACGCGCAGGTCGCCGGCGATGTTCTTAATCTTCAAGGCCAGTTTCGGCTCCACGCCGCGGTAGGTCACTTTCTGATCCTGGTGTGCACGCTCCCACCCGCGGTTGTGGGTGCGTTCTTCGGCCACGCGCAGGGAGTCGTACACGCTAACGTTAGGAGGGACGTTTGGAGTTTCGGATGATGCAAAAGGATCGCGTCTCTTGGGCATGGTTCCTCCTAGTACTTCATCACCAGCCGGGTCAGCGCCTGATATTCCTTGGCTGCCCGGCAGAGCGGATCGAATTCGAAAATGCTCTGCCCCTGGGAGACACACTCGCGCAGGAAGGTGGAACAGTGGATGGGAGGCAGAAGGCTGTTTGCAAATCGCTTTTGCAGATCCTCCATCGTGGCTTGACTCTCGCGCGTGGTCTCGTCATAGAAGGTGGGCAGGATGCCGAGCAGGTTGCCGCGCCAGTTTTTCTTCTCCTGCAGAACGCTCAGCATTTGCAAAGCTTTGGCGAGTCCATCCGCAGACAGAAACTCGGTGGCGGTGGGCACAATGACGTGATCCGCGGCCCATACCGCACGTTCCTGAATGCCGCCCACGCTGGGCGCCGTGTCGAAGAGAATGTAGTGCAGGTTGTCCTTGAAGAAGCGGTTGATGGAATTTCGGATGGAAGAAATGGGTTTGTCCTGGGCGTTCAGGACGGTTTGGGCGGCCATCGTTTGCTGGTCGCCGGCGATGAGCCACAACCCATTCCGCCCGGTAGCACGGATCCAGGAGCGGACAAAGCCGGTTTCAGGTGGGGTGGTTCCCATCGTGAGTAAATAGAATGCGCCTGGTTCCGGTCCGCGACCCAGGGCAGTAGCGCACTGACCTTGCGGATCGAGATCAATGAGCAAAACTCTTTTTCCTTTTTGTGCCAGGTCGTGGGCGAGCGAGACGGCCGTGGTGGTCTTGCCCACGCCGCCTTTCTGGTTGGCAATGCAGATGACTTTTGGGGACATCGAAGCAATCCTCACTTCCTGCCATCAAGCGAAAACCAGGAAAAGCACCACGCCAATTACGATGGCGCCGATGGCGATGCCTGCGCCGGCTACAGTGGCGGCCAACATATCAGGCCTCGCTTTCCAGGGTGTGATCGGACGGGTCGGTAACCCGGGTGACAGGAATGGGGGAACGGTCTGCTGATTCGGGATGAGCGGGGGAGACCGGCCCGCCAATGATCGTTTCTGTCGGGATCATTCCCCGGCGTTGTAGCTCCTGGCGGATGATCAAGGCAGCCTGCGCCTTGGGGGCGCGATATTCCTGCTGGGCCAATTCGTGGAGAGCACTGAGTTCGTTGTCTCTCAGATAGATGATGACTTTCGCCATGTGAACCTCATTTGAAATGGAATGGAAAAGAACCGCGGCGACGGTTCTTTTAGCAGGCGAGAGTCAAATTGATTTGATGTTTGAATTATGGAAAGAATACAGGAATTCGGCTGTGCCCCGTGGAATGGATTCCAGGTTTGTTCTTGTTCCCCGCTTCGATAATGTATCCTCAATGCTGGTGATTGATGGGAAAACAAAAACGCCGCTTCAAAAGGAAGCGGCGTCTCAGCTGGGAGCAAATTACCTTGTACGGTGGCCCGATGGACTCACGATTTTGAATCGTGCGAGGATGGCTCATTTTGTTTCTTTGCGCCAAAGGCCTTTTGTCTGGCTTTTTCACGGCGTTGCAATTCCTTGATCGCGCGTAGACGCCAGGTGGTGTAGTAGGCTTGCTCGGATACGATGGGCGTACCATCTGGATTGGTGCCGAGATGTTCAGCGATCAACTCTCCCAGGGTAAAGGCATCCAGAATTGGATCCCGATTTTCCCATTTGGCGGCAATTGGCAACCAGCGTTCGAGCGTAAAGGTGGGCTTTCGGCCGCGTCGCTTTGGCTTGTCGGGAGGAATTGGGTAGACTTCCGAGATGAGCGAATCGAGCGCGGAAATTGCCTGGATGTCTGGTTCCTCCTGGCAATGAACATCATACCCCCATATTCGGACGATGAATTCGGCGCAACTTCCCTCTTGAGGAGCGCGAAAGATAAAACGTTGATGTTTGATGGCCCAATCCATGAGGATTGCCAATCCCAAACCAATTATGATCAGTACCAGTACAGCAACAATTTGCAGAGAAACTGTTACTTGGGCAGCCTCTTCGCCAACCCCAATTTGTATTTTATGGTATGCCCAGTTCACCGAAAGGAGAACAACCAGTATTGCACCAATAAGGATGGAAACTAGCGAAACCTTCTGGATCGGACCATATTTCCGGGGACGAAATATGGTGCAGGTTTTCATGGGAGACGTATTGTACCTGACCGATTGTACCGGGACGGTAGTGATATTTGTCACCACTTTTTCTTGATAGTTTTTACTAGAGTGCAGGGAGGAATCGGATGTTTGTAATGGAAGAAAAGTTTCTGTAGAGAGTTTTTGTATTTTCCATTGCATGGTTCGGAAATTTCATAAACAAATCATGTATCAAACCGAACTTAATCTTGACTCCCGGCGGGTAAAACAGGGGGCATGAAAACGATATCTTGTCACTTGTGCAGAAATCTCCACGTGAACTTTGAAAATATAGTTTCCTCTTTGCTGATAGATCTTCTGATTCATCGGTCGAATCAATTAAACGTTCGACTGGATTGTGAAATTGAAAAATCGCAAAATGGATAACCAGGTTGTATCTCAGACTGACCCATCCACTGATGCGGATCGTATCGCTTTGACCAGCATGTTTAAAGCCATCGCGGAATATGGAAGGCGGGTGCGATTGCGCCGATTGGCTGCGTGCAATCTGGCTGAACCATCCGAGGCGGGTCAATCGGAGATCGGCGACGCGTCATTGGAAGTGCAGCAAATTCCTCACGATGAGTTGAAAAAAGAATTGATTGAGGAAAAAGGGAGGCGCCATTCTCTTTGAAAACTCAATAACTTGGCGTTATCCTGTATGACAGAAGGTATAATTCCCCTAGGAGCGCAAAGCATGGCAGATGATGAATGGTTGACCATCGAGCAAGCCGCCAAATTGAGCGGATATCATCCCGAATATTTGCGCATTATTGTCCGTGCGGGGAAGTTGGTAGCCCACAAGTTTGGGTCTGTGTGGGCGATCAGTAGGAAGTCCTTGTTGTCCTATCTGCAGGCGGCTGAGAAGTCGCCGGATGGGCGGCAGGGCCCCAAAGTCATCAAAAAATAGCTGCTTTTACCCGATCCGTTGCTTGACTTGCTTAAAATACATTTCAATAGTAAAATGTATTTACACCGAATAACGGGCGCGTAAAGTGCGCTAACACGATACACGCCCTGACCCAACCCACCGACACGAGCGGTAGGCGGGCTGTTCGTATTATAGCCTGTGCAGACGCCCTGGTGGGATTCCATCGGGGCGTTCTGCTTTCCGGCTGGGGGAGGTGGAACGCTCCTAAAAGGAGATATCCAATGAATCTTCAATTTGCAAGACCCGCTTTGCCGACGGTTGTACTTCTGGATCGGCAGAGCGCCCTGGAGAATCTGTCCACCCTTCGCAAAGAATGGGAGGTCAGTGCGGAGAGTGAGAGCCTGGTTCGTGTGTCTGGCTCGGTTGGCTTGATGCTGTTCGATGTGACCACCAAGTTGGGGCTGACGCCCGAAGAACAAGTATTAGTTTTAGGCGAACGGCTCTTTCAGGAGGCACTGGCTGAAAGCCAATAAGAAGCGCCGTTGTAGTGATGCAAGGGGCTGTCCAGCCGCAGCCCCAGACCTATTAGGAAAGCAAATTCCATATCAAGGAGCCGTGTGATGGGTAAACGTGCAGTGATCTATGTTCGAACTTCTTCCGAACAGCAGGGTGAAAAGTGCAGCCCCGTGGAACAGGAGGCGGATTGCCGGCAATATGCAGATAAACAGGGGTTGGTGGTGGTGAATGTTTATCGTGACATAGAACGTTATCGCGTTAAAAACAAATGGGTGGAACCATCCGGCACCCGCTACGACCGGCCGGGATTGCTGTCCATGCTGCGAGATGCGGCAGACGATCAATTTGATGTCATTCTTGCCTGGCGGGAGGACCGGTTGTATCGCGGCATGCGCGCCATGCTAATGGTGCTTGAAACGGTTCAGCAACACAACCTGAACATTCAATTGGCGCTTGAATCCTTCGATCTTGCAACTGCCCCGCTCAAAGCCTGGCTTGCACAGGTGGAACTGGACAATATCAAAGAACGCATGACGATGGGAGTTAAAGCTCGGTTGAAGGCTGGCAAAGCAAACTCTGGACAGGATCGTTATGGATACAAGCGTATTGGTGAAAGAATCGAGATTGTTCCTGAAGAAGCCGAATGGGTTCGGCAGATTTATGCTTGGTATATCGAGGGTGTGCCTGCCTCAACCATGCGCCGGCGCTTGATTGCCGCCAATGCTCCTCAAAAGGACACTACCGCAACTCGTCGCATCCCCTGGTCCATCAGCAGTATTCAGGGGATCCTGGCATCGGGGGATGCGTATGCCAGTGGTATCAAGATAACGAGACGTGAGGGGGAAAGCTTTTCCCTGCATGCTGACCCTATTCTGGACAAGGATACTTACCAACGCTATCTGGAGATCCGGCAGTCACATGTTCGTCTGCCAACTGGAATCCCCAGAGATGGGTTCTTGATTCGAAGTTTATTGTATTGCCCTTGCCAATATAAGATGCAATCAAGTCTTTCATCTTCGTCTCGCAGGGCGGCTATTGAAGGGGGGATGGTCTCAGGTGATTATTCATGTAGATGCCAGTACGATGAGATTCGGTCGCCTGATTGCCCGCGGCGTGTAAACAGTCGAAGAGCAGACGAAGATGTGTGGAATCAAGTCTGCCATGTAATCAAAAACCCGGATGTCTTAATCGAGCAAGCCAGGGCTATGGTGGATGAATTACGAAGCAGCGCTGCGACACAAAGTGCCGATCAAGAACGCATTGAGAAGGAATTGGATGCCTTGGTCAGTAATCGCCAATGGGTGATTACCCAGGCGCGCAAAGGCAGCATTACCGAACAGGAGATGGATCGCCAATTGGATGAAATGTCTCTGCAAGAGGTTGCCTTGAAACATGAATTGTCCTCGGTGCGAGAAATTATTGATACCAGTGTCATTGAGAATTGGGAGCCGCATGTCAGACAGTATTTGGCAGATATGTTGGAAGGTATTGCTGGGTTAAACACAATTCCTGTTGATCCACAGGAAGAAAAGGAAAACCAAGCGCTGAAGCGGCAAATCATTCAAACACTTGTCGAAAAAGTGGTCGTAGATCGAAATCAGAAATTTACCGTGACGATCCGATTGAATTTACTTCAAATTTTAGAAGGCGTGTCAGGAAAGGATGGGGGGCATGGAAATGACGGGCACTGGCCCAATGAAAATCCCAATTCCTACCTCAGTGCTCCCATCAAAAAATCGGGATCCCAAACTCGAATGGGCTTGGTGAGAGTAAGCGGTATTTGGCAGGCATAACTACTATACGAGGAAAATGAAAATGAAACATCGCGCTGTAATTTACATTCGTACTTCTTCGGAACATCAAGGTGAAAAATCCAGTCCCGCGGAACAGGAATCTGATTGTCGCACTTTAGCAGATGAAAAAGGTTTGACCGTTGTGAAAGTCTACCGCGACATTGAAAAATATCGTGTCAAAAACAAACTGGTAGAGCCTTCTGGTACTCGCTTTGACCGCCCTGGATTGGTTGCCATGTTGAATGCGGCGGCACGAGGTGAGTTTGATATTATTCTTGCTTGGCGCGAAGATCGGCTTTATCGTGGTATGCGTTCCATGTTGACTGTGTTGGAGACGGTCCAGGAACACAAAATCTCGATCCTACTTGCACGGGAAACCTTCGATCCCAAGATAGCGCCATTACGGGCTTGGGTTGCTCAAATGGAATTGGATGGCATGAAAGAACGCATGACAATGGGTGTCAAGGCGCGCTTGAAGGCAGGAAAAGCCAATACAGGGCAGGATCGATATGGTTATCGTCGTGTTGGTGACACAATTGAAATTGTTGAAGAGGAGGCACGTTGGATCAAATTGATATTTGCCTGGTATCTTGATGATGTTCCACTTATGGAAATTCGCCGGCGGCTAATTGAAGCCAATGCACCCCAAAAAGGAAGCAGTCGCCCTCGGCGCATTCAGTGGGCACGGTCCAGCATTCAGGCGATATTGAAATCGGCAAGGGAGTATGCATCTGGAATTAAGATCCAACGCAGGAAAGGCGAGGCGTTTCAAATACCTGTTAAGCCCATACTTGATCCAGCAACTTATGATCGGTTTTTGCGCCTTCGGGAGAGTAAAAAGACCCATCCGGTGAGAAATATTAAACACGACTACCTGATTAGTGGATTGTTATTTTGCGCGTGTAATCGTAAATGGGTTGCAAGAACCAATAATAAGCGCCACAATCGAAAGGGAGAATTGGTTGAGAGAAAAACGCCCATCGGGATTTATTATTGCCCCCAGTTCCACCATGAGTACGTATCATCCGATTGTCCAAGATCAATAAGTTCGGCGAGGGCCGACGCACAGGTCTGGGACAAGGTTTGCATGGCCATCGATGAGCCAGAATATTTATTTAGTCAGGCAAGGGATTTTGTTGAGCAATTACGAAAAAGCGCCGATAATCTGGATGCTGATCAAGCGCGTCTTGAAAATGAAATCAAAGCATTGGCTGAAGAGCGACAGTGGGTGATTACCCAGGCACGAAAAGGAAAATTTACAGCGTTCGACATGGAGACGCAATTAAACGGTCTAACCATGCAAGAAGTTAACTTGAAACGTGAATTATCTTCGCTTGGTCAGGCTATTAGTATTAATGCCTTGAATGACTGGGAAGCGAAGGTGGAAGAATACTTTGCTGATTTACAAGCAGGCATTGAAGGGTTAAAGAATGCTGCTCCTCTATTAGAAGAGGAGCAGCACGAAATCTTTCAGCTCAAGAAGCAAGTTGTAAATACGTTAGTTGACCGTGTAACTATAAATCGAGATCGCGAATTGACTGTAACGCTTCGTCTAAACCTTCTCAAAATTCTTGAAGGAGGCTCTAACTCTGGTGCGGTACATCTTGGAGAATTCGGAATTTATACCCGTATACAATCATCCCCCTCTCATCCCCATCGTCCCGCATCTTGCGCGTAACCATTTCAACGGGCATACCAATCTGCACCTGCGCCGCCTCCACGTCGGTCAACTGTGCGGTGAGCATGGGGCCTTCGTTCA
>Ga0226835_1000128_pt1 | contig 136284 bp, 122 predicted proteins | sample LAC_MetaG_1_FD_163627 | JGI IMG/M metagenome (GOLD analysis project Ga0226835, IMG submission 163627) | Anaerobic ammonium oxidizing microbial communities from anammox membrane bioreactor (MBR) in UC Berkley, California, United States -... | ecosystem: Engineered > Bioreactor > Anaerobic >... | reverse complement strand
GCGCGAGCCGTACTCTCAAGCGTACGGCGCAGCGCCCGAGTCCCCGAGTACGCCCGCCAGCGCGGCGAAATCCGGCCTCGCAGTAGAAGCCAACCGCGGTTTTCGGGCTCAGACGCTGGACGCCGTTCACTCCTCCCCGAAGGGGGTTTGCTCGCGCACTTCGGCCACTCGGTTGTCCTCGCCGATGAGCACCACCCGGGCTCGATGGTGGGGCAGGTCCTCGCGGTCGAGCTGGCAGTAGGCGGCGACGATCACCAGGTCACCGGGGCGAGCCAGGTGAGCAGCGGCACCGTTGATGCCGACCTCGCCACCGCCCCGCTCACCGGGGATGCAGTAGGTGGTGAAGCGGGTGCCGGTGGTGATGTTGTAGACGTCCACCTGCTCCAGGGGCAGGAGGTCGGCGGCGTCCAGGAGATCGCGGTCGAGGGTGATCGAGCCGACGTAGTCCACATCGCAGCGGGTGACCCGGGCGCGGTGGATCTTGGCGCGCAAGAAGGGACGTAGCATCACTGCACCTCTACGAGGATATTGTCGATCAGCCGCGCCGAGCCGACCACGACGGCGGCGGCGAGCAGCACACGCCGCGTGATGTTCGGCAGGGGTTGCAGGGTTTCAGGGTTGACCGCTGCGGCGTACTGCAGGGTGACGGCGGGCTCGCCGGCCACCACGGCGGCGATGGCGTCCTCCAGAGCAGCGCCGCGGCGCTCACCGGCCTGCACCTGAGCGGCCGCCGCGGCCAGGGCACGATGGAGCACAGCCGCAGCCCGGCGCTGGTCGGGGTCGAGGTAGGCGTTGCGGGAGGACATGGCGAGCCCGTCCGCCTCCCGCACCGTGGGGACGACCTCCAGGCGCACGGGGAAGCAGAGCTCGTCCACCAGGCGGCGGATCAGCAGCGCCTGCTGGTAGTCCTTGGCGCCGAACACCGCCACCTCGGGCTGCACGATGTTGAAGAGCTTGGCCACCACCAGCAAGACCCCCTGGAAGTGCCCCCCGCGGTGGGCGCCGCAGAGACCCCCGGTGAGGGGCGGGGCGTCGAGGGTGATGACGCCGGGTCGGGGGTAGATCTCCCTGACCTCGGGGGCGAACAGCACGGCCACGCCGCGCCCGGCCAGGAGCCGACCGTCCCGCTCCTCGTCGCGGGGGTAACGGGTAAAGTCTTCGCCGGCGGTGAACTGCGTCGGGTTGACGAAGATCGACACCCACACCTCGTCGGCCAGCTCCCGGCCACGGTCGACGAGGGCAAGGTGCCCCTCGTGCAGGGCACCCATGGTGGGCACGAACGCCACGGTGTGACCGCTTCGCCAGAGCTCCTGGCGGCGCGCCCGCAGGGCAGCAATGGTGCGAACGGTGAGCATGGTCATGGCTCCTCGGTCCGGCTGGCCAGCGCCTCGGCGAGGCCCTCGGGGGTGGGGTAGCACTCCGCCGGGGCAGGGTACGCCCCGCTGCGCACATCGCTGGCGAAGGCGGCCACGGCCCGGGTGATGCGCTGGCCGAGGGATTCGTAGCGGCGCACGAAGCGCGGCACGGGATCGTCGGACAGCCCGAGCAGGTCGGCGAACACCAGCACCTGCCCGTCGCAGTGGGGCCCGGCGCCGATGCCGATGGTGGGAATCCCCACCGCCGCGGTGGCCGCGCGGGCCACCTCCGCCGGCACTGCCTCCAGCACCAGCAGAAAGGCGCCGGCATGCTCGAGCTCCCGGGCGTGGCGCACCAGGGCCAGCGCCGCTTCCGCCTCCCGCGCCTGCACCCGATACCCGCCCAGGCGGTGCAGCGACTGGGGCGTGAGCCCCAGGTGGGCCACCACGGGGATGCCAGCCGCGGCAATGGCCGCCACCTCCTGGGGACGGTGCCCCTCGAGCTTCACCGCCTGGGCGCCCCCCTGGGCCACCAGGCGGCAGGCGCTGCGCACCGCCTCGCCCACCGAGATCTGGTACGACCCGAAGGGCATGTCGGCGATGACCAGCGCTCGCCCGGCGCCGGCAACCACGGCGCGGGTATGGTGGATCATGTCGGCGAGGGTCACCGACAGGGTGTCGGGGCGGCCGAGGGCCGCCATGGCCAGCGAATCCCCCACCAGGATGAGGTCGACCCCGGCGCGGTCGCACCAGCGCGCCGAGGGCTCGTCCACGGCGGTGACCATGACCAGGCGGCGGACGCCCTTGCTGGCCACCACCTCGGGCACCGTCCGGCGCCCGGGCCCAGCCGCGGCCGCGTGGTTGGTGGATGAAGGGGTGCCCGGCGGTGCGGGCGGCGTCGGGTTGGCGTGTTTCTCATCCATCGGTCCCTCCGGACCGACGGATCCGTGCGGAGAGAAGTCGGCGTGGCGGACCATCGCCGCTCCCCTGGCAAGGGTCAGCGTGCGGGCTTGCTCCTGCCCGTCTCGGTCCCTCGTCCGGATCCGAGCGGTACGAAAACTCGCGTCCCTTTCCGGGTCTGCGCGATCTGTTCCAGCAGGCTGGCAAAGTCCTCCTGGTTGTTGACGAAATCGATCTCGTCGGTGTTGACGGCAAGTAACGGTGTGGAGTTCCAGCGAAAGAAGTGGGCGCTGTACGCCTCTTTGAGCCGCCGCAGGTAATCGGGGTCCATGCCGCGCTCGAACTCGCGATCCCGCAGGCGGATGCGCCTCATGCAGGTGTCCACCGAGCCCTCCAGATAGATGATCAGGTCGGGCCGCGGAAGGGTCGGCACCAGCAGGGTGTACAGGCGGTCGTACAACCTGAACTCCTCGTCGGTGAGGTTCAGCCGGGCGAAGATGCGGTCCTTGGGCATGGTGTAGTCGGCCACCACCAGGCGGGAGAAGAGGTCCATCTGGGCGATCTCCAAGTGCTGGCGATGGCGGGAGAGGAGGAAAAAGATCTGTACCTGAAAGGCGGCGCCTCCCCGGCCGCGGTAGAAGTCGGAAAGGAAGGGGTTACTGACGTCCTCCAGGATCTTCACCCCCTCGTAGTGCCGGGCCAGACGCTCCACCAGTGACGTCTTTCCCACGCCGATGGGACCTTCCACCGCGATGTGCCGAAAGGGGAGCCCGGGCGACTGCATGGAGCAGCATGATAGCAAGATGCCGATGATCGGGTCGCCACCGCAACGGTCAGCGCACGTGCGGTCGGGCCGGTGCCCCGGGTCACAGCAGGCGCTGGCCACCCCCGGCCAGCGTCAGGGTCATCTCCAGGCGACGGATACCCTCGTCCTCGAAGCTGCGCCGCGGGCGGAAGCCGAAGCGGCGGTACAGCCGCAGCGCCGGCTCGTTGTCCTCGTCCACCTCCAGCACCACCTCGTCAGCGCACGCGCCGCGACACCGGCGAACGCAGTCAGACAGCAGCGCTGAGCCGACGCCGCAACCCCGCCAGGCGGGGGCCACGGCCAGCGAGGCCAGCGAGGAAACGGGCCGCTGGCACAGGAGCACGGCGGCGCCGGCCAGCTCCCCGCCGGGGGCCTCGGCCACCAGGGTGAGCCAGGCGGGGTGAAGGACCACCTCCTCCCACGCCTCCGGTGGCCACCGGCGGGCGCCGAAGCACGCCGCATCCAGCGCCGCCAGGGCGGCCACATCCCCCGCTGTCCCCGGGCGGGTCGTCAGATCGGTGGAGGGCGCGCGAGCACCTGTCAAGACTTCTTGTCACCTCCCGAAAATGCTGCTGCCACCGCCTCATCTCCCGGTTCCACGGCAAGTGAGTTTACCACTCCAGCGTGCCGGCGGTTCCCCGATCCGTCGATGCAAGTTATTGAAAAAAGTGGTTTTTCTGGTCACGGCGAGGCTGGCACCGTTCTCGCTCCAGGGGCAGGCGAAGGTGGTCGGCGACAGCGAGAGGGCCCTCGACGACGAACGACGCACCGCAGAGATCGAGGAAAGAAAGGAGATGAGAACAATGACCCGAACCATCATGACCCTGGCGCTGGCAGCCCTGTTGACCGGATCGGCGTTCGCCGCCCCGGCTTCAAGCGGCGCCGCCGGCAAGGTCAACATCAACACCGCCTCGGTGGAGCAGCTGCAGCTCCTGCCGCGGGTCGGCCCGGCGCTGGCGCAGCGCATCGTCGAGTTCCGCACCGCCAACGGCGCGTTCAAGGCGCCCGAGGAGCTGATCGCGGTGCGCGGCATCGGCGAGAAGTCGTTCGCCAATTTGAAGCCCTACGTGGCGGTGCAGGGCGACACCACGCTGAAGGAGAAGGTGCGCCTGCCCCGGCAGACGCAGGACAAGGCCCAGAAGTAGAAAACCATCAGGAGATGGCGTGGACGGGACACACCGGGGGGCGGTCGTGGGGCCGCCCCCCGGGGTCATGAAGGAGGTGACCCATGAGTAAGGAACGGGGGATGTCGGCGCTGGACCTCCTGGTGACGGTTGCACTGCTGGGCATCGTAATGGCCATGGTGGCGCCCAACCTCCGGACGGTGCGCCGGCAGGGGGACATGGAGCGGCTGGCCCGGCAGGTGCGTCAGGCGGTGCTGGACTGTCGCATCCAGGCCATCACCGGTGGGCGCAACGTGGGGCTGGTCTTTACCCAGGGAAAGGGGGGCTGGCACTACGTCATGGCCGAGGACTGGGACGGCGACGGGGTTTCGCGCCGTGGTCTGGAGAAGGGAGTCGATCGGGCCCTGGGCCCCAAGGTATGGCTCAAGTTCCTGTGCTCCGATGCCGGCGTCGGAGTGCCGGCGGGGTGGCGGGTGCCGGACCCCTCCGGGTCGGGGGGGTTGTCGCCGGGCGACGGCCTGCGCATCGGCAGCGCGAAGATCGTGAGCTTTTCCCCCACTCTGGGGGCAACGCCGTCGACTCTCTACTTCCACGACGCCAGCAGCCGCATGGTGGCGGTGCGGATCCACGGGGGGATGGGGCGCATTCGAGTGCTGGAGTGGCGGCAGGGATGGAAACAGTGGCGGGAGATGCCGCTGTAGGGGCGAATCAGACGAGGGCAACCTCTCCCCAGGGGAGGATGAGGCGATCGCGGCCGCAGTAGGAGGCCGCGATCTCCATTTGTCCGGCCGCCACGCACCGCTCCAGCTGCACCCCCTCGCCCACCCGCGCCCCGGCGGTGAGGATTGAGTCTTCCACCACCGCCCCGTCGGCCACCGCGCAATCGGCGCCCACGGCACTGCCGCGCACCTCGGCGCCGCCGGCGACCTGCGCCCCGGGGTGCCGCCAGCACGCGCCCGCCAGCAGGGCCGAGACCAGCGCTCGATAGGAGCCCGGGGTGCCCGCCTCCCGCCAGCTGCCCTCCAGGGGCACGCCGTACAGCGACCCCCGGCGCATCAACGCTCCCCACACCGGTCCGATGTCGGCGGGAGCGGAGGGCAAGCGGGCCACCACGCTCTCGCCCAGGATCTGAAAACCGGTGAACAGGTAGGGCGTGCCCACGGTGGTGCCGCCGGCCGGCACGATGCGCCGCACCACCCCGCCCTCTCCCAGCTCCACCGCGCTCCAGCGGTCCGGGTCGGGGTGGGGCAGCAGGCCCAGCACGGCCCCATCAGGGCGGGCCCGGGCCAGCAGGGGGGCGAGGTCCAGACGCGCCCAGACGTCGGCGTTGGCCGCCAGGAGGGGACCTGCGCCGAAGAGGTGGCGGGCCGCCCCGATTCCCCCGGCGCTGCCCAGCAGCTCCGGCTCGTGGGAGAAGGACAGCTCCACCCCCGGCGGGGCCGCCGACCGCGCCGCCCGCGCCACCGCCTCGGGGTGGCGGTGCAGGTTGACCACGATGGGGGAGCACCCCGCCTGCACCAGGTGGTCCAGGGCGGAGGCCAGCAGCGGCCGACCCAGCACCTCCAGCGCCGGCTTGGGGATGAGCGAGGAGAGGGGCTCCATGCGCTCCCCCCGGCCGGCGGCCAGGAGCATGCCGTTCACGGGGGGAAGACCATGTCCACCGGCGCCTCCGGGTGGCTGCGGCGCCAGGCCACCCACAGCTCCGAGTAGGAACCGGCCAGGGCGCCGTCGGGGTCCAGCCCCAGCGTCCGGGCAAGGGGGCGGAGCAGCTCCGCCGGCCCCTCCAGCTCCACGAAGGGGCCCATGGGGGTTTCATCGAGGACGACTTCCACCCCCTCCAGTTGCCACGCCTCGCGCCACTTCTGGTAGCGGCGGGTGACCCGCAACCCCAGCTGGGCGAGGATCTCCAGCAGCGCCTGCGGGTCGTCGACGCGGCACTGAGTTTCCGCCCGCTGCTTCACCCCCCCCTGAAAGGTGGCTCGGCCCTTGAAGGTGACAAAACCCTCCTCCCCCCACCGGCGCACCCGCAGCAGCCGGCCGCCGCGGAAGATGCGCTCCTCGGCGTCATCGACGATGAAGTTCTCCTCGAACGCCCGGGGGTGGACCAGGGCGGCTCTCTGCTCCCGCAGCCGCTGGCGCACCGGCTCCAGGGCCGCCACGCGCACCTTGATTTCCTCTTCCACGGGGCCAGTATAGCGGCCCGTCTCACGCCCACCGGCGGGTAAGGCGGGCCACCCCCAGGGCGGCGAGGAGAGCCAGGGCGAAGGCCGGCACCAGCTCGTAGAGGTACGCGAGGGAGGGCAGGGAAACCAGCCACCAGGAGAGGAGGGTCAGCCCGGCGGCCGTCGCCAGCGCCACCAGGTTTCCCCCCTCCAGCCGGCGAGTGAACGCCGCCAGGAGGGCCAGCGCCACCGCCGCGGCGAGCACCCCCAGCGGCACCCCGAGCCCGCTCGCCGCTTCCCCTCCGCGGCCCAGCTTCCAGACCACCGACACCCCGGCGCCGGTGAGCATGCCGGCCAGCGCCCCGAAGCGGTTCATGGCGCCCCGGCTGATGGCCAGCAGCACCAGGGGGGCGAAGCTCGCCCCCAGCACCGACCAGGCGAAGAGCACGAACCAGAACACCATGCGGGTCTCGGCCAGGGCCAGCGCCAGCCCCAGCACCCCGACCCCCGCCACCGTGAGGCGGCCCAGGCGGAGGGACCGTTGCTCGTCGGGGTGGCGACCCAGCACCCCTTCCACCACGTCGTAGGAGACCGAGGAGGCGGCCACCAGCAGCTGGGACGAGACGGTGGAGAGGATGGCCGAAATCACCGCCGCCAGCATGAGTCCCGCCAGGGCGGGGGGGAGCAGGCGCATGGCCACCACCATCAGGCCCTGTTCCGGGTCCGGCAGGGCCGGGACCATCACCCGCGCCGCCAGACCCACCAGGCCGGCGCCGTAGAACACCGCCACCCCCCACAGCACCCCGATCAGGCGCATGCGGCGCAGGTCCTCCTCGGAGCGCGCCGCCATGTAGCGGGTCACCACGTGGGGCATGCCCGGGTAGCCGAGGCCGATTCCCAGCTCGCCGACGATGAAGCCCAACAGAGCCGACCCCACCATCCCCCCGGTGGCCGAGAGGAAGTGCGGGTTGGCGGCGGCCAGGCCGCTCCACAGGGCGCCGAAACCTCCCAGGCTCGCCACCGCGTACAGCGGCAGGGCAACCAGCGCGGCGGCCATCAGCAGCCCCTGGAACAGGTCCGTCCAGGCCACCGAACGGAACCCCCCCAGCGCCGTCACCGCGGTGATCACCAAGGCACCCACCAGCACCCCGAGGGCGTAGGGGGAGAGCTCCAGGCCGCCCAGGGAAAGGGCCCCGATCCCCAGGGTGGACTCGATGGCCTTGCCCGCGGCCGTCATCTGCGCCGCCACGTAGGTCATCATGCTGGCCACCACGATGGCCACGGCGGTGAGGCGCACCACGTGCCGGGGGTCCCCCCAGCGGCGGCTCAGGACATCCGCCAGGGTGAGGGAGCGCTGCTCGAGGGAGAGCTGGCGCAGGCGTGGCGCCACGACGTACAGATTGATCAGGTAGCCCAGCAGGCACCCCGGGGCGTACCACAGGCCGGAGATGCCGTGCACGTAGGTCATGCCCACCGCCCCCAGGGTCACCCACCCGGACTCGGAGGAGGCGGTGGAGGAGATCCCCGCCGCCCAGGGCCCCAGGGAGCGACCGGCCAGGTGGAAGTCCTCCCCGCCGTGGGTGCGCCGCTGGGCCCGCCAGGCGATGAACAGCAGCGCTGCCACATAAAGCACCAGCACCGCGGCCACGGCGCCGCTCACGGCCGCCTCCGCCAGAGGTGGGAAGCCACGGCGAAGAGGGAGAGGAGGAGGGGAAACACCCACAGCAGCAGGTGGGCCCCCGGCGTCAACTGTGCTGCTCCCATGGCCGGCGACGATACTAGCAGAACGGTCCTCGCGGGCACTGACCGGCCTCCTTCGCCCCGGGGTACACTGCCCCGGTGCAGAGCGTCATCTTCGGCACCGCCGGCCATATCGACCACGGCAAGACGGCCCTCATCGCCGCCCTCACCGGGGTGAACTGCGACCGCCTGCCCGAGGAGAAGCGGCGGGGCATCACCCTGGTGCTGGGGTTCGCGCCCATGCCGGACCTTCCGCCAGAGCTGGAGATCTCCTTCATTGACGTGCCGGGGCACGAGCGCCTGGTGCACACCATGATCGCCGGCGCCGGCGGCATCGACCGCGCCCTGCTGGTGGTGGCCGCCGACGAGGGGGTCATGCCGCAGACCCGGGAGCACCTCGATGTCCTGGACCTCCTCGGCGTGGCCGGGGGGGTGGTGGCGCTCACCAAGGTGGACCTGGTGGACCCGGACCTCGTCGAGCTGGTCGCCGAGGAGGTGCGGGAGGCGCTGGCAGGGGGGCCGCTGGCGGGGGCGCCGGTGGTCCCATGCTCGGCGCTGCGGGGGGACGGCCTCGGCGAGCTGCGGGCCGCCGTGCTGGCCTGCGCGGCGGGGGTGGTGCGGCGGGAGGAACCGCACCGCCCGTTCCGTCTGGCCGTGGATCGGGTGTTCAGCATGCCCGGCTCGGGCACCGTGGTCACCGGGACGGCACGCTGGGGGCGGGTGCAGGTGGGGGAGGAGCTGCTCGCCCTTCCCTCCGGGCGGCGCCTGCGGGTGCGGGGGGTGCAGGTGCACGGGCAACCCCGCCGGGAGGGGCGAGCCGGCGAGCGGGTGGCCCTGCAACTGCCCGGAGTGGCGGTGGAGGAGATGCCGCGGGGGGAGCAGCTCCTCTCCCCCGGACCCTGGTCTGCCGCCGGGCGACTGGCGGTGTCCCTCCGACTGCTCCCCACCGCCAACCCCCTGGCGGAGGGGGAGGTGCTGTGGCTGCACCTGCTGGCGGGTCGCACCGCGGCGCGGGTGGAGCGCCTCCTGCCCTCGCCCCTCCCCCCGGGGGAGCGGGGGCGAGCGGTCCTGCGCCTGCGCCGGCCGGTGTTCGCCGCCCCCGGGGACCGCCTGGTGCTGCGCCGCATCTCCCCGGCGCGCACGGTGGGGGGGGCGGTGGTCCTGGACCCCTTCCCAACCCCCTTCAAGCGGCGGGAGCTGGACCGCCTGGCCAGCTGGCCCGACCCGGCGGCGGACCTCCCTGGCGCCCTGGCGACGTTCATTGCTCAGGCTGGCCCGGCCGGTACCACCGTGGAAGCCCTGGCGGCCCGGCTGGGGCTCGCGCCGCCGGGGCTGGAAGGGGCCCTGGGGCGGGTGGTGGAGACGCGCCGGGCGGTGGTCGTGCGGCGCAACCCCCCGACCCTCCTGGCGCCGGAGCAGCTGGCGGCGGTGCGGGAGCGGGCCAGAGCGCTGCTGGCCGAGGCGGGGGGAGTGGGGATCCCCTGGGCGGAACTGGCGGCGCGCGCCATCCCCGCCGAGGCCGCCGCCCTGCGCGACGCTTTCCTCGAGGACCTGCGGGCGGTCGGGGTGGTGCGCGAGGTGGCCGGGCGGGCCATGGCGGCGGACCTGGCGCCGGTGGAGGACCCCCTGGCGGCGGCGGTGGAACGGCTCTACCGGGAGGCGGGATTCGAGGCGCCGTCGCCGGCCGAGGCGGCCGCCCGCCTGGGCGCCGACCCCCGTGCCGTCGAAGGGATCGTTCGTTACCTCATCGACGCCCGGCGACTCGCCCGCATCGGCGGCAAGTGGTTGCTGCACCAGGGGTTGCTGGACGAGGTGGTGGCGGCGCTGGCGGCGTGGGAGGGGGAGGTCTTCGACGTGGGGCGCTTCAAGGAACGCTTCGGCCTCACCCGCAAGCTGGCCATCCCCTTGCTGGAGTGGCTGGACTCCCGGCGCGTCACCCGCCGGGAGGGGGACCTGCGCCGGGTGCTGCCCGCCCGTCAGCGCCGGGGGTAGCTGGAAGCCCGGGTCACCCGCAGGGCGTTGGCGCGCAGCGAACCCACCTCCACCTCGAGGGCCCCCTCCAGACGCACCCAGGAGCTCACCGGGGCGCCCCCCGCCTGCGCCGGACGAAACGTCCACCCCGACAGGCTGGCGAGGAAGAAGCGCCGCAGCCCTACCGGACAGGAGAGGAACACCACCCGTGTGCAGCGCCCCTCGGGAGAGACCTCGGCCAGCAGGCGGAACTCCTGCCGCCAGCTGCGCGAGGCGACGCGGGCCCGGAACGACTTGGGCACCGGCAGTTGCTCCAGCGACTCCACCGGGGTGGCCGGTAGCTGCCCGTCCCGCGGCTCGACCGCCGGCGGGGGGTCGGACTCGGGCACCGGGACGACCCCGGGCTCGGGGGGCAGGGCGCGCAGCCCCAGCACCTTGGCGCGGTCGATGCGCCCCTCGAGGTCGATGCCCACATCCAGCCAGGTGCTGGCCGGACCCGAAAGCGATCGCCCCGGGGTAAAGGTGGTTTCCAGGAGCGCCTGGCGGAGCTCGTCCCCGATGCCGGGCAACGGCACCGCCAGCAGCACGGCCCGGCGCACCGCCCCGCCCGAGTCCACGTACAGCGCCGCGGTGCTGCGAAACACCGAATCGAGCCGCTCCACCAGCGGCGAGGTGAGGATGGTGGGGTGGCTGTCCACCGGGGTGGCGAAGGGGTTGGTGGGGGGGAGGACGGGCAGCTCCACTGGCACCGGAACGGGGAGGTTGACCCTGGCCTCCCACGGCCTCTCGGCGCCAGCGGGGCGCCACGGCACGATGGCCAGCAGGGCTGCAAGGGCGACGGGGGAGCGGCGCATGGCGGTATCTTACCCCTTCGCGTCGGCCCAGGTGGCCCCGCTGCCCACATCCACCCCCAGCGGTACCGCGAGAGCCGCCGCGGATTCCATGACGCCGCGGGCCAGATCGGCCACCGCGGCGGCCTCCGCCCCGGCCACCTCCAGGACCAGCTCGTCGTGCACCTGCAGCAGCAGCCGGGCAGGCTCGCCGCGTCGCCGCAGCTCCGCAGCCAGGCGCACCATGGCCAGCTTGATGAGGTCCGCCGCCGTCCCCTGGATGGGGGCGTTGCAGGCCTGCCGTTCGGCGTTGGCCCGCACCGCGTGGTTGGCGGAATCCAGGCCGGCGATGTAGCGGTGCCGCCCCAGCAGGGTGGTCACCCTGCCGGTGGCCCGGGCCTGCTCCCGGATCCCCTCCATGAACGCCTTGACCCGGGGGAACTGCTCGAAGTAGGCGTCGATGAAGCGCTGCGCCTCCCGCGGCGCCACCCCCAGCTCACGGCCCAGCGCCTGCGCCCCCATGCCGTAGATGAGGCCGAAGTTGATGGTCTTGGCGGCGCGCCGCTGGTCGGCGCTCACCAGCTCCGGGGCCACCCGGAACACCCGGGCGGCGGTGGCCCGGTGGATGTCCTCCCCGACGGCAAAGGCCTGGGTGAGGCCGGGGTCGGCGGAGAGGTGCGCCAGCACCCGCAGCTCGATCTGGGAGTAGTCGGCCACCACCAGCAGCTGCCCCGGGGGGGCCACGAAGGCCCGCCGCACCTCCCGCCCCAGCTCGGTGCGCACGGGGATGTTCTGCAGGTTGGGGTCCGACGACGACAGCCGCCCGGTGGCGGTCACCGCCTGGTTGAAGCGGGTGTGCACCCGCCCCGCCGCGTCCACCTGGCGGGGCAGGGCGTCCACGTAGGTGGACTTGAGCTTGGCCTGCTCCCGGTACTCCAGGATGAGGGCGGGCAGGCGGAAGCCCCGCGCCGCCAGCTCGGCCAGCACGTCGGCGTCGGTGGAGGGGGCGCGGGTCTTGGTGGTGCGGCGCAGCACCGGCAGGCCGCGGCGGGCGAACATCACCTCGGCCAGCTGCTGCGGCGAGTTGACGTTGAAGGGCCCCCCCGCCTCGGCGTGGATCTCCCGCTCCAGCTCGGCCAGGGAGGCCTCCAGCCGCCGGGAGAGGTCGGCCAGCGCCGCCGTGTCCAGCAGGATGCCGTGCCGCTCCATGGCCTCCAGCACCGGCACCAGGGGCAACTCCAGCTCCAGCAGCACCCCCTCCAGCCCCTCTCGCCGCAGCGCCGCCTCCAGGGGCGGGGCGGCCCGGGCCACCGCGGCCGCCACCTCGGCGGGGTCGGCGAGCGCCGGGGGGGAAACGCCCGCCCGGCTGCACACTGCCGCCAGGTCCACCGCCTCCCCCGGGGCCAGCAGATACCCCGCCAGCATGGTGTCCCAGGGCACCGCCTCCCCGGTCACCGCGGCCCCCCCGAGGGCGGCGACCAGGGCCTTGGCGTCGTGGCAGCGCAGACGGGCGAGGTGGGGCAGCAGCAGGGGGGCCGCGGCGGCGGCTTCTGCCGGGGCGGTGATCACCTCCGTCGGCGAGGCCAGCGCCACCACCCCCTCCCCCAGGGCCACCGCCAGCTTGCCCCCGCCCGCCAGGGCGCGGCCCAGCTCCTCCAGGGAGGCCTGCCGCCGGCTGGCGGCGGCCTGCGCCGGGGGGGCGGCGGGGAGCGACCCCTCCAGCTCGGCCAGCAGGGAGGCAAACCCCAGCCGCCGGTACAGCGCCGCCAGGGCGGACCCGTCGGCCGGCCGGCGGGCCAGGGCCGGGGGGTCCACCGGCAGATCCAGGTCGGTGCGGATGCGCACCAGCTCCCGGGAGAGCTCCACCTCCCCCCGGTGCTCCGCCAGCGCCCGCTGTGCCCGCGGCGGGGTCACCTCCTCGAGGTGCTCGTACAGCGCCGCCACGCTGCCCCAGCGGCGGATCAGCTCCCGCGCCCCCTTCTCGCCGATCCCGGGGCACCCGGGCACGTTGTCCGAGGTGTCCCCCTGCAACGCCAGCACCTCCACCACCCGGGCCGGGGGCACCCCGAACACCTCCTCCACCCCCCGCTCGTCCAGGCGCCGCTCCAGGCGGGTGTGCCACAGGGCGATGCCGGGGTCCTGCACCAGCTGCATGAGGTCCTTGTCGGAGGTGGCCAGCAGTACCTCCATGCCGGCGGCGGCGGCGCGCCGGGCCAGGGTGCCCATGACGTCGTCGGCCTCCACGTCGGGAATGGCCAGCACCGCAAGACCCAGGTGGCCCAGCGCCTCCTGCACCAGGGGGATCTGTCGCGCCAGCTCCTCGGGGATGGGGGGGCGCTGCGCCTTGTAGCGCCCGTCCATGCGGGTGCGGAAGGTCTCCCCCCCGACGTCGAACACCACTCCCACGTGGGTGGGCTCCAGCTCCTTGAGCAGCTTGCCCAGCATGCGCAGGAAGCCGTAGGTGGCGTTGGTGGGGGTGCCGTCGCCGGCGCGCAGCTCGCGGATGGCGAAGAACGCCCGGTAGAGGTTGGAGTGCCCGTCGACCAGCAGCAGCCGTGCCATGGGGTGAAGGTAGCACGGGGAAGGGCGGGTTGTATGCTGGCGGGGCGGGCGGGGAAGAAAGGTCGCCCCGCGGCGGTAGTGACAGCTTGCCATGACCAACGCCCACCTGGCCGAGGGGCTGTTTCAGCTGGCCGAGTCCCACCCCCCGGGAGAGGAGCGGGTGGCCCTGCTGCGGGCCGCCTACGCGGTGTGGGACCACCCCAGGGAGCTGGAGGAGCTGCGGCGCCTGCCCGACACCATCCCCCTGGAGGCCCTCCCAACCGTGGCCATGCTCCACCGGGCCCGGGGGGAGGACGCCCTGGCGGCGGCGGTGGCCCGCCTGGCCGGACCCCGCCCCGGCAACGGGGCGGCCACCCGGGCGGGATTCCTGTCGGCGGCCCAGGTCACCGCCGCCCTGGCGGCCTCTCCCCTCGAACCCCGCCACCTGCGGGGGGCGGCCCACTTTCACACCCGCGCCTCCGACGGCGCCGCCACCCTGGAGGCCATGGCCCGGGCCTGCCAGCGCCGGGGAGCGGAGTGGGCGGTGGTGGCCGACCACACCCGCGGTCTGGCCTGCGTCAACGGCCTGGACGGCGAGGGGGTGGCGCTGCAGCGGCGCGCCGTGGCGGCCTGGAACCGCCGCTGCGGGGAGGAGCTCCTGCTGCTCCAGGGGCTGGAGGTGGAGATCCTGGAAAACGGCTCCCTGGACCTGCCCCGCCCCGCCCGCGGCGGGCTGCTCCTCATCGCCGCCGTCCACACCGGCCTGGAGGAGACCCGCGACCAGACCCCCCGGCTGCTGCGCGCCCTCGAGGAGCCGGGGGTGTGGGCCCTGGCTCACCCCCGGGGGCGGCTGTTCGCCCGCCGGGGCGGGGTGCGGGCCAACTGGGAGGTGGTCTTCGCCGCCGCGGCCGCCGCCGGGGTGCTGGTGGAGATCAACGGCTTTCCCCGCCGGCAGGACCTGGACCCCACCCTCACCCGCCTGGCCGGGGAGGCGGGGTGCCGCTTCCTGCTGGCCTCCGACGCCCACCACCCCCGCCACCTGCGCTTCGAGGAGTGGGGGGTGGCCATCGCCGCCCGGGCCGGCCTGCCGGCCGACCGCATCGTCAACTTCGCCCCCCGCCACCGCCTCGGCGAGTGGGGCGTCGCCACGGCGGGGTGAGCGTCGCCCCCGCGCGCGTCGCCGCCGCGCGCGTCGGCGCCGCCTCGGCCCGCCAGCCGGCGACCCCGGCGGGCGCGGTGAGGCGCGGTCCGTCTCCTGGGTAGTCCGCCGCCTCTCATTCATCCGGGAAGGAGAAGGGACCATGGAGTGACTGTCGCCCGTCGCACACTCATCTTCCCCGCCATCAGCGTCCTCGTGCTGGTCGCCAGCATCCGCCGCTCCTCGGTCTCGGGCTTGGGTGCGCCCACCATGCTCGGAGCTGTCGCTCTCCTGGCCGCTTTAGGTTTTCCCCTCGCCGCGGCGGGCGCGGTGGTGGCGGGTGAAAGAGAGCTGCAGTTTCTCGCCGCGACGTTGGGGGGGATGCTCGCGGGGGTGGCGCTGCTGTGGGTCGTCGTGCCGTCCTTCTGGCGCCCGCGCGCCGCGACGGCGCCTCGCGCCGAAGAGGCCACACACTCCCAGTGAGCCCGGTCTGCCGTCGCGGTTGACGGAAGTGCCAGCGCCAACTGGTCTGGCGTGGCGAGGGGAGAGCGCGGCTGGCCGCTCTCCCCTTTTTTTCCTTTTCGTCCCCGCTTTCTGCGGGCGGCGCGCAGGAGGGCCGCTCACACGGCCACGGGGGTGCCCTCCCGGCGGGCCACCTCGACGATCAGCGAGCCCCGGTCCTCGGCCCACTGCCGCAGCCCGCAGGGGCGGGGTTCCAGACGGGCGTCCACCCGGGCGGCCAGGCGCCAGAGCGCAGCCACCGTGGCCCACTCCACGGGAGGGTCAAAGTGAGGGGACACCACCAGCACGTCGATGTCGCTCCAGGGCCCGGCGCTGCCCCGCGCCCAGCAGCCGAAAACCACGCCAAACGCCGGCTCGAGGCCATGCTCCCGCAGGTGCGTGAGCAAGCGCCGAACCACCGCTACAGCTTCCCCTTCAACCACCTTCGTGTCTCCTTTGCGGCGGAAAACATGGCCTCGGCCTGCTCCTGGGTGGGAAGCGCCGGCAGGGCGTCGGGGTAGCGTCCCGCGAGATTGAAAACGTTGAGCTCTGCCAGACAGGAGTGCATGGATTCGGGAACCCGCAACTTCGTCAGCTCTACGAGTCAAAGGAGATTGTGCAGGCGCGGAGGAAGGTCACACAGCCGGCGCGCCACCGCCGCCTTGAGCAGTTTCTCCAGCGACAGCTTGGCAAAGAGGAGGACGTGGCGGAGACGGCGGCGAGCCAGCAGGTCGGCGGCCACCTGCCAGTCCTCTTCGGCCCCTTCAGGAGCTGGGCGACGTGGCCTTCCAGGTCGATGGAATCACCCTCCCGGCCAGTGAGCATAGCAGAGGGGCATCGTTTCTGGCCTGTCCCTGTCCGCGACTCCCGCGCGCAACCGCCGCGCCCGCCCGGGTCCCGCGCCGCCGGAGCAGCCCGGTACCTTCCCGAGAAGCGGTCGGGGCCGCGCGGGATCGGCCGGTGAGGGCGTCGCTCGGCGTCGGAGGGTCTGGCGAGTGCCCCGGGTGAGCAGCTCCAGAGAAACTCGGGCACCCTCGCGGCACTCGGTGACGCCAGCGCCTCACTCGAGTTTCATCCCTCGCCGGTCGGGTTCCTCCCGGTGGGCAACTTGACAGCTCCCCAGGGGGGGGGGGCTAGAATTTCTTTCACCGCCCTGGACCGGCCGGAAGGAGCGACGAGAGCGAAAGGAGAAGAGCTCCATGAGTACCTCACCTCGCCTCTGGACGCTCGTTGTGACCGCCGCCCTGGCCATGGCGCTGCTGCCCACCGCCGCCACGTCGGACCCGCCCCCCGACCCGCCGCCGCCGGAGATGCAGGATCCGGGGTGGGGCTGGGGATCCCCGGGGGGCGGAGGATGTCAGGTCCAGATTCGGTCCTTCCATTACTGCGAGAGTGGGGCGGCTTTTTTCATGTATTGCCCTCCCTATTACCCTTGGTTTCTGGCATGCGTGTGAAACTGGTCGCGGGCTCGATGGCGCTGGCAGGGGTCGCGATTCTGCAGGGGGTGGCGGCTCCGGCCGCCCCCCCTCCCCGAGAGCTTCTGACCCCCACCACGGTGGTGCACCAGCTGCCGTCGGGGGAGGTGTTGCTCCTCGAGGCGCCCTTCGGCCGCCTGTCCCGCTGGGACGGCGGCTCACTGCAGCCACTCGCCACCTTCCGGCCCCCGCCGTGCCAGCCCAACGCCTTTGCCTGGGACGGGGTCGGCCAGCGCCTGGCGGTGGTCTGCCCGTTCCGCCTGGAGGGGCGGCTGCTGCGCTACCAGGAGCTTCATGAGCTGAAACCCGGACGCCAGATACGATCCCTCGATCCTCCCCCTCTCACCTATACCTGGGCCCTGGCGTGGCGTGACGGCGAGCTGCACGCCGCCGGAGTCCCCTGCCCCACCCGCCGATGTCCCACGGGAATGCCGCTTCACCTGTGGAAGCGAGAGCACCTGGCCTCCCCCCGGCCGGCGTGGTGGCGACGGTCCCGGCGCCCCCGCGGGTGGCAGGAGGTGCGGTCGGTGGAGGTCCCGGCGCCGTGGCCGGCGCTGCTGCCGGATGCGCCGGGGGGCGGTGACCAGCTGGCCGAAGGGCTGGCCATCGCCAGCGCCTTCGATGCCGCCGCCGGGGTGTTTGCCCCCACCGCCGGGGGCCGCTGGTGGTTCGTGGCCGGGGCCGCCGGCCCGCTCCAGCTCCTCTCCCCGGGCCTCGCGCCGCTGGCCCAGTTCCCCTCCCCCCTCCCTGCTCCCGGCTGGCGGCAGCTGGAGCCGAACCGCGGGCGGCCCGGCGCCAGGGTGATGGTGCGGTCGCTGATGGGCGCCACCGTGGCAGGCGAGACCCTGGTGCTCCTCGCCGCCGGCGAGGATGGCCAGGAGCTGCTCACCGTGAGTGAGGGGGGTGAGGTGGTGTCGAGGACCCTCCCCGCCCGGCAGTGCTGGCCGCAAATGGTGGAGGGGGTCTCGGGGCCCCTCCCCTGCCAGATGGCGGTGGGGGAGGAGTGGGTGCTCCTGGGCCCCCCCTGGCAGCTCTTCCCCCTCCCCCCGGCCGCGGCGACGCCGGCGCCCTGACGCCGGGCGCCTCACTCCAGGCCGGCGAAGAGGTCGGTGGAGATGTAGCGCTCGGAGGTGGAGGGGACGACGAACACCACCAGCTTGCCGGCGTTCTCCGGCCGGCGGGCCACCTCGAGGGCGGCGTGGGCGGCGGCGCCGGAGGAGATCCCGCCCAGGATGCCCTCCTCGGCGGCCAGCCGGCGGGCCATGGCGAAGGCGTCCTCGTTGGCCACCGTCACCACCTCGTCCACCCAGCCGCGCTCCAGGTTGGCGGGGATGAACCCGGCGCCGATCCCCTGGATCTTGTGGGGGCCGGGCTGGCCGCCGGAGATCACCGGGGAGGCCGCCGGCTCCACCGCCACGATGCGCAGCTCCGGCTTGCGGGGCTTCCACACCCGCCCCACCCCGGTGACGGTGCCACCGGTGCCCACCCCGGCCACGAAGATGTCCATCTTCCCGTCGGTGTCCCGCCACAGCTCCTCGGCGGTGGTGCGCTCGTGGATCGCCGGGTTGGCGGGGTTTTCGAACTGCTGGGGGATGACCGCCTGGGGGATCTCCTGGGCCAGCTCCTGGGCGCGCCGGATGGCCCCCCGCATCCCCTCGCTGGCCGGGGTGAGCACCAGCTCGGCCCCCAGCAGGCGCAGCACCTTGCGGCGCTCCAAAGACATCGACTCGGGCATGACGAGCACGCAGCGGTAGCCCCGGGCGGCGGCCACCATGGCCAGGGCCACCCCGGTGTTGCCGGAGGTGGGCTCCAGGATCACCGACTGGCCCGGCACCAGCCGCCCTTCGGCCTCCATGGCCTCCACCATGGCCACCCCGATGCGGTCCTTCACCGAGTGGGCGGGGTTGTAGAACTCCAGCTTGGCCACCACCGTGGCCGCGCAGCCCCGGGCAACCCGGTTGAGCCGTACCAGGGGAGTGTTGCCGATGAGCTGCGTGACGTCCTGTGCAATACGCATGGGTCCTCCTAGATGCTGAAGTCGGCGATGCTCTCGGCCCGCCGCTCCTCCTCGGCGAGGGCCGCCAGGGTCAGGGGGGTGAGGGCCTGCCGGCGCGCCTCCTCCAGGGCCGCCGCCACCCGCTGCACCGCCGGGCCGCCCGCGGCCGGCGCCCCCTCGCCCGGCAGGATGGCCGCCACCGACACCCCGGCCGGGGGCCGGGCGAGGGCCACGCCGCCGGCCGGGCCCCGCTGGGTGACCACCACCCCGGTGCGGGCCAGCTCGGTGAGCAGGCGAGCCAGAAACGCCCGGGGGATGCGGCGGCGGGCGGCCAGCTCGGCCACCGGCACGCTCTCGGGGTGGGCGTGGGCCAGCTCCACCAGGGCCTCCAGACGGTAGGTGGTTTGCCTATTCACGATATTGAGTATCGCCGATATCGTTTTATCCTGTCAAGGCCCCCAATGACGCCGAGCGGCCCCCGGGAATGGGGGCCGCCGGGGCTGTCGCGAAGACGCGCGCCTACTTCCCGGTCCAGCGCAGGAACAGGCCGTAGCGATCGGCGTCGAAGTAGGCCTGGGGGAGCGGGCTCTCCTCGTACTCCCGCTGCTCCAGCTGGGCGTAGACCCCCAGTTGCCGGTTAAGGTCCACCTCGAAGCGGGTGAAGAAGCGCTTGAGGTCGAAGGGAAAGCTGCCCCGGTTGCGGTAGCGGCTGATTCCCATTTCCAGGGCGAACCCGCTTACCCGCGCCTGGGCGCCGGCCTCCAGGCTTTCCCCGTCCTCGGCGTAGAGGGAGAGGTCCGGGCGCAGCTCCTGGGGTCTGAGGATGCGCAGGGTGGAGTCGGAACGGAAGCTGTCGTAGCCGGCGCGGACGGTCAGCGGCGGAATGGGGGTGACCTCGACGCTGGCGGCCCAGTGCTTGACCTCGGCGGCGTAGGCAATGGCCGGGTCGGGGTTGGAGGACTCGATCTTTTCAGCCGTCGCGGTGGCCCGCAGCTTGTCCGCCAGGTGCAGGGTGAGGTGTCCGCGCAGGCGCTTGCGCTCGGTGAAGTCGGTGCGCACCACCACCCGGTCGGCCTCCTCCCTGGTCCAGTCGCCGCCCACGGACAGCACACCCAGGCGCACCACCGCGCCCCCCGCCAGGCGGTCGAGGTCGCGCTGGAACGTTCCACCCTGGCCGCCCGGCACCACGATTTCGGCCAGGGCGGGCATGATGGTGATCTTCTGGTCGACGGTACCGGTAGAGGCCCAGGCGCGCAGCCAGGGGAGAGGGCGGGCGATGACCTTGGCCTCGGCGAGGCTCTCGTCCCGCTCCCACGCCGTGTCGGCCCCCAGGACGGTGCTCACATCGCCCGGGAAGGCGCCAGAGAAGTTGACCGTCTCGAAATACTTGGTGGTCACGAAGGCGTGGCCGTCGAGCTCGCGATGGTTCGAGCGGTAGGCGAGGCTGGCATCGAGCCAGGGGGCAACGTCCACCTCCACTCGCCCCTCGCCCCGCCAGTTGAGCTGGCTGGCCTTGCCTACGGCTCGCTCTTCCGCCCGGGCGAAGAACCGCTGTAGGGCAAAGGAGGCGAACCGACCGGTCATGTCGCCGCTGTCGTTCCCCTCGCTGTCGGCGTCGGCGCGGCTGTAGGTACCGACCACCCGCACCCGCTCCCACAGGCGGCCGGTGACGTTGGCACTGGTGAACGGGGTGTCGACCTCGGTGCGGGACCGCAGATCGAGGCGCGAGGCGTCGATGTCCCGGCCCAGCAGCGGCCGCAGATTGTTGCCCGCCCCCGCCCCCGCTGCCAGGGCCATGGTGTTGGTGGACTCCAGGCTGCGCCATCCCTGGATCACGGCACCGCGAAAGTCGCCGACAGCAAAGCCGACGCCCAGGCGGTACTCGTTGACCGCCTCGTCGAGGTTGGAGGTGAGGAGAAACTCGTCCTGGCCAAAGTGATAGGTGGTGCGCGCTCCTCCCCGGTAGGTGGAGCGGCTGTACCCCACCAGGGGCGTCACGGTCCGTCCGGGCAGCAGCTCCAGATCGAGATCGAGGGTCTGGCGGCGGCGGTCGAGGGTGTGCTGGCCGGGAAAGATGCCGCGCTCCTGCAGGGGGTTGGCGTAGCCGGGCAGGGCACTGAAGACGTCGGCCCGGCTCCAGGCCAGCCTCAGGGAGTACACCCCCGCCCGCGAGGCCTGGAGGCTCAGGCGAGAGTCCGGACTGGCGCCGAGGCCGGCGGCGGTGACTCGCAGGCGGTCGAACGCCAGGGCGCCCTTGGTGTCGACGACGAGCAGGTTCAGGGAGTCCAGGCGAAAGCCATCCTTCTCGCCGGTCTGGGTGCGAAATAGCTCATCGTTGCCTATCACATCCAGCCACTGGTAGCCGGCGGCCAGTTCGTACTGCAAGGTCTGCGCCGCCGCCGGGACAGCCAGGGCCACCGCGGTGAGCAGGAGGAGGGGTGAGGTGAGGCGTGCTGTCATGGTGGCCTCCTATCTCAAGAGCAACGGTGAACTGTTGGAACCGTGCACGGCGACGTGGCAGGTGGTGCAGTTCTGGTAGCGGGGACTGCGCAGGTCGTGGAAGGAGGGAGGTTGCGACCCCACCGTGGTGGGCGAGGTCAGGGAGTGACACTCCAGGCACAGCTGCGCCACCCGGGATCGTTTGAGCATCTTGGGGTTGGTCGAGCCGTGGGGTTCGTGGCAGCCCAGACACCCGACCACCTCCGTGGAGATGTGGGTGAACACGAACGGACCCCGCTTGTCGGTGTGACAGTCCAGACAGGCCACCTCGCCCGCCCGGGTGCGCACCAGGTTGGCCTCGCCGCTGCGCCCGTGGGGGTTGTGGCAGGAGGCACACTGCATCCCCGCCCGACTCGACCCCCCGACCGTGGTGTGCATGCGGTGGGTGTAGGGCTTGCGGAAGGAGCCGGCCACCCCGGTGTGGCAGCTGACGCAGGCGCTGGAGCCTTCCCGGGTGAGCAGGGCCTCGGGAATCCGCCCGGCCGGATGCATGGTGTGACACCCCTCGCAGCCGAGGCCGGAGCGGGCGTGAACGCTGCGGAGCTCGATGGGGTTGGGACCGGCGGTGGTGTGACAGTTCAGGCACAGCCCGGCGCCGGCATCACCCCTGGGAGTCGAGATGGCGGCGGGGTCGCCCGAGGCGGCGTGCTCGGCACCGCCACCGTGGCAGACGGCGCAGATGGCATTGGGATCAGTGCTTCGCCCCTGGGCCCGGGCGTGGGGGGTGGCGGCGAAGGCCGCCACCACCTGGTCGTGGCAGTCTGCACAGGGGACCACCTCCCCGGCAGCGTCGGCGGCCAGCACCGGCCCTGCACCCGCGGCCAGGAGAGCCAGCACGCCGAGGGTGGTGAGTATCCTTGCGAGTTGCCTCATCGCATCCACCTTTCCTCTCTCCGGCGGGCGGTCGCTGGACGACCGCCCGCCCTCGTCGTGCTAGCGCGCGTGGGCCTTGGCCACCGAGTAGTCGCGGCCGTCACCGTGACAGGACGCACAGGCTTCCCCGAACGGTGCCGTGTTGACCCAGGCGTGCGCCGCCGCCTGGACGCTGGAGTGGCACGACAGGCAGGCTGCCGCCTCCGGCTGCATGGGCGTGTACCAGTCGCGCAGGGTCGGGGTCGGGAGAGCATCCTTGGTAATGGGAACTCCGTAGGAACCCGGAACGTGGCAGCTCTCGCAGTTGCGCAGGTCACCGGGGTAGAGGACCTCGTTGTAGTTGTGCGCCACGTTGCCGAACCCGTAGGCGGTGTACTCCCGCTCCAGGTTGTGGCCGGTGTGGATCTTGTGGATCATGTACTTGAAGTGGATGGACTCGGCCGGCATCTTGTCGGCAGGACGGCGAGCCGCATCGGTGAGATTGGGGTGGTGGCAGATGACGCAGTTCTCCACGGTGAAACGCTGGCCCCCGTGGAGGGACAGCACGTCGTGGCAATCGTTGCACTTGGCCAGGTCGACGACGGCGCGGCGAGCCATCGGCTGGGAATCGGTCACCGCCACCAGCTTGAACGGGTTCTTGGCGGCCTCGCGAATGGGAGTGCTGGGTCCCGGGTTCAGGGTGACGTTGCGGTACACGTCGGCGGACAGCGCCCACGTCCCGGTGGCGTTGGCGGGGATGGGGGTGGTGAAGGTGTAGGTGGCGGTCGTGCCGCTGACCGTGGCGGCGCGGGCGTCGCCGCGGATGAAGCCGGTGTACTCGGTGGTGGGCCCGCCCAGCAGGAAGTTGCAAACGTTCAACGTGGACGGCGGCACGAAGCTGCCGTCGTCCAGGTTGAAGGTGCGGAAACGGACGGTAATCCGCTCCCCCGGCGCGGCGTTGGTGACATCGAGGATCTCCATGCCCAGGCCCCGCAGTTGCTTGGACTTGGTGGGAATGACGTGGGCCCCCTTGATGGAGGCGTCGAACTCGAACTCGCCCTCAGGGATATGGCACGAGGCGCAGGCGCTGTCGTCGGTCTGTGCCAGGTGGCCGACGCCAGCGGCGAAGTCGATGTCGTCATGGCACGAGCCGCACGCCTGCCGGCTGGGGTTGGTGTACCAGATGTGCCCCTCTTTGGCGGTGGGCTTGTGGCAGGTGGTGCAGTTGCGCACATCCTGGGGGTAGGTGACGTGGGAGTAATCGTGGACCGACTGGCCGAATCCGATAATGGTATAGCCCTTGCTGAGGAAGGGACCATAGTGGATCTTGTGGGTCATCTCCCCCATCTGCACGCTGTTGCCGGTATCGGGGTCGACCGACTGGGTCTGGTTATGGCACAGCACGCAGAGCTTCACATCCCGTCGCTGGCCGCCGTGCAGCGCCAGCGGATCGTGACAGGAATTGCAGGTCGAGGTGGCTACCGCGTCCCACACGTCCCGCACGGGTTGTCCGTCGGGCCGGAAGTCCACCACGCGGTTGGCCACGTAGGTCTTCTCGATGATCGTCTGCAGGTTGCGAGCGCCGTAGATGCCCAGCGAGTGGGTCTTGGTGCCGTCGAAGTTGGCCGGCAGGGCGGTGCGGAACTTGTAGGTGTAGGTCCCCAGCTCGACGGTCGTCCAGGTGCCCCCCGAGTCGGCCGCCGCCTGCACCGCCGATCGTCCGGTGATGGGGCTCGTCTGCGTCCTGGTGGTGTAGGAGATGTAGTCCCGGTTGGGGGCGTCATACCAGGCCAGGACGAACGAAACCGAGCAGGCCCCCGGTGTCACCCGCCCCTCCCGGTCCAGGGGTTGACCCATGTCATCGGTGAGCTTCACCCGCACGAGCGGCCGGCGATCGGCCGGGATCTCCAGGCTCACCAGCTCGATGTTGTACCCGGGTCGGATGTAGGCGATCTGTGCTGCGGTGAGATACGCCTCCATCTGGTGCGCCGGGTATGTGACCGCCGGCGTCGGTCTCACCACCCGCCGCGCGGGTTGCGAGGAGGTATGCGCCGGCACCGTCGCCGCTGCCGCGGCAGTCAGCATCAGGACAGCTCCGCCAAGACCGATCATGACGTCCACTCCCCTTCTCGCAGCGGCCGGTGGTGCGGTCGCCGCGGTCCCCTTGTGAGAGAAAAGAGCTCGCTGTGGAACGAGGCGGCGGAGATCCCCGCGAGTGAGCGACCGCCGGGCGCGCGAGAAAGGCGCCTTCGTGTCGGTTGCCGTATCGTCGCGAATCCCACAAGCCCCCCCGAGCCGTTGGTAAACCCCTTGAAAGGACCCCTAACCCCTGTTCACGTCGTCAGGCTACAACAACGCGCCTGGGTTTGTCAAGTCTTTCTCACGGGGAGGAAGTCATGGTTTCTGACCGCCCCTTGGTCTAACGACTCGCAGGGACTTCTTCCACGATCACCACCGCGCGCAGCTCACCGAGGGCGAAGGCCTGCTTGACCGTGCCCTTGACTCGTAGCCTTTCCCCCTCGCGGGGAAGGGGACGCTCGGTGACCACTGTGATCTCGCCGCTGTCGTCCCGCAGGCGAAAGAACTTGACGAGGAGCAGGTTGGTGCGCCCCGTCACCTCGCCGGAGACGGTCACCGAGCGGCCGTCGTACGCCCCCGGGTTGGCGGTGATCCGGCCGATCTTGGTGGCAAACAACCCGCTGCAGGCGGCAGCGAGGAGCAGGGCGACGAGAACCGACATCCGAGGGGGCCGCAGAGTGTTCATCGTTCCTCCCGAATTTGCAGTTGCTGTTGTACCACGACCGCGGCGCCCAGGGGGCGAGGGGCAACGGTGCCAGCGCCCGCGACCGGCCGATGGGCAACTTACAATGGCTTCCATGAACGGCGCGACTTCCACCGGATCCGACGCCGGCTGCCAGGAGAGGAGCCAGTCCATGGACATGGATCGCCGCAACCGCATAGCCCAGTGGGCCTTCGATACCCGGGCGATTCTCGGACGTTTTCACCTGTGGCTGGATGACGTGGAGGAGCGCTGGCTTGCCGGTGGCATCCATCGCGCCGAACCGATGTCCTTCGCCGGCACCTCGCTGGAGGCGTCCTTCGTCATGACCGCCGCGGTGACGGCCCTGGGCACCCGTCTGTTCGGTCGTTTCGGCGAGGGAAAGGGGCTCGACAAGGCGGCCTTCAATCGCGTCAAGAAGGACGCCGACGCCGTATCCGCCTACGCCATGTCGGAGGCCCTCTGGTACCTGACCCGCGCCCTGCCGGAAAACCACGCCCTCATGGTGAGCCTGGGCGAGGGGCTGATGCCCAAGGTGGGGGAAACTCCGGAGATGGGGTCCAATCCCTTGCTGGGGTTCGGCCGGGTGTACGCCCGCCCCCAGGTGGCGCGCTTCCTCGATCGGCGGGTGCACCGCCTCATCAACGACCGCAGTTATACCTGGGACCGCTTCTGGGCCGAACTGCAGTCCCAGGGGATCACGGTGTGGGGAGCCGCCATCGACACCCTGGAAAACACCTCCCGCTTCGCCAAGGGGGACCCCACTGGCCCGATGGCGGTGCTGCACGTCTTTGACCAGCCGCTGAAGGTATCGCTGCCCTACGAGGGGTACATGGGCACCCTGGTGCTGCCTCGCCAGGTGGTGACGGCGGCGGCGGAGCGGTCGCTGCTGGTGGACTTCTTCACCCCCCGGGACAAGGTGCTGGAGGCGATCCTCTCCACGTACCCGGGGCTCGTCCCCGAGCGGGTGCACGTGTGGACGCTGGGCGGCAAGGCCCGGGCGTCGCGCATCGGTTCCCTGTGGGAGGAGTGGCGGCGTCTGGGCGTCCACGTGATCGAGGACGGCTGGCCCTTGCCCACCGGGTTGCCGGCGTTCACCGAGTCGGGCACCTACGCCCCGTCGTTCATGGTCGGGCCCTTCCCCGGCTCGGACGGTCAACGACACCTTTTCCTGGTGGACGGCTACGCCGCCTCCGCCGAGGCCATTCAGGCCGCCTCCCTGGACCCGGTGCTGGACACCGTCACCTCCATGGCGCTGTTCACCCCCAAGTTCGACGTCTCCTGGGAGCGGGAGCGGGAGATCATGCGTCTGGATCCTGAGGCGCCGGACTTCCCCGCACGACTGGCGGCCGCGATGGGGTGTGCGATGGGGGAGGAGCTGATCCGACAGTACGCCGACATCATCCGCCATGCCCGCGCCGCCAACGTGTGGTTCCCCAAGCGCACGGTCACCGTGGATGACTTTTTCCCCAAGAAGGAGTGGGACACCCTGGCGCTGGTGGGGTGCATGTTGCCCGATCCATACACCGGCTCCCCGGGGGTGGAGCAGGTAGCCGAGGGGGTCTTTCGTGTGACGACCCTGGCGGGCTCCCGCAAGGGTCTGCTGCAGGTGACGTTCACCTTGAGGCTGATGGAAACCCTGGAGGAGAGTCGTCTGGTCTTTTCGCCGCTTCTCGACCGCTTCTACGCCGGCCAGGACTACCGCACCCGTCCGGTGAAGATCTCCGACTCGGGGCGGATTCGCAACGAGCTGCAGACCTGGTGCTCCGAGGCCCTCGAGTACCTCCCCGACGACCGCATCCGGGTGCACTTCGAAAAGGTGGATGACGCCGTGCTGTCGCCCGACAAGAAGGCGTTCATCGCCGAGGTCCTGGCCTGGTACAAGGCCAATCACCCCATCTGGTTCCGCTGGCTGGAGCTGGAGTGATTACCCTCGCCCCTGGCAGTTCCAGCGGCTCCAGTCCTCCAGCTCCTCGTTGGTGGGGCAGGTGAGGGCCAGCAAGGTGGCCGCAACCACGAAGCCTGCCGCAGTCACGGCCACGAACCACCAGGGCACCAGCGAGCCCACCGCAAGGCGGTCGAGGAACTCTTCCGGGGTAGCCGGACCCACCGGATGGATGAACAGTTTCGTTACCCATACCGCGGTGATGAAATAGAAAAGAAGGAGATAGTTGCGTCGGAGGCGGGCGCGCATGCAGGTGAACGTCGACAGCAGATAGCGGGGGTGGCGCAAATCCTCGGCCAGCGCCGCTCGCCAGCCGGCCAGCTGCTCGGGTAGGTGCCCCTCGAGCAGCTCGGCGAAGTAGCCGCACTCCATGATGTAGGCGCGCCACTTGGAGTGGTGCAGGTGGCGATAGCGGCGCCCCTCCAGGAGGATGGAGATGCCCACCAGGCCCAGCCCCAGCAGGAGGGTGTAGTGGGGCACCTGGGGCGAGCCCAGGGTAAAGGTGGTCAGGCCCACCGACAGCAGGATCGCCCAGTTGGAGGTGACGTCGAGGCGCTGCCGCCAGACGGTGAGGCGGTGCATCTCCCCCCGGTAGAGGTGCACCATGGCGGTGTGGAAACCCTCGGAGGCGGAAGGGGAGGGTCGGGATGTTGGGGCAGAGGAGTCGGAACTCATCGGGTCTTCACGGTGCAAAGGGGGGGCGCCGTCACACCCGGCGCCCCGCCCGCTGCCACCCTCACGCCGCCCGGCGCAGCCGGGCGATACGCGCCTCCAGGGGCGGATGGGTGGCGAACAACATCCGCAGGCCTCCGCGGCGGGGGTTGGAGATCTTCAGGGTGGCCAGCGCCTCGCCCCGCTGGTCAACCCGGCCCATGGTGCGTTGCAGGGCTTCGAGGGCCGAGATCATGGCGTTGCGCCCGGCCAGGCGGGCCCCGCCGGCGTCGGCGCGGAACTCCCGCCAGCGGGAGAAGGCCGCCACCACCAGCGCACCCAGGATCGAGAGGATGATCTCCATGACGATGGTGACCAGGAACTGGATCATGTAGGAGGGACCCTCGTCGTCCCCGCGGCGGAACAGCTGCGCCACCGCAAAGCCGACGATGCGGGCAAAGAACATCACGAAGGCGTTGATCACCCCCTGCAACAGGGTCATGGTGACCATGTCGCCGTTGGCGATGTGGGCCACCTCGTGACCCAGGACCCCCTCCACCTGTTCCCGATCCATGGACTGCAGCAGGCCGGTGGACACCGCCACGAGCGCCCGGCTCTTCGTGGGACCGGTGGCGAAGGCGTTGACTTCAGGCGAGTTGTAAATGCCAACCTGGGGCATCCTGGGCAGCCCGGCGGCCTTCGCCAGGCCGTGCACGGTGTGCACCAGCTGCGCGAGCCTCGGATCGCGGACGTCGGGGGGGATGATCTGCACCCCCATGGACCAGCGCGCCACCACCCGGGAGAGGGCCAGAGAAATGAACGCCCCCCCCATCCCCCACACCAGACAGAAGATCATCAGGGCACGGTAGTCGATGCCCTGGGCCGTGAGGTACGGCCGCACCCCCAAAACAGCCAAGGTGATGGAGATGGTCACCAGGATGAGGATGTTCACCGTGACGAACAGCAGGACTCGCTTCGCTACAGCCATGCTCACCTCCTCCGACCACCATCCGGTCGGCGGCACGATTCTATAGTGCCCGGCAGAATGGGGGCCGGGCCTTCACCGTTGGTAACATCGCCCGACAACCGCGATTCCAGCCTCCCCTCGCCAGCGGTCGCGCGGGGGGGATCAGGCGGCGGGGGAGGGGAAGTGACATGGATCCGGAACGCATACTCGGTTCGCTGGTGAAGTCAGCACTGTTCGGGAGTCGCATGCCCACCTCCACCAAGGTGGCGCTGGGACTGGGGGCGCTGGGAGTGGCCATTGCCGCCATCGAACACGTGCAGGAGAAGAAGGGGGCCGCCGTCGGTCCGCCGCCTCCTCCGCCCCCGCCACCCCCCGGGATGCCCCCCCCACCCCCTCCCCCGCAGCCCCCCCGGTCCGGGGAAGCCATGCTGCTGGTGCGGGCGATGATCGCCGCCGCCCACGCCGATGGCACCGTGGACGAGGAGGAGCAGCGCGCCATCCTGGGCCGGCTGTCCGCCGAGGACCTGGGTGAGGAGGAGCGCGCCGCCCTCACCCGGGAGCTCGCCAACCCCCTCACCCCGGAGCAGCTGGCCGACCAGGTCACCTCGCCGCGGCTGGCGGAGGAGGTGTACGCCGCCTCCATGCTGGCGATCCGGGTGGACTCGCCGGCGGAGCGAGAATACCTGGCACGGCTGGGGGCGTTGCTGGGTCTCGATGACGAAACACAGGCGCGGCTGCACCGCCTGCTGGGGGCGTCGCGGCCCTCCTAGCCGCCACAACCCTGGCCGGGGCGCTGCGTAGAACACCGCGACGCACGTGGAGGAGGAAGCGATGGCGCAATGGTACCTGTCCTACGACAACCAGCGGTTCGGCCCCTTCGATGAGGAGGAGGCCCGCGCCCGCGCCGCCGGCAGCCCCAACGGGTGGGCGTGGCGGGAGGGTTTTTCGGAGTGGAAGCCCATCCGCCAGGTGCCGGAGCTGCAGGGGGGTGGAACGTCGACGGCCGCCACGGTGTCACCGCCCCGCCGCGGGGCCGCCGACGAGATCGACTACAAGATCGTGGGCGCCGAGATGCAGTTCGTGGAGATCGAGCTCGACCCCGGCGAGAGCGCCGTGGCCGAGGCGGGGGCCATGATGTACAAGGACCCCGCGGTGGTCCTGCACACGGTCTTTGGCGACGGCAACCAGCAGGGCTCCTTCATGGACAAGCTACTGGGCGCCGGCAAGCGCCTGCTCACCGGGGAAAGCCTGTTCATGACCGTGTTCACCCACCAGGGCTCGGGCAAGGCCAGGGTGGCCTTTGCCGCCCCCTTCCCCGGCAACATCCTGCCCATGCACCTGGCGCAGCTGGGCGGTCGCCTGATCTGCCAGAAGGACTCCTTCCTCTGCGCCGCCAAGGGGGTGTCCATCGGCATCCACTTCCAGCGCAAGATCCTGACTGGCCTGTTCGGCGGCGAGGGGTTCATCATGCAGAAGCTGGAGGGGGACGGCATGGTGTTCGTGCACGCCGGTGGCACGGTGGTGGAGCGCCAGCTGGCGGCGGGGGAGGTCCTGCACGTGGACACCGGCTGCGTGGTGGCCTTCCAGGACGGGGTGGACTTCGACATCCAGCAGGTGGGGGGGATCAAGTCCATGCTGTTCGGCGGCGAGGGGGTCTTCTTCGCCGTGCTGCGCGGGCCCGGCAAGGTGTGGCTGCAGTCGCTGCCCTTCTCCCGGCTGGCCGGCCGTATGCTGGCCGGGGCGCTGCGCAAGGGACGGGAGGAAGGCTCGGTGCTGGGGCCGCTGGGGGGCCTCCTGGACGGCGACAACCGTTTCTGACGCTGCCAGATCAGTCCAGCGCCACCCGCTTGCGGATGTACTCGGCGATGACGTCGCGGGCGTAGCCCAGCACCTGGTCAGGGGGATCGTCCGGGTCGCACAGGGCGGGGGTCTCCAGGATGTCGGCCACCATCTCCTCCCACCACGGCGCCCCCCGCACCCGGGCGACGCCGTCGGGGTGGAGCCCTGCCGCTTCCATCTCGGCGGCGCCGGGGGGTACGAAGGCCACGGTGGTCGAACCCGGCCGGGCGAGGGTGACGCGCTCCTGCAGCCAGGCGATGATGCGGCGCAGATCCTCGGGGTGCACATACCCTCCCTTCATGGGCATTTCACCACGCTTGCTACCATGGCGTCACCCAGGGGAGGGACAGCCTGTGCGCAGGTGGAGTCGATCGGTGTGGCAAGGAGTGCTGGTGCTGGCGCTGGCAGTGATCCCGCGAGCCGCCGCCGGGGGGCTCGAGGATGAGCTGGAACGCGCCTGGGTGGGCGCCTGGGTGGTGGTGCGGGTGGAAGTGTCCTCGGATTGCTCGGGCACCTACACCAACAACGAGGTGCGCGGGCGCCTGGTGAGCAGCAGGGGCAGACACCGCTTCGGCGACGGGGAGCTGGCCCGGGTGGACAAGCTCAGCTTGCGCTCGGAGCGGGTGGATCTCTACCTGTCGCTGGCCTCCTCCATCCTGGTGCCGCGCCAGGATGGCCCCTTCACCCTTTACGACGAGCGCTCCTGCCGGGTGCAGCTGATGGTGGAGGTGCCCCGGCCGGTGCTCAAGGCGGGGGTGCGGCGAGAGGTGGACGCGGTCCTGCTGGAGGCGGTGGAGCGGCACGAGTCTGTCGCCATCGCCCGCCAGTCCGGGGGGTGGAACCGGCGCGAGCGCGACCCTCTCCCCGCCGACTACGAGCTGACCCTGGCCCGCCACGCGGCGTGGAAGGCGGAGGAGACCAACCGCGCCCTGGCGCGGGCCCGGCAGGAGGCGCTGGAGCAGGCCAGCTCGGCGCTGGAGCGGGTGGGGGAGGACGGCGACTACCTGGCCGGCTTTGCCGCCGGGGTGGAGGTGCAGCGGCGGCGGTCGTCGCCCTCCTGCGGCTCGCTGGTGGGCGCCCGCTTCGACAGCGACGAGCAGCGCCCGCCGCGGGAGCGGCAGGGAGACTCCCCGGCCGACCGCTCCTTCAAGCGGGGCTTCCGGGACGGCCAGCTGGTGCTGTGGGCCACCCGTCTCGCCCGCACGGTGGAGGGGTGCTTCGTGCCGGTGCCCCCCCTACCGCAGTAGCGCCGCGGAAAACGCTGCAAACAGGCGGGAGAAGACCGCCGCCGAGGGGGCGTGCTGCGCCCCTCCGCCGGGGCGTGTCCCCTCCTGGCGCGCGAGCCAGCTCTCCCGGCTTGTGGGGACCAGCGGCTCCAGCCGCCGCGCCTGCAGGCTGCTGTTCAGCGCCGGCAGCTGTCCGCTCTGGAGGGCCTCGACCTTCCCCCGGGCGGTGGCCAGCTCCCCCTGCAGCACGCGAAAGCGGTCCAGCTGGGAGGCGGTGGGGCGACCGCCGTAGTTGGTGACGGCACTGTACAGGGCGGCCAGCTTCTCGCGCAGCTGCTCATCCCCCGACAGCCACCCCGCCTCACTGGTGGAGACCAGGGTGGGGCGGATCTTCTCCAGCTCGCCGGCGAACGCCTCCAGCTGGCGGCGCAGCCCGTCCCGGGCGGGCAGCCGCCCGATGCGCTGGCGTGCCTGGTCGCGCAGCTCCACCAGGGAATCCACCAGGAAGGTGAGGGAGGCAAGCTCCTCGTAGAGCTGCATGGCCAGCCGCTGCTGGGCGGCGCGATCCTCCGGCGGGTGCGGGGTGCGGGGATCGGCGACCAGGGTCACCTGTCCCTCGACACTGCTGGCACCCTTCACCAGCTTGACCGTGTACGTCCCCTCGGCGACGCGGGGCCCCAGGAACGCCGGGGCCAGCGCCGAGGCGGGGGGCAGCTTGGGGGGCGGCAGGCGCATGGGCCAGGCCACCCGGTTGAGGCCCGCCCGCCGGGAGCCCGGCACGGTGGAGAGGAGCCGGCCCTCGGAGTCACGGATCTCGAGTTTGAGATCGCCGAAGATGTGGCGCCTCTTCAGCCAGTAGGTGATCACCGCTGCCTCGGGCGGATTGGCACCGACGAACTCGTCGTCGCCGTTGAACTCCTGCTGGCGGGCCAGGATCGGCATCTCCACCGGCCGGCCCGGCAGCAGCGCCACCTCCTCGTCGAGGGTGGCCGCCGACAGGGCGCGCAGGGGGGTGAGGTCGTCCAGGATGTAGATCCCCCGCCCGTGGGTGGCCACCACCAGGTCCCCCTCCCGGGGGTGGATGACGATGTCGTGCACCGCCACCTTGGGGATCCCCCCGGCGAAGCGAGCCCACCGGGCGCCCCCGTCCAGACTCACGTAGAGGCCGAACTCGGTACCCAGGAAAAGCAGCTCCGCGCTCACCGGGTCTTCCTTGATGACCCATGCGTACCCCTCGATGTCCGGCGTGGCCAGGGACATCCACGTGACCCCGTAGTCGTCGGTGCGGAACACGTAGGTGGCAAAGTCGCCGCTGCGGTGACCGTCGAGCGTGACGTAGGCGCGCCCGCGGACGTGGGCGCTGGGGGTGACGCTGGACACCCAGGTGCCCCCGGGCACGCCCGGGAGTCGGGTGATGAGGTTCGCCCAGCTGCGGCCCCCGTCGCGGGTGAGCTGCAGGTGGCCGTCGTCGGTGCCCACCCAGATCACCCCCGGCTCCCCCGGGGCCTCGCCGATGGCGTAGATGGTGGTGTTGTTCTCGGCGGTGGAGTTGTCGATGGTGAGCCCCCCCGACTGCCGCTGCCGCTGGCGGCGGGGGTCGTTGGTGGTCAGGTCGGGGGAGATGCGCTCCCAGGAATCCCCCCTGTCCCGGGAGCGGAACAGGTACTGGGCGCCCACGTACACCGTGCCCCGCTCGTTGGGCGAAAGGTGAATGGGGGTGTTCCAGTTGAAGCGCAGCTCTCCCTCGCCGGCCCCGGCGTAGGGCTTGATGTCCTTCAGCTCCCCCAGCCGGGTGTCCACCCGCAGGATGTTGCCCCCCTGGTACTCCACGTACACCCAGCGGGGGTCCTCGGGGTCGGGAAAGGCCCAGAAGCCGTCACCATAGCCGATGTTCTCCCAGTGCCGGTTCTGCACCCCGCCGGAGGCGCGTGATGGGCCCTTCCAGGTGCCGTTGTCCTGCAGCCCCCCGTAGACGTTGTAGGGGCGCTCCAGATCCACCCCCACGTGGTAGAACTGGGCCACCGGCAGGGAGCGCAGGAAGCGCCAGCGCCGCCCGCGGTCGAAGGAGTGGTAGACCCCGCCGTCGGTGCCCAGGAACAGCTCGTTGCGGTCCCGAGGGTTGATCCACAGGGCGTGGTGATCCGAGTGGACGTTGCCCCCGCTCAGGATCGGCGAGGTGAAGGATGCCCCGCCGTCGGTGGAGACCGCCAGGGCCAGGCCGGGCTTGTAGACGGTGTTGTGATCGCTGGGGTCCACCACCAGGTGAGCGAAATAGAAGGGGCGCATGCTCACGCTGGTGGAGGAGTTGACCACGGTGAAGCTCTCCCCCAGGTTCTCCGAGCGGTAGAGGGCGGTCTTCCCCCCCTCCACCAGGGCGTACACCACGCTGGGGCGTGAGGGAGCCACCGCCACGGCAATGCGCCCCTTCTCGCCGGCGGGCAGCCCGGCGGTGAGTTCCTTCCAGGTCTCTCCCCCGTCCACCGACTTGTAAAGCCCCGAGCCCGGCCCCCCCGAGTGAAAGAAGTCGGGCCAGCGCCGCACCTGCCACATGCCGGCGTAGAGGATGCGGGGCTCCTGGGGGTCCATGGCGAGGTCGGAGCAGCCGGTGGAGTCGTTGACGTACAGCACCTTGCGCCAGGTGGCCCCGCCGTCGGTGGTCTTGAAGACGCCGCGCTCCTCGCCGGCGCTCCACAGCGGGCCCAGAGCGCAGACGTACACGGTGCGGGAGTCCCGCGGGTGGACCGCGAGGGCGGCAATGCGCTCGGAGGCCGCCAGGCCCACCCGCTGCCAGCTCTCCCCGCCGTCGCGGGAGCGGTACACCCCGTCGCCGATGGACACCGAGTTGCGCACGTTGCACTCCCCGGTGCCCACCCAGACGGTTCTGGGGTCCTGGGGGTCCACCCGCAGGGCGCCGATGGACTGCAGGTGCTCGTCGAAGACGGGCTTGAAGCTGATGCCAGAATCCGTGGACTTCCACACCCCGCCGCTGGCGGTGCCCACGTACAGGGTGAGGGGGTCCCCGGGCACCGCGTCGATGGCGGTGATGCGGCCGCTCATCACCGCCGGCCCCAGGGCGCGGGCCGAAAGCCCCCCGAAGGTGTCGCTGGTGATCTTGATCCCCTCACTGGTACTCACCTGCGCTGCCGCTACCCCGCCGGCGCACCACACCACGAACCCCAGGATCTTGCGCATGGAAGTCCTCCCGGTTCGCCCCCGCTCAGCGGGAGGGGGCGGTGCCCTTCTTGGCCGCCGGCATGGCGAAGAGGGAGTCCTCCAGCGGCACGTCGAGCTCCACCTTGCTGAAGGTGAGCGTCTGTCCCCCCGGCATCCCCTTGGCCCTGGAAGACATGGCGTGGGGGATCAGGAGTCCGCCCACCTCCTTGTAGTCGCCCACCGAGGATTCGAACTCCACCTCCTGGCCGCGCAGGGTGCGCTTGCCCTCTCCCCGGATTTCCAGGAAGTACTCGGCGTCCAGGAAGACGTACGACACGTCGCCGTTCTTCTTGGTCACCTTGAGCTTGTAGGCGTCGGTGCCCTCGATCTTCTCCTTGCCCACCAGCTCCACCTGGTGGCCCTTCTCCTTCCAGTTCACCAGCTCGCCGTCGAAGTCGGCCTGCTCGCGGATCTCGGCGAGCTGATCTTCGGGCATCTTCTCCGGATCGGAGCTGCCCATGAAGGGCATGACCATCCACCCTGTCTGGCCGTCGTAGGCCTGCACCCCGGTCATCCCCTGGAAGGTGAACTCCAGGCGCAACTTGTTGGGACGCTTCCACTGCCACACGAAGGGTGCCTCCATGCCGCCACCCATGCTCATGGTGCCGGTGATGCGCGCCGAGGAGACCGAGGTGATGCGCTCCAGGCCCCCCCGTGCCTGGTAGTTCTTGGCCAGGATCTCGTCAAGGGTTTGCGCCTGCACAGCGCCCGCCCACAGCGATGCACCCACAGCGATGACCATCGTCACGGCTCGAGCCTTCACGGGTCTTTCCTCCTTCACTCGCCCCCTTCCCGGGGCGCGACCATTTCGTCCCCACCTCCTACGTCGGTGAGGGCCCAAGGTTCTCACCACCCCCGGCAGGGGCGCCAGAGATCCAGCACCCGCTCCCCGTCCACGACGTGAAAGACGTCGAAGCAGGCGGCGGCCAGGCAGGAGTGATTGGGAACGATGCGCAGGCGCGAGCCGGGGGGGAAGGCGGCCGCCACCTGCGGGGTACGGGCTCGTACCGTACCGTGCTCCTGGGTGAGGGAGGCGAGGTGCAACTCGGGCAGCGGGCGGCACTCTTCCGCACTGCACACCACCCCGAAGCCGCAGCCGGGGTCCAGGTGGGTCGGCCCCGCGTCCTTGGAGAGGGCCAGGGCGCCAGCGTCGACGACGAGGGTGCGGCGCTCGGGGTAGCACCCCACAACGGTGGTCAACACGGTGAAGGCGCATTCCTCCAGGGTGCAGGAACCGAGGGCCGCCTGGAAGGCGTCGAAGAAGACGTAGTTCCCCGGCCGCACCTCGTCCACCCCGGTGAGATGATCCACCGCGCAGAGGGTGGGGGTGGAGCCGACGCTCACCTCGCCGACCGCGATCCCGGCCTGGCGCAACGCCCGCGCGAGGGCCGCCGTCACTTCCCGCTCCTGCACCGCCACCGCCGCCACTTCCTCGAGACTGCGGCAGGCGTAGGCGTGGCCGGCGTGGGTGAGCAGGCCCCGCAGCTCGAGGTGGGGGCTGGCGGCCACCTGCGCCGCCAGGGCCACCGCCTCCTCTGACGCCGGATCCACCCCGCAGCGGTGGGCGCCGCAGTCCACCTCCACCATCACCCCCAGGCGCAGGCCGGCCGCGGCGGCGGCCTCCTCCGCGGCAGCCGCCACCCGGGGGTGGTCCAGGGTGAGGGTGAAGCGCTCCAGCCGACGGGTCAGCTCCAGCGCGGCGGGGAGGCGATGGGGGGCGATGGGCACCGCGTAGGTGATGTCCGGGACGCCGTGGTCGGCGAAAAAGCGCGCCTCGGCCAGGGTGGACACGGTGATGGCCGCCGCCCGGCCGGTCAGCTGGAGTCGGGCCACCTCGGCGGTCTTGTGGGTCTTTACGTGGGGGCGCAGGCGCACCCCCAGGCGATCGGCGCGCCCGGCCATGCGCCAGCAGTTGGCCTGCAGGCGCGGCAGGTCCACCAGGGCCGTCGGGGTGGGGAGGTGCTCCAGGGAAAGGGGCGGGGCGGCCATGCCCGGCGGGTTCAGAGCCACTCGGGGGGAGCGGTGAAGGCGGGGTGCATGACGTTGCCGGTGTTGCGGGTGCCGGCGGGCTCGAAGACCAGCACCTGCGCCTCCTCGTCAGCGGCGGTGCGGTGCTCGGTGCCGCGGGGCACCACCACCAGCTCCCCCGCCTCCACCTCCACCACCCCGTCCCGCAGCTCCACCCGGAAGCGGCCGGCCAGACACAAGAACAGTTCGTCCTCCTCCGGGTGCTTGTGCCAGACGAACTGGCCGGAGAGCCGGACCAGCTTGACCTCCTGCCCATTCAGGGCGGCGATGATGCGCGGGCGCCAGGGCTCCTCGATGTGAGCGAACTTTTCGGCGAGGTTAACCTTGCGGATCACGGTGACCTCCCGGGCAACGGCCGCGCGCGGGGGCAAGCTCGAGGTGCTGGTACAGCGCGCCGTCTGCAAAGCCCAGCTTGCGATAATACTCGGTCGTACCCGGGGCCGAAATCACCGCCAGGCGCTCAAAGCCCCCCTGGCGGGCCAGCTCCGCCGCCCGCTCTACCAGGCGGCGGCCGACGCCGCGGTGCTGGGCGGTGCCGTCCCGCCGCCTCAGGGTGGCCGCCACCCCGTACACGTGCACCTCCCGCAGCAGCGCCGCCCCCTCCAGCTCGGCCAGGGGGGCGGGCCGGCGGGGCAAGGTGAGACGGGCAAACCCCACCAGGTGACCCTCGGGGGTGAGCGCCTGCACGAACTCCTCCCCTCCCGCCGAGGTGGGGTAGCGGAGGGAGATGACCGCCACCTCGCCCGGCTCCACGGGACGCTGGCGCAGCTCGCGGGCGCGGATGTCGCGGGGTGGCCGGCCCTGCCGGGCGAGCAGGTGCTCCACTTCCTGCCGCAGGTTGGAGCGCCGGTTGCCGGCCAGCACCGCCGGCGCAGGCACGTCCCGCACCACCCGGGCCACCCGGCAGTAGGGCGGCACCGCCGCCAGGCAGTCGGCCAGCAGGTCCAAGAGCTCCCCCGGGGTGTAGGGCCGCCACTGCCCCCGCCGCCACTCCTCCTCCAGGGGGGTGCCGGGGAGCAGCACGCAGGGGTAGATCTTGAGGTCGTCGGGGCGCAGGCCGAGGTCGGCAAACAGCCGCGCGAAGTCGGCCCGGTCGCTCTCCGGCGTGGCGCCGGGCAGGTTGGGCATCCAGTGGGCGAGGACCTTGAAGCCGGCGCGGCGCAGCAGCTCGGTGGCGCGGCGGCTGGCCGCCACGGTATGGCCCCGCCCGCTACGGGCCAGGATGGTGTCGTCCAGGCTCTGGTACCCCAGCTGCACCCGCGTCACCCCCAGCCGGCGCAGGGGCTCCAGGCCCTCGGCGGTCACCAGGTCGGGGCGGGTCTCCACGGTCAGCCCCACACAGCGACAGGGGGCCGTGGCGTTGGCGCGGCGCGCCGCATCCACCTCCTCCCAGCCGGCTTCCCCGTCGGCCTCGGGGTCGCGGTCAGGCGGGGGCGAGCCGGGGTTCCAGCGGTTGAGGGTCGCCAGGCAGCGCTCCACGAACCAGCGCCGGTACCCCGACGGGTAGGCGTCCCAACTGCCCCCCAGGATGGACAGCTCCACCTTGTCCACCGGGTGGCCGTTGGCGGCCAGGGCGGCCAGGCGGATGGCCACCTGCCGGGCAGGGTCGAACCCCTGCTGCACCGCCCGCTGCGCCCCCGGCTCCTCGGGAAGGTAACTGGTGGGCATGGCGTCGAGACGTGGGCAGAAGCAGCACTGGCCGGGGCAGGGGTGGGGCCGGGTGAGCACCGCCACCACCGCCACCCCGCTGCCGCTGCGCACCGGACGGGCGCGCAGCAGTCGGGCCATCTCCTCCGGCGGCCGGCCCCAGCCGTGGCGGGGGGCCAGCGCCCGGTAGGCGGCCAGCAGCTGGCTGGCGGTGAAGAACCCTCCCCCGGCGCGGGGGTGCCGCCGGCGCAGGCGGGCCCCATCCTGGGGGTGGGCCCCCTCCAGCGCCTGGAGCGCCCCCAGCAGCGGCACCAGCTCGGCCTCGTGGGCGGCCGGGTCGAAGTGGTAGGCTCTCTCCCCCACGGGGCAAGGGTACCCCATGGATGACGCCACCTGCCGCCGCCTGGCCGCCCTCGACCGCTGCTTTTACCGCCGCCACGGCCACGCCTTCGCCGCCACCCGGGCCGCCCCCTGGCCGGGGTGGCGGCGGCTCGTCGACCACCTCCCCCCCCCGGCGGAGGGGCAGCCCCTGCGGGTGCTGGACGTGGGGTGCGGCCACGGTCGCCTGGCCACCTTTCTGGCCGCCGCCCTGCCCTGGCCGGTGGCCTACGTGGGGGTGGACGGGAGCCCCACCATGGTGCAACTGGCCCGCCGCCACCTGGCTCCCCTGCCGGCGGTGCAGCTCCAGCGGCGGGAGCTCACGGCCCTTCGGGGGCCCGCCCTCCCCCCGGGACCCTTCCACCTGGTGGCGCTGCTGGGGGTCCTGCACCACCTCCCCGGGGCCCACGTGCGCCTGCGGGTGCTGCAGGAGGCGGCGGCCCGCCTGGCCCCGGGGGGCGTACTGGCCTTCACGGTGTGGCGCTTCGCCACCGAGCCGCGCTTCGCGGGCAAGGTGGTCCCCTGGGCAGAGCTCAACCGGCGCCTGCGCCGCCCGCTGGATCTGGCCCAGTTGGAGGAGGGAGACGTTCTCCTTCCCTTCGGCCACGACCCCACCGCCCTGCGCTACTGCCACGGGGTGGGCGAGGGGGAGCTGGCCGGCTGGCTCGCCGCCTTGCCCCCCGTGGTGGACGACTATCTGGCCGACGGCGCCGGTGGCCAGCTCAACCGCTATCTCATTTTCCGCGCTGGCCCTTGACCGCGGTCATGACGATCTCCACCCGGGCGTTGCGGGGCAGGTCCCCCACCTCGAAGGTGGCCCGGGCGGGGGGGTGGCGGGGGAAGAACTCGGCGTAAACCCGGTTGAAGGCCGCGAAGTCGTCCATGTCCTCGAGCAAGGCCTGCACCTGCACCACCTCGGCGAGGTCGAACCCCGCCTCGCGCAGGATGGCGCGGCAGTTTTCCAGGGCCTTGCGGGTCTCCCGCTCGATGCCCCCCGGCACCAAATCACCCGTTGCCGGGTCGATCCCCAGCTGCCCCGAGAGGAACAGGGTGCCCCCCGCCAGAACGGCCTGGGAGTAGGGACCGATGGGGGCGGGGGCGGCGGTGGAGGTGATCACCCGGCGCTCCTCCCCCCCGCCCCGGCAGGCGGCGAGAGCGACCAGACCCAGGTACACCAGCGCTCGTTTCATGCCGGCAGTCCTTTCTCGGCCACCTCTGCGAGGGCGGCCGCAAAGCGGTCGATCTCCCCCACCGTGGTGTACACCGAGGGGGCCACCCGGATCCCCTGCACCGCCGGGTGGGTGATGGCGGCCACGATGATGCGGTGGCGGGCCCACAGGTGCTCGGCCAGGGCGGCCGGGTCCACCCCGATCACCTCGACGGTGGCCATGGCCCCCGCCTCACCGGGGCCCAGGGGGGTGTGCAGGCGCAGGCGGGGGTGGCCCGTCAGGCGTCCTGCCCAGCGGTCCCGCAGGTGGCACAGGCGCGCCAGCTTGCGCTCCGGTCCCAGACCGTGGTGGAAGGCCAGCGCTTCGCCGATGGCCAGGGCGTTGGCCGCCGGGTGGGTGCCGATCTCCTCGAACTTGCGGATGTTCTCGTCCATCTCTTCGGGGGCAGCCAGGAGGGGCCAGATGGCGCCGATGCGCTCCCGTCGCACGTACAGCAGGCCGGTGCCGTGGGGGGCGGCCAGCCACTTGTGCAGGCTGGCGGCGTAGGCGTCGCAGGGCAGCTCGGCCAGGGAAAAGGTGAGGTGGGCGAAGGCGTGGGCCCCGTCCACCAGCACCCACACCCCCCGGCGCCGACCCAGGGCGGCAATCTCCCGCACCGGCAGCACCCGCCCGGTGAGGTACACCATGTGGGAGACCAGGATGGCCCGGGTGCGCTCGCCCAGCTGGGCCGCGAAGGCGGCCACCACCGCCTCGGGGCCGGCCTCGGGGGGCGGCAGGGGGAACTGCCGCAGGACGATCCCCTCGCGGCGGGCCCGCTGCCGGAACGTGGTGATCATGCGGGGGTACTCCTGGTCGCAGGCCAGCACCTCGTCGCCGGGCCGCAGGGGGATCCCCAGCTGACAGGCCTCCAGCCCCTCGGAGGTGTTGCGGGTGATGGCCACCTCCTCCGGCTGGCAGCCGGCGGTGCGGGCCAGCTCCTGCCGCACGGTTTCCCGCTGCGGCTCCAGCACCCGCCACATGGTGTGCACCGGAGCCAGGTTGGAGAACTCCAGGTAACGGCGCATGGCCTCCTGTACCGCCACCGGGGAGGGGCTCACGCCGCCGTTGTTGAGGTTGATGAGGGAGCGGTCCACCGCAAAAGCCCGTTGCACCCCCGCCCACAGCTCCTCCTCGCAGGCCAGCTCCGTCGGGCTGCCGGGGGCCGAGGCCAGCTGATGCAGAGCAGCGGCGGCCCGGCGGGGGCGCAGGGTGGCGGCGGCCGCCGCCAGGGCCGCGGGGGGGGCAGCCACGGTGAGCATCTGGCGTCGGGTGTACATGGGGCACCTCCCGGATCGCCAGGTCAGTGTACTCCCCCTCACGCCCCTGGCGGTCCCTCCCCGCCTGGGCTAGCATCGTCCGCGGGGAGGCAGCAGCGGTGCGGGTGGCGCTGTCCCACGTGGGGTGCAAGCTCAACCAGGCGGAGATCGAGGCGCTGGCGCGGGCCTTCGCCGCCGCCGGGCACGAGGTGGTGACGGACCTGGCATGCGCCGACGTGCACGTGGTGAACACCTGCACGGTGACGGCGGAGGCGGCGCGCGACTCCCGCCGGCTGGCCCGGCGGGGGGGGCGCGCAGGCCGGCCGCTGCCCACGGTGGTGACTGGCTGCCACGCCACCACCAGCCCCGAAGAAATGGCGCGGATCCCCGGCGTGGCTCTGGTGGTGAACAACAGCGACAAGCAGCGGCTGGTGGAGGTGGTGGAACGTCACCTGCTGCAGGTGGCCCCGCCCGCTCCCCAGCCGGCGTCGATGCCCGCCCCCGGTCGCACCCGCGCCGCCGTGAAGATCCAGGACGGCTGCAGCGTGGGCTGCACCTTTTGCACCGTGCCGCGAGCTCGGGGGCCGGCTCACTCTCGCCCCGGGAGCGAGGTGCTGGCCGAGGTTTCCCGTCTGGTGGCGGGTGGGGCCCAGGAGCTCGTCCTCACCGGGGTGCTGATCTCCTCTTACCGCAGCGCAGGCGTGGATCTGCCAGGCCTGGTGGAGGCCATCCTCACCCGTCTGCCTCTGCGGCGCCTGCGGCTCTCCTCTCTCTCTCCCTGGGCGATCGGACCGCGCGAGCTGGCCATGTGGTCCCACCCCCGCCTCTGTCGGCACGTTCACCTCTCCCTCCAGAGCGGCTGCGCCGCCACCCTGCGGCGGATGCAACGGCCCTGCACTCCGGAGCAGTTCGCCGCGGCGGTGGGCCGGCTGCGGGCGGCGATCCCCGGGGTGGCCATCACCACCGACGTGATCGTCGGCTTCCCCGGGGAAACCGACGAAGAGTTCCAGGAGAGCCTGGCCTTCGTCACCGCCCTGGGCTTCGCCCGCACCCACGTGTTCGGCTTCTCCCCCCGCCCCGGCACGGCGGCGGCGACGCTACCCGGGCAGCTGCCGGCCGGCCTCATCCGGGGAAGGGTGGCCGCCATGCGCGCTGCCGCCGCCGCGGGGCAGGGCGCCTTTGTCGCGGGGTACGTGGGCCAGCGGGTGGAGGTGCTGTGGGAGGGGGAGCGGGGTGGGTGGCGGGAGGGGCACACCGACACCTACGTGACAGTCCGCGTGCCGGCGGCGAACCTCGAGGCCGACCGCTGGGGGTGGGTCGAGGTGGAACGGGTCGACGGCGGGGTGGCGTGGGGGCGGCCGGTCGCCCCGGCGGGCGAGGCGAGCCTTGCGGTGTAGAATCACCTCCGTGAGCTCGCTCTGGCAGGCTGGCCGACGCCGCGCCGCGCGGCGGTTGGCGCTCGCCCTCGCCGTGGTGGTCCGGTTCTCCACGGCGGCCGGGGCGGAGCCGGCGCAGGTGCACCTCCCCCGCGCCGGCGACACCGTCTGGGTCGGCTCGACAGTGGCGGTGAGCTGGCACGCCCTGCCCACGGAGGCCAAGGAGATGGAGCTCTTCCTCTCCCTGGACGGCGGGGCCACCTACCCCCTCCGTCTCACCCCGCAGATGGCCCCGGGGGTGACCTCGTGGCGGTGGAGCGTGCCCAACCTGCCCACCGAGCGGGCACGCCTGCGCCTGCGGGTGGGGATCCCGGGGCGGGGCGAGGTGGACGCCCCCCCCTCGGGGCTGTTTCGCATCGCGCACGAGGGATGGGTCGTTGCGGAGCCGGTGCGCTGGCACGCCGGGGAGCTGTGGCTGGGCCTCGGGGGCGACCCGGCACCGCCCGTGCCCCTCTCACTCGAGTGCGGTGAGCAGCAGGCGTTCGCCGCCGCTGCCCGGGCACTGGTGGCCGAACTCCCGCGCCGGGAGACCCTGGAACTCCCCGGCACTTGTGTCGACAGGATCGTCGTTGCTGACGCTGGCAGTGCGACTTCTCACCCTCCTCCTCCCGTTCCACGGGAGACGACACCTCGTCCTCTGCGGAGATAGAGACCACCCCGCCTCGCCCGCAGTGGATCACACCGCGATCGGCTGCCCGGCGGGGCAGGCGCTCACGGGGGCCGATTCCCCCCAACCCCGCAGCACCTGCGGGGAGTCCATGGCGAACCGGACCGGGGTTCGCTGGGGGAGGCCCCCTTTTCCCGCTCTCGCCACCGGCGGAAAGACTCGTTGGTGCCAGTGAGGTGTGTCGTGCGCCCGGCATCGGGCGCGAAAGAGCTAAGGAGGAGCTACGTGCGAGACGCTGTCGTGTTCTGTCTCTGTCTGTCCATCGGCGTTGCCGCCAACGCCTTCGAAGGCCAGATCATCGGGCCCGGCGGCACGGCGCTGGCCGGCGGGCGGGTGTCGGAGCTGGGGAAGGCCGGCTCGGTCGTGGCGGATTCCCAGGGTCGCTTCCGGCTGGAGCCCGACCCACGCCCGCCGTTCTATCTCATGGTGACCCGTCCGGACGGGGTGGCGTTCCGCCCCTTCTACGTGGAAGCGTTGCCGCCCCGGGGTGACGTGCTGCTGGTAAGGCTGGAGACCCTCGCCGAGAACGTCACCGTCGTCTCGGGGGGGGTGCCTGACCTGCACCTCCCCCCCGCCGCCGCCGGGACGGTGATGGGCAAGCAGGACCTCGCCCGGCGCATGCCGGTGAACCTGCCCCAGGCGCTGGAGAACATTCCGGGAACCACGGGTGCGGCGGACGGCTACGACCCGGTGCCGGGCTTGCGCGGACTGCCCAAGCACCGCACCCTGATTCTCCTGGATGATGGCCGTGTCACCGCCGAGCGGCGCGCCGGTCCCTCGGCCACCTTCCTGTTCGCGGAAACGGTGGACGAGATCGAGGTGGTTCGCGGGCCCGGGTCGGTGGCCTACGGCTCCGACGCCTTCGGTGGCGTCATACGAGCTCGCTCCCGACTGCCCATGCCTGGGCAGCCCGTCGAGGTTCGCTACAGCGTTTTCGGCGCCTACGGCTTGCGGGGAGGGGGAGCAACGGTGGAAGCCAGCGCCCCGGTGGGCGACGGCGCCCTGCTGGTGGGCGGGCACTTCCGGGTCTTCGACGAATACCAGGGTCCCCACGGTCGGGTGCCCAACTCCGACGCCGAGCACCGCGGCTTTCGTCTGGCCTACCAGGTGCCGGTCCTGGGGGGGGCGCTGGGGCTGGGATGGCGCAGCGACTTCGGGCGCGACATTGGCAAACCTGAACCCCAGTTTGCCGTGCGGCGGACTTTCTACCCCGAGGAGAATTCTCACCGGTTCAATGTCAGCTACCAGCGGCCGGGTCCCGGTCAGTGGTCGCGACTCGGCGTCAGCCTCGCCTGGGACAGCTACCAGGTGATCCTCGATCGCGACGTGTTCGCCACCTCCACCAGGCCACGCGCCGTCTCCCGTGCCGACGTCGACGCCAACGACTATTCGCTGCGGGTGGAGGGAGAGCGTCCAGTGGCCGGCCTGGCGAAACTGGTGGCGGGGATCGACGTCTCGGGCCGCTACAACCTTTCCGCCATCAACTCCACCCTGACCTACGGGCAGTGCCCGAGATGTGCACCGACTGCGACCACCAGAGAAGTGTCGGTCGCCGATGCCCGTCGGGACGACTACGCGGCCTTTGCGGCCGTCGACGCGGAGGTGGCCAGGGTCCGTCTGGCCGCCGGGGTGCGTGCGGACCAGGTGCGAGCGGAAAACAGCGGCGGCTACTTCGGTGACCGCAGCGTCACCGACTCCAGGGGCTCGGGTTTTCTGGCCGGTACCTTTCTCCTCGGCGCCGGCGCCGAGCTGACGCTGCAGGCGGCGAAGGGTTTTCGTTCGCCGTTGCTTTCCGATCGGTTCTATCGAGGAATTTCCGGGCGCGGCTTCATCACCGGCAACCCCGACCTGAAGCCCGAAACCAGCACGCAGTACGACGTGGCGTTCCGCTGGAACGCCAGTCCCTTCTCGTTGGGCGCGTACGGGTACCTGTACCGCATCCAGGACCTCATTGAGCGGTACCGGACGGGGGACAACTTCTTCTTCCGCAACCGCGGCGAGGCGGAGATCCGCGGCGCCGAGCTGGAAGCGGCGTGGGCCGTGGCGGGCGAACACTCCCTGGGGTTCGGTGCTCAGGTCCTGCGCGGCGAGGTCCGCGGGGACAAGACACCGGTGGACGACATACCGCCGCGGGGCGTTTTCGTCGTCTATCGCCACGAGCCGGTGGAGGGGCTCACCTGGATGGCGCGCACGGCAGCCTACGCCCGCGACGACCGCCCGGGCCCCACCGAGAAGGTGGTGCCCGGGCATACGGTGGTAGATGCGAGTATCGGTTACCGTTTCCCCTCCGGGGTCGATCTCTCGCTGGTGGGGCGCAATCTCTCCGACAGGGCGTACCCGGGGTCCGCCGACGAAGCGGCGGCCCTGGCCCCCGGCCGGAGTCTCCAGCTGGTGCTGCGCGGCAAGCTCTGATCGCTTCGACGGTCGGGCAAGAGGTATGACGGGGGACCCGTGCGGTCCCCCGATCTCTTTCCCCGGCGGCACGCGGACCGCCCTCATTCACCGGTCATCGCCGGAATCCGCGACCCACTGCCACCGGTTGACGATCGGGGGCCGCACCTTCGCTACACTGGCCTCGGGGCCGTGGGCATGGGTACTTCTGTGGAGGTGCTGTTGACCGTCAGCCGTCGCTTCCCCTTCGCCGCCTCGGTGCGGCTGGGGGGGCAAGTTGTGCCGGGTGACGCGGCACACCTGTGGGGGAGGGCGGCCCAGGCGCGCCACTCGGTGGGGGCCAACTACGAGGCCACGGTGGGCTTCGCCGGGCCGGTGGACCCGGTCACGGGGATGCTAGTGAACCTGGCGGTCGTGAAGGAGCGCATCCTGGCACTGCTGGCCGCCCGCTGGGACCACCACTTCCTCAACCGCGACCACCCCGCCTTCGCCGTCGCCCCCCCGACCCTGGAAAACCTGGCGCAGCTGCTCCTCGCCGAGGCGCGGGGGGCCTTCGCCGGGGAGGCGGCGCAGCCGGTGGTGTGCCACCTGGCCGAATCCCCGGCGGCGGGGGCGGTGGCCTGGGCCGACGGGCGGGTGGAGCGCTGGGCGGCGGTGGAGTTTTGCGCCGCCCGCCGTACCCTCTCGCCCCACCTGGACGAGGCGGCCAACCGTGCCCTCTTCGGCACCGCCACCAGGTTGCACGGGCACTCCTACCGGCTGCGCGTCACCTGGGCGGGGGAGGTGGATGGCACCCGCGGGGTCATCGTGCCGGAGGGGGAGGTGCAAGGGGCGCTGGGGGCCCTGCGGGAGGAGCTGGACCACCTCTACCTCAACGACGAGGTCGACGCCCTGCGGGGCGGCCCCGTCACCACCGAGTGGCTGGCCCGCCACGCCTTTCTCCGGCTCCGGCAGGCGCTGCCGGTGGTGCGCACCCGCCTGTGGGAGCTGTCCTGGCTGTCCGCCGAGTATCTGGGGGGGGAGAAGGCTCGCCTGGTGGTGGAGTCCTCCTTCCGGGCCGCCCACCGGCTGCACGCCCCCCGGCTGGACGAGGCCACCAACCGGGCTCTGTACGGCAAGTGCAACAACCCCACCGGCCACGGCCACCGCTACGTGGTGGAGGCTGCCTGCGGCGGGGTGCTCGACCCCGTCAGCGGTACGGTGGCCGACCTCGAGGCGGTTCAGAGGGCGCTGGAGCGCTCCCTGGCCCCCTGGCAGATGGTCCACCTGGACGAGGAGACCCCCGACTTCGGCGACCGCCCCTCCACCAGCGAGAACATCGTGGTCACCCTGTGGCCGCGCCTGGAGGGCGCCATGGGCGGGCGGCTCGGGCGGCTGCGCCTGTGGGAGACGGAGAACAACCGCTTCACCCTGCGCCGGGTGGGAACGGGAGAGTGAGCGTGGAGCGCGTCCTCATCACCGGAGCGAGCCGCGGCATCGGCCGGGCGCTGGCGCTGCGGCTGGCCCGGCCCGGCCGGGAACTGCTCCTCCACGGCCGGGCCGCCGCCGCCCTGGGTGAGGTGGAACGTCTGGTGAAGGAGCGGGGAGGGGACGCCGCGATCCTCACCGGCGACCTCGCCCACCCGCAGGAGGTGGAGGCCCTCGCCGAGGCGGCCGGGAGCCCTCCCCTCACCGCCCTCGTCAACAACGCCGGGGTGGCCATCGTCAAGCCTCTGCCGGAGCTGACCTTGCGGGAGTGGGAGGAGAGCCTGGCGATCAACCTCACCGCCCCCTTCCTGCTGTGCCGCGCCCTGGCGCCGCGCATGGGTCCCGACGCCACCATCGTCAACGTGCTGTCGGTGGCGGCGCGGCAGGGGTTTCCCGGCTGGGGCGCCTACTGCGCCGCCAAGTTCGCCCTCGAGGGGCTTTCCCAGTGCCTGCGGGAGGAGTTGCGCCCGGCCGGGATCCGCGTGGTCAACGTCTACCCCGCGGCGACCTCCACCGGACTGTGGGACGGGGTGGCGGGTGTCTGGCCGCGGGAGCGCATGCTCGCCCCCGAGGAGGTGGCCGAAATCATCGCCTTTGCCCTGGAGCGCCCCACCGACGTGCTGGTTTCGGAACTCGCCGTGGGCCACCGGGCGGGGACGCTGTAGGGAGAGGGAGCTGCTACGCGGCCTCCCGGGCCGCGGCCAGGGCGTTGGCGATGAGGCGCTGCAGCTCCGGCCGTCGCCGGGAGACCCCCTGCAGATGCGCCTCGAGCTCCTCGGCCAGGGCGCCGTGTTCTCCCCGGGCCAGCGCCAGCTCGTACAGCTCGCCGGGCAGGAGCCACTCCTCCGGCCAGTGGTGACGCACCTCCTGCCACAGGCGGGACAGCTCCTGAGCGGGCAGCTCGCCGGAGCGCACCGCCCGCACCCGGCCGTAGAGCTCGGCCAGCCGGTGGCGGCGGTCGTCCAGCGCCGCCTTGATGGTCCGCTCTCTGGGCAGGAGCACCGGTTGCTCGTAGGCGTCCTTGTCGGCGGCGCCGGCGAACACCGAAACCACCCGCTCCCCCACCCCCATATCGAAGCTCCCCCACTCGGGCCGAAACAGCAGCCGCTCCCCTCGCTGCACCGTGCACTCCTCAAAGCTCACCAGGAGTAGCTGACCCTGGTGGCGACGGGTCGTTGCCACCCGACCCTCCACGGTGACGCCAGAGGCGAAGCGCAGGCGGGCGTGCCGGCCGACTTCCACCCCCACCCGGCGCAGGTCCTGCTCGCCCATCAGCTCCAGGGGGAGTGACTCGCCCTCGAGCCGCCCCAGCGGGGTGCCGAAACCGTCCCGGTGGTACTCCTTGCCGTGGCCGGGCAGCTCCCGGCCGGCCACCGCCAGGGCCGAGGGCCCGCGAAAGAGCAGATACGCCGGCTGTCCGTCGTCGGCGAGAACGTCGGCGAGCACGCCCGAAATCTGCAGCCCCGAGCTCAGCTGGGCGGTGGCCACCGCCCCCGACTCCTGCGCCCGGGCGAGACCTTCCAGCCCGCCCCGGCGGAACGCCATGGTGGCGGCGAACTCCTCCAGCACCGCCAGGAGGTGCTCGAAGTCCGGCGTCACGAACAGCTGCGGCTGCATGGTGGTGATGTCGAAGGCCACGTCGGCGGCGGCCAGGGTGTAGGGGAGCTTGGCCACCGCGTCGGTCAGGCAGTGCTGCGCCTCGCCGATGGACGAGAGCAGCCCGGCGCCGTAGATCTTCGGTTGCTGGAGAGAGCCGATGAGCCCGTACTCCACCGTCCACCAGTGCAGGCGCGACAGGCGGGCCATCTCCGAGGGCTCCCCCAGGTTGGCCTGGCGCTCCTCCACCAGGCGCTGCGCCGCGTCGATCTCCGCCGCGGGGACGCCGGGAGCCTCCTTGAGGATGGAGAGGTGCCGGATGGCCTCGTAGAGCTCCCAGTCGGCCCGGGAGGAGATGGCCCTCGCCCCCACCTCGCCGATCCGCCGCAGGTACTCGGCGTAGGTGGCGTCGGCGATGATGGGGGCGTGGCCGGCGGCCTCGTGGACGATGTCGGGGGCGGGGGTGTACTCGATGTGCTCCAGCTGGCGGATGTCGGCGGCGATGACCAGCACCCGGTGGGCCTGGAACTCCATGAAAGCCGCCGGCGGGATGAAGCCGTCCACGGTGACTGCCCCCCAGCCGATGCGCCCCAGCGCCTGGTTCATCTCCTCCAGGCGGGGGATGCGGTCCAGGGCGATGCCCGTCCTCGCCAGGCCCTCGAGGTAGGAGGGGTGGGCGTGGTGGCGCAGGAAGCGCACGTTCTGGCGCATGATGTAGCGCCACACCGCGTGGTCGATGGGGGTGTACCGTTCCCACCCCTGCTCGACAACGAACTGCTGCAGGTGGCGGGGCAGGTTGGCCACCGCCTGGCTCGAACTGTGTAAGCCTTCTGCTGCGTTCCTGGACATGGACTCCCCCCGCGAGAGATATCGCTCATGGGCAGACAACGGCGCCCGGCGTCGGTTTCATTTCCTGCGAGTGCGGTTCGCCCCGCCGGGGTCGACCGTAGCCCGCCGGTGGCGTTCGTGGCGACCTACCTCCTCACCGCTTCGGTGCACCTCTCCGCTCCCCTCGCCCGGGTGTTCCCGTTCTTCGCAGACGCCGAAAACCTGGAGAGCATCACGCCACCGTGGCTGCGTTTTCGCATTCTCACCCCGCTGCCCATCGCGATGGCGGAGGGTGCCCTCATCGACTACCGCCTGCGGCTGCACGGTATCCCCTTCGGCTGGCGCACCGAAATTGCCGTGTGGCAGCCCCCCGAGCGCTTCGTGGACCGGCAGCTGGCCGGCCCCTACCTCTCCTGGGTGCATGAGCATGTTTTCGTGCCCACGCCCGCCGGTACCCTGGTCACCGACCGGGTGCGCTACCGGCCGCGGGGGGGCCAGCTCGCCCAGGCCCTCTTCGTGGGAAGGGATGTCCGCCGCATCTTTGCCTTCCGGCAGGCGGCGCTTCTGGCCCGCTTCGGCGGCAGCGCGGGAGAGCTGCGGCTGGAGCGATGGCGAGAGTCGGCGATGGCCGGCGCGGCGGGCGTCGGCGGCGCCGGCTACGGCTCAGGATCGCCGTGAACCCGGCGGCGCAGGTGGGCGCCCAGCGCCTCCAGCGCCGCGTGGCGGTAGAGGTCGGAGAGGGTCGGGTAGTTGTAGAGGGTTTCGGCGATGTCCCTGGCGGTGGCGCGGCTCTTCAAGAACGCCTGGCCGATGTGGATGAGTTCGGAGGCGCCGGTGCCGACGATGTGAACGCCCCGCAGGGTGAGGTCGCTGGCGGCGAAGAGCAGCTTCAGTCGCCCCCCCTCGTCGCCGATGATCTGGCCGCGGGGGTTGTAGTCGTAGCGACCGTACCCCCGGATCACCTCGCACCCCTCCTGCCCCAGCGCCTCCTCGCTCTTGCCGATGAACGCCACCTCGGGTATGGAGTAGATGGCGAAGGGCAGTTCCTCGGTGCGGCCGCGCGGGCCGGGAATGCCGAAGGCATGGCGGATGGCCTGCCGCCCCTGCTCCATGGAGGTGGAGGCCAGCGCCGGATAGCCGATCACGTCGCCCACCGCGTAGATGTGGGGGATGGCGGTCTGGAAGTTCTCGTTGACGGTCAGCAGGCCGTACTGGTTGGGCTGCAACCCGATGTTGGCCAGGCCCAGATCGTCGGTGTTGCCATCGCGCCCCACGCAGTAGAGGAGCACGTCGGCCTCCAGCCGCTCCCCCCTCCGGGTGGAGCAGCACACCCGCGCGGGGGGGCCCGCACAGCTTTCGATGGCGGCAAAGTGATCGTCGTGGATGAGGATGATGCCCAGCCGGCGCAGCTCCCGCTCCAGGAGGGCGGCCATTTCCCGGTCCAGATAGGGGAGCAGCTGGGGACGGGTGTCGATGAGGGTCACCTCCAACCCCAGGGCGGCAAAGATCGAGGCGTACTCCACGCCGATGACGCCAGCCCCCAGCACGATCATGGAGCGGGGCACGCGCGGCAGGGCGAGGATGGTGTCGGAGTCGAACACCCGCTCGCCGTCGAAGGGTACCTGGGGGGGGCGGTTGGGCCGCGTGCCGGTGGCGATGACGATGACCTCGCCGCGCAGGCGCAGGCGAGCCATGCCGTCCTTGCCCAGCACCGCCACGGTGTGGGGGTCCTCGAAGCGGCCATGGCCGTGGATGACCTCCACCGCGTAGCGGGCCAGGGAGGCGTTGACCAGCTCTAGCTCCCGCTGCACCACCAGGCGCTCCCGGTACATCAGCTCCGCCACCGTCACCTCGGCAGCCATCTCGCAGCGGATGCCGTGGAGCTTGTGGCGGGTCAGGGAGGCCACGAAGAGCGCGCTTTCCCTGAGTGTCTTCGAGGGAATCGTCCCCCAGTTGATGCGCGTGCCCCCCACCACATGCTGGCGCTCCACCAGCGCCACTCTCTTGTGGGCGCGGGCGGCCTGGATGGCTGCTCGTTCGCCGGCGGGCCCACCCCCCAGGATCACCACGTCGTAGTCCGGCATGTCGGCTCCGCCACGCATTGTACGGCGTCCCGGCCGCCTCGCCGCCGCTCGTGAAGGGAAGGTACAATATCGGGCGGAGGCGTGAGGATGAGCTTTCTCGACGAACTTCCGGTGCGGGCCCGGGCGGTGGCCGGGCACGTGGTGCTGGTGGAGGGCGAGGACAGCAGGATCGTGGAGGCGGCCGAAAGCCTGCGGCGCGACGACATCTGCAGGGTAACGGTGCTGTGCCCCGAGGTAAAGCGCACCGAGGCCCACGGGCGTCTCGCCGATCTCGGGGTGCAGGTCACCGACCCCGCCACGGATCCCCGCCGCCACGCGGCCGTGGAGCTGCTCTTCGCCCGGCGCGGGCCGAAGGGCTGGACGCGGGAGCAGGCGGAACAGGCGGTGGACGATCCCCTGTACTTCGGCTCGCTGCTGGTGGCGCTGGGCGAGTGCGACTGCTCGGTGGGGGGAGCGGTGCGCACCACCGCCGACACGGTGCGCGCCGCCCTGCACGCCATCGGGGCCGCACCAGGGATCAAGACGGTGTCATCTTCCTTCATCATGGCCCACCCCGACCCCCGATGGGGGCACAACGGCTTGCTGGGGTTTGCCGACTGCGCCGTGATGCCCAACCCGGATGCCGAGCAGCTGGCCGACATCGCCATGGGCGCCGCCGCCACCTTCCAGGCGGTGGTGGGCGCCGCCCCACGGGTGGCCCTGCTCTCCTTCTCCACCAAGGGCTCGGCGGAGCACCCGGACGTGGACAAGGTGCGCCAGGCCGGCGCCCTCCTGGCCCAGCGCAACGTCGGCTTCGAGTTCGACTTCGAGCTGCAGGTGGACGCCGCGCTGGTGGCCGCCATCGGTGCCCGCAAGGCGCCCGGCTCCACCGTCGCTGGCAAGGCCAACGTGCTGGTGTTTCCCGATCTCGACGCCGGCAACATCGGCTACAAGCTCACCGAGCGGCTGGGGGGCGCCAGGGCGCTGGGCCCACTCCTGCAGGGTCTGGCCAGGCCGGCCAACGACCTTTCCCGCGGCTGCTCGGCGCGGGACGTGGTCGAGACCTCGTGTTTGTCGCTGCTCCAGGCTACACTGGGCAAGGAACGTCGAACGTGAGAGTCCTGATCGTCGGCGGGGGGGCACGAGAGCACGCCCTGGCGTGGAAGCTGTCCCGCTCCCCGGTCGTCGAGGAGCTGTACGCCGCTCCGGGGAATCCGGGCATCGCCGCTCTGGCCTCCTGTGTGCCCATCCGACCGGATGCGGTGGTGGAGCTGGCCGAGTTCGCCCAGTCACTGAAGATCGATCTCACCGTGGTGGGGCCGGAGCTGCCGCTGGTGCTGGGAATTGCCGACGAATTCGCCCGGCGTGGTCTGGCCCTGTGCGGGCCCTCGCGCGCCGCCGCAGAGCTGGAGGGGAGCAAGGTCTTCACCAAGGAGCTGTGCCAGCGCTACGGGGTCCCCACCGCCGAGGGGCGAGTGGTCCACGATCGGGAGCAGGCTGCAGCGGCCGTCAAGCATCTGGGCTTGCCGGTGGTGCTGAAGGCGGACGGCCTGGCGGCCGGCAAGGGGGTCCTCATCTGCCGCACCGGCGATGAGGTGGAGTTAGCGCTGGTCCGCTTCTTCGAGGAACGAGCCTTCGGGGCGGCGGCGGAGCGGGTGCTGGTGGAGCGCTGTCTGGAGGGCGAGGAAGTCTCCTTCATGGTGCTCACCGATGGCACCACCATCCTGCCGCTGGCCTCGGCGCGGGACTACAAGCGCCTGGGGGATGACGACCAGGGGCCCAACACCGGGGGCATGGGCGCGGTCTCCCCCTCGCCGATAGCGCCAGCGCTGGCCGGTGAAATCCTCCAGGACATCGTGCGCCCGGCCCTCGGCGGGCTGGCCAGGGAGGGGCGGGAGTACCGCGGCGTCCTCTATGCCGGCGTCATGGTGACCCGCGACGGCCCCAAATTGCTGGAGTTCAACTGTCGACTGGGGGACCCAGAGACGCAGGTGATCCTGCCCCGGCTGGAGGATGACCTCCTGCCGCTGCTGGGCGGCGCCGCTGCCGGGGAGCTCGCTGGCATGCGGGCCCAGTGGCGGCACGAAGCCGCGGTGTGCGTGGTGTGTGCGGCGGCCGGTTATCCGGACTCGGTGCGGCGGGGCGACCCGATCAGCGGCATTGGCGATGCCCTGGCAGTTCCCGGCGTGGTGGTGTTCCAGGCCGGGACGGCGCTGGAGGATGGCAGGCTGGTCACCGCGGGGGGCCGGGTGCTGTCGGTGGTCGGTCGAGGAGCCACGGTGTCGGCAGCCCGTGTCCAGGCGTACGCCGCCGTGGAACGCATCGAGTTTGCCGGGATGCAGGTGCGCCGTGATATCGGTAGGGGGATAGAGTGACGACTCCGTTTCTCGTCGTCGGGAGAGCGACGTGAGCTGCTCGGCGTGCGCATCGGTGGAGCAACTGCCGGGCCTGGTGAGGCTCAGCTTTTGCGACCACCTGCCCGATGCGCTGTGTCGCGTCGCCGAGGGGGTGGAGCTGGTGCCAGAACGGCGCTACGTGGTGGAAACTCCCGACGGCGAGCGCCTGGGCCTGCTGCGCCGCTTTCGCCTGCCGGTCCTGCGGGATGCGGCCGGTGCCGTGGTCGGAACAGTGGTCCGCCCTGCCACGCCGGCCGAGGAGGAACGGGGCCGCGAACTGGAAGAGGTGGCCGCCGATGCCCTCCGTTACTGCCGCGAGTGGGCCCGGCAGGAGCGGGTCGATCTTCGTCCGGTGTGGGCGTTTGCCCCCCTCGATCGCAACCACCTGCTGATTTCCTTTGCGGCGGAACAGCGCGTCGATTTTCGCTCCCTGCTCCGCGAGCTCGGCCGGCGCACCCGGCGGCGGGTAGAGCTGCGCCAGATCGGCGTCCGTGATCAGGCGAAGGCCCAGGGCGGCTGGGGCCCCTGCGGCCGCACCCTGTGCTGCTCCACCTTCATGGAGCGCTTCAATTCGGTCACCATCCGCATGGCCAAGGCGCAGAACCTTTCGCTCAATCCGACCCGCATTTCGGGCATGTGCGGTCGTCTGATGTGCTGCCTCGCCCACGAGGCGCCCAGCTCGGCCGGGAGGGTCAGGGGGCGGACGTGATAAACACTCTTGACACCCGCTGCGTAGCAGATGCTGTGAAAAGGTGGTAGACTCATGGTGCCAACCGATGGGGCAGTGATGAAGGACTCGGAAACCCGCAAGGGCGAAAGCCTCAGCAGCCGTCGGCTGATTCGACCCTCGATCTCGGAGGTGGCGGATCGCACGCCGTTTCGTGTCGGCATCCACCGCAAGCAGGCTCCCCCGGAACAGACCAACGCCGAGAACTACTACTTCATCAAGCAGATGCAGAACAAGACGGCGATGGTGGTGGTGCTCGACGATGGCGCCGAACTGCGCGGCTGGATCGAGTGGTACGACAAGGACTGCATCAAACTCAACCGCACCGACGGACCCAACCTGCTGATTTACAAGCACTGCATCCGTTTCATGTTCAAGGAAGAGGAGTTGCGCCAGCGTCGCCGCCGCCCGCGGGAGTGAGCGCCCCTCGACTTGCCAGCAGCGCCTCGTAAAGCTCGGAAGGAGTGAGTAAACGCCGCTGGCCAAAGTGGTCGGGCCCGGCCGTGGCCAGGATGTGGAGCACCCGTCGGACGATGTAGGCGAAGTTGTCGCGCACATGCATGGCGGCGGTGGAGCGGTGCATGGCCGTGAGGATCTCCAGCTGCTCGGCCAGGGCGCGGTGCGGGTCGATGGCGAGCAGGTAATCCTGCAGGGGCGACGGCGAGGCCTTGGGCTTGGGCTTGGGGGCGAGGCCGAGAGAGATGGCAAGCTCATCGAGCTCGGCGGTGACCCGATCCCGCTCGGGCTCGGTAGCTCCGCCCCGGGCCGCCTGGAGCAGCAGGGGAACGCGCTCCGAGTTGGCCCGGTGCAGCTCGGGTGAGGCCACCACCCACCCCAGGTTGTGCGCCTTGACGTTGGCCGAAACGTTGCGTTGCACCGCGGTGAGAAAGGGGGCGATGGCGCCCTCGAAGGACTCCTTGACCCCGTCGAAGAAGTTGAGCACGAAATAGACGGTGAACGAGGCAACCACGTCGGCAAGAGCATGCAGGAGGTGGGTTTCGCCGAAGGCGTGGGCGAGGTCGACGAGAAAGGCGTCCAGGTTGGGCAGAGAATCGTCGTAACTGTCCTCCACGCGATCCAGGAGGGCATTGATGGTGTTGAGCTGCGGGGAGGCGGCGCGGGAGGTGGCAAGCGGTCCGTTGGGCGCAAAGATGATGCGCAACTTGCGAAATAACAGTGCCTTGACGATGTCGGCGGCGGCCAGGGTGGCGGAGGGAGGATTGGGGGTGAAGACCAGGATGCCGGAGTTGGAGTGGGGCATGAAGTCGAGGACGTTGGTGTCCAGACCGGCGCGCAAGTCCAGGACCACGTACGTCGCCGGGAGCTCGTTGATGGACCTGATCAGGCGAAGTCGGTGAGCTTCATCGAGGTTGGTGAACTCCTCCATGGCGTGCCGCGGAGCAGCGACGAAGGCAAATCCCTTGAAGAGACCGCGTCGGTCCAGCCGCTCGGGCAGAGTGGTGAGGCACCGCGAAAGCGGTTCACCACGGCGGAAAAAATGATAGAGGTCGCGCTCCACCGGAGCATCGATGGTGTTGCGAATCGACGAGGTGCCGGGGTCGAGGTCCACCAGAACCGTGGGCGCCACCCGCGAGAGGGCGAGGGCAAAGTTGGTGGCGAAGGTGCTCTTGCCCACCCCGCCCTTGCCCGAGGCGACCGGAAGTACCCGCCGTACCGTCACGCTTCCACCTCGGCGAGGAGCGCTTCGACGCGGGCGCAGACCAGGTCGAGGGCGACGAGGTTGAAACCGCCCTCGGGGATGATCAGATCGGCCCAGCGCTTGGAGGGCTCCACGAACTCCAGGTGCATGGGTCGCACCGTCCCCAGGTATTGCTCGATGACGCTGTCCACCGTACGTCCTCGCTCGGCGATGTCCCGCCGCAGGCGACGAATGAACCGCAGATCCGGGTCGGTGTCGACGAAGATCTTGATGTCGAGCAGGTTGCGCAGGGCCGGCTCGGCCAAGATGAGGATCCCTTCCAGCAGGATGACACGGCGGGGCTCGACTCGCCGAGTGAACGGCGTGCGCACGTGGCGAGTGAAGTCGTAGAGGGGGACATCCACGGCGTGCCCGGACTTGAGCAAGGTGAGGTGCCGGGCCAGGAGGTCGCTCTCGAGGGCGTCCGGGTGGTCGAAGTTGTGGGTTGCGATCGTCTGCGGATCCGCCGCCGAGAGGTCGCGGTAGTAGGCGTCATGCTGGAGGTGGGCGATGCGGTGAGCGCCAATGCGCTGGACAATGACATCCGCCACGGTCGTCTTTCCCGACCCGGTCCCTCCAGCCACGCCGACACACACAATCGGCTGCATGCCACGTCCTTCCGCCTCCTGCGTCAGCAAGGGCGAAACTTCGGCGCCGCCACCGCAGCACCCGCGAGTGCAGCACCGGCACAGGCGACGTCCATCGTCGTCGGGATGATAGCAGCACAGGCCGACACGAACCTCACCCCGCGGGGGCCGATCAACCCGTGCTGGCGGGGGAGACCACCGAGGTGGGATCCGCCGAGAGGTACCGCCCTGCCCCCAGGTAGAGCAGAGGAGCAACGCGCTCGGGGCGCAGGACGCCGGCCTCGTCGAAGGCCTCCGGACGATGGCGGATGGAGTGGACCTCACCGGCGAACAGGGTCTGGTCGCCGAGCTGGTGACGGGCCACCAGCAGGCACTCGGCGGAGGCGTAGGCGCGGGCGAGGGTGGGCGTGCGCAGGGCATCGGGAGGATCGAGCTCGAGGCCCAGCTCCTTGACCTTGTCGGTGAGGCGGCCCGAGAGCTTGCCCATGGCGGCGACGATGCCGGCGTCGCCGTGGGCCATGAAGTTGATGGTGAACTCGCCGGCCTGCAGGACCAGCTTGTGGGTATAGGTGCGGGGGGACAGGCACACGCCGTACAACGGCGGCGCCGAGGAGAGCGGGGTGGCCCACGCGACGGGAGCGAAGTTGCAGGTTTCCTTGGCCTCGTCGAGGACCCCTACCACGCACACCAGGCGAGGATAGTAGAAGTAGGTGGAGCCGGGCACGGATGTGATTCTCTCCATCAGGCCTCCGCGTGGGCTCCATCATACCGTTTCCCGGCGAGCGTACGGCTCCCCTGGGCTGCCCACCCGCTTTGACCGACGTCAAGGCGGCCCGAGGCGATGGCCGGTAGAGTTCCTCGCCAGGGGGGGCGATGGCGAGGGGACTCAGGGGCAAGGTCGTGAAGCAGCGGCGGTGGCTCCAGCTGGCCTTCTTGGCACTCGTTCTCTCGATAGGCGCCCAGTTTACGGTGTGGGCGCTGGCTCACCTCGCCGGCCACCCGCCGGCTGTGCCCCGCCCCCCCGGCGTGGAGGGTTTTCTGCCCATTTCGGCGCTCATGTCGCTGCGACTGTGGGTGGCCGGGGAGGGAATTCATCCGGTACACCCCGCCGGCCTGGCGATTCTGCTGGCCATTCTGGTGATGAGCGCTGTGGTCGCTAAGTCTTTCTGCTCGAACCTTTGCCCCGTGGGAACGGTCTCGGAAGCGCTGGGTAGGCTGGGAGCGCGCCTGCTGGGCAGCACCTGGAAGCTGCCGCGCTGGCTGGACATCCCCCTGCGTTCGTTGAAATACCTCCTGCTCGCCTTTTTCCTCTGGGCGGTGTGGATTTCCATGGATCTTGCAGCGGTGCGAGCCTTCCTCGACAGCCCCTACAACAAGGTGGCCGACGTCAAGATGCTGCTCTTTTTCGCCTCACCCTCCCGGCTGACGGTGGCCGTGCTGGGAGTTCTTGTGGTGGGGTCGATGCTGGTGCGCGACCTGTGGTGTCGCTACCTGTGCCCCTACGGGGCGCTGCTGGGCCTGCTCGGCCGGCTGGCGCCGTTGAAGGTGACGCGCGATCCCCGGCGATGTACCGACTGTCGGGCTTGCACCCGGGTGTGCCCGGCGCGCCTGCCGGTCCATCGCCTGCGGCGCGTGGCGTCGGCGGAGTGCACCTCGTGCCAGGACTGCGTGGCTGCCTGTCCAGCCCCGGGGTGTCTGGCAGTCCGCCTGCCGGGCCTCCGCCGACCGGGTCGTTCCTTCACGCCGGCACACGCTGTCCTGCTGGCGCTGGCCCTGTTCCTGGGGATCACCGGGGTCTTTCGGGCCGCGGGTCGGTGGCGCGGCAACGTGTCGGAGGCGGAGTTCGCGGCCCGGCTGGCCGATATCCACTCGCCCCTGTACACCCACACCGGAGGGTTGGCGGCCGCCGAGGAGCAGGCGCAGCCCCTCGCGCCGGTCCCTGCCCACGCCACCCTCGACTAACCGCTCATCGCCCTCCCGGAGGCGCGTGAGGGCGATGAAGACTGGCACAATAATGGGGTGGAGAAGGTGTCTCTCGAAGCCACCCTGCGCCGCCTGCCGCTGTTCGCCACCGTACCGCTGCCGGTCCTGACAGAGCTGGCGCAGCTGACGGTGGTGCGCGGCGTGCGCGCCGGGCAGGTGATCTTCAGCGAGGGAGAGGAGGCGCGAGCCCTGCCTCTGCTGCTCTCTGGCCAGATCAAGCTGGCGCGCTCCAGCCCCGATGGTCGGGAGCAGGTGCTGCACCTGGTGCGCGCTCCCGCCTCCTTCGCCGAGGCGGCGGTCTTCGGACCGGGCATTTACCCGGCCTCGGCGGAGGTGACCAGGGGAGGGGTGCTGGCCGAGATCCCCCGCGCCGACCTGCTCGCCCTCCTGCGCCGGCGCCCCGAGGTGGCACTGGCCATGCTCGCCTCGGTGTCGGTGTGGCTGCGGCGACTGGTCGATCTGGTAGAGGGGCTGTCGCTGCGCACGGTGGAGGAGCGCGTGGCGGGCTATCTGCTGTCGGCGGCGGCGCGCAGCGGGTGCGCCCTGGAATCGGGAGTGCGGGTGCGTCTGGAGGACCCCAAGCGGCTGATCGCGGCCTCCTGCGGCACTGCCCCGGAGGTGCTGTCGCGCACCTTTCGCAAGCTGGAGGCCCGGCATCTGCTGCGCGTGGAGGGGGCCGAGGTCACCATCCTGGATGCCCCCGGTCTGCTTCGCCTCGCCCGTGGTGAAGGTCGGTAGCGCCGCCGAGACGTGTATCCTGCCGCGATGCGAGTCCTGTTCGTGGGGGATGTGGTCGGCAAGATCGGACGACAGATCGTGCGGGAGCAGCTGCGCCGGGTGCAGGCGGAGGTGGGGGCCGACTTCACCGTCGTCAACGTCGAAAACGCCGCCGGTGGTTTCGGCCTCACCGGTGCGGTCTGGGACGAGCTGCGCCGCCTGCCGGTGGACGTCTTCACCTCGGGCAACCACATCTGGGACAAGAAGGAAACTGCAGCACTGCTGGACGCCGAGCCCCGCCTGCTGCGGCCGGCCAACTACCCGGCCGGCAACCCGGGTCGGGGGTGGTGCGTGGTGCCGTCCGCCCGCGGGGTACCGGTGGCGGTGATCAACCTCCAGGGCCTGGTGTTCATGACCGCCATCGACAGCCCGTTCCGGGTTGCCGATCAGATCCTGGCCGAACTCGCCGGTCAGACCCGGGTGGTGGTGGTGGACATGCACGCCGAGGCCAGCTCGGAGAAGCAGGCCCTCGCCTGGTACCTGGATGGCCGCGTCAGCCTGGTGGCGGGCACCCACACCCACGTCCCCACCGCCGACGAACGCATCCTCCCCCAGGGCACTGCCACCATCACCGACTGTGGGATGACCGGACCCTACGGCGGGGTGATCGGCTTCAAACCGGGGCCGGTGCTGGAGCGCTTCCTCTACGGCACCCCCCGCTCGCTGGAACCGGCCCGCAGCGGCGGCGCCCTCTGCGGGGTGGTGGTCGAGGTGGACGAGGGCAGCGGCCGGGCGCGCAGCATCCAGCGGGTCCGCAGCGAGGGACCGGCCGGGGCGTAGGCGCGAAGCTGCCATCGCGCGGGCTGGAAGGGTGAAACCCTGGCGGCCCTGCCCCAGTAGACTCAGGTGGAGAAAGGAGTGCCCATGCCCGGACAGACGACGCGTTCATTCACCGCCGCGGTGGCGCTCACCGCGGCCTCGACGATCCTGGCCGTCGGACTGGTGGCACCGGCGACCGGCGAGGCCCAGACCAAGCTACTGCGCTTTCCCGACATTCACGGCGACACCGTGGTGTTTTCCTACGGCGGCGACCTCTGGTCGGCACCCGCCACGGGGGGGACGGCCAAGCGATTGACCGCCCACCCGGGGCAGGAGCTGTTCGCCAAGTTCTCCCCCGACGGTCGCTGGATCGCCTTCACGGGGCAGTACGATGGCGACGAGCAGGTGTACGTGATGCCGGCCACCGGCGGCGAGCCCCGACAGCTCACCTACTACCCGGCCCGCGGCCCCCTGCCTCCCCGCCGTGGGTACGACAACCAGGTGTACGGCTGGACGCCGGACGGCAGCAAGGTGCTCTTCCGCTCCCTGCGCGACGCCGACGGCGGCCGGGTGGAGACGGCGCTGTACACCGTGCCCATGACAGGAGGCCTGCCGGTGAAGCTGCCCATGCCCACCTCGGGGGCCGGGGACTTTTCTCCGGATGGGCGCAAGATGATCTATTCCCCGCTATTCCGCGATTTCCGCACCTGGAAGCGCTACGAGGGGGGGTGGGCGCAGAATCTCTACATTTACGACCTGGCCAGCAATCAGGTCAAGCCTGTGGCTCACTCCAAGCGCACCGAGCGAGACCCCATGTGGATCGGTGACGCCATCTTCTTCGTTTCCGACCGCGATGGCACGCTGAACCTGTACCGCTACGACCTGGCCAGCGAGGCGGTCACCCAACTCACCCACTCGACGACCTGGGATGTGCGCTGGGCGTCCTCGGACAACCGGCGCATGATCGTCTACGAGCTGGGGGGTGAGCTGGCGGTGTTCGACGTCGGCGCGGGTGTGGAACGCAAGCTGGCCATCCACGTCCCCGATGACGGCCTCAACCGCCGGCCAGGCCGCTACTCGGCGTCCAAGTTCATCGAGGGGTTCGACCTCTCCCCCAAGGGGGAGCGCGCTGTCTTCTCCGCCCGTGGCGACGTCTTTTCCGTGCCCATCGAGAAGGGGCCGACCCGCAACCTGACCAACTCCTCCAACGCCTACGACCGGGATGCCGTGTGGTCACCGGACGGCAAGCAGATCGCCTTCATTTCCGACCGCAGCGGCGAGGATCAGGTGTACCTCGTCCCCCAGGACGGCTCCGGCCCGCCGGTGCCGGTCACCACCGACAACGTCGGCCAGCTCGACAACCTGCGCTGGTCTCCCGATGGCAAGCGGCTGGCAGTGGGGGACCACGATGGCAAGGTGCTGGTGGTTTCGCTGGCCGACCGGCGCCTCATCGAGGTGGCGGACGACCCCTTCGGGCGGACCTTCGACTACGCCTGGTCCCCCGATGGCCAGTGGCTGGCCTTTTCGTTGAGCGGCCACAATGGCTACCGCTCCCTTTACCTCTGGCGGGTTGCCGACGCCTCCCTGCACCGGGTGACCGACGGCACCTTCAACTCGTTCTCGCCCGTCTTCGACCCCGCCGGCGACTACCTCTTCTACCTGTCCGACCGCCAGTTCGCCCCACAGATCTCGAATGTGGAGTGGAACTTCGCCGGCAACCGCTCCACCGGCATCTTCGCCCTGGCCCTGCGGCGGGAGGTGAAGAACCCGTTCGCCCCGGAATCCGACGAGGTCACGATCGACGACAAGAAGGAGGAACCCAGGGGAGACGACAAGGGCAAGGGCGACAGGAGCGACAAGGGCAAAGCCAGTTCCGTCAAGGAAGAGACCAAACCCGAGCCGAAACCCGTTCGCATCGAGCTGGAGGGGCTGGTCGGGCGGGCGGTGGCGGTGCCGGTGGAGGCGGCCAACATCCGGGGGCTGGCGGCCATCAAGGGTCACCTGCTGTTCTCCACCAGCGGCGCGCCCTTCTACGGGCGGGACTCGTACGAGAAGACCAAACTGCACATCTTCGACTTCAAGGAGCGCAAGGCGTCCGAGCTCGTGGATGACATCCAGGGGTGGGCGGTGTCGGCGGACGGCAGCAAGGTGCTGGTGCGCCAGGGCCGCTCCTACAAGCTCTACGAGGCGAAGCCCAAGGCCAAGGACCCCAAGTCGGTGTCCACCGCCGACATGTACGTGGACCGCGTGCCGGCCCAGGAGTGGGAGACGATCTTCAACCAGGTCTGGCGCAAATACCGAGACTTTTTCTACGTCAAGAACATGCACGGGTACGACTGGGAGGCCATCGGCAAGCAGTACCGCCAGCTGCTCTCCCACGTGGCGCACCGCGCCGACCTCAACTACGTCCTGGGCGAGATGGTGGCCGAACTCAACGTGGGGCACGCCTACATCCAGGGGGGCGACTTCGAGCTGCCGGAACGGCCCACGGTGGGACTGCCGGGGGCCCGTTTCGAGCTGGACGAGAAGGCCGGCCGCTATCGCCTTGCCAGGATCTTCCCCGGCCACAACGAGGAGTCCCAGTACCGCTCACCCCTCACCGAGGTGGGGGTGGACGCGCGGGTGGGGGACTACGTGCTGGCCATCAACGGGGTGGAGCTGGTGGGCAGCGATAACCCCTACCGCCTGCTGCAGCACAAGAAGGATCCCGTCACCCTGACCCTCAACGACAAGCCCACCTTCGCCGGGGCGCGCAAGGTCACCTACACCCCCATCACCGACGAGTCGCCCCTGTTGTACCTGGACTGGACCCAGAGCAACCGGGAGAAGGTAGCCAGGGCCACCGGCGGGCGGGTGGGCTACATCCATATCCCTGACATGGGGGCTCCGGGGGCGTACGAGTTCATCAAGTGGTACTACCCGCAGATCCGTAAGGAGGGGTTGATCGTCGACGTACGCTCCAACGGCGGCGGCAACATCTCCCAGTGGATCATCGAGCGGCTGGACTCCAAGCTGCTCGGCACCCGTTTCGGCCACTTCAACGACCTCCCCAACACCTACCCCAACCAGGTGTTCCACGGCCACATGGCGTGCCTCATCAACGCCACCTCGGCCTCCGACGGGGACATCTTCCCGGCCCGTTTCCGCAAGGCGGGCCTGGGGCCGCTCATCGGCAAGCGCACCTGGGGCGGGGTGGTGGGCATCACCGGCCTGGGCGGGTTGCTGGACGGCGGGGTTGCCTTCGTCCCCATCCAGGGTACCAACGACACCGATGGGAGCTGGATCATCGAGGGGCACGGGGTGGAGCCGGACATCGAGGTGGACAATGACCCCGCTGCCGTCATCGCCGGGCGGGACCCGCAGCTGGAGCGAGCCATCGCCGAGGTTTTGGCGGCCATGGAGCGGGAGCCCAGAAAGCTGCCCTCTCGTCCCCCCGACCCGGTGAAGACCAAGTAGCCAGGCGGGCGGGGGACGCCGGTCCCCCGCCCTTCCCTGCCTCCGGAAGGCACCGCTCCGTCCCGTTGCACGACGGTCACCTGTTGAGGAGAGAAGCGACATGGATCAGCTTCCCGACTGGCTGGAGGGGTTGTCGGCGGCGGTGACGGTGACCGACGAGAGGGGGTGGATCGTTGCCATGAACGGGCGTGCCGCAGAGACGTTCGCGGCGAGCGGCGGGGTCGCCCTGTTGGGTTCCAACGTTCTGGACTGTCACCCCGAACCCTCCCGTTCCAAGCTCGCAGCCATGCTGGCCGGGGCCACCGCCAACCACTACACCACGGAAAAGGCCGGTCAGCGCCGCATGATCCACCAGCTCCCCTGGTTTCGCGACGGGGAGTTCGCCGGACTGGTGGAGATCGCGGTGGAAATCCCGGTGGCGCTCCCCCACTTCGAGCGCTCCTGACCGTCCAGCCGGGCGGGGGGTTGCGCCCGGGCGTACACTGGTGGGAGGATCATGGGGGAGAACCTCTTCCTCACCCTGGGCAGCTCGCTGGCCCTGGCCGCGGAGGCCACGGTGCTGGCCGCCGTGCTGGTGGCCTTCCACCGCACCTACCGGAGGGAGTACCTGCGCCTGTGGTCCTGGAGCTGGCGGGCCATGGCGGTGGGGTCACTGGCCGCCGCGGCGTCATTGCTCATGCTCGGCCGGCTCCCCGCCTCCGAGCCGGCGCGCCTGTTACTCACCGCGGTGAGCCTGACGGCCGCGTACTGGCACGCCCTGTGGTTGCTGCTGGGAACCTGGGAGGTTTCCGGCCGAACCCCGCCGCGGCCGACGTTGCAACGTCAGGCGCTGCTGGCGCTGGCGGGCGTGGCGGTGGTCTCGACGTTGCTGTTCGCCTTCGATCCGGCCGACGGGGAGGCGCGCTACCTCCTTCGCGTGGGGTTGAAAGCCCTGGGGGTCGGGATCGCCTTTCTCGCTGCCGGTGCGTGGGTGATCCGCAGCGTTCAGACCGGCCCGGCCCTCGGGCGGCGCATGGTGGGGTGGGGGTTTCTGGCCTTTGGCGTGCAACAACTGCAGTACGTCGCCATTGGCCTGCTCATCGCTGATGCGGAGGTGGCGCGTCGCCTGGCCGGCGCCCTCACTCTGGCGGACCTGGTCATCCCCCTGGTCTTTGGCATCGGCATGGTGGCGTGGCTGCTGGAGGAAGAGCACGATCACGTCGTCAAGGCCACCCGGACACTGGAGCACCTGGCGCTGCACGATTCCCTCACCGATCTGCCCAACCGCACGCTGCTGCAGGATCGCCTGACCCAGGCGCTCGGGGCGGCGGCGCGCGCGGAGGACGCCACGGTCGTGGCCATCATCGACCTGGATGGCTTCCGCGAGGTCAACGACACCTACGGCTCGCGCTACGGCGACGAGCTGCTGCGCAAGGTGGCGATCCGCCTGGCGGCGAGAACCCGGCCGGGTGACACGCTGGCGCGAGTGGGAGGTGACGAGTTCTGCGCCGTGCTCACAGGTGTGGATGCGGACGACGCGGTGGTTGCCGTGGAACGCCTGCTCGCCGGGCTCGCTCGCCCCCTGCCGGTGTTCGAGCTGGAGCTGGAAACCCGCGCCTCGGTGGGGGTGGCGCTCCATCCGGCGCACGGCAGCACCGCCGCGGAGCTGCTCTCCAACGCCTCCCGCGCCCTCGCCGCGGCCAAGGCCGATCGCCAGGCGCGCACCGTCGTGTTTGACCCGCTGCGCGACGCGGCACGCTCGGAGCGGGTGCGCATCGAGTCGGCGCTGCCCCGGGCGCTGGCGGCGGGCGAGCTGATCTTGCGCTACCAGCCCATCGTGCGCGTGGTGTCGGGGGAGGTGGCGGCCTTCGAGGCGCTGGTGCGCTGGGCCCACCCCACCGCGGGCGAGCTGCTGCCGGGGGTTTTCTTGCCGGCGGTGGAAGCCTCGGGGCTCGATCTGGAGGTCACCGAGTGGGTGCTGCGCACCGCCGTCACCGAGTTCGCCTGGTTGCATCGCGACGGCTTCGACCAGATCGAGCTGGCGGTCAACCTCTCGCCACGGGTGTTTCAGCACCCCGTTTTCGCCACCCTGGCCGCCACGATACTGGCCGAAAACGGCTTTGACCCGGCGATGTTGCACCTGGAGATCACCGAGACCGCCGCCATGCACGACGCCGACGCGGCGCTGGCGGCGTTCCGCGACCTCAAGCGCCTGGGCGTGCGCATTGCCCTGGACGATTTCGGGACCGGGTACTCCTCCCTTTCCTACCTGCGCTTCTTCCCCGTGGACATCCTCAAGATCGACCAGTCGTTCGTCAAGCGGCTGCGCCATGGCTCGGGAGACTCGGCGGTGGTGGAGTCGATCATTTCCCTGGCGCGGACGCTGCGGCTGGGCGTCACTGCGGAAGGGGTGGAGCGCGAGGAGCAGGCCCGCTGGCTCGCCGAGCACGGCTGTGACTTCATGCAGGGGCACCTGGTGAGCGCCGCCCTCACCCTGGACGAATGCCGTCTCTTCCTGCGCCGCCCGGGAGCGGCGCCCCGCTGGCGAGCACGCCCCGCCACCACGGGCCTCCCGGACACGCCCGTGCACTGACGGTCCTTTCCCGAGGACGCATTTCCTCCATCCTGGATCATCACGTCGATCTTGCCGCGGGCACGCTACTTGCTCTCTGGCTGTTCAGGACCAGCGATCGCGCCCGGCGAGGGCGCGGGATGAGGAGGCCGAGATGCGACGCCAACCCCCCATTGCGGCACATGGCACCCCGAGCCGGCTGGCCGAGCTGGCCGACGAGGAAACCCGGCATCGCCGCCTGCTCCGTCTGGGCCTGGTGGTGGCGGTCTCTTTCCACCTGGGGCTGCTGCTGGTCCCGCTCCCCCAGCGGGACGTGGCGGTAGCCGAGAGAGAGGTCGCCCCGGTGCTGCACCTGGTGCCCATTCCCCCCTTCTCGCCCCCCCCTCCGCCCAGCACGGTGCGAGTCCAGCGGCCGAGGCGAGCCGTCCCGGTGCCCGAGGTGCTTCTCCCCGAGCCGGTAACGGAAGGCCCCGAGATCGATTTCCCACTGCTGGAGGAGCCGGGGTTCATCGACGATATCGCGCCGCCTCCCCCACCCGCGCCCGAGCCGGAGGGACCTCTCTATGTCGGCGGCCCCATCGCCCAGCCGGCCCGACTGGCCTACGTGGAGCCCATCTACCCTCCAGCTGCTCTCAAGGCCCGCCTGCCGGGAGTGGTCATCCTGCAGGTGCTGCTCGGCAGGGACGGCGGCGTGCGGGAGGTGACCGTGCTGCGGCCGGCCGCGATGGGGATGACCGAGTCGGCGGTGGAGGCGGTGCGGCAGTGGCGCTGGGAGCCAGCGCTGTTCCGTGGACAGCCGGTGGAGGTGCTGATGACGGTCACCGTGACCTTTACCGTGCGGTAGGCGAGTTCTGATCCCGGCTCCGCTGCTCCGCGCGAGGTAAAGTAGGCGTCGTGCACGGTGCCGCCCACAGACCGGGCCGAGGGGAGGAAGTTTCCCCTCGGGAAGAGAAGATCAGCGGCGAGCGGGTGTACGCCGGGCGGGTGCTGAGCCTGGAAGTGGACCGAGTGCAGCTGGCGGGCGGGGGTGAGGCGGTGCGCGAGGTGGTGCGTCACCCGGGGGCCGCTGTGGTCGTGCCGGTCCTCGGGGATGGTCGCGTGGTGCTGGTGCGGCAGTTTCGCTACGCCGCCGGGGAGACGCTCCTGGAGTTTCCGGCTGGCAAGCGCGACGGCGGCGAGGAGCCGGCCGCCTGCGCGGCGCGGGAGCTGGCCGAGGAGACCGGGCTGCAGGCGGCGAGCCTCGAGTACCTGACCGGCTTTTACACCGCCCCCGGCTTTACCGACGAATTCATCCATTGCTTCGTGGCCCGCGGTTTGACCGCCGCCGCCGGGGCCGTTCGAGACGCCGACGAGGAACTGGAGTTGCTGCCCATCACCCTCACCGACGCCCGCCGCCTCATCGCCAGCGGCGAGATTCGCGACGCCAAGACGATCATCGGCCTGTTGTTGTTTGTAGCCAGCGAGGGGGGTAGCCTCGGCGTGGAAGGGTAAAGCGGGCCCCGAACCTGGGCCCTTCCGACGTTCCCTCTACCGCGCCTGGGCGACCGGCGGAGTGGGTAGCCGGTAGCGAACGGTCAACCGCCGGCCGCTCACCTCGAGCTCGGCAAACTTCTCATCGTGTTGTTTGAGGAGTAGCTGCCCAGGCCTCCTGGCGACGACCGTCGAATACGGGTCGAGATGCGCCTGGGCGTTATCCACCGCCGCCATCGCCTCGCCGTCGCTTTCGTACTCGACGATCAGCAAGCCGGTGCGCGCGCCACCAGCCTCGTAGTCGGCGGCCACTGCAGTGGCCCGTCCCGCCAGCCGCAGGACGTCACCCTCGCCCAGGGTGAGCAGCGACTGCAAACCGAGCGGACCGCGCAGGATGCGCTCACTGCCCGGCACCTTGCCAGCGGCGGGCAGAAGGTCGAGGATGGTCACCGGCTCGTCGGCGGGCAGCGCAGGAATCACCGCCCGGGCGACCGCGGTCAAGGCAGCAACCTTCCCGCCACCTTCCTCGTCGGTGATGACCACGAAGAGGTGGCCCTGCTGCATGGTCAGCTGAAGTCGACCAGGCGTGTGGCGGGTCGGGAGCTCGTGGCTGCGGTGTTCGCTCCCTCCCTTGGCCAGATAAACCCCCCGGGCGGCGGTGGCGTCGAGCATGCGGTACAGCTCCACCGAGACCCGGGCAGGACCCCGCTGCAGCTCGTGCACGAACAGCTCGACAAAACCCAGTTCGAGGAAGAGTTCGGCGCCGCCGTCGATGTAACCGTACAGCTCAGCGCCGCGATAGAGCCGCGGAGCTCCCCCCGGACTCCAGCCCGGAACCTGCCACTCGCCCCACCCCACCTCGCCCCCAAACAGCGGGTGGGCCACCAGGAGGCAGCCGGCGATGAGGATGAGCCATCTCACGCCTGCACCCGCAGCAGCTGGATCTGCCTGGGATCGGCGACCCCCAGCCCCAGCCGCTCGGCGTAGCGGAGGTAGTCGGTGAAGCGGGGGTGTTCGTTCACCTGGACGCCCATGGCCTTGCGCTTGGCCAGCAGGTGGTGGTGGCCAACGGTATCCAGCGCAAAGGGATCCGTGGCCAGGTAGAGGGTGTGGTAGGGATACATGTACTTCTCGTTCTTGCCCGGGCCGTCCTCGTACTGGCCGCGGATGCCATCGATCACCGATAGCACCAGCTTCTCCCTCACCACCGGCGCGGCCAGCACCTCGGTGCAGACGTCGAAGAACAACGGCACGTGCAGGCGGCCGGTGTTACAGATGGCGGCGTAGGCGATGTTCTTGGTGGCCATGGAGACACCGTTGCCGGTGTTCTTGAACACCGCCAGATTGATGATCTTGGTGAGGCGCTGGGTGATGAGCTTGCCAAAGTAGGACACCTCGCCGTTGACCACGTGCTGGTTGAGGTAGTACTCGTCGTCGCGGTAGCCGCGCACCCCCTTACCTTCAACCCCCTTGGCGACATAGAAGTGTTCCGGATCGAACTGGTCGAGCGAGAGGTGGGAGCCGTCGGCGCGGCGAAACGACTGCCCCGGCCCGGCCATGGTCTGCATTCCTTCGATCGCCACGCCGGGGAAGCGCGCCGGGGTGAAGCCTGCCTCCTCGAGGCCAGGGGCGAAGCGGTCCCAGATCACCATCCGTTCCCGCGGCAGCCCGCCTCGCTCCAGCCACGAGATCACCGCATCGACGAGCTCCACGCGGGTGGAGAGCAACGGTGCGCCCACCGGATTGATCTTGATACCCACCACGTCCGTCGGGGTGAAGAAGAGCTTGAAGCTGTCCTTCGTGGGTCGTCCGGTGAGTCGCGCCAGCCCCTGCTCGAACATCTCCGCCACCACACGCCCCTGAACGCGATCCCCCACCAGGCATCGCCGGTCGGTGACCTGCACCACCCGCCCCGGAAACGGGCCGGGGAGGGCGTGGGGGCCGCGGGGCACCGCCAGGAAGTCGGCGACGTTGGTTTCGGGACGAGCAGGCGCAGACTTTTCCTGGCCGGAGGATGGCACCCCCAGGGCCAGGGAGGAGGCGGCCAACCCCATGGTACGCAAGACGGCACGGCGATTGGGCCGGGAGAAATCGGGGAAGGCGTGGTCCTGGGGTTTCATTGCGACCTCCTGGGCAGCCCCGTGCGCCGCCCCCTGGCGATACGCCAGCAGCGGCGCAAGGTTTACCGAGGCGTCTCAACTGGACTGAAAAAATAAGGATAGCCCCTGGACACCAGGTCGCGACTATCCGCGAACCGAAAGCAGGGCGCGACCCTTGCGCTCCTCCACCACCAGCTTGCCTTCCCGGGCGAGCCAGCCCAACCCCAGGTGAACCAGCAGCTTCGGGGCTTCCACCTCGCGTTCGATGACCGTCACGCTCGCTGGCCCATGGTCATTCAGGAGCTTCCAGATCAGCCCCGCAGTCGTTCCGATGTCGTCGATGGTCCACATGATCACGTCCTCCTTCGCGAGAGACGCCATTGTACAGGGATCGGCGAACGGCGCCGGCGGCCCTTCGGGAGGTGGTGCGGGGAGAGCTCTCCTCGCTGGCAACTCATCGGCGCAATCGACTTCGCAACAATTCACGTTTCCGGCATGATGAGGTGTGCTCCCGATCACCAGCTGGCAGTCCGGGAAGGGGTGCCGAGCGGAGTTGCATTGCTACACTCTCCCCTGAGCGTGCGAGCCAGGGAGGCCGGCTCTGAGGTCCATCGCTGACATGCCAGCACTTTCCACGCGGCTGAAGCGCCGGGATGGGGCAGGACGCCGCGCGCTGCTGGCGGCGCTCGCCGCGCTGGTGGGTGGTCTGCTCTACTTCCACGCGCTGCAGCTGAAATCCAGCTCCGACCGCATCGTCGGCATCGCCCTGGAACGCGGCGAGGCCGGCCTGGTGGTGGCCAGGGTGACGGACGGCATGCCGGCGGCGCAGGCTGGGCTGCGCGCCGGCGATGTGATCGTGGGGCTGGGGGGCGTGCCGGTCGCCAGTGAACCGGAGTACGACCGGGTGGCCGCCTCGTTTCGCCGGGGAGAACCGGTCGAGTTTCACCTCCTGCGGGATGGAAGGGACCTCAATCTCGCGGTGACCCCGGGGGTACCGTTTCCCTGGGGCGCCTTCCTGCTGCAAGTGGCGGTCTCTCTGGCCTATCTGAGCCTCGCCCTGGTCGCCATCGGCCAGCGGGAGGGCGATCTGCGGGCACGGCTGTTGTTCGCCTTCGCCTACCTGGTGGCCGTGGAGGTGGCCTTGCCCTCCGTGGTGGTGGGCAACGCCGCGCTGTTGACGATCAAAGGGTGCCTGTTCTACCTGGTGAGCGGGGTGGAGATGGGCCTGGAGCTGCACCTCGCGTCGGTGATCCCCGACCGGCAACCCTGGATCGAGCGCCGGCGCTGGGTGGTGCCCGGCTTCTACGGGACCGGGGGCCTGCTGGCAGTCTTCGCGATCTGGAGCTTTCTCGCAGCTCGCCTGCCCATCGTCGCACCGCCCCTGCTGGGGGCGGGAGCCGACGGCGCTCTCCTGCAGGCCGTCCTGCCCATCTGGGCCATCGGCGTGGCCCTGCTGGTGGGCTGGCAGGCGCTGCACCATCCCAGCCCCACCGGACGTCATCAGGCGGGCCTGGTCCTGCTGGGGGTCATCCCCTGGATGGCGTACGTCGTGGTGGGCGCGGCGCTGGACCTGAGCGGCAGCGCCACCCCCTACTGGGTGGGTAACCTGGAACCGTTCGCCCTGATGGCGTACCCGGTGGCGGTGTTCGTGGCGATCTTCCGCTACCAGCTCTTCGACCTGGAACTGGTGGTGCGTCGCTCCATGGTGTACGCCACCTTGACGGGGCTCCTGGTGCTGCTGTTTTACGCCGGCGTGGGAGCCGGCGGTGCCCTGGTGGCGCAGTTCTTCGAGGGTGAGGCGTCGGTCTGGGTGATTGCCGGCGCCACACTGGTGTTGGGGTTGCTGTTCGCCCCCTTGCACCGCGGGGTCCAGAACCTCATCGAGCGCCAGTTTTTCCCCGAGCGCCTCCTGCTCCGGCAGAGGTTGACCGCGCTCATCGCCGAACTCGCCACCCTGGGAAAGCTGCCGCTGATGGGCCAGCACCTGGTGAACCAGCTGCGCGATATCTTTGCCGTGCGTGGAGCCACGCTCCTGCTGGCGGAGCCCAGCTCGCGCCTGCTGCTCACCCTGGCATCGAGCCGGATCGACACGGCGCGGGCGTTTGAGGCCTCCTTCCTGCTCTCCCCCGACGACCCCGGCGTACAGCTGCTGGCGCGCGGCAACCGGCCTTTGCCGAGCGCCGTTCTCGCCACCAGGAGTGCGGCTCTGGCGCAGCGACTGGAGTTCTTCGATGCGGCGCTGGCGGTTCCAGTGCTCGCCTCCCGCCGCCTGGTGGGCCTCCTGCTGCTAGGGGAGAAGCTCGCCGGAGAGAAGTTCCGCGCCGAGGAACTGGAGCTGCTGGAGTTGGTTTCCTTCAACGTCGGGGCAGTGTTCGAGAACGCTCGCCTCTACGAATCCGCCACCTTCGACGGTCTGACCGGGCTACTGCGTCGCGAGAGGATCCTGGAGCAGCTGGAGCGGGAGCTGGCCCGCGCCTTGCGGTACAACCGACCGCTGTCGGTGGGCATGGCGGACATCGACCACTTCAAGGCGGTCAACGACGCCTACGGGCATCTGGTCGGGGACAGCCTCCTCTCCCTGGTGGCGCGCACCCTGAGCTCCGGGCTGCGCAGCACCGATGCGGTGGGTCGCTACGGCGGCGAGGAGTTCCTCCTGCTGTTGCCCGAAACCGATGCGGCCGGCGCCCTGGTGGTGGCGGAAAAGCTCCGCCACCTGGTGGAGGGGCTGGAGTTACGCACCGCCGAGGGTGAGACTCTGCGTGCCACCATTTCCATCGGTCTGGCGAGCCTCGACGAGCTGGCCCGCGGCGAGCCGGTGACCGCCGCCACCTTCATCGGCCTGGCCGACGCTCGCCTGCTGGCCGCCAAGCGGAGCGGGCGCAATACCGTGATCTCCTCCTCCCAGCACTCCCCCGTCCAGTCGTGACGGGTCAGGCCCCGTCCAGCCAGGCCCCGAGCCCGGCGGCGAGTCGTTGCGCCCCGAGCAGAAACTTCTCCGGCGTCGGCAGCAACGAGGTCACCAGGTAGCCGTCCCGCGGGAACTCGAAAAAGTAGCCGGGATGAACAGCGACGCCAAACTGCTCGAGCAAGGAGAGAACCAGATCCTCTTCGCTCCCCAGCGAGGGAACCCTCACCACCACGCTCCACCCCCCCTCCACCCTTGGCACGGTGACGGCCGGCAGGGAGGCGAGGTGGCGGCGAAGTTCGTCCAGGTTGTGGCGACAACGGGCGCGGATCTGGTCGCGCACCCAGGCACCGTGGCGCAGGAGGCAGGGCAAGGCGAGCTGCACCGGGGTGGCCACGGAGAGGAAGGTGTCGGCGATGAACTCCAGTCTTTGCAGCGCCGCCTCCCGCGCCGGCGACGGTCCGGAGGTGATGATCCACGCCAGCTTGAGCTGGGGCAGGGCGGTCAGCTTGGAGAGACCACCCAGGGTAAAGGTGAGCGCCCTCTCCCGCCCGGCGAAGGAGCGGGGCATCGAGGTCGGTTCCAGGGGGAAGGCGAGAAACACCTCGTCGGCGATCAGCGCCCACCCCCGGGTGGCGCACAGATGCTCCAGTGCCGCGGCGTCCTCCTGGCGCACCAGGGACCCGGTGGGGTTGTTGGGGTGGACGATGACCACCGCCCTGACGTCCGGGGGGGCGGTTGACAGCTCGTCCAGGTCGAGGCTCCAGCCCCCCTCCTCGCGCAGCGAGTAGGGAAGCGCCCGGACTCCCTCGAGCTGCGCGAGATGCTCGAACAGTGGGTAGGAGGGGGTAGGGACCAGCACCGCATCGCCGGGGTCGCAGAGCAACTTGAAGAGGAACGTGTAGGCCTCGGAGGTGGAGGCGGTGAGCACGATGTGCGCCGGGTCAACCGGGACGCCGAGCTCGCCGCTGAGCGAGCTGACCGCCTCGCGCGCCGAAGCGAGGCCCAGGGGATCCGGCCGATAGGAGAGCCCTGCCGGCTCCCCCAGGGATAGCAGCAGGTCAGGGGGGTACTCAAACCCGCATTCGGTGGGGTTGCTCACGGTAAGGTCGACGAATCGCCCGGCGCAGCGGCGGCGGGCGGCAGCGATGCGGTTGGGGGTGAGCTGGCCGGGCACCCGGCGGGAGAAGGCGGGGGAGGTCACGCCCCGATTCTCGCACGCATCCCTGCTAGAATCTCACCTTCGATTGGGAGGACGCGATGAAGGAACTACTGCCCAAGAAGACGCAGGAGTATCAGGCTCGGGCGCGGGAGGTCGCGGAGAAGTACGTTCGCCCGGTGGCCGCCGAGCTGGACCGCACCGGCGAGTACCCCTGGTCGGTGATCCGTGCCCTGCAGGAGTATCGGCTGATGGGCATCTGGGTCCCCGAGGAGTACGGCGGTCAGGGCGCCGGGGTGCTGGACATGTGCGTGGTGGTGGAGGAGCTGTCGCGCGCCTGCGGCGGCGTGGGCGTGGCGTACGCGGTCAATGCCCTGGGCAGTTTTCCCATCATTCTGGGCGGCACCGAAGAGCAGAAGCGCCGCTACCTGCCCGACATCACCACCGGCGCCCGCCTGATCGCCTTCGGGTTGTCGGAGAAGTGGTCGGGCTCCGATGCCGGCTCGCTCATCGCTCGCGCCGTGGCCGACGGCGATGGCTACGTGATCAACGGCGAGAAGAAGTGGAACACCAACGGCAACGCGGCGTCCATCTACACCGTGTACGCCTCCACCAACCCGGAGCGCGGCACGCGAGGAGTCTCGGCCTTCATCGTGGAAAAGGGCACGCCGGGGTTCGAGATCGGCAAGCGCGAGGACACCATGGGCATCCGCTGTGTCCCCGTGCACGAGCTCCATTTCCGCGATTGCCGGGTGCCGGCCGAGCAGCTGCTGGGCGGCAAGGAAGGAATGGGTTTCGCCAACGCCATGATGACCCTGGACCGCGCCAGGCCCGGCGTGGCGGCCCAGGCCGTGGGTCTGGCCCAGGGGGCGTTCGAGTGGGCGGTCCGCTACGCCTCCGAGAGGCAGCAGTTCGGCCAGTCCGTCATGTCGTTCCAGGCCAATCAGTTCTTGCTCGCCGACATGGCCACCCAGATCGAGGCGGCGCGCCAGCTGGTGTACACCGCTGCCCGCGCCATCGACGCCCAGCTTCCCAACCCCTCCAAGCTGGCCGCCATGTGCAAGGTGTTTGCCACCGATACCGCCATGCGGGTGACCACCGACGCCGTGCAGCTGTTCGGCGGCTACGGCTACTGTCGTGATTACCCCATCGAGAAGTACATGCGGGACGCCAAGATCACCCAGATCTACGAGGGTACCAACCAGATCCAGCGGGTGGTCATCGGCCGTGCCCTCACCAAGGAGGCGGGGGCCATCGCCGGCCACCTGGACGTCAAGGTGGAGCACTTTCCCAAGTAGCCGGGTCGTACTCCGGCGTTCAAACGTCCACCGTCCGGGTCGATGGGAGGGTGAGGGCCCGACCCATCACCCCGGAAGCCACTCCCGCAGGCGCGCGCCGGTTTCGCCGTCCACCAGGCCGGTGGCGGCCTCCAGGATGGTGCGGGCGACGCCCACCACGTCCTCGGTCCCGTGCCAGTGCTGGGCCAGCAGCGCCCCGTCCAGCCGCGAGGCCAGGCGATCCACCACCAGCGCCGCCAGCACCAGGTCGTCGCAGTACCCGGCGGGGCCCAGGGTACCCTCGGGGATGAGGTCGAAGGGGGCGACGATGTACTTGAGGGCGGAGAAGATGGCGACCCGCTCCCGCTCCTGCACGCGGGCGTCGAGAGCCAGCCTGGTGAGCAGCAGGAACAGCTCGGGGAGGTGTGGGTACAGTCCGGCGCAGGGGTGACGACGACCCTCGTCCGAGGCCAGCCAGGTTGCCACTCGCTTCTGCAACTGGTGGTAGTAGGACTGCATGCCAGCGGCGTCGGCTGAAGTCGACATGCTCTCTCCCTCTGCCAGTGTACGAGGAGCCATCTGTCAGGTTCACGAGGGTGGCGGGGGGACCGCGGGGTGGGACACCGAGCTGCGGGGCGCCCCGTGCTGGGCGACGGTGCGGTTGCGGCCGCCGTGCTTGGCGACGTAGAGGGACTCGTCGGCGAGGCGGACCAGCTCTCCCGGTTCCATCTCGGCAGTGGGTCGAACGGTGGCCACGCCACAGCTGATGGTGACCACGGCAGCGGCGGCAGAGGCCGGGTGAGCTATGCCCAGGGCCTCGACCCGCTGGCGCAGGGCCTCGGCCAGCTTGAAGGCACCGGCCCGGTCGGTGAGCGGCAGGATCACGGCAAACTCCTCGCCCCCGTAGCGCGCCACCGAGTCGCCGGCGCGGGGCAGGCCGTCGGCCAGGGTGTGGGCGATGGTATGCAGGCACTCGTCACCGCGCTGGTGGCCGAAGGTATCGTTGAACTCCTTGAAGAAGTCGATGTCCACCATGATCAAGGAAAGCGTGCTGGCGGTGCGGATGGCGCGCCGCCACTCCTGGTCCAGCCGCTCGTCGAATCGGCGCCGGTTGGCGATTTCGGTCACCGGATCGAGGTAGGACATCTCCCGGAGTAACTCGTTGGCCTCGCTCAACTCGCGGGTGCGGGCAGCAACCAGGGCCTGGAGCTCCGCTTCCCGCCGGTGGTAGGCGCGGGAACGGATGGCCAGCACCACTGCCACCACCCCCACCACCAGGAGCGCGTACAGCACCATTGCCCACCACCTGCGCCACGGGGGAGGAATCACCTCGAAGGTGAACTCCGCTGGCCCGGTCACGTTGCCGGCCCAGTCCCGCCCCCAGACCCGGAAGGTATAGCTCCCCGCTGCCAGCGGCCCCACCTCCCGCCGATACTCGCCGGACCACCCGGACGGCTCCGTCTCAATGGGTTGCAGCTGGGTACGATAGCGGGTGTCACCGCCGCGGAAATGGGACAGCAAGGAAGACTCGAAGACCAGCTGCGCCCGGAACCAGGGCAAGTGGGCGCCACTGCTCAGGGGCTGTTCTTGGCTCCCGGTCGACCATGCTTGCAGGAGCAACGGTTTGGGGGTCCGATCATCCTCCTCTGCGGCCGGGTCGTAGATCGACACCCCGCCAACGGTGCCCACCCAGATGCGACCGCGCCAGTCCACCACGCCGGCGCCGCGATTTCCCTGGTTCGAGACCAGGCCGTCATCCACGGTAAAGGTGATCACCTCGAACTCGCTGGCCGGATCAGAGCTCCAGCGCAGACGCGCCACGCCCCGGTTGGTCAGCAAATACACCGTGCCGTCGAGGCCCTGGAGGATCTGGTAGATGACGTTGTTGGGCAGGGGTGGGGAGCTCTCGTCGGTGAGAGGAGAAAGCTCCCGCGGATGCGGCGACAGATCCAGGCGGGACACGCCCCCCCCGTCGGTGCCGATCCACAGCTCGCGGCGCCCGCCGGGCGTGGTGATCACTTGCAACGACTGGACCGAACGGTTGCGCATGGGAACATCCACCAAGGAAGCAGTGCCCGTGCAATAACGAACCAGCCCACCGCCGGTGCCGATCCACATCACCCGCGCTCCCGTCGTATCCCGGGTTTCCAGCAACGCCTGCACCGAGGGGTGAGGAAGCTCCAGGCCGGAGGGGGGGCCCTGCCAGCGGTCCTGCCGGTAGACGGCAAGGCCTTCTCGCGTCCCCACCCACACCTCGGGTGCGTCATCGGTTCCTCGGGTTTCTGCCAGCGCCTGCACCATGTCGCTGGGCAGCGCCCCGGAACGCCGGTGGAACACCCGCCAGTTGCCACCCGAATACCGCGCCAGCCCGCCGTGCCGGGTCCCCACCCACAACACCGGCCGGTTCTGCTCGTCCTGCGTTGCCAGCAGGCACTGCACGGCGTTGCTCGGCAGCTCGCCGTCGCGCTCGGAGAATCGCGTCCACCCCCGCCGGTCCAGGCCCGCCAGACCCCCTCCGTCCATCCCGAACCAGGCGGCCGGAGAGGAGCTCTCCCTGGCGTCCACGATCAGGGCCGTGACCGGCATGGGCGCGCCATCGGTGGGCGGCAGCAGCGATCGCCAGCGGCCATGCATCATCCTCACCAGTCCGCCGGATCGGGTCCCGATCCACAACGCCTTGCCGCCCCTCTCCCACCCCGCCGCTGCCAGCGCGTAGATGGCGTTGGACGGCAGCCCCGAACCGGTATCGACCACCGTGATGCCATCCTCCATCACCGCCGCCAGGCCTCCCCCGTCGGTCCCCACCCACACCGGAGCGGATTCGCCGTGACTGGCCAGGCTGGTGACGAACAGGCTAGGCAGCCCATCGGCTTGGGTGAACGACTTCCAGCGGCCGCCCCGGCGGCGAAACACCCCGGCCCCGTAGGTTCCCACCCAGAGCTCGTCTCCCTGCGCGGTTTGCAGTTGCAAGAAGGAGTTGGCCGACACACCGGCCAGCCCTGGCTCGACAGTGCAGCGATTGCTCCCCGGAGCGAGCACGGCCACGCCCTTCTCTGTGCCCACCCAGAGGGAAGCTGGCCCTGAGCCATCGGTTGGACTGGCATGCAGGCCCCACACCTGCTCGGAGGGGAGGCCGTGTGCCACCCCGTAGAACTCCCAGACCCCGCCCGACCATCGGGCCAGGCCGCAGCCGTGGGTTGCCACCCACAGCGCCGGTGGGTCGAGGGTTTCGGCCAGTGCCGTGACGCGGGCGCCAGCGGGGTGGGGGCAGGGCGGCGAGTGATCCTCCCAACGTTCCTGGACGAGCCTGTACAGTCCTCCCGCCTGGGTGCCGAACCACAGGGAGCCATCGCTGGCCGACAGGATCGCTCGAACGAAGTTGGATTCCATGCGGTCCGGCATGTTGACCACGTGCCACCCGCGGCCGGCGGTCCAGGCAGCGCCGTCCTGGGTGCCGACCCAGAGCCGACCGAAGGCATCGAAGCTGATGGCATGGACCGTGTTTTGCGGCAAACCAGCGCGATCGCTGAACACCTGCAGAGCCGGCCGCGCTGCCGCTGCCGGATCGAACTCGCTGGCCACCAGGAGGCGCGGGCTACCCACCCACAGGAGGAGGTGGGCCGCCAGCGTGGCGATCGCGGCGGAAACCCAGGTGGAGGTGCGAGTAGGTACGGTGTTCACCAGTCGTGGAGCCCTCGGCTATTCTACCCGCCTCGGCATCGCGTATTCTGCCCGGCCATGGGGATCCCCGACGCCCTGGAGATCGATGGCGTGCGCCTGCAGATGGTGGTGGCCCGCCGGCAGGTGAAGAACGTCAACGCCCGTCTGCTGGGAGATTGCCTGAAGGTGAGCGCGCCGCTGCATCTGGACGAGGAGAACTTGCAGGCGATGATCGCCAAGCTGGCCCGCCGGCTGGTACGCCGGCGCCGCGCCTGCGAGGTCAACGGGGAGGAATCGGCCAGCGCCGTGGCCCGCCGGGTGGCGTCAGCCTTTCCGTCGGCGCCGGCGGTGGCCGGCGTGAGCTTTGTCACCACCCAGACCCGGCGGTGGGGCAGTTACAGCCGCCGCACCGGGCGTATTCGATTGAACGCGGCGCTGCGCCTCATGCCCGCCTGGGTGCTGGAGGCGGTGATCGCCCACGAGCTGGCCCACGCCTTTCACCCCGACCACGGGGCGGATTTCCGGGCGCTCCTGCGCCGGGTCTGCCCTGCCGTCGAGCGCGCCGACGCCTTCCTGGCAGGAGTCCTCTGGGTGGCGCGGCGCTGGTCGTCGCTGCCCCCGGTGGAACGGGCGCTGCTCGCCGGCGAAGAGGAAACAAATCACGAGTGGGACCCGGGCCGGCTGGACCCCGCCAGCCGCTCGGGGACGGGAGGTGCTGGATGACCTCGTTCCTCTGGGTACTGGCCGCCGGGGTGGTGGCGGCACTGGTGGCGCTGGCCTGGTGGGCGGCGCGATTCTGGCCGCGCCGTCGCCTGGAGTGGGGGCAGGCGGCGGCCATGCTGGGGCTGACCCTCGTCGAGGGCCCGCCGCTGCACGAGCGGTTCTCCCATCTGGAGTACTTTCAGCGGGGCAGCCAGCGGCGTACCCGCGCGCTACTGGAGGGGGAGGGGTGGCGCGGGCGGGTGGTGCTGGGCGATCACGTCTTCACCGTCGGCTCTGGCAACAGCAAGAGCCAGCACCGGCACACCGTGTGCCTGGTCTCCAGCCCCCGCCTGGTGCTGCCCGACTTCTCGCTGCGACGCGAAAGTGCCCTCCTCGACCGCATGGTGGAGCTGTTCGGCGGTCAGGACATCGACTTCGAGGAAGACCGCGACTTCTCCCGCGCCTATCGCCTGCGGGGCAGCGACGAGGCGGCCGTGCGGGCGCTGTTCTCCGCCCCGGTCCGCCATTTCCTGCTGCACAACGTCGACAGGCGGGTGACGGTGGAGGGGCGCAGCGACACTCTCCTGGTGCACACGGGGAAGCTGCTGCGGCCGGAGGAGGCCAGGGCGCTGCTCCACACCGCCCAGGAGCTGGCGCAGCTGCTGGGGGCCTGAGCCCGAAAACCGCGGTTGGCTTCTACTGCGAGGCCGGATTTCGCCGCGCTGGCGGGCGTACTCGGGGACTCAGGCGCTGCGCCGTACGCTTGAGAGTACGGCTCGCGCCCTCGCCCCTACGTGCGCCCGCCATCATCGGCGTCTCCGGCCTCTCGTCACGAACCCAACCGCGGTTTTCGGGCTGAGAGGTCACGCGCAGGAGTGGGACGCTGAGCACGGCTACGAAGGTGACCCGGGCCGGGAACACCCAGTCGGGCGATGTTCACCGAGGCCTGCTCATCGGCGTGCGCCAGCCCCGTCCTGCCGAAGCCGTCGCCACCCCCCCGGCTGGCGAGTCGGTTGCGGCGAGAAAGAGCGGTACGGTATAAGGAACTGACTCGCCGGGGGTGACCTCGAGGGCGTAGGCGAGCGAGAACGGCGCGCGGTGACACACCTCCCGCGAGCCACGAGGAGTCACAGCCATGCACGAACCCGAGGTAGGTCCTGCACCGCTGGTCGGTCTCATCATGGGGAGCACCAGTGACTGGGCGACCATGCAGCACGCCGCTCGCCTCCTGGAAGAGCTGAAAATCCCCTTCGAGGCCCGGATCGTTTCCGCCCACCGGACGCCCGACTGGTTGTTCGAGTACGCTGAGGGGGCGGAAGGCCGCGGGTTGCGCGTCATCATTGCCGGTGCCGGTGGGGCTGCTCACCTGCCCGGCATGACCGCCGCCAAGACGATCCTGCCGGTGCTGGGCGTTCCCGTGCAGTCCAGGGCCCTCAACGGCCTGGACTCGCTGCTGTCCATCGTGCAGATGCCCAAAGGTGTTCCGGTGGGCACCCTGGCCATCGGAGAGGCCGGCGCGGCCAATGCGGCGCTGCTGGCGGCCGCCATCCTGAGCCTGCACGACCCGGCCCTGCGGGAGCGGCTGCGCGCCTTTCGTCAGCGGCAAACCCAGCAGGTCCTGGAGAGCTCGCTGTGACTGCCATCCTGCCCGGAGCGACGATCGGGGTCATCGGGGGCGGGCAGCTGGCCCGTATGCTGGCCCTGGAGGCCCGCCGCATGGGTTACCGGGTAGCGGTGCAGGATCCCGATCCCAGGGGCCCGGCGGGGCAGATCGCGGACGTCGCCTTCGGCGCCCGCTTCGACGACGAGGAGGCGGCCCTGGCGCTGGCCCGGGCCAGTGATGTGGTCACCATCGACATCGAGCAGGTGCCGGCGCCGCTGCTCCGGGCGGTGGAGGGCCTGCGGCCGGTCCACCCCTCGGCGGGGGTGATGGAGATCATCCAGGACCGGGCAGAGCAGCGCTGCTTTCTGCAACGGCACGGCTTTCCACAGGCCGCCCACGGCGTTGCCGGCAACCGGGAAGAGCTGGAGGCGGCGGCAGCCGTCACCGGTTACCCCGCCGTCCTCAAGGTGACCCGGCAGGGGTACGACGGGCGCGGCCAGGCGCGGGTGGAGGGGCCTGCCGAGCTGGGCGCCGCCTGGGAGGAGCTGGGCCGCCGGCCAGTGGTGGTGGAGCGCTACCTGCAGCTGGAGCGAGAGGTCTCCGTGGTGCTGGCCCGCTCTGCCGCCGGGGAGATGGCGGTCTTCCCCCTGGCGGAAAACCTCCACCGGCGTCACATTCTGCACACCACCTGCGTGCCGGCTCGCCTCCCCACCCCCCTCGCCCGTCGGGCGACGGAGCTGGGCCGGGAGATCGCCGTGGCCCTGGACCACGTGGGTGTGATGACGGTGGAGATGTTCCTCACCAGGGACGACCAGCTGCTGGTCAACGAGATCGCCCCCCGCACCCACAACAGCGGTCACTTCACCTTCGGGGCCTGCGTCACCTCCCAGTTCGAGCAGCACCTGAGGGCGATCTGCCATCTGCCCCTGGGGGACCCAGCCCTCTTGCACCCCACCGTCATGGTGAACCTGCTGGGCGACCTCTGGGCCAACGGTGAGCCCGCCTGGGAGCGGGTGCTCGCCGTGCCCAACGTCAAGCTCCACCTGTACGGCAAGAGCCGCCCCTTTCCCGGGCGCAAGATGGGGCACTTGCTGATTCTCGATGAGGACCTCGAACGCGCAACGCGGCTCGCGGATGAACTTCTGGCCGCCCTGGCGGCAGGATCCGTGCATGCTCCCTGACCGCTACCCCGTCGAGCCCTCCTGCCCGCTGCCCGGCTCCATCGCCGATCCCCGGCGTGGCGAGGGGTAGAGGGCAGTGATGGCAGCCGGCCCGACAACCGGGGAACTCGAGCGGGCGGTGGAGATCCTGCGCCGCGGAGGGCTGGTTGCCTTCCCCACCGAAACCGTCTACGGCCTGGGCGCGGACGCCGGGAATGCGACGGCGGTGGAGCGCATTTTCGCGGCCAAGGGTCGACCGCGCACTCACCCTCTCATCGTCCACCTTCCCACCGCCGAGTATCTGCCACGCTGGGCCGTCGGGGATCTGGCCGTGGCCAGGCGCCTGGCCGAACGATTCTGGCCCGGGCCGTTGACCCTGGTGATGCGACGCCAGGGCTGGGTCTTGCCCCTGGTCACGGGAGGGGCCGACACGGTTGCCCTGCGCGTCCCCGCTCACCCTCTTGCCCTGGCGCTGCTGGCGCGCTTCGGCGGCGGTCTGGCGGCACCCTCCGCCAACCCCTTTGGCAGCATTTCCCCCACCACCGCCCAGCACGTGCGGGCGGGGCTGGGGGATGCGGTCGATCTGGTGCTGGACGGAGGCCCCTGCGCCGTGGGGGTGGAGTCCACCATCCTCGACCTTTCGGGTGACGTCCCAGCCATCCTCCGACCCGGCGGCGTGCCGAGAGAACTCCTGGAAGAGGTCATGGGCCGTCCCATCGCGGTCCCCTCCCGCCCAACCGTGCCCAGTCCCGGTCAGCACGGCCGGCACTATTCCCCCCACGCTCAGCTGGTGGTGGTGAGCGCCGAGCGCCTGGCCGAGGAAGCACGCCACTGGATCGCCGCCGGCCGCCGGGTGGGGGTCCTGCAGCCCGCCGACGCTCCCCTCGCCGTGTCAGGCCTGTGGGGAATCCAAGACGTGCCAATGGACATCGCTGAATACGGCCGGCGCCTGTACGCCATGCTGTTCGAGCTCGACCAGCGCGGGTGTGACGTCATCCTCGCCGCCTTGCCGTCGCCCGAGGGTCTGGGAGCCGCCATCGCTGATCGTCTGCGCCGTGCCGCCGGCCAGGGCAACCTGCCCATCGTGGACGAGGGGAGCGGTTGATCCACGGCAGCCTGCCCTGGCCAGTGGTGAGTTTCGATGGCCGAGACCCGGCCCCTCGCCGGGGAACCCACAGATCGCCTCGGCTCGCCAGCGAAGATGGGCGCTGCGCTACACTGTCGCTCCGGGTCTCGCTGGCGGCCTTGGGGACCCGGCAACGGAGGGAGTGCAGGTGCATCGTGCGCAGCTCGACGAGCTTTTTCCTGCCGCGCAACCGCAGGATTCCTACCACGAGCTGGTACAGCATCGTATGACTCATCTTGGCTTCACTGCCGCCAACACGATTGCCTGCGTGGGGGTGTGTCGGGACGAGTTGACGTCTTCCTTCGTCGACGGTGTGCAGCGACTCTGGGGGGAGGCGTTCCATCTTGGCAGCCTGGCGGGCATGGCGTTTCTGGGCAGGACCGGGCTGGCCGCCGCCATCAGCCACGCCCCCGCCGGCTTCGAGCGAGAGCGCTTTCTGTTCTTTGCCCTGGCCCACCTGGGCCTGGGTGAGGATGGTGAGGTGGGGATGTGCGTGCGACCGGGCCAGAATACCCCCACGCCCGCTTGTGGAGCGCTGATTGCCTTCCGTAACGAGCTGCTGTCGGGCCAGGTGAGCCTCGAGCTGGACCCGGAAGATCTGGAGCTAAGCCTGCTGCGCCGGCGCCTGTATCCACGCCTGGTGGATCGGCCGGTACCCTCTCTGGCGGAACTGACGGGACTGACCCTCGAGGTCATCCTGGAGGATCTGGAACGGGGCATCGCCCTCACCGTGGATCCCCACCGCGCCGACTACGCCGTCTTCACAGGTATTCAGATCCACGCCCCCGGCGGCCATCTGGTGTGGCCGGGGAACTCTTACGCGGTGATTGCCGGCCGGCGCCAGTCCCTCACCCTGGCAGAGCCGTAGGGAAACCGACTGGCCAACCCCCTGTCCCGGCCCGGCGCCGATCGCTCGCCACACGCCCGTTTTGGCCGGTTCCCGCCCGGCGCCACCCCCGGGTTTCCCCCTTCGAGCACCCCCCTGGGTGGCGTTTTTTCGGCAAGACGGGTGGCAAGCAGGTGGCAGCTCGAAGACCCCGGGAAGGCTGTTGTTGTAAGCGTCTGGATTTACTGGGGTTCTGTGGCGCGCCGGGAGGGATTCGAACCCCCAACCGCCTGATCCGAAGTCAGGTGCTCTATCCGTTGAGCTACCGGCGCCCGGCGACGTTGTACCACAGTCCCGCCTCGTCGGGTGAGGTTCCACCGGTGGCGGAGGTCGAGAGACCCCCGATCTCCGTCCCTTGCCGGAGACGGCAGGCGTGCCCGCCGGCGGGTTCTCTTGCAGGCGTGCGCCGGTCCCCTCGTCGGGCCGGGACGAAGGGTGACAGTTGCATCTCCGCCCTGGGATGCCCAAACTGGTGGGGGGGTTGAACCCATGCGGGAACAACGGTTCGGCATTGACTACGACGTCGAGGGGCAGTTTCCCAACCGCTACGAGCTACCTCGCTTCGAGGGCACCGATGTGTGGCTGTCCGAGGACGGGGGGCGCTGGGTGGTGATCATTGACGAGCGCCACCACGCCCGCGGCCTCAAGGGGGTTGACGAGTACGAGCGCGACATTCTCGCCAAGGTGGTGCGAGTGCTGGAGTTCGCCAGCGAGGAGGAGCGCGGGGAGTGGCTCAAGCGGCAACTGGGGGGGTGAAGCCATGAAGATCGCGGTGCTGGGTGGGGGACGGGTAGGCGGGGCCATTGCCGTCGACCTGGCCCGCCACGGTGAGTTCGACGTGACCGTGGCGGACGTCTCGGTGCGGGCGCTGGAGAAGGTGAAGGCGTTGGCGCCGGTGGCGACGGTGCAGGCGGACCTCGCCGATCCGGCGGCGGTGAAGTCCCTGGCAGGGGCTCACGACCTGGTGGTGGGGGCGGTGCCCGGCCACCTGGGGTTCGCCACCGTGCAGGCGGTGCTGGAGGTCGGCCGGCCCATCGTGGACATCTCGTTCTTCCCCGAGGATCCGTTTCTCCTGGACGGGCTCGCCCGCCAGTGCGGCGTGCCGGCGGTGGTGGACGCCGGGGTGGCGCCGGGGTGCAGCAACCTGATCCTCGGCCGGGTGATGAGCCTGCTGGAGCAGACGGAGCGCTTCGTCTGCTACGTGGGGGGATTGCCGGTGGAGCGGAGGTGGCCCTGGGAGTACAAGGCGCCGTTCTCTCCCATCGATGTGATCGAGGAGTACACGCGGCCGGCCCGGGTGATGACCGCCGGGCAGGTGGTCACCTTGCCGGCCCTGTCGGAGGGGGAGCTGCTGGACTTTGCCGGGGTCGGCACCCTGGAGGCGTGCCTCACCGACGGTCTGCGCACCCTGCTGGTGACCTGCGCCGGGGTGGGCGAGATGCGGGAGAAGACGCTGCGCTACCCAGGGCATTTCGAGAAGATGCGCATGTTGAGGCAGCTGGGCCTCTTTTCCGGCGAGCCGGTGCAGGCGGGAGGGGTGACGATCCGCCCCCTCGACCTCACCACCCGGCTGCTCTTTCCCATGTGGGAGCTGCGGGAGGGAGAAGAGGACCTGACGGTGATGCGGGTGGTCGTGGAGGGGCGGCGCAACGGCGGGCGGGAGCGCCATACCTTCGAGCTCCTGGACCGCTACGACGCCGCCACCGGGACGACGTCCATGGCCCGCACCACCGGGTTTACCTGCACCGCTCTGGTGCGGCTGCTCTCGCGCGGGCACTTCACCGCCGTCGGAGTGGCGCCGCTGGAATTGGTGGGGGCGGAACCTGGCTGCTACGAGTTCGTCATGCGGGAGCTGGCCGCCCGCGGGGTGCTCCTGCAGGAGGCGGTGGAGGCTATTCCTTAGCAGGAGCTTGGCTTTTTTGCCCAGGTAGGCGCCGCCCCACGGCCCGGGCCACCATGCGCAGACGCTCCCGCCAGGGCAGGCGCCACAGGTTGGTCACCACCACCCCCTTGGTGAAGTAGGTCTTGCGGGAATAGTCGATGGCCACCTCCAGCAGCACCGGCTGGCCCTCCCGGCCCCGCCGCAACGCCTCGCCCAACACCCCCTCCACCTCCTCGTCCCGCTCCGCCCGCAGGTAGGCAGCGCCGGTAGCCTGGGCGATGGCGTCGGCGCGATAGGGGGAGAGCACCGAGCAGGCGGCGCGGTTCAAGGTGGTGCGCTGGAACTGGGCGATCTGCGCCAGCTCCCCGTCCCGCAGCAGACAGGCCACCACCCCGGCGCCGTAGGCGGCGGCGGTGGCCAGCTCCAGGCCGGTCATGAGGAACGCCCCGTCGCCAGCGAGGGCAACCACGTCCCGCTCGGGCCGCGCCAGCTTGGCCCCCAGGGCGGCGGGCACCGCGTACCCCATGCAGGAGTAGTCCACCGGGGCGAGGTAGCGACCGGGGGCGTCCAGCCGCAGGTGCTCCATGGCGAGGAAGGTGCCGTTACCGCTGTCGGTGGTGACGATGGCCCGAGGGGCGAGACGCTCCAGGGTGGTGAAGAGGTGGTGGGGGGTGATCCTGCCCTTGCTGGGGTGGCGCTCCCACTGCTCGCGGACGCCGGCGTGCCCGGCGGCGATGGCGCGAGCCTGGGCCTCATCCGGGCGGCGTGGGGAGAGCGAGGATCCCAGGGCGAAAAGGAACGCCGCGGCGTCGGCGGTGACGGTGAGGCGAGCCGGAACGTTGCGGTTGAACACCTCCGGGTTGATGTCCACGTGGATGACCGTCGTCGGAGGAGTCAGGCCGTAGCTGCCGGTGCCCACCTCGGAGAAACGGCACCCCACCGCCAGGAGGGCGTCGCAGCGGGCAGTGAGCTTGCGCACGAAGGGGGGAGCGGCGGCCCCCAGGCCGTTCCACAGGAAGAGGGGGTGCTGCTCGGGAAAGACTCCCTTGCCCTGGATGGTGGTGGCCACCGGGGCCTGCAGCGCCTCGGCCACCCGCACCAGGGCCTCGCCGGCGGCGCGCGCACCGTACCCGGCGTAGATGAGCGGCCGCCTGGCGGCGCCGAGGAGCGCGGCGGCCTGGCGCACCGCCTCCTCGTCCAGGGGTGGGGCCGGCAGCGGCTCGGGGGCGTGCAGCTCTCCGATCTCCTGCTGGATGAGGTAGAAGTTCGCCGGGATCTCCACCGCCACGGGGCCGGGGGTGCCCGCCCGGGCGAGGGCAAAGGCCTGCCGCAGCAGCGGGTAGATCTCCTCCGGCTGCTGGGCGCGCCGGGCCGACTTGGTGATGGGCGCCAGCAGCGCCAGCTGGTCGATGTCGTGCAGCTGGAAGGCGGCGCCGGTGTCGATGCGGATGCCGCAGGTGAGCACCACCATGGGAATGCCGTCCATGTACGCCTCGGCGATCCCCGACAGGGCATGGGTCACCCCGGCCCCGGGCACCAGGTTGGCCACCCCCACTCCCCCGCTGGCCCGCGCCAGGCCGTCGGCGGCAAAGGAGGCCGCCTGCTCGTCGGTGACCAGCACCGGGGTGATTTCCCGACAGCGGTCCAGGGCGTCGTACAACTCGATGTTGTGGGTGCCGGGGATGCCAAAGGTGTGGGTGACTCCCTCTTCCACCAGGGCCTGGACGACCACCTCCGCGGCAGATCGACGCATCGCCTACACCTCCCGCCAGCGCGCCCGCACCGCCTCGGCGACGCGGTCGGCGAAGGCCATGATGGTGACGTACGGGTTGATCTCGGCGCAGTTGGGGAACAGCGACGAGTCGGCCACATAGAGCCACGGCACGCCGTGCACCTGCCCCCAGGAGTCGGTCACCGAATCGGCGGGGCTGGCCCCCATGCGGCAGCCCCCCATCAGGTGGGCGCTGGCGATGGAGATGCGCCCCGGCTGCAGGCGTCGCCGGGTGATCAGCTCGTCCAGGTGGTCCTGCTCGTGCCGCTCGATGAAGAACTTCTCCCCCGCCGGGGCGTGCACGCGCTCGGCTCCGGCGGCAAAGAAGATGCGCGCCGAGACCTTCATGGACTCCAGCAGGGCCTCCAGGACCGGCTCGCTGAAGCGGTACTCCACCACCGGCTCGCCGGCGCGGTCCAGGGTGACGCGGTTGTCGGGCAGCGCCTCATCCAGCGCCAGCACCAGGATCATCTGCAGGCGGTCCATGCGGTGCATCAGCTGCGCATGCTCCTCCCCGAAGCCGATGAGGTTCTTGGCGGTGACGAAGGGGAAGTACATGCAGGTTTCCAGCAGGAAGCCGCGCTCGGCGAAGTGGTCGCAGTAGAAACTCTTGGGATGACCGTAGTAGTTGGTGATGGGGCGGGGGTGCTCCCCCACCAGGATGAGCGCCGGGTGGGCGGTGAAGTAGCGGCCCAGCGCCGGCAGCTGCCGGCCGAAGCCAGAGCGCAGCAAGAGGGCCGGGGAGTGCACCGCTCCCCCCGCCACGATCACCACCCGCGCCCGCACCACGTGCTCGCCGGGCTCCCAGGGGGAGGGCAGGCCCCAGGGGCGCTCCTCCACCACCGCCCGCAGCACGCCGCGGCCCTCGATTCTCTGCACCTTGCAGTTGGTGATGACCTCCACCCCATGCGCCTCGGCGGCGGGGAGCTGCACCCGGTGGGTGCCCTGCTTGGCGGCGTTGGGGCAGCCGAGGTTGCACATTCCCGCCCCCCGGCACCCCTTGACGTTGATGGGAAACTGTTCCACCCGGAAGCCCAGCTTCTCGCACGCCGCCCGGAACAGCCGGTTGTTGTCGTTGAGGCGCTCCTCCTCCAGCAAGTGGACGTTGTTCTCGCGGATGTACTTGAGCGAGCGCCGGCGGAGATCCTCCCAGGTGAGGCCCGGCACCCCCCAGCGCTTCACCGGCCCCTCCGGGATCATCAGGGAGGTGCCGGTGTACACCACCGTGGAGCCGCCGTAGGCGCGCCCGAAGGCCAGGGTCATGGTGCGGTCGCGGGTGAACACGCCGCCGGACTCGAAGTACAGCTTGCCGGCCATTTCGGCCTCGCGGCCGGTGTACTCGTGCTCGGCGAGCCTGGGCCCCCACTCCAGCACGGCAATGCGGACTCCCTCCCGGCAGAGGGGGGCCAGTTCCTTGGCGGCGGCGCCGCCGCCGGCGCCGGAGCCGACGATGACGATATCGAAGGTGTGTTCACGCACGGAGATGCTCGTTTCCGGTCGGAGATGGGGTGTAGGCGAAGGAGGGCCCCAGCTCTGCCTGGCCGTAATACCCCATGAACACCAGGGTTTTCAACCCCCAGAACCCCTGCCGCAAGCGGCCGGGCGCCTCGTCCTGCAGCCAGCGCAGGAAGCGCCCCTGCCGCTCCGCCGGTAACTGCGGGAAGGTCTTTCCCCAGCGCAGCAGCGGCGCCAGCCGCACGAGGGTGAGAAAGGCCCGAATCTGCGCCTGGACGCCGGCCGGACGGTCGGCCAGAGCGGTGGAGATGATGGTGCGAAAGCGCGCCCGACCGGCGTCGTCGAGCTCCGCGAGGGGGGGGACGACGCGCCGACCGACGACGTGGAGAAAGGACCACTGGGCCTCGTTCAACGGTGTCACGGAACTATTAGACCCTGGCGACGGCGCCAGCGCAAGCGGGTGCGGGAACGGCGACCGCGGCTTACCGGGTGCCGTTGACCGGTACCGCTGGCAGATCCCACACCAGGGTGGCGTACTCGCGGATCGAGCGATCGGAGGAGAAACGCCCCATGCCGGCAATGTTGCGGATGGCAGCGGCGGCCCAGGCGCGGCGGTCGCGGTAGAGCGCTGCTGCCCGCCGCTGCGCCTCCAGGTACGGGCGAAAATCGGCCAGCACCAGGTAACGATCGCCGTGGTGCATGAGGGAGGCCCACAGGTCGTGCAGGACCCCGGGGTCGCCACCCAGCAGCGCGCCCCGGTGCAGCACGTCCAGCGCCCCTCGGAGGTCGGGATCGGCCTCGTAGTACGCCCACGGGTTGTAGCGCCCCGAGGCCCGCAGCTCCGCCACCTCCTCGGCGGTGAGCCCGAAGATGAACATGTTGTCGGCGCCGATGGCCTCCAGCATCTCGATGGTGGCGCCGTCCAGGGTGCCGATGGTGAGGGCGCCGTTCAACGCCAGCTTCATGTTGCCGGTGCCCGAGGCCTCCATGCCGGCGGTGGAGATCTGCTCCGAGAGATCGGCGGCGGGGATGATGCGCTCGGCCAGGGTGACGCGGTAATCGGGCAGGAAGACCACCTTGAGCCGCCCGTCCACCACCGGGTCGTTATTGACCGTGTCGGCGATGGCGTTGATGAGGCGGATCACCCGCTTGGCCATGTGGTAGGCGGGGGCGGCCTTGGCGGCGAAGATGAAGGTGCGCGGCGTCAGCTCGGCGGTGGAATCGGCGTGCAGCCGGTTGTACAGGGCGATGATATGCAAGGCGTTGAGAAGCTGACGCTTGTACTCGTGCAGGCGCTTGATCTGGACGTCGAAGAGGGAGGAGGGATCGACCTCCACACCGGTGAGCTCGCGAATGGTGCTGGCCAGCGCCACCTTGTTGGCGCGCTTGATGGCCAGCACCTCCTCCTGGAAGTCGGGGTCGTCGGCGAGGGCGCGCAGCTCGGCCAGGCGGTCCAGATCCCGCGGCCAGGTGTCGCCGAGGCGCCGGGTGATGGCCTCGGCCAGCGCGGGATTGCAGGCCATCAGCCAGCGCCGGGGGGTGATGCCGTTGGTGATGGAGACGAACTTCTCCGGCCACAACTCGGCGAAGTCCCGCGCCAGGTGGCGGCGCAGCAGGTCGGTGTGCAGACGAGCCACGCCGTTGACCCGGCGGCTGCCGGCCATCGCCAGGTTGGCCATGCGGAAGCGGTAGTCGCCGTTGTCCTGGAAGATCGACATGCGTCCGATGCGCTCCGCCTCCCCGGGGGCGCGCAGACGAACCTCGTCCAGAAAACGGCGGTTGATCTCGTGAATCACCTGGACGTGGCGCGGCAGCAGGCGCTGCATCTGCTCCGCCGGCCAGGTCTCCAGCGCCTCGGGCAGCAGCGTGTGGTTGGTGTAGTTGCACACCACCGTGGTGATCTCCCAGGCCCTGGCCCAGGGCAACCCCGCCTCGTCGACGAAGAATCGCATCAGCTCGGCAACCGTCAGGGCCGGGTGGGTGTCGTTGAGCTGGAAGGCGACCTTGGCGGGGAATGAACTCCAGTCGCCATCCCGGTGGCGCTCGAAACGGTTGATGACGTCCCGCACCGTGCACGCCACCAGGAAGTACTCCTGCATCAGGCGCAGCTCCCGCCCCGCCTCGGTGTCGTCGGGGGGGTAGAGCACGCGGGTGATGGCGGCGGCGCGCTCGCGCTGCTCCACGGCGCGCAGGTAGTCGCCGCGGGAGAAGATCTCGAAGTCGAACTCCTCCGGCGCCTCCGCCCGCCACAGCCGCAGCACGATCACCGACTCGGTGCCGAACCCCGGGATCAGGACGTCGTAGGGCACGCCGAAGAGGTGCCGCGCCGGCACCCAGCCGGGCTGGTGCTCGCCGTTGGGGGAAACCCCCCAGTCCACGTGCCCGCCCATGTACACCTGCACGGTCAGGTCGGGGCGGTGGATTTCCCACGGGTAGCCATTCTTGAGCCAGGTGTCGGGCACTTCCTCTTGCCAGCCGTCGCGGATCTTCTGGCGGAAGATGCCGTAGTCGTAGCGCAGCCCGTAGCCGTAGGCGGGCAGGTCCAGGGTGGCCATGGAGTCGAGGAAACACGCCGCCAGCCGGCCCAGGCCGCCGTTGCCCAGCCCCGCGTCGTCCTCGGCGTCCAGCAGCTCGTCCAGGGACAGCCCCAGGCTCGCCAGCGCCTCCTGCGCCGGTTCCAGGAGCTCGGTGGCGATCAGGTTGTTGCGCAGCAGCCGACCGATCATGTACTCCATGGAGAGGTAGTTGACGATCTTGGGCTGGGCCCGCCGCCAGGCGCGCTGGGTGGCCAGGCGGCGGTTGACCAGGGTTTCCCGCACCGCCAGGCACAGGGAGGTGAGATGGTCCAGGCGAGAGGAGCGCTCGAACTCGACTCCGCGCTGGAAACGGAGGTAGTGCAAGAAGCTGCCGCGAACGCTGTCGGGGGTGACGAGGAAACTCGACGATCCGGCCACTCTCAGCGATCCTGACGCGACAAACCCGCGAGGGCGGGGGAGGCGACCCGTGCCACGGCGGGAGATTATACGCGAGAGGCGGGGCGGGGAGCGCCCCTGTCCGCCCCGCTACTTGATCGAGGCGAACAGCTCCACGAACCGCGGGGAAAACGCCACCCGGTCGGGGTCGAAGGTGGGGTCCACGGCGCGGCAGGCGCGCACCTCGGCCCGGGCCCGCTCCAGCAGCGAGGGGTCGCGCTCGCCGCTGTCCACCCACAGGGAGAACAGCGCCGCGCCCCGGAGCAGGTGCGCCACCTTGGCGCTCTGGGGGTCGGTGAGGGGGGCCTGGTCGAGCAGCGCCGCGGTGGCGGCGTAGTCGCCGGCGAAGAACGCCTGCACCGCCTCCTTCAGCGCCGCCGGCGGTGCCGGTGCCTTGGCAACCGCGGCCGACGCCGCGCCGCCGCCGCCCATGACCGCCGGCGGCGGTCCCAGGGCCAGCTCGTCGCGCAGCGCCTGCTCGGCGACGACGAGGCGGTCGCGCACCTCCCGCAGGCGCTCCAAGGGGGCCGAATCGTCCAGCTCCCGGGCCGCCCGCGCCGCCCGCACCAGCTCGGCGCGCCGCTGCAGCACCGCCGCCGAGGAGGGGTGAGGTCGCTCCAGCAGCTCCCGCACGTCGCGGGCAATGGCGCGCAGCTCGGCGCGCAGCGCCGCCCGCGCCGCCTCGTCGTCGGCCTGTCGCTGCTGCCGCCGGGCGACGCCCATGAGCACCCTGGCCACCTCGCGGTAGGCGCGCTCGGCGGCGATGGCAAACTCCCGCGCCTCGCCGACCCGGTACGGGGAGCGACCCTCGCTCAAGGCGTCCCGCGCCAACGCCAGCCGGGCATCCGCCTGGTGCAGCTTGCGGGTGAGCTGGGGGTTGGCGCGCAGCGCCGCGTCCACGTCGGCATCGGCGCGCAGCGCCTCCACCTCCCGCGCCGCCGCCTCGGCGCGGCCAATGGCCTCGCCGGCGGAGTAGGGCGCTCCTTGAGCACCGGCGGAGGGGGCCGTCGCCACCGCCAGGGCGACGGCGAGCACGATGGAAAGGCCCTTGGTTCTCATCTCACCACCCCACTTTCTCGAAAAATGCGGCGCTGTCCAGCTGCTCGATGTTGACCAGGCAGCGCTGGGTCTGGCCCGGCGCCACCTGCACCTGGGCGCTGCCGGTCTTGCCCAGCAGGGGGTTGCGCAGCGACACCGTGTACATCCCGGGCGGCAGCAGGACCGCCAGGGGGGTGATGCCCGGCTCGGGGACCGCCACGGAGGCGCCGGAGGTGCTGCGGATTTCGGTCACCTCGGCCCAGGGCAGGGCGTGGATGACCAGCGTGCCCGAGGCACCGGGGGCGCTGCCCGGGGCACCGGCGGCGCGCTCGGGCAGGGTCGGCGGGCCCGCGGGAAACAGGCGATCCTTCAAGACGACGAACCCCGCTATGCCGCCGCCCACCAGCAGCAGGACGGCGGCGAGCGCGCTCACCAGCAGCCAGGTGCGGCGGGGTGCGGCAGCCGGCGCCGGGGCCACCGGAGGCGGGGCCGCAGGGACCGGGATGCTGGCCGCAATCACCGGCGCGGGTGGCGGGGCTGGGGTCGCCGGGGTCCCGCCGGTGACCGGCGCGGCCATCAGTTCCGTCGCCGCCTCCAGCTCCGCCTCGCCCGGAGGCGGGGGGGGTGCGACGGCGCCGGCGGTGGCGGGGCCCATGGGTTGCAGGGTGATGGGGGTGGGGGTGGCGCCGGCGAACTGCTGGTCCAGGCGGCGCTGGGCGCTATCCACTGCGGTTCCACTGGCCCCGCCGGCGGGGGGGGTGACGCTCGCCATGATGGTGGCCAGCTCCTCGGGGTTCCAGGGGTAGGTCCCCTGCAGGCTGGCGAGGAACTCGGCGAGCTCCTCCGCGCTGCCGATGCGCCGGCCCGCTTCCTTTTCCAGCAGCTGCATCACCACCCGGCGGAGGGAATCCGGGACGCGGCCCTCCGGGTCGGTGGTGTCGAAGCTCGTAGGGGCCTGGTAGAGGTGGCCGGCGATGAGGGAGGAGCTGGTGGCGCCGGCGATGGGGAACTTGCCGGTGAGCAGCTCATAAAGCACGATGCCAAAGGAGTACAGGTCGGCGCGCTGATCGATGGTGCGCCCCTCGGCGGCCAGCAGCTGCTCGGGGGCGGCGTAGCGCAGCTTGCCCAGGAAGACGCCGGTGGAGGTCAGCCCGTGGTCGGCCTCCAGCACCTTGACGATGCCCAGGTCGATGAGCTTGACCAGCGGACGGCCGTCGGCGTCCCGCGCCAGCATCAGGTTGTCCGGCGAGATGTCGCGGTGCACCATCTTGCGGCGGTGCAGGAACCCCAGCGCCGCCAGCCCCTGCCGGGCGATCTCCAGGGTCAGTCCGAGGGAGGGCGGTCCGAAGCGGCGCACCAGCTCGCGCAGGTCGATCCCCTCGATGTACTCCATGACGATGTAGGCGTTGCCCTCGTCGTCGGTGGAGAAGTCATACAGCTGGGCGATATTAGGGTGACGCAGGCGGATGGCGGTCTGCGCCTCGCGCACGAAGCGGGCGGCGAACTCCTGGTCGCCGGCGAGCTGCGGCCGCATCACCTTGACCACCCGGACCTCGCCCAGCAGGCGGTGGCGCACGGTGTAGATGGCGCCCATGCCGCCCTCGCGGATCTTGCTCAGGATCTCGTACTTGCCTTCCAGGTGGTGAAGCTCTGTACCCACCGAGTCATCCTCCCCCGCGGCGGTCTCCCACGTGCTTTCGGCTCTCCCCCATTATCCCCCTGACCCTTCGGTACCTGGTATAGCCTTCTTTTCCTTTTTTCTTCCCCCCTCGTGTTTGCTTCTCTCGCCGTCGCCACCGCCCCCACCCTAGGGGGCGGTGGCGCGAGTGGGCTCGACGCCCGGAACCCAAGATGACGACCCCTCGCCACCAGCCCCGGCTGCTAATTGCTAGGGCGCAGCTCGGTGGTGCGTCTCTGCCGAGGCGCCCAGCACGGCGAACTCGTCCTGGAAGTGGCTGACGATGCGCCCCGGGTCGCTGACCAGCCCCGCGTCGGTGGCGATGCCCAGGCGCACCTGGCCGGCGTAGGAGAGGATGCTCACCCCCAGCCCCAGGCGGCCCGACTGCGGCACCCAGAACATGATCTCCTTGATGGGCTTGCGCGCCAGGTAGAGGGTCTTCTGGGGGCCAGGGACGTTGGTCATGACCGCCGTGGCCTTCTGGGCGAACAGCTTCACCCCCAGCTTCTCCACCTCGGGGCTGGCCATCCCCAGGGCGTTGAGCACCGTGAACGCCACCAGCGCCTGGGGGGAAGCTTTGAGCTCGTCCATGTTGCGCTTGAGAGCCGCCAGGCGCGCCAGCGGGTCGGCCAGCCCCACCGGCAGCTCGAGGAACACCAGGCCGAAGCGGTTGCCGAGCTGGAACGCCTCGTCGGGGGGCCGCAGGTTCACCGGCACCACCGCCCGGATGGACAGCCCGTCGGGGGAGTCGCCGTGCCCCAGCAGGTAGCGGCGCAGGGCGCCGGTGACGGCGGTGAGGAGGAGGTCGTTGATGGTCACCCCCAGGGTGCGGGAGAGCTGCTTCACCTCGGGCAGCGGAATCGGTCGCGACCAGGCGGCCCGCTTGGTCACCCCCAGCGGGCCCTTGAAGAGGGTGTGGGGGTCGGCGGACATGGTCACCAGCTTGCCCAGCTCGGAGGCCGCCGACGCCCCGGTGAGGGCCAGCTCGAGTGCCTTGGAAGGGTTGAGCAGCGCCTCCAGGCCCTGCGCCAGCGAAAGCCCACCGGCCCGCTGGCTGGCGCTGGCGGCGCCGTTGGGGTCGCGCCGGCCGGGCGCGGCATCGGGAGCCTCGTCCACCAGGGAGAACAGCAGGCGCACCAGGGCGATCCCGTCGCCGATGCAGTGGTGCACCCGGGCGATGAGCGCGCACCCGCTCCCGTACCCCTCCACCAGGTGGAACTGCCACAGCGGCTTGGAGTAGTCCAGGGGAGTGCTCATCAACTCGCTGACCATCTGCTGCAGGGTGCCCTGATCGCCCGGGTGGGGCAGGGCGCTACGGCGCAGGTGGGCCTGCAGCGCGAAGTGCTCGTCCTCCACCCAGTACGGCTTGCCCACCAGTGGCAGCCACGAGTACTTCACCCGCTGGCGAAAGCGATCATGGATCAGCAGCCGATCCTCGATGTCCTCCTTGAGCGCCGCGTAGTCCAGCGGCTCGTCGAAGGTCATCAGCGCGGTGATGGTCATCAGATTGGTGGGGTCTTCCATGCGTAGCCAGGCGCTGTCGACGTTGGACAGCGGCTCGCTCGAACTGGTGCGGGTCACCGACGCCTCCTCGAAAGTCCACGCCTTCGCCACGGCCTCGAGCCTTCCCGGTACTGCCTGCCTGCCGTCGTGCGACCTCGGCGAAGTGCCTCAAGAGTACACGACTCCGCCGCCTCCCGCATCCACCCGCACGAGGGATGAACCGGAGCAGACGCCGGCGGCCCCGGCGCCGGAGTGACAGTCGGGGTCGGGCCGAGCTCGCCTCCCTGCCTGTATCCTCTAGGGAGATCGTTGCTTGCGCGCCTCGCTCGGGGCCGGAGTGGCGAACGGGCGCCGGAGCACCGCCCGCGAACCTGCGGCCTCCCCGCCGCGGGGCGGATCAACTCGCCCGGGCGTGGGGCGGGGCGAGGGCATGGGCCAGGTACTGCCCCGTGAAGCTTTCCCGCACCCCTGCCACCTGCTCGGGGGTGCCGCAGGCCACCAGGCGGCCCCCCTCGTCCCCCCCCTCCGGGCCCAGGTCGATCACCCAGTCGGCGGTCTTGATGACGTCCAGGTGGTGCTCGATGACCACCACGGTGTTGCCCCGCTCCACCAGGGTGTGCAGGACCTGGAGGAGCTTCTTCACGTCGTCGAAGTGCAGCCCCGTGGTGGGCTCGTCCAGGATGTAGAGGGTCTGACCGGTGGCGCGGCGGGCCAGCTCGCGGGAGAGCTTGATGCGCTGCGCCTCGCCGCCCGACAGGGTGGTGGCGGGCTGACCCAGGCGGATGTAGCCCAGCCCCACCGCCACCAGGGTGTCGAGGATGCGGGCGATCTTGGGGTGGGCGGCGAAGAGCTCCAGGGCCTGCTCGGCGGTGAGGTCCAGCACCTCGGCGATGCTCAAGCCCTTGTAGCGCACCTCGAGGGTCTCGCGGCCGTAGCGGGCCCCCTTGCAGACGTCGCAGGTGACGTAGACGTCGGGCAGGAAGTGCATCTCGATCTTGATCTGGCCGTCCCCGGCGCAGGCCTCGCAGCGCCCCCCCCGGACGTTGAAGGAGAAGCGGCCGGGCTGGTAGCCCCGGGCGCGGGCCTCGGGGGTCAGGGCAAAGAGCTCCCGGATGGGGTCGAAGACCTTGGTGTAGGTGGCGGGGTTGGAGCGGGGGGTGCGGCCGATGGGGGACTGGTCGATGTCGATGACCTTGTCGAGGTAGGCCACCCCCTCGATGGCGTCGTGGGCGCCGGGGCGCTCCAGGGCCCGGTAGAGGGCGCGGGCCACCCCCTTGTAGAGGACCTCGTTGACCAGGGTGGACTTGCCGGAGCCGGAGACGCCGGTGACGCAGGTGAAGGTGCCCAGGGGGAAGGCCACGGTGAGGTCCTTGAGGTTGTGCTCGCGCGCCCCCCGCACCACCAGGGCCTTGCCGTTGCCGCGGCGGCGGCTGCCCGGCACCGGGATGGTGAGCTCCCCGGCCAGGTAGCGACCGGTGAGGGAGCGGGGGAAGGTGGGGATCTGCCCGGGAGGGCCCTGGGCCACCACCTCGCCGCCGTGGACGCCGGCGCCGGGCCCCAGGTCGATGATCCAGTCGGCCTCCCGCATGGTCTCCTCGTCGTGCTCCACCACCAGCACGGTGTTGCCAAGGTCGCGCATCCCCTTCAGGGTGTCCAGCAGGCGGCGGTTGTCCCGCTGGTGCAGGCCGATGGAGGGCTCGTCCAGGACGTAGAGCACCCCCATGAGCTTGGAGCCGATCTGGGTGGCCAGGCGGATGCGCTGGGCCTCGCCGCCGGAGAGGGTGCCGGAGGTGCGGTCCAGGGTGAGGTAGTCCAGCCCCACCGCGGCCAGAAAGCCCAGGCGGTCGCGCACCTCCTTCAAGATCTTGGCGGCGATGTGCTCCTCCCGGGGGGTGAGGGCGAGGGCGTCGAACCAGGCCAGCGCCTCCTTCACCGCCAGGGCCACCACCTCGTCGATGGCCCGCCCGTGCACCAGCACGGCCAGGGCCTCGCGGCGCAGGCGCCGGCCGCTGCAGGCGGTGCAGGGGCGGGAGGACATGTAGCGCTCGATCTCCCCCCGCGCCTCGGGGGAGGAGGACTCCCGGTAGCGCCGCTCCAGGCTGGGGATGAGCCCCTCCCAGCGACCCCGGTACTCCCAGCGGGAGCGCTCCCCCACGAAGGCGAAGTTGAGCTCCCCGTCGAGGCCGAAGAGGACGGCGTGGCGCGCCGCCTCGGGCAGGCTGCGCCAGGGGCGGCGCAGGGAGAACCCCATGGCCTCGGCCAGCACCTCAAGCTGCCGGAAGCGAAACGACGAGCGCCCCTCCTGCACTCCGGCCAGGGCGCCGGCGGCGATGGAGCGCTCGGGGTCGAGGACCACCTTGTCGGGGTCGATCTCCTGTACCTGCCCAAGGCCGGTACACTGGGGGCAGGCGCCCTGGGGGGAGTTGAAGGAGAACAGGCGCGGCGACAGCTCCGGCAGGGTGAAGCCGCAGGAGGGACAGGCGTGATGGGAGGAGAGGAGGAACTCTTCCCCCTCCCGGGGGGCAATGCGCACCAGCCCCTCCCCCACCTTGAGGGCGGTCTCCAGGGAGTCCACCAGGCGGTTGCCCAGGTCCTCCCGCACCTCCAGGCGGTCCACCACCACCTCGATGGTGTGCTTCTTCTTCTTGTCCAGCTCCGGCGGGGCGGCAGCCTCCACCAGTTCGCCGTTCACCCGGGCGCGCACGAACCCCTCCCGCACCATCTGCTCGAAGAGCTTGCGGTGCTCCCCCTTCTTGCCGACAGTGAGGGGGGCCAGCACCATGAAGCGGGTGCCGGCGGGCAGGGCGAGGAGGCGGTCGGCCATCTGCTGCACCGTCTGCCCCTGGATGGGGAGGCGGCAGTCGGGGCAGGTGGGGGTGCCGATGGAGGCGTAGAGGAGGCGCAGGTAGTCGTAGATCTCGGTGACGGTGGCGACGGTGGAGCGGGGGTTTTTCGAGGTGGTCTTCTGCTCGATGGAGATGGCCGGGGAGAGCCCCTCGATGAGGTCCACGTCGGGCTTGTCCATCTGCTCGAGAAACTGCCGGGCGTAGGCGGAGAGAGACTCCACGTAGCGCCGCTGCCCCTCGGCGAAGAGGGTGTCGAAGGCCAGGGTGGACTTGCCGGAGCCCGACACCCCGGTGATCACCACCAGGCGGTTGCGCGGGATGTCCAGGTCGATGTTCTTGAGGTTGTGCTCCCTGGCCCCGCGGATGGAAATCGAGTCGCGCATCTCGCTCCCCAGGCGGCCAACGCCGCGGAACTATCCATTATGCCCCGCGCCGTTCGCGACGGGAACGCTGCCGGGGTCACACCTCCAGCAGCACGATGGCGGTCTGTAGCGCCAGAAAGGGCGGCACGGCGCGGTCCTTGCCCTGCAGGGAGGCGCGCGCCAGCTGCAGCCAGGGCAGCACCCCGTCGGGCAGAGGCGGGCTCCCCGGCGGGGGGGCCGCGCAGGCGGCCAGGGCTCCCTCCAGCACCTCCAGGGCCCGGGCGGTGTGCCCCGCCTGCACCAGCTCCAGGGCGCGCCGCAGCAGCCGCAGGGTTGCCTCGTCCGCCATGTCTCCTCCTAGCATATTATCAATGGGGGGTACCTGGTATAGCCTTTTTGGCGATTTTCCGAGGACGGACGAAAATGACGGGAGGCTCCCCCGCGCGCCCCTTCTCCAGTCGGATCGGGATGGGGGGAGGGGGTGAGGGACCGGCCCCCGGGGCAGGGGCGAGGAGGCGCAAGTACCATGGGCAGCGGAGGAGAGGAGATGCCCAGCGAGCACGTGCGGTTTGCAGGGGCCTTCGGCGAGGAGCTGGCGGCCCGCGTGGACCTGCCGGAGGGCGAGCCCCTGGGGTGGGCACTGTTTGCCCACTGCTTCACCTGCGGCAAGGACCTTCGGGCCATCGGCTGGATCTGCCGCACCCTGGCCGAGCACGGCATCGGCGTGCTGCGCTTCGACTTCACCGGCATCGGCGAAAGCGGGGGGGAGTTCGCCGCCACTACCTTTTCCTCCAACCTGGAGGACGTGCGGGCGGCGATCCGCTTCATGAGCACCACGGGCCGCCCTCCCGGGCTGCTGGTGGGGCACAGCCTGGGGGGAGCGGCGGTGCTGGCGGCCGGCGGGGAGTTCGCCGAGGTGCGGGCGGTGGCCACCCTGGCCGCCCCCGCGGACACCGCCCACTTCAGGGAGAAGCTCTTGACCGCGGTGCCCCAGCTGGCCTGGGAGGAGGAGGCGGAGATCATCCTGGGAGGGCGGCGCTTCCGCATCCGGCGGGAGCTCATCGAGGACCTGGAGCGCCACCCCCTGCCCGAGCGCATCGCCGCCCTGGGCAAGCCGCTGCTGGTGCTGCACTCCCCCGCCGACCGCACGGTGGCCTGGAGCGAGGCGGAGCGCATTTTCGCCGCGGCGCAGCAGCCCAAGAGCCTCGTTTCCCTGGACCGGGCCGACCACCTGGTGATGGCGGACGAGCGCGACGCCCGCTGGGTGGGGCACCTGCTGGCCGCCTGGGCGTGGCGCTACCTGGCGACCTGAGGAGGAGTCACATGGGTTCGCACCTGTTCTCACCGCTCGTGCTGCGCGGCCTCACCCTGCGCAACCGCATCGCCCTCTCCCCCATGTGCCAGTACTCGGCCCGGGCGGGGTGCGCCACCGACTGGCACCTGGTGCACCTGGGGGCCCGCGCCGCCGGCGGGGCGGGCCTGGTGATGACCGAGGCCTGCGCGGTGTCGCCGGAGGGCCGGATTTCCCCCGCCGACCTGGGGCTGTGGGAGGACCGGCAGGTGGGGCCCCTGGCCCGGGTGGTGGAGTTCATCCACGCCCAGGGGGCGGCGGCGGGGGTGCAGCTGGCCCACGCCGGCCGCAAGGGGTCCACCTCGGTGCCCTGGGAGGGGGGCCGGCCCCTGACGCCCGCCCAGGGGGGGTGGGAGGTGGTGGGGCCCACCGCCGAACCCTTCGACGAGGGCTACCCCGCCCCGCGCGCCCTGGGCCCCGGCGAGCTGGACGGGGTGGTGGCGGCGTTTGCCGCGGCGGCCCGCCGGGCCCGCGCGGCGGGGTTCGATGTGGTGGAGGTCCATGCCGCCCACGGGTACCTGCTGCACTCCTTCCTTTCGCCTCTCACCAACCGGCGGGAGGACCAATGGGGAGGGGACCTGGCCGGGCGGACGAGGCTGCTCGGGGAGGTGGTGGCGGCGGTGCGGCACCAGTGGCCGGCGGAGCTGCCCCTCTTCGTGCGGGTGTCGGCCACCGACTGGGTGGAGGGGGGGTGGAGCGGCGATGACACGGTGGCCCTGGCCCGGCACCTGGCGCCCCTGGGAGTGGACCTGCTGGACTGCTCTTCCGGCGGCCTGCTGCCAGGGGTGACCATCCCGGCCGCCCCGGGGTACCAGGTACCCTTCGCCGAGCGAGTGCGGCGGGAGGCGGGGGTGGCCGCGGGGGCGGTGGGGCTCATCACGGAGCCGGCCCAGGCGGAGGCGATCGTGGCCCGCGGGCAGGCCGACCTGGCGCTCATCGGCCGGCAACTGCTGCGGGAGCCCGCCTGGCCGCTGCGGGCGGCTCGCGAGCTGGGGCTGGAGGGTCCCTGGCCGCTCCCGTACCTGCGGGCCAAGCTGTGAGAGGAGGAGCGAGATGAGACGCCACGGAGTCCTGACCGCAGTGCTGATGACCTGGGCGGCCGCGGCGGCGGCCCAGGGGGGCAGTGGCCTCGACGAGGCCGCCGTCACCCGCCTGGCCAACCTGGCGCTGGCCTGCGTGCACCGGGAATACCCCAACAAGATCGCCCACGTGCTGGACGGCGATGAGGACGTGCTGCCCCCTCGCCAGCTCACGCCGGCCTTTTACGGCTGCTTCGACTGGCACTCGGCGGTGCACGGGCACTGGCTGCTGGCCCGCCTGGCGCGGCTGTACCCCTCCCTGCCGGTGGCTGCCCAGGCCCGCGCGGCCCTGGCTCGTAGCCTGACGGCAGAAAACATCGCCGGGGAGGTGCGCTACCTCGGCCGCAAGGGGCGGGAAACCTTCGAGCGCCCCTACGGTCTGGCGTGGCTGCTGCAGCTGGCGGCCGAGCTCAAGGAGTGGCAGGACCCCCAGGCTCAGGGCTGGTCGGCGGCGCTCAAGCCCCTGGAGGAACTGGTGGTGCAGCGGTTGAAGAGCTGGTTGCCGAAGCTTTCCCACCCCATCCGCACCGGCGAGCACTCCCAGACCGCCTTCGCCTTCGGCCTCATCACCGACTACGCCCGGGGGGCGGGGGACACCGAGCTGGAGCAGATGGTGCGGGAGCGGGGGCACGCCTTTCACTTCGGGGACCGCGACTGCCCGCTCCTGATCTACGAGCCCTCGGGGCAGGACTTTCTCTCCCCCTGCCTGGCGGTGGCCGACCTGGCCCGCCGCTTCATGCCGCCGCCCCGCTTCGCCGCCTGGCTGGGGGGATTTCTGCCCCTCATCCCCCTGGACGGGCGGGGGGACTGGCTGCCGGTGGCGGTGGTCACCGACCCCACCGACGGCAAGCTGGCCCACCTGGACGGGCTGAACCTCTCCCGCGCCTGGATGCTGGAGGGGATCGCCGCTGGCCTGCCCGCCGAGGACCCCCGGGTGGGGTCCCTGCGCGCCGCCGCGGCGGTCCACCGCCAGTCGGGGCTGGCCGCGGTGACCGGGGAGCACTACGAGGGGGGGCACTGGCTGGGCAGCTTCGCCACCTACCTGGTCACCGGCCGGGGCCTGCCGGGGCCGCAAACGCAGGAGAGGCCTTGAGGTCCTCCGTGCTGGACCTGAGCCCTGAGGCGATCACCCGCCGCCTGGAGCTGGTGGCCGAGCTGCGCCGCCTGTGCCTGGAGCTGGGGAGGGCGCGCCCTGGCCAGGGTCATGGGGGGCAGGCGCCGGCTGCCGGTGGGCGGGCAGGGGCTTGGGAGGACCGGTCAGGGCGCAGTACAGTGAAGGAGTGAGCGCACCGCAACCCCGGGCACGGCGGCCCCTGCCGCTCGACCTGCTGGAGGATGTGGTGGAGTGCCTGCCCGCCGGCCTCATCGTGGTGGACGAAGACGGCGCCATCGTCTACTGCAACCCCCTGGGGGACGCCATCCGGGAGGTGGGGGAGCGTCTGGGGGAGGGGATCGCGAGCTGCCACCCCCCCCACACCCACGAGGCGCTGGAGCAGGTGTTCGCCACCCTGCGGCAGCAAGACCCCTCCCGCCCCCACCCCATCGTGGTGGAGCGCCGCAACCGCTGGGAGATCACCTACTCCCGCATCAGCGACCGGGAGGGTCGATTTCGCGGGGTGGCCTGGATGGCGCACGACATCTCCCGCCAGAAGGAACTGCAGCGCCGGGTGTTACACCAGGAGCGGCTGTCCGGGCTGGGGCGCATGGCAGCCCGGCTGGCCCACGACGTAAAAAACCCGTTGAACGTCATCGCCGGGGCGGTGCACAACCTGCGTGCCGAGTGCGCCAACGCCGCCCAGGCTGAGATGTTGGCTCTCATTGCCGAGCAGACGCAGCGGCTGTCCAGCCTGGTGGACCGCCTCCGGCAGTTAACCCGGCCCCTGAATCCGCAGCTGCAGCGGGTGGAGCCGGTAGCTCTCATCCGCCGGGCGGTGGAGGCGGCGCGCCGGTCCTTGCCAGGACGGGTGCGGCTGGAGCTGCAACCGGGTCTGGGGGAAATCCTGGTGGACCCCCACCTCGTGGAGCGCCTGCTGGACAACGCCCTGGACAACGCCCTGCGGGCCGCCGGCGGGAACGGCACCGTGCGGGTTTTCGCGGCGAGGGACACCCGGGCGGAGGGAGAGTGGCTGGTGCTCCAGGTAGACGACGACGGTCCCGGCTTCCCGCCGACGGTGCTGGAGCAGCTCTTCGAGCCCTTCGTCACCACTCGCCCGGAGGGCACCGGGCTGGGGCTTTCCATCATGCGGGAGATCTGCCTCCTCCACGGAGGGGACCTGACGGTCGAGAACCTCTCCCCGACCGGAGCGCGGGTGACCGCCCGGCTGCTGTCGCGATGAGGGACGAGCGGCCCCGGGTGCTGTTGGTGGAGGATGAGCCGGCAGCGGTGAAGGTGACGGCGCGCTCTCTGGAGAGGGGAGGCTTTCTGGTGCGGGCGGTGGCGGACGGCGCCGCGGCGCTGGCCTGCCTGGAGGAATTCCGACCTGCAGCGGTGGTGGCCGACCACCTGCTGCCCGGGGGACTGTCGGGTCTGGAGCTGCTGCGCTACCTGCAGCGCCGGGCGCCGGACGTGCCGGTGATCATGGTTACCGGGCACGGGGACGAGCGCCTGGCGGTGGAGGCGATGCGGCTGGGGGCCTTCAACTACCTGCCCAAGCCGCTGGACTTCGAGGAGCTGGGGCTGCTGCTCAGGCGGGCGGTGGAGCTTTACGAGCTGCGCCGGCAGGCACGGCGGGCTCGTCTGGAGGCGGCCGGCGCCGAGCTCATCGGGGACTCGCCGGCCATGGAGCGGGTGCGGGAGCTCATCGCCGAGGTGGGCCCCACCGAGGTGACGGTGCTCATCCAGGGTGAGACCGGCTGCGGCAAGGAGCTGGTGGCGCGGGCCATCCACGGCGCCTCCCGGCGGGCGCGGGGGCGCTTCGTGGCGGTCAACTGCGCGGCGATTCCCGAGACCCTGCTGGAGGCGGAGCTGTTCGGCCACCGGCGGGGAGCCTTCACCGGCGCTGAACAGGCGCGGGACGGGAAATTCGTGGCGGCCCACGGCGGCACCCTGTTCCTGGACGAGATCGGGGAACTGCCCCTGGGGCTGCAGCCCAAGCTGCTGCGGGTGCTGGAGGAGGGGGCGGTGACGCCGCTGGGGGCCGATGCGCCACGGCCGGTGGATGTGCGGGTGCTGGCCGCCTCCCATCGCCGCCTCAAGGCCGAGATGGAGGCCGGCCGCTTCCGCGCCGATCTCTACTACCGCCTGCACGTGGTGCCCATTGACATTCCCCCTCTGCGGCAGCGCCGGGAGGATATTCCCGCCCTGGTGCATCACCTGCTGCCGCGCCTGGCGGCTCGCCACGGCCGGACCCTGCGCGACCTCCCACCCCAGGTGATGGAGTGGCTCGAGGCGCAGCCGTGGCCAGGCAACGTGCGGGAGCTGGAAAACACCCTGGAGCGGATGGTGGTGCTGGCGCGGGATGGGGTGCTGCACATCCCGGCCGAGGGGGTGGCCCCCGGGAGCCTGGCCCCCTTTTTCGCCGAGAAGCGCCGCCTGCTGGAGGCCTTCGAACGGGAGTACCTGAGCCGGGCCCTGGCGCACGCCGGCGGCCACCTGGGGGTGGTCTCCCGGCTCACCGGCATCTCCCCCCGCCAGCTCTACAACCTCCTGCGCAAGCACGGCCTCGGCGGAGAACCGGCGGAGGGGTAGTCGGCACTGGAGTGCCGGTTGCCGTCCGGAGGAAAGTTGTTCACCTGAAGTGACCTGCACTGGTGTCCGCGATCCTTGCGGCAATGCATTGCCGAGGCAGAGGGCAAGCCCCTCTCCCCTCGCGCGCCATAAGTCCTTATGAAACATTGACGTGACATTTTCTCCACGGGTGGCAAGAAAGCTGCTTCTCCGGTCACCGAGGAGGGGGTATGGAGTTGAGGACGCCCACCGGCCGGCGTGACTTCCTGGCCAACTTGGCCGTGGCGCTGACAGTGATCCCAGGGGTGGCGATCGCCGCGCGGTACGTCCTGGCATATCTGGTGCCCAGACAGGCGGCTCCCATCCGCGAAGTGATGCTGGCGCGGTTGGGCGCTCTGCCGGTGGGAACCAGCCGAGAGTTTCGCGGGGTGCTGGGGAACGATGTCCTCGTGGTGCGCCTGGGGGAAGGGGATATCCGTGCCTTCTCGGTGGTGTGTACCCACCTGGGTTGCCGACTGGTGTGGGACCAGCAGGAGGGCAGCTTCCTCTGCCCCTGTCATATGGGTCGCTTTGATCCGACCGGGAAAGTGATCGCTGGACCCCCGCCGGCTCCGCTTCCTTCCTTTCCGGTGCGCCTTGATCAAGACGCCGTGTACGTCACCGTGCCGGTCAAGGAGGTGTGAGGCGATGGCGGTGGCTCTGCCCGCGGTCCCCGGCTGGGTGCGCTTCCTGCGCGAACGCATCCCCATCAATATCGAAGTCTTCGAGGAACTCTCCAAGGAGCCCATCCCCCACCACATGAAGTCCTGGTGGTACTGCCTGGGGGGCACCCCCATGCTGCTGTTCGCCATCCAGGTGGTGACCGGCATCCTGCTGACCTTCTACTACCGACCGTCGCCGGAGGAAGCCCACGCCTCGGTGCGCATGATCAGCGAGGAGATTCCCTTCGGCTGGTGGATCCGCTCCATGCACCACTGGGCCGCCAACCTCATGGTGGTGGCGGTGGGGCTGCACATGATCCGCGTCTTCTTCACCGGCGCCTACCGCAAGCCGCGGGAACTCAACTGGGTAGTGGGCGTGGGGCTGCTGCTGACCACCCTGGGGTTCGCCTTCACCGGCTACGCCCTGGTCTACGACCAGCTCTCCTACTGGGCCGCTACCGTTGGGACCAACATCGCTGGCCAGACGCCCGTCGTCGGTCCCTGGGTCGCCAACCTGTTGCGCGGCGGCGCCGAGGTCAACCCCACCACGCTGACGCGCTTCTTCGTCTTCCACGTCGGGGCGATGCCGACCCTGTTCGTGATCTTGCTGGGGCTGCATATCTTCCTGCTGCGCATCCACGGGGTGATGGAGCTGGATGCGCCGGAGGAGGTGCAGGCCACCCCCCTGACCGTGGAGGAGGACCGCGAGGGCAAGCGGCGGTTCGATCCCGACCGCTTCTTCGCGTTCTTTCCGGACCATGTCACCACCGAGTTGATCGTCGGCCTGTTCTTGATCACCGTTGTCACCATGCTGGCGGTGGTGTTCCCGGCCCACCTGGGGCCCCCCGCCAACCCCGAGGAGACCCCCCTGCACATCAAACCGGAGTGGTACTTCTTCCCCCTCTTCCGCTGGCTCAAGCTGGTGCCCCTGTGGCTGGGGATGGCAGGGACCCTGGTAGTCGGGCTTGCCTTGGTTTTCTGGCCGTTTCTGGAAGGAGCCTGGCGGAAGCGGCGGCCCCGCTCGGAGGCGGCGATGGCACTCGGGGGGGTGTTCCTGTCGCTGGTGCTGGGGTTTCTGATCTGGGAAGCACTGTCGTGAGGCGGCGGATCCGGCCGGTCCGCTGAGGAGGCGTGCATGTCTTTGCAATTCAAAAAGTTCATCGTGGCACTCTTTTCCCTGGCTTTCATCGCCGCGGTCATCATCGTGGGCCTTATTCAGCGGGATCGGGCGAGGCCCGAGAAGGCTGCCCGCGCCTACGCCGACGAGGCCACCAAGGCGTGCATCAACTGCCACGACCAGAAGCACGCGGCGGTGGTGTGGAACCGCCAGTGGGAGCAGTCCCGCCACGCCGAAAAGGGGATCGGCTGCATGGCCTGCCATCAGGCGGCCGAGGGGGACCCCGACCTGTGGCGGCACGAGGGGTACCTCGTCGCCACCGTGCCCTCTCCCAAGGACTGCGCCTCCTGCCACGAGAAGGAGTACAGGGAGTTCACCGCCTCCCACCACGCCAAGGCGGCACAGTTCATCGGCTCCCTGGACAACATCCTGGGTGAGGTGGTGGAGGGAACGCAGGCGGCCAATCTCGGCTGCAAGCAGTGCCACGGCTCGGTGGTCAAGATCGACGAAAAGGGTTTACCCCTCCCCGGTGGCTGGCCCAACACCGGCATCGGCCGGGTGAACCCCGACGGCTCCCTGGGCACCTGCACCGCCTGCCACACGCGGCACATGTTCTCCAAGGCCCAGGCGCGGGAGCCGCGCACCTGCGGGCGCTGCCACATGGGGCCCGACCACCCGCAGATCGAGATTTACGAAGAGTCCAAGCACGGCATCATGTTTGCCGCTCACCGGGAGGCCATGCGCCTGGACGCCGACGAGTGGATCGTGGGCAAGACCTACACCGCCGCCCCCACCTGCGCCACCTGCCACATGGCGGCCACCCCCACCCAGGCCTCCACCCACGATGTGGGGGCCCGCATCTCCTGGACTTTGCGGCCGCTGTTTTCCAAGCGGCTGGAGAACTGGGAGGAGAAGCGGGCGGCCATGACCAAGGTGTGCCTGGAGTGCCACGGGGTCAACTGGGTAACCAACTACATGCAGATGTTCGACAGCGCCGTGGAGCACTACAACACCAAGTTCGCCGGCCCGGCCAACCAGGTGATGGAGAAGCTCAAGGCCGCTGGCAAGGTCACCCCCACCCCCTTCGACGACGCCATCGAGTGGACCTTCTACGAGCTGTGGCACCACGAGGGGCGGCGGGCCCGCCACGGCGCCTCCATGATGGGTCCCGACTTCACCCAGTGGCACGGTTTCTACGAGGTGGCCAAGCACTTCTACGCCAAGTTCCTGCCCGAGGCGGAAAAGCTCTTGCCCGGAGTGAGCGAGGTGGCGCTGGCGCAGGAGGGACACCAGTGGAAGAAGGGGATGTCCCCCGAGGAACTCCGCCGGATGATCGCCTTCTACGAGGATCGGTACGGGCAGAGGGTACAGTAGAAATATGACCGCGGGGTTGCCATTGGCAACCCTGCTTTTCTACCGTGTTATGGGATTGCGCCCACGAGCGCAGAAGGAGGTGAAAACAATGAAGACCCTCGCAGCACTTTCGACAGCGGCACTCCTGCTGGCCGCCCTGCCCCTTGCGGCCCAGGAGGCGGCCAGGCCCCCGGAACCCAAGCTGGAGTTGCAGCTGTCAGGCTTCTATGAGTTCAACGGGTACACCCAGAACAACTTCTTCCTGGGGCGCAACCCCGCCGGGGCGGTGAGCGACAAGGACGACTACATGATCCAGCTCTTCCGCTTTACCCCGGTGCTCTCCTACGGACCGAACATCAAAGGGGTGCTCTCCATCGACGTGGCCCAGGGGATCTGGGGTGTGGACAACGAGTACCGGGACAACTTCCGCCCCGGCTTTTCCAACCTCTACAACAACAAGGACACCAACTTCCTGATCCACGTGGACACCGCCTACGTGGAGTTTTCCGCCCCACAACTGAAGGGCACGGCGGTGCGCCTGGGACGCATGCGCAACGACCTGGGCAACCGCCTGGTGCTGGACCAGGACGGCGACGGCATCCAGGTGCAGAAGAGCTTCGGCGGCTGGACGGCGGTGTTCGACTGGACCAAGATGTTCGAGGGCACCGATGGGCTCACCGATCGCAACTTCAACGGCAACCCCGACGGCCGGGACGCCGACCTGGTGTACGTGGACCTCAAGAGCAAGCAGGGCAACTTCAACCTCAACCCGTTCCTGGTCTACTACAAGGATCGCGGTATCGCCGACGGGCGCAGCTACATCCCCAACGAGCTGCAGTACTTCAACGCTCGCTTCCGACCCAACATCACCCAGGCCACGGTGCTGGGCCTGGCCTGGGACGGCAAGCTGGGCAAGGTGGCCTTCAAAGGTGAGCTAGACCTGCTCACCGGCAAGGACGACATCGCCAACGTCAATTCCGGTCCGAACCAGCTACTGGACGTCAACAACGGCGATCTCCGCGGGCACAACCTCTACCTGGACTTCAAGCTCCCCGTCGGCACGAGCACAGTGGGGGCCCTCTTCGGCCTGGGCTCGGGGGATGACGATCCCATGTCCGGCAAGGGCAACATCAACAAGATCCGCACCAACGGCTTCTTCTACGTCACCGAGATCTGGGAAGACTCCATCATGCCCGACGAGCAGGGGATCACGCCCCAGGGGTTGGGCTCCCCCGCCTCTCGCGGCTACCGGGAGTTCGAAAACACCACGCTGCTGCAGCTCAACGCCACCTTCCCCCTGAACGCCGAGTGGAAGCTGTTCGCCTCGGGTACCCTGGTGCGGGCCACCGAGGCGCTGCGCCCCTGGGCCGACCGCAACGGCAATGGCGCCATCGACCCGGGCGAGTTTGGCAGCGACAGTTCCCGGGACCTTGGAAAGGAGATCGACCTGCGCCTGGACTGGACCATCATGAAGAATCTCGTCTGGACGCTGCGGGGTGGCATCTTCTTCCCGGGCGATGCGGCTGGCTACCTGATCAACGGTACCAACGCCTACGCCAAGGACGCCTGGGAGGTGCGCACCACGCTGCGATTCAACTTTGGCGGTCTCAAGCTGATGTAGCGGCGAGATGGTCGCCCCTGGGGGTGACCGCCGGAGGAGGTTGAACATGAGGAAAAACACGCTCATCGCGAGCCTGACGGTGGCCCTGGCGGTGGCCGCCCTGGCGGTGGCGGCGCCTCCGCGCCCGGCCGCCAGGGGGAAGGGCAAGGGCGCCGCCCCGGCGGCGGTCAAGCCGACCCACCCCGAGGTGGACCCGGCCGAGGCCTGCGACAGCTGCCACGCTGAGGCCACCCCCCAGGTGTACCAGGAGTGGTTTGCCGGCAAACACGGGATGAACAACGTCAAGTGCTTTGTCTGCCACGGTTCGGTGGGGACGGACTTCGTGCGGCGGGCACCGGTGGAGCGCTGCATCGGCTGCCACGGCGAGCAGGTGGCCTCCATGGGCCACCCCGTCATGGCCGGCAAGGACTGCTTCTCCTGCCACCCGCCCCACCTCCTTTCCCCCCACCGACTGGGGCGCAGCGTCGCTGGAGGTGCGCAATGACGACCTTTTCTCGTCGCAGCTTCCTGGAGGCCTCCGCCGCCGCCTCGGCCCTGGCCGCCCTGGGGGGAATGCCCGGGGTACGGCAGGCCATGGCCGCCACCGTCGCCGGGGGTGAAAAGTGGGTGAAGAGCGTGTGCCGTTACTGCGGCACCGGCTGCGGGCTGTTCATCGGCGTCAAGGACGGCAAGGTGTTTGCCGTCAAGGGTGACAAGGACAACCACAACGCCGGCTTTCTGTGTCTCAAGGGGTTCTTGCTGCCGCAGATCCTCACCGCTCCCGACCGCTGCCTCCACCCCCTGGTGCGCAAGGAAGGCAAGCTGGTGCGCGCCTCCTGGGAGGAGGCGATGTCGCTGGTGGCCAGCAAGTTCAAGGAGGCCATCGAAAAGCACGGCCCCGACAGCGTCGCCTTCTACGGCTCGGGACAGGGACTCACCGAGGAGACCTACTGCGCCAACAAGCTCTTCAAGGCCGGCATCCGCACCAACAACGTGGAGGGCAACCCCCGCCTGTGCATGGCCTCGGCGGTGGCCGGATACGTCACCACCTACGGCAAGGACGAGCCCATGGGCCTGTACGAGGACATCGACCACGCCGATGTCATCCTCCTCATCGGCAGCAACACCGCCGAGGCCCACCCGATCGTCTTCCAGCGGGTGGTGCGCCGCAAGGAGACGGGCCGGGGGGTGAAGGTGATCGTCCTGGACCCCCGCTTCACCCCCACCTCCCGCATCGCCGATCTGCACATCTCCTTCACCCCCGGCAACGACCTGGCCATCCTCAACGCCATGGCCCACGTGCTGGTCAAGGAAGGGATGGTGGATGAGGGCTTCATCGCCAAGCATGTGGCCTTTGGCGAGGGGACCGAGGTCAACAAGGGCTTCGAGGACTACAAGGCCTTCCTCGCCGAGTACACCCCCGAGAAGGCTGCCGCCATCGCTGGCTGCAGGCCTGAGGACATCGTCACCGCGGCGCGCTGGTTCGGGGAGCGCGGCAAGGCGGCCACCTCCATGTGGACCATGGGCCTGAATCAGCGCACCAAGGGGGTGTGGGCCAACAACCTGGTGCACAACCTGCACCTCATCACCGGCAAGATCGGCACCCCCGGCAACACCCCCTTCTCCTTGACCGGGCAGCCCAACGCCTGCGGCGGCGTGCGGGACGGCGGGGCGCTGTCGCACCTGCTGCCCTACGGGCGCCTGGTTGCGAACGACGTCCACCGGGCGGAGATGGAGAAGCTCTGGGGGGTGCCCGAGGGGACGCTGAAGCCCAAGCCGGGGCTGTCCACGGTGGACATGTTCCGCGCCCTGGAGGCCGGGGACATCAAGTGCATGTACATCATGTGCACCAATCCGGGGCAATCGCTGCCCAACGTGAATCGCTACCGCAAGGCCATGGAGCGGGCGGACGCCTTCGTGGTGGTGGCGGAGGCCTTCCACCCCACCCGCACCTCGGAGCTGGCCGACGTGGTGCTGCCGGCGGCGCTGTGGGCGGAAAAGGAGGGGTGTATGGCTGCGCCGAGCGGCGCTACCAGCTGCTGGAGCAGGCCATCCCGCCGGCCGGCGAGGCCCGCCCGGACTTTGCCATCCTGTGCGACCTGGCGGCCCGGCTGGGGCACGGCAAGCTCCTGCCCTTCAAGACTCCCGCCGATGTCTGGGCGGAAATCCTGACCATCTGCAAGGGCACCGTCTACGACTTCTCGGGCATGACCCGGGAGCGGCTCAAGGAGGCCCACGGCCTGCTCTGGCCCCTGCCCACCCAGGGCCACCCGGGGACCAAGCGGCGCTACGTGAAGGGGGACGATCCCATGGTGCCCGCCGACCACCCGGACCGCATCCTCTTTTACGGACGTCCCGACAAGAAGGCCGTGGTGTGGTTGCGGCCCCAGCGACCTCCCGAAGAGGTCCCGGACACCGAATTCCCCTTCTTCCTCACCACCGGCCGGGAGATCGAGCACTGGCACACCGCCACCATGACCCGCAACTGCAAGGAGCTGGCCAACACCAACCTGGAGTCCATGGCCCAGCTGCACCCCAACGACGCCAAGAAACTCGGCGTGCGGGCGGGACAGTCGGTGCGCCTCACCTCCCGGCGGGGTTCCCAGGTGTTCCGCGTCAAGGTGACCGACAACTCCAAAGAAGGGGTGGTGTTCATTCACATGCATGACCCCGACCGGATGTGTAACGTGCTGACGATCGATGCAGTGGACCCCGTCTCCCGGCAGCCGGAGTTCAAGGTCTGCGGGGTACGGGTGGAGAAGGCGTAAACGCGGTCCTGGCCCGCCCTCCCTGGGGGGGCGGGCCAGCTGGAGTTTCTGTGGGGGGGAGATGCTGATCGCAGGCGTAGTGATCGAGACGCTGCCCGGCCGGGCCCCGCAGGTGGCCCTCCGCCTGACCTCCCGGGCCGGGGTGCGGGTGGAGGGAGGGGACGGGGACCGCCGCCTGGCGGTGGTCGTGAGCGCCCCGAGCGGGGGCGAGCTGGAGCGCTGGGCCGAGGAGTTGGTGCGCGACGACGAGGCCGTCCTCGGCGTGTTCCCCACCTACGTGGGTGAGGATGGTGGGCAGTAGCCGCTTCGCCTGGCTCCGGGCGCTGCTCGCCCCGGCGCCCCTGCGCCCGCCGGGGGCGAGGCCGGAGCGGGAGTTTGCCGCCCTGTGCATCCGCTGCGGCCGCTGCGGGGCGGTGTGCCCCTACCGCAGCCTGGTGCCGGCGGGGTGGGCCTACGGGCCGGAGGCGGGTACCCCCATGGTGGTGGCCCGCTCGGTGCCCTGCTACCTGTGCATGGAGTGCCCGCCGGTGTGCCCCTCGGGCGCCCTGGACCCCATCACCGACAAGCGGGCGGTGCGCATGGGCGTCGCCGAGGTGAACCCCGCCACCTGCTACGCCCACCTGGGGATCCTCTGCCGCACCTGCGTGGACGAGTGCCCCCTGGGGGCGGCGGCGCTGGGGCAGGACGGCCAGCTTCGTCCGCTGGTGCGGGAGGGGTGCGTGGGGTGTGGGGTCTGCGAGAAGGTCTGCCCCACGCCCGAGCCCGCCATCGTGGTGCGCCCCGCCACCGGGGGGGTGCGCCCTTGAGCCCGTCGGAGCCGGGGAGCCGGCGCTGGACCCGCTGGCGGCGTCTCACCCAGGCCGGGGTGGCCCTCTTCTACCTGGCCCTCCCCTGGGTCAACGCGGCGGGTTTTCGGGAGGTGGCGGGCACTCTTGCCTCCCTGAAGGTGGGTCCGGTGGACCTCACCGAGCCGGTTGCCGCCCTGGCCGCCGCCCTGGCCGGTCTCACCGTGAGCTGGGAGCTGGTGCTGGGGGTGGCCCCGGTGGCCGCCCTGGCGCTGCTGGCGGGGCCGGTGTTTTGCTCCTGGGTGTGCCCCTGGGGACTCATCTCCGAAGGGGTGGACCGGCTGCGCCAGCGCCTGGGGCCGCGGCCCTGGAGGGGTTCGCCGTGGGTGGGGGTGCGGCGGCTGCGCTGGGCGGCCCTGGCCGGGGTGCTGCTCGCGGGGGCGCTGCTGGCCGCACCCCTGGGGGCGCTGCTGTCGGCCCCCCGCCTGATCACCACCCTGCCCCTGGAGGCGGTCTGGCTGCGGGTGGTCTCCCCGGTCACCGGGGGGCTGCTGGGAGCGCTGCTGCTGCTGGAGCTCGTGGGTCCGCGCCGGCTGTGGTGCCGGGCCCTCTGCCCGGTGGGGGCGCTGGCCAACCTCCTGCGCACCCCCCGCACCCTGCGGGTGGCGTGGGACCCCGCGCGCTGCGCCTGCGCCCGCCACCCCAGCTGCTTCCTCCGTTGCCCCTGGGGGGTGGACCCCCGCCAGGCGGGGCGCTACGATGGGTGCAGCAACTGTCTGGTGTGCGTCGACGGGTGCCCCTCGGGGGCCTTGCGGGCGACGGCATCCCCCCGACAACGGTGTGATGAGTCCAACTCTGGGCGAGGAGGCGAGGAATGAGCTTCGCAGAGCTGGCCTGGTGGCTGTGGATGTGGGGGGCGCTGCTGCAGGCCGCGGCCCCGGCCGAGCGGCCGGCAGCCCCGCTGCCGCCGGCCTTTGTTGAGACCATCGAGGTGACCGGCCCCCTGGACCTGGCGGAGTACCCCACGGCGCGGGCGGTCACCACCGACGAGTTTTCCGCCGCCGGGGCCACCACCCTGGCGGAGGCCCTGCCCCTGGTGCCGGGGCTGGCGCTCGTTCCGACGGGGGACCGGGGGGAGGCGGGGCTTTCTCTGCGGGGGCTGGAGCTGCGGCGGGTGCCGGTGTACCTGGACGGCATCCCGGTGTACGTCCCCTACGACGGAACTCTGGACCTGGGGCGCTTCCTGCTGGCCGGCTCCCACGCCGTGCTGGTCAACCGGGGGTTCAGCTCCCTCACCTACGGCCCCAACGCCCTGGGGGGCACGGTCAACCTGCTGGCTCGCCGCCCGCAGTCTTCTCTGGAGGGACAGGTCACGGGAGGTGTGGGGCAAGGCGGGCTGATGCGGGGGGCTATGAACGTGGGCAGCCGCTGGGAACGCTGGGGCATCCAGGCCACCGCCGCCCGCCAGGAGGTGGACGACGCGCTGCGGGCGGGCACCCCCCTGCAGCGCCGCAACTCCTTCAGCCGGGACACTCTGCTTGCCCTCTCGCTGCTCTTTCAGGGCGAGGATGAAACGGACGCCGCCCTCACCTTCATTCGTCAGCAGGGGGCCAAGGGCCAACCGCCGTATGCGGGGGACGACCCGGCGGCCCGCGTTCGCTACTGGCGCTGGCCCCACTGGGACAAGGACAGCCTCTACCTGCGGGTTCGCCTTCCTTTCAGGGCGGGGTGGGAGGTGCGCCTGCGCGCTTTCTACGACCGCTTCGCCAACACCCTGGACAGCTACGACGACGAGAGCTACACCACGCAGCGCCGGCGCAGCTCTTTCCGCAGCGAGTACGACGACTTCACCACCGGCGCCGGGGTGGAGCTGCGCCGCAGCCGCACCGCCGGGCGCAGCACCCTGGCCTTCAACGGCAAGCGGGACGTGCACCGGGACCGCACCCTCCCCGCCCCCTGGGCCCACTACGACGACGACACCTTCTCGCTCGCCTGGGAGGAGGAACTCTTCCTGGCCTCGGGTGGGCGAGTGGTGGCCGGCCTCTCCGCCGACCGACAGCGCACCCAGGAGGCGGCGGGGTTGGTCCCGGGGCGGGCGGAGGCGTTCAACGGCGCGGTGGCTCTTTTCCAGCCCCTGGGCGGGGGCCTGGAGGCGCACGCCGCCGCCTCCCGCCGCACCCGCCTGCCCACCCTGAAGGACCGTTACTCCTACCGGCTGGGCCTCTTCCTGCCCAATCCCGACCTGGATCCCGAGACCGCCACCTCTCTCGACAGCGGCCTGCGCCGCCGCTGGGAGGGCGGCCAGTGGGAGCTCACCGCCTTCGCCCTGGAGCTTGAGGACGCCATCGAGTCGGTGCCCCTGGGCGGAGGCTCAAGCCAGCTGCAGAACGTGGGTCGGGTGCGCCACACCGGGCTGGAGGGCTCTCTGGAGGCCTCCCTCAACCAACGCCTGCGCCTCGGTGGCCACGTGGCCACCGTCCACCGCTCCCGCCGGGCGGGGCCGCAACTGCCCCTCACCGGGGTACCGCCCTACCGGGCGATGGCCTTTTTCCACCTGCAGGCCGCGCCCTGGCTGGCCCTGCGGTGGACTGGCGAGGCGGAGGGAGAGCGCACCAGTCGCACCCCCTCGGGGGCCACCCGGGAGCTGGGCGGATTCGCCCTCTGGCATCTGGCCGCTTTCGTCACCCCAGTACCCGACTGGGAGGTGGAGCTACGAGTGGATAACCTCTTCGACCGTCGCCACCAGCGGGAAGAGGGCTACCCCGGCCGCGGCCGCCAGCTCACCGCCGCCCTCACCTGGCGGTTGTGATTCAGGGTGGGCGCGGGTGAGGGCGTTGCCCGGGGGCAGGTTGCTGGCTGCCCGGGAGGGCGGCGTTACCGAATAACTGCAAATGCGGCTCGGACTTGGTAGCATTATCGCGGGGGGCTGGCGTGGCGAATCTGATCGAGCTGACTGATGACTTGCTCACCGGGGTGGCGGAAATGGACGAGCAGCACCGGGTCCTGGTGAGCCTCCTCAACGAGACCTACGAGCTGCTGCGCGCCCACGACCGGGAGGGGGCGACCCGCCACCTCCTGGAAGGTGTGGTGGGCTACGTGGACGCCCACTTTGCCGCCGAAGAGGCGTTCTTGAAAGAGGCCGGGTTTCCCGAACAGGAGGCCCACCGCCAGATCCACGAGACCTTCAAGAGGCAGGCCCTGCAGTGGGTGGAGGAGGCGCGGTCCGGCGATGAGGCGGCGCTGCGGGAGATCATCGCCATGATCTGGGCCTGGCTGGCCCGCCACATCGGGGTGCGCGACCGGGCCTATGGCGAGTTCTGCCGTGCGCTGGGGACGCCATCCAGCCGTTAGGGCCGGCCCGTGGTGAATTCCGTCATCGGCTCCGAGAGGTGGGTAAGGACGAGCGGCGGGCCGCGGCAGACGGCGCGGTGGCGTAGGTGGGTCTACCCTTTGATGTCGCCATCCCCGACTCTGGAGCGTAACGCCTTCACCGCGGCGGAACGGCCCTGTCAAGGGCCGGCCCGTGGTGAATTCCCTTATCGGCTCCGAGAGGTGGGGAAGGACGAGCGGCGGGCCGCGGCAGACGGCGCGGTGGCGTGGGTGGGTCTACCCGTTGATGTCGCCATCCCCGACTCTGGAGCGCAACGCCTTCACCGCGGCGGAACGGCCCTGTCAAGTTGCCCACCGGGTGGGACCGGACCAGCGAGGGATGAAACTCGGGTGATGCCATGGCGTCACCGAATGCCGCCAAAGCGCCCGAATTTCTCTGGAGAGGAGGAAACCGAAAACGCCCTGGGAAACCTAGCGAACGCTCGGTTTGATTTGTCGGGTGTGGCCCGCGCCGGGCAGGCCCAGTGGTCGAATGCCCCGGCCAAGCCGATGGGCCGGCCGGTGGCCTGCCGATCGGGGGCGGGAGGTAGGAGGTAGGCGTTTGGAAATCAAGGGTTCGCTGCGGGACGACCACCTGCCCGATCTGCTGCAGGCGCTGGTGTCGCTGGGCAAGAGCGGCACCTTGATGCTGGAGGAGGGGCGCGGTCCGCTGGCCTCGGTGACCTTCGACAGGGGGCGGCTCCGCGCCGCCCGCTGCCGGCATCTCTCCGGCGAAGAGGCTCTGTTGGGGTGTTTGTTCTGGAACCAGGGAAGCTTCTACTTCCAAGACGACCTGGGGGTTGCGCCCACCCCGGCGGCGGGCGATCTTCTTCCCGCCCCCTTCGACCTGTCACGTTTCCTGATCCGGGCGCTGTTTCTCGCCGATGAGCTGGAGCGCCGCCGGGCCCTGGTGCCGGCCGCCGATGCATCGCTGGCTCTCACGGGCGGTTCAGCGCCCGACGACCCCTTCCCCTGTGGCGTCGAGCAGGTGCTGGGCGCCGTCGAGCAACGGCCCGGGGTGAGCCGAGCCGGGCTGGAAAGCGACCTGGCCCTGGCCCCGGTGAAGGTCCGCTTGGCTCTGGCTCTGCTCCTGGAGGTGGGGGCCATCGAGGAGCGATCGCTGCCCGGGCGGGAGAGCGCCAGTCTGCCCGCTGCTCCCCACTGGTGGAGCACGCTCGGCGGTGGCGGTGGCACCGTGCGGATCCTCATCACCGGCGACGAACAGCAATTCTCCGCGGCGAGCTTCTATACCCTGGCGGAGAGCCTCGCCGCGCAGCTGGGTGCCGCCGAGCCATGGACGTCGTTCCTGCCCCACGGGCCCTCGTTCATTCGCCTGCGACCGGCCACCGGAGGCCTGCTTTCCCTCTCCCTGATGCCCTCCGATGGGCGCGACGGTTCGCTGGATTGTCTGGCCTTCGCCGCCGCCCACGACCTGGTGGTGGCTGTCGGCACGCTGCCGCCAGAGTGCCTTCAGAAGCTGTCCGAGCTCCAGCACCACCTGATCCGCCTGGAGAACCTTGCCCAGTTTGAGAAGCAGCTGACCTCCCTGCCACCACCCATCAATGTCCAGAGGGAGGATCGGTGAGGGCAGTGAAAGTGGTGGTGCTGGGGCCCGGGGAAGCGGGGAAGAGTACCCTCATTGCCCGCCTCTGCCCCGATGCCATCAACCTGCACGCCGGCGGCCGCACCGTCGCCCTCGACCATGGCACGTTGCAAGCGGAAGGGGTTCGTTTACATTTTTTCGGGGTTCCCGGCCAGGAGCGCTTCGCCGAGGTGCAGGAAACTCTCTTGCGCGGCGCCCACCTGGGGGTCGTGGTGGTGTCCACCGGGCAGCAGGTGGACCCCCTCACCCACCGCTGGAGCGAGCGGCTGGCCGCCGCCGGCGTGCCGCTCCTGCTGGTGGTCAATCTTATCGACGGTGTCCGGCCCGCGGTGAGCGAAGCCATGCTGCCGCCCCTGGCCGGGCAGTGGGCGGGAAATCTAGCGAAGGAGCAGGATCTCGAGTCTCTCGTGCGGGCGCTCATGGCGCTGGGAAAGGAGAAGGTGGGGGGATGAGCACATCGTCGCGATTTCAACAGCTGGAGCAACTACTGCGGACCTTCGTTTCGTCCACCAGCGAAGTGCAGGCGGCAGCCCTGGTGAGCCTGGACGGGCTGCCGCTGTACTCGGCGCTGCCCGCCGGCACCGACGAAAATCGGGTGGCGGCGATGGCCGCGGCGCTGCTGGCGCTCGGGGAGCGCACCCTGCGCGAGCTGCAGCGGGGCACCCTGGATCAGGTGTACGTCAAGGGCAGTGAGGGGTACATCCTGGTGCTGCGGGCGGGCGGGGACGCGGTGCTGGAGGTGATCACCAGCGCCCAGGCCCGGCTGGGGCTGGTGCTGCTGGAGGCCAACCGCTGCGCCCAGGAAGCGGCTCGGCTGGTATGAGCCGCGAGACGGGGTGGGGGTGGCTGGAAGAAGAGCTCGTCGCCGAGAAGCTCCGGAATTTCCAGGTGGCGGGCCTGGTGGTCATCGACCATCACGCCCTGCCGGTGGCCTCCACCCTGCACGCGCCGGAGCTGGAGGCGCGGCTGTGCGGCCTGGCCGCCGCCCTCCTGGACGCGGCCCAGAGGGCCGCCACTGATGCCCTGATCAGTGAGACCAGCTTCCTGTGGTTCTCGGGTGTGGAGCGTCAGGTGGTGCTGCTCCCCCTGCGCGCGGGCCTGTGGCTCCTGGGCGTTGGTGAGGCCCGGGGGGGTGGGCCGGACATGGCCTACTCGCTGCTGTCGCTGGCACGCCGTCTGCTGGCGCGCTGGCCGGCGGAGCACGCGGCGGGCTGAAGCTCACATCCGCGCCAGCTGACGCTCCACCCAGGCCAGGCGAGTGACACTGGCGGCGGCCAGCTCGGCGAGCAGGCCGGGCTGGAACACCATGCGGGGCAGAAAGGTGCTGAAGGTGAGGCAGCGGCTGGGGTCGCGGCGCCAGGCCCCCAGGTGGTGGAAGCCGGTCCATTCGCTCTCCTCCACCAGGTTGAGCTGGTTGGCCTTGGCCATCAGGTGATCGCCACCGGCACCGGGGGGCAGCTTGAGTCGCAGCAAGCCCCCCTTGCCCAGGGCCAGATGCACGGCGTCGCCGGCGAGCAGCAGGGTGGCGCCTCCAGCAGAACCGGCGGGAGCGCCAGCAAAGGGCAGCGCCACGCTCACCTGCAGATCTTCCACCCACTCGACGCCGGCCGTGCGCGGCAGAGCGCGCACCGCGTGGGCCAGTTCGGCGCGGGTGTAGGGCGTCGGGCCGGTGCTCCCCAGCCCCAGGCGCCACACCGTGGCCAGCGCGTCGGCCTCCCGCTCCCGCGGCCCCCTGGTGGGGTGTTCACTGGCATCGATGACGGCCTCGAAGATTTCCGCCAGATCCCGTGCCCGCACATGTGCTGCGGAGACTTGCAGGGTGGCCGCCCAGCCCAGCAGCGGCTTCAGCCAGGTCAGCACACCGGCGCTGGCCTCCGCCGAGCAGCGCAGGGACACCCGCCCTTGCTCCCGATCCCACACCACCGACGAGAGCGAGGCGAAGCGGTTGGCGGTGTTGAGCGCCTCCAGGGTGGCGGGGGAATCGGGCACCTCGCGCAGCATGTCCGACACCACGTGGACGTGGCAGCGGGGGGGGCCCTCCCGCTGTGGCGGCTCCGCCCACACCCGCTGCGCCAGACGGTGCCCCCACCAGGTGAAGCCGCGAGGCTGGGTTACGCACCATTCCGGTCCGGGGTGCAAGGTGGCGTACAGGTGAGCGAGAAGTTCGAGGCCGGGGTCGGTGGCGGGGAACGGCTCGGCACTCATGGGTCCTCCGCGTCGTCTCCTACCCTACGCCAGCTTGCGACTTTTGTCACGAGGTGGGCGACGGAACGGGCAAATCGGTGGCCTTGGCCAGGATTTCGTGGGCGCGGGGATTGACCGCCCGCATCGCTGCCAGAGCGCCAGCCGCCTCGCCGGGCCGGCCGAGTTTCTCCAGCGCCCTGGCCTCGGAAGACCAGGCACACAGCCTGGCGAAACCGCGGGAAAATCCCCATAGGCTCCCCGCCGCGGCGGCGGCGCGGAACAGCTCAGCGGCCCGGGCCAGCTCGCCGGCCCCGGCGGCGCGGATTCCTTCGAGATAGAGTGCAGTCGCCTGAAGGTCCAGGCGACTGGCAGGCAAACCGCCGCCATCCTCCTTGTAGGAGGCAAGGCGCTGCATAACTTGCGCTTCCATCTCACGCCGAGCGGTGAAAAGAGCGGCCCGCAGGACGAGATCGAGGGGCAAATTCGCACCACAGGCGTCCTCCGCCAGTTCCGCCACCGCTTCCCAGTCACCCTCCCGGGCGGCGAGCCACCCCCGCGCCCAGCACTCCAGGCGGGCCAGCGCCTCGGGCGGAACCGCCCCACTTTCGCGGGCCCGGAACAGCGCCGCATCGACTCCGCTCTCATCCCCCCGCAGGGTTTCCACTCGCACCAGGTTCTCGTAGGAGAAGCGAAAGTCCAGCCGCGCCTGGATGGCCAGTTCGAACTCCCGTTCCGCCTCGTCCAGGCGGCCGGTGAGCAGGTACAGCTCGCCCAGGGAGTCGTGGGGGTTGGCCTGGTCGGGGGCGATGAAGCGGTAGGTGGTGAACATCCGCTCGGCGTCGTCCAGCTTGCCCTCGGCCATGGCGATGTAGCCCAGATGGTTGTACGCCATGACCCAGTTGGGGTCGCTCTCCAGCAAGCGTTCGAAGGCCCGCCGGGCGCGACGGAGATCCCCGCCGAGCACGGCGTCCTGCCCGGCGTGGAAGAGGCCGAAGGGATCATCGGGGCAGCGGGCCGTGAACGCCTCCGTGAGGGCGCTGGCCTTGTTCAGGTCCCGTCGGGCGGTGGCCACGGCGCGTTCGACAAGGAAGCGCTCCCGAGGCGTCAGGGGACCCAAATCGGCGCCGTCCAGTTCGGCGATGAGGGCTGCCACTCCTTCGGCATCGCTGCGGGGATCCAGGTGATTGAGCAGGAATGCTTTGGCCACCGTGAAGGAGGGGTCCGCCTCGACCGCCTTGGCGAAGCAGCGGCGGGCATCGTTGCGGTAGTACTTCATGCTGGCCGCAAGCCCGTCTCGGAAGAACGCGAGGGCCTCGGGGTTGGCGGTGCTCCACTGCACCTGGCGGCGTTGCAACACCATCACCACCGCTGCGGCCACCAGGACCACCGCCACGACTGCAGGCCAGAACTTGCGCATTCCTCTTCGCTCCGCCGGCTGGACGTGGTCCGGCCGCGCTCAATTCTACGAATTCAGCGGAGCGAGGTTGCTGCCCGCCCGGCGGGCGGCGAGCGCCGGCTATTCGTAGCGCAGCGCCGCAATGGGGTCGAGGGACGCCGCCCGGGAAGCCGGGTAGTAGCCCGACGCCAGGCCCACCCCCATTGCCACCGCGGTGGACAGGACGATCGAAACCACGGTCACCACCGTGGGCCAGCCCGCCGAGATGGCGATCACCTTGGCCACCAGTACACCGACCACCACCCCGGCCAACCCGCCAGAGCCGGAGATGAGGAACGCCTCCAGCAGGAACTGCAGCCGGATATCTCGCGCCCGGGCGCCCACCGCGCGCCGGATGCCGATCTCGCGGGTGCGTTCCAGGACAGTCGCCAGCATGATGTTCATGATGCCGATCCCGCCCACCAGCAGCGAGATGCCGGCAATGCACCCCATCACCAGGGTGAACAGCCGCTGGGTACGCTGGCTGGCCTCGAGGAGCGCTTCGGGTACCACCAGTTCCCAGTCGTTGGCGCCGCCGTGCAGGCGCCCGAGGAGCGCGGCGATGGCCGGGGCAGCACGACGGGGCGCGACGCTCGGGTCCAGATGGACGACGATCTCATCGAGCATCGAGGCCGTGGGATCGCGGTCGAGCTTGCGCTGCGCCGTGGACAGGGGCAGGACGATGGCCCGCGACGGCGTGCCCAGCGACACGCCCTGGAAACTCTCCGCGGCGCCTTCGGGAACATCCAGCACTCCCACCACTTCCAGCCACAGGTCGTTGACCTTGAGATGGCGGCCGAGGGCCTGCTCCCAGCCAAACAGGTCGCGCCGCACGCCGGGCCCGATCACGCACACCTGGGCGTGCCGGAGCTCGTCGAAAAGATCGAGGAACCGCCCCTCGCGGACCTCGAGGTCGGTGATCTGGGCGGTTTCCGGGGAAACCCCGTGCACGGTGGCGGTGGTGGTGGTGCCGGCGGCCGCGACCTGGTAGGGGCGCACGTCGATGCGGGCGGCAATCGCCCGCACCCCCGGCACCCCGTCGCGAATCGCCTCGGCGTCGCGGGGGGCGACCCCCGGGGATTTCTTGCGCGCCTCGGCCAGCTCGTTGCCGATGAGGGAGCGAGCGCGCACCAGGATGTTGTGCGCCCCCAGGCGGGCAATGGTTTCCACCGCCTGGCGCTCGGCGCCGGCGCCGATGGACAGCATGGCGATCACCGCCGCCACGCCGAAGATCATCCCGAGCATGGTAAGCGTCGATCGGAGAGGATGGCCCCTGATGCTGCGCAGGGCGGCGAGGAGCGCTTCCTGGAGGGCGACCTTCATGGTCGACCTCCCTTCTCCGGCAAGGGCGCCCCGCTGGCCTGGGCTGGCGCCGCCGCTGCCTGCCGCTGGGAGGTTTCAGGGTCCACCAGCGCCACCTTTTCCCCTTCGCTCAGCCCACCGGTCACCACCGCCAGGGCTGCCGACCGCGGCCCCAGGACGACGGGGCGCCGCTGCCACCGTCGGCCTCGCTTGACCCACACGAAGTGCTCGGCCTCCTCGCCGAACACCGCCAGCCGGGGGATCACCAGCGCCCCCTCCAACCGGTCGAGGGTGATGGTGGCGGTGACCCGCTGTCCCGGTCGCCAGGTCGAGGGCGACTCCCCCTCCAGCTCGAGCACGGCGGCGAAATACTGCACCGGTGAGCCCCGCTGACGGGGCTTGGCCACCGCCTCCAGCCGCGCCACCCGTGCCGCCACCTCCTGCTCCGGGTGGGCATCCAGGCGCACCCTGGCCGCCTGCCCCACCGCCAGCCCCCCGGCGTCCGCCTCCAGCACCCACACCTGCACCTGCAGGCGCGCCAGGTCGGGGATCTCCGCGAGCTTTTCCCCCGGCCAGGCGGTCTGCCCCGCCTGCGTCACCTCGCCCCGCCAGTCCCGCTCCAGGACCAGGATGCCGTCGTGGGGGGCAGTCACCGTGACGGCGGCAAGGCCAGCCCGTGCCTGGGTGATCCTGAGCTCTGCCTTGCGCCCCTCGATGTCGGCGAGGGTCAGGCCGGAGGCCAGTTGCTGCTCGCGGGTGTCGGCCTGGGCGAGCGCGCTTTCGAGCCGGGCCTCGGCGAGGTCGGCGTCAATGGCGGACTCGGCAATGGAAAAACGCGAGAAGAGCGTTTCGTCCCGAGACTGAAAACGCCTCGCATAGTCCACATCGGCGCGGGCCAGCTCCACCTCGCTGCGGAGGGCATTGCGAGTAGCGGCGCGTTGCCCTTCGGCCTTGCGGCGCCGAGCCTGGGCGATCCGGTGGTCGTCCTGGCTGTCCTCCAGGGCGCGGACGAACTCGCCGGGGTCGAAGCGCACCACCACGTCGCCGGCCTTGACGAACGACCCTTCGGGGGCCACCCAGGCCACCTTGAGCCCCTGCCCGGGCGCCATGGGGGCGACGATGGGGGTGGTCACCGCCGCCTCGACGACCCCGTCGGCGGTGACCTCCCGCACGAAGACCTGCCGACGCGCCACCGCCGCTGGCACTGGCGAGATCGAGGGAACGGCCAGCACCATCGCCAGCATCACGATCCCGCCGGCGACCGCCACCCCCCAGCGACTCCACATCCAGCGACTCACGGTACCCCTTCACCCCCCGGAAACACCCTGAGGATCTTCTCCCCCGCCGCCAGGCCGGAGAGGATCTGCACCCGGGTGCGACTCCGCGCCCCCAGGGCGACTGGCACGGTGCGGACCCCCGTCCAGCCCGGCCGCTGGACCACGGGCCGCCCCTGCTCGAAGCCAACGGCTTCGAGGGGGACGGTGAGCGCCTCGGGTATTCGCTGCACCTCGATGGTGCCGGTGAAGCGCATGCCCGGTCGCATGCGACGCGTATCGAGGTGGGGGAACGCGATGTGGAGTCGCATGACCTTCACCGGGTCGCGCCAGGAACGCCGCTGGATGATCCGCTGTACCTCCGCGACCGCTCCGGTCAGCTCCACATCCGGCAGGGCATCCAGGCGGGCCCGCACCTGCTGCCCCGGGGCCACGCGCCCGGCCTGGGCCTCCTCCACCTCCCCCAGGCCGCGCAGGGTGGCGAGATCGGGAATCTCCAAGACCGTGTCGGAAAACCAGCAGGTGTCTCCCACCTTCTTCTTTTCGTCGCGCCAGTCACGGGTATGCACCACGACGCCGGCGGCGGGAGCTCGCACGCTCATGGCGGCGATGGCCTCCTCGAGCTCCCTGACCCGCCGATGGGCCACCTGCTGGCGCTGGCGCAGGGCCTGTACCGCCAGCTCACCCGCCCGCTGGCGGGCCACCAGGTCAGCCTCGAGGAAGAGCAGCTCCTTCTCGGTCTGGGTCAGCTCCAGCTCGGCGAGCGCCACCTCGATCCCGGGCACCAGCTCGCCGGGGCGCTGCTGCTTGAGGCGGGCCTTGCGGTGGCGCGCCTGCGCCTCCGCCAGCTTCAGGCGCGCCTCGATGAGCGCCTGAGCCAGCTCGGCCTGGCGCTGGTGGGCCTGCTCCGCCGCCTCGTCCCGCTCGGCCTTCTTGAGCTCCAGCTGGCGCTCCAGCTCGACGGTGTCAAAGGCCAGGACCTCCTGGCCGGCGGCGACCTCGCGCCCCTCCGCGGCCATGCGGGCGATCTTGAACTCCCACATCTCGGGCACCGCCGGGGGGCCGAGACGGTGGGTGCGATCTGCCTGCAGGACACCGGTGACCTCCACCTCCAGAGGGAGATCACCGGTGGAAACGCGAACGGTCTCGCCGCCCCTCTCGCGAGTGGCGAGGAGTCCCGCGGCAACCAGGGCCAGGCCAGCGAGGGAGACGACCGCCGGGCGCCGCAGGCGGTGGCTCACGAGCGGCTCCTCTGCCGGGCGATGAGGACCGCGCCCTCGGCCAGTCCAGCGCTGATCTCGCACTCCTGCGTCGAGCAGGCCTCCACCTTCACCTTCACCTCGCCCCCGTCCTCGAGGAGCGCGTAGGCCGCGCCGTTGGAAAAACGCAACCCTGCGCGCGGGGCGAGGAGAACGCCGGGCCTGGGGGGCGGGTCGATTTCCACCTTCACCGACATCCCCGGGCGCATCACCTCGGGGTCGGGGGAGTCCAGCGCCACGGTGACGTTGAAGGCGCGCCGGGTGGTGGTGCGGGTGAGCTGCCGGGCCACCCGGGTGATCTCCTGAACCACGCCGGTGAAAACCCGCCCGGGGTAGGCGTCGAGGGTGCAGCGGGCGGGCATGCCGATCGCCACTGCCCCCTCGTCCACGTCGGCCAGCTGCGCCGACACCTGGAGGGAGGCCAGATCCGGCAGGCGGGCAACCACCACGTCCGTCCACACCATGTCACCCACCATGATCTTGCGGCCCTCACGGGGGTGCTCGGCGATGATCACCAGGCCGTCCCGCGGGGCACGGAGGGTCAGTGCCGCCAGCGCCTGCTCGGCGGCAGCGAGGGCGCGCTCCGCCTTGGCCAGGGTGCGACGCTGGATTTCCTCGTCGGCCCGCGCCGCTGCCCGGCTGGTGGCCAGCTGTTCCTCGGCGGTGGCCAGGGAGGCGAGAACACGCTTGAGCGCCAGCTGCCGCTCCTCCCACTCCGCCAGCGGCAGCACCTCGCGGGGGAGAGCTGCCCGCAGGCGGGCGCGCTCCACCGCGATGCGCGCCGTCTCGACGGCCGCCGACTTCTGGTTGTCCTCGATCGCCGCCTCGGCGCGCGCCCTCTCGAGGGCGGTGCGGGCCTCGGCCACCGCCTGCCGGTGCTCCTCCAGGGTGGCGGCCAGTCGGGATCCGTCCAGCTCCAGCACCCGCTCCCCGGCGCGCACCCACTGGCCATCGGCGGCCAGCCACCGCACCGTCAGTTGCCAGGTCGGGGTGGCGGGGACGAGGATCTGCTCCCCCCGGGCCTCCACCAGCTCGCCGGTGAGGAGAACGCGCTGCTGCAGCGTGCCCCGGCGGACGACCAGGGCCGCCTCCGGCTGGCCCTCTGTGAGGGCGGGGGTCAGCAGGGCCAGGATGAGCCCTCCGGCAGCGAGGCGCGACGGCATGTTACAGATCAGTACGAATGCGCCGTCGCCGGCGTTGCCTGCCTACTCGCCGATGATCTTGATAAGCACCCGCTTGCGCCGTCGGCCGTCGAACTCGCCGTAGAAGATCTGCTCCCATGGTCCGAAGTCTAGCTTCCCCTGGGTGATGGCCACCACCACCTCGCGGCCCATGATCTGGCGCTTCAGGTGGGCATCGGCGTTGTCCTCGCCGGTGCGGTTGTGGCGGTAGCGCTGGGGGGAGGCGTCGAAGGGGGCAAGGGACTCCAGCCAGCGACGGTAGTCCTCGTGCAGCCCTGACTCGTTGTCGTTGATGAACACGCTGGCGGTGATGTGCATGGCGTTGACCAGGCACAGCCCCTCGCGGACGCCGGAGTCACGCACCGCCTGCTCCACCTCGGCGGTGATGTTGACGAACCCCATGCGCTCCGGCACGTTCATGGTGAGGTAACGGGTCAGCGAGATCATTGGACACCTCCCCTCCAGCTGTCGGCGGGAGGATAACGAAGCTCGCGCGTGACCCCGCCGCCGGACGGGGGGGGCGAGGCGCTGGTGAGGGGAGGGCCGGGCTACACTTGGCCGGTGCAGGAGTTGCCCCCTCCCGAGCTCGTCGCCGAGGCGGCGGCACGCCTGCGCGGCCGGGCCCACCGCACCCCGGTGATGCGCAGCCGCACCCTCGACGCCCTCGCTGACGCCCGGCTGCTGTTCAAGTGCGAGAACTTCCAGCGCGTGGGGGCGTTCAAGTACCGGGGGGCCTGCAACGCGGTGCTGTCCTTGCCAGCGGCGGCGCTGCAACGGGGGGTTGCCACGCACTCCTCCGGCAACCACGCCGCCGCCCTCGCCTGCGTGGCTCGGGAGTGCGGCGTGCCGGCGTACGTGGTCATGCCGTCCACGGCTCCCCCGGCCAAGCGGCGAGCCGTGGCCGGCTACGGTGCCCGGATCTTCACCTGCGAACCCACCCTGGCGGCCAGGGAGGCCGGGCTCGTCGAGGTGGTGGCGCGCACCGGCGCCACCTTCGTGCACCCCTTCAACGACCCGGCGGTGATCCTGGGCCAGGGCACGGCGGCGCTGGAGCTGCTCGAGGAGGCTGGCGCCCTCGACTGTGTCGTCGTGCCGGTGGGGGGCGGGGGCCTGGCGGCGGGGACGGCGCTGGCGGCGGCGGCGCGATCGCCTTCCACCCGGGTGGTGGCCGCCGAGCCGGCCGGGGCCGACGATGCCTTCCGGTCGCTGCGCGATGGGGTGATCTACCCCTCCCTCAATCCCACGACCATTGCCGACGGGCTCCTCACCTCCCTGGGCGAGCTGACCTTCGCCCTGCTTCGCCGCTACCGGGTACAGGTGGTGACGGTGGCGGAGGAGGCCATCGTGCGGGCCATGCGCCTGGTGTGGGAGAGGATGAAGCTGGTGATCGAGCCGTCGGCCGCCGTCCCGGTGGCCGCGGTCCTCGAGGGCGGTGTGGCGGGAGCAGGGGAGAGGGTGGGCATCATCCTGTCGGGGGGCAACGTGAACCTCGACGCGCTGCCGTGGGGGGCGGGAGGTGCGGACGACAGGTGATGGGCGGGGCCGGCTTTCGGCCTTTGTCCAGGTCCAGCCGTGAAACCACGTCAAGGTTTCACGATGAATCAGGAGAGCGACGAAGGGGTCGAGGAAAGCCACTCCACCGCCCCTCGCCACAGCCGTCCCACCAGCCGTTGGCCCTCCCAGAGCGCCAGGTCGGCCCGCGTTCCCGGCCGCAGGGCACCGCAGTCGCTCCAGCCGGCAGCCCGGGCAGCACCGTGGGTGAAGGCGGCCACCGACTCGGCCCACGACAGCGAGTGGGCGGGGCACAGGGGATGACGGGTGGCGGCGCGCAGGCCCGCGGCCACGTCCGGCACGGCCACCGGGGCATCGGATCCGAAGGCCAGGGTCATGCCCCGAGCGAGCAGGTCGCGGAAGCGAAAGACCTCCTCCTCACGCCCCGGCTGCAGGCGTCGAACCAGGGCGGCATCCTCTACCAGGTGAATCGGTTGCATGGAAAGGACCGCCGGGGTGGCCGCCAGCGCATCGAGGTCCGCCGTGGCGACGTGCTGCGCGTGCTCGATGCGCAGGGGCCGGCTGGCCAGGGGCGCCAGCTGGCGCAGCATGGACGCCACCTCCCGCACCCCCCGGGTGCCGATGGCGTGGACGGCCAGACCAAAACCGGCCTGCAGGGCGGCTTCTCCCTCCCTTCGTAGCTCCTCGATGGGAGTGAGAGGCATGCCGCGGCTGCCGTCCGGGTAGGGTTCGTCCATCCAGGCCGTGCGGCTGCCCAGCGCCCCGTCGGCGAACAGCTTGACGGCGGCCACGTCGAGATCCTCGCCGCGCCAGCCAGGACTCGCGCCCCTCCACTCGCCCCGGCCCAGGGCCCACCACACCCGCAGGGGGAGCCGACCGCGGGCCGCCAGGCCTTCGACCCACGACAGCGCGTCAACGCCCTCGTAGGCCATGGCGTGCACGGCGGTGAAGCCGCGGCTGGCCAGGTCGTCGAGTCCCCGCTCCAGATCGGCGGCGGTGGGCGGTGGAACGGCCCTGGCAAGGAGCGCCACGGCGGTCTCCAGGAAGTAGCCGGAGGGAGTGCCGTCGCCGTGACGGGCGATCCGCCCGCCGGGGGGGTCCGGGGTCGTCGAAGTGATGCCAGCGGCCGTCAGGGCGGTCTGATTGGCCCAGGCGGCGTGCAGGTCCCGGCTGCGCAGAAAGACGGGGTGCGAGGGAGCGACCTCATCCAGCAGCTGGGAGCTGGGGTAGTGGTCGAAGAGGTACCCGGTGCCGGTGATCCACTCCCCCGGCGGCAGGGGGGCGGCACGGGCGGCGACTCGCGCCGCCACCTCCTGGGGATCGGTCAGGCCGGTGAGGGACAACTCGGCGAGGCTGCGCCCCCAGGCCACCGGGTGGAGGTGGGCATCGTGCACGCCCGGCGAGATGTGCTCCACCCGGAGCCGTCGCGCCCCCGGGTACCTGGCGGTCAGGTCCGCGGCCTCTCCCATGTCGACCACGAGAGGCCCGTCCACCGCCACCGCGGTGGTACCGCCGCGCTCCGTCTGGGACACGCAGTCACCGATCAGGATGAGCATCCCTGGCTCCGGGCCGAGGGCAAGGGGGGTCTCACCGGCGTTCCTTGACCGCCGCCTCCGCCTCGCGGTCGAGGGTGCGTCGCTTGAGCGTCTCGCGCTTGTCGTGCAGCTTCTTGCCCCGCCCCAGGGCGAGCTCCACCTTGATCCAGTTGCCCTCCACACCAATGGCGAGGGGCAAGACGGTCAGCCCCTTCTCGGCCACCTTGCCGGCGAGGCGGTGGGCCTCGCGGCGATGCAGGAGCAGTTTGCGGCGGCGCAACGGCTCATGGTTGGCGTAGCCGGCGTGGTGGTAGGGAGCGATGTGAACGTTGACGAGAAAGGCCTCGCCACGCTCGAAGAGGACGAAGCCGTCCTGCAGGTTGACGCGCCCCTCGCGCACCGACTTCACCTCGCTGCCGGTGAGGGCGATGCCGGCCACGAGCCGTTCCAGGATCTCGTACTCGAAGCGGGCGCGGCGGTTGGCGATGAGCACTTTCACGCGTCACCTGGTCCCGGGGAGAAACTAGTATTCGCCGCTCACGACTGGCTGGCCTCCTCCAGGATCGGGACGAGGTCGGGGTCGAACTGGCGCCCCGCCTCGGCGCGGATCATGGTCAGGGCCGCCTCGCGGCTCACGGGCCGGCGGTAGGAGCTCTGGGACGTGAGAGTGTCGTACACCTCGGCCAGGTGAATGACCCGGGCGGCAAACGGAATGGCGCGCCCACCCAGGCGGTCGGGATAGCCGCTGCCGTCCCACCGCTCGTGGTGATGGCGGATGGTGCCGGCAAGATCGTGGGGAAACTCCGCCGAGGCCACGATACGTGCCCCCACCACCGGGTGGCGGCGGAAGGTACGGCGATCGGCCTCGCTGGGGTTTTCCAGGCGATGCAGACGCGCGTAGTCCAGCTCCCGCAGCCCGACGTCGTGCAGGTAGGCCGCCACCGTGACGAGTTCCTCATCGGCGGCGCTCATGCCGATGATGGTCGCCATGCGCTGCGACAGCTCGGAGGTGGCCTGGCTGTGGGCGCGCAGCCGCGGATAGCTCATCTCTCCCGGCTCCAGCAGGGTGCGGGCGAGGTTGCGGGTGGCTCGGCGGTAACGCACCAGCTCGAAGGCCAGGCTGGCCTCGTTGCGCAGCAGATCGAGCACCACATCGGGCGCCGTCGAGGAGACCGGGCCGAGCGCCGAGCACAGGATCCACATGGGAGGACCGGCCAGCAGCACGGCGGAGCGGATGGCCTCGGCATGCCTTTCCTCGCCGTCGCTGGTTTCCTCCGACCACCCCCACGCCGAAGCGGGAGGGAGACCAGGCTTTTGCGGTTCCAGCAACGCTGCCTGGTGCGCGGCGATGGCCTCGCGCTGGGGTGGCTCCAGATGCAGGCCGGCGCGCAGCAGCACCCGCACCGTCCGCCCATCGGTGACGGTAAAGGCCAGCCCGGCGATGCCGGGAAGCGCCGAAGCCCGCCGCACGCTCCCCGCCAGGGAGGCGATCAGGGGGGCGTCGAGGGCCTCGCCCTCCGCTGCCGCCGGTGGTGTCGGCGCCGGCGGCGGCTCGGCAGTCGCCGGGGTGAGGCCAGGCGGCACCGGGGCGCCCGCGGCTCGCTGGGGGCGTCCATACACGCCACTCTCGGCGATGAGGTTCTGCAGCGCCGCGGCAATGGCGCGGGCACGATGCACGTCCCCCGGCTCGTAAGGAGCCCGGCGAGCCTTGTCGCGGGCGTCCACGAAGCCCACCAGGCGATCGCCCAGGGTGAGGGGAACGACCATGAGACGGGCGCTGGTGGCCGACTCCATGAGCTGGGTCAGGGAGCGCTCCTCGAAGCGGTCGTTGACATAGGCAGGGGCCGTACGGTGTCGCCGTACCCAGTCAAAGAGAGCGTCACCGGCACGTATCTGCACCTGCAGGGCGTCGCGCTTGCCGAATCCGTACTGGTCCGCCAGCTCGAAGTGGCCCTCTTCGCTCAGGAGATAGAGGGCGGCCTTCACCACTCCCAGCTCCTCCATGAAACGGTACAGCAACTCCTTGGCCCGCCGCTCGATCTCGCCATCCCAGCCCTGCACGGCTGCACGCCTCCCGCTGGCAGTCTAGCATCGTGCGGAAGCGGCGGCTGGTCAGCAGATAGAGTGGCTCCAGGAGGGTGCCACCATCGTGCTAGAGTGAAACCGCATGGTGGTGTGCGCTCTCCTTCTGGCCGCAGCGCTGCCCGGCGCGGAGCCATCCGGCCTCGAGGTCTCCCTCGCCCCCTCACCCGGCCGGCTCACGGTCCAGCTGGCGGCCAACCGGGAGGTGCCCGGCGAGTGGTCGCGCGCCCTGGCGGGGGGGGCCCCGGTGACCATAACGTACCGCTTGCGGCTTTTTCGCAACCGGCGGTGGCTGTGGGACCAGCGCCTGGCTGGACACGAGCTGGTGGTGGAGGCACAGCGCGACCCCTTGACCGGCATCTTCACCCTGATCGCCCGGCAGGACGGCGAGGTGCTGGCCTCCGGGCATGCCGCCACCCTGGAGGAAGCGATTCATTGGGTGACCCACCCCCCGCCGGCGGTGATCCCGGTGCCGCTGCGGCACGAGCCGCTGTGGCTGGTGGTCCGGGCTGAGTATCTGACCAGGTACAAGTTGCTCGTCATTCCCAGCACCGTCGGGACGGAATGGGTCACCCGCGCCGTGCCGGAGTCGCCGTGAGGCCCTGGCGGCGAGCCTGGGAGCGGTACCGCCGCCAGACTCGGTTTCTCGTCATCGTTTACCTGCTGCTGATGGTCCTGGCGGGAGGGGCGTTCTGGCTCTTCGCCCGGCTGCGCAACCTTCCCCCCGAGGAGCTGACCAACCGGCTGCTGGTGTTCCTCCTGTGGTGGTTCGATCTCACCCTGATCGCCATCCTCCTCTTCATGTTGCTGCGCAACCTCACCAAGCTGGGCCTGGAGCGCTACCACGGTGTGTTCGGCTCACGGTTCCGGGCGAAGCTGGTGATTTCTTACCTGGTCTTGATCTTCGGCCCCACGCTGCTGGTCTTCCTCCTCTCCGCCTCCCTGCTCTCCCATGCCGCCGCCAGCTGGTTTTCGGCGCCGGTGGAGGAGATGGCAACCCAGAGCACGGCGCTGGCCACCGGTCTGCGCCTGGAAGCCGAGGCCCGCGCCCGGCGCGCCGCTACCCTGCTGGCCTGGGAGGTGGCGCGTGCCGGCGAAGGGCGAGCGGCCCGCATCGCGGCCTTGGAGCGATTGCACCGCCTGAGGGGCCATCAGCTGACCGGCCTGTGGCGCGACGGGGCCGTCATCATCGAGCTCCAGGACCCGCGCGCGCCAGAACTTCGCCGCTTGACGCCGCTGGATGCGACCGCCCTGTCGAGCAGCGGGCAGCGCAGCGAGCGGGCCGGGGGAACCCTGGTCGTACGCGCCTGGGAGGTGCTGCCCGATGGCACCGCGGTGGTGGTCGGCGAGGCGCTGTCCCCGGAGCTGTTTGCAGCGCAGTCCCGCCTGGCGGCGGCGGGCGCGGCCTGGGAACAGCTGAAGCTGCAGCGCACCGCCATGACCGCCACCATGGTGCTGGGCTTCGGTGGCTTCGCCCTGGTCGTGGTGTTTGCCGCAGTGTGGCTGGGCCTGCACCTGTCGCGCCGCTTCACCGCTCCGCTGCTGGCGCTGGTGGCCTCCACCGAGCGGGCAGCGGGAGGAGAGACCCTCGAGGAGGTTCCCCTTCCTGCGGACGATGAGGTCGGTCTCCTGGTGGAGTCGTTCAACGCCATGGTCAGGCGGTTGAAAGAAAAGGAGGCCGCCCTGCGCAGCGCCGTCCACCGCCTGGACACGGTGCTGCACGCCGTGCGCACCGGGGTGCTGACGGTGGATGCGCAGCGCACCTCGGCGGAGGGGAACCCGGCGGCCGCCGCCCTGCTGGGGATGCCAGAGCTGGCCTCGCGAGCAGTGCCCCTGGACGAGCTCGCGGCGGCGGGGAACGCTCGCCTGGTCGAGGCTTTGCGCACCGCCTCCGGCCCGGTGCGGGGGTCGATCACCGTGGAGGCAGGGAAGGTGGCGCGGGCGTTGGAGCTGGCCATTCTCCCGCTGGGCGATGCCGGCGAGCCGCAAGGGTGGGTGGTGGCGCTGGAGGACCTGACCCAGCTGCTGCGCGCCCAGCGACAGGCTGCCTGGAGCGAAGTTGCCCGCCGGATCGCCCACCAGATCAAGAATCCCCTCACCCCCATCCGGCTTGCCGCCGAGCGCATCGCCCGCCACGCCGAAAGAGGGGGGGAGGATTTCGCCTCGGTGGCATCCCAGGGATGTTCTGCGATCGTGGAGCATGTCCAGGCGATGCAAGAAATGGTGGATTCCTTCGCGCTCTACGCCCGACTCCCCCCGGTTTCCCTGCGCCCGACGAACCTGGGGCAGCTGGTCAGACAGCTGGTGGCCCTCTACGACGGGTTGCGCCCCAACCTCCACTTCCGCCTGGACGACGCCCTCGGTGAGGAGGAGGTGTTGGTGGATCCAGAACAGCTCAGGCAGGCGCTCGCCAACCTCCTCGACAACGCCGCCGAGGCCTCGCCCGCGGGGGGAGAAGTACTGGTCTCGCTGCAGCGCAGCGGGGGAGAGGTCAAGCTGGTGGTAGCAGATCGTGGAACCGGCATCGGCTCGGACGATCCCGACCTCCTGTTCCAGCCCTTTTACTCCACCAAGGGGCGTGGCTCTGGCATTGGCCTGGCGGTGGTTCAGCGTATCGTGGCCGACCATGGGGGTACCGTGCGCCTTCTCCCACGGGAGGGTGGGGGCGTGGAGGCGGTGGTGACCCTCCCCGCCCAGGGGTAAGCGAGCAGAGACGGCGACGTCCAGCCGTCGGCGATCCCCACCAGGACCGGCGGCCGACAGGTGTTGACCGCCAGCGCTCCCATGGTTGGTCGTTGTATGGGGACCGGGCGGGTGTGCGACTGCGACCTCCGCCCCGCCCATTCCCATGCCCCTACGGCGACGCCCGGCCCTGGCTGATTCCGAGCTGGACGCGGGCTTCCCGCCGGCGACGATGGTGGACACGGTCCACGGCGGCCGAACCGCTGCCCGGATCCGTGGGCGTGTCGGTGCCCGTACCCCTGGGTGCGCGGGCCTCTGGCCCGCACGGCCGGCCGGTGCGACCTGCCACAGCCGGCCCAGTGACGGTGCCCGTGCCCGTGACCGTGTCGGTGACCGTGACCGTGGCCGTGGCCCTGGGTGCGCGGGCCTCTGGCCCGCCCTCACGGACGGTGCGGGTTGCCACGCCCGGCCCGGCGTCCGTG
>Ga0226835_1000126_pt1 | contig 138721 bp, 130 predicted proteins | sample LAC_MetaG_1_FD_163627 | JGI IMG/M metagenome (GOLD analysis project Ga0226835, IMG submission 163627) | Anaerobic ammonium oxidizing microbial communities from anammox membrane bioreactor (MBR) in UC Berkley, California, United States -... | ecosystem: Engineered > Bioreactor > Anaerobic >... | reverse complement strand
GGCAGGCGTTCGAGCGCTTCGCGCGTGCGCGGCACCTCGCCACCGTGCTCGGCGAGCAGGATCGCGCAGGTCTGCACGATGTGCCTGGCCTTCGAGCGGTACAGCCCGATCGTGCGCACGTATTCGCCGAGCCTGTCCTCGCCCAGCGCGAGGATCGCCGCTGGCGTGTTCGCCACCCGGAACAGCTCGCGGGTCGCCAGGTTCACGCTGCGGTCGGTGGCCTGCGCCGACAGGATCACCGCGACCAGCAATTCGAACGGGGTACGGTATTCGAGCTCGCTGGCCGGCCTGGGGTTCAGCGCCTTCAGCCGCGCGAAGATCTCGGCGCGCCGCGCCGGGTTCAACCTCGTGCTCCGCCGCGGGCCGCGGCGCGCTCGCGCGCGCGGCGCAGCGCCGCCTCGATCACCGCGCGCCTGCGCCGCGCGGCGTCGTCGGCCGCGTCCGGCCGCTGCACCGCGTGCGCCGACAGGCGCTGCTCGTGCTCGGCGCGCCGCCGCGCGATGCGCGCGTGCCGCGCTTCGTGCCGCGCACGGGCTGCGCGCGCGTCCTCGTCGCGCCAGGGCTGCGCCGTCTCGGGCGCGCGCATCCCGATGCAGTCGACCGGGCAGGGCGCCACGCACAGTTCGCAGCCGGTGCACAGCGCGGCGACCACCGTGTGCATGCGCCGTTGCGCTCCGATGATCGCGTCGACCGGGCAGGCCTGGATGCACTTGGTGCAACCGATGCACGCGGCCGGATCGATCCACGCGACGCGCCGCGGCTCTTCGGTTCCGCAGGCCGGATCGAGCGGCAGCTCGTCGCATTCGAGCAGCCGCGCGAGCCGGCCGATGCCTTCGGCGCCGCCCGGCGGGCAGCGGTTGATCGGTGCCTCACCCGCCGCGATCGCCTCGGCGTACGGCCGGCAACCGGGGTAGCCGCACCGGGTGCACTGCGTCTGCGGCAGCAGCGCGTCGATCGCGTCGGCGATGCTCACGCCACCACGCGCAGCTTTGCGCGCTGGCGGCTCGAAGCGATGAAGTCGCGCACCTGGGGATAGATGAACTCGCGCCAGCGGCGTCCGCTGAAGATGCCGTAGTGGCCTGCGCCCTGGGCGGTGAGATGCCGCTTCATCGATTTCGGAATGCCGGCGCACAGATCGTGCGCGGCGCGCGTCTGCCCCTGGCCCGAGATGTCGTCGAGTTCGCCCTCGATCGTGAGCAGCGCCACCCGGCGGATGTCGGCCGGGACGACGTGCTGGCGCCTGCCTTCGAACCAGACGTGCCAGCGCCCCAGCGGCAGCGCGTGATCCTGGAACACGGTGCGGATCGTGTCGAGGTAGAACTCCGCCGGCAGGTCGAGCACCGCGTTGTATTCGTCGTAGAAGCGCCGATGCGCGTCCGCGTCCTGCATGTCGCCGGCCACCAGGCTCAGGTAGAAGTCCCAGTGCGAGGTGACGTGCCGGTCGGGGTTCATCGCGACGAAGCCCGCGTGCTGCAGGAAGCCGGGGTAGACGCGCCGCCCGACACCCGGGTAGCGGCCGGGCACCCGGTAGATGACCGTGCGCTCGAACCATTCGAAGCTGCGCGTCTGCGCGAGATTGTTGACCTGGGTGGGCGAGCGGCGCGTGTCGATCGGTCCGCCCATCATCGTCATCGAGCGCGGCACCGCCGGGTCGCCGAGCGAGGACATCAGCGAGATCGCGCCCAGCACCGGCACCGTGGGCTGGCACACCGAGATCACGTGGACGTCGGGACCGAGGTGGCGGATGAATTCGATCGCGTAGCCGACGTAGTCGTCGAGCTCGAAATTGCCCTCGGTGAGCGGCACCATCCGTGCGTCGATCCAGTCGGTGATGTAGACGGTGTGGTCGGGCAGCAGCGTGCGCACCGTGTCGCGCAGCAGCGTCGCGTGGTGGCCCGACAGCGGCGCGAACAGCAGCACCACCGGGTCGTTGCGGCGATGTGCGAGCGCATCGGGCAGCAGCCGCTCGAACTTGAGCAGTCGACAGAACGGCCGGGAGATCTCGATGCGCTCGACGACCGTCACGTCGCGATCTTCGACGCGCGTCGAGTGCACGCCGAAGGCGGGCTTTTCGTAGTCTTTGCCGAGCCGGTGCACCAGCTCCAGGCTCGCCGAGATGCGGTTGGCGAACGGCACATAGGCGAGCGGGCTGTAGGGATTGGCGTACAGCTGACTCATCGAGTCGGCCCAGTGCGACAGCGGATTCAGGAATGCGCGCTGGGCCTCGCGGATGTCGTAGAGCATTCGATCCCCGTTGCGGTCATCGATTGCATGCAATTTATCCGCAGCTTGTTGCAGCGCGCAAGGGGAGTATTGCGCGTTTGTCGCGAAATCGGCGTTCGAATGCGGTTTTCATTCCGCATTGCGGCATCGGGCGATCCAGGCGGCGGTCTGCCGCTCCTGCAGGGCGTTCTGGGCCAGGCGCTGGGCGAGCGCCGGGAAGTCGACGTGGTCGAGCGGCTGGTCCTGGTCGAAGCACGAAAACACGTAGGTGACCTTTCCGGTAGCCGGGTCTCTGTGCGGCTGCAGGCACTGTGCGCAGACCTCTTTCATCATGCACTGCATCGGCGAGTTGATCGAGCCGAGCGCGCGGTGCTGCGGCTTCAGGTACGGGCCGAGCTGCGCGTGGCGTGCCGCGGCCACCGCCGCCATCATCCGGTCCGAGCCGATCGCGATGATGCGGTCGGCGTCCTGCATGCGCAGCGCCCCGGGCGCGGCCAGGTCGGTGAGCTCGCCGCGCGCGAACGCCGTCATCGCATCGACGATGTTGCCCACGACGCTGCGGTCCTGCGCGCGGCCCGGCTCGAAGCCGGGCGCCTCGTCGCAGCACCAGACGATCGTGTCGGCCGCCGCCTCGATCTCGGCCACCTTGTAGCGGTCGACGAGCTTCTTGTAGCCGGCGAAGTACAGCACGCGCGAGCCGGCGGCGCGAAACGCCGCGCCGATCGAGAACAGCACCGCGTTGCCCAGGCCGCCGCCGACGAGCACCACCGTCTCGCCCGCGCGGATCTCGGTGGGCGTGCCGGTCGGGCCCATCAGCACGATCGGCTCGCCCGGACGCAGGTCGGCGCACAGGCTCGACGAGCCGCCCATCTCGAGCACGATCGTGGAGACGAGCCCGCGCTCGCGGTCGACCCAGGCGCCGGTGAGCGCGAGACCCTCCATCGCCAGCGTCGTGGGCAGGCCGCCCACCTCGACGTGCCGCGCGAGCGCCTCGAAGTTCTGCAGCCGGTAGAACTGTCCGGGACGAAAGCGTCGAGCGGCCAGCGGCGCGCGTACCACCACTTCGACGATGTTCGGCGTGAGCCGCTCGACGCGCTCGACGCGCGCGCGCAGCAGCTCGCCGAGGCGCGCCGCGAAGTCGCCGAAACCCTCGTTCGAGGCCGGCGGGCGGCGCCGCAGCACTTCGCAGACGACCGGATAGCCGTGGCGCGCCGAAGCCATCGCCTTCACCACGTTGCCGAAGTAGCTGGGATGCAGGTCGCCGAAGAAGGAGATCATCCGGCCGTCGTCCAGGCGCGCGAGCAGCACCTGCGCCGCGTCGGGCTTGGCGTTGCCGCGCTCGGGCTTCACCGGCCTGCCGTCGACGTCGATCGCGCGGAAGTAGCGCCCGTCGAGTTCGAAGTGGGCCGCGTCTTCGCGCGCCAGCACCGTGTTCGGCTGCGTGCCGGCTGCGACGAAGACGGTGCGCGCCGGCGCCCGCCAGGCGTCGCCGTCGCGCCACTGGCCGTCTTCGCCGCGCAACTGGCGCGCGAACGTGATCGATTCGACCGCGCCGTGCGCGTCGACGTCGATGCGCGCGGGCGCCAGGCACTCGGCGAAGCGGATGCCTTCCTCGAGCGCTTTCTCCACTTCTTCGTGGTTCAGCGTGTACGAGGGGCTGTCGACCAGCCGCTTGCGGTAGGCGATCGTCGCGCCGCCCCAGCCCTGCAGCAGTTCGAGGATGCGCGGGGCGCGCCGCTCGCGCCGCGCGGCCTCGCGTTCGGCGCGGATCGCCCGCGCATGCGCGAGGAACTCGTCGGCGATTTCCCCGTCTTCGGCGCGCCAGCCGGAGCGCGCGCCTGCCTCGCCGTGCACCGCCGCGAGCGCCTCGTGCCGGGCCAGGAACTTCTCGACCTGCACCGCGTAGTACGCGAGCGATTCGGTCGCGGTGTCGACCGCGGTGAGTCCGCCGCCGATCACCACCACCGGCAGGCGCAGCTGCATGTTCGCCAGCGAGTCGGCGCGCGCCGCCCCTGTGAGCTGCAGTGCCATCAGGAAGTCGCTCGCGGTGCGCACGCCGCGCGCCAGCCCGTTCGGAATGTCCAGCGTCGTGGGCTTGCCCGCGCCGATCGCCAGCGCGACGTGGTCGAAGCCCAGTGCGAACGCGTCGTCGGCGCCCAGCGTGCTGCCGAAGCGCACGCCGCCCACCAGGGCGAAGCGTTCGCGCCGCTCGAGCAGCAGCCGCACCAGCTTCAGGAAGTTCTTGTTCCAGCGCACCGTGATGCCGTATTCGGCCACGCCGCCGAAGCCGGCCATCACGCGGTCGTCGAGCGGCTCGTACAGCGCGCGCACGTCGCGCACCGGCTCGAAGGGCACCCGCGTGCCGTCGATGCGCACGCCGCTCAGGCGTTCGTCCAGCGGCTCGATCTTCAGGCCGTCGATGCCGAGCACGCCGTGCCCTTCCTGCATCAGGTGGTGCGCGAGCGTGAAGCCGGCCGGTCCCATGCCGGCCACCAGCACGCGGTAGCCGCTGTCGGGCTTCGGCAGCGGGCGGCGCAGGTTCAGCGGGTTCCAGCGCGTGAGCAGCGAGTAGATCTCGAAGCCCCAGGGCAGCTCGAGCACGTCTTTCAGCGTGCGCGTCTCGGCCTGGGGGATGTCCACCGGCGTCTGCTTCTGGTAGATGCAGGCCTTCATGCAGTCGTTGCAGATGCGGTGCCCGGTGGCCGCCATCATCGGGTTGTCGATCGCGATCATCGCGAGCGCCGCGACCGAGTGGCCCTGCGTCTTCAGCTTGTGGAACTCGGAGATGCGCTCCTCGAGCGGGCAGCCCGCCAGGTTCACGCCGAATGGCGAGCGCTTCCATGCGGCCTCACCCGAGGGACCCGGCTTCTCGCGCATCCCCTTCGAGCAGGAGTCCCTGCCTTGCTCGTGGCACCAGATGCAGTAGTTGGCCTGGTCGAGCGCGCCGCGCAGGCCCGTGCCCGGGTCGGTGAGCGCGAAACCCTCGCGGCGCCGCTCATGGCCGGGCTCGATCGTGAAAACGCGCACGCCGTCCTCGTCGCGGCTGCGCGCGTGGCCGAGCAGGCTCATCGGATCGGTCTTCGCGGGCAGCGCGAACAGCAGGTCGCCCGCGTGGCGCAGTCGCCCGGCTTCGGCGGTTGCGGCCCAGGCGCTGTAGCGGCGCGCCGCCGCGAGGCGTGCGCGCGCCGTTTCGCGCCGCTGCGGCTGCGCGGTTTCGTCGGCCTCTTCGCGTTGCCAGGCGAGCACCGCGCGCGCGAACGAGAGCTCCTCGAACGGCTCGCCGAGCCAGGATTCGATCTCGCGCAGCGCCGCGTCGGCGTCGAAACCGGCCAGTTCGCTCGCGGGCAGCTTCGCCGCTTCGCGCCGCACGAACCGGGTCTTCACCTCGTAGAGCGGGTCGAGGTCGTGGTGGCGCTCGCGCAACGCGGCGAGCGCGTCGCCGATGCCGAAGAGCGTGCCGACGAACGCGTCGACGTGCGGGCCGAGTTCGATCAGCAGCGCGGCCTCGGCGCGCGGGTCGGGCGGCGTGCGCCGCGCGTCGACCAGGCGCTGCGCGAGCGCGGGGTCGGCCGCGCGCAGCGCGTCGACGAAGGCGCGGTCGAGCCGCGCGAGCCCCTCGACCGCGTGAAGGTCTTCGAAGCCCAGGCCGTGGGCCAGGGCGAGCGGAGTCGTCACGACGGATCCTGCTGCGATCGGGCTGGAGAGCGGCACTTGCGCCGGTTGCGGCTGCTCAGCGCTCCAGGTACTGCAGCTTGTCCGGTTCGTCTTTCCACTGATCGGCGTCGGGCAGGGGATCCTGCTTGCGCGTGATCGCCGGCCAGCTCGGGGCTAGTTCGGCATTGAGCGCGATGAAGCCGATCTGTGCGGCCGGCACGTCTTCCTCGGCCTTGATCGCGTCGACCGGACACTCGGGCACGCAGACGGCGCAGTCGATGCACTCGTCGGGATCGATGACGAGCATGTTGGGGCCGATGCGGAAGCAGTCGACCGGACATACGTCGACGCAGTCGGTGTAGCGGCAGCGGATGCAGGAGTCGAGGACGACGTGGGTCATGACGTTGAAGAGGTGGGGCGCCCGGGATGGGCGCGCGACGCTGGCGATTCTACCCCCCTTGCGGCAGCAGGAAGCCGGTTCCCATGCAGCCGGGGGGCGGTACGACGCAGGCCTTCCCGCGAGGATCCCGGGCCCCGCGGTCAGGGCTGCGACGGCGAGGCGCGTATGCGCGCGACTGCCTGTTCCAGGTCGCGCCACGCCGGCTTGTCGGGCGCGTAGCGCTGGCGCATCCAGCGCGCCAGGTCGGCCACCTGCCGATCGTCGAGCGCCTGCGCGAAGGCGGGCATGAAGCCGATGGCGCGCGTCGGCGGTGCCTGGATGCCCTCGAGAATCAGTCGGACGAGGTTGTCGGGTTGCGCGGCGTGCAGGTTGCTGTTCAGTGCCAGCGGTGTGTTGACGCCCAGCAGTTGCGGTCCGTCGCCGTCGTGGTGGCACGCGCCGCAGGCGAGCTCGAACATTCGCGACGCCGCATCCGGCGGGGCGCGACCCGAGCTGCGCGCTTCGGCGACCACGGTCCGCGCCGCGGCAGCGGCGTCGGCCTGCGAAACCGGCGGATTGAACGAGGCCAGGTAGTGCGCCATCGCGCGCAGGTCGTCCTCGGGCAGCGCAGCCAGTGCGGCGACCACCTGTGCCATCGGGCCGGACGCCACGCCGTGTTCCGCGCTGTGGCCGTCGCGCAGGTAGCGATAGAACGCGTCCTCGGTCCACGGCACCGGTGCGCGGCTCGCCGAGGTGAGCGCCGGCGCTTCCCAGCCCTCGACCATCGCGCCGCCGAGGTAGGCCGTGCCGCTGCGCTCGGCTCCCAGGGCATTGCGTGCCGTATGGCACGCGCCGCAGTGACCCAGACCGTTGACCAGGTACTCGCCGCGGTTCCACTGCGCCGAACGTGACGGATCGGCGCGGGTCACCGCGCCGGGCTGCAGGAACAGTGCGTTCCAGAGCGCCATCAGCGGGCGCATGCTGTACGGGAACGCGAGCCGCGTCGGGGTCGTCTCGCGGCGCACCGGCGGCTGGCTCATCAGGTACGCATAGAGCGCGGTCAGGTCTTCGTCGCTGGCACGCGTATAGGAGGTGTACGGAAACGCCGGATACAGGTGGCGGCCGTCGCGCGAGATGCCTTCGCGCATCGCGCGCTGGAACGCGGCGAGCGACCACGCGCCGATGCCCGTCTCGGGGTCCGGGGTGATGTTGGTGGTGTGGACGGTGCCGAAGGGCGTGCGCATTGCGAGCCCGCCCGCGTTGGCCGGGCCGCCCGCTGCCGTGTGGCAGCCCTCGCAGTTGCCGAGCGCGGCGAGTTGCCGGCCCCGCTCGAGGGTCGCGGCGGTGTAGATCGACACGTCGGCGCGCGCGATCGGCGGGATCGCCGCACGCCAGCCGAGCGCGCCCGCGGCGAAGCCGAGCAGACCGGCGAGCAGCGCGCCCGCGCCTGCCCACCAGCGCTTGCCGCGCGTCCAGCGTGGTGCGAGCGGCTGCGCGTGTGTGCGAGCGGCCCTTCCTGCAGCGCGCTGCGGGGGCGCGGCATCGGCCGGCCCCGGCAGCGGATTGAGCGCAGCGCGCACCACTTCCGGCGTGAACGGCGGCTGCCGGAAGCGCACGCCGGTTGCATCGAAGATGGCGTTGGCGATCGCCGCCGTGCCGGGCACCGACGACGACTCTCCGACGCCGAGGGGCGGTTCGCCCGGGCGCGGCATCGTCACCACCTCGATCACCGGGACTTCACGGAAACTCAGGATCGGATAGCTGCCCCATTCGCGTCCCGAGACGACGCTGGTGGCCGGGTCGATGCGCACGCGCTCCTTGAGCGCGCGGCTCGTGGTCTGGATCACGTTGCCCTGGAGCTGGTGGCGCACACCGGCCGGATTGACGGTGAGTCCCGCGTCCTGGCCCACCACCACGCGCCTGACGTGCACCTCGCCGGTGTTGCGGTCGACGTCGACGTCGGCAATCCAGGCCGACCACGCGGCGGCCACGCCAGGCCACTGTCCGTGCGTGTAGCGCGCGTAGGCCACGCCGCGTCCGTGCAGCAGGTCGCCCGTGGCCCCCATCTGCTGCGGTCCGTCGTGCGCCACCCATCCGGCGCGCTTCGCGGTGGCCTGCAGCAACTCGATCGCGCGCGAATCCTGCAGGTGGCGCAGCCGGAACTCGAGCGGATCGACGCGCGCTTCGGTGGCGAGTTCGTCGACGAACGATTCGTGCGCGAACGAATTGGGCAGTGCCGACACCCCGCGCAGCCACGAGGCACGCAGGATCGGCGCCATGTCGTGGATCGTGACGCGCAGGTTGGGCACCGAGTAGGGCGGGCGTGCGGTGCGGTCGCCCATCTCGAACGAACGCGCCACCGGCTCGATGGTACGGGTGAGCAGCAGCGCGAGCGTCGGCGCGCCGTTCGACGGATACGACACCGAGAAGTCGTAGGCGCCGAAGGATCCGTCGGCGTCGAGTGCGCCTCGCACCTGCATCCACTGGGCAGTGCCCTTGGGCTCCCAGAGGTGCTCCTGCTCGCGCGTCAGCTGCACGCGCACCGGCACTCCCACTGCGCGTGCGAGCAGTGCGGCGTCGGCTGCGACGTCGTCGGCGCAGTTGCGGCCGTAGCAGCCCGAGGCTTCCATGCGGATCACTTCGATCGCGGGGTCGGCCACGCCGAGCAGCTTCGCGATGTCGGCGCGCAGCACGTGCGGATTCTGCGAACCCGCCCAGACCGTGAGCACGTGGGGCCGGGCGTTCTCGCCGTGCCAGGCGGCCACCGCGCACGACGGTCCGATCGACGCGTGCATCTGGTAGGGCCAGACGTAGGTGCGCGACATCGGCGCAGCGGCGCCGGCCAGTGCCGCCTCGACGTCGCCTTCGTCGACCACCGTGCGGGTGCTGGCCGCGTTGGCGCGCAGCGCGTTCTCGAGGTCTTCGAGCGGCGGCAGTCCGGGCCAGGGCTTCCAGCGCACGCGCAGCGTGCTCGCGGCCTGTTCGGCGTGCTCCTCGCGCTCGGCGACGACGCCGACGAAATCGCCGATGACCACCACCGCGCGGATTCCCGGGATGTGGGCGATCGAGGTTTCGTCGACCGACTCGAGCGTGTTGCCGATGAACTCGCCGTGGTCGGCCCCCGCGTACGGCGGGCGCACCACCCGGCCGTGCAGCATGCCGGGCAGGCGCAGATCGTGCACGAAAGCGGTTTCGCCGAACGCCTTGGCGGGAATGTCGACGCGCGGCACGGCTTGCCCGACCACGCGGTACTCGCTCTCGGGCTTCAGGCGCGCCTGCGTGTCCAGGCGCAGTTCGAAACGCTGGCCGCGCAGCAGCGCGCCGTAGCCGATGCATCGCCCGGCGGCGGCGCCGTCGATGCACTCGACCACGCCATCGCGCACGCTGAGCGACCCGGGGGCTGCGCCCAGGGCTTGCGCGGCGCGCTCGACCAGGAAGGCGCGTGCCTGAGCCGCGGCCTGGCGCAGGGGCACCGCGGTGACCTGGATCGAGGCGCTGGCGATGGTCAGCCCCTGGTTGGGGGCACGCGCGGTGTCGCCGAGTACCATCTGCACCCGCTCCAGGGGCACATCGAGTTCTTCGGCGACGATCTGGGTGAGCGCAGTGCGCAGGCCGGTGCCGAGATCGACGTGGCCGTTCAGCGCGATGACCCGATCGTCGTCGAAGACGCAGAGCAGGACTTCGGGCCCTTCGGAGGGGTCGGGAGGCACGCTCGGGGGCTGGCCGCGCGCCGGGGGCCGGGGCGGGGGAGCCTCGCGGGTGACGAGCAGCACTCCGTCGGCGCCGAGAAAATCGGCGCGCGTGCGAAGCTGCTCGGGGCGGATCACCCTGGCCTCAGCCTGCCGCTGGCTCGGACACCGCGGCAGCGGGCGCTGCTTCGCTGCCGGTCTCGGCGAGGAGATCGGCGGCGCGCAGCACGGCCTCGACGATCTCCAGGTGCGCACCGCAACGGCACAGGTTGCCCGACAGCGCCCGGCGGACATCGGCCTCGGTGGGGTGCGGGCAGCGTGCGAGCAAGGCGGCCGCCGTCATGATCATGCCGTTCAGGCAGTAGCCGCACTGGGCCGCCTGCGAATCGATGAAGGCCTGCTGCACCGGGTGCGGATGCTCGCGGTTGCCCAGTCCTTCGAGCGTCGTGATCGCGCGCCCGGCCGCGCCGCCGGCCGGAATCACGCAGGCGCGCGCCGCCACGCCGTCGACCAGCACGGTGCACGCTCCGCATTGCCCCAGGCCGCAGCCGTACTTCGGGCCATTCAGGCCAAGGTCGTTGCGCAGCACGGTGAGCAGCGGCGTCCCGGGCGGCACGGCGAGCGAATGCCTGGTGCCGTTCACCTCGAGCGTCAGCGCCTGGGTGGTGGTCTGCTTCGACATAGCTCGCTCCCGCTGCCGCGATCCGGTGGATGCTACTGGCCGGTCGTGGCCGTGCCGTCGCTTTCTCCAATGCGGCGCAGCAACGCGACCAGCGTCTCGCGCTCGCCGGCGTCGAGGTCGGCGAAAGTGAGTTCGGTGATCTGTTCGGCGATCGGCGTCACGGTTTCGACGATCGTGCGTCCGGCCGGCGTGAGCGTCATGACCATCCTGCGCGCATCGCCCGGTTCGTGCGCGACCTGCAGCAGTTCGCGCCACTTCAGCCGCTCGATGATGCCGCGCACCGACGGTTCGTCGATCGAGGTGGCGGCGACGATGTCGGGCACCTGGCAGGTGCCGTGCTCGCGCACCGTGCACAGCACGACGAACTGGGCGGCGGTGAGCTGCGTGTGCGCCACCATCTCCTTGAAGATCGCCGCGTGGCGCTGATACGCCCGCCGCAGCAGGAACCCGACCTGGTCGGAGAACCGGTACTCGCTGCCGGATGTGGAAGTCATGGGAGATCTCCGATGGTCGGGAAAGAGGGGCGCGGATGGTCGAAGCAGTGGGTCAGACGCTCAGGTAGCCCCGGCGAATCTCCTCGTTGACCGCCAGTTCGGCCATCGGGCCGGCGAAGCGGATCTGTCCCTTCTCGAGCACGTAGGCGCGATCGGACACCAGTTCGGCGAAGTGCATGTTCTGCTCCGAGAGCAGGATGCTGACGCCCTGTGCCTTGAGCTCCAGGATCATGTGCGCCATCTGCTCGACGATCACCGGCGCCACCCCTTCGGAGGGTTCGTCCAGCAGCACCAGGAACGGGTTGCCCATCAGCGTGCGTGCGACGGTGAGCATCTGCTGCTCCCCGCCGCTCATGAGGCCGCCCGGGCGATCCGGCATCTCGCCCAGGTTGGGAAAGAGCCCGAACAGGCGCTGCGGCGTCCAGGCCGGCGCCTCGCCGCCGTCGGGCCATCGGCGTGGCGCCTGTCTGCCCACCTCGAGGTTCTCCAGCACCGTGAGATCGGTGAAGATGCGTCGGTCTTCCGGCACGAACCCCAGCCCGTGAGAGGCAACCTGGTGCGGCTCGCTCCCGGAGATGTCGCGTCCCATGAAGGTGAGCGTGCCCCGGCGCTTGTCGAGCAGGCCCATGATCGCGCACAGCGTCGTGGACTTGCCGGCGCCGTTGCGGCCCATCAGCGCGACGACCTCGCCGCGATGCACCTGCAGGTCGACCTCGAACAGGATCTGCGCGGCGCCATACCAGGCGCACAGACCGCGCACGTCGAGCAGTGGCGCGCCGTCGGCAGCGTGGATCGGCGCGCTCACTGCCCACCCTCCGCTTTGGCGGCGGGTTTCTTCTCGAACGTCTTGCCGCTCCCGAAATACACTTCCTGGACCTTCGGGTGATCGCGGATCTGCGCCGGCTTGCCTTCCGCGATCAGCCGGCCGCGCGCGAGCACCACGATCCGGTCGGCGTAGGCGAACACCACGTCCATGCTGTGCTCGGTGAACAGCACGCCCAGGCCGCGTTCGACCACCAGCTTCCTGGTGAGCGCCATCAGGTCGTTGCGTTCGGCCGGAGCCATCCCGGCGGTGGGCTCGTCCATCAGCAGCAGCTTCGGCGAATTGGCCATCGCGATCGCCAGTTCGACGCGTTTGACGTCGCCGTAGGCGAGCACGCTGCAGGGCCGGTCGGCCTGGCTCTCCATACCGACCTGCGCGAGCAGGGCGAGCGCTTCGGCGCGCTTGTGCCTCGCCGCCGGTCGCCACAGCGAATATACCTTGTGGTCTGCCGAGACCAGCGCCATCTGCACGTTCTCCACCACGGTGAGCGAGGAGAACGTGGCGGCGATCTGGAACGTGCGCCCGACGCCCAGTCGCCAGATCTGGCGCGGCTTCAGGCCGACCAGCTCGACGCCGTCGAGCCGGATCGAGCCCGTGTCGGCGCACAACTGGCCGTTCACCATGTTGAAGGTCGTGGACTTGCCGGCGCCGTTCGGGCCGATCAGCGCGAGCAGTTCGCCCGCGGCAAGCTGGAAGTCGATGCCGTCGACGGCCCTGACGCCGCCGAACGATTTCCCCAGCCGGGAGACGGTGAGCAGGCTCATTGCCGCGCTCCCTGCGCCTCGCGCCTGCCGTAGACGAGCTGACGCGCGAACCCGGCGATGCCCTGCGGAAAGAGCATGACCAGGATCAGGATGATGGCCCCGAGCATGGCGCGCCAGTATTCGGTGTTGCGCGCGACCGCGTCGTGCAGCCAGGTGAAGGCGACCGCTCCGACCGCTCCGCCCGACAGCGTCTGCAGGCCACCGAGCAGGACCATGACCAGCCCGTCGACCGACTTGGTCACGTACACCGTCTCGGGCGAGATGCTGCCCTTGGAGAAAGCGAACAGCGCGCCCGCCACGCCGGCAAAGAGCCCGGCGATCACGAATGCCGTCCACTGCACGCGCTTGACGTCGATGCCGATCGCGTCGGCGCGCAGTGGGGAGTCACGGCTGGCGCGCATCGCGTAGCCGAAGGGCGCATGGAGGAAGCGCCGTAGCGCGAGCACTGCCGCCACGACCAGCGCCAGCGTGAGGTAGTAGTAGGTGCGGCCGTCGGCGAGCCAGGGCGCCGGCCACACGCCGGTCAGGCCGTTGCTGCCGCCGGTGAGATCGTTCCACTGGTAGGCGATCGCCCAGGTGATCTGCGCGAAGGCGAGCGTCAGCATCGCGAGGTAGACACCCGACAGGCGCACGCAGAACCAGCCGTACACCAGCGCGCCGAGCGCGGCTGCCAGGGGCGCGAGTACCAGCGCCCATTCCATCGGCAGCGCGAGCGCACGCACCAGGAGTGCGGCCGCATAGGCACCCAGCCCGAAGTAGGCCGCGTGGCCGAACGAGTGCATGCCGGCCGGCCCCATGATGAAGTGCAGGCTGCTGGCGAACAGGGCTGCGACCAGCAGGTCGATCGCGAGCACCAGTGCGTAGGGCGAGTCGGTGGTGAACGCGGGCATCGCGATGAGACCCAGCAGCAGCGCCGCTGCCGCAGCCTTGAACAGGTTTTCGGGCGGGCGCAGCGGCGCCTCGATCATCCCGGCGTGCCTGCTCGGAGCCTGCGGGCGCCCCATCAGACCCCAGGGCCGCACCACCAGCACCACCGCCATGACCAGGAACTCGACCACCAGCGTGAGCCGGGAAAACGAGATGTCGATTCCGAAGATCTCGACGAGACCGAGCCAGATGCACACCGCCTTCAGTTCGGCGATGAGCAGCGCGGCCACGTAGGCACCCGGAATCGATCCCATTCCGCCAACGACCACCACCACGAACGCCGCGCCGATCGTGTTCAGGTCGAGTTCGAGGTTGGCCGGCTCGCGCGGCAGTTGCAGCGCGCCTCCCAGGCCGGCGAGCAGCGCCCCGAGCGCAAAGACCGCGGTGAACAGCCACGCCTGGTTCACGCCCAGCGCGCCCACCATGTCGCGATCCTGTGTGGCGGCGCGCACCAGGGTACCCCAGCGGGTGCGCGTGAGCAGCAGCCACAACGCGGCCAGGACCGCCGGCCCCGCCGCGATCAGGAACAGGTCGTACGACGGGAACTGGCGCCCGAGGATCGACACCGAGCCAGACAGGCCCGGCGCTCGCGGGCCGAGCAGCTCCTCCGGGCCCCACAGCCAGAGCACCGCGTCCTTGATCACCAGCACCAGGGCGAAGGTGGCGAGCAACTGGAACAGCTCCGGCGCGTGGTAGATCCTGCGCAGCAGGACGATTTCCACCAGGCCGCCCAGCAGCCCGACCACGATCGCCGCCAGCAGCAGCGCGGGCCAGAAGCCGAGGCCGCCGCCCAGCCGCTCGACCAGCGTATAGGCGACGTAGATCCCGAGCATGTAGAACGAACCGTGCGCGAAATTCACGATGCGCGTCACGCCGAAGATCAGCGACAGCCCCACCGCAACGAGGAACAGCGAGGAGGCGCCGGCCAGCCCGTTGAGCAACTGGACGACGAAACTGGACACACCCACGGTTCGATCCCGGCGCCGCGCGAGGGTTCAGTTGGCAGGCCGGAGCTTCTTCACTTCCGCGTCCGATGGCTGGAAGTCGGCGCCATCGAGATAGCGGAAATCGACCATGATCCCCTTGCCGCCCTCATACCGGGTACGACCCACGTAGGCGCCCATCGTCGACTGGTGATCCTGCGGCCGGTAGCTGATCCTGCCGAACGGCGTGTCGACCTGCAGGCCCGAGAAAGCGGCGATGAGCTTCTCGGTGTCGGTGCTTCCTGCCCTGGCGATGCCGGCGGCCAGCGACTTGATCGCGCTGTAGCCCACGATCGAGCCCAGGCGCGGGTAGTCGTTGAACTTCGCCTGATAGGCCTTCAGGAACGCATCGTGCTCGGGCGTCTTGATCGCGTACCAGGGATACCCGGTGACGACCCAGCCGTTGGGGGTCTCGCTCTTCAGGGGATCGATGTACTCCGGTTCTCCGGTGAGCAGGCTGACCACCTCGCGGCCCTGGAAGAGGCCGCGCGTGTTGCCCTCGCGCACGAACTTGGCCAGGTCGGCGCCGAACAGCACGTTGAAGATGGCGTCGGGTTTCGCGTCGGCGAGCGCCTGCACGACGCTGCCGGCATCGACGCGGCCAAGCGGCGGCGCCTGCTCGGCGACGAACTCGACGTCGGGCTGCGCCGCTTTCAGCAATTGCCTGAAAGTGGCTACCGCCGACTGGCCGTACTCGTAATTGGGATAGACCAGCGCCCAGCGCTTCTTCTTCATCGCGGCCGCTTCGGGCACCAGCATCGCCGCCTGCATGTAGGTCGACGGGCGCAGGCGGAAAGTGTAGCGGTTGCCGTCGGCCCAGACGATCTTGTCGGTCAGCGGCTCACTGGCGAGATAGAAGAACTTCTTCTGCTTCGCGAAATCGGTCAGCGCAAGCCCGATGTTCGACAGGAACGCACCCGTGAGCACGTCGACCTTCTCGCGCGAGACGAGTTCCTCGGCCATTCGCACTGCGTCGCCCGGGTTGCCGTTGTCGTCGCGGGTGATCAGTTCGACCTTCCTGCCGATGACGCCGCCGGCCTTGTTGATCTCCTCGACCGCGAGTTCCATTCCCTTCTTGTAGGGTTCGAGGAACAGGGGCTGCACCTTGTAGCTGTTCACCTCGCCGATCTTGAGGACGCCCTGGGCGCCGGCGGGCGCCGCCAGCGCCATCGCGCCCACCGCAGCGAGTGCGGCCAGGCCGATGCGCAGGGGCTGCTTTGCTGTCGTTGTCATCACGGGTCTCCGGTTGTTGATGGAGGTTGGGGGGGGTGGACGCGGATCGGCTGCGCTCAGCGCAGCCCGTCCACGCCCTTGATCTCGCTCGCCTTCAGCCCGCCGACGCGCGCGAGCGGGCGCCCGCTGTCGGTTACCGCGATGGCTACCACGATTTCGTCGGCTCGCGGCGCATCGCTCACGCGCGCTTCGATCGCGTCGAAATGGCTGCGCACGAAGGCGGCGTCCTTGTGGCCCAGTGGCACGTCGATCGCGGTGCCCAGCCCACCGCGCTTCTTGGCCGAGGGCACGAGGGCGGCGCCTTTTTCCACTGCCGCGCGCAGCGTGGCCCCCATCTTCGGGTGCAGCAGCGCGGCCGCGTGCTCGAGCTCGCCACCTTCGCCGACGATGGCTGCCTTGCCGTAGCTCTGCGCCTGGCCGGGCGCGATGCCGAGCGCCTGCACGCAGCGGCGTCCGAGGAGTCCGCCGAGTTCCTCGCCGATCGCGATCAGTTCGTCGAGGTTTTCGGCGTAACGATTCGCGTACGGGTTTTCGATCACCGCCATCGCCACGGCACGGCGCGTCGGCGGCTCGACGGGCTGGTTCATTTCACGGTGGGTTTCGTCGACTTGCACGATCAGTCTGCGGATGCGGGCGGCCATCGGGTGTCTCCGGGAAGTTGTCGGACGCGGGCGGCTGGCGCTTCAGCGCAGCCCGTCCCACTGGGCGATGTCGGCGGCCTTCAGTCCGCCGACGCGGGCGTGCACGCGCGCACCCGTGCTCATCGCCAGGATGAATACCAGTTCGTCGGGCGCAGGCGCGCCGGGAACGCGCACCTCGACCGCATCGAAGTGGCTGCGCACGTAGCTGGCGTTGATGTGGGTCAGCGGGACGTCGAGCGTGGCGCCCGGCGGGCCGACCTTCTTCGTCGACGGGACGATGGCCAGCGCATTGCCGGGCTGCCCGGACTTGCTGCCGCCTTCGCCGCGGGTGTAGGCCGTGCGGTCGCCCTTCCAGCCGAGCAGTTCGCGCATCGCATAGCCGCCGGGCACGTGCCACAGCGCGCCGTGTTCGATCTCGCCGGCGCTGCCGACGATCGCTCCCTTGCCGTAGGACTCGATGCGCTCGATCGGCACGTCCATCGCCTCGTGCAGGCGGTGCGCCATCGTGACGCCCAGGGGGTTCAGCGCTTCCATCATCGGCAGGATGTCCGCCACGTAGCCTCCGGCATACGGGTTCGTCAGCACCGCCGCGATCCAGCCGCGCCGCGGCGCAGTCGCGGCGAGCGGTCCGAATTCGTGGTGGATGTCCTCGACCTGGGACAGGATGCGCCGGATCTCGATCATTGCGGACTCCTTCGGTATTCGTGCGCGGCCGCTTGCCGGGCCGCGCCTGCCGCGTGCAGCGGGGCTGCGCGGCGTTCGCCCGCAAGCGCGACCATGTCCTGGCATACCAGCGCGCAGGACCATATCAGTCCGCGTTCGTGCAGGGCCTGCGCGCGCTGCAAACCGCAGCGTAGCGCGTGCTGCACCGTCGCGGCGTCGAGGCGTGGAACGTCCACCGTCACCGCAAGCTCGCCCAGGTCGCTGTCGTCCTTCAGTTCGCGGGCTGGCCGCCGCACGATGCGGGCATCGTCGACGTCGACCGCGTTCGCGATCACGGTGGCCGCTGCGTCGGCTTCGGCCGCGCTGCGTGCGAGCACCGTCACGCTGTCGGCGATGCCCAGCGAGAAGCTGCGCCCGCGCCAACCGCTGGTGGCCACGCCGCGCACCCCGAGCTCGTGGTCGACGTCGAACCAGCCGTCGGTGCGGATACCGTCGCGCAGCTCGCAGGCATCGAATCGTCCGATGTCGGCGTACAGGCCGATGCGCAGCGAGCGCCCGGGGGCCAGGTGCAGCGCGACATCGCCGCCGTTGTTGATCCAGGCGCGCTCGACACCGGGCTGCGCGTAGTGCCCGATCAGCTCCTGCGCGACGGAACCCGCCACGGCGGCCATCGGGGTGATGAAGCCCGACCGGTGCGGTCGACAGGCCGCCCACATGCGCCGCGCCACGGGGCCGCGCAGCGGACAGGGCCCGGGGCCCACCGGCTGGCGCAGCAGCGCCAGTTCCGCGACCAGTTCTTCGAGCAGGCCGTCGAACCGTTGCCAGGCGGCGGCGTGCGCGGCCTGCAGCGCGTCGGGATGGCCGTCGGCGCCGATGACGATGTCGATCGGGCCATGCTGGAAGTGCCAGCGGCCGTCGGGCAGCAGCGTGCGTCGTGCGTGCACGATGGGCGCTTCAGCCGATCACCGGCGGGCGGCCCAGCGGCCAGGGATTGCCGGCGGACGCCTGCAGCCAGCGCCGCGCGGTGGGTGCGCCGTCGTTGTGCCAGGCGCCGTGCCGCAGCACTTCCTCGAGCGGGCGCACGTGGTCGACGTGGCCGCCCAGCGCGCGGAAGTCGTCCAGCCGCATGCTGAATTCGATCGGGGCGACCAGGGCCGGGGTGGGTACCGTGCCGAAGCTGTGGTCGGGCATGCGCATGACGTCGGTCATGATGGTGATGCCGCCGCCGGGCCAGACGTAGGCGGGCGCGCCGCCGCAGGTGACGTTGACCAGCGCCTGCTTGATCGAGCGGGTGAGCAGCACCGGGTTCTCCGTGACGCCGGCGCGCAGGCTGCCCCCGGCGCCACCGAGAAAGAGCACGGTGCACAGCGAGGGCTCGCAGTTCTCGCCGATGCGCTCGACGATGGCGCGCAGCGCCGGCGGCATCGCCTGCTCGCGCGGCACGAGCGCCTCGTCGAGCACGTACCACGAGGCGTGCTCGCCGGTGGTCGAGGTCATCAGCAGGCGCAGACCGGGCCACGCGACCGCCTCGTCCCACCCCTCCAGGATCGTGAGCGGATCGGCGATGTCGGTGCCGCCCCATCCGGTGCCGGGATTGGCCACCTGGAAGTAGCGCCCGGGCGTCGACTTGCGCCCGCGCATCCTGATGCCCGAAGCGCGCATGTCGAGGCATCGCCCCGCCTGGTGTTCGGTGAGCACGCCGGTGATGTGATCGTCGACCACGACCACTTCGTCGGCCAGGCCGTGGAACTGGCGCGCGAAGATGCCGATCGTGGCGGACCCGCAGCCCACGCGCATGCGCTGCTCCTCGACGCCGTTGACGATCGGCGCCCGGCCCGCCTGCACGACGATCTGGGAACCGCCGTCGATGGTGAGTTCCACCGCCGCCTTGTTGCCCAGCGCCTGCATCACGTCGAGCGTGATGCGGCCTTCTTTCTTGCTGCCCCCCGTGAGGTGGTGAACGCCGCCCAGCGAGAGCATCTGGGAGCCGTATTCGGCGGTGGTCACGTGGCCGACCACCTCGCCCTTGCACCGCACGTTCGCCTGCTCGGGCCCGAGGTAGCGATCGGTGTCGATCTTGAGCTTGAAGCTGCAGTAGCTGAAGATGCCCTCGGTCACCACCGTGACCAGATCGACGCCGTCGACCTTGGAGCCGACGATGAACGGCGCCGGCTTGTAGTCGGGGTAGGTCGTCGAACAGCCGATTCCGGTGACGAACACCTGGTCGGCGTGCAGCAGGTCGCCCGACCAGGGGGCGGCCTGCGCCTCGTCCACTGGCGGCGTCGCGCCCTCGGGGCCGGGCAGCGAGGGCCTTCCGGCGAAGGCCACCAGCACGGGCTCGCCCTCGGCGATCTGGCGGCGCAGCATGACCACCGGATCGACGCGCACCAGCGTGCCTTCGTGGTTGGCGTAGCGGTCGCAGGCGCCGGTGCGTCCCGGGCCGATCTGGCACAGGATGGGACAGGCGTTGCACTCGATCTTGTCGGCGGCCATGCGTTCGTTGCGCGGGCGCGCCCGCTCCTGGATCGGCGGCAGCGCCGGTTCGTCGATTCCCGGCAGGCCATCGGTCCTGGTGTGCTCGGTCATGGATTGCACCTCGCTGGCAACGCCCCGGCGTCGCTTGTGGGGCCGTGCTGCTTCATGTAGGATGCGCCGAACGTTGATGTAGCGTTTGCTACATGACTGCCGGAATCTAGCGAATTCGCCGGCCGGCTGCAAGAGGCGCCGCGCCGTCGCCCCTGCAGCGCGGGTTGCCGGCCTCGACAGCCGACGGCCTCGACAGCCAATTCTGGTCCCTTCATGAGCGCCTTCAACGAAGAACGCGTGCTGGGCGTCCACCACTGGACCGACCGGCTGTTCAGCTTCACCACGACACGCGATGCCGCGCTGCGCTTCAGCAACGGCCACTTCACGATGATCGGCCTGCGGGTCGACGGCAAGCCCCTGCTTCGCGCCTACAGCATCGCGAGCGCCAACTACGAAGACCACCTCGAGTTCCTCAGCATCAAGGTCGACGACGGTCCGCTCACCTCGCGCCTGCAGCACATCAGGGCCGGCGACACCATCATCGTCGGGCGCAAGCCCACCGGCACGCTCGTCGTCGACTACCTGCTGCCGGGCAAGCGCCTGTACCTGCTCGCAACCGGCACCGGACTCGCGCCGTTCATGAGCATCGTGCGCGATCCGGAAACCTACGAGAAATTCGAGCACATCGTGCTGGTGCACGGCGTGCGCAAGGTCGACGAACTCGCCTACCACGACCTGCTGGTCGAGCATCTGCCGTCGCACGAGTTCCTCGGAGACATCGTGTCGTCGCAGATGCACTACTACCCCACGGTCACCCGCGAGGAATACCGCAACATGGGGCGCATCACCGACCTGGTCGAGAGCGGCAGGCTGTGTGCCGACCTGGGCATGCCGGCGCTCGATCCGGCGCACGATCGCGTGATGATCTGCGGCAGCCCCGCGATGCTGCGCGACCTCAAGCACATGCTCGAGCAACGCGGGTTCGCCGAGGGCAATACCTCGATACCGGGAGGTTTCGTCATCGAACGCGCGTTCGCCGAGCAATGATCGTGTCGGCGCAGGGGTCGCCCAAGGAGGCTTCGTCGATGTCGCGCAGCACCACCGCACGCCCGGCAGCGGGCAGGGCCGGCCCGCAGCGCAAGCCCGGAGTGCGCGAGCGGGCTGCGCGGGCCACGCGCGAGAGCCTGCTGCGCGCGGCGATCAAGGTCTTCGCCCGCCACGGACTGGACGGCGGCAGCGTCGGCAGGATCGCCGCCGTCGCCGGATCCTACGAGCGGATGATCTATTATTACTTCGGCAGCAAGGAGGCGCTGTTCGTTGCCGCGCTGGAGGAGATCTATCGGCGCTTCAACGAAGCCGAGGCGAGGCTCCATCTCGATCCCGCGCAGCCGGTCGAGTCGTTGCGGGCGGTGGTGCACTTCATGTTCGGCTACTACCGCCGCCACCCCGAGTTCGTGGCGCTGCTCAACAGCGAGAACCTGCACCGCGGCAGGCACATCCGCAAGTCGCGTCGCGCGCGCGAGTATTCGTCGGCGGCCATCGGCATCCTCGACGAGTTGCTGCGCAGCGGCGCGGCGCAGGGCCTGTTCCGGCCGGGCCTGTCGGCGCGCGACCTCTACCTGCTGATCGCGGCCGCCGGCTATTTCTATCAGTCGAACCGCTTCACGCTCTCGGCCTTCCTGGGCGAGAATCTCGAAGCGCCCGAAGCGATCGCAAGGTGGGAGGCATTCGTCCAGGACTCGGTCCTGCGCACGGTGCTCGCCGTGTTGCCGGCCCGCGAAGTGGCGTCCGCCTAGACCCGCCCAATCCACGAGGAGCGAACCCATGGCACAGGCAGTCGAGCAGGCCCGGTCGGGCAAGGTGGTCATCCGCAACATCGGCCTGCTGCTGTCGGGCGACATCGATCGACCGGTGCTCGACGCCGACACGGTGGTCGTGCACGACGGCCGGATCACGGCTTTCGGCAAGGAGGCCGATTGCGACACGGCGCAGCCGCACGTCCTGATCGACGCGCGCCGCACCTGCGTCTGCCCGGGTCTCATCGACAGCCACGTTCACCCGGTGTTCGGCGACTGGACGCCACGCCAGGGCCAGCTCGGCTGGATCGATTCGACCATGCACGGTGGCGTGACCACGATGATCTCGGCCGGCGAGGTGCACCTGCCCGGGCGTCCGAAGGACATCGTCGGACTGAAGGCCCTGGCGATCACCGCCCAGCGCGCCTTCGACAACTTCCGTCCCGGCGGCGTCAAGGTGCTCGCCGGCGCACCGGTGCTCGAGCGGGGCATGGTGGAGGACGACTTCAGGGAACTCGCCCAGGCCGGCGTGAAGCTGCTCGGCGAGGTCGGCCTGGGTTCGGTGAAGGCGGGCGAGGAGGCCCGGCGCATGGTGGCCTGGGCGCGCAAGTACGGCATCCAGAGCACGATTCACACCGGCGGGCCGTCGATACCGGGTTCGGGTCTGATCGACAAGGACGTGGTGCTCGAGGCCGACGCGGACGTGATCGGACACATCAACGGCGGCCACACTGCCTTGCCCGAGGCGCACGTGTGCGAGCTGTGCGAGAAGTCCTCGCGCGCCATCGAGATCGTGCACAACGGCAACGAGAAGGTCGCGATCGCCGCGGCGCGCGCGGCGCTGCAGCTGAAGTGCCCGCACCGGGTGATCCTCGGCACCGACGGACCGGCCGGCTCGGGCGTGCAGCCGCTCGGCATCCTGCGCATGATCGCGCTGCTCGCCAGCGTCGGCGGCATCCCGGCCGAGTCGGTGTTCTGCTTCGCCACCGGAAACACCGCCCGCCTGCGCGGGCTCGACTGCGGACTGGTGGAGGTCGGCCGCGCCGCCGACTTCGTCTTCATGGATCGCGCGCAGCACACGGCCGGTCGCGACCTGCTCGACAGCGTCGGGCTCGGCGACATCCCCGGCATCGGCATGGTGATGATCGACGGCATCGTGCGCTGCGGGCGCAGCCGCAATACGCCGCCGGCCACCGAGATTCCGGTCGTGGTGTGAACAGGCCCTGGCCCACCGCGGCGCCGAAGCGCCGCGGCCGGTGCCATGCCTTATGATGCGCGGCAGGCGCCGGCCCGGCGCGCTGCCTGCCCATCGCGATGATCATCACCTCGCTGCTCGACACCGATCTCTACAAGTTCACGATGATGCAGGTCGTGCTGCATCACTTCCCGAGCGCGCAGGTCGAGTATCGCTTCAGGTGCCGCAACGAGGGCGTCGACCTGCGTCCTTACGTCGCGGCAATCCAGGAGGAGATCCAGGGGCTGTGTTCGCTGCGCTTTCGCCAGCGCGAGCTCGACTACCTGCGCAGCTTCCGCTTCATCAAGAGCGACTTCGTCGATTTCCTCGGCCTGTTCCAGATGAACGCGAAGTACATCTCGGTGACGCCCTCGCCGAAGGACAACGGCGAGATCGACATCCTGATCCGCGGGCCCTGGCTGCACACGATCCTGTTCGAGATCCCGGTGCTGGCGATCGTCAACGAGATCTACTTCCGCGAGACCGTACGGCTGCCCGACTACGCCGAGGGGCGGCGCCGGCTCGACGAGAAGCTCTCGCTGATCACCGGTCGGCCCGGCCTCGAGGGCATCCGCATCGCCGACTACGGCACGCGGCGACGCTTCTCGCGTCTGTGGCACGAGGAAGTGCTGCAGACCTGCAAGGCGCGGCTGGGGCCGATTTTCGCCGGCACCTCGAACGTGATGTACGCGATGCACCACGGCATCACGCCGCTGGGCACCATGGCGCACGAGTACCTGCAGGCCTGCCAGGCGCTCGGCCCGCGGTTGCGCGACACCCAGGTCTTCGGCTTCGAGACCTGGGCGCGCGAATACCGCGGCGACCTCGGCATCGCGCTCTCCGACGTCTACGGGATGAACGCGTTCCTGCGCGACTTCGACATGTATTTCTGCAAGCTGTTCGACGGGGCGCGCCACGACTCGGGCGATCCGTTCGAGTGGGGCGAGCGGCTGATTGCGCACTACGAGGCCAACCGCGTCGACCCGAAGACCAAGACGCTGGTGTTCTCCGACGCGCTCACTTTCCCGCTGATGGCGGAGCTTTACCAACGCTTTCGCGACCGCGCGCGCATTGCCTTCGGCATCGGCACCAACCTCACCAACGACCTCGGCTACGTGCCGCTGCAGATCGTGATCAAGATGGTGCGCTGCAACGGCCAGCCGGTGGCCAAGCTCACCGACACCCCGGCAAAGAACATGTGCGACGACGAGGCCTACCTGCAATACCTGCGCCAGGTCTTCGACATCAAGGGCTGATCGCTATAATCCGCCGGATGAGCACGCGACCCAGACTCCTGATCACCCGCAAGGTGTTTCCCGAGGTTCTCGCGCGGCTGGCCCCGCACTTCGAGATCGATTCCAACCAGGAAGACGAAGACTGGCCGCGCGCCACGCTGCTCGGGCGCGCCGCCGACCGCGACGCGCTGTTCGTCACCGCCATCGACCGCGTCGACCGCGAGTTGCTCGAGGCGTGCCCGCGCGTGCGCATCGTCGCCACCGGATCGGTCGGCTACAACCACGTCGACCTCGCAGCCTGCGCCGAGCGCGGCGTGGCCGTCACCAACACGCCCGACGTGCTCACCGAGGCCACCGCCGACCTCGCCTGGACGCTCCTGATGGCCACTGCGCGCCGCGTCTGCGAGTCCGAGCACTGGCTGCGCGCCGGCAAGTGGGGGCGCTGGTCGTTCGACCAGTGGCTGGGCGCCGACGTGTACGGCACCACGCTGGGCATCGTCGGCATGGGCCGCATCGGCTCGGCGGTGGCGCGGCGCGCGCGCGGCTTCGCGATGAAGATCCTCTACCACAACCGCAGTCGCGCCGCGAACGAGGCCGAGCTCGGCGCGCGCCGCGTCGAACTCGACGAGCTGCTGCGCGAGGCCGACCACGTGATCCTCGTGCTGCCGTATTCGGCAGCGACGCACCACGTGATCGGCGCCCGCGAACTCGCGGCGATGAAGCCCGGAGCCACGCTGGTCAACGTGGCGCGCGGCGGCATCGTCGACGACGCGGCGCTGGTCGAGGCGCTGCGTGCCGGGCGCCTCGGCGGCGCGGGGCTCGACGTCTACGAGAACGAGCCGGCGTTGAACCCGGGCCTGCTCACGGTGCCCAACGTCGTGCTCACGCCGCACATCGGCAGCGCGACGCGCAGCTCGCGGCTCGGCATGGCGATGCTCGCGGCCGACAACCTCGTGGCCTTCGCCACCGGCGGCGCGCTGCTCACGCCGGTGTCCGCCGGTTGAGCATCGGGCGCGCGCGGCGATGGCGGCGATCTACCTTCAGCGCAGGCACGCGCTGGGCCTGAAGAAGGCCCGCCAGGCGGCGCAGAAGGTGGCCGACGACATGGCCGAGTCGTTCGCCATCGAGAGCGAGTGGGACGGCAACGCGCTGCGTTTCTCGCGCGCGGGCGTCTCGGGCAGCCTCACCGTCTCGAAGGACAGCGTCGTGCTCGACGCGCAGCTCGGGCTGCTGCTGTCGGCGTTCGCGTCGCGCATCGAAGAGCGGCTGCAGAAGGACTTCGACCGCTACTTCGCCTGATGGGGCCCAGTTCTTTCGCGAGCCTGCCTTGACACCCACTGCGATCCAGCTTGGCGGCGCGATCCTGTTCGCGATCGCGGTCGCGCACACCTTCTCGGCCAAGTTCTTCGAGCGCCTGGCGCGCGCGCAGCCGGCGCATGCCGGAATCTGGCACCTGCTGGGCGAGGTCGAGGTGGTCTTCGGCTTCTGGGCGATGGTGCTCATCGCGTGGATGGCTCTCGTCGGCGGCGGCGGGCAGGCGCAGCAGTATCTCGAGTCGCGCAATTACACCGAGCCGATGTTCGTCTTCGTGATCATGGTCGTCGCCGCGAGTCGCCCGATCCTGCGGTTTGCGCTGGCCAGCGTGCAGTTCACCGCGCGCCTGATGCCGATGCCGGCCTCGATGGCCGATTATTTCCTGGCGCTGTCGCTGATCCCGCTGCTCGGCTCGTTCATCACCGAGCCGGCGGCGATGACGCTGGCCGCGTTGATGCTGCGCGACCGCTTCTATTCGCAGGGACTGTCGTCGAGGCTCAAGTACGCCACGATCGGCGTGCTGTTCGTCAACGTCTCGATCGGCGGCACGCTCACGCCGTACGCGGCGCCGCCGGTGCTGATGGTGGCCGGCACCTGGAACTGGGACCTCGCCCACATGATCACCCACTTCGGCTGGCGCTCGGCACTGGCGGTGGCCATCAATGCGCTCGGGGTCACGCTGCTCTTCAGCAGCGAACTGCGCCACGTCGCCGTCAGGACGGATCCGTCCGGCGAACCGGTGCCGCCGGCGCTGATCCTCGTGCACCTGCTCTTTCTCGCAGGGGTGGTCGTGTTCGCGCACCATCCGGTGATCTTCATGGGCCTGTTCCTGTTCTTCCTCGGCGTGGCGCACGGCTACAGCCGCCACCAGGACCGCCTGATCCTGCGCGAAGGGCTGCTGGTGGCCTTCTTCCTCGCCGGCCTGGTCGTGCTGGGAGGGCAGCAGCAGTGGTGGCTGCAGCCGCTGCTCGGGCGGATGAGCCCGACCGCGGTCTACTACGGCGCGACCGCGCTCACCGCGATCACCGACAACGCCGCGCTCACCTACCTCGGCTCGCTGGTGCAGGGGCTCACCGACGAGTTCAAGTACTCGCTGGTGGCCGGCGCGGTCACCGGCGGCGGGCTCACGGTGATCGCGAACGCGCCGAATCCGGCCGGCTACTCGATCCTCAAGGGCAACTTCGAGCACGAGGAGATCAGCCCGCTCGGCCTGTTCGCCGCCGCCGTCATTCCGACCATCGTCGCGATCGCCGCGTTCCGGGCCATCTGAGAGTTGCGCCGCCACGCTGCGGTCTGCTGCGCACGTCATGCGGGATCTTGGTGCGGGCAAAGGCGCGGGCCGGGGCAGCGGGGGCCGATTGGCGTCGGTTTGGCACGCGGGCGCGTACGGCCGTTTGCGGGGCTGGCTGCGGCGGTCGGTGCTACGCACCGACTCCCCTGCGCGGCTCGCGTCGGGGTCGTGCGGCGCAACTCACTTCGCTCGCTGCGCTCGCTTCGTTCAGACAGGGCGCCGCAAGCCAGATTTTACGAAGCGCGCTTCGCGCGCCGCCCCCGACGCTGCGCTGCTCGGCGCCGCAGAAAGCCCCGCAAACGGCCGTACGCGCCCGCGTGCCAAACCGACGCCAATCGGCCCCCGCTGCCCCGGCCCGCGCCTTTGCAGGCAACGTGGCGACGTGCGCAGCCAGAGTCGCACCCTGGTTCGGCCGCGTCTTTGTGCGTGCTGACGATGTGCGGCAGTTGATCGGCGTTTGCACACAAGACGTTTGTCGTCGGAGCGAACACCGGCTGCATTTTCGTCACGGCGAGCGGCGGCGTAGCCCGGCAGGGCGCAGCGCAGCGCGGGGGGCCAGCGGAGAGGGCGATGTCGGGCCGGTCAGGCCGAAGGGCGCGCGGGCCGGACAGGGCGCTGTCTGGGGCGCCGAGCAGCGCAGTCCCGGGGTCGGCGCGCGAAGCGCGCTTCATACATCTGACTTGCGGCGCCCTGTCTGAGCGGAGCTCGCGAAGCGAGCGCAGCGAGTTGCGCCGCACGACCCCGGGACGAGCAGCACAGGGGAGTCGGTGCGCAGCACCGACCGCCACGGCCAGCGTCCTGTCCGGCCCGCGCGCCCTTCGGCCTGACCGGCCCGACATCGCCCTCTCCGCTGGCCCCCCGCGCTGCGCTGCGCCCTGCCGGGCTACGCCGCCGCTCGCCGTGACGCGCCAGCCGTCAGCCCTTGAGGCTCTCGACCAGTGCGATGTACTGCTGCATCGCGTCGTCGCGTCCCGTGCCCTTCAGCTCGTTCCAGGCGTCCCACTTCGCGCGCCCGACCATGTCGGTGAAGCCCGGCCGCTTGCCGTCGACGTCGCCCGAACTCGCCTGCTTGTACAGCGCATAGAGCTTGAGCAGCGTCATGTTGTCGGGGCGCTCCGGCAGCGTTTTCGATTCCGCCACCGCCTGCTCGAACCGGGTGTTCAGGTCGGCCATGATTCCTCCGCGGGTAGTCCGGCAAGTATGATAGCAACGCCCCGGCGGCCGAAGCGCCGGGCATCCGGAGGAATCATGGCCCGCGAGAGGATGTCCAGCGTCGATACCGCCTGGCTGCGCATGGACAGCTCGCGTAACCTGATGATGATCGTCGGGGTCTTCGTGTTCGCGCACCGGATCTCGCGCGACGACCTGGCGCGGCTGCTCGAAGAGCGGCTGCTGAAGTTCGCGCGGTTTCGCCAGCGCATCGATTCCGACCCCACCGGCCACTATTGGGCCGACGACGAAGGCTTCAGCCTCGAGCGCCACCTGGTGCCCGTGAAGCTGCCCCGGGGCGGCGCCCGCGAGTTGCAGCGACTCACCGCGCGGCTGGCCCGGCAACCGCTCGATCCGGCGCATCCGTTGTGGCAGTTCCACCTGGTCGAGGACTACAACGGCACCAGCGCGATGGTCACGCGGATGCATCACTGCATCGCCGACGGCATTGCGCTGGTGCGGGTGATGCTCTCGCTCACCGACGCGGCCGGCCCCGAAGCGCAGGCGCGCGCCGACGAAGACGCCGGGCTCGAGTCGAATCCCTGGGATCCATGGCTCGAGACGTTCACCCGGGGCACGGTCGCCGCGATCGATGCCACGGGCACACTCGTAGCGAAGTCGCTCGACACGGTCGCGCACCCCGACCGGCTGGGCGACTATGCGCAGGCGGGCGGGCGCATGCTGCGCGACACGCTCGCGATCCTGCTGATGACCGACGACACGCACACGCGGCTCAAGGGAACGCCGCGCGGGCGCAAGGCGTTCGCCTGGAACGAGCCGCTGTCGCTCGAAGAGGTGAAGGCGGTCTGCAAGGGGATGGGCGCGTCGGTGAACGACGTGCTGCTGTCCTGCGTGGCGGGTGCGCTACGCCGCTACCTGCTCGGCCGCGGCGACGAAGTCGCCGAAGACTGCGAGATGCGCGCGATGGTGCCGGTGAACCTGCGCCCGGCGTCCGAGCCGATCCACGAGCTCGGCAATCGTTTCGGGCTGGTGCCGCTGTGCCTGCCGGTGGGCATCGCCAGCCCGATCGCCCGGGTGAGCGAGGTGCGCCGGCGCATGCGCGAGCTGAAGGCCGGCTACCAGCCGATCATCGCCTACCTGATGCTCGGCGCGGCGGGCCTGCTGCCGCATCTGCTGCAGACGCAGATTCTCGAATACCTCGGCAACAAGGCGAGCGCGGTGATGACCAACGTGCCCGGGCCCACCGAGACGATCAGCATGGCCGGCGTGCCGCTGGCGCGGATGATGTTCTGGGTGCCGCAGTCGGGCGACATCGGCATCGGCGTGTCGATCCTCTCCTATGCGGGCGGCGTGCAGTTCGGCGTGATGAGCGACACCGCGCTGTGCCCCGATCCCCAGGCGATCATCGACGGTTTCGCGCCCGAGTTCGAGCGGCTGGTGCTGGCGATGGCCATGCTGCCGAACGGCTTTCTGCTCGAGCGCGAGCCCGAACCGGGCGAGCTCGAGCACGCGCTGCTGATGGATCTCGCATGCAGCTGATCGCCGACGACGCCCAGGCGCAGCGCGTGCTGGCGTTCTGGTTCGACGGGCCCGACGGCAGCGAGCGCGGCACGGTGCGCGCCCGCTGGTTCGGCAAGGACGCGGCTTTCGACGAGGAGATCCGCGATGCCTTCGGCGCGCTGATCGAGCACGCGCTGGCGGGCGGCTGCAATCACTGGGCGCACGATGCCGCATCGGCGCCGGCGCTGGTGATCGTGCTCGACCAGTTCATGCGCAACGCGTTTCGCGACACGCCGAAGATGTTCGCCGGCGACGCGGCGGCGCTCGCCGTGGCGCGGCGCATCGTCGCCGAAGGCTGGGACACGGGCTACGACCCGCTGCGCCGCTGGTTCTGCTATCTGCCGTTCGAACACTCCGAGTCGCTCGACGACCAGCGCGAATCGCTGCGCCTGTTCGCCCGGCTGCGCGACGATCCGCTGGCCGGCGGCGCGTGGACCTGGGCAGTGCGCCACCACGAAGTGATCGAGCGTTTCGGGCGCTATCCGCACCGCAACGCGATTCTCGGGCGGGCGTCGACCCCGGCCGAGGAAGCATTCCTGCGCGAGCCCGGCTCGCGATTCTGAGCCGCGGTGCCAGCGATCGAGCCGCCACGCGCGCGCACGCAGGGCTGAATGCCGATGGCGCTGCGCATCCGCTTCGATCATCGCTTCGAGCGGCTGGCCGATGTGCTGCTCGACGAACTCGACCGGGCGAGCGACGATCCGCTGGCCGGGCGCACGGTCATCGTTCCCAGCATCGGGGTCGGCCGATGGCTGCAGCGCCGCGACGCCGCGCGCCACGGCGTCAGCGCGCGGCTGCAGTTCGAATTTGCCGGTCGCTGGCTGTGGCGCACGATGCGCGCCGTGTTGCGCGAGTTGCCCGAGCGCTCGCCGTTCGAGCCGGCGCGGGTGCGATGGCTGCTGATGGAGCTGCTCGGAGATCTCCCGCAGCACGCCGAATTCGCGCTGCTGCGCAAGCGGGTCCGCGAGGAGGGTTCGCTCGCGCGATTCGCGCTGGCGGAGGCGCTCGCGGCGTGCTTCGACCGCTATCTCGCGTACCGCCGCGACTGGCTCGCGCGCTGGCAGCGCGGCCAGTGGGCCGTCGGCGAGCGGCCGCTGTGCGGACACGAGCCCTGGCAGCGCTGGCTGTGGCAGCGCCTGCTCGAGCGCTTGCCCGGCGTGCGCGACGAGCATCCGTACGACCAGTTCATCCGCCTGCTCGGGGCCGATGACGGATCGGTGCGCCGCGCGCTCGGCGCCTCGCGCGTCGCACTCTTCGGCCGCCTCGATCTGTCGCCCGAGCAGTTCGCGCTCTTCGGGCAGCTGTCGGCCTCGATCGAGGTGTCGCTCTACGCGCCCGATCCGTGCCGCGAGCTGTGGACCGACATGCTCGACTCGCGCAGCCTCGCGGCGATCCGCGAACAGCGTCCGGATCTCGCCTGGCTCTACGACGGTGAGCCTTCGCTGCTCGGCAACTGGGGCAGGGTGCAGCGCGACTTCGTCGCGCAGCTGCTGTCGCTCGAGGAGCGCTTCGAGGCGCAGGCCGAAGCGCCGGGTCGCGAAGAAGCCTGGCCGTTCGGCGCCGATGCGCAGTCGGCGCCCGCCGGTACGCTCCAGGCGCTGCAGGCGGCGGTCTTCCTGCGCAGCGACGCACCGTGGCGCGTGCTCGCACGCGACGACGGCTCGATCGCGGTGCTCGGCGCGCACGCCGCGGTGCGCCAGGCCGAAGTGCTGCACGAGCGGCTGCTCGAATGCTTCGAGACGCTGCCGCGACTTGCGCCCTCCGAGGTGGTGGTCTATTGCGCCGACGTCGAGGCTGCGGCCGCCGCGATCGAAGGCGTCTTCGACAGCCAGCCCGAGGGGCGCAGGATTCCGTACGCCATCAGCGGGCGCGCGCCGCGCGCCGACCCGCTGGTGGCCGCGGCCCAGCAACTGCTCGCGCTGGCGCTGCGCCCGCTCGCGGCGCCCGAGCTCGATGCCTGGCTGCGCAGTCCCGCGGTGATGGAGGCGCTCGCGCTCGACGCCTCCGAGGTCGAACGCCTGGCGGCCTGGTTCGAAGCCGCGGGCGCGCGCCGCGGACTCGACGAGGAAGAGGGTTCGCCCAAGCACAGCCTGCGCGCGGCGATCGACCGCTTGCTGCTCGGCGCCGCGCTGGGCAGCCGGCACGCGGTGGGCGACCTGCTTGCGGTGCCCGGCGCGCAGGGCACGCGCGCGCGCATCCTCGAGGCCTGGTTGCCGGTGGGCGACGCGCTTGCGACGCTGCGCGCCACGGCACGCTCGCCGCGGCCGCTCGCCGACTGGTGCGCGGCGCTCGGCGATGCACTCGAAGCGCTGTTCGGCGAAGTGCGCGAGCACGCTCCGGGGCTGCAGCGCGTACGCGATGCGCTGGCCGGCCTGCTCGCGAGCGCGGCCGGCATGCCGCCCGTCGCGCTCGACGGTGCGGCGTTCGAGCGCGCATTCGCCGATGCGCTGGCGCTCGGTGCCGGCGCCGCAATGCCTTCGGGCGCGGTCACCGTGTGCCCGCTCGGCAGCCTTCCCGGCGTGCCGTTTCGGGTGGTCTGCCTGTTCGGCATGGACGAGGGAGCGTTTCCGCGCAGGAGCGCGCGCGACGAACTCGACCTGATGCGCCGCGCGCCGCGCTTCGGTGACCGGCTCGCCCGGATCGACGAGCGCGGCGTGTTCCTCGACGCGGTGCTCGCGGCGCGCGACCGGCTGATCGTGTTGTGCCGCAGCCGCAACGCGCGCGACGACACGCCGCTGAATCCGTCGCCGCTGGTCGACGAGCTGCTCGCCTACCTGTCGGCACGGCTCGATCCGGCAGCGAGCGGCGCGGCGTTCGAGACTCCGCGCCGCCGGCATCCCGACGCGGCCGGCCTGCCGGCGCTGATCGAATATCCGCTGCATCCGTTTTCGGCGCGCAGCTTCGCGGCCGGCGGCAGCTATGCGCAGGAGTGGCTCGCCGCCGCGCGCGAGCTCGCGCGGCCGCTGCCCTCGCGCGCGCCGGGCATCGGTGCGCTCGCCGGCCTGCAGGCGGCCTGTGCCGCCGACCGATCGCCCGGGGCCGGGGCGCCGCGTGCGGCCACGCTCGCGGTGGAGGCGCTGCGCGACGCGCTCGCCGATCCGCCGGCCAGCTGGCTGCGCGAGGCGCTGGGCGTGCGCCTGCTGCGCGAGCGGGCGCCGCCCGAAGATACCGAGCCGTTGTGGATCGCCGATGACGAGCGCGTGCTGATGCAGTCCTGCGTCGAGCGGCTGCTGGCGGGCGAGGATGCGCGCCGCCTGGTCGAAGAGCTCGCGCTCGCGCCGCCCACCGCAGCGGGCGCGCCGGGACGCAGCCAGGCCGAGGCGATCGTGCGGCGCGCGCGTGCTCTGGTCCGGGAGGTCTTGCCCGAGGGGCCTGCGGCGCCGAAGCAGGCCCCCGTGACGGTGGCGGTGACGCTCGACGAGGTGCGCATCGTTGCGGCCGCGCCGATGCTCGGCGCCGACGGTGCGCCGGTCTTCGCCACCGCGTTTCCGCTGGGCATGCACGCGCTGATCGATGCGTGGCTGCGCGCCGCGCTGTGGCGCGAGACGCATGGCGGTCCGCCTGCGCGCCTGGTCGCGCCCGACTGGTTCGTGGAACTGGGCTGCCCCGATCCGCAGCGCAGCCTGCGCCACGCGCTCGCGTGGGCCAGGCGCATCGGCAGCGAGCCGCTGGCGCTGTTTCCGCGCAGCTGGCTGCGCTACGCGCTGGCGCTGGTTGCGCCCGCGCGCGGCGGCGCGCAGCGTGCGCCGCACGAACGCGAGGCCACGGCCCGCGAACGCGCGCGCGCCACGCTCGTCGGCAGCGGTTTCGCCGGGCCGGTGCCCGAGCTGGCGCGGCCGGCCGCGCTCGCGCTGCTGCGCGACGCCGAGCCCGATCTCGAGGCGGTGCTCGGGCTGGGCGAGCGCGTCTACCGTCCGATTCTCGACGACGTGGTGCTGCGCGCCCGCCGCGAGGAGCAGTCGTGAGCGATCCGCTGGCCGCACACCCGGTCTTCGACGCCCGGATCCTCGAGGGGCTGCATCTGCTCGAGGCCGATGCCGGCACCGGCAAGACCTGGACCATCGCCGGACTGGTCGTGCGCGCGCTCGTCGAGCGCGGGCTGGGCATCGAGCAGGTGCTCGTGGTGACCTTCACCAACGCGGCCACTGCCGAGCTGGGTGCGCGCATCCGCCAGCGCATCGCGCAGCTCGAGCGGCTGCTCGACGATCGCCTCGAGGGGCGAGCCAGCGCGGTCGACGAACCGTTCTGCAGCGCCTTCGCCGCGCGCCTCGACGACGCGGCGGCGCATCGTGCGCGTTCGCTGCTGCGCGTCGCACTGGCGCGGGCCGACGAAATGGCGGTGTACACGATCCACGGCTACTGCCAGCGCGTGATCGACGAGCACGCGCTGTCGATCGGAGTGCCGGCCGGCCTGCCGGTGAGCGCCGGGAGTACCGCGCCCGAGCTCGAGCGACTCGCCGACTGGTGGCGCGCGCAGGCGCGCGAGGCTTCGCCCGCGCGGTTGCTCGCGTTTCGGCTCGCCGGGCTCGACCCCGGGACGCTGCGCGCCGCGGTGCGCGCGATCGCCGCGCAGCCGCTGGCGCGCGTGGCGCCCGCCGCGGCCGAATGGCGCGACATCGAGCGCGAGCTGGCCGAGGCGCGCGAAGCGCTCGCCGCGGCGCTGGCGAGCGAAGGCGATGCGCTGCTCGGCTGGCTCGGCACGAGGGGCAACGCCGACGGCACGCGCTTTCGTGTCGGCTGGGCGACCGGCTGGCTCGCTGCGTTGCGCGAGTTCTGCGCCGACCCGCAGCCGGCAGCGCTGCCCGACGCGCTCGCCAGGCTCGCGGTTTCGCGCTTCGGTGATCGCGTGCCGCCATTCGCGCTGCCGCTCGCCTGCGAGCGGTTCGTGTCGATCGGCGGCTCGCTCGCAAAGCTTCCGGCACTGGTCGCGCAGGAGATCGCCGCCTCGGCGCACGCGAGTCGCCCGGACGCGCTCGCGCAGGCCAGCGTACTCGGCTTCGACGAGCTGCTGCGCGTGGTGCACGATGCGCTCGCCGACCCCGATGGCGGCGCGGCACTCGCCGCAGCGCTGCGCGAGCGGCATCCGATGGCGCTGATCGACGAATGCCAGGACACCGATGCGCTGCAGTGGGCGATCTTCAGGCGTGTCTACGTCGAGGGGGCTGCCAGCGCAGGGGGCGCTCGCACGCACGCGGGTGCTTCCGCGGGCCACGGTTCGGCCTCGCCCGGGCTGGTGCTGGTCGGCGATCCGAAACAGGCGATCTACGCGTTCCGCGGCGCCGACGTCTACTCGTATCTCGATGCGCGCGACGCGGTGCGGCGCATTCACCGGCTGGGCGAGAACCAGCGCTCGAGCCGCGCGCTGATCGGCGCGGTGAACGTGCTCTTCGGTCGCGAGCGGCCGTTCCTGGTCGACGAGATCGGCTTCGCCGACGCCGCGGTCGGTGCGCGCCCGCGGCGCGCGCTCGTCGTCGACGGTGAAGCCGACCGCGCTGCACTCACCGTCGTGCGGCTGCGGCCCGACCCGGACACCGGCTGGCTGGTCGCGGCAGCGGCGCAGCGCCAGGCAGTCGAGGCCTGCGTCGGCGAGATCGGCCGGTTGCTCGACGGCCGCGCGCAACTGGGCGAGCGCGCGCTGCAACCCGCCGACATCGCGGTGCTGGTCAACACGCACCGGCAGGGCGCCGGCATCAAGCGCGCGCTGGCTGCGGCCGGAATCGGCGCAGCCGAGGTCTCGCGCGACAGCGTGCTCGGCACGCTCGAATGCAGCGAACTGATGCGCGTCGTCGCGGCGATCGCCGACCCGACCGATCCGGGGCTGTTGCGCGCGGCGCTCGCGACTACGCTGCTGGGCGAAGACGCGGCGAGCCTGGCTGCGCTCGATGCCGATCCGGGTCGCGCGCTCGCGGCCGCGTCGCGCTTCGCGCGCGCGCGCGAGGACTGGCTGCGTCGCGGCCCGATCGCCGCGCTGCGCAGGCTGCTGCGCGAAGAGGGCGTCGCAGCGCGGCTGGCGGCGACGCGCGACGGCGATCGGCGGCTCACCAACCTGATGCACCTGGTCGAGCTGCTCGGCGACGACGAGGAAGCGCGTCGCGGTCCGCAGCCGGCGCTGCGCGCCTGGGCACGGCGCCGCGCCTGTGGCGCACCCGACGAGCGCGAGACCGAGGAGTTGCGCCTGGAGAGCGACGAAGACCTGGTGCGCATCCTCACGGTGCACAAGAGCAAGGGGCTCGAATACCCGGTGGTCTTCCTGCCATTCGCGTGGTCCGCCAGGCCCTTCGACGCTGCGGCGAGACCGTGCACCTGGCACGAGCGCACTGACGGGGCCGGCTGGCGCGCCGTGCTCGACTTCACGCCCGGCGAGCAGGCGAGGCGCCAGTGCGCCGCCGAATTCCACGCGCAGGCGTTGCGCGCGGCCTACGTCGCGCTGACCCGTGCCGAGCAGCGCTGCTATCTGTTCTGGGGTGCGGCCGCGGGTGCGCAGTACTCGCCGCTCGCGTGGCTGTTGGCCGACCTCGATCCGGCGGAACAGCGCGACCGGCGGGCCGGCGCGAAAACGCCGCCGCCACTGGACGAGGAGACGATCGGGTGCGCGCTCGAGGCGTGGCGCGAGCGCGCCTGCGCGGCCGATCCGGCGGCGCTGCGCGTCGTCGACGCGCCCACGCTCGCGCCGGCCGCCTCGGTCGAAGCCCCGGGTACCGCACCTGCCGCAACCGGCGCAGGCGCCGGCTTCTCCGACGCCGCGGCTGCCGTGCGTGCACCCGGCACACCGGCTCCGGCGCTGCTCGCGGCGCGCGCGTGGCGCACGACGATTCCCGCGCCGCTCGTCACCAGCAGTTTCAGTTCCATCGCCACCTCGCTGCATGGGCCGGACGGCGGCGCCGCCCGGGTGCTCGACGCGGTCGAGCGCCCCGACCACGACCAGCAGCCGTTGCTGTCCGGGACGCCCGGCGACCCCGTTGCGCTCGTCGACGCGTCGATCCGCTTCCGCTTTCCCGCCGGCGCACAGGCCGGCACCTGTCTGCACGGGGTGCTCGAGGACGCGCGTTTCGACGCGCCGTTCGATCGCGCTGCGGTCGCCGGGCGACTCGCTCGCGGCGGCTACCGGCGCTTCGATCCGGCCGAGCTCGCGCAGTGGCTCGAGCAGGTGGTCGCGACGCCGCTGCGGGCGGCGCAGGGCGAGACCCTGCGCCTGCCCGAAGTGCCCGCGTCGCGGCAGGTGCGCGAACTCGATTTCATGCTCGCGGCCGACGCGGTGTCCGATCGCGCGCTGGTCGACGCGGTCGGCACGGAGTTCGACTTCGACGTCGCCGCCGGCGCCGTGCGCTGGAGCGGCTTCCTGCGCGGCTTCATCGACCTGGTCTTCGAGCATCACGGCCGCTATTACCTGCTCGACTGGAAGAGCAACCACCTCGGCACCTCTGCGGCCTGTTATGCGGCGGGCCCTCTCGATGCGGCCATGCGCGCCAACGCCTACCCCCTGCAGGCCTGCCTGTACGCGCTCGCGCTGCACCGCTGGCTGCGCCGCAGGCTGCGCGACTACGACTACGAGCGCCACTGCGGCGGCGCGTTCTACGTCTTCCTGCGCGGTGCCGGGCTCGATGCGCCGGGCGCGCCAGGCGCGGGCGTGCACGCGCTGCGGCCGAGTGCGCGGCTCGTCGACGCGCTCGACCGTCTCTTCGCCGGATCGCCGGCATCGAGGCGCCGATGATGCGCGCGAGCGAGCCCGGAGTGCGGGTGGCGCGCGAATTCGGCCGCGCAATGCAGGCGCTGCACGCGCGAACCGGCGGCGATGCGGCGAGCGCCGCGGCCGTCGGGCGCTTCGCGGCGCTCGCCTGGCGCGCGGCCGATGCGGGGCACGTCTGCGTGGACGTCGACGACGCGGCCGAGCGCGAGATGCTCACGCTCAGCCCGGTGGTCGGACCTTCCGGCGAGCCGCGCCCGCTGGTGCTCGAGCGCGGGGCGCTCTACCTGCACCGGCTCTGGCGTGCGGAGACCGCGCTCGCCCGGGCCGTGCGTGCGCTCGACGTCGCCGCGCCGCTGCACGGTTGCGAAGATCCGGCGCGCGTGGTCGGTGAAGTGTTCGGCCGCGTCGACGCCGACGATCCGCAGCAGCGCGCGCTCGCCTGTGCGCTGCTGCGCAGGCTCACCGTGCTCTCCGGCGGCCCCGGCACCGGCAAGACCACCACGCTCGCGCGCCTGGTGGTCGCATTCGCGCGCGCCGTGCCGCAGGCGCGCATCGCTTACGCCGCACCCACCGGCAAGGCTGCGGCCCGGCTTGCGCAGTCGCTGGGTGCGCAACTGGCCGCGCTCGATCCATCGGGCGCGTTGCGCGCGCGCCTGCCCGCAGCCGGCCAGACGGTGCACCGGCTGCTCGGCCCGCGTGTCGATGACCCTGGCTGCGCCCCGATGCCGCTCGATGAAGACCTGGTCATCGTCGACGAGGCTTCGATGCTCGACATCGAGCTGTCGTCCAGGTTGCTCGGTTCGATCGGGCCCGGCGCACGGCTGGTGCTCGCCGGCGATCGCGACCAGCTCGCGTCGGTCGAAGCCGGCGCGGTGTTCGCCGACCTGTGCGCGGCGCCGCTGGGCGGCGTGGTCGTGCTCGAGCGCAATTACCGGCAGCAGGACGCGCCCGACATCGGTACGCTGGCCGCCGCGATCCGTGCGCGCGCCGCGGATGCGAACGTGATGATCGACTGGCCGGCCACGATCGCGCTCGCCGCGCCCGAGCCGGCAGCGATCGTCGAAGAGGCGCTGCACGCCTGGCGCGACGCGTTCGACGCGGTGGTTGCGGGTGCTGGGCCGCAGCAGGTGCTCGCGGCCTACGACCGGCATCGCGTGCTCGCGGCCATGCGCGAGGGGCCGCTCGGCGTCGATGCGCTGAACGCCGCAATCGCCGTGCGCGCACGGCGGTTGGCGGCGGGCACCGGGAGCCCCGACTGGTATGCTGGAAGGCTCGCAATGGTGACGAAGAACGAACCGGGCCTCGGGCTGTTCAACGGCGACGTGGGCGTGTGCGTGCCGCATCGGCAGGGCGGCGCACGCGACGCCGACCTGGTGGTGGCCTTCGATGGACCGGCCGGCGTGCGACTGTTTCCGGTGCTGCAGATGCCCGCCTGCCAGGATGCCTGGGCCCTCACCGTGCACAAGTCGCAGGGCTCGGAGTTCGAGTCGGTCGCGCTGGTGCCCGCGCCCGCGGGTCACCCGCTCGCCACTCGCGAGCTCGTCTACACCGGGGTCACGCGTGCACGACGCCGCTTGAGCGTCTGGGGCTCGCGCGATGCCATCGAGCAGGCGGCGCTGCGCCCCACCGAGCGCCATGGCCGGCTGGCCGAGCGCCTGGCAGGCGCCTGATGTCCGCCCCGGCGCGATCGCGATGAACCAGTTGCTGCTCGCCCGCCTGTTCCCGTTCCTGCGCTGGTGGCCGCTGGTGGATGCGCACAGCCTGCGCTCCGACCTGGTCGCCGGACTGGTCGGCGCACTGATGGTGCTGCCGCAGGGCATCGCGTTCGCCACGCTCGCCGGCCTTCCGCCCGCCTACGGCCTGTATTGCGCGATCGTGCCCACCATCGTCGCCGGCCTCTACGGCTCGTCGATGCACACCGTCTCCGGTCCGACCAACGCGCTGTCGCTGATGACTTTCGCGGCGCTCGCGCCGCTCGCGACGCCCGGTTCGACCGTCTACATCGAGATGGCCGCCACGCTGGCCTTCCTGGCCGGCCTTTGCATGCTCGCGCTCGGCGTGCTGCGGCTCGGCCTGCTGGTGAACTTCATCTCGCAGCCGGTGATCGTCGGCTTCACGGCTGGCGCCGGCATCCTCATTCTCGTGAGCCAACTCGGCCCGCTCACCGGCATCCCGGTGCCGCAGGGCACCTCGTTCGTGCGCACGCTGGGGCTGGTCGCGCGCAGCCTGAACGAGACCATGCCGGCGGTCGTGGCGGTCGCATTCGCCACGATCGGCGTCAACTGGGCGGTGCGCCGCTGGCGGCCGCGCTGGCCCAGCATCGTGCTGGCGATGCTCGCCGGCGTGGCCGTGGCGATCCTGCTGAACCTGCTGTTCGGCGAAGCGCGCACCGGCATCACGATGCTCGACCCGATTCCGCGGCGCCTGCCGCCGTTCGCGTGGCCGCACCTCGACCCCGGCGCGCTGGGCCAGCTGAGCGGCGTGGCGGTCGCGGTCGCGATCGTCTCACTCACGCAGTCGGTCTCGATCGCCAAGGCACTCGCGCTGCGTACCGGCCAGCGCATCGACGGTAACCAGGAGTTCATCGGCCAGGGGCTGTCGAACATGGCCGCGGGCCTGTTCTCGGGCTTTCCCACCAGCGCCTCGGTCAACCGCTCGGGGCCGAACCTCGAGGCCGGGGCGGTCACGCCGATGTCCGCGGTCTTCGCCGGCATCCTGCTGGCGGCGATCGTGCTGGTGTTCGCGCCGCTCGTGGCCTGGCTGCCGCTGCCGGCAGTGGCCGGCGTGCTGTGCCTGGCGGGCTGGTCGCTGATCGATTTCACGCGCATCCGCGCCACGCTGCGCATGAGCCGCGGCGAGGGCGGGGTGCTGCTGCTCACCATGTTCGGCACGCTGGTGATGCGGCTCGAGGTCGCGGTGCTCGTCGGCGTGGCCACTTCGCTGGTGCTGTACCTGAACCGCACCTCGCGGCCCACGATGCGCAGCCTGGTGCCCGACGACCGCAGTCCCGAGCGCGCGCTGGTGCCGGTGGAGGCCGACCGGCGCGAATGCCCGCAACTGAAGATCATGAGCGTGGAGGGATCGATCTATTTCGGTGCGGTCAACCACGTCGCCACGCATTTCGACGCGCTGCGCGAGTTCGCGCCCGGCCAGAAACACCTGCTGCTGATCGCACGCAACGTCAACTTCGTCGACGTCGCCGGTGCCGACCTGCTGGTCTCGGAAGCGAAGCGCCGCGTCGCCGACGGCGGCGCGCTCTATCTGCACGGGCTGCGCCCGCAGGTCGAGAGCTTCCTCGGGCGCGGCGACGCGCTCGCGACGATCGGCGCGCGTCGCGTGTTCGCCAGCAAGAGCGTGGCGATCGCCGACATCTTCACGCGCCTCGACCCGGAGATCTGCCGGCGCTGCACCGCGCGCATCTTCTACGAGTGCCAGCAGATCGAGCCGATCGGCGACAGCACCGCGCCCTCGGGCAGCGAGCGCTGAATCCGGCCTTCAACGAGCGCCGGCGAAGAGCTTCTCCATCTCGCGGCGAAACGCCACCGCCGGATTCCCCGCGTCGATGCCGACGTCGCTCCAGCGCACCGCCTGCCCGGCCGCGACCCGGCGCTTCAGGCGCACGCCGTGCGCCAGCCCCAGCGGCAGGCCGCCGACGGCCAGCGAGTCGGCCGAGGGCATCAGCCGGCCATAGACGGTGAACCCGCCTTCGCCGTCGAGCGTCTCGCCGGCCTTCAGGTCGCGCTTGGCGGTGGCCACGACGTCGCCGTGCCAACCCTCGGGCGCGCCGGTGGGCTCGCCGCGCAAGCCGACCGAAGCGACGCTGATGCCGAGTTCCAGGCCGATCAGGTGGTACGGCTTGTACATCGCGGTGTAGTTGCCGCTGCGGTCGGTGACCAGCCCGTATTCGCGAAAGCAGCGGCGCACGTAGTCGGAGTCGCCGGCGAACGTGACGTAGACGCCCCAGCGCAGGTCGCGATGCACCGGCCGGCCGTCGCGCTCGACGCTGGAGATCACCTCGACCTGGCCGCGGTGCTGCAACTGGCCGCCGTCCTCGCGCGGGCACAGCACCTGTGCGAGGTCGTCCACGCCGCAGGGCGGAAACGCCAGCCCCGAGGCTGCCGGGCGCAGGCCGGCGGCATTGGCCACGGCAGCCATCTCGATCGCCGACTTGGTGCCGTCGAGGAACGAATTGAACATCCGGGGGTTCAGTCCGCCGAGCTTCGCATCCTCGGCGCTGATCCCGTAGTACGGCCAGACGGTGTGCGGCGTCGAGCGGTGGTACTCGGGCAGGTACTTCGTGCCCTTGCCGGCCGCGACCACCTCGAAGCCCGCGGCGCGCGCCCAGTCGACCATTTCGCAGATGAGCGCCGGCTGGTCGCCGTAGGCGAGCGAATAGACCACGCCCGCCTCGCGGGCGCGGCGCGCGAGCAGCGGGCCGGCCAGCGCGTCGGCTTCGACGTTGACCATCACGATGTGCTTGCCGTGGCGGCAGCAGGCGAGCACGTGCTCGACGCCCGCTGCCGGCTGTCCGGTGGCGTCGATGACGACGTCGATTTCGGGCGCCGCGATCAGCGCCTGCGCGTCGTCGAGCAGGCGCACCGTGCCCTTGCGCGCCGCCTCGGAAAGCGTGCGCGCGCCCAGCGCCCCGGCCGGCCAGCCGACCCGGCGCAGCGCGGCCCTGGCACGCGCCGGGGAGAGGTCGGCCACGGCGACGAGCCGGATGCCCGGCGTGCGCCGTGCCTGCGAGAGATACATCGATCCGAACTTGCCCGCTCCGATCAACCCGACGCGCAGTGGCCGCCCGTCGTCGGCGCGCTGCCGGAGCATGCGGTGCAGGTTCATCAGTCGATCTCGGCGCGCGCCATCTCGACGTCGAGGCGCTCCATCGCGTCCATCGGCTCGAACGCGGCGGCCTGCGCATACAGCGCCTCGGCCTCCTTCAGCGCTTTCTTGCCCTCGAGCATCACCAGCCCGTTGGCGTACTCGACGCGCGCGATCGCCGAGTCGGGGTTCAGTTCGAGCGCCTTGCGGAACAGCCGCAGCCCCTCGTCGCGCTTCGCCCCGTAGGTCATCCCGGCGATCATCGCGCCCACCTTGTCGATCACTTCGGCATGGAAGGCGCCGAGCGCGATGTGCGCGTCGGCGTGCTTCGGCGCCAGCCTGATCGCCTGCGTGAGCGCGTCGCGCACCTTGCCGCCCAGCCCCTGCGCCAGCGCCTTGGTGACCGAGATGCCCTGTCCGTAGCGGCCGATCGCGTAGGCGTACAGGTAGTACGCGTTGGCGTTTCTCGGCTCGGCGGCCTGCTGCGCTTCGCAGCGAGCTGCCACTTCCTGGAACAGCTCGAGCTTCCTCTTCTCCGACTTCTCGAGGTAGTTCGCGTAGATGTTGGTCGCCTTGTTCGCCGCGACGAGCCCGGCGCCGCCCGCCTTCAGGCCCGCCTCGGCGGCCTGCTGGAAGCGGCCGGCGTGATAGTCGATCCAGGCCGCGATCACCGCGTCGTCCTTCGGCCACGGCTCGCAGTCGCCGCGGTGCAGCCGCGCCCAGTGCTTCTTCAGCGTCGCGGGCGTGTATTCGTAGTGCCTGTCGGCGTGCGGAAAGGCGGTCCACCTGGACATGTTCGCTCCTGGTCGGTTCAGCTGCGAATGTACTCCCGGGAAAGCCGCTGGAACAGTTCGCGTCCCTCGGGCTCGAGCCACGGGGCGATCATCGACAGCACCTGGTAGGCGCCGCGCGCCATCGCCGCGCTCTGGTAATCCGCCTCGCCGAAGCGGCGGGCGTTGCGGATGTATTCGAACGACAGCCAGTAGGTGGCCACCACCACCATGTTGGTCGCGAGCGACTCGATCTCGCGCTCGGCGCCGGCCAGCGCGCCGCTGGCCGCGAGCGAGCGGCACAGTGCGCGCGCAGCCGCGGTCTTGCGGTCGACGATCGTGCGAAAGCGCATCTCCAGGCGCCGGTTCTTCGAGAGCAGGTCGTTCAGGTCGCGATAGACGAACCGGTAGCGCCAGATCGACTCGAACAGCAGGTGCAGGAAGAGCCACGCATCCTCGAAGTCCACCTGCCTGCGCAGCGGTCCGTCGAGCAGCGGGTCGATGTCGCGCTCGAACTGCTCGAACAGCGCGTTGACGATGTCGTCCTTGTTGCGGAAGTGGTAGTAGAGATTGCCCGGACTGATGTTCATCTCGTCGGCAATCGCGCTGGTGGTGACGTTGGGTTCGCCGAGGTCGTTGAACAGCCGCAGCGAAAGCTCCAGGATGCGCTCACGGGTGCGCCGCGGCGGCTTTCGCTGCATCTCGTTCTCCTCAGGTCGGCTCGGCTGCCTTGCGCGCCGCGACGATGCCCACCGCGCGGTCGAGGTCGTCGAGCGTGCGCCCGAGACGATCGAGCGTGGCGGCGGCGCGCGTGACCGGCGCGCGTGCGTCGGCGCGCAGTTCGCGCACCAGGCGCGGCGCCGGATGGCGCAGCACGCCGAGGTTGATCGACAGTCCGTGGCGGCGCAGCACCGGTTCGAGCGTCGCGTGCCGCTCGAGCAGGTCGGCGCGAGTGGCCAGGTAGGCGTGCTCGCACAGCCGGCGCCGGCTCGACAGGCTGAAGATGTTGGTGAAGAAGGTGTCGGCGTCGTCGCGGCGCGGCTCGAACAGCACCACGTCGGAGCCCGGATGGGTGACGCGGTATTTCGCCAGCCCGACGCTCATGCGCGAGCGGATCGCGGTGCGGATCGTCTGTGCCATCACCGTGCTGATGCCCGAGCGTGAAACCCGCCGCGCCCCGGCCTGTATCGCCTGGTAGGGCACCAGCGGATTCACGCACAGCACCAGGCCCACTCCGTAGTCGAGCGCCACCGATGCGTGCATCGTCTTGTTCAGCGCGCCGTCGAGGTAGTGCCGGCTGCCGATGCGCACCGGGGCGAACAGCCCGGGCACCGCGCTCGACGCGATCGCCGCGCGCGAGATCGGAACGTGATCGAAGCCGCGCGAGCCGAACTCGACCGGGTCTCCCGAATCGATGTCGGTGGCGACGATGCGCAGCGGTGCGCGCGTGCGCCGGAAGTCGTTGGTGCGCCCGGGTTGCGAGAGCAGGTGCGCGAGCTTGCGCTCGGCGGGGCTGCCGTCGACCAGTCCGTTGGGCAGCAGGCGCAGGCCGCGCTCGATCGCGCGCCACAGCACTGCCTGCGGGCCGAGAAGCACTTCGCCCAGCCCGGCGCTCACCGACGCGCCCAGACCCGACGGCGCCGAGCGCAGCGCGCGTCGCCACTCGCGGTACGCGGGCCGCAGCAGCAGCGCCGGATCGAAGTCGGTTTCGACGTCGCCGTCCTCGACGAACATGCGCACCATGCGGTGCGCGGTGATGCCGTTCACCAGCCCGGCAGCGATGAACGCGCCTGCGCTCACGCCGACGTAGGCGTCGAGCCGGGTGAGGTCGAGTCCGTCGATCGACTCGGCGAGCGCGCACAGCGCGCCCAGTTCGTAGGCGGCGCCCATGAAGCCGCCGCCGGCCAGCGCCAGGCCGATGCGGCCCGGCGTGCCCGATCGTGGACGACTCGTGGCCATCGAGCGCGCCGTTCCGGGTCGCGTTGCCGCGCCGGTCAGGACGCTGCCCGGGTACGCCGCGTCGCTTTCTTCGCCGGCGCCTTCGTTGCGGCAGCCTTGCGCGGTGCCGCGGCCTTGCGCGCGCGCACCGGTGCCGTGCCGCTCAGCGCCTGCACGCTCGCGTTGAGCGAGTCGACGCGCTCCATCAGCGACTGGACGTCCTTGCTGGTGGGCACGCCAAGGCGGGTGAGCGCCCGCGAGACGCGATCCTCGAACACCTGTTCGAGCTTGTCCCACGACTGGGTCGCCTGCTTCGTGATGTCGCCGGCGGCCTTGCTCACCTTGCCGGTGACCTCGCCGATCTTCTCTTCGGTCATCGCGCGTGTGCGCCGCTGGATGCCCATGCCTTCCCTCACGAGAGCGTCGAACACCTTTCCGCCCTCGGCCTGGGCCTTCGAAAACGCGCCCAGTCCGGCGAGCCAGATCTGCTGCGCCGATTCGCGGATCGCCGCCGCCAGTTGTTTGCCGTCGGGCTTGTCTGCCGCCATTTTCTGGAGTTTCTTCACCATGACGCTGTTCCTCGTCGTAAATGCGACGGCGCGGTGGCCGGCGCGGGTTGTGCCTGCATCGGCAGTCTAGGCAGACCCGCTAGAGCCGACACACTAAAGGAGCGCGGCGGTCGATACAATGGCCACGATCGATTTACGACGGATCAGGGGGGAAGCCCATGAACTACTTCATCACCGGCGCCACCGGCTTCATCGGTCGCAGGCTCGTGCGCAAGATCCTCGAGCGGCGCGGCGCGGTCGTCCATTTCCTGGCGCGCGACGCCTCTCCCGAGAAGCTCGCGCCGCTCTACGCGTTCTGGGGTGTCGACGCGAAGCGCGCGATCCCGGTGGTGGGCGACATCGCGCGGCCGGGCCTGGGCATCCGGCCGGCCGAGCGCAAGCGGCTCGACGGCAAGATCCGGCACATGTTCCACCTGGCGGCCATCTACGACCTGAAGGCGGGCGCCGAAGAGCAGGTGACGGTGAACGTGCAGGGCACCCGGCACGTGGTCGAGTTCGCCAACGCGATCGGCGCGGGCTGCCTGAACCACGTGTCGTCGATCGCCGCGGCGGGGCTGTACGAGGGCGTGTTCCGGGAAGACATGTTCGAGGAGGCCGAGAACCTCGATCACCCGTACTACGCCACCAAGCACGAATCCGAGGGCATCGTGCGCCGCGAGTCGAAGGTGCCGTTCCGCATCTACCGGCCAGGCCTGGTCGTCGGCGACTCACGCACCGGCGAGATGGACAAGATCGACGGCCCCTATTATTTTTTCAAGCTGATCCAGCGGATGCGCCAGATCGTGCCCTCCTGGATCCCTTCGGTCGGCATCGAGGGCGGGCGAATCAACATCGTTCCGGTCGACTTCGTCGTCGCCGCGCTCGATCACATCGCGCACGCCAGGGGGCTCGACGGCGGCTGCTTTCACCTCGTCGATCCCGAGCCGATGCGCGTCGGCGACCTGCTGAACGCCTTCGCCAGGGCCGCGCACGCGCCGCTGATGTCGATCCGCATCAACGCGGCGCTGGTCGGCTTCATTCCGAAGAGCGTCACGAAGGGGCTGATGGCGCTCACGCCGGTGCGGCGCGTGCGCAACGCAGTGATGAAAGACCTCGGCCTGCCCGACGACATCCTGCAGTTCGTCAACTACCCGACGCGCTTCGACTGCCGCGAGACGCTGGCCGCGCTCGAAGGCAGCGGCATCGCCTGCCCGCGCCTGGACGACTATGCCTGGGTGCTCTGGGACTACTGGGAGCGCCACCTCGATCCCGACCTGTTCATCGACCGCACGCTCAAGGGGCAGGTGGGCGGCAAGGTGGTGCTGATCACCGGCGGATCGTCGGGCATCGGGCTGGCAGCCGCGCGCAAGATCGCGGCCGCCGGCGCCACCACCGTGATCTGCGGGCGCGACGAGACCAGACTCGACGAAGCGCGGCGACTGGTCGAGGCCGATGGCCACAAGCTGGCCACCTTCGCGGTCGACCTCGCCAGCGCCGAAGACTGCGACCGCATGACGCGCTGGCTGATCGACGAGTTCGGCGGCGTCGACGTGCTGGTGAACAATGCCGGGCGCTCGATCCGCCGCGGCATCGAATCGAGCTTCGAGCGCTTCCACGACCTCGAGCGCACGATGCAGTTGAATTACTTCGGCGCGGTGCGCGTCACCATGGGGCTGCTGCCGAAGATGATCGAGCGGCGCCGCGGCCACATCGTCAACATCAGCTCGATCGGCGTGCTCACCAACGCTCCGCGCTTCTCGGCCTACGTCGCGTCGAAGGCCGCGCTCGATGCCTGGACGCGTTGCGCGGCCAGCGAGTTCGCCGACGTGGGCGTCACCTTCACCACGATCAACATGCCTCTGGTGCGCACGCCGATGATCGCGCCCACCAGGCTGTACCAGAACGTGCCCACGCTGTCGCCCGAGGAAGCGGCCGACCTGGTGATCCAGGCGATCGTCTACAGGCCGGTGCGCATCGCGACGCGACTCGGCATCGCCGGCGAGGTGCTGCACGCGCTGGTGCCGAAGATCGCGCAGATCGTGATGAACACCTCGTTCCGCATGTTCCCCGACTCGGATGCGGCCCGGGGCGCGAAGGACGCCACCGGAAAGCCGCCGCAGCTCAGCGCGGACCAGATCGCGTTCCAGCAGCTGATGCGCGGCATCCACTTCTGAACGTTCGGCCGGCCGCGCGGGGCGGCGCGCCCGCCGCGAGGCGCCGCGCTCACCGCGTGGCGACCGTGTCGATCGCTTCGATCGCGTGCGCCCAGGCGTCTCGGTCGTAGGCCAGTTCCACGTGCCCGCGCGCGAAGAGTTCGATCGTGCGCGCTCCGTCGAGCGTCTGGATCGTCTGCGGCGCGACGATGTTGTCGTGCACCGACAGGATCACGGTGAACGGCACGCCGGCGCGGCTGCCTTCCCGGGCGGCGAGCGCGCGCAGCCAGTCGCTGTCCCGTCGCATCTGCGCGACGTTGCGCCCGTAGCCGTAGCGCGCCAGCCAGGTGCCGCGGTGCGGCGTGCCGAGCGTGACCACCGCGCCGATCGCCTCGCCGCCGCGCGCGGCGATGAACGCGCGCGTTGCGAGCCCGCCCATGCTGTGCGCCACCACGGCGATGCGCACCGCGCCGGTGCGCGCGCGCAGCCGCTCGATGCCGGCGGCGATCACCGGAACGTAGTCGTCGATCGGGCCGAACGCCGGCTCGAGGTTCACCGACTCCAGGGCATGCCCGCGCGCGGCCAGTCGCTGCGCGAACGCGTACCAGAGGCCGCGATTGCAGAAGTAGCCGTGCACCAGCAGCACCGGTACGCGGCCGGCGTCTTGCCCGGTGGGCAGCGCGTGCGCGCCGTAGCGGATCTGCGCGTAGCCGAAAGCGCGCAGCGACGCGACGATCTCGCCCGCCCACGCGCGCAACGCGGCGGCCAGTCCCGGATGCAGGTCGGGACGGGTGCGCCGGCGCAGCCACGCGCCGACCGCGAACTGCTGCGCAAGGATCGCGGCATGCGCGAGCAAGGGCACGCAGGCGGCCGCCGCCAGCGCGCCGGCCGCACCCCAGCCGTGCACGCGGTGCAGCCAGAGCGCGAGCAGCAGCACGCCGAACGCGATTGCGCCCACCAGGCCGGCCAGCAGGCGCTGGATCATGCGCCGCCGTTCGCGGCTTCGCCGAACGCGGGCGCCGCGCGGCCGGTGAGCCGCGTGGCGAGCCCGCTCGCCAGCCGCGCGGTGATGCCGTAGATCGACAGCTGCGGATTGGCCCCGATCGAGGTCGGGAAGATCGAGCCGTCGTGCACCGAGAGGTTGGCCAGTTGCCAGTGCACGCCGTCGGGCCGGGCGACGCCGCGCTGCTCGTCGGCGGCGATCGGGCAGCCCCCCATCACGTGGGCCGAGACCACGCGCAACAGCAGCGGCTTCATCGGCAGTGCGCCGATCGCCGCACGCGCTTCGGGCCAGCTGCGATAGCCCGAGGCCAGTTCGTGCACCGGATAGACGACCTGTGCGCCGGCCTCGAACTGGATCTGTGCCATCGACAGCAGCGCGCGGCGCGCGCCTTCGAAAATGTACCCGGTGAGCGGGTAGTCGAGCACCGGGGAGCCGTCGCCGCGCAATTCGACCCGGCCTCCAGCGGCCTGAGGGTGAAAGCCGTCGCGCATCAGGGCGATCAGTGCGTGCGTGCGGTTGAAGTCGGCCATCTGCTGCGCGTGCGCCTTGCCGAAGCCCTGCAGCGTGGTCGCGAACAGCACCGGGTGGATCGGCGGCGCCTCCAGCTTGTAGCCGATCGGCCCGTCGATCGGTCCGCCGTCGAGGAAGTGGTCGGTGTAGACCGTCTGCGGAGCACCGGAAAAACCGTCGACGCGGTGATCGAAGGTCGCGGCCGAGACCACGACCGGGTGCAGGAAAGTGCGCGCGCCAACGAGCCGATGCGGGTCGGGTGCCTGCGATCGCAGCAGCAGGGCGGGGCTGTTGATCGCACCGCCGGCGAGCACGAAGTGCGCCGCGCGAACGCGGGTGCGCCGCCCGTCCGGACGCAGCCCTTCGGCGTCGAGCCACCGGACTTCCAGCGCCTCGACGCGACCGCCGGAGACCTCGAGCCGTGCGGCGCGCGCGCGCGTGAACAGCGTGGCACCGGCGTCGAGCGCCGCGGGTACCGTGGTGACCAGCATCGACTGCTTGGCGTTGGTCGGGCAACCGACGCCGCAGTAGCCGAGGTCGAGGCAGCCGCGCACGTTGCGCTGGATCGCCGGCACCGGAATGCCCAGCCGGCCGGCGCCGCGGCGCAGCAGTTCGTTGTTCTCGTTCGGCGGTGCGAGCCAGGGGCCGATCGACAGGCGCCGTTCGGCGCGCTCGAACCACGGGTACAGCGCCTCCGGGGTGAAATCCGCGAGCCCGTAGTGCTCGCGCCACCAGGCGAGCGTGCCCGCAGGCGTGCGGAAGCTCGAAGTCCAGTTGACTGTCGTGGAGCCGCCGACGCAGCGACCCTGCATGATGTTGATCGCCTTGTCCCTGGTCTTGCGTGCCGCCGACTCCTGGTACAGCTGCGGATACGCGTCGGCCTCGCGCATGCGGAAGTCGCGCGAACTCTTCAGCGGGCCTTCCTCGATCATCAGCACGCGCAGGCCGGCGTGCGCCAGGATCTCGGCGCTCACGCCGCCGCCGGCACCGGTGCCGATGATCGCCACGTCGCAGTCGAACTGCTCGGGTAGCGTTGCGGCCGTGGCGTCGATCACTTTCCAGCCGCGTGCCAGGCCTTCGGCCACCGGGTCGGGGAAACTGCTCATCGGATGCGTGCTCCGTCGGAAACCTTGCCGGACCGCGGGCGCCTGCGCCTCACAGGCGCGGCGGCCCGTCGTAGCCGATCGCCGCCCAGTGCGCGGGCTCGGCGTACCAGCTGCCGGCGACCAGGTCGTGCAGTGCGTGATAGGCGCTCTGCAGCAATTCGAGCCGGTGCGTGCGCCATCGCTGCAGCACTGCCGACACTTCGGCCACGTCGGCTTCGCGCCACGGCTTCGCGAGGCCCGCGAGCGCAAGGCGCGTGGGCGCGAGCGCCAGCAGCGCGAAGAGCTGCGCGAGTTCGTCCTGTGCCGCAGGAGACAGTGCGGCGATCGCCACCTCCACCGCCGCGCTCGCCTGGCCGATAGCCAGCGCCCGCTGCGCGGCATCGATGGGCAATGCGCCGTCGAGAATCGCGGGAACGACGCCAGCGAGCACCTCCCGCCGGTTGGCGAGCGGATCGCGCACCGCCAGCCACGACGCGGTGCCGGCTGCGGCGAGCAACGCGCCGCCAGCCAGGCCGAGCTTCAGGAACGTGCGACGTTGAACCATGGAGCGATTCTAGGCGAGCAGGGTAGAGCTCCATCTCTAAAGCGGGGCGTGTGTGCGCTGGCGACTTTGAGCCGTACACCGGCTGCGGCAGACTCGGCTTTCATGGGGATGGATCACGGACAACGGCTGCAGCAGACCGCCGGCGAAGTGGCGCGTCTGCGCGCCTCGATCGGCTCCGATGCGCAGGCGCGCGCATGGACGCACGCACTGAAGAACTGGCAGGCACGCCGGCTCGCGCGCACGCATGCCGACCTGCTTGCCGAGCCGCGCCACGGGCCGGCCGCGCGCTTCTTCCTGCAAGACCTGTACGGCGCGAAGGATTTCTCGCAGCGCGACGCCGAACTCGCACGCCTGGTGCCGATGCTGGTGCGCCTGCTGCCCGAGTCGGCGCTGGCGACGATCGCCGATGCGATCGAGATGGACGCGCTGGCCGAACGGCTCGATCTGGAGATGGCCACGCTGTTGCGCGAGCCCGATCCGCTGGCGATCGACGAGCCCGCCTACGCCGCCGCGTACCGGCGTGCCGGCACGCGGCGCGAGCGCGAGCGCCAGATCGAATTGCTCGCCACGATCGGGCAGTCGCTCGATCGCCTGGTGCGCCATCCGATGCTGGGCCGGCTGCTCAAGGCAATGGGCGGCCCGGCGCGCGTCGCGGGGCTGTCGCAGATGCACGACTTCCTGATGCGCGGCTTCGAGGCGTTTCGCGCGATCGGCGGCGCCTCCGGGTTCCTCGCGCGCATCGAGACGCGCGAGCGCGCGATCCTCGAGGCGCTCTACGCGGGCGCTCGGGCCGGCTGGAGCGAGCCGGGCCAGGCACGATCCGGGAAGGAGCCGTCCGGGAGAGAGCCGCGCGCTTGAGCCGGGCAGTGCACTCCGCTATACTTTCCGATTCCTTGCCGCACGGCGCATCGACGCAATCACGCCGGCGGCCTTCGTCCACAAGGTGGGCCCGCGCGACGGGCATGCGTCGAAACGGCAGGCCGTGCCCGTGAAGGGTGCGGCGGTCCTGCGGTTTTCGCAGGGAGCTTCGGCCTGTCATCGACGTCGTCGCCGTGCCGTCCGAACCAGGAGAACCGATGCGTCACTACGAAATCGTGCTGATCGTCCACCCCGACCAGAGCGAGCAGGTGCCCGCGATGATCGACCGGTACAAGACGATGATCGAATCCCAGCAGGGAAAGATCCACCGGATCGAAGACTGGGGTCGTCGCCAGCTCGCCTACCCGATCCAGAAAATGGCCAAGGCGCACTACGTGCTGGCCAACGTCGAATGCGGCCAGCCCACGCTCGACGAGCTCGAGCACGCGTTCCGCTTCAACGACGCGGTGCTGCGCCATCTCATCGTCGCGATGAAGAAGGCCGAGACGGGCCCGTCGCCGATGTGGAAGCAGATCCAGAAGGAAGAGGCCCGCAAGGCCGCTTCCGAGGCACCCCAGGCCTGAGCGCGCGCGGGCGGCGCCCATTGCAGCCTTCGCAGTGCGAACCGAAGCCGTTGCTGCTGCCAACCGCGTCGAGCTCACCGGCGTGCTCGTCGAGCGCGAGGCGCTGCGGTACACGCCGGCGGGCATCGCGATGCTGAATGCGCGGCTGAGCCACGGCTCCGAGGCGATCGAGGCGGGGCACGCGAGGCAGCTCGAGTTCGAGCTGCCGGTGCGCTTCGCCGGAGCGATCGCGGCGCGCGCCGACCGGCTCGCGCTGGGCGAGCAGCTGCTCGTCACCGGCTTTCTCGCGCCGCGCCGCCGCCAGTCGAAGTCGCTCGTGCTGCACGTCACCGACTTCGCCTCGTCGGGCCGATCAACGAACTGAACTGACACGAAAGAGAGAACACCATGGCCACTTTCCGCCGCGGTTCCAAAGACAGGAAACCCCGCCGTGCTTCGCAGAGCGCGCTGTTCAAGCGCAAGAAGTTCTGCCGCTTCACCGCCGAGAAGATCGAGTGGATCGACTACAAGGACATCGACCTGCTCAAGGACTTCATCACCGACACCGGCAAGATCATTCCGGCGCGCCTGACCGGCACCAAGTCGCGCTACCAGCGCCAGCTGCAGGACGCGATCAAGCGCGCGCGCTTCCTCGCGCTGCTGCCGTACACCGACAACCACTGAGCCGGAGACCCGCCAGATGCAAATCATCCTGCTCGAAAAGCTCGCCAACCTGGGCCAGCTCGGGGACGTCGTGAAGGTGCGCGATGGTTTCGCGCGCAACTTCCTGATTCCGCAGGGCAAGGCGCGCCGCGCCACCGAGGCGGCGATCAGGGAATTCGAGGCGCGCCGCGCCGAACTCGAGAAGGCGCAGGCCGATCGCCTGACGGCCGCGCAGGCGCTCGGCGAGAAGCTCGACGGCACCGTCGTGCGCATCGCCGAGAAGGCGGGCGTCGATGGCCGCCTGTTCGGCTCGGTCACCAACTTCGACGTCGCCCAGAACCTGAAGAAGCTCGGCTTCGAGGTGGAGAAGGGCATGGTCCGCATGCCTTCCGGCCCGTTGAAGACGATCGGCGACGCCACCGTCGACGTCGCGCTGCACAGCGACGTGGTGGTGCAGGTCACCGTGTCGGTGGTGGCCGAGACCGCCTGAGCCGGTCCGCTCGATGCCGTCCGGGACGGGGCGCGGCAGCGCCCCGTCTTTTTTCCCGCCGCGGCAACCATGCTGCGCCGCATTCTCCTCTAAGATGTCAGGCTGATTCCCCGCCCCCCAGCAGTATCCGAGCATCGATGTCCGCAGTTCCCAGTTCCTTGCCGGGCCACGATCCGCAGATCGCGGCGCTGCGAGTGCCGCCGCATTCGATCGAGGCCGAACAGGCGGTGCTCGGCGGGCTTCTGCTCGACAACACCGCCTTCGACCGCGTGGCCGACGTGGTGCGCGAGGAAGACTTCTACCGGCACGATCATCGGCTGATCTGGCGCCAGATCAGCCGGCTGATCGAGCGCGCACAGCCGGCCGACGTGGTCACCGTCTACGAGGCGCTGCAGACCGCCGGCAAGGCCGAGGAGGCGGGCGGGCTCGCCTACCTGAACTCGCTCGCGCAGGAGACGCCGTCGGCCGCCAACATCCGCCGCTACGGCGAGATCGTGCGCGACCGTTCCATCCTGCGCAAGCTCATCTCCACGTCCGACGAGATCTCCACCTCGGCGCTCAATCCGCAAGGCAAGGACACGCGGCAGCTGCTCGACGAGGCCGAGTCGAAGGTGTTCCAGATCTCCGAAGACGGCGCGCGCGGCCAGGCCGGCTTCCAGCCGCTGCCCGATCTGCTCGGCAAGGTGGTCCAGCGCATCGACGAGCTCTACAACCTGAACAATCCGAACGACGTCACCGGCGTGCCCACCGGCTACGTCGACCTCGATCGCATGACCTCGGGGCTGCAGCCGGGCGACCTCGTGATCGTGGCCGGAAGGCCCGCGATGGGGAAGACGTCGCTTGCATTGAACATCGCCGAGCACGTCGCGGTCGACCAGGGCCTGCCGGTGGCGGTGTTCTCGATGGAGATGGGCGCGACGCAGCTCGCGATGCGGATGGTGTGCTCGGTCGGCCGCCTCGACCAGCAGCGGCTGCGCACCGGACGGCTGCTCGACGACGACTGGCCGCGCCTCACCAGCGCGATCCAGAAGATGCAGGACGCCCAGTTGTTCATCGACGAGACGCCGGCGCTCAACGCGCTCGAACTGCGCGCGCGTGCGCGGCGCCTGTCCAGGCAGTGCGGCAAGCTCGGCCTGATCGTCGTCGACTACCTGCAGCTGATGTCGGCCACCAGCACCGGCGAGAACCGCGCCACCGAAATCTCCGAAATCTCGCGCGCGCTCAAGGCGCTCGCCAAGGAACTCGACTGCCCGGTGATCGCGCTGTCGCAGCTCAACCGCTCGCTCGAGCAGCGGCCGAACAAGCGGCCGGTGATGTCCGATCTTCGCGAGTGCGTCACCGGCGACACGCTGGTCACGCTCGGCGACGGCCGGCGAATCCCGATCGCGAGCCTGGTCGGCACCGAGCCCGAAGTCCTCGCGATGGACGCCAGCCAGAAGATCGTCGCGGCCCGCAGCGATCGCGTCTGGCCGGTCGGCAGGCGCGCGATCGTGCGCCTGTCGCTCGCCAGCGGAAGGGTGCTGCGGGCCACCTCGGAACACCGGGTCTTCACTGACAAGGGATGGCAGCGCCTGTCGCGAATCGGCACCGAAGATCGCGTCGCGATGGCGCGCAGCGCGCTCGCCGATAGCAAGGGTCTGCTCGATGACGAAACGTTGCGAACCTGGGCGCAGTCCGATCTCTTCTGGGACCGTGTCGTCGCCATCGAACCCGATGGCGACGAGGAAGTGTTCGACCTCACCGTGCCGGGCCCTGCGTCGTGGTTGGCCGACGGCATCGTGAGTCACAACTCGGGCGCGATCGAGCAGGATGCGGACGTGATCGTCTTCATCTATCGCGACGAGGTCTACAACCCCGACTCGGCAGACAAGGGTGTCGCCGAGGTCATCGTCGGCAAGCAGCGCAACGGGCCGATCGGCACCGTGCGCCTGACCTTCGTCGGGCAGTACACCAGGTTCGAGAACTTCACTACCGGGGCCTGAGTCGCTGCGCGCGTCGCGCATGCCAGGCCGCCGGCGCGCGAGGCCGACGCATGGATCTTCCGGGCATCGACGAGATCGGGTCGGCGGCCCGCATCGTCTACGAGACGCTGCCGCCGACGCCGCAGTACCGCTGGCCGATGCTGTGCCGCGAAGCCGGCACCGAGGTGTGGCTCAAGCACGAAAACCACACGCCGGTGGGCGCGTTCAAGGTGCGCGGCGGGCTCGTCCATTTCTCCCGCCTCGCATCGGACAAGACCGTTCGCGGCGTGGTCACCGCCACCCGCGGTAACCACGGCCAGTCGGTCGCGCTCTGCGCGAGCCGCTACGGCATTCCCGCCACGGTCGTCGTGCCGCGCGGCAACAGCGTGGAGAAGAACGCCGCGATGCGCGCGCTCGGCGCCACCATCGTCGAGCACGGCGCCGACTTCCAGGAGGCGCGCGAATTCGCCGGGCAACTCGCCGCGCGCGACGGCCTGCACTTCGTGCCGTCGTTCGACCGCACCCTGGTTGCAGGTGTGGCCACCGCCGCGCTCGAACTGTTTCGCGCGGTGCCCGGCATCGATACGCTCTACGTGCCGATCGGACTCGGCTCGGGCATCTGCGGCGCGGTGGCGGCCCGCGACGCGCTCGGCCTGTCGACCGAAGTGGTGGGCGTGGTCTGCGCGCACGCGCGCGCCTACGCCGCCTCGTTCGCCGCGCGCCGCCCGATCGATTCGCCGGTGAGCACCGTGCTGGCCGACGGGCTCGCATGCCGCACGCCCGACCCGCAAGCGCTCGACATCGTCTGCCGCTCGGTCGGGCGCATCGTCGAGGTGAGCGACGACGAAGTCGCCGAGTCGATCCGCATTCTCTTCCGCTGCACGCACAACTGCGCCGAAGGCGCCGGCGCTGCCGCGTTCGCCGCCGTGCGCAGGGAGAAGCCGCACCTTGCCGGCCGCAAGGTCGCCGCGATGCTCACCGGCGCCAACATCGACGCCGACCTCTACTCCAGCATCCTCGCGCGACCCGCGTCCCGACTGGCCGACTACGCCACCGACGCGCTCTGAGTGCCGACGCCCGCAGGGGCCCCGCGCGAGCGGTGCGCTGCCTGTGCGGGCGAGCGCTTCCGGCCGGCCAGCAGGGGGTGGGCGCGCCACTGCGGGCAATTGGCGAGCGGCGTGCTGCCGAAAGCAAATCGGCGGGACCCGCTCGTCCGCGCGCAGCGCGTACGACGCGGGTGCCGATTTGCGAGGCAGACGCCGGAAGCCCCGCGAAGCGGGGCCGAAGCCTCTTGCCTGCAGTGGCGCGCCCGCCCCCTGCTGGCCGGCCGGAAGCGCTCGCCCGCACAGGCAGCGCACCGCTCGCGCGGGGCCCCTGCGGGCGTCGGCGCTCAGAGCGCGTCGGTGGCGTAGTCGGCCAGTCGGGAACGCTCGCCGCGCTGCAGCGCCACGTGGCCGGCGTGCGCCCAGCCCTTGAAGCGGTCGACCACGTAGGTGAGGCCCGACGACCCTTCCGTGAGATACGGCGTGTCGATCTGCGCGATGTTGCCGAGGCACACCACCTTCGTGCCCGGCCCCGCGCGCGTGACCAGCGTCTTCATCTGTTTCGGCGTGAGGTTCTGCGCCTCGTCGATGATCAGGAACTTGTTGCTGAAGGTGCGCCCGCGCATGAACGACAGCGCCTTCACTTTCACCCGGCCGCGGATCAGGTCGATCGCGGCGGCACGCCCCCACTCGCCGGCCGAAGGATCGCTCTGGTCGAGCACTTCGAGGTTGTCCTCGAGCGCGCCCATCCAGGGTTGCATCTTCTCTTCCTCGGTGCCCGGCAGGTAGCCGATGTCCTCGCCCACCGGCACGGTGGCGCGGGTCATGATGATTTCGGTGAAGCGCCTGGTCTCGAGCACCTGCACCAGGCCCGCGGCGAGCGTGAGCAGCGTCTTGCCGGTGCCGGCCTGCCCGAGCAGCGACACGAAGTCGATCTCCGGGTTCATCAGCAGGTTCAGCGCGAAGTTCTGCTCGCGGTTGCGTGCGGTGATTCCCCAGACCGCGTTCTTGTGGTGTCCGTAGTCGCGCAGCGTCTCGAGCACCGCGGTGCGCCCGGCGATCTCGCGCACCTGCGCCACCAGCGGCATCTCGCCTTCCGAGTAGACGAACTGGTTGAGCACCAGCGACGACACCAGCGGCCCGCTGATGCGGTAGAAGGTGTGCCCGCCTTGCTGCCACGATTCGACGCCCTTGCCGTGCTTCTCCCAGAAGTCGTCCGGGAGTTGCAGCACGCCGGTGTAGAGCAGGTCGGTGTCTTCGAGAACCTGGTCGTTGAAGTAGTCTTCGGCAGGCAGGCCCATCGTGCGGGCCTTGATCCGCATGTTGATGTCTTTCGAGACCAGCACCACCTGGCGGTCGGGCACCTGGTCCTGCATCGCACGGACCACGCCGAGGATCTGGTTGTCGGCCTTGCCCATCGGAAGCGTCGACGGCAGCATCGGCGCGATTGCCTGCGTCTGGAAGAACAGCCGCCCCTGCGCGTCGCGGTTGCCCAGCGCCGAGAGCACGAGCCCTTCCTCGATGTCGCCGCCGGCGGCGATCAGCGCGTCGAGCGAGCGGCTCACCTGCCGCGCGCTGCGCGCGACTTCCGACATCCCCTTCTTGTGATTGTCCAGTTCCTCGAGCGTCATCATCGGCAGGTAGATGTCGTGCTCGGCGAAGCGGAACAGGCTGCTCGGGTCGTGCATCAGCACGTTGGTGTCGAGCACGAAGATCTTCGGGCGGCGCGCGGCGTCGCGGCGCGGCTCGCGCACGACCGGGGAGGGCGCCTGCGCCGGGCGTGCCGGCTTCGCGGGCGCTTCGGCTCGCGCGGGCCTGGCGCCGGCGCCCCGCGCGGCGCTCATCGGCACGACTTCGGGCGCAGCGGCACGCCCGGGCTTGGGCGGCCGCGGGGCGGGTGGTCGCTTGGCGCGCGCCTCGACGGCGCTGGAGAGGTCGAGAAGGGTGGCGGGCTTGCCCGGTGGCTTGGGAAGCGGCATGGCGGGATCGATCAGGAGGGGAAAATCAGGAGATCGATCGCACGACCTCCAGCACTTCGGAAACGTGGCCGGGCACTTTCACGCCGCGCCATTCGCGCACCAGCTTGCCGGCCGCGTCGATGACGAAGGTGCTGCGCTCGATGCCGCGCACCTGCTTGCCGTACATCGTCTTCTGCCTGATCACCCCGAACAGCTGGCACAGCGCCTCGTCGGGGTCGGAGATCAGTTCGTAAGGCAGGCCCAGTTTCGCCTTGAAGCCGTCGTGCGACTTCATGCTGTCGCGCGAGGCGCCGAGCACCACCGCGCCGGCGGCGACGAACGCTGCGTGGTTGTCGCGGAACTCGCCGGCTTCGGCGGTGCAGCCGGGCGTGTTGTCCTTCGGATAGAAGAACAGGACGAGTTTTCGGCCCTTCAGGTTCGACGCCCTGATTTCACCGCCGGTGGAAGCGGCGCTGAAATCGGGAATCTTCCTGCCGATCGCGACGCTCAACGAACCCTCTGCAGGCAAATCGGTGTGTGTGGCTGCAACATAACACAGACGAGGTTCAGGGCATCAGCATCGCGACCAGCACGCGGCGCCCCTCCATCATCAGGATGTTGTAGGTGCGGCAGGCGGCGCGCGTGTCCATCACGTCGAGGCCGATGCGTGCCCGCGCCAGCGAAGTGGTGAGGCCCGGATGCGGAAAACGCTGCCGCTCGCCGGTGCCGAGCAGCACCAGCTCGGGTTCGCGTGCGAGGAGTGCCTCGAAGTGAGCCGGCCCGAGCGCCTCGAACGCATCGACTTCCCAGCGGGCGATCCCGCCTTCGGGTGCAACCAGCAGCGAGTGCGCGTAGCGCTGCCGGTTGATTTCGACGTAGCCCGGCCCGTAGGCGGTGACGGTGTTCAGCGCCGTCTGCGCAGCAGCGTGAAGCTTCATCGGCTCTCCGTTCGCGGCCTCGCGCGAAGGGCGCCAAGCCATTGAAAATGCTACATTAATGATCTGACCGGAGTCCACCGATGAGTTCGCCCCGCGAGTTTTCGCGTATCAAGCGCCTTCCGCCCTACGTCTTCAACATCACGGCCGAACTGAAGATGGCCGAGCGCCGCCGCGGTGAAGACATCATCGACATGAGCATGGGCAACCCCGACGGCCCGGCTCCGCAGCACATCATCGACAAGCTGGTCGAGGCCTCGCAGCGGCCGCACACCCACGGCTACTCGGTCTCCAGGGGCATTCCGCGACTGCGCAAGGCGATCTCCGACTGGTACCGGCGCCGCTACCAGGTCGAGATCGATCCAGAGACCGAAGCGATCGTCACGATCGGTTCGAAGGAGGGCCTCGCGCACCTGATGCTCGCCACGCTCGATCGCGGCGACGTGGTGCTCGTGCCCAACCCCAGCTACCCGATCCACATCTACGGCGCTGTGATCGCCGGCGCCGAGACGCGCCCGGTGCGCATGACGCCGGGCGTCGACTTCCTCGAAGAGCTCGAGCGCGCGGTGCGCGAAACCACGCCGAGGCCGAAGATGATGATTCTCGGCTTCCCGAGCAACCCCACCGCCAAGTGCGTCGACCTGGGCTTCTTCGAGCGCGTGGTCGCGCTCGCGCGCGAGCACGACATCATCGCGGTGCACGATCTCGCCTACGCCGACATCGTGTTCGACGACTATCGCGCGCCCTCGATCATGCAGGTGCCGGGCGCGCGCGAAGTGGCGGTCGAGTTCTTCACGATGAGCAAGAGCTACAACATGGCCGGCTGGCGCATCGGCTTCATGGTGGGAAACGCCGAACTGGTCGCGGCGCTCGCGCGCATGAAGAGCTATCACGACTACGGCACCTTCACGCCGATCCAGGTGGCCGCGATCGCCGCGCTCGACGGCCCGCAGGACTGCGTCGAGGAGGCGCGCCGGAAATACCAGCTGCGCCGCAACGTGCTGGCCAAGGGGCTGCAGGAGGCCGGCTGGGACGTCGAAGTACCGCGCGCGTCGATGTACATCTGGGCGCGCATTCCCGAGCCCTACCGCGCGATGGGCTCGCTCGAGTTCGCGCGCAAGCTGCTGGTCGACGCCAAGGTCGCGGTGTCGCCGGGCATCGGCTTCGGCGAATATGGCGACGATCACGTGCGCTTCGCGCTGATCGAGAACGAGCAGCGCATCCGCCAGGCGGTGCGCGGCATCAAGGAGATGTTCCGCAAGGACGGCCTCATCCGGATCGCGGCCTGACATGAGCAACGGAAAATTCGGGCCCGTACGGGTCGGGCTGCTGGGAATCGGCACGGTGGGCCGCGGCACCTTCGAGGTGCTCCGGCGCAACCACGACGAGATCAGGCGGCGCGCGGGGCGCAGCATCGAGATCACCACGGTGGCCGATCTCGACGTGGCGCGCGCGCGCTCGATCGTCGGCGACTCGGTGCGCGTGGTGGGCGACGCGCGCGAGGTGGTGAACGACCCGCAGATCGACGTGGTGATCGAGCTCATCGGCGGCTACGGCATCGCGCGCACGCTGGTGCTCGAGGCGATCGAGCGCGGCAAGCACGTGGTCACCGCCAACAAGGCGCTGCTGGCGGTGCACGGCAACGACATCTTCCTCGCTGCCTCGAAGAAGGGCGTGATGGTGGCGTTCGAGGCGGCGGTGGCCGGCGGCGTGCCGATCATCAAGGCGTTGCGCGAGGGGCTCACCGCCAACCGCATCGAGTGGATCGCCGGCATCATCAACGGCACCACCAACTTCATCCTTTCCGAGATGCGCGACAGGGGGCTGTCGTTCGACGCGGTGCTGAAGGAGGCGCAGCGGCTGGGCTATGCCGAGGCCGATCCCACTTTCGACATCGAAGGCGTCGACGCCGCGCACAAGGCCACCATCCTGTCGGCGATCGCCTTCGGCATTCCGATGCAGTTCGACAAGTGCTACGTCGAGGGCATCACGAAGCTGCAGGGCGAAGACATCCGCTATGCCGAGCAGCTCGGCTACCGCATCAAGCTTCTCGGCATCACTCGGCGTCGCGACGGCACCGACGGCGAGCCGGCCGGCATCGAGTTGCGCGTGCACCCCACGCTGATCCCGGCGCGCCGGCTGATCGCCAACGTCGAGGGCGCGATGAACGCGGTCTGGGTCAAGGGCGACGCGGTCGGCCACACGATGTACTACGGCAAGGGCGCGGGCGCCGAGCCGACCGCCAGCGCGGTCATCGCCGACCTCGTCGACGTGGCGCGCACCTTCACCGCCGACCCCGAGAACCGCGTGCCGCACCTGGCCTTCCAGGCCGAGGCGCTCTCCGACGAACCGATCCTGCCGATCGAGGCGGTGCAGACCGCCTACTACCTGCGGCTGCGGGTGGCCGACGAGCCGGGCGTGCTCGCCGACATCACGCGCATCCTGGCCGACGCGCGCATCTCGATCGACGCGGCGCTGCAGCGCGAACCGGCCGAAGGCGAGAACCAGACCGACATCATCCTGCTCACGCATCGCACGGTCGAGCGCCAGATCATCGCCGCGATCGGGCGCATCGAGGCGCTGCCCACGGTGCTCTCGCAGGCGATCCGCATCCGGCTCGAAGACCTCAACTGATCCCGCCCGCCCGCCCGTCCGCCCGATGAAATACCTGTCGACCCGCGGCGGCATGCCGCCGGCCCGCTTCACCGAGATCCTGCTCGGCGGCCTGGCGCCCGACGGCGGCCTGGTCGTGCCCGAACGCTATCCGCGCATCGATGCCGTCACGCTGGCGCGCTGGCGCAAGCTGTCGTATCCGGCGCTCGCGTTCGAGATCCTGCGCCTGTACGCCGACGACATCCCCGAAGCCGACCTGCGCGCGCTGATCGAACGCACCTACACCGCGCAGGTCTTCGGCTCGGCCGAGATCACGCCGCTGCACACGCTCGAACCCGGCCTGCACCTGCTGCGGCTGTCCAACGGACCCACGCTCGCTTTCAAGGACGTGGCGATGCAGCTGCTCGGCCAGTTGTTCGAGTACGTGCTCGCGAAAGAGGGGCGCGAGCTGAACATCCTCGGCGCCACCTCGGGCGACACCGGCAGCGCCGCCGAATACGCGATGCGCGGACGGCGCGGCATCCGCGTGTTCATGCTCTCGCCGCACGGGCGCATGAGCCCGTTCCAGGCTGCGCAGATGTTCTCGCTCGACGACCCGAACATCTTCAACATCGCGGTCGACGGCGTCTTCGACGACTGCCAGGACATGGTGAAGGCGGTCTCGAGCGACCTCGCCTTCAAGCAGCGCTACGCGATCGGCACGGTCAACTCGATCAACTGGGCACGCGTGGTCGCGCAGGTGGTCTACTACTTCAAGGGATTCTTCGCGGCCACCGAAGACGACTCGCAGCCGGTGTCGTTCGCGGTGCCCTCGGGCAACTTCGGAAACGTGCTCGCCGGCCACATCGCGCGCATGATGGGCCTGCCGGTCTCGCGGCTGGTCGTGGCCACCAACGAGAACGACGTGCTCGACGAGTTCTTCCGCACCGGCCGCTACCGGCCGCGCGGCACGGCCGAGACGCACCAGACCAGCAGCCCGTCGATGGACATCTCGAAGGCATCGAACTTCGAGCGGTTCGTCTACGACCTGACCGGCGCCGACGCGGGGCGCGTGGCCGCGCTGTGGCGCGCGCTCGACGAGCGCGGCGAATTCGACCTTGCCGGCACCCCCGAGCTCGATCGGCTCCCCGACTTCGGTTTCGTCTCGGGCTGCAGCCGCCACGCCGACCGTCTCGCGACGATCCGCGAGGTGCGTGCGCGCTACGGTGTCACGATCGACACGCACACTGCCGACGGCTATCGGGTGGCGCAGCGCTGGCGCGAACCCGGCGTGCCGATGCTCTGCCTCGAGACCGCGCAGGCCGCCAAGTTCGCCGAGACGATCCGCGAGGCGATCGGCGAGGATGCGCCGCGCCCGCCCGGCTTCGAAAACCTGGAAGCACGTCCGCAGCGTTTCGATCGCATGGCGGTCGACGTGGGCGCGCTGCAGCGCTACATCGCCGAGCGCTGCAGCGGCTGAGCCGCGGCGCGTGCCGCCGGGCGCCGCCGGGCGCCGCCGGCCGGTCCGCCGAGCCCCTGCGCGCGGCAGGTTACCGAGGCCGCGCTACACTGCATCGGGTACGCTTGGTGCGACATGAGAGTATTCGGCTTCGCAGGCTATTCCGGCTCGGGCAAGACCACGCTCATCGAGCAGCTGATCCCGCGCTTCGTGCTGCGGGGCCTGCGCGTGTCGCTGATCAAGCACGCGCACCACAGCTTCGACATCGACAAGCCGGGCAAGGACTCCTATCGCCATCGCGAGGCCGGCGCCTCCGAGGTGCTGATTACCTCCGACCAGCGCTGGGTGCTGATGCACGAGTTGCGCAACGAACCCGAGCCGTCGCTGCACGAGCAGTTGCAGCGTTTCTCGCCGTGCGACCTGGTGCTGGTCGAAGGCTACAAGCACGCGTCGATCCCCAAGCTCGAGGTGTGCCGCCCGAAACTCGGCAAGCCGATGCTGCACCCCGGCGACCCCGACATCGTCGCGGTCGCGGCCGACGTGCCGATCGAGACGCGGCTGCCGCTGCTCGACCTGAACCGGCCCGACACCATCGTCGACTTCATCATCGACCACCTGGATCGCATCCATGAAGCCCGCATTGCTGCCGTTCGATGAGGCGCTCGCCGCGCTGCTCGCGCAGGCCGTGCCGATCGGCGAAGTCGAGACCGTCGACACCGCGGCGGCTGCCGGGCGCGTGCTGGGCGCCGACCTGCGCTCCACGCTCGACGTGCCGCCACGCGACAACACGCAGATGGACGGTTACGCGGTGCGCCGCGCCGACCTGCTGCAGGCGGCGCCCGGGCATCCGGTGAAGCTGCCGGTTGCGCAACGCATTCCGGCGGGCCACGTGGGCCGGCCGCTGAATCCTGGAGAGGTCGCGCGCATCTTCACCGGCGGCCTGGTCCCCGATGGCGCCGACGCGATCGTGATGCAGGAGATGGCGGTCGTCGAGGGCGACACGGTGTCGTTCTCGCAGTGTCCGGCGCCGGGCGAATGGATCCGGCGCACCGGCGAAGACATCCGCAGCGGAAGCGTGATCCTCGCAGCCGGCACGCGGCTGACTGCGCAGGCCACCGGCCTGGCCGCTTCGGTCGGGCTGGCGAGCCTGCCGGTGCACCGGCCGGTGCGCGTGGGCTGCTTCTTCACCGGCGACGAACTGGCAATGCCCGGCGAACCGTTGCGCCCCGGCGCGATCTACAACAGCAACCGCTACGTGCTGGGCGCGCTGATCCGCGCGATGGGCTGCGAACTGGCCGACCTGGGGATCGTCCCCGACACGCTGGCTGCCACCCGCGAGGCGCTGCGCCGCGCCGCGCAGGGCAACGACCTGATCGTCACTTCGGGCGGCGTGTCGGTGGGCGAGGAAGACCACGTGAAGCCCGCGGTCGAGGCCGAAGGCGAACTGCGCATGTGGCAGATCGCGATCAAGCCGGGCAAGCCGCTCGCCTACGGGCGCGTGCGCCGCGGCACGCCCGGCGAGGGCATCGCCCACTTCATCGGCCTGCCCGGCAACCCGGTGTCGAGCTTCGTCACTTTCCTGCTGCTGGTGCGCCCGTTCGTGCAGCGGCTGCAGGGCATGGCGGAAGTGGCGCCGCGCGCGCTGCCGATGCGCGCCGACTTCGACTGGTCGAAACCCGATCGCCGGCGCGAGTTTCTCCGGGCGAAAATCAACGCGGACGGCGGGCTCGACCTGTTCCCGAACCAGAGTTCCGCGGTGCTCACCTCCACCGTCTGGGGCGACGGGCTGATCGACAATCCGCCGCAGCACCCGATCGCGCGCGGCGACACCGTGCGTTTTCTGCCCTTTTCGGAGCTGACGAAATGACGATCACGATCCTCTATTTCGCCGGGCTGCGCGAGGCGCTCGGCACCCACCGCGAGACGATCGACCTGCCGGTCGGCGTAAGCACCGCCGCACAGCTGCGCGCCTGGCTGTGCGGCCGCGGCGGCGCCTGGGCCGAGATGCTGGCCGAGGGCCGTGCGATCCGCGTCTCGATCGACCAGGCCATGGCGCGCCCCGACACGCCGGTCGGTTCCGGTGCCGAGGTGGCCTTCTTTCCGCCGGTGACCGGGGGTTGACGCCTGCGTTCGATACGCATAAATTGTGCGCATGAAACATGTCGTTCGCGAACGCAGCGTGCTGTACGACGTCAGCGCGCCCAGGCGCGCCACCAACGTCACCGTCAACGCCGACCTGCTGCGCCGCGCGCGCGAGCTCGACGTCAATCTCTCGCAGACGCTCGAAGCGGCGCTGGTGGTCGAAGTGGCCGAACGCGCGCGGCAGCGCTGGCTGGCCGAGAACCGCGGCGCGATCGATGCGTACAACCGCGAGGTCGAGCGCAACGGCTGCTTCGCCGACTCGCTGCGCAGCTTCTAGTGTCGTGAGTTGCAAATACGTGGTGTCGAGACGGTGCCGTGCCGCAGTTCGATGTCTACCGCAACCCTGATGCCTCGACGCGGGCGCGCTTTCCGTTCCTGCTCGAAATCCAGTCCGATCTCCTCGAATCGCTGGCCACGCGGGTGGTCGTTCCGCTCGCGCTCGCCGGCCACGACACCACGCCGATCGCGCGGCTGATGCCGGTCTTCGAAGTGGGCGGCCGGCGCGTCGTGATGCGCACGTCCGAGATCGCGGGCATTGCCCGCAAGGCCATCGGCGCGCACGTGGGTTCACTCGCCGCGCATCGCCACGAGATCGTTGCGGCTCTCGATGTGCTCATCACCGGAGTCTGACCATGCCCGTGCGCGTGCAGCAACACGACTTCGACGCCGGCGCCGAGATTGCCGCGCTGCGAGCTGGCAACCTGAACGTCGGCGCGGTGGCCGCCTTCATCGGCACCGTGCGCGACCTGAACGAAGGAGCCGGCGTATCGGCGATGGCGCTCGAACACTATCCAGGCATGACCGAGCGCGCACTCGAAGACATCTGCGCCCAGGCGCGCAGCCGCTGGAACATCCTCGACGCACTGGTCATCCACCGCCACGGAGATCTCGCGCCCGGCGACCAGATCGTGCTCGTCGTCGTCACGTCCGCGCACCGCGGCGAAGCCTTCGCCGCCTGCGAATTCATCATCGACTACCTGAAGACCCAGGCCCCGTTCTGGAAGAAGGAACGCACGCCGCACGGCGAGCGCTGGGTCGAGGCGCGCGAGAGCGACGACGAGGCGGCGGCGCGCTGGTGAGCGTCGCCGCCGATCCGCCGGCCTGGCTCTGGGTCGCCTGCACGGTTGCCGCCGCGGGCGTACAGACCGCGCGCAATGCCGCGCAGCGCAGCCTCACCGGCCGGCTCGGCACGGTCGGGGCCACGCACGTGCGTTTCCTGTTCGGACTGCCGTTCGGGTTGCTCTTCCTCGCCGGGGTGGTCGCCGCCACCGCCCCCGGGAGCCTGCGGCCGTCGTGGAGCTATGCCGGCTGGGCGCTGATGGGTGCCGTGTTCCAGATTCTCGCCACCGCGCTGATGCTCGCCGCGATGCGCGAGCGTTCGTTCGTGGTGTCGATCGCCTACGTGAAGACCGAGCCGCTGCAGATCGCGCTGTTCGGGCTGATCTTCCTCGGCGAGCGCCTGGGCCTGCAAGCCAGTGCAGCGGTGCTGGTGGCCACCGCCGGCGTGCTGCTGATGTCGATGCCGGCTGGCGGCGCGGGCGTCGACGGGGAGGGCACGGCCGCGGGAAGCGCTGCGGTCGACATGCCCGGGGTGGGGCGCGTGCCGCGCGCGGCGCTGTTCGGCGTGCTCTCGGGCGCGATGTTCGCGCTGTCGGCGGTGGGTTTTCGCGGCGCGATCCTCGCGCTGGGTGACGGCCCGTTCTATCTGCGCGCTACCACCACGCTCGCCACTTCGCTGGCGATCCAGACGGCGCTGCTCACCGCCTGGCTGCTCTGGCGCGAGCGCAGCGTGCTGCGCGAGATCCTCCGCCTGTGGCGGCCGTCGCTGCTGGCCGGCGCTGCCGGTGCGCTGGCTTCGCAACTGTGGTTTCTCGCGTTCTCGCTGCAGGCGGCCGCTGCGGTGCGCACCGTCGGCCTGGTGGAGATCGTGTTCGCGCAGGCGGTCTCGCAGCGGCTCTTCGCCCAGGGCACCACTGCGCGCGAGGCCGTCGGCATGGCGCTGATGGTCGGCGGCGTCGTCTGGCTGCTGCTCGCGGGGCCGTGAGCGCAGCGGCGGGCCGTGCCGCGGTGCGGGCTGGCGACGGGCGCGACAGCCCGTCGTCTGCCGGCGGGGGCGTTCAACCCGGAGCAGCGCCTCCGCCGAGCATCGTGGCGAGCAGCGCGTGCGCTTCGCGCAGGCTGGGCACGATCGCGTGCGCGAGCGGCTCGAATTCGGGCGAGGGCGGCAGCAGGTCGGGTACCACGATGCAGGTTGCGCCCGCCGCGTGCGCCGCGCGCAAGCCGATCTCGGAGTCTTCCAGCGCGATGCAGTGCGCGGGCTCGGCGCCGATGCGCGCAATCGCCTCGCGGTAGACGTCGGGCGCGGGCTTGCCGCGGGGTACCTGGTCGCCGCCGACGATGGTGTCGAAGCGTTCGCGCAGGCCCGCGAGCACGAGTTTCTCGAGCGCCAGCTCCTGCTGCGTCGAAGTGGCCACTGCGATCGGCACGGCGCGCGAAGCGAGCCAGTCGAGCAGTTCGAGCAGCCCCGGTTTCACCTGCACGCCTTCGCCACGCAGACGCTCCAGGTAACGCACGCGGCCGCGCGCCGACACCTCGGCCATCGGAAAGCTGCCGCCCATGCGGTCGAGCAGTGCCTGGCGCGACTCGCGACTGTCGATGCCGACCAGCGCGAGGCAGGTCTCGGGCGAGATCTCCCAGCCGAAGCTGCCGGCAGCCTCGATCCAGCACTCGAGCGCGATGCGCTCGGTGTCGACCATCAGCCCATCGAGGTCGAAGACGACCGCCCGGTGCACCGGCATCCTCACAGGTGGGCGGACAGCCCGAACAGCTGCGGATGCTCGCGCGGACGGCTGCGCCAGTACTGGCGCGGCACCTCGACGCTGGCACCGAGCGCCGCCGCCGCGTGCCACGGCCAGTGCGGGTCGTAGAGCATCGCGCGCGCGAGCGCCACCATGTCGGCCTGCCCCGAGGCGACGATGTCTTCGGCCTGCTGCGGTTCGGTGATCAGGCCCACTGCGATCACCGGCAGTTTCGTCTCGCGGCGGATCGCCTCGGCGAACGGCACCTGGAAGCCGGGGCCGGCCTTTACTTTCTGCTGCGGCGAGATGCCGCCGCTCGAGGCGTCGATCCAGTCGGCGCCGAGCGTGGCGCAGCGGCGCGAGAATTCGATCGCGTCGGGCAGGTCGAAGCGCTCGGCGGCGGGCAGGTGCGTGAGCCAGTCGGTGGCCGACAGGCGCACGCCCAGCGGCTTGTGTGCCGGCCAGGCGGCGCGCATCGCGGCGATCACCTCCAGCGGCCAGCGCATGCGGTTCTCGAGCGAACCGCCGTATTCGTCTTCGCGCCGATTGGCGATCGGCGACAGGAACTGGTGCAGCAGGTAGCCGTGCGCCGCGTGCACCTCGACCGCATCGAGTCCGAGCCGATCGGCGCGCAGCACCGCGTCGACGAAGCGCGCCGTGAGCGCCCGCAGTTCGTCGCGCGCGAGCGCGTGCGGCGGCGCGTCGCCGTCATTCATCGGCACCGCGCTGGGCGCGACCGTCGTCCAGCCGCCGGCATCGGGGGCCAGCTGCGCCCCGCCGCCCTCCCAGGGGCGTGCGCTCGACGCCTTGCGGCCGGCGTGACCCAGCTGGATGCCGATCGCCGACCCGCCCACGCTGCGCACCGTGCGCAGCACTTCGTCCAGTGCCTGCTCGGTCGCGTCGTCGTACAGGCCCAGGCAGCCGGGCGAGATCCGGCCCGCCGGCTCCACGCCGGTGGCCTCGATCAGCACCAGTCCGGCGCCGCCGAGCGCCAGCCGCCCCAGGTGCACCGCGTGCCAGGGCTGTGCGCGGCCCTCGACCGCCGAGTACTGGCACATCGGCGAGACGACGATGCGGTTGGGGAGGGTGAGCGAGCGCAGTGGCAGCGGGCTGAAGAGTCTGGACATGGGCGTCGGTCGGCTTCGGACGCCCCGATTGTCTCACCCGGACGGCGCGCGCGCCCTTGAAAACCTCCGGCCGCGCCCGCAGATGCCTCGCAGTCGACGCGGGCAGGCCCCGCGCCAGCCATTCCGGGAGAGCCCATGCGCCAAGACAAGTTCACCACCCAGTTCCTGCAGGCCTTGCAGGACGCGCACAGCCTCGCGCTGGCCAACGACAACCAGTACATCGAGCCGGTGCACATGCTGGCGGCGATCGCCGGCCAGGCCGACGGGTCGGGACGCACATTGCTCGAGCGTGCGGGGGTGCGTGCACCGGCGCTGAAGACCGCCGCCGATGCCGCGATCAAGCGGCTGCCGCAGGTGTCGGGCACCGGCGGCGAGGTGCAGGTGGGCCGCGAGCTGGTGAACCTGCTGAACCTGTCGGAAAAAGAGGCGCTCAAGCGCGGCGACCAGTTCGTGGCCACCGAGATGTTCCTGCTCGCGCTCACCGAAGACAAGGGCGAGGCCGGTCGCATCGCGAAGGAAGGAGGGCTCACCCGCAAGGCGCTCGAGGCCGCGATCGACGCGGTGCGCGGCGGGGCCAGCGTCGACAACGCCGAGGCCGAAGGCCAGCGCGAGGCGCTGAAGAAATACACGATCGACCTCACCGAGCGCGCGCGCGAAGGCAAGCTCGATCCGGTGATCGGCCGCGACGAGGAGATCCGGCGCGCGATCCAGATCCTTCAGCGGCGCACGAAGAACAATCCGGTGCTGATCGGCGAACCGGGTGTGGGCAAGACCGCGATCGTCGAGGGTCTGGCGCAGCGCATTCTCGACGGCAGCGTTCCCGAGACGCTCAAGGACAAGCGCGTGCTGGTGCTCGACATGGCGGCACTGATCGCCGGCGCGAAATACCGTGGCGAGTTCGAGGAGCGCCTGAAGGCGGTGTTGAAGGAACTCGCCGCCGAGGAAGGACGCACCATCGTCTTCATCGACGAACTGCACACGCTGGTGGGTGCCGGAAAGGCCGAAGGCGCGATGGACGCCGGCAACATGCTGAAACCGGCGTTGGCGCGCGGCGAGCTGCACTGCATCGGTGCCACCACGCTCGACGAATACCGCAAGTACATCGAGAAAGACGCCGCGCTCGAGCGCCGCTTCCAGAAAGTGCTGATCGGCGAGCCGACGGTGGAAGACACGATCGCGATCCTGCGCGGCCTGCAGGAGCGCTACGAGCTGCACCACGGCGTCGACATCACCGACCCGGCGATCGTTGCCGCTGCCGAGCTCAGCAACCGCTACATCACCGACCGCTTCCTGCCCGACAAGGCGATCGACCTGATCGACGAGGCGGCCGCGCGCATCAAGATGGAGATCGACAGCAAGCCGGAAGCGATGGACCGGCTCGACCGCCGCATCATCCAGCTGAAGATCGAGCGCGAGGCGGTGAAGAAGGAATCCGACGACGCCTCGAAGAAGCGGCTCGAAGTGATCGAGCAGGAGATCGCGCGCCTGGAGCGCGAATATGCCGACCTCGACGAAGTGCTGCGCGCCGAGAAGGCTGCCGTGCTCGGCTCGGCGCAGATCAAGACCGAGATCGACCAGTTGCGCGCGCAGATGGCCGATCTGCAGAGAAAGGGCCAGTACGACAAGCTCGCCGAAATCCAGTACGGGAGGCTGCCCGAGCTCGAAGGCCGCCTGAAGGCCGCCAGCGAAGCCGAGGCCGCAGGCGCGGCCGCGGGGGCGGCCGAGCGGCCGAAGCTGCTGCGCACCAAGGTGGGCGCCGAGGAAATCGCCGAGGTCGTCTCGCGCGCCACCGGCATCCCGGTGAGCAAGATGATGCAGGGCGAGCGCGACAAGCTGCTCACGATGGAAGACCACCTTCACAGGCGCGTGGTCGGCCAGGACGAGGCGGTGCGGCTGGTGTCCGATGCGATCCGGCGCTCACGCGCCGGGCTCTCCGACCCGCGCCGCCCCTACGGTTCGTTCCTGTTCCTCGGCCCCACCGGCGTGGGCAAGACCGAGCTGTGCAAGGCGCTCGCCGAGTTCCTGTTCGACAGCGAGGAGCACCTGATCCGCATCGACATGAGCGAGTTCATGGAGAAGCACTCGGTGGCGCGCCTCATCGGTGCGCCTCCGGGGTACGTGGGCTACGAGGAGGGCGGCTACCTCACCGAGGCGGTGCGTCGCAAGCCGTACAGCGTGATCCTGTTCGACGAAGTGGAGAAGGCGCACCAGGACGTGTTCGGCGTGCTGCTGCAGGTGCTCGACGACGGCCGGCTCACCGACGGGCAGGGCCGCACGGTGGACTTCCGCAACACCGTGATCGTGATGACCTCGAACCTGGGCTCGCACGAGATCCAGCGCCTGGGCGCCGACCCGAAGATGAACGACCCCGAGATCATCAAGGACGCGGTGATGGTCGAGGTGCGCCAGCACTTTCGGCCCGAGTTCGTCAACCGCATCGACGAGATCGTGGTGTTCCACGCGCTGGGCGCCGAGCACATCGCATCGATCGCGAAGATCCAGCTCGAGGGGCTGCGCAAGCGGCTGGCCGATCGCGAGATGGGGCTCGAGGTGTCGGAGGCAGCGCTGGCCGAACTCGCGAAAGCGGGCTTCGATCCGCTCTACGGCGCGCGGCCGTTGAAGCGCGCAATCCAGCAGAGAATCGAGAATCCGGTGGCGAAGCTGGTGCTCGAAGGCAGCTTCGGGCCGAACGACGTGATTCCGGTGGATTTCGTGGATGGGCGGTTCACGTTCGAGAGGGTGGTGCACTGAGAGTCGATGACGGGAATGCCGGCCTGCTGCCTTGTCGGCAGTTGCCTTACACCTCCCAAGGGTCGATAACGGTCAGGCCGGCGGCCCGGAAGGGGCTTGCGTCGCGCGTGGCAACGGTAAATCCGTTGGCAATGGCGACTGCTGCAATGCAGGCATCGGCCGTTTCGATGCCGCTGCCGGCCTTGCGAACCGTCGCCAGCAGCTCGGCATAGGCGCTCGTGCAGGCCAGGTCGAACGGCAGCACGCGACCGGCGAACGAGGGCAGCACGCGCTTCTCCAGATACTCATGCAGGTTATTCCGGCGCCTGCCCGCCGGCAGCAGCGCCACGCCGGCGCGCAGTTCGGCCACGGTCATTGCAGACAGGTAGAGCGTTTCCAGAGGTTGTGCGTCGATCCACTCGATGACGCGAACCTCGGGCGCTGGTCGCAGCGGCTCCGAGACCACGTTGGTATCGAGCAGGATCATTCAAAGCTCGCAGCACGGGCCGGGGTTCTGTCGCGCACGCTCTCGAAGATGGCGAACTCTTCTTCGGTCAGCTTCACCTTGCGACCGATTTCGGCCAGCATCGAACCGAGCTTGACCCGGCCCTGCGGCTTCACGGCGGACTCCAGAATGTCACGCATCTCGGCCTCGATGCTGCGGCCGTGTCGGGCGGCCCGCACGCGGATGGCGCGATGCACTTCATCGGGCACATTCCGGATGGTGACAGACGGCATCTTGCAAAACCTGGCTGTGACTTGATTGATTGCATTTTCGCATAATGCAATCAATCGTGCAATGATCCCGGCTTCAGACCCCGCGCCACGCCCGCACCTCATCAGCCACCAGCAGCACCGTCTCGGCACGATCCGGGCTGCGCCCCGCCTCGTCCGCCTTGTGATACCCGACTGACCGCAGGCCATCGACGAGTACTCGTGCACGCTGGGGCGCAGCGAATGGAACTGCGCGGCATCGTGCTCTTCGTGCTGCTCGACCTGGTGGCGGTCGCGGTGTTGCCGGCAATCTGACGTGCGGTCGCACCCAAAGCGGTAGGGTGCAACCTGCATGACCCCCGAAGAAAAACTGATGCGCGTCCTGCTCGACGACTGTCCGTTCCGTGACATTACGACGCGCGGTCTGGGCATCGGCCGCGTGCCGCGTCGTGTGTACGCGCAGGCACAGGGCAGGCATCAAGCGCCGGGCCGTGAAGGTGATCGGGGCGCGCGGTGCCTCACCGACGCCTGAGGCTGTCAGATTCGATCTTCGTGTTCGACGTGCACCGGGCACTGATCGAGCCAAGCGTCCCAGAGGCCGAGGGCATCGAGCTTCTGCACGCCACTGTGCCCGAGCGGAAGGCGGCGGCTGAACTCTCGGCCGTGGAGCGTGCGGTCGCGCTCGCCATAGCGGCTGCGGACATCGTGCAGGTGGACAAGCTTGCGCCGGAGGCGCTCGTCGGTCTTGCGCGGGAGTTCGCAGCGACGACGCCCCGTCCGCTACTTGCGGCTGCCGGCGGGATTCGTGCGGGTAACGCGGCAAGGTACGCGGCGAGTGGCGCCGATTTGCTGGTGACGTCGGCGCCTTGCCATGCGCCGCCGCGTGACGTGAAGGTGACGATCTCGCAGGCTGCCGAGTAGGCACGCCGGAACCGCGTACCTGCCCACCTGGTGTTCAGAGCGTCAGCCGCAGGATCTCGCTGGCGATCGTCGAGAAGCAGCGGTCCAGTTCGCTGGCCGTTGCAGCGTGGCAATACAGGCCCTGAGGTTGGGCAGGGTTGTACGTGTCCGAATCGACAGCATTTGCCAGACGCCGCAGGATCGTCGCGCCGCGCTCATTGTTTCCATACCCGCAGAATGTCACCTCGAGGTCGTTCAGCGCTTCGCCCAACCCGATGGTATAGATCCGGACATCCTGGCCACGCGCCGTGTTCGCGATGTTTTCGACCATGTTACGGGCCGCTTTGTTCACGTTGCATCGGTTGTTCGCGTACGGGCTGCCGTTGAGCGTTCGCCTGTTGTTGTAGCTTGCCAGACTCACTGAACCGGAGCCCGTCAGCGGTAAAGAGGTGATGCGTGGGCCGTCTACATCGGGGCTGTTTCCGGTGCTGTACCACGACTCCGCGCCGTTGCGCTGGTTCTGGGGGAACACGCGGCAGGCGCCATCGCTCGCGCGGCATAGCGTGCGCCGAGGTCGACGGCGATCCTCGAGTGACCCGTCCGAGGTCTCCGAGTAGAGATTCCCCGTAACGGCGCTCGTGCCCTGCCGAGGAAACGTGCCGTTGATGATGTTGGGTGCCCCATCGCTGAAGAACAGAATGACGCGCAGGCTCGAACGAACCGCGGCGGGTATCGCATTCAGTTCGTCGAGTGCCTTGCGCATGCCTTCGGCGGACGCAGTCGCGCCGCCGAGGGGCAGTGCATCGATCCCGTTGTTGATCGTCGCACGGTTGAATCCTCGCGTCGCTCTTCTGATCTGGACGTCGACGACAGCTCCTGACGAGAACGAGACCAACCCTACCCGGTCTCCGTTTTCGCCGGCAGCAAAACGGTTGATGAACGAGCTCTTCGCTGCGGATTTCAGGGTCGGGAAGACGCTGGCAGGACTGGTGGGCGGACCAAGGGATCCAGAGGTGTCCATCACCAGCACCACGTCCAGGTCTCGTCGGATCGCCTCTCCCGCGGCAGACGGTGCCACGACAGTGTCTCCGGCGAGCACACGCATGAACGTGGTCGGCATGCTCGCGGTAGCCGAAGCGTTCACGCGCCAGTAACCGCTTGCCTCGTGCACCGCGGTTATGGTGGGCGCGGACGGCGTCGAACCGAGAAAACCGTCCGGATAGTTCATCCGGAAGAAGCGTTCCCCAACGGCGATCGCATTGGCGCGCCGCGCGTTGTCGTCTGCCCCTTCGGAGAGAGCGCGCGCGGCAGCAATTGCCGCCGCATCGACCGCGGCATTCAGCCGCGCCTTGACTCCATAGGCGCGGCCCGAGTCGATGGCCAGACCGACCGCACCGATCAGTACCGCCAGGGAGAGGCCGACGATGATGAGCACCTGGCCGCGTTGGCGGGCGGCAAGTGGCAAACGGGAGCGACGAGAGTTACCGGACATCTTGCGTTCCTCGAGCGCGTTCATAGGATCGTCAGCGAATAGAGCGTCGGCAGCGTCGGTACCACGTAGCGCGTGAGCAGCGTGTAGTCGTACATGCTCTCGACGGCGTAGACGATCTCGCCTTCGTTCAGCGCGACCGGCAGCGTCACCGTCTGCGTGCCGGAAGGCGTGCAGGTGCCGGCGGACCAGGCTCCGTTGCACGTGACGAGCGCGCTGCGAAGCGAACCTTTCCCGCCGGAGGCCGGGCGGTACTGGTTCAGTACCCTGGGCGGACCGTTGCGCTGACCTTGCAGCTTCGTGATGTACATCATGCCGTCGCTGTTCATTTCGAGCGGCGTCGCGGTGTCCATCAGAGCCTTGAGGATGTAGGCTGGCGGTTCCGTCGTGCGTGCCGCCAGGTTCGCGCCTTCGCGCGTGAGATGCACCAGCACGTTGTTGAACTGGATTGTACGCGAGAAGTCGATGACGCCGAGTGCCAGAACCAGCAAGACCGGCAGCACGAGGGCCAGCTCCACGGTCGCGACACCGCGCGCGTACCGGCGCCGAAGACGTGGAACCACGATGGCGATTCGCCCCTGGTCTGGTGCTCCAGTCATTGCCATGCCTCGTTTTTCATCGTTGCGGCGACGGTAAACCGGTACTCGCCGCCGCTTGCACCGAAGAACGGCCGAACGAACGGCGTGAGCGCCGGCACGCGGCTGTCGACCTGAACCACGATCAGCTGGCCGGCGCCGTAGCACGAGTTGCCGCCGAGCGTCACGATGTTCCCGGCGCCGTCGATCGTCTTGAAAGTCGTGATCGAATTGGCGCGTTCGTACAGCCCCCACGACTGCTGCCGGATCTTTTCGCGCACTGCGGCGCAACGATCTCCAGGCCGATCGTCGGGAGCCAGGTCGCTTCTGCCGACCACTGCGTAACGCGCGCCCTCGCGTACCGCATGCTGCATCGAAAGGTTCGCGAAGAACAGATACGACCAGTCGATGATCGAAAACAACACCGTGAAGAAGAGCAGTGCAACCACTCCGAACTCGACCGCGGCGACCCCGTGCTGGTGGCGCCTCGGCGGTGAACCTGTCGTCGGGCGGTACTGAACGTTCATCGGGACCATCCTCGCTTCGATTGCGCGTCGCCGGTCGCTGGCAGGGCGTTGTCGCGGCCATCCGACGGACGGCATGAGTTTGCAACGCAGGTGGCTCGCAGCGAGAGGAAAAATGCACGTATCGTGAAAGAGGACCGCTTTTCGCATGCGGCGCGTGACAGATGTCATCGGCGGATCGAAGCCGCGTATCGAAGATGCCGTCAATGCTCTCCCGACGAACGGTGGAACAGCAGGCAGGTGACCCGATCGCTCCCGGGCGGGACGTGAGGGGAAGCAAGGGCGCCGTCCCCTTCGACGGCTCGTTATGTCGCCACTCGCGGCGGCTTTTCGCAAGGAGCTTTGACATGGGTCGTTTCATCCAGGCAGCCAAGCAGTTCGGCCGAGACGAAGAGGGCGTGACTGCGATCGAGTACGGACTGATCGCGTTCCTGATCGCGGTAGTCATCGTTACAGCCGTTACCGGTGTAGGCACCCGGTTGCAGGAGGTCTTCAATGAGATCGTTACCGCTTTGAACTAAACGGAACGAAAGACTCGGCCGATCGGTTTCGCGGCAGTGTTGGCCCGGTACGGCACGCCGCGGGATCGATTGGCTCGAGACAGCGAGGTGTAGGGAAATCCCCGTGTACTGAGTGGCTTTCGACTCCCACCTCTGGTCGCAGGGACCGAATTGATAGTTATGAAATACGTACTTCGATCGATAGACACAGCGACGCCGGTCCCGACCGGACCGCGTGCATTTCGGTGGAAGCAGGATCGGAGTGCCGCAATCGTGATCGGCGCTGAGACATGCTGAGCGCGGCCGATTTCCCCGAGCCCGCGTTCGCGGTGGCACTATGGGCTACGCGCAGCGTATTGCTCCTGTTGCTTGTCGCCATCTGTCTCTCGGATTTCCGTGTCCGGCGGATTCCGAACGAGCTGGTGCTCTTCGGTCTTGCGGTTGCGTTGGTCTGGCAGGCACTCGGTTCGAATGGCGCTGGGCTGTTCCATACCGGGTCGCCGGGCGCGCTCGGTTTGGCAGCCGCACTGTCGGGTGCTGCTGCGGCATTCGCCGGCTTTCTGGTGCTTTACCTGACGCGCACGGTGGGCGCCGGCGACGTGAAGCTGATGGCGATGCTCGGCGCTTTCTTCGGCCTCGAGGCACTCCCTGGACTGGTTCTGCTGGTGTTCCTCGCAGGCGGTGTGCTCGTGGCTCTGCGTCTGTTCGACCGCGCACGGCGACGCGCGGTATTCGCGAACCTGCAACTGATTGTCTTTGGTCGACTCGCCGCGCTGGGCGGCGGCGTCGGCCCGCAGTTCGACCCGCGCACCGACAGCGCCGACCGTATGCCGTTTGCATTCGCGATCGCGGGCGGGGCGTTGCTGCTCGGCGTACTCCAGCTCATGGGAGTGAGCGCATGAGCGCGGTGCCGCTACCCGCATCTCGCCGGGTTCCGATGGAGACGGTCGAACCTCCGGCCTCGCTGGAGGCCACGGGGTTGCCGGCATCGTTGGCGATCGATCTCGTCCTGAAACACCTGAGGCATGGCGGGGACACTTCCATTGCGGAGTTGGGTGCGCGGCTGGCGCTGCCCCTCCCGCTGCTCGAGCGACTGCTCGGCTTCCTGCGCGAGGAACGCTTCGTCGAGGTTCCGCGCCGGGGCAGCTTCGACGCCGACGTCCGTTACACGCTCAGCGAAACGGGCCGTGCGCGCGCCGACGAAGCATTGCGGCGCAATCAGTACGTCGGCCCGGCACCCGTGTCGTTGCGTGACTACGTCGCGCGCGTCGAACGCCAGCAGTTCACTGGCGGCCGCGGTGCCGCGCGGCGTATCGCACCCGAACGTCTTGTAACCGCGCTCGCGTCGCTGGTGATAGCGCCGGAACTGATCGTCACGCTCGGTGCGGCACTGAACTCGCAGCGCCCGCTGTTTCTTTACGGTGCGAGCGGGAGCGGAAAGACCTGGCTCGCCGAGCACCTGGTCGAGGTGGTGGATGGCGCCATCTGGGTACCGCATGCGATCGAGATCGACGGCGAGATCGTCCAGGTGTTCGATTCCGCGGTCCATCGCCGGATCAACGTCGCGGCGGGCGGCGGATCGCTCGACCGCTCGCGCCAGCCCGACGCGCGCTGGGTATTGTGCCGCCGGCCAGTGGTCAGGCTCGGTGGCGAGATGACGCTGGCGATGATGGATCTCGAGCGCGACTCGGTTTCGCGCTTCTACAAGGCGCCGCCGCAGTTGAAAGCCAACAACGGGCTGCTGGTTCTGGACGACCTGGGTCGCCAGCGCGGTGCGGCGCGCCAGATCCTGAACCGCTGGATCACGCCGCTCGACCGGCGCGTCGACTACCTCTCGCTGCATACCGGTGCGACTTTCCAGGTGCCTTTCGACGTGCAGGTGATCTTCTCTTCGAACCTGGCACCGGCCAGTCTCGACGACCCGGCCTTCGTGCGCCGGCTCGGCTACAAAGTGCGGCTCGGCGCGATGGACGAGACGTCGTACCGGCGCGTTTTCCGCCAGGCGTGCGAGCGCGCGGGCGTGGCGCACGACGAGACTGTTGCCGACTGCCTCGTGCGCGAATTGCACGGCGGCACCGGTACGCCGCTGCTGCCGGCCTATCCGCTCGACCTGGTGCTGAAGGTGCGCGATCGCGCGGTCTACGAGGGGGTCGAACCGCGCCTGACGCAGGAGACGCTGCGTTGGGCCTGGCAGCTGTACTTCGCGGCCGAAGACGAGGGCCCGCTTGGCGAGCCAATTGCATCTCAAACGATGGATGTGCAGGGGATCACGGGGGAATGACATGAAGGGTTCACGTGCGTTGATCATGCTGCTCTTGTCGCTCATCGCCGGCATCGCCGCGATGGTGCTGGCGGCACGCTGGCTGAACGAACAGAGCCTGGCCAAGACCGAATCACACGTGGTGGTGGCCGCGCGCGACATCGAGCTCGGCCAGCCGCTGAACGCGTCGATGGTGACGCTCGTGCCCTGGCCGGCCGGTTCGGTGCCGGCAGGGTCGTTCGCGAAGGCGGAGGGAGTCGACGGGCGCGTAGTGCGTACCCAACTGCTGCGCGGCGAGCCGGTGCTCGAGGCCAAGCTCGCGCCGGTGGGCACCAAGGGCGGCCTCTCCGCGGTGATCGGCCAGGGTCGACGGGCGATCACCGTCAAGGTGAACGAGGTGGTCGGCGTTGCCGGCTTTGCGCTGCCGGGCAACTACGTCGACGTGCTGGTGAATACGCAGGACGAGCGTGACCGACCGGTCTCGAAGATCGTGCTCGAACGCATTCTGGTGCTTGCGGTGGCGCAGGAAGCCAGCCGCGACGACACCAAGCCGCGGGTGGTCAACGCGGTCACGCTCGAGGTCACGCCTGAGGAGGCCGAGCGCATCGACCTCGCACGCAGCGTGGGCAACCTGTCGCTGGTGCTGCGCAATCAGATCGACGTGAATCAGGCGCAAACCGACGGGATCCGCAAGGCTGATCTGCTCGGCGACACGCCGCCGCCCGCACCGCCGGTCGCTGCGGCGCCTGCACCTGCGGAACCGAGGCCGGCAGCACGTCGCGTGGTGCGCCGTGCGCCGCCGCCGGTGGCTGCGGCGCCGAAGGACGATGCCCGCGTCGAAGTGATCCGCGGTGTGCAGCGTTCCAGCACCGACCTGTAAAGCGGGAAGAGGCAAGCATGAAGAAGATGAACATGAAGCAGACCGCAGTCGCGGCGGCGTTGGCACTCCTCGGCATCGCCACCGCAGGGGCGCAGCAGGCCGACAAGCGTGCCCCCGCCGTGATCAAGGGCACGACGCAGGCGAAACCCTCGTTCGTGCCGCAGGCGGTGCCGCAGGCACTCTCCGACGGGAACATCCCGAGCGAAATCGGACCGGCGATGGAACTGGTGGTCGGCAAATCGACGCTGGTGCGGTTGCCCGCGCCGATCGAACGCATCTCGGTCGGCAACCCGGCGGTGGCGGACGTGACGCTGATCAGCGCGCGCGAGCTTTACCTGCTCGGCAAGACTTTCGGTTCGACCAACGTGATCATGTGGCGCCGGAACGCGCCAACCACGATCATCGACGTCTCGGTCGCTGCTGACGCAAGCGCGCTCGAGCAGCGCATCCGTACCCTGCTGCCGGGCGAGGATATCAAGGTGCGGTCGGCTTCCGATTCGCTGGTGCTGACGGGCCTGGTGTCGAGCGCGCTCAAGGCTTCGCAGGCGGTCGAGATCGCCGAGTCCTTCGTGCGCACCTATTCGCGCGGCCTGCAGCTGCAGGTGATGGCAGGCGACCAGGTGGCGCGTCAGGGGCAGACGATATCCGTCGACCAGAAGGAAGTCGTCAGTCGCTCTGGAGGCGCGCGAAGCGGGCAGGAGCCACGTGTGATCAACATGCTGCGCGTGGCACAACCGCAGCAGGTGATGCTCGAGGTCAAGGTGGCCGAGGTCTCGAAGAACCTGCTCGACAAGCTCGGCGTGGGCATCGACGCCTCGCGCACCGGCGGCAACTGGCGCTATTCCATCCTGAGCAGCCTGCTGACCGACTCGGCCGGGCTGCTCGGCGCCGTGCGCAACAACACCTCGCTGACGGTCGACGCCGAGCGGCGTGACGGCCTGATCAAGGTACTGGCCGAGCCCAACATCGTCGCGATCAGCGGGCAGGAGGCGAGCTTCCTCGCGGGGGGCAAGATCTTCATTCCGGTCGCCCGGGAAAACACGGCTACGGGCGGTACGACGATCACGCTCGAGGAAAAGGAGTTCGGCGTCGGGCTGAAGTTCACGCCGGTCGTGCTCGACGGCGCGCGCATCCACCTGAAGGTGGCGCCGGAAGTGTCCGAGCTCTCGCAGACAGGTTCGCCGTTCACCACGATCAACGGGGTCACCGCGGTATTGCCGAGCTTCACGACGCGGCGCGCGCAGACTTCGGTACAGCTGATGGACGGGCAGAGCCTCGCGATTGCGGGCCTGATCAAGAACAACGTCACCGAGAGCGTGAAGCGGCTGCCGGTGCTGGGCGAGCTGCCGGTTCTCGGAACCCTGTTCCGCAGCAGCGAGTTCCAGACCGACCGTACCGAACTGATGTTCCTGATCACGCCCCGACTGGTCAAGCCGCTGGGCCCGGAGGTTGCTCTGCCCACCGACGCGTACACCCCGCCGTCGCGCGCGGAGTTCTTCCTGAACGGTCAGCTCGAAGGCAGCGGCAACGGCGACGTGCCGCCCGACCGTCCGGCGCAACCCCAATCTGCCGCCCAGACGCCGCGCGGTGCCGTCGATAGCGTTCCGGCAGCCGGCGGCTTCACGATGAAATGAGCAAGGAGACGAGCATGCAAGGCAAGGTACGACACAGCGCCGCGGCTGCCGCCGCCGTCTCGCTTGCAGCCGTGCTGCTTGCGGGTTGCGCGGGGCTGCCGCCGGTGGAGACGCGCACGCTCGACATGCAGTTCGGCGATGCAGTACGCCAGGCGCGGGCTCAGCAGACGCTGAACCCGGCGGCCGGGCGCAGCACGGATCCGGTCTCGGGCATCGACGGGGTCGCGGCGCAGAACACGATCGAGCAGTACCAGAAGGGGTTCAAGGAACCGCCGCCGACCTTCAACATCCTTGGCATCGGCGGCAATACGGTTTCCCCGTAGATCCCGGATTACCTGACACCACAGCTCAGGCAGCATCGGATGACACTCAAGCTCACCTTGTTCGCGCCCAGCTCCGACGGATTGGCGGAGCTGGTGCGGCAGCTCCCGCCGCCCGACGAATCGCTCGGCGTCACCTCGGCACTCGGCCGCGCCGAAGACCTGGCGATCGAGATCGAGCGTGGCCGCCCGGACCTGGTCGTGGCCGAGCTGCCGCCGCTCGACGAAGCCGCGCTGCGCCGCATCGAAGCCGCGCTGAACGGCTCGCCGGCCACCTCGGTGATCATGCTCTCGCCGGAACGCTCGCCGGACTACCTGTTGCAGGTCATGCGTACCGGTGTGCGCGAGGTAGTTCCCACGCCCCTGGCCAACGGAGAACTGAAAGCGGCCTACGCGCGTCAGTTCGAGCGGCTGATGGCGCATCGTGGCAGTGCCCGCAAGGGACGCGTGCTGGCGTTCCTGCCGGCCAAGGGCGGCAGCGGTTCCACCTTCCTGTCGACCAACCTCGGGTATGCGCTTGCGGCGCGCGGGCAGCGCGTGGCGCTGATCGACCTGAACCTGCACTTCGGAGACGCGGCGCTGTTCCTCACCGAGGCACGGCCGGCGACCACGATCGCCGACCTGGCACGCGACGTGTCGCGGCTCGATCCGACGTTCCTCGAGTCGAGCATGATGGAGGTCGCACCGAATCTGCGTGTGCTCGCTGCGCCCGACACGCCCGAAGGCGCGATGGACGTGACTCCGGCGGCGGTCGAGCGCATCCTGACGGCCGCCCGGGAGCGCTTCGACTTCGTGCTGCTCGACATGGGGAGGCTCCTCGACGGAGCGGCGGTGCGTGCACTCGACCAGGCCGAGGCGCTGTATTTGACCCTGCAGCTGACGTTGCCGTTCATTCACGACGCCCGACGGCTGATGACGCTGCTCACCACCCTGGGCTACGCGCGCGACAAGCTGCACGTGATCGTCAATCGCTGGGAAAAGGGGGGCGAGATCACTTCGGCGGACGTGCAGAAGGCGCTCGGCACGCCGGTGGATCTCGAGGTACCCAACAGCTTCGCTGCGGTGGCACACGCGATCAACCACGGCATTCCGATTCTGAGGAGCGCGCCGCGCGATCCCGTGTCGAAGGCGCTGGCGTCGTTGGCTGACAGGCTGGCTCCGCAGGAGCACGCCCGCAAGCGTGGCTGGTTCGGATTGTCTCTGTGAGGGAGGCGGCATGTCGTTGCGCGAAAGACTGAACACGATCCAGATGTCGCATCCCGCGGGCGCGGCTTTCGTTGCCGGCGCCGAGAGCGCCGCGTACCGCGCACTGCGCACCGACCTGCACACTCAACTGCTCGACCGCGTCGACGTCGAGGTGATGGGGAGGATGGCGCCCGAGCGGTTGCGCGAGGAACTGCGCATCCTGGTCGAGCGGCTGATCGGCGAGGCCGGCGCGGCGCTGAACGCGGCCGAGCGCAAGCAGATCGTCGTCGACATCCAGAACGAGATCATGGGGCTCGGCCCGATCGAGCCGCTGCTGGCCGATCCGACCGTCTCCGACATCCTGGTCAATACTCACAAGTCGGTGTACGTCGAACGGGCCGGGCGCCTCGAGCAGACTGCGATCCGCTTCGACAGCGACGAGCACCTGATGAAGGTGATCGACAAGATCGTCTCGCGCGTGGGGCGGCGCGTCGACGAGTCGAGCCCGATGGTCGATGCACGCTTGCCCGACGGATCGCGGGTGAACGCGATCATCCCGCCGCTGGCGATCGACGGACCGCTGCTGTCGATCCGCCGTTTCGCGGCCGTTCCGCTGAAGATGGACGACCTGGTTCGGCACAAGTCGCTGCCGCCCGAACTCGCGGCGTTGCTCGGCGGCATGGTCACCGCGAAGCTCAATCTGCTGATCTCGGGCGGCACCGGCACCGGCAAGACCACGCTGCTCAACGTGCTGTCCGGTTACATCCCGGATACCGAGCGCATCGTAACGATCGAGGATGCGGCCGAGCTGCAGTTGCAGCAGCCTCACGTGGTGCGGCTCGAGACCCGTCCGCCCAACATCGAAGGCAAGGGCGAGGTGACGCAGCGTGCGCTGGTACGCAACAGCCTGCGCATGCGCCCCGACCGGATCATCATCGGCGAGGTGCGCGGCGCCGAAACGCTCGACATGCTGCAGGCGATGAACACCGGCCACGAAGGCTCGATGGCCACGGTGCATGCCAACTCGCCTCGTGACGCGCTGACCCGCGTCGAGAACATGCTCGGCATGGCCGGGATGGCACTCTCGCCGAAAGCCATGCGCCAGCAGATCGCATCGGCGCTCACCGCAGTGCTGCAGGTGGCGCGCCTGAGCGACGGCAAGCGCAAGATCGTGAGCCTGTCGGAGATCACCGGCCTCGAGGGCGACGTGATCACGATGCAGGAAGTGTTCGTGTTTCGCCAGACCGGCGTGCAGCCCGACGGCCAGGTCGTCGGGCGGTTCCACGCGACGGGGGTACGCCCGAAGTTCCTGGAACGGCTCACGGTGCGCGGCATCAGGCTGCCGGACGACATGTTCGATCCGGGCAGGACCTACGACTGAACGCCCGAGGGGCGGCAACGGGAGCAACGATGGACTGGGGTTTGACGATCTTCCTGCTGGTCTGCTTCCTGGCGGTCGTGCTGCTGCTCGAGGGCGGGTTCATGCTGTGGCACGACACCAGCAGCGCCGAAGTGCGCCAGCTCGAGCGCCGCTTGCGTGCACTTCACGCGGGGGGGCACGGGATCGAGGCTTCGTCGTTGATCAAGGCCCGCGAGGCCGATCGCCTTGGCGGCCTCGGCAAGCTGCTGCTGGCGTTGCCGCGCGTCGCGACGCTCGAGAAGACGCTGCAGCAGGCCGGCATCGTGATGAGGACTTCGCGGTTTCTGGCCACGACCGCGATGCTGATGGTGGCGGTGTTCCTGGTTCTGCTGGTATTGCGCCAGCCGTTGTGGCTGGCGGGCCTCCTCGGGCTCGGCTCGGTGCTGCTGCCCTTCCTGTGGCTGAGCATGGCGCGCAACAAGCGGCTCAAGCGGCTCGAGGCGCAGCTGCCCGATGCGGTCGAGTTGATCGCACGCGCGCTGCGCGCGGGCCACGCGTTTCCGACCGCGCTGCAGATGGTGTCCGAGGAACTGCCCGATCCGATCGGCGGCGAGTTCGCCTCAGCGTTCGAGGAAGTCAACTACGGCCTGCCGGTGTCCGACGCGATGATGAACCTCGCGGCGCGCGTGCCTGTGGAAGACCTGCGCTTCTTCGCGGTGGCCGTGGTATTGCAGCGCGAGACCGGCGGCAACCTGGCCGAGATCCTCGACAACATCAGCAGGCTCATCCGCGAGCGCTTCAAGCTCTACGGCACGATTCGCGTGCTCAGCGCCGAGGGGCGCATGTCGGCCTGGGTGCTGACGCTGCTGCCGTTCGCCGCTGCGCTGGTGCTGAACCTGGTCAGCCCCGGCTTCATGGAAGTGCTCTGGAAGGATCCGGCAGGCCTGAAGTTGGTCGTTCTCGCGTTGGTCGCGATGGCGTCCGGCGTGTTCTGGATGTGGCGCATCGTGAAGATCAGGGTCTAGGAGCCGGCGATGGAAGCGAACACGACTTATCTGATCCTCGGCGCCCTTTTCGTCGCAGTCTCCGGTTTCGTCTATGGGCTTGGCGGGCTGCTGACTCGCAGGCGCGGAGTGCGCAGCCGCCTGCAGGAGGTAGTCGGCGCGAGTGCGCTCGACGATGTGCGCGAGCCGTCGGAGTGGCAGGCACGCATGGCCCGGGTTGCCGGGCCCATGGCGAGGCTCGCAGCCCCGAAGAAGGACGAGGAGATCGGCCGGATTCGCGCGAAGTTCATGAACGCCGGTTTCCGTAACGAATCCGCACCGGTCATCTACTTCGCGGCGAAGACGCTGCTGGCGATCGCACTGCCGGTGGTCTTGCTGCTTTTCACCGAGGTGCGTGAGTGGGAGGGCAACCAGCCCATGCTGGCGCTGCTCGCCGCGGCCGCCTTCGGCTATTACCTGCCCAACGGCGTGCTGGCGAGGCTCACCGAGATGCGCCAGCGCGAGCTTTTCGAGGCGTTTCCCGACGCGCTCGACCTGATGATCGTGTGCGTCGAGTCGGGAATCTCGCTCGATGCAGCGATCGCCCGTACCGCCTCCGAGATCAGCCTGCGCAGCCCGAAGCTGGCCGAGGAACTCACGCTGGTCGGTCTCGAACTGCGTCTCGGGGCCACGCGCGAGCGCGCGCTGCGCAACCTGGCCACGCGCACCGGACTCGACGAGATCTCGAGCTTCGTTGCGATGATGCTTCAGGCTGACCGTTTCGGCACCAGCATCGGCGACTCGATGCGCGTGCAAGCGGATGCCCTGCGCGTGCGGCGCCGCCAGCGCGCCGAGGAGCAGGCCGCGAAGATTCCGCTGAAGATGTTGTTTCCGCTCATCTTCTGCGTTTTCCCCTCGCTGCTGCTGGTGCTGATGGGGCCGGCCTTGATCCAGATCTACCGGATCCTGCTGCCGACGATGGGCGGGGGCGGTTGAGTGGCGGCGGCACGGCCGCGAGCGACACAGAGAGGGGCGATATGGAGAACAGGCGCCTGCCGGCTTCGTTGACCGCCTGCGCGGTCGCGCTGGTCACCGGTTGTGCGAGCACGCCGGGCACGGTCGAACTGAACGCACGCAACACGCGGATCGAGCCGCTGTACCGCGTGCAGCAACCCGCCGGCACGGCGGCCGGGCAGTATGCGGTCGGCCGCCTGCACCTGGCCGAAGGTCGCACCGATGCCGCGATCCTGCGCTTTCGCAATGCGCTGATCCTCGAGCCGGAAAACGGCGAAGCGCTCAACGGCCTGGGCGTCGCCTACGGGCAACAGGGACGCTACGAGCTGGCGGTCGAGGCGTTCCGGGCGGCGCTCGCAAGCATGCCCGATTCGGCGCATCTGCTGAACAACCTGGGATTCGCGCAAATGAAGGCGGGACGCCTTCAGGAAGCTGCGGCGTCGCTGAAGCGCGCTCTCGCGCTCGATCCGCGCGACGCGCGTGCGCGCGAGAACCTGCGCCAGCTGATCGAGGCGCGTCAACACGCCCCGCAGGAAACGATCATCGGCGTGACGGCGCCGCTCTCGCCTGCGGGTGCCGCGGCACCCACTGGCGCCGCCATGAGGTCGATCGGATCGAGGGCGGTTGCGCAGGCGGCCTCCGTTGCTTCGACGCAGATCGGCGAGTTGTCGATGAAGCCACAGGCGGCAGTGCCGGTTCCGGAACGGTTGGCGGTCGTGCAGGATCGGCCGGTGCCGGCCGCGGAAGCGACGGTTGCCGCCGTGGCTGCGCCTGCTCCCGTTCGCTCGACACAGCACGCCGCCGGCCCGAGCTTCGAGATCGTGCTGGCGAAGGCCAACGACGGTGTGCTGGTGCAGGTTGCGCCCAGCGTGTACGAAATCAGGCTGAATTCCGCGATACCGGAGACCGTGGCAGAACGCGCGCCGCTGCCGGCAGCGGCTACGGAGCCGAAACCGGCGCCGCTGCGCACGTCGCTCGCCGCGATCGACCGCCTCGAGGTGAGCAATGGCGCGGGCACGAACCGGCTGGCCGCGCGTACCGCGCAAAGGCTTTCGCGCATGGGTGCAGCAGTCACGCACGTGACGAACTATCGCAGCTTCGGGCACCAGCGCACCGAGATTCACTATCGCGAAGGGCATGCCGAAGACGCGAAGCGGCTCGGCGAACGGCTGCCGGTCGATGCGAAACTGGTCAGTGTCGGGCAGTTGCGGGCCGGCGTCGACATTCGCCTGGTGCTGGGGCGCGACATGGCGGCGGACGACGTGGCTGCCTGGTGGGAGGCGACACCCGAAGTCGCCCGCAGTGACGGCGCGAGCGGCTCGCGTCACCTGTAACGAGATCTGGTTCGCTCCACGACGGCCGCCTTCGGCGGCCGTATCGATTGGGGCCTTGGGGAGCGCCGGGCTTCGGCGGGTCGGCCGCGGCGGGCGTTGCATGGCAGAATTCGCGCCTTTCCGACCGCCCGGAACGCGCGCAATGCAGTCTCCCACGTCCGACGCCGCCGCCCGCATCATCGCCCGCATCGCCGAAGAACTGCAGGCCCGCACGTCCCGGGTCAGCGCCGCCGTCGACCTCCTCGACGCCGGCGCCACCGTCCCGTTCATCGCGCGTTACCGCAAGGAAGCGACCGGCGGCCTCGACGATACGCAGTTGCGCACGCTCGCCGAGCGCCTGGGCCACCTGCGCGAGCTCGAAGACCGCCGCGCGACGATCCTCGCGAGCATCGCGGAGCAGGGCAAGCTCACCGACACGCTCGCCGCGCAGATCGCCGCGGCCGACACGCGCCAGCGGTTGGAAGACCTCTACCTGCCATACCGCCCGAAGCGCCGCACCCGTGCGCAGATCGCCAGGGAGGCCGGCCTCGAGCCGCTCGCCGACGCGCTGCTCGCCGACCCGATGCTCGATCCGCAGGCGGAAGCCGCGAAGTACCTGCGCGCTCCCGATGCGAACGGCGAGCACGGCGTGGCCGACGCGAAGGCCGCGCTCGACGGCGCGCGCGACATCCTGGCCGAGCGCTTCGCCGAGCGCGCCGACGTGCTCGAGGCGCTGCGCGAGCGGATGTGGAACGAGGGCTGGATCGCCAGCAAGGTGCACGAGGACAAGGCCGCCGAGGGCGAGAAGTTCCGCGACTGGTTCGACCACGCCGAGCCGATCGCGAAGTTACCCTCGCACCGCGCGCTCGCGCTGCTGCGTGGGCGCCAGCAGGGCGTGCTGTCGCTGAAGCTCGGGCTCGAACCCGCTCTCGAGCAGCAGCAGCCGCATCCGTGCCTCGCGCTGCTCGCGGCGAAGGTGGGCCTGGTCCGCTCGGTGCAGGCGGCCTCGCGCCCCGCCGACGCCTGGCTCGCCGAAGCCTGCCGCTGGTGCTGGCGCGTGAAGCTGCTGCCGCGCCTGGAAACCGAGCTGTTCGGCCGCATGCGCGAAGCCGCCGAGGCCGAGGCGATTCGCGTCTTCGGCGCCAACCTGAAGGACATCCTGCTCGCGCCGCCCGCCGGCCCGCGCGCGGTGATCGGCCTCGACCCGGGCATCCGCACCGGCGTGAAAGTGGCGGTGGTCGACGCCACCGGCAAGCTGCTCGACACCGCGACGCTGTACCCGCACGAGCCGCGCCGCGACTGGGACGGCGCGATCGCGGCGCTCGACGCGCTGTGCGCAAAGCACTCGGTCGAACTGGTGGCGATCGGCAACGGTACCGCGTCGCGCGAAACCGACCGGCTGGTGGGCGACCTGATCGCGCGGCACCCCGAGCTGCGGTTGCGCAAGCTGGTCGTTTCCGAAGCCGGCGCCTCGGTCTATTCGGCGAGCGAACTGGCGGCGAAGGAATTCCCGCAGCTCGACGTGAGCCTGCGCGGCGCGGTGTCGATTGCGCGCCGGCTGCAGGATCCGCTGGCCGAACTCGTCAAGATCGACCCGAAGTCGATCGGCGTCGGCCAGTACCAGCACGACGTGAACCAGCACGCGCTGTCGCGCCAGCTCGATGCGGCGGTGGAAGACTGCGTCAACTCGGTGGGCGTCGACGTGAACACCGCCTCTGCGGCGCTGCTTGCGCGGGTCTCGGGCCTGGGCGCCACCGTCGCGCAGCGCATGGTCGACTACCGCGACGCGAACGGCGCCTTCCGCAGCCGCGACGCGCTGCGCAAGGTGCCGTACCTCGGCGAGAAGACCTTCGAGCAGGCGGCCGGCTTCCTGCGCATCCGCGACGGCGACAACCCGCTCGACGCGTCGGCGGTGCATCCGGAGGCCTACCCGTTGGTCGAGCGCATCCTGGCGCGCGTAGGGCGTAATGCGCGCGAACTGATCGGCAATCGCGACGCGCTGCGCGGGCTCGAGCCGCGGCAGTTCGTCGACGAGCGCTTCGGCGAACCCACGGTGCGCGACATCCTCGGCGAACTGGAGAAACCCGGCCGCGATCCGCGCGGCGAGTTCGTCACCGCGTCGTTCAGGGAAGGGGTGGAGACGATCGCCGACCTGCGCCCCGGAATGAAGCTGCAGGGCGTCGTGACCAACGTGGCGAGTTTCGGGGCCTTCGTCGACCTGGGCGTGCACCAGGACGGCCTGGTGCACGTCTCGCAACTGGCCGACCGCTTCGTGAAAGACCCGCGCGACGTGGTCAAGGCCGGGCAGGTGGTGTCGGTCACCGTGCTGGAAGTCGATGCGGCGCGCAAGCGCATCGCGCTGTCGATGAAGAGCGGGGCGCAGCCCGAGCGCACGGCGCGCGCTGCCGCGCCCGAGGCCGGCAACCGGCCGCGCGGCGCGGGCGATGGCAAGCGCGGCGCCGCCGGCGACCGGCGTGGCCGGCCGGGTGAGCGCGCCGCCCGGCCCACCGCGCTGGGCGATGCGCTGTCGCGGGCGTTGAAGCGGTCGTAGGTTCGTGGGCGTACCACCCGCGCACAAGTTGCTCGCGAAACGGGCCTTGGGCGTGAGAGCCTCTACGAGGTGCTCTTGCCGGAAGGCAGCCTCGCGCATCGCGGCGCGACGATCGTCGCGGATCGGATTCGGCGTCGTGCCCTGATCATTTTCGTTACTGCACATTTGGCCACCAACCTCGCAAGTAATACCACCGACCGACACGAGCATCTGTCCGAAAGACTGATTGCCGAGATCGCCTCCGCCGCAATAGGCTATTTTTCCGATCGCGAGACGCTTGGATTTTCAGACATTCCTTGACGCGGTGGACAATTGTCCATACGATATCCGCAAAGGTTCGAATGGGACCCCAGGAAGGCGAAGGCCAACCTGGCGTCGCACGGAGTGCGGTTCGCCGATGCCGCCACCGTGCTCGATGACGAACAAGCATTGACCCGTGAAGATCCGGATCCCATCGGCGAACACAAAGACTTCTGTATGAAAAAAGTGGCGGCGGAGCCGGTTCGTGAAATCGATTTCTCGGGTGCGAAACGCGGCCGGGTCACCCCTTCGCAGCCAGGCAAGACGAAGATCTCCATCCGGCTCGACAACGCCGTGATCGACCATTTCCGCGACGCGGTCGAGGCGGCGGGCGGCGGGAACTACCAGTCGCTGATCAACGAAGCGCTCGTGGCATGGATCCAGCAGCGTTCGATGATCGACGCGATGCGCAGGGTCGTCAGGGAAGAACTGGCCGCCGATCGCCGGCTCAGGCCGGCGCCGCGCGCTCGAGCAACCGCACAAGTGTCGCCAGCGCCCGATTCACCGGTGTCGCGACGCCGAGCATCTGGCCGCGCCGCGCCACGTAGCCGTTGAGCGAGTCGATCTCGGTCGGCCGCCCGCGGGCGAGGTCTTGCGCGGTCGACGAGTTGGCTTCGCGCATGGCCGCGCCGAGTCGCATCGCGGCGTCGTGCAGGGCGTCGACGCCGGCGATTGCCACCCCGTCGGCCTGCGCCACCGCGACGCACTCGCCGATCGCCTCGCGCATCAGCGCGCGAACCTCGGCGTCGTCGAGCATCGCCCCGTAGCGCGAGCGCCCGAGCGCCGAGATCGCATTGAACGCGCAGTTCATGACGAGCTTCGTCCAGAGCTCGCCGCGCAGGTCGGCTTCGACCCGCGCGGGCACGCCAGCCCGCTCGAACCAGTGGGCAACCTGTTGGGCGCGTGTGGACTCGGGCCGTGCGCCGTATTCGCCGATCACCAGGTCGCCGCGTCCGCCGTGCAGCAGGTGTCCCGGCGCCGGCATCGCCGCCGCCACGTACACCACCGCGGCCAGCGCGTCGATGCCCGCGTCGCGCAGTCTCGGTACGTTGTCCACGCCGTTCTGCAGGCTGACGAGCACCGCATCGGCGCGCAATAGCGGCGCCAGCGCCCGGGCGCCGTCGGTGGTGTCGCGCGTCTTCACGCAGAAGAGCACCAGGTCGGCCTCGCGCACTGCCTCCGGCCCGGTGTCGGCGGCGATGCGCACCCGGCGGGTCGCGCCCGGGCTGTCGAAGAGCAGCCCGTCGCGCCGGATGGCCTCGACGTGCGCGGCCCGCCCGATCAGCGTGACCGGCGCTCCCGCTTCGGCCAGCTTCGCGCCAAAGAAGCAGCCGACGGCGCCGGCACCGTAAACGGCCACGCGTGGCCACGAAGCTTGTGTCATGAGCGTTCCACGATGTCTTGATGTCGGTGGGTGATGGTAGCGCGGCCGTTCGGCTCATCCACCGGGCTTGTTGACGCGGGTCCTCGCGAGGATGACAATTGACCAACATTGGTCAACTTTGACCCGGAGAGGTGTGCTGGATGGCCGAGACCGTCGTGAACCTGTATGAAGCCAAGACCAGGCTGTCGCTGCTGGTCGAGCGGGCGGCAGCGGGTGAGACGATCGTGATCGCAAAGGCCGGCAGGCCAATGGCGAGGCTCGTGCCTGTGCAGAGAGGGCGCCGTATTCGACTCGGGTCCCTGCGCGGCCGGATTCATGTCCCCGAGGATTTCGATCGACTGGCAAGCGACGAGATCGAGGCGATGTTCCACGGTCGATAGCCGATGCGCTTTCTACTAGACACGCAGGTGCTGCTGTGGGCGTTGGCCGAGCCCCGACGCTTGCCGGCGCCCGTCCGCCGGCTCATGGAGTCCGGGGACGCGGAGTTCCACTTCAGCTTGGGGTCGATCTGGGAAATCGCGATCAAGCGCAGCCTCGGGAAGCTCGACTTCGAGCCTGACCTGATCGCCGACACCGCCGAGGCCGACGGGCACCTGCCGCTCCCGATCCTGCGCGAGCATCTGAGCCTTGTTGCTCGGCTGCCGTGGCACCATCGCGACCCTTTCGACAGGCTTCTCGTCGCACAGAGTCTCGCGGAACCAATGGCCTTGCTCACGGCCGACGCAGCGCTCGCCCGGTACGGCCCGACGGTTCGCGGCATCTGATTCGTCGGGTTCGGGCAACGCCCGTGTCGGTGGCTCACATGGCCCGCCGACCCGCCCCGCGATTTGTGCTTAACTTGCACCTTTTCCGGCGCGCGCCCGCACGTCCGTCGCCATCGCTGGGTTCCCCGACATGAAATTCCGTTTCCCGATCGTCGTGATCGACGAGGACTGGAAGGCCGACTCCGCCAGCGGCCTTGGTATCCGCGCGCTCGCGAAGGCGATCGAAGACCAGCACTGGGAGGTGGTGGGCGGCTTCACCTACATCGACGTGGCGATGGTCGCCAACCAGGCGGCGCGCGCGTCGGCCTTCATCGTGTCGATCGACGACGAGGAACTCGGCGACGACGGCGCCGGGAGCGAGGCGGTGAGCGACCTGCGCAAGTTCATCGCCGAGACGCGACGGCGCAACGCCGACATCCCGATCTTCCTGTTCGGCGAGACACGCACTTCGCAGCACATCCCGAACGAGATCCTGAAGGAGCTGCACGGCTTCATTCACATGTTCGAGGACACGCCGGAGTTCGTCGCGCGCTACATCATCCGCGAGGCGACGAACTACCTGAATTCGCTCGCGCCGCCGTTCTTCAAGGCGCTGGTGAACTACGCGCACGACGGTTCGTACTCCTGGCACTGCCCGGGGCACTCGGGCGGCGTGGCGTTCCTGAAGAGCCCGGTGGGGCAGATGTTCCACCAGTTCTTCGGCGAGAACATGCTGCGCGCCGACGTCTGCAACGCGGTCGACGAGCTGGGCCAGCTGCTCGACCACAGCGGGCCGGTGGCGGCCTCCGAGCGCAACGCGGCGCGCATCTTCAACGTCGATCACCTGTTCTTCGTGACCAACGGCACGTCCACGTCGAACAAGATCGTCTGGCACGCCACGGTGGGCAACGACGACGTGGTGCTGGTCGACCGCAACTGCCACAAGTCGATCCTGCACGCGATCACGATGACGGGAACGATCCCGATCTTCCTGCAGCCCACGCGCAATCACTACGGCATCATCGGGCCGATTCCGCTCGAGGAGTTCGACCCGGCCAGCATCCAGAAGAAGATCGACGCGAACCCGCTGATCAGGGACAAGTCGGCGCGCCCGCGCGTGATGACGATCACGCAGTCGACCTACGACGGCGTGATCTACAACGTGGAGACGATCAAGCGCACGCTGGGCAGCTACATTCCGAACCTGCACTTCGACGAGGCCTGGCTGCCGCACGCGGCCTTCCATCCCTTCTATCACGAGTTCCACGCGATCGGCGCGAACCGACCGCGCAGTCGCGACGCGATGATCTTCTCGACGCAGTCCACACACAAGCTGCTCGCGGGGTTGTCGCAGGCTTCGCAGATCCTGATCCAGGACTCGGAGGGGAGGCAGTTCGACCGGCATCGCTTCAACGAAGCGTTCCTGATGCACATGTCCACCAGCCCGCAGTACGCGATCATCGCCTCGTGCGACGTGGCCGCCGCGATGATGGAGCCGCCCGGGGGCACCGCGCTGGTCGAGGAGTCGATCTTCGAGTCGCTCGAGTTTCGCCGCGCGATGCGCAAGGTCGACGACGAGTTCGGGCAGGATTGGTGGTTCAGGGTCTGGGGGCCGAAAGACCTCGCCGAGACCGGCATCGGCAAGCGCGAGAACTGGTTCCTGCGTTCGAGCGACAAGTGGCACGGCTTCGGCAAGCTGGTCACCAACTTCACGATGCTCGACCCGATCAAGGCCACCATCGTGACGCCCGGGCTCGACATCACCGGCCGCTTCGCGCCCTGGGGCATTCCGGCGTCGATCGTCACCAAGTACCTCGCCGAGCACGGGGTGGTGGTCGAGAAGACCGGTCTCTATTCGTTCTTCGTGATGTTCACGATCGGCATCACCAAGGGACGCTGGAACACGCTGGTCACCGAATTGCAGCAGTTCAAGAGCGACCACGACACCAACCAGCCGCTGTGGCGCGTGATGCCCGAGTTCGTGCAGGCGTATCCGGCCTACGAGCGCACGGGGCTGCGCGACCTCGCCTCGCAGATCCACGAGCAGTACCGTCGCTACGACATCGCGCGGGTCACCACCGAGATGTACCTGTCGAGCATGCAGCCCGCGATGAAGCCCTCGCTGGCGTTCGAGTGCCTGGCGCACCGGCGGGTCGACCGCGTGCCGATCGACGAGCTCGAAGGGCGGATCACGACGATGCTGGTCACGCCGTATCCGCCGGGCATTCCGCTGCTGATTCCGGGCGAGCGCTTCAACCGCCCGATCGTCGAGTACCTGAAGTTCGCGCGTGACTTCAACGCGCGCTTTCCCGGCTTCGAAACCGACGTGCACGGCCTGGTGACCGAGCGCGAGGACGGCGTCGATCGCTACTACGTCGACTGCGTGAAGACCTGAGCGCGCGTCAGACGTCGACCGAACGCATCGCGTCGGGCGCCGCGACGTGCGCCAGCCGCGTGCCGGCCATGAGGTCGTGCAGTGCGCGGCGATCGCGGTCGACCAGCGTCCAGGCGTAGGGCGCGAGCAGCAGCAGTGCGAGCGCCGGATGCAGATACCGGGCAGCGGCCAGCGCGCCGATCGCCAGCACCGATGCGGCGGCGAAGCGCGCGAACGCGCGCGCCGCGCTCACCTGGCCTCCGTCGCGGGTCTGCAGTTGCAGCGCCAGCGTCTTCATCGGCAGCGAGCGCCGACCCGCGCTCCAGAACCAGGTGAAGTAGACCCCGAGCACGCCCAGCGTGAACAGCTGGAACGCGGTACGCAGCGGGCCCGGGTGGCCGCGGAACTGCGTGAGCGCCGAGAACGCGTAGTCGGCGAACCAGAGCACACCGAACAGGACGATGCTCTCGTAGGCAATGCCCATCAGGCGGCGCCAGGGATCGGCCGCGGGATCGCGCCCGCGCATCAGAACTCGGATGGCCGCGGCGGGGACGGGCGCCGGACGCTGCGGCGCGCGAGGTCGGACAGCGGCTGGGCAGCTTCCTTGGCCAGGCCGGTGCGCGCGCCGGCGTGGCGCGCGGCGGTGTTGCTGGTCCAGCCGGAGTTGCGCAGCACCGCACGCTGCTCGGGAGTCAGTTCGCGATAGCGCTCCCACTGCGCCTGGCGCTCGTCGGGGGGCAGGCGCTTGGCGAGGCGATAGTTCTGGCGGGCGAGTCGTCGCTGCTCGGGCGTGAGCGCGGCCCATTCGCGGATGCGCTGGTGCGCGCGCTCGCGCGCCGCGGGCGCCATGCGTGGCACCCGGTCGGCCAGCGACACCCAGATGCGCTTTTCCTGCGCCGACCAGCCGTTCCACTGCTGCGCGAACGGCTCGAGCACCGACTGCTGGGCCGAACTGAGTTCGCTCCACAACGGCCTGACGAGCGGCAGCAGCGAGGCGCGCGGCGGCGGCGCGTCGTCTTCGGCGCGAGCCGGCATCACCACGGCCATCAGGGCGACGCACAGGCCGGCGAGCACCACGGCGATCAGCTGTTCGCGGCTCACTCGCGCTCTCCGCGGCTGACGTTGCGCAGGAACACGCCGAATCCGCGATCGGCATAGGCCGAAATCGGTACTTCGTCGACCAGCACCGCAGCGTCGACGTCGGCGATGTCGTCGGCCCGCAACTGGCTGTCCCACTCGGAAATCGCGTAGAGCACCGCGGCAACGACCAGCACCGGAACGACGATTGCCGCCAGCCCCAGCCCGAAATGGCGGCGCCCGTCGCGCGGGCTCGGCGCTTGTGGCGGGCTGCCGGCGCAGGCCGCGACGACCAGCTGGCCGTTGCCGGCGACCGCCAGGGTCGGGACGGCTGCCCGCGCTTCGGCGGGGATGCGCGCCAGCGCCGCCTCGCGGGCAGTGGCCAGCCGATGGGTGACGCGCCACGGCAGGCGCTCGACCGATTCGTCGAGCGCTTCGCGGGCGAGCCGGGCAATGAGTTCTTCGTTGTTCATGGTTCAATTCCGCGTGCGCGCAGCACTTCGGCCAGGGCGTGGGCGGCCCGGGAGCAGTGAGTCTTGACGCTGCCTTCGGAACATCCCATGGCTTCAGCGGTTTCGGCCACGTTGAGATCTTCCCAGTAACGCAACAGGAAGGCTTCGCGTTGACGTCGCGGCAGCTTGCCGATTTCCTCGTCCAGGATCGCCAGCAGCTGCGCCCGTTCGAGCAGGTCGGCGCCGTTGGTCGCCGCGGAGCTGCCGGGTTCGGCCTCCAGTGCCTCCAGGATGTCGCGCTCGCCCGTCTCTTCGTCGCCGTCGCCCGACAGCGCCGACAGCGGCGTCGTCCAGAGATTGCGCACCTTCTGGCGCCGGAAGTGGTCGGTGATCGCGTTCTGCAGGATCCGCTGGAACAGCAGCGGCAGTTCCTCGGGTGGGCGTTCGGCGTAGCGGGTGGCGAGCTTGAGCATCGCGTCCTGCACCACGTCGAGCGCGACTTCCTGGTCGCGCACCGCGTAGACCGCCTGCTTGAACGCCCGGCGCTCGGCGGCGGCGAGGAAATCCGACAATTCCTGCCGGGTGGCCATTCGGGTCGGGCGGTCTGCGGGGCGAGAGGGAGACGCTGCGCATGCTAGCAGAAGAGGGGAGCGCGCCTTGACCCTGCCTGTTGCGCTGCAGTATCCTGCGCGTCTACCCCTCGTGCGCCCCTTCCGGCACTGGTGGCTGCGGCAATCAGCGCGGACGGGGCGTCGTCTTTGTGTGCGCCAAGCGCCTTCACGAGAGGCGAGCGGGCGCATCCGATCAAACTCGCAGGCCCCGTGCCAAGGCCTGCGTCGTGGCGCTTCGACGCGTACCCGCGCATCGATGGCCGCCATGGCGCCGGCGGGCGGGCTCCCTGGACTTGAAAGGACCTCATTCGATGGAACTCACAGGCGCAGATATCGTCGTTCGCTGTCTCCAGGAAGAAGGTGTCGAGCACATCTTCGGCTACCCCGGAGGCGCGGTTCTCTACATCTACGACTCGATCTTCAACCAGGATCGCATCCAGCACGTGCTCGTCAGGCACGAGCAGGCGGCGGTGCACGCCGCCGATGCGTATTCGCGCTCGACGCAGAAAGTGGGCGTGGCGCTGGTCACCAGCGGGCCGGGAGTGACCAACGCGGTCACCGGCATCGCCACCGCCTACATGGATTCCGTGCCGATGGTGATCATCACCGGGCAGGTGCCCACGCACGCGATCGGCGAAGACGCCTTCCAGGAGTGCGACACGGTCGGCATCACGCGGCCGTGCGTGAAGCACAACTTCCTCGTGAAGGACGTGAAGGATCTCGCCGTCACGATCCGCAAGGCGTTCCACATCGCCAACAGCGGGCGGCCCGGGCCGGTGCTGGTCGACATTCCGAAAGACGTCACCCGCAACAAGTGCCGCTTCGAGTACCCGAAGACGGTGTCGATGCGCTCGTACAATCCGGTCATCCGCGGCCACCAGGGCCAGATCAAGAAGGCACTCAACCTGATCCTGGGTGCCGAGCGACCGATGATCTACTCCGGCGGGGGCGTGATCCTCGCCAATGCGGCGCCCGAACTGAACCGCTTCGTCGACCTGCTCGGGTTTCCGGTCACCAACACGTTGATGGGGCTGGGCGGCTACCGCGCGAGCGACCGCAAGTTCGTCGGCATGCCCGGCATGCACGGCACCTACGAGGCGAACATGGCGATGCAGCACTGCGACGTGCTGATCGCCATCGGCGCGCGCTTCGACGACCGGGTGATCGGCAATCCGAAGCACTTCGCGCAGAGCCCGCACAAGATCATCCACGTCGACATCGACCCGTCGTCGATCTCCAAGCGGGTGAAGGTCGACGTGCCGATCGTCGGCGACGTGCGCGAGACGCTCAATGACCTGATCGGGCTCCTCGAGGAGGCGTTCGCCGCCGGGCGGAAGACCAACGGGCGGGCGCTCGAGGCCTGGTGGCAGCAGATCGGCGAATGGCGCAAGCGCGAGTGCCTGAAGTACCGGCCGAGCGACACGCTGATCAAGCCGCAGGCGGTGGTGCAGAAGCTCTGGGAGGTCACCGGCGGCGACGCCTTCATCACCTCCGACGTCGGCCAGCACCAGATGTGGGCCGCGCAGTACTACCCGTTCGACAAGCCGCGGCGCTGGATCAACTCGGGCGGGCTCGGCACGATGGGCGTGGGGCTGCCGTTCGCGATGGGCGTGCTGGTGGCCAACCCCGGCGCGCAGGTGGCCTGCATCACCGGCGAGGGCTCGATCCAGATGTGCATCCAGGAGCTCTCCACCTGCAGGCAGTACCGGCTGCCGGTGAAGATCGTCAACCTGAACAACCGCTACCTCGGCATGGTGCGGCAGTGGCAGCAGATCGAGTACGGCAGCCGCTACTCGGAGTCGTACATGGACGCGCTGCCCGACTTCGTGGCGCTGGCCGAGGCCTACGGGCACGTCGGCATCCGGGTGGAAAAGCCCGCCGACGTCGAGCCCGCGCTGCGCGACGCATTCGGCAAGTATCGCGACCGGCTGGTGTTCCTTGACATCATCACCGATGCCACCGAGAACGTCTGGCCGATGGTCCAGGGGGGCAAGGGCCTGACCGAGATGCTGCTCGGCTCGGAAAGCCTGTGAGGAGCCGCGCATGAAGCACATCATTTCGATCCTGATGGAAAACGAGCCGGGCGCGCTGTCGCGGGTCGTGGGGCTGTTTTCGGCCCGCGGCTACAACATCGAGACGCTCACCGTCGCGCCCACCGAAGACCGGTCGCTGTCGCGGATGACGATCGTCACCCGCGGATCCGACGACGTGATCGAGCAGATCACCAAGCAGCTGAACCGGCTCATCGACGTGGTGAAGGTGGTCGACCTGATCGAGACGCCCTATACCGAGCGCGAGCTGATGCTGATCAAGGTGCGGGCGGTGGGCAAGGAGCGCGAGGAGATGAAGCGCATGGCCGACATCTTCCGCGGCCGCATCATCGACGTGACCGACCGCACCTACACGATCGAGCTCACCGGCGACGGCGTCAAGCTCGACGCCTTCATCGACGCGCTCGACCGCGCGTCGATCCTCGAAACCGTGCGCACCGGCGCCTCGGGCATTGCCCGCGGCGAGCGCGTGCTCAAGGTCTGAATTCGAACCGGAGAACAACGAATGAAAGTCTTCTACGACAAGGACTGCGACATCAAGCTGATCAAGGCCCGCAAGGTCGCGATCATCGGCTACGGTTCGCAGGGGCACGCGCATGCGCAGAACCTGAACGACTCGGGCGGCAAGGTCACCGTGGGCGTGCGCAAGGGCGGGCCGTCGTGGGACAAGGTGAAGAAAGCGAAGCTGTCGGTGGCCGAAATCAGGGATGCGGTGAAGGGCGCCGACTTCGTCATGATGCTGATGCCCGACGAGCACATCGCCGCAGCGTATCGCGACGAGATCGAGCCGAACATCAAGAAGGGCGCCACGCTCGCCTTCGCCCACGGCTTCAACATCCACTACGGGCAGGTGGTGGCGCGCGACGACCTCGACGTGGTGATGATCGCGCCCAAGGCGCCGGGCCACACGGTGCGCTCCACCTACTCGGCGGGCGGCGGCGTGCCGATGCTGGTGGCGGTGCACCAGGACCGCTCCGGCATCGCGCGCGACCTGGCGCTCTCCTACGCCTGCGCGATCGGCGGCGGGCGTGCCGGCATCATCGAGACCAACTTCCGCGAAGAGACCGAGACCGACCTGTTCGGCGAGCAGACCGTGCTCTGCGGCGGCACCGTCGACCTGATCAAGGCCGGCTTCGAAACGCTGGTCGAGGCGGGCTACGCGCCCGAGATGGCCTACTTCGAGTGCCTGCACGAACTGAAGCTCATCGTCGACCTGATCTACGAGGGCGGTCTGGCGAACATGAACTACTCGATCTCGAACAATGCCGAGTTCGGCGAGTATGTCACGGGCCCCACGATCGTCACCGCCGAAACCAAGAAGGCGATGAAGACCGCGCTCGAGCGCATCCAGAGCGGCGAGTACGCCAAGCAGTTCATCCTCGAGAACCGTGCCGGGGCGCCCACGCTGCTCTCGCGCCGCCGCATGCTCGCCGAGCATCCGATCGAGCAGGTGGGCGAGAAACTGCGCGCGATGATGCCGTGGATCAAGGCGAACAGGCTGGTCGACAAGTCGCGCAACTGAGCGCCCGGGCGGGGGCCCGGCCCGTATACTTGGGGCGATGGACCCCCGCTATCCGCATCCCCTGATCGCCCGCGAGGGCTGGCCGTTTCTCGGGCTGGCCGTCGCGGTGGCGCTCGCCTTCACCGTGTTCGCCGGCTGGTGGTCGCTGCCGTTGTGGCTGGTGGCGCTCTTCGTGCTGCAGTTCTTTCGCGATCCGCCGCGGCCGGTGCCCGGCGGCGAGCGGCTGGTGCTGTCGCCGGCCGATGGCCGGGTGATCGTGGTGGCCAACGCGCGCGATCCCTATGCCGATCGCGACGCGCTGAAGATCTCGGTCTTCATGAACGTCTTCAACGTGCACTCGAACCGCGCGCCGGTCGACGGCACGATCGAGCGCGTCACCTACTTTCCCGGCAAGTTCGTCAACGCCGACCTCGACAAGGCGTCCGAGCACAACGAGCGCAACGCGCTGCTCATCCGCACCGCCGAGGGCTCGCTCGTCAGCTGCGTGCAGGTCGCGGGGCTGGTGGCGCGGCGCGTGCTGTGCTACGTGGCGGCCGGCGAGCGGCTGACGCGTGGCCAGCGTTTCGGCTTCATCCGCTTCGGCTCGCGCCTCGACGTCTTCCTGCCGCCCGGCGCGCGTCCGTGCGTGGCCATTGGCGAGAAGGTCTATGCCGCCAGCAGCGTGCTGGCCGAGCTGGCCGAGGCCGGGGAGGGTGACGCGCGTGGATGACGGGCGCCGCGAGGGGCTCGCGCCGCGTCGGTCGCGGCGGATCTACCTGCTGCCCAATGCGTTCACCACCGCAGCGCTGTTCTGCGGCTTCTACGCGATCGTCCAGGCCATGAACGGCAGCTACGAGGCGGCGGCCATCGCGATCTTCGTGGCGATGGTGCTCGACAGCCTCGACGGACGCGTGGCGCGCATGACCAACACGCAGAGCGCGTTCGGCGAGCAATACGACAGCCTGTCCGACATGGTCTCGTTCGGCGCGGCACCCGCGCTGATCATGTACGAATGGTCGCTGCGCGGGCTGGGCAAGTGGGGCTGGCTGGCGGCCTTCATCTACGTGGCCGGGGCCGCGCTGCGGCTGGCGCGCTTCAACACCAACATCGGGGTGGTCGACAAGCGCTTCTTCCAGGGCCTGCCCAGCCCGGCGGCCGCAGCGCTCGTCGTGGGGCTCGTCTGGATCGTCACCGACCTGCGCCAGACCCGCTGGATCACCGCCACGGGCGCCGATCTCGCCTGGGTGAGCTTCACGCTGACCGTGTACGCCGGCATCACGATGGTGTCGAACGTGCCGTTCTACAGCTTCAAGGACATCAACCTGAAGAAGAGCGTGCCGTTCATTTTCGTGATCGGCATCGTGCTGGTGTTCGTGCTGGTCTCCTCGGATCCGCCGGTGGTGCTGTTCTCGCTGTTCCTGCTCTACGGCTTCTCGGGCTACGTGCTCTGGTTCCTGCGCTGGCGCCGCGGCGGACCGCCCCCCTGGGGCGATCGGGCGGCCCGGGCCGGCGCGGCCGTCGGCGGGCCCGACGAGTTCGACGACGGCGACGAGGACGACGGCGACGAGAACGGCGACGGCGACGGTGAAGCGGGCCGCGGCGCAACCGGCGACGACGACCGCAACCGGCACGAGGCTGTTGCACGCCGGCGAAATTGACCCGCTTTGCAGGCCCCCAGTACAATCATGGGTTTTCCCGACTTCGACGAAACCCGATGACCGCCCGCAAGCCGCTCGTCGCCGGCAACTGGAAGATGAACGGCGACATCGTCTCGAACGAGCAGCTGTTCACCGCGCTGCGCGCCGATCTCGGGCGCGCCTCGCTGTCGCAGGTCGAGGTCGTGGTCTGCCCGCCGTACCCGTATCTCGGCCAGGCCGCGGCCTGGCTCGGCGACACCGGCATCGCCTGGGGCGCACAAGACGTCTCCACGCAGCCCAACGGCGCCTACACCGGCGACGTCTCGGCCGCGATGCTGGTCGACCTCGGTTGCCAGTGGGCGATCGTCGGTCATTCCGAGCGTCGCCAGCTGGCCGGCGAAACCGACCAGCAGGTCGCGGCAAAGGTGTCGATGTGCATGACGCGCGGCGTGGGCGTCATTGCCTGCATCGGCGAGACGCTCGAAGAGCGCGAGTCCGGCCACACCGAGGCGGTGCTCGGGCGCCAGGTCGATGCGATCGCTGCGGCGCTGGTCGATCCGGCGCATCCGCTGCCGCCCGGGCGGGTGGTGCTCGCCTACGAGCCTGTCTGGGCGATCGGCACCGGGCGCACCGCTTCGCCCGAGATCGCGCAGGCGGCGCATCGCTTCGTGCGCGAGCGACTCGCGCAGCGCGGGTACGGCCACGCCGGCGCCACGCGCATCCTCTACGGCGGCAGCGTCAAGCCGGGCAACGCGGCGAGCCTGTTCGCGATGGCCGACGTCGATGGCGGACTGATCGGCGGCGCATCGCTGGTTGCCGACGATTTCCTCGCCATCTGCCGCGCGGCGGCGGTGGCCTGACACACAGAAGGGCGACGCGCCGAAGCGCGGGCCCGCGGAGAAGCTTCGATGAACTGGTTGACCAGCCTGCTGATGACGGTCCAGGTGATCGCCGCCTTCGGCGTGATCGTCCTGGTACTCCTGCAACACGGCAAGGGCGCCGACATGGGCGCGGCGTTCGGCGGCGGTGCCTCGGGCAGCCTGTTCGGCGCCAGCGGCTCGGCCAACTTCCTGAGCCGCAGCACCGCGGCACTGGCCGCGCTGTTCTTCATCACCACGCTTGCGCTGGCCTTTCTCGGCCACCGCTCGGTGGAGGCGCCCGCCAGCGTGATGGAGCGGGCGCCCGCCGCGCCGGTCGATGCCGGCGCACCCAGGGCGCCGTCCGACATTCCGTCGGCGGGCGCCGAAGCGCCGGCCGGTGCCGGCGCACCGGCCGCCGCGCCTGCTGTCGCGCCTGATGCAGGTCAAGCACCGGGGCAGGCCGCGCCGAAAAACGGGGCTGCGAGCGATATTCCGAAGTAGAATAGCGGGCTGACGGAACGACGAATATCCGCCGACGTGGTGAAATTGGTAGACACGCTATCTTGAGGGGGTAGTGGCGAAAGCTGTGCGAGTTCGAGTCTCGCCGTCGGCACCAGCAACGACATCCGCCCGTGGCAGTCGCGAGGCGGGGAAACCGGAGGAACACGGGAGGTTCGGGCGCAGCGGTCCTGGGCGCATCGAGCCGCGGGGCGCGCAGAGCCGGTGAGGAAGTCCGCTCGGGGCGCAAGTCCGGGCGGACTTTTTTCTGGCCGAGCGGGTTGTGGGAAGAAGAGTCGGGTACCGAACCAAGTGATCCTCGAAAGCTATCTGCCCGTCCTGTTGTTCATCGTGGTCGGTGCCGCGGTGGGCGTCGGTCCCCTGGTCATCGGCAAGCTGCTCGGCCCGAGCCGCCCCGATCCCGAAAAGCTCTCCCCCTACGAATGCGGCTTCGAGTCCTTCGAAGACGCGCGCATGCGCTTCGACGTTCGCTACTACCTGGTGGCGATCCTGTTCATTCTCTTCGACCTCGAAATCGCGTTCCTGTTCCCGTGGGCGGTGTCGCTCGACGCGATCGGGTTCTTCGGTTTCGTCTCGATGATGATCTTCCTGACGATTCTCGTCGTCGGGTTCGTGTACGAATGGATGAAAGGGGCGCTCGACTGGGAATGACCCAGTCTTGCGCGCCTCTCGAAAGAGTGTTCGGAGCAGCGCGATGGCGATCGAAGGACTACTGAGCGAGGGTTTCGTCACGACCCAGCTCGACAAGCTGGTGAACTGGTCGCGCACGGGTTCGATGTGGCCGGTCACCTTCGGCCTGGCCTGCTGCGCGGTCGAGATGATGCACGCCAGCGCATCGCGCTACGACCTCGATCGCATGGGCGTGTTCTATCGCCCGAGCCCGCGGCAGTCCGACGTGATGATCGTCGCCGGCACGCTGTGCAACAAGATGGCGCCGGCGCTGCGCAAGGTCTACGACCAGATGGCCGAGCCGCGCTGGGTGATCTCCATGGGTTCGTGCGCCAACGGCGGCGGCTACTACCACTACTCGTACTCGGTGGTGCGTGGTTGCGACCGCATCGTGCCGGTCGACGTCTACGTGCCCGGCTGCCCGCCCACCGCCGAGGCGCTCATCTACGGAATCATGCAGTTGCAGGCCAAGATCCGCCGCACCAGCACGATCGCGCGCTAGCCGCCCACGGGCCCCGCCACGTCCGCCGTCCCTAACGCCCCGAACGCGTTCCCGACCGCTTCAGATGCCCCAGTCCCACACTACGCCGACCACCCGGCTCGAAACCCTGGAGGCTGCGCTGCGCGCGTCGCTGGGCGACTCGATCCGCTCGCTCGTAGAGCGCCTGGGCGAGATCACCGTGGTGATCGACGCCGCCTCGCACGCGCAGGTTGCCGCGCGGCTGCGCGACGACCCCGCGCTGCGCTTCGACACGCTGATCGACCTGTGCGGCGTCGACTATCGCGACTACGGCGACGGAGCCTGGAGCGGGCAGCGCTTCGCGGTGGTGATGCACCTGCTCTCGGTTGCCCACAACTGGAGGGTGCGCGTGCGCACTTTCTGCGCCGACGACGACATGCCGATGATGGCTTCGGTGACCGGCGTCTGGCCGGTGGCGAACTGGTTCGAGCGCGAGGCCTTCGACCTCTTCGGCATCGTCTTCGACGGCCACGGCGACCTGCGCCGCATCCTCACCGACTACGGCTTCGTCGGCCACCCGTTCCGCAAGGACTTCCCCGTCTCCGGTTACGTCGAGATGCGCTACGACCCGGAGCAGAAGCGGGTGATCTACCAGCCGGTCACGATCGAGCCGCGCGAAGTGGTGCCGCGGGTGCTGCGCGACGACCGGTACGGAGTGGAGCGGCCGGACGTGGGGCTGAGGGGGCAGAAGTGACTGCCGCGGGAAGCATGCATGGCTGACATCAAGAACTACACCCTTAACTTCGGGCCGCAGCATCCGGCGGCGCACGGGGTGTTGCGGCTGGTGCTCGAGCTCGACGGCGAGGTGGTGCAGCGCGCAGACCCGCACATCGGGCTGCTGCACCGGGCCACCGAGAAGCTCGCCGAGACGCGCACTTTCCTGCAGACCGTGCCCTACATGGACCGGCTCGACTACGTGTCGATGATGTGCAACGAGCACGCGTACGTGATGGCGATCGAGAAGCTGCTCGGCATCGAGCCGCCGCTGCGCGCGCAGTACATCCGCGTGATGTTCGACGAGATCACGCGCATCCTGAACCACCTGCTCTGGATCGGCGCGCACGGCCTCGACGTTGGCGCAATGGCGGTGTTCCTCTACGCGTTTCGCGAGCGCGAAGACCTGATGGATGCCTACGAGGCGGTCTCGGGCGCGCGCATGCACGCGGCCTACTACCGGCCCGGCGGCGTCTATCGCGACCTGCCCGACTCGATGCCGAAGTACCGCGCCTCGAAGGTGCGCAACGCGCAGGCGATCGACGAGCTGAACCGCGACCGCCAGGGTTCGCTGCTCGATTTCATCGAGGCGTTCACCAACCGCTTTCCGGGCTACGTCGACGAATACGAGACGCTGCTCACCGACAACCGCATCTGGAAGCAGCGGCTGGTGGGCGTGGGCGTGGTCGATCCCGATCGCGCGAAGTCTCTGGGCTTCACCGGCCCGATGCTGCGCGGCTCGGGCGTCGAGTGGGATCTGCGCAAGACGCAGCCGTACGAGGTCTACGACCTGCTCGACTTCGACATTCCGGTGGGCCGCAACGGCGATTCCTACGACCGCTATCTGGTGCGCGTCGAGGAGATGCGCCAGAGCAACCGCATCATCCGCCAGTGCATCGAGTGGCTGCGCAACAACCCCGGCCCGGTCATCGTCGACAACTTCAAGGTGGCGCCGCCTTCGCGCGTCGGCATGAAGTCGGGCATGGAAGAACTGATCCACCACTTCAAGCTGTTCAGCGAGGGCATGCACGTGCCCGAGGGCGAGGCCTATGCGGCGGTGGAGCACCCGAAGGGCGAGTTCGGCATCTACCTCGTGGCCGACGGCGCGAACAAGCCCTACCGGCTGAAGATCAGGGCGCCGGGTTTCGCGCACCTGCAGGCGATGGACGAACTCGCCCGCGGCCACATGCTGGCCGACGTCACCACGCTGATGGGCACGCTCGACATCGTGTTCGGCGAGATCGACCGCTGAAGCCTTCCGCAACCCGCACCGAACCGCACTCTCCCCGACTCCGCACCGACCCATGAGCGCCGTCACCCAGCCCCAACGACTGCTCAGCGACGATGCCTACGCGCGCATCGACCGCGAGCTCGCGAAATACCCGGCCGAGCACAGGCAATCGGCGGTGATGGCGGCGCTGGCCATTGCGCAGGACGAAACCGGCTGGGTGTCGAAGGAAATCATCGAGGAAGTCGCGGCGTACCTCGGCATGCCGCCGATCGCGGTGCACGAGGTCGCCACTTTCTACAACATGTACAACACGCGCCCGGCGGGCAAGTACAGCATCGCCGTGTGCACCTGCCTGCCGTGCGCGCTGCGCGACGGCACGAAGGCGGCCGAGCACCTGAAGGAGAAACTGGGCATCGGCTTCGGCGAGACCACCGCCGACGGGCTGTTCACGCTCAAGGAAAGCGAGTGCCTGGGCTCCTGCGGCGACGCTCCGGTGCTGCTGGTGAACAACAAGCGCATGTGCAGCTTCATGGACAACCAGAAGCTCGACGCGCTGCTCGCCGAACTGCGGGACGCGAAATGATGGGTGCCAAAGACCTGACGATCGACGCGAGCGTGCAGGAAACCTGCTTTCACGGCCGCCACATCGAGCCGCAGATCTACGCCGGACTGGTCTCGCCCGATGGGTGGCACCTGAAGGACTACGAGCAGCGCGACGGCTACAAGGCGTTGCGGCGCATCTTCGAAGAGAGGCTCACGCCCGAGCAGGTGATCGCCGAAGTCAAGGCGTCGGCGCTGCGCGGGCGCGGCGGCGCGGGTTTTCCCACCGGCCTGAAGTGGAGCTTCATGCCGCGGCAGTTTCCCGGGCAGAAATACCTGGTCTGCAACTCCGACGAGGGCGAGCCGGGCACCTTCAAGGACCGCGACATCCTGCGCTACAACCCGCACATCGTCATCGAGGGCATGGCGATCGCTGCCTACGCGATGGGCATCAGCGTCGGCTACAACTACATCCACGGCGAGATCTGGGACGTCTACGAGCGCTTCGAGCAGGCGATCGAGGAGGCGCGGGCGGCCGGCTACCTCGGCCCGAACATCCTCGGTTCCGATTTCTCGTTCCAGCTGCACGCGCACCACGGCTTCGGCGCCTACATCTGCGGCGAGGAGACCGCGCTGCTCGAGTCGATCGAGGGCAAGAAGGGGCAGCCGCGATTCAAGCCGCCGTTCCCGGCGAGCTTCGGCCTGTACGGCAAGCCGACCACGATCAACAACACCGAGACCTTCGCCGCGGTGCCCTGGATCATCCGCAACGGCGGCGCGAAATACCTCGAAACCGGCCGGCCGAACAACGGCGGCACGAAGATCTTCTCGGTGTCGGGCGACGTCGAGCGCCCCGGCAACTACGAGATCCCGATGGGCACGCCGTTCGCGAAGCTGCTCGAGCTGGCCGGGGGCGTGCGCTACGGGCGCAAGCTGAAGATGGTGATTCCGGGCGGCTCGTCGATGCCGGTGCTGCCGGGCGACATCATGATGGCCACCGACATGGACTACGACTCGATCGCCAGGGCGGGCTCGATGCTCGGCTCGGGCGCGGTGATCGTGATGGACGAGACGCGCTGTGCGGTCAAGTCGCTGATGCGCCTGTCGTACTTCTATTTCGAGGAGTCGTGCGGCCAGTGCACGCCGTGCCGCGAGGGCACCGGCTGGCTGTGGCGCATCGTCAAGCGCATCGAGAACGGCAAGGGCACGATGCGCGACCTCGACGAGCTCGACCGCATCGCCTACAACATCCAGGGCCGCACGATCTGCGCGCTCGGCGACGCGGCGGCGATGCCGGTGCGCGCGTTCCTGAAGCACTACCGCGACGAGTTCGCGTACCACGTCGAGCACAAGACCTGCGCGGTGCCGGCCTACCTGTAGGCGCCGGCACCCCCGAAACGAACGACTGACGGATACGAGATGGTCAAGCTGGAGATCGACGGCAGGGAGGTCGAGGTACCCGAAGGCAGCATGCTGATGCACGCGGCGGACAAGCTCGACATCTACGTGCCGCACTTCTGCTACCACAAGAAGCTCTCGATCGCCGCGAACTGCCGCATGTGCCTGGTCGAGGTCGAGAAGGCGCCCAAGCCGCTGCCGGCCTGCGCGACGCCGGTGGCCAACGGCATGAAGGTGTACACGCACTCGGAAACCGCCGTTCGCGCCCAGAAAAGCGTGCTGGAATTCCTGCTGATCAACCATCCGCTCGACTGCCCGGTCTGCGACCAGGGCGGCGAGTGCCAGCTGCAGGATCTCTCCGTCGGTTACGGGTATCCGGCTTCGCGCTTCGTCGAGCCCAAGCGGGTGGTGGTGCGCAAGTCGATGGGGCCGCTGATTTCGGCCGACGAGATGATGCGCTGCATCCACTGCACCCGCTGCGTGCGCTTCGGGCAGGAGATCGGCGGCATCATGGAACTCGGCATGGCCAACCGCGGCGAGCACTCCGAGATCATGAGCTTCGTCGGACGCTCGGTCGACTCCGAGCTCTCGGGCAACATGATCGACGTCTGCCCGGTGGGCGCGCTCACCAGCCGGCCGTTCCGCTTCGGCGCGCGCACCTGGGAGCTCGCCCGGCGCAAGTCGATCTCCGCGCACGATTCGCTCGGCTCGAACCTGGTCGTGCAGGTGAAGTCCGATCGCGTGATGCGGGTGGTGCCGTTCGAGAACGAACCGGTCAACGAGTGCTGGCTGTCCGACCGCGACCGCTGGTCGTACGAGGGGCTGAACAGCGACGAGCGGCTGCTCGCGCCGATGGTGCGCCAGAACGGTCAGTGGCACGAGGTCGACTGGAAGACCGCGCTCGACTACGCCGCGCACGCGATCCGCACGGTGCGCGCCGAGCACGGCGCTCAGGCGCTGGGCGCGCTCGGCTCGGGCAGCAGCACGCTCGAGGAGCTTCACCTGCTGGGCCGGCTCGTGCGCGCGCTCGGCTGCGACAACGTCGATTTCCGGCTGCGCCAGACCGACTTCTCCGCCGAGGCCGCGCGCGCCGGGGTGCCCTGGCTCGGCATGTCGATCGAAGAGGCCGGCGCGCTCGACCGGCTGCTGCTGGTGGGCTCGTTCCTGCGCAAGGACCACCCGCTGTTCGCCGCGCGCATCCGGGGCGCGGTCAAGCGCGGTGCCCAGGTGTCGATCGTGCACGCGGCCGACGACGACCTGCTGATGCCGATCGCGCACAAGGCGATCGTCGCGCCGTCGCAGTGGGTGCAGGCGCTTGCCGAAGTGCTGGCGGCCGTGCTGCAGGCGCGCGGCCAGCAGGCGCCGGCTGCCTTGGCCGGAGCGGTGTCGATCGATCTTTCCGCGCTCGTGCCGGGCGAGACCGCGCGCGCGATCGCCGCGAGCCTGTGCTCGGGCGAGCGCGGCGCCGTGCTGCTCGGCAACGCCGCGGTCCAGCATCCCGACTACGCGCGCATCGCGCGGCTCGGGCAGGCGATCGCGGCCGCGGCCGGCGCGCGCTTCGGGCAGATCGGCGAGGCGGCCAACTCGGTGGGCGGCTACCTGGCCCGTGCGGTGCCGTCGGGCGGCGGGCTCGACGCGCGCGCGATGGTCGAGCAGCCGCGCAGCCTCTACCTGCTGCTCAACAACGAACCCACGCTCGATCATGCGCTGCCGGCGGCGGCGCGGGCGGCGTTGGAGCAGGCCGAATCGGTGATCGCGCTGAGCGCCTACAGGTCGGCCGAACTGCTCGAGTACGCCGACTGCCTGCTGCCGATCGCGCCGTTCACCGAAACGGCGGGCACTTTCGTGAACTGCGAAGGACGCGTGCAGTCGTTCAACGGCGTGGTGCGTCCGGCCGGCGAGTGCCGGCCGGCCTGGAAAGTGCTGCGCGTGCTCGGCAACCTGCTCGGACTGGGCGGCTTCGAGCAGGACAGCCCCGAGGCGGTGCGCGCCGAGGCGCTCGCGCCCGACGTCGCAGGCCATCTCGACAACGCACTGGCCGATGCGGCGCCGGCGGCGAACGGGGCAAGCGCTGCGGCGGCTGCGCCGCGAGGCGCTGGCGCAGCGGGTGCAGCCGCCGGGGCAGGCGCGGCGCTGCTCGAGCGGCTGGCCGACGTGCCGATCTACGCGACCGACCCGGTCGTGCGCCGTGCGGCGAGCCTGCAGCAGACACGCGACGCGCGCGCGCCCACCGCGCGCGCCAACGGCGCGACGATCGCGCGCCTGGGCCTGGCGCCGGGTGATGCGGTGCGGCTCGCGCAGTCGCTGGGGGGCGTGGAGGGCGAGGCGCGGCTGGAGCTCGAGCGCGACGATGCGCTGGCCGACGGCGTGCTGCGCGTGGCCGCGGCGCAGCCGGCCACGACCGGCCTGGTGTGCGCCTTCGGCGCGATCTCGATCGAGAAGGCCTGAGCGTGATGGGCAATCTTCTGAACGGAGTGACCGCCTGGGGCGAGGGCACGCTGGGCGTGGCCTGGCCGGTGGTCTGGAGCCTGGCCAAGATCGTCGTGGTGCTGGTGCCGCTGCTCGCCTGCGTGGCCTACCTCACGTTCTGGGAACGCAAGATGCTCGGCTACATGCACCTGCGCATCGGGCCGAACCGCGTCGGTCCGAAGGGGTGGCTGCAGCCGATCGCCGACGCGCTCAAGCTGATGTTCAAGGAGATCATCGTGCCCTCGCAGGCGAGCAAGGGGCTCTACCTGCTCGGGCCGGTGATGACGATCATGCCGGCGATGGCCGCCTGGGCGGTGATTCCCTTCGGACCCGAACTCGTGCTGGCCAACGTCAACGCGGGGCTGCTGCTGCTGCTCGCGATCACCTCGCTCGAGATCTACGGCGTCATCATCGCCGGCTGGGCGTCGAACTCGAAGTACGCGTTCCTCGGCGCGATGCGCGCCTCGGCGCAGATGGTCTCCTACGAGCTGGCGATCGGCTTCGCGATGGTCATCGTGCTGATGGTCTCCGGCAGCCTGAACATGACCGACATCGTGCTCGGGCAGGGGCAGGGCTGGTTTGCCTCGCACGGCGTGAATTTCCTGTCGTGGAACTGGCTGCCGCTGCTGCCGGTCTTCGTGGTCTACGTGATTTCGTCGGTGGCCGAGACCAACCGCCATCCGTTCGACGTGGTCGAGGGCGAGTCCGAGATCGTCGCGGGGCACATGGTCGAGTACTCCGGCATGGGCTTCGCGGTGTTCTTCCTCGCCGAATACGCGAACATGATCCTGCTCTCGGCAGTGGCCTCGATCATGTTCCTGGGCGGCTGGTACCCGCCGCTCGACTCGGTGCTGTTCAACTGGATCCCGGGCTGGATCTGGCTCGGCATCAAGACCTTCGTCGTCGTGTCGATGTTCATCTGGTTCCGGGCGACCTTCCCGCGCTACCGCTACGACCAGATCATGAGGCTGGGCTGGAAAGTGTTCATTCCGCTCACGCTGTTCTGGCTGGTGCTGGTGGCGGTGTGGATGCAGACGCCGTGGAACATCTGGAAGTGACGCGCGCAGGTGCGCGTCGGGAGGTGGCGAACATGGAAGCGGTCAGGGAATTCTTCTCCAGCTTCATGCTGGGCGAGATGCTGAAGGGCCTCAAGCTCACCGGCAGGTATTTCTTCGCGCGCAAGATCACCATCCAGTACCCGGAAGAGAAGACCCCGATGTCGCCGCGCTTTCGCGGCCTGCACGCGCTCAGGCGCTATCCCAACGGCGAGGAGCGCTGCATCGCCTGCAAGCTGTGCGAGGCGGTGTGCCCGGCGATGGCGATCACGATCGAATCCGGGTGCCGCGAAGACAACACGCGACGCACCACCCGCTACGACATCGACCTCACCAAGTGCATCTTCTGCGGCTTCTGCGAGGAGAGCTGCCCGGTCGACTCGATCGTCGAGACGCACATCCACGAATATCACGGCGAGAAGCGCGGCGACCTCTACTTCACCAAGGAGATGCTGCTCGCGATCGGCGACCGCTACGAGGCCGAGATCGCGGCCAACCGCGAGGCCGACGCCCGCTATCGCTGATCCAGAGACGCCCCGCATGGATTCCGTGACCGTTCTCTTCTACCTGTTCTCGGCGGTGACCGTGTTCGCGGCGCTGCGTGTGATCACCGCGCGCAATCCGGTGCACTCGGCGCTGTTCCTGGTGCTCACTTTCTGCAGCGCGGCCTGTATCTGGATGCTGCTGAAGGCCGAGTTCCTGGCCATCACGCTGGTGCTCGTCTACGTGGGCGCGGTGATGGTGCTGTTCCTGTTCGTGGTGATGATGCTCGACATCAACCTCGACCAGGTGCGCCGGGGCTTCTGGCGCAACCTTCCGGTGGCGCTCGTCGTCGGCGTGATCGTGGTGATCGAGCTGGCGATCGTGCTGATGACCAGCTTTCGGGTGCGCCAGTCAGACGTGCCGGCGCTGCCGGCCGACTACAGCAACACCAAGGCGCTGGGCAAGCTGATCTACACCGAGTACGTCTACGCGTTCGAGATCGCCGCGGTGCTGCTGCTGGTGGCGATGGTCGCGGCGATCGCGCTCACGCTGCGCCGGCGCAAGGACGCCCGCTACACCGACCCGGTGCAGGCAGTGCGCACGCGGCGCGAAGACCGCATCCGGCTGGTGCGCATGCGCGCGCAGCCGCGCGACCGGAGCCAGTCATGAGCCTCACGCTCGCCCACTACCTGGTGCTCGGCGCGATCCTGTTCGCGATCAGCGTCATCGGCATCTTCCTGAACCGGCGCAACGTGATCATCGTGCTGATGGCGATCGAGCTGATGCTGCTGGCGGTGAACATGAATTTCATCGCCTTCTCGCATTTCCTCGGCGATGCGGCCGGGCAGGTGTTCGTGTTCTTCATCCTCACGGTGGCGGCAGCAGAGGCGGCGATCGGCCTGGCGATCCTGGTCGTGCTGTTCCGCACGGTGGAGTCGATCGACGTCGAGGACCTCGACCGCCTGAAGGGCTGAGCGACGACATGAAAACAGCCTATCTCCTCGCCGCATTCGCCCCGCTGGCCGGTGCGCTGCTGGCCGGCCTGTTCGGCCGCGCGATCGGCCGCGCCGGCGCGCACATCGTCACGATCGCCGGCGTGGCGATCGCTTTTTTCGCGTCGATGTGGACGCTGGCCGACGTGCTGCAGGGCAACACCTTCAACGGCACCCTGTATTCGTGGGCGACGATCGGCGGCGTGAACGTCGAGGTCGGCTTCCTGGTCGATGCGCTCACCGCCACGATGATGTGCGTCGTCACCTCGGTGTCGCTCATGGTGCACGTCTACACGATCGGCTACATGGCCGACGATCCCGGCTACCAGCGCTTCTTCTCGTACATCTCGCTGTTCACCTTCTCGATGATGATGCTGGTGATGGCCAACAACTTCATGCAGCTGTTCTTCGGCTGGGAAGCGGTGGGCCTGGTGTCGTACCTGCTGATCGGGTTCTGGTACACGCGCCCCACGGCGATCCACGCGAACCTGAAGGCGTTCCTCGTGAACCGCGTGGGCGACTTCGGCTTCGTGCTGGGCATCGGGCTGGTGCTGGCCCACCTGGGCTCGCTCGACTATGCGCAGGCCTTCGCGGCGGCGCCCGCGCTCGCCGATCGCACGGTCGAACTGATCCCGGGCACGCAGTGGTCGGTGCTCACGCTGGCCTGTATCTGCCTGTTCATCGGTGCGATGGGCAAGTCGGCGCAGTTTCCGCTGCACGTCTGGCTGCCCGATTCGATGGAAGGCCCGACGCCGATCTCGGCGCTGATCCACGCGGCCACGATGGTCACCGCCGGCATCTTCATGGTGGCGCGGATGTCGCCGCTGTTCGAGCTGTCGGACACCGCGCTCGGCCTGATCATCACGATCGGCGCGATCACCGCGCTCTTCATGGGCTTCCTGGGCATCGTGCAGAACGACATCAAGCGGGTGATCGCGTATTCCACGCTCTCGCAGCTCGGCTACATGACGGTGGCGCTGGGCGCCTCGGCCTACGGCGTGGCGATCTTCCACCTGATGACGCACGCGTTCTTCAAGGCGCTGCTGTTCCTGGCCGCCGGCTCGGTGATCATCGGCATGCACCACGACCAGGACATCCGCAACATGGGCGGGCTGCGCAAGTACATGCCGATCACCTGGCTCACCGCGCTGGCCGGCTCGCTGGCGCTGATCGGCACGCCGTTCTTCTCGGGCTTCTACTCGAAGGACCTGATCATCGAGGCGGCGCGCCACGCCAACGTGCCGGGCGCGAGCTTGGCCTGGTGGGCGGTGCAGGCCGGCGTGTTCGTCACCGCGTTCTATTCGTTCCGCATGTACTTCCTCGTGTTCCACGGCGAGGAGCGCTGGGGCAGGGCGGGCCACGCGCACGACGACGTCGAGGGCGGGCATGGCCACGGTCTCGCCGCGGGCGACAAGCCGCACGAGTCGCCGGCGGTGGTCACGATTCCGCTGGTGCTGCTGGCGATTCCGTCGGTGCTGATCGGCCTGTACACGGTGGGTCCGATGCTCTTCGGCGACTTCTTCGAGGGCGTCATCGCGTCGGTCGAACGGCACCCGGCGGTGGCTGCACTCGCCGGCGAATTCCACGGCTGGTGGGCGATGGGCCTGCACTCGCTGGCCACGCCGGCGTTCTGGCTCGCGCTGGCCGGCGTGGCCTCGGCGTACTACTGCTACATGCTGAACCCGCGGCTGCCCGAGGCGATCGCACGGCGCTTCGCCCCGATCTACCGGCTGCTCGACAACAAGTACTACCTCGACCGGATCAACGAAGTGGTGTTCGCCGGCGGCGCGCGCCTGATCGGGCGCGGCCTGTGGAAGGGGGGCGACCAGGCGCTGATCGACGGCGTGGCGATCGACGGCAGCGCGCGGCTCGTCGGCTGGTTCGCCGGCGTGCTGCGCCTGGCGCAGACCGGGCGGCTGAACAGCTACGCGATCACGATGATCGTCGGCGTGGCGCTGCTGCTGCTGTTCGTCGTGCTGCCGCTGGTGCGGCGCTGAAACGCGAAATAGACGACCGAGAACATGAGTTCCCTTCCGATCCTCAGCGCGGCCATCTGGGTTCCGATCGTGTTCGGCGTGGCGCTGCTGATGCTGGGCAACGACCGCAACCCCGGGCTGGTGCGCGGCATGGCGCTGGCGGGCGCGATCGCCGGCCTGCTGGTCACGGTGCCGCTGTTCACCGAGTTCGAGCGCGCGTCGGCGGCGATGCAGTTCGTCGAGCGCACGAACTGGATCGACGCGCTGTCGGCGCACTACCACCTGGGTGTCGACGGACTGTCGGTGTGGTTCGTGCTGCTCACCGCGATCATCACCGTGTTCGTCGTGGTCGCGGGCTGGGAAGTGATCGAGGACAAGGTCGCGCAGTACATGGCCGCCTTCCTGATCCTCTCGGGGCTGATGGTGGGCGTGTTTTCGGCGCTCGACGGGCTGCTCTTCTACGTGTTCTTCGAGGCCACGCTGATTCCGATGTACATCATCATCGGCGTCTGGGGCGGCCCGAACCGCGTCTACGCGGCCTTCAAGTTCTTCCTGTACACGCTGCTCGGCTCGCTGCTCACGCTGGTGGCGATCATCTACCTGTACATGAAGTCTGGCTCGTTCGCGATCCTCGACTGGCACGCGCTGCCGCTGTCGCTGTCCGAGCAGGTGCTGATCTTCCTGGCGTTCATGGCCGCGTTCGCGGTCAAGGTGCCGATGTGGCCGGTGCACACCTGGCTGCCCGACGCGCACGTCGAGGCACCCACCGGCGGCTCGGTGGTGCTGGCCGCGGTGATGCTGAAACTGGGCGCCTACGGTTTCGTGCGTTTCTCGCTGCCGATCGCCCCCGACGCCAGCCACGAACTGGCGGGACTGGTGATCGCGCTGTCGCTCGTCGCGGTGGTCTACGTGGGGCTGGTCGCGCTGGTGCAGGCTGACATGAAGAAGCTGGTGGCCTATTCGTCGGTGGCGCACATGGGCTTCGTCACGCTCGGCTTCTTCATGTTCAACCAGATGGGGATGCAGGGCGCGATCGTGCAGATGCTCTCGCACGGCTTCGTCTCGGGCGCGATGTTCCTGTGCATCGGCGTGCTCTACGACCGGCTGCACTCGCGGAGAATCGCCGACTACGGCGGCGTGGTGAACACGATGCCGAAGTTCGCGGCGCTGTTCATGCTGTTCGCGATGGCCAACTCGGGGTTGCCGGGCACCTCGGGCTTCGTCGGCGAGTTCTTCGTCATCCTGGGCGCGGTGCAGTTCAACTTCTGGGTGGCGCTGGCGGCAGCGAGCACGCTGATCTGGGGCGCGGCCTACTCATTGTGGATGTACAAGCGGGTGATCTTCGGCGCGGTGGCCAACGAGCGCGTCGCCGGGATGCGCGACGTCGGTCGGCGCGAGTTCTGGATGCTGGTCGCGATGGCGCTGCTGGTGCTCGGCATGGGCATCTATCCGAAGCCGATCACCGACATGACCGAGGCGTCGGCGAAGGCGCTGCTCGAGCACGTCGCGGCCTCGAAGCTCGAGTAAAGAACGATGAAATTCGAATCCCTGAACCTGCTCGCCGCGCTGCCCGAGATCGCGCTGCTGCTCGGCGTGTGCGTGGTGCTGCTCGTCGACGCGCTGGTGCCGGCGCACCGGCGCATGCCGTCCTCGGTGCTGGCGTTGCTGGCGATCGTGGCGCCGTTCGTCATCACGCTGTGGCAGGTGGGCACGCCCACCCGGTACGCGTTCTCGAACATGTACGTGGCCGACGGGCTGTCGCACCTGCTCAAGCTGTGCGCCTGCGTGGCGGTGGGTGCCACGCTCGTCTACGGCGGACAGTACGTGCGCGAGCGCGGGCTCGATCGCGGCGAGTTCCACGTGCTGGCGCTGTTCTCGCTGCTCGGTCAGATGGTGATGATCTCGGCCAACAACCTGCTGATCGTCTACCTCGGGCTCGAACTGCTGTCGCTGTCGCTCTATGCGCTGGTGGCCATGCGCCGCGACAGCGTGCTGCCCGGCGAGGCGGCGATCAAGTACTTCGTGCTGGGCGCGCTCGCCTCGGGGTTCCTGCTCTACGGGATGTCGATGATCTACGGGGCGGCAGGCACGCTGGAGCACGGGCGCATCGCCGAGGCGTTCACCGGCGGGCAACTGAACCGCACCGTCTTCGCTTTCGGCGTGGTGTTCGTGGTGGCCGGCCTCGCGTTCAAGCTGGGCGCGGTGCCGTTTCACATGTGGCTGCCCGACGTCTATCACGGCTCGCCCACGTCGGCCACGCTGCTGGTGGCGGCGGCACCCAAGCTCGCCGCGTTCGCGATCGCATTCCGGCTGCTGGTCGAGGCGCTCGTCGGCGTGGCCGCCGACTGGCAGCAGATGCTGATCGTGCTGTCGGTGGCTTCGCTCGCGATCGGCAACATCGCCGCGATCGCGCAGACGAACTTCAAGCGCATGCTGGCCTATTCCACGATGTCGCACATCGGCTTCGTGCTGCTCGGGCTGCTCGCCGGCGTGGTCGACGGCGACATGGCCACCGCCGACTACGCGTACGGCTCGGCGCTCTTCTACATGATCACTTATGTACTCACCACGCTGGGCGCTTTCGGGCTGGTGCTGCTGCTCGCGCGCAGCGGCTTCGAGGCCGACGAGATCGCCGACCTGAAGGGGTTGAACCAGCGCCGCCCGTGGATGGCGCTGGCGATGCTGGTCATGATGTTCTCGTTCGCGGGCATTCCGCCGTTCGTGGGCTTCTATGCGAAGCTCGCGGTGCTCAAGGCCGTGATCGACGTCGGCCACGTCTGGCTGGCGGTGGTCGCGGTGCTCTTCTCGCTGATCGGTGCGTTCTACTACCTGCGGGTGGTCAAGGTGATGTACTTCGATCCGCCCGCCGACCTGGCCCCGATCGTGCGCGCCGACGGCGCGCACGCGACGATGGCGGTCAACGGCGCGCTGGTGCTCTGGCTGGGCATCATTCCGGGGCCGCTGATGGCGGCCTGTATCGAGGCGGTCCGGCTGGCGCTGGCGACGTAAGGCGCCGAACCGCCGTGGCGAAAGACCTGCGCGAGACCCGGATCGACTCCGAGGTCGTCTTCAAGGGCGGCTTTCTCGAAGTGCGCCGCGACCGCGTGCGCCTGCCCGACGGGCGGACGAGCGGCCGCGAGTTCGTCGTGCATCCGGGAGCGGCCGCCATGGTGCCGATCTTCCCCGACGGGCGCATCCTGATCGAGCGGCAGTTCCGATATCCGATCGGCGAGGTATTCGTCGAGGTGCCCGCCGGCAAGCTCGACCCGGGCGAAAGTGCGCTGCAGACCGCGCGGCGCGAGCTGGTCGAGGAAACCGGCTACCGGGCGAACGAATGGGCGTTCCTCACGCGCCTGCACACCGCGATCGGCTTCTCCGACGAGGCGATCGACCTGTTCCTGTGCCGCGACCTGGTGCACACCGGGCAGGCGCTCGACGACGGCGAGTTCCTCGAGATCGAGATCGTCACGCTCGGGTGGCTGATGGACGAACTGCGGGCCGGGCGGCTCAGCGACGTGAAAACGCAGATCGCCGTGTTCTGGCTGGAGCGGCTGTTCTCGGGGGCGTGGCCCTGGCCAGCCTTCACGCAGGTCTGAAATGTGATATAAAACAAAAACTTATATGATATTATTCGAGTAACTTATCAGTTTCTCATCGCCGCGTCAGAGGCATCGACCGCCGATTTCTCCACCCGATTGCGCCCAAGATGACGATGGCGCCGAGGTTCGACGCTGGTGCCTGGTCCGCCTCGCTGTCATTTCGCTTCGTACCAGACGCCGCGGCCGCTGCCCCGCAGGTTCAGATGGCCGCGCTTCAAGGCCGCACCACGCCCGCAACCAATTGTTGCGTTTCCGCGCGTGGAATGCATTTCACGCACGAAAACGCAACAATTGGTTGCGCTGGCTTTGACCGCTCGCTTCTGGCGGAAGCGGTGAGATTCGAACTCACGGACGGGTCGCCCCGTCGCTGGTTTTCAAGACCAGTGCCTTAAACCGCTCGGCCACGCTTCCGAGGGTTCCGAGTATAGCCGGCTCCGGTGGTCACCTGCTTTCGGTATCGACCTGGGACATCATGCTGCATAAGAAGTGATATCTAGAAATAAAAACAACATGATATGATGTATTCATAATAAGTCACGTTAACTTCCGGGTTCCCATGTCGCCATCGCAACGGCGCGTTGCTGCCCGGCGAAGGGCCCGGGCGGCCCTGCCGGCGGACGATGTCGCAGAGCTGGCAGGGGCGCTGCGGACCGGCGCAGGCCGTAAGATCGGTTCCTTGGTTCGATGCGGGGCCGGGATCGCGCCGGTTCCGCCGTTTTCGCGGGGAGCGATCGCATGAAAGCCGTGTTGTGCAAGGCATGGGGGCCGCCCGAGTCGCTGGTGATCGAGGAGGTACCCACGCCGGTGCCAGGCGCCGGACAGGTGCTGATCGAGGTGCATGCGGCCGGCGTCAACTTCCCCGACTCGCTGATCATCCAGAAGAAATACCAGTTGCAGCCGCCGTTGCCGTTCTCGCCGGGGGCCGAAGTCGCCGGCATCGTGCGCGCGGTGGGCGAGGGTGTGAAGCCCTGGAAGCCGGGCGATCGCGTGATCGCGAACGTGCCGTATGGCGGCTACGCGCAGGAGCTGGTGGCCGATGCGGCGCGGGTGATGCCGATTCCCGACGGGATGGACTTCCCGACCGCGTCGGCCTACGTGCTGGCGTACGGCACCAGCCTGTTCGCGCTGAAGGATCGCGCGAAGCTCGCGCCCGGCGAGACGCTGCTGGTGCTGGGTGCCGCGGGCGGCGTGGGCATCGCGGCGGTGGAAATCGGCAAGGCGATGGGCGCGCGGGTGATCGCGGCGGCCTCGAGCGAGGAGAAGCTCGCGCTGTGCCGCGAGCACGGCGCCGACGAGACGATCGATTACGCCCGCGAAGACCTGCGCGAGCGCATCGCGGCGCTCACCGGCGGCAAGGGCCCGGACGTGATCTACGACCCGGTGGGCGGGCCCTACACCGAGCAGGCGTTCCGCTCGATCGCCTGGGAAGGCCGCCACCTGGTGATCGGTTTCGCCGCCGGAGAGATCCCGAAGCTGCCGCTGAACCTGCCGCTGCTCAAGACGGCGTCGCTGGTGGGCGCCTTCTGGGGCGCGTTCGTGCAGCGCGACCCGAAGCGCACCCGCGAGCATCTGCAGGAACTTTTCGAGCTGTACCAGTCGAAGAAGGTGCGCCCGCCGATCACGCGAACTTATCCGCTCGCGCAGGCCGCGCAGGCCTTGCGCGACGTGATGGAGCGGCGCGTGAAGGGCAAGGTGGTGATCCTGCCGCGCGAGTGAGGCGCGCCGGCTCAGGCGTCGGTGAAGTGGCGCAGCGGCGCGAGGTCGGCGAACACCGGCTCGCGCTTTTCGGCGCGCGCGCGGATCGCCTCGGCCACTGCGGCGGTGTCCCACAGGCCCGATTGCAGCCAGCCCATCTGGCGCAGCCCGTCGGCGACCGAGTGGTCGCGCGCGTAGTCGATTGCCTGCTTGGTCGCCCAGATCGCCACCGGCGGTTTCGAGCCGATCTCGCGCGCGATCTGCATCACGCCGGCGAGCATCGCGTCGGTGTCGTCGAACACCTCGTTGACCAGGCCCAGTGACAGCGCACGCTCGGCCGGCAGCCGCCGGCCGGTGTAGGCGAGCTCGCGGGCCATGCCCTCGGGAATCAGCCTCGGCAGCCGCTGCAGCGTGCCGAGGTCGGCCGCCATGCCGATGTTGATCTCCTGCACGCAGAAGAACGCATCGCGCGTGCAGTAGCGCATGTCGGCGGTGCAGACGAGGTCGAGGCCTCCGCCGATGCACGCGCCCTGGATCGCGGCCAGCACCGGCATGCGAAGCTCGGCCAGCCGGTCGAACGTGCGCTGCATTCCGGCGAGCAGCGGCGCGATGTTGGCGCGGCTGGCTGCGCTCGACTCGTCGGGCGCGATCGCCGAGCCGAAGGCCTCGAGCGCCATGCCCGCGCAGAAGTGCTTGCCGCTGGCGTCGAGCACCAGCGCACGCGCCGGTGCCTCGCGCTGCAGCGTGTCGAGGATCGCATCGAGCTCGCGCCAGAACGACGGGCTCATCGCGTTCATCCGTGCGGGCTGGTCGAGCGTCAGGCGTGCGACGCGGTCGGCGATTTCGAGGCGGAAGTGGCGGTCGGTCATCTCGTTCTCCGTGAGCTGGGCCGATGGTAGCAATCCGCTATGCTTTGCGCTTCATGTTCGAGGCTCAACCATGACTAAAAAACCTCGGTCCCGCGGCGCGGCGCCACGGTCTGCGCCGCAGCGCAGCTACCGCTATTACGAGCTGCTGATGGCGGGCTTCGTCACCGTCTTCATCTGCTCGAACCTGCTCGGCCCGGCCAAGGCGGTGCAGATGCAGTTGCCGCTGGCGGGCACCGTCACTTTCGGCGCAGCCGTGCTGTTCTTTCCGCTCACCTACATCTTCGGCGACATCCTCACCGAGGTTTACGGCTACGCGAAGACGCGCCGCGTGATCTGGGCGGGCTTCGGTGCGATGAGCTTCGCCGCGCTGATGGCCTGGGCGGTGCTGCAGCTGCCGCCCGCGCCCGACTGGCCGCACCAGCAGGCCTACCAGGTGGCGTTCGGCAATACCTGGCGGATCGTGCTGGGTTCGCTGGTTGCCTATTTCTGCGGCGAGTTCGCCAACTCGTTCGTCCTGGCGCGAATGAAGCTGATGACCGAGGGCCGGCACCTGTGGGCGCGCACGATCGGCTCGACGATCGTCGGCGAGGGGATCGACTCGGCGCTCTTCTATCCGCTCGCCTTCTGGAACAGCGGCATCATTCCGAACGAACTCGTGCCGCAGCTGATGCTCTCGCAGTGGATCGCCAAGACGCTGGTCGAAGTGGTGTTCACGCCGGTGACCTACAAGGTGATCGGTTTCCTGAAGAGGGCCGAGCAGGAGGACTGGTACGATCGGGAGACCGATTTCAGTCCCTTCAGGCTCTGATCCCCCCGATGCACGATCTGCTGCTTTCGCTGCGGCTCACGCGGCGCGACTGGCGCGCGGGCGAATTGCGCCTGCTGCTCGCCGCGCTGGTGGTCGCTGTGGGCGCGATCGCGAGCGTCGGTTTTTTCGTCGACCGCATGCGCGGCGCGCTCGAGCAGGAGGCTGCGCAACTGCTGGGCGCCGACCTGGTGATCGGCTCGGACGCGCCGCCCGACGAGGCGCTCGCGGCCGAGGCCGCGCGCCGCGGCTTGCGGGTGGCGCGCACCGTGGTGTTTCCGAGCATGGCGATGGCGGGCGGACTGCCGCAGCTCGCATCGGTGAAGGCGGTGAGCGACGGCTACCCGCTGCGCGGACGCGTGCGCGTCAGGCAGATCGCGCCCGGCACCACGGGCCCGGGAGACGATGCGGCGCGCGCGGCCGATGCGCAGTCCGCGCCCGACCTGCCGGCCGCGGGCGGGCCGGCGCGCGGCGAAGTCTGGCTCGATCCGCAACTGGCGCAGGCGCTGGGCGTCGCGCACGGCGGCACGGTGGCGTTCGGCGATGCGAGCTTTCGCGTCACGAATCTGATCGTGCTGGAGCCCGATCGCGGCACCGGCTTCGTGAATTTCGCGCCACGGGCGATGTTCTCGCTCGACGACCTGCCGGCCACGCGACTGGTGCAGCCCGCGAGCCGGGTGCGCTGGCAGCTGATGCTCGCCGGCGACGCAAGCGCGGTAACGGGGTTCGCGCAGTGGGCGCAGTCGCGTCTCGGGCCCGGGCAGCGCATCGAGTCGCTCGACAGCGGCCGCCCCGAACTGCGCGCCACGCTCGACCGGGCCAGCCAGTTCCTGTCGCTGGTGGCGCTGCTGACGGCGCTGATCGCCGCGGTGGCGATCGGGCTGGCTGCGCGACGCTTTGCCGAGCGCCACCTCGACGGGTGCGCGGTGATGAAGGCGATGGGGCTGGGGCAGCGCCGCCTGCTCGGCCTGCTGGGCCTGGAGCTGCTGTGGGTGGCGCTGGCGGGTGCGCTGCTCGGCGTGGCGCTCGGCTGGGCGGTGCACTTCGGGCTGGTCGCGGCGATCGCGCCGCTGCTCGAAGTGCCGCTGCCGGCCGCGGGCGGGCTGCCTGCGCTGCAGGCGCTGGTGGTCGCGCTGGTGCTGATGGGGGGGTTCGGCGCCTGGCCCTTCCTGCGGCTGGCGGGAGTGCCGCCGCTGCGCGTGCTGCGCCGCGATGTCGGTGCGGCGCCGGCATCGGCCTGGCTTGCGGTGGGACTGGCGAGCGCGGCGTTTTGCGGATTGCTGTTCTGGTTCGCACGCGACCCCCGGCTCGCGCTGGTGTCGATCGGCGGCTTCGCGGTGGGCGCGCTGGTCTTCGTGCTGGCGGCATTCGCGGCGATCCGCGTGCTCGAGCCGCTGCGCCACGCGGGTGTCGTCGCCGGCAGCCCGGCGCTGCGGCTGGCCTTCGCGTCGTGGTCGCGGCGCCAGGCGATGACGGTGACGCAGACCGTGGCGCTGTCGGTGGGGCTGATGGCGCTGTTGCTGCTCACGGTGACGCGCACCGACCTGATCGAGGGATGGCGACGCGCCAGCCCGCCCGATGCGCCCAACCGGTTCGTCGTCAACATCCAGCCCGGCCAGACCGCGCAGGTGCGCGCCGCACTCGAGGCGGCTGGCGTGCGCGCGCCCGATCTCTATCCGATGGTGCGCGGCCGGCTGGTCACGGTGAACGGCCGCCCGGTGCGCCCGGAAGACTTCGACGGCGATCGGGCGCAGCGGCTGGTCGATCGCGAGTTCAACCTCTCGTATGGCGACGAACTGCCGGCGCACAACACGATCGCCGAGGGGCGCTGGTTCGCGCCCGGTTCGCACGAGGTATCGGCCGAGCAGGGCATCATGAAGACGCTCGGGCTCGCGCTGGGCGACGAACTGGGCTTCGACGTGGCCGGCGAGATCGTCAGCGTGCGCCTGACCAGCGTGCGCAAGGTGGCCTGGGACTCGATGAAAGTGAACTTCTTCATGATCCTGTCGCCGGCGGCGCTGGCCGGGCGCCCGCAGACGATGATCACCGCGTATCACCAGCCCGGGACTTCGCCGGGTCTCGATCGCGAACTGGTGCGGCGCTTTCCGAACCTCACCGTGTTCGACACCGGCAACCTGCTGCGGCAGGTGCAGTCGATGCTCGACCAGGTGATCCACGCGGTGCAGGTGCTGTTCGTGCTCGCGCTGGCCGCCGGTGTGGCGGTGCTCTGGGGCGCGCTCGCCAGTTCGCGCGACGAACGGGTGCGCGAAGCGGGCCTGATGCGCGCGCTGGGCGCTTCGGGGCGGCAGCTGGCTTCGGCGCAGCTGATCGAGCTCGCGCTCGGCGGCGCGCTTGCCGGCGTGCTGGCAGCCGCCGGCTCGATCGCGATCGGCTGGATCCTGGCGGAACAGGTGTTCCGCTTCGACTACGAGCCGCGCTGGTGGGTGCTGGCCGCCGGCGCCGCGATCGGCGCGGCGCTCGCGCTGCTCGCCGGTTGGCTGAGCCTGCGCAGCGTGCTGCGCGTACCGCCCCTGGCGACGCTGCGCGACGCCTGAGGCTCGGGCAGCCGCAGTTCGCTCGATGCCCGGGTGCCGGGCTCAGCCCGGCCGCGGCTACTGCGCGTCGAACATCTGCCGTGTTGCGTCGTCGGGCAGCCGGCAGATGCGCGAGGCGAGATCGTAGTGGCCGCCGCGCCGCTGGCAGTCGACGAACGGATCGTGGCGCGGGGCTTCGGCCGCGCGCGCCGGCGCTGGTGCGCCGGCCGGCTCGCGGGAGCGTTCGATGCCCGAGGCGACGACTTTCGGCTTCCAGACCTGCACGCGGCTCGCGCCGGTGCAAGGCTCGTCGGAGAAGACGATCCGGCCGTCGCTGGTTGCGCAGCGGAACACGGTGGACTCGCCTGCCGCCGCCTGGGCATCGGCGGCGGCCAGGGCGGGCGATGCGGCCAGCGCTGCGGCAAGCAGCGCGAGCGGCGCAAGTGCGGGAATTCTCATGAGAGCCTCCTGACGGAAATTCCGCGTTTTGGAGCCGGCCGGCTCCCAAGTATGCTCGCGGATATCGTGTTTTGCGGAAAGCCTGAACGAAAGTGCCGACCTTGTCCGTGAACGATGTCCTGTCGATCGCAAGCGTGGTGCTCGCCGCGGTGGCGGTGCTGCTGCTGGTGGCGCTCGCGCTGCGGCGCGCCCCCGACCCGGCGCCGGCGCTCGACGAGCTGGCCCGGCTGAACCAGGCGCAGCTGCAGCAGCAGCGCGAACTGCGCGAGGAAACCGCCTCGCAGGCGCGCGAGAACCGGCTCGAGCTCAGTGCCTCGCTGGCCGAGCTGGGCCGCAACCTGACGCACCAGATGGGCACCATTGCGGGGGTGCAGAACAACCAGATCGACGCCTTCGCGCTGCAGCTCACCAAGCTCACCGAGGCCAACGAGCAGCGGCTCGGTGCGCTGCGCGAGAGCAACGAGCAGCGCCTGAACGCGCTGCGCGAGGGCACCGAGCAGCGGCTCGAGGCGTTGCGCGAGACGCTCGAGCGACGGCTGCGCGAGCTGCAGGGCGACAACGCCGCGAAGCTCGAGGAGATGCGCCGCACGGTCGACGAGAAACTGCACGCCACGCTCGAGCAGCGCCTGGGTGCGTCGTTCAAGCAGGTGTCCGACCGCCTCGAGCAGGTGCACAAGGGCCTGGGCGAAATGCAGGCGCTGGCCTCCGACGTGGGCGACCTCAAGCGCGTGCTGAGCAACGTGAAGACGCGCGGTACCTGGGGCGAGGTGCAGCTCGCTTCGCTGCTCGAGCAACTGCTGGTGCCCGAGCAATACGCGGCCAACGTCGCGCCGGTGCCCGGCTCGAACGAGCGCGTCGAGTTCGCGATCCGCTTGCCCGGGCGCGGCGACGATGCGCCGGTGTGGCTGCCGATCGACGCGAAGTTCCCGCGCGAGGACTACGAGCGGCTGGTGATCGCGCAGGAGAACGCCGATCCGGTGGCCGCGGAAGCGGCCGCGCGCCAGCTCGAGCAGCGCCTGCGGCTCGAGGCGAAGACGATCCGCACGAAGTACGTTTCGCCGCCCGACACCACCGATTTCGCACTGATGTTCCTGCCCACCGAGGGCCTGTACGCCGAGGTGGTGCGCCGCCCGGGCCTGATGGACGACCTGCAGCGCAGCTGGCGTGTGGTGGTCGCGGGCCCGAGCACGCTGGCGGCGATCCTCTCGAGCCTGCAGATGGGGTTTCGCACGCTCGCGGTGGAGAAGCGCTCGAGCGAGGTCTGGCAGCTGCTCGGGGCCGTCAAGACCGAGTTCGGCAAGTTCGGCGACGTGCTCGCGAAGACCAAGGAGCAGATCGACCGCGCGAGCACCACGCTGGGCTCGGCCGCGGTGCGCACGCGGGCGATCGAGCGCAGGCTGCGCGACGTGGAGTCGCTGCCCGAGACCACCAGCGCGCAGATGCTCGAAGACGACCCGGGCGCTGCGCCCTAACCGAGTATCTGCAGCACGCCCACCGTGATCAGCGGAAAGGCGATCAGGATCAGCACCCGGACGAAGTCGCTGAGCAGGAACGGCATGACGCCGCGAAACGATTCGGACATCGGCACTTCGGGCGCGAGCGAATTGATCACGAACACGTTCAGCCCGAACGGCGGCGTTATCAGGCCGACCTCGACCGTGATCAGCACCAGGATGCCGAACCAGATCGCGGTGTATTCGGGCGTGAGCCCGAAGTCGAGTTTCATCACGATCGGGAACAGCACCGGGATCGTGATCAGGATCATCGACATCGAGTCCATCACGCAGCCGAGCGCCAGGTACATCAGCAGGATCAGCGCGAGCACCGTCATCGGGGCATAGCCGCTGTTGGCGATCGCGGTGGCCGCCTGCGTGGGCATCTGCGTGATCGCGAGGAACGCGTTGAACAGGTCGGCGCCGATCAGGATGAGGAAGATCATCCCGGTGATCTTCGCGGTGCCGAGCAGGCACTCGATCAGCCCCTTCATGCGCATGCCGCCGCGCACGTACGCGATCACCCCGGTGGCTGCCGCGCCGACCGCCGCGCCTTCGGTGGGCGTGAAGAAGCCGCCGTACATGCCGCCCATCATCACCACGAAGACGATGATCACCGGCATCAGCTCGAGCAGCGTCTTCGTCTTCTGCGCGAAGGTGGCCTTCGGTCCGGCCGGGCCCGCTTCGGGATCGAAGCGCACCAGGATCGCGATCGCGATCATGTAGCCGAGCGCGGCGAGCACGCCCGGCACCATCGCCGCGATGAACAGCTTGCCGATCGACTGCTCGGTGAGGATCGCGTAGATCACCAGCACCACCGAGGGCGGGATCAGGATGCCCAGCGTGCCGCCGGCCGCCAGCGACCCCGTGGCGAGGCGGCCGGAATACTTCAGCCGCTTCATCTCGGGCAACGACACGTGCGCCATCGTGGCCGCGGTGGCCAGCGACGAGCCGCAGATCGAGCCGAATGCGGCGCAGGCGCCGATCGCCGCCATCGCCACGCCGCCGCGGCGGTGGCCGAGCCAGGCGGCCGCGGCGTTGAAGATGCCGGTGGACAGCCCCGAAGCGGTGGCGAACGACCCCATCAGCACGAACAGCGGAATCACCGACAGCGAATAGGCGGCCGTCTGGAAGTAGGGCGCCGAGTTCATGTAGTTGAGCATCGGCTCCAGGCCCGACACCCAGATGTAGCCGATGCCGCCCACCAGCAGCAGCGACAGGCCGACGTTGACGCCGATCATCAGCAATCCGATCAGCACGCCGAACATCGTCAGCGAGATGGCCATCCCGCTCATCGGAACTCCCCGCCGCCGCGGGCTGCGCGCGCCACGCACACCAGGGTGAGCAGCGCCATCGACGCGACGATCGGCACGAACATCCACCAGGTGGGGATCAGCAGCATCATCGACATGTCGTTGAAGTCGTACTGGTTGATGCCGCCGAGCGCGAGCCGCCAGGTCATCAGTGCCGCGACGATCGCGAACAGCACTTCGCCGAGCACCGCCAGCGCACGCCGCACCGCCGCCGGAAACATGTCGACGAACATGTCGACCACCACGTTGCCGCCTCGCAGGTGGCAGTAGGGCAGCATCGCGAACACCGCGATCGCGGTGCCGCGCTCGGTGAGTTCGAAGTCGCCCACCAGGGGCGAGCCGAGGAAAGTGCGGCTCAGGATGCTGCCGACCGAGACCGCGGTGAAAGCGAGCAGCACCACGCCGCCGCCCACCGCCAGCCAGGTGCACGCGCGCTCGAGCGCGCGTTCGAGCCCGGGACGGGCCGCCGCACCGGCGTCGCCGGCGCGGCTGCCGCCCTCGCTCATTTGTCGTACTTCGCGATCAGCGACACCGCTTCGTCGTGAAGCGCCTTGCCGTTCGGGGTGCCGGCAATCCACGCGTCGACCACCGGCTGCGTGGTCTTCTTCCAGCGCGCCTTCTCCTCGGGCGCGAGCGTGGCGATCGTGTGCCCCATCTCCTTCGCCTGCTCGAGGCCGGGCAGTTCGGCGTCGTCCCAGGCCTTGCCGATCTCCTTGATGAAGTTGTCGCCCGAGTTCTTGTCGATGACCGCCTTCAGGTCGGGCGGCAGGCTGTCGTATTTGGCCTTGTTCATCGCCATCAGGAACACGTTCGTGTAGAGACCCGTGACGGTGTGGAACTTCACCAGTTCGTTCAGCCGCTGCGGCTTCATCACTTCCCAGGGCACCGTGACGCCGTCGGCCACGCCGCGCGACAGCGCTTCATAGGCCTCGGGCAGGGGCATGCCCACCGGGATCGCGCCCATCAGCTTGAGCGCGTCGCCCACCGGCTTGGTCGGAAGGCGCAGCTTCTTGCCGTGCAGGTCTTCCATGCGGGTGACCAGCTTGTCTTTCATGTGGACGAGCCCGGGCGCGTGGCAATGCAGCAGCAACGGGTGCACGTCCTTGTACTCGTCGCGCAGGTGCGCCTTGTAGAACTCCCAGATCGCCTGGGCGGTGGCCAGCGCGCTGGAACCCACGACGAAGGGCAACTCGAAGACGGCCGAGAGCGGGAAGCGCCCCGGCGTGTAGCCGGGCACGGTCCAGATGACGTCGGCCACGCCGGTGCGCACCTGGTCGTAGAGTTGCGGCGGCTTGCCGCCGAGCTGCATCGCCGGATAGATCTCGCACTTGATGCGCCCGCCGGAGTCTTTTTCGACGCGGTCGGCCCAGGGCTGGAACAGCTTCGTCTGCGCCGGCGCCATCGGCGACAGGAAGTGCGACATGCGCAGCTTGATCGGCTCCTGCGCAGTGGCGACGCGGGGAAGGCCGGCCAGGCCGAGGCCCAGTGCCGCGCCCGCCTGGAGCGCGCTGCGTCGTGATGCGTTGGTCATCGGTGTCTCCTCTGTGAATCCGTTCGTTATCTGCGGCCCGTTGATTGTGATCGTCTGTAGCGGCGCGTCAACCTACCATGCTCAGCCCGCCGCTGACACTGAGGACTTGCCCGGTGATGTAGTCCGAGCGCGAACTGGCGAAGAAGGTCACCGCGTCGGCGATGTCCGAAGGTTGCGCGAAGCGGCGCATCGGAATCGCGCGCAGGAACGCTTCGCGGTGCTTCTCGGGAACCGCCTGCAGCAGTGGCGTGTCGGTGGGGCCGGGGCAGACGCAATTGGCGGTGACGTTGTGCCGTGCCATCTCGCGCGCGAGCCCCTTGGTGAACGCGATCACGCCGCCCTTGGCGCCCGAGTACACCGTTTCGCCGGTGCTGCCGACGCGCCCCGCGTCGCTCGACACGTTGACGATCTTGCCGCGCTTGCGCTCGACCATTCCGGGCAGGAAGGCGCGCACCACGCGCACCGTGCCCATGAAGTTCAGTTCGATCACGCGGTCGATGAACGCGTCGTCGTTTTCGAGGAACGGCTGGATCTTGCCCCAGCCGGCGACGTTGGCCACGACGTCGACCCGCCCGTGACGCGCGAGCACCGCATCGCGAAACGCGGTCACCGAGGTCGCGTCGGTGACGTCGCAGCGCAGGTAATCGGCGCGACGCCCGTCGGCGCGGATTGCGGCCGCGGCCTGCTCGCCCTTGTCGTCGGCGATGTCGCCGAGCACCACGGTAGCGCCGGCCTGCGCCAACCCCTGCGCAGTGGCCAGACCGATGCCCGAGGCGGCGCCGGTGACGATCGCGATGCTGTCGTTGAGCTTCATCGAGAGGTTCCTTCCTTGCGGAGCGGGAGACGCTCGAGCCCGCTGGTCGAGCCAATTGACTGAATGAATGTTCATTCATGAGCGGAAGAATGTCAATCATCGCGGTTCGCGCGTGATGCCGGCGGGTTTTTTGCCGCAGAAAATATCTTCCCACGATAAGAAATTGACGCACCGCAACGCACCATCAGTTTTTTTCATTGCGGCAACGAATATTCCATGTTGTGACAATTATTCCGTAACTGTCTGATGCAGCGATCGAAAAGAATTGGTGGCATTTCTCGAAATTCGCTGTTGCGGCGCGGCACGTTTTCGGTAATCTGACGGGCATGCATGCGCGCGGGCGGTCCGGTCCGCGGCGCGCGCACACTGTTTTCCAACACACGACGCTCAAGGAGCCTCTCCATGTCATCCCGTGAACTCGAAGCGCAGAAGCTGCAGAAGGAATGGTCCGAAAGCCCGCGCTGGCGCGGCATCAAGCGCGGTTACACCGCCGAGGACGTCGTGCGCCTGCGCGGCTCGCTGCAGGTCGAGCACACGCTGGCCAGGCGGGGTTCTGAGAAGCTCTGGAGGCTGCTGAACGAAGAGCCGTTCGTGAACTCGCTGGGCGCGCTCACCGGCAACCAGGCGATGCAGCAGGTCAAGGCCGGATTGAAGGCGATCTACCTGTCGGGCTGGCAGGTCGCGGGCGATGCGAACCTGGCCGGCGAGATGTATCCCGACCAGTCGCTGTATCCGGCGAACTCGGTGCCGGCGGTGGTCCGTCGCATCAACAACACGCTCACCCGTGCCGACCAGATCCAGTGGATGGAAGGCAGGAATCCGGGAGAACCCGGCTACGTCGACTTCTTCGCGCCGATCGTGGCCGACGCCGAAGCGGGTTTCGGCGGCGTGCTCAACGCGTTCGAGCTGATGAAGTCGATGATCGACGCGGGCGCCTCGGGCGTGCACTTCGAAGACCAGCTCGCGTCGGTGAAGAAGTGCGGCCACATGGGCGGCAAGGTGCTGGTGCCCACGCGCGAGGCGGTCTCGAAACTGGTGGCCGCGCGGCTGGCCGCCGACGTCTGCGGCGTGCCCACCATTCTGCTCGCGCGCACCGACGCCGAGGCGGCCGACCTGGTCACCTCCGACGTCGACGAGAACGACAAGCCGTTCCTCACCGGCGAGCGCACCGTCGAGGGCTTCTTCCGCGCGAAGAACGGCCTCGAGCAGGCGATCTCGCGCGGCCTGGCCTATGCGCCGTATGCCGATCTCATCTGGTGCGAGACCGGCACGCCCGACCTGAAGTTCGCCCGTGCGTTCGCCGATGCGATCCACAAGCAGTTCCCGGGCAAGATGCTCGCTTACAACTGCTCGCCGTCGTTCAACTGGAAGAAGAACCTCGACGAAGGCACGATCGCGAAGTTCCAGCACGAGCTGGGCGCGATGGGCTACAAGTTCCAGTTCATCACGCTGGCCGGTTTCCACGCGCTGAACTACAGCATGTTCAACCTGGCGCACGGCTATGCGCGCACGAACATGAGCGCGTTCGTCGAACTGCAGGAAGCCGAGTTCGCTGCGGCCGAGCGCGGCTTCACTGCGGTGAAGCACCAGCGCGAGGTGGGCACCGGCTACTTCGACGCGGTCACCACCACGGTGGAGCGCGAAGCCTCCACTGCGGCGCTGAAGGGCTCGACGGAGGACGCGCAGTTCTTCGAAGGCAAGGAAGGCGGCGCCAGGAAGAAGGCTGCCTGAGCGTCGACGATCGGCGAGGGCGGGCCGCCGCGAGGCGGCTTGCTTGCCGAAGCGGAAAGGCCGGCATCAAGCCGGCCTTTTTTGTTGGTTCGGCGCGCGGCATGACGCACCGCCGGACGTGCGGGAGTTGCGCGGCGGGCAGCTAGAGCGACGATCACAGGACGGCGCTGCTTGCGACCGGCTTTCTGAGACAGGTCATGAAGGGTTGGTACATCTGTGCCGATCCGGCCGAGGATCGAGGCGACTCGACCGCCTGGTATGCATCGTTCTGGGCGTTCCTCTCCGGCTACCTGGCCAAGCGCTTCGGCAAGCGCTACTGCCTGAACCCGGAGGCCTCGCTGCTGCTGCACACCGGCAACACGGCGGTGCCGCGCCAGGTCGTCGCGGTAGCCAGGCAGACGGGCGCCAAGACGCTCTCGCTGCCGTTCGGTACCTCGCTGCTTCTGTACCAGGACACGAAGCGGGTGCCGCGATCGCGCGTCGAGCGAAGTGGCCTGCAGGTCTGGCCGGTGGCCGATGCGCTGTGTCTGGTCGGGCCGAGTTTCTTCATCGAGCATCCGCGCGAGGCGGAAATCGCGCTGGCGATGGTGCGCGATTCTTCCGAACTGCTGCCCACGCTGCTGGGGGGCGATGGCATGCCGTCCGCGGCTGCGCGGTTGGCCGGAGCCTTGCTGTTCGTCGGGCGCGATGCGGATGCCCAGCGCATCGTGAAGGATTTCTCCGCAGCGCATTCGAGCATCAGGCCGGAGAACCCGTTCGTGATCGAGGCGCCGTCGCTTGCGCCATCGCGCGAGCGTTCGCCTGATTGCGGATGCGATCGGTCGGCCTACAGGTGGATGACGGATCGGCCGATCGACTAGGCACTGCGTCGAATGTTCGCGGCGCGCGCTCGCGCCTATAAATCTCCGTGCGCCTCTCGACACTTGCACAGGAGATCGACATGAACCCAGACCTCTCTCTTTCCATGAACGCCCGCACCCGCGGCGCCTTGCCGCGCTCGGCCCGCCGCCAGGCAGGCCAGGGGATGACCGAGTACATCATCGTGGTGGCGCTGATCGCGGTGGCCGCGATCGGCGTCTACACGCTGTTCGGGCAGACGATCCGCAACCAGACCGCGGGCCTGGCGCTCGAGGTGTCGGGGCAGACGGCTTCCACTGCGATCGGCAACGCGCAGACCAATGCGAACACCGCGTCGACCAACGCGAACACGCGCAAGGGGCTCGACAACTACGACGCTGGCAATCGCTGACGCACGCGGCGCGCCAGCAGTCGACCAGCAGCCCGACGGTAGACCGGCGACAGCCCGGCAACACAGCCCCGACACGCGGAGCCACGGCGATGAACCCGCTTCGTTCAAGGCGCGCGCAGCGCGGCCAGGCGCTGGTGCTCGCGCTGGTGCTGATGTTCGCCGGCCTGCTCGGGCTGTTCTTCATGTTCGGCACGGGCCAGGTGTCGGCAACGAAGCAGCGCCTGAACAACGCCGCCGACGCGGCGGCCTACAGCGCAGCACTCTGGCGCGCCCGGGTGCTGAATTTTCACGCGTACTCCAATCGTGCGATCGTGGCCCAGGAAGTGGCGGTCGCGCAGGCGGTCACGCTCGCTTCGTGGGCGAAGTATTTCGAGCACTTCACGACTAACGCGCAGGTGCTCGCCACTGCGTGGCCGGCGGTCGCGCCGGTATTGTCGGCGGCCGCCTCGGTGGCGACGACCGCGCGCGAGCTCACCGAGCGCACTGCCGCCGACGAGATCGAGGCGCGCGCCGCCCCCGATCTCGGCTACAAGACGCTGCTGCAGCGCAGCCAGGAAGCGCTGCAACTGGCGGCCGACACCTTCGGGCTGGGCGCGGTGGCCAACGAAGTGGTGCGCGCGAACGACCCGGGTTTCTTCGCCTTCGCGCTCGGCGACTCGGGCGCCTTCAACCGCTTCACGCGCCGCCATGCGAGCGACGACGAGCGCCGCCGGCTGCAGGCCGTGGTGAACGACTCGCTCGATCGCTTCGTGAAGGGGCCGCGAAGCGACGACTTGCGGCTGCTGCTGTTGCCCTCGTCGTGCTTCGGCACCACGAGCAACGTCGATCGCTGGTTCCGTCGGTGGCGCAAGCGCGGCGGCACCGAAATGTCGCCCGATCTCGAGCGCTGGCAGGCAGTCGACACCGGGTCGATTCACGACTATCGCCGCCGCGGCTTCCTGTCCTCGGGTTGCCGGCAGCGCGAATGGCTGCCGGTGGGCTGGGGCGCGGCCGAGGCCACCGACCACGCGCCCATGAACATGGTGACCGGCAATCCGGGAGACACGCTCGACAACGCGGTGGCCACGCTCTTCGCCTCGGTCGAGATGTCCGGGTCGGGCTACCCGGGCTTCGAGCGCTACAGCGGCATCGAGCGGGTGCGCGAACTCGACTACGCCGCGCTGGCCGACCGGCGCTTTCCGGTCACGCAGGTGGTGGTGCTCGCCCGCGCCGAAGCCGAGCGCGCGCGCACCGCCAACACGCTGAACGTGGGCACCGGCCGGCTGCGCCTGTTCGAGAAATTCGCGGGCAACCGCGTCTGGGCGATGTCGGTCGGCGAGGTCTATTTTCGCCGCCCGCCCGGCGCCCCGGAGCGCATCGAGTATGCGAGCCTCTACAACCCGTACTGGCAGGTGCGCCTGGCCGAACCTACGGCGGCGCAGCGCGCAGCGGCAATGGCCTATGTGCACTGAAGCCCGTCGCCAGCGCGGCCAGGCGCTGGTCGAGACCTTCGTCGCCGCGCTCGTGCTGGTGCCGCTGGCGCTGCTCGCGATCCTGCTGGGCAAGTATCAGTCGATGCAACAGGCGACGATCGCGGCGTCGCGCACGCTCGCTTTCGAGTGCACCGTGCGACCGGGCGCGTGCGCGAATGGCGCATCGCAGGCGGCACTCGCCGAAGAAGTGCGGCGCCGCCACTTCGGCCGAATCGATCGCGAGATCCTGAGCAACGACGTCCTCGGAGACTCCGCCCCGACGCACGAGCGCAATCCGCTGTGGGTCGACCGGCGCGGCCAGCCGCTGCTCGAACGCTTCACCGACGTCGACGTCGCGCTGTCCTCGCCGCCGTTCGACGCCGGCCGCTCCACCGCGATCGGGCGCGCCGCCTCGGGCGCGGCGGCGCTGCTCGACCGGCTGGCCGGGCCGGCGCGCTTCGGGCTGTCGATCAGCGGCGGCCTGGTGGAGGCGCGCGTGAAGCTGCGCGTCTCGCCCGGCGAGGCGGGCAACGAGCGGCTCGCGCGGCTCGACTCGCTGCCGCTGTCGATGCAGGCGCGCACCGCGGTGCTCACCGATGCCTGGAATGCGTCGGGCCCTTACGGCGGCGATCCGGGCCGCGTCGAGGCGCGGGTGGAGCAGGGCAGCCGGCTCGATCCGGTTCACCAGGCGCAGATCGCGGTGGGCTACCAGCTCACCCGCTGGACGCTCGAATTGATGGATCTCGCCGGGCTCGAACCGAGTGCAGGCGCGTTCACGCCGCACCACGTCGACGTCGACCTGGTGCCGGCCGACCGGATCGCGCCATGAAGCGGGCCGGTCTTCGACGCGAACGCAGCACGCCGCGCGCGGCAGCGTGGATGCTGGCGGTGCCGCTCGCAGCCGCAGGCGCGGCGGCCCTCGCTTCGGGCGCGCACGACGCTGCCACCGATGCGGACGACGCGTTGCCCGGGCTCGATGCGCGCCGCGTGGTGGTTCCGGCGGGCGAGCTGGCGGGGCACGCCGTGCAAGTGAGCGAAGTCGCGAGCCGGCTCGATCCCGTCGAGGCGCTGGCGCGCGTGGAGCGGCGCTGGCGCAGCCGCGACGGCGCGGTGGTGCTGCGTGCCGACAGCGGCGCCTGGAGGGTGCTGTCGCGGCGAACCGAGCGCGGCTACGAGACGCTGCAGTTGCGCGCGTCGCTGCGCGGCGGTGCCGAGGGGCTGCTCACGCGGTGGCGCGAGCGCGATCGCCGCGCGGTCGATGCGGTGGGCAGTGCGCGCCTGCTGCCCGCCGACGCGAAGGTAGTGCGTCAGCTCGGTTCGCACGATGCCGCCGCAGGCGGCGCGCGCACGACCGACACGCTGATCGGCAGCCTGCCGCACTCGATCGACGAGGCCGAGCGGCGCATCGAACTGCACCTGCGCCGCAGCGGCTTCGTGCCGATGCGCGCGCCCGGCGCCGCGCGCGAACTCGGCTCGCGCAACGACCGCGCGCGCTTCTTCCGGGCGCCGGGCGCAGAACTGCTGGTCACGCTGCATGCGCAAGCGCAGGGCACCGGCGTCGTGCTGTACCACGTGCGCGCCGCGCAATGAAGGAGCAGCCATGAAGGGAGCAGCCATGAGAACCCGGAGGCAGCACCAGTGGTCGATCGTGTGGCGGCCGGTCTCCGGCCGGTCGATGCGCGGCCAGTCGCTGGTCGAGTACCTGGTCGTCCTGATGCTCTTCGTGCTGGCACTCACCGCCGGCCCGCACAGCCCGCTCGAGCTCCTCTTCGAGGCGTTCGGCGATCGCTACGAACGTTTCACTCACGCGATCTCGCTGCCATGAACCTCGTGAACCTCGCCACTGATCCGTTGCGGCGCGCCTGGTCGTTCGGGCTGCGCCATCGAAGCCTGCTGCTGTTCGCGCTCGCGCTGGCCTTCGGCGCGCTCGCGGCGTTCGGTGCGCGCGGCTACATTGCCGAGCGGCTCGAAATCGAGAGAGCGAGGCTGCTGCCGAAGCAGGCGACCGTCGAGGTGGTGGTTGCGCGGCGCGACCTCGATCGAGGCGAACTGGTCGCACCCGAGAACATGGCGCTGCGCGAGGTGCCGGCGGAGTTCCTTCCGGGCAGCGCGATTCGCCCCGAGCGCTTCGAGCAATTCGTCGGAGCGCGGCTCGAGCAGCCGATGCGCAGCGGCGAGCCGCTGCTCATGGGCGCAATACGCGGCGCCGACGCGGGCAGCTTCTCGAGTCGCATCCGCCAGGGCATTCGCGCTATGTCGATCCTGGTCGACGAGGTGAACTCGGTCTCGGGAATGCTGCAGCCCGGCGATCGCATCGACCTGCTGTTCTCGGTGCGCCCGCCGGTTGCGGCGGGACAGCCGCCCGCACAGGAAGTCACCGCCACGCTGATGCAAGACCTTGCGGTGCTCGCCACCGGGCGGCAGGTGCGCGCCAGCGCCGACGAGGGCGGCGCGACGCGCCACTTCACCGCGATCACGGTGGAAGTCTCGCCCGAGCAGGCGCAGCAACTGATCGTCGCGCAGCGCACCGGAAAGCTCACCGCGATGCTCCGGCACCCCGACGACCGCCAGCCGCTGGGGGCGCGGGCGCTCGACCTCAACGCGCTGCTGGGCATCGCCCGGCCCGAGTTGCCGGCACCGGCGCGGGCCTCCGCGCCGGGCCCGGAACTGTACGTCGGCGGCCGCGGCACGCTGGTGGCGATGCGCGTCCCGGCCACGGAGGCGACCGAGGCGGCGTTGGCGAAAGACACTGCCGCGCCGTGGTCGCTGCATCGTTTCGCTCCCGCTGCGGGGGCTGCCACACAGGTGAAGCCCGAATGAACATGTCTTCGATCCGGTGCGCCGGCGCGATCGCGGTGGCGTTTTGGTGCCTGGCCGGCAGCCCGGGCGGCGCCGCGGCCTCTTCGGTCTCCGCAACCCTGCCGCCGATCCCGATCGAGTTGTACGTGGGCCAGGTTCACCTGATCCGCGCGGGCGAGCTGAAGCGGGTCGCGGTGGGCAACGGCAAGGTGATCCAGGCCACTGCGCTCGATGGCGGGCAGGTGCTGGTGATCCCCGAGGCGGCCGGGCAGAGCACGCTGCACCTCTGGGGCAAGGACGGCACGGAGACCAGTTTCGCGATCAGCGTGGTGCCCGCCGACGCGAACCGGCTGCTCGACGAGATCCGCGCGATGCTCGGCGAGTCGAGTCGCGTGCGTGCGCGCATCGTCGGCGACAAGGTGGTGCTCGAAGGCAGCGAACTGTCGGAAGAAGAGGCCACCCGGCTCACCGAGATCGCACGGCGCTATCCGCAGGTGGTGAACCTGATCAGCCGGGTGGGGCTCGAACGGATGATCGAGATGGACGTGCGCATGCTCGAGATCCGCCGCGACCTGCTCGAAGACATCGGCGTGCGCTGGAACGGCAGCATGCAGGGGCCGAGCTTCGGCATCCTGGGCGACCTGCACCGCAGCCGCGCCTTCCAGCCCGGCGGCGCCGCCGCCGAGGCCGGGCTCGCGACGCGCACGCGCGTGGCGCCGTTTGCCACGATGCTCGGCCTGGCCGGCTCGATCTCGTCGGTGATCAACCTGCTGGTGCAAAACGGCGACGCGGTCGTGCTCGCCGAGCCGCGCCTGTCGTGCCGCAGCGGCGGCTCGGCGCGCTTCGTCGCCGGCGGCGAGTTGCCGGTGCCCTTCGCAAGCGGGCTGGGCACGGTCTCGGTGGGCTTCAAGGAATACGGCGTGAAGTTCGACGTGAGCCCG